>Ga0101944_10000160_pt1 | contig 224381 bp, 154 predicted proteins | sample DewCreD2012metaG_FD_75245 | JGI IMG/M metagenome (GOLD analysis project Ga0101944, IMG submission 75245) | Hot spring sediment bacterial and archeal communities from British Columbia, Canada, to study Microbial Dark Matter (Phase II) - Dewar... ...
CGAACTCGGGCACCTTGTCGGCCGTGCCCTCCAGGTCGTACTCCGAGGCCACCATCGACCCGATGTATGCCTGCAGCCGGCGGCGGTGGCTCATGGGGGCGTGGTGCGTGGCGACCTCGCTGGCGAAGTTGAGCAGGTCATACACCCGGCACTGCGTCGGCAGCACCCGCTGGCGCTTCACCGACAGCGTGTCCAGGTTCGCCAGGCCGTACAGCCCCCGCACGTCGCCGGCAGTCCTGTCCAGCCTGGCCACCAGGCCATCGGTCTTGTCCGGCACACCGGTCAGGACCTTTCGCAGCTTCAGCGCCTCGTTCACCGACGCCCACGACGTCTGGGCCGACTCGAACCGCTGTCGCAGGGCCGCAAAGCCCTGGCCGTGGTCGAACTGGGCCAGCGCCCGCCGGACGGTGTGCTCCACGTCCTGGCCCACCCTCAGGTCGCTGCGGAACGCCAGGGTATAGGCCACCGCGCCGTTGGTGCATATCTGCCGCAGCAGCGCCAGGAACAGCCGCGGGTCGCCTAGGCCGTCCACCGGCGACTCCATGGTGTAGCGGTTGGCGAACTGGTCCGGGCCGATCTGGAAGGGAAGTTCCCCAGAACGGGGCGTGTGCCAGCTGGTCACCACCCCCTCGTCATAGGAGATGTCAGTCCCGCCGTGCTCGCGGATCAGGTCCACCGCCGCCGCGTACCCCAACAGCGGATGGTGCGGATTGGAGACGGCCAGCAGCCTGGGCGGCTTGCCCTCCCGGCGCTCAACGCTCAGCCGGACTCGCTCGTTGGGGCGCTTCTCCACCAGCCTGGAGAACACCTCCTCATGGGTGAAGTAGTTGAAGGTCTCCGGGGCCATCTCGAACTCCCTGTAGAAGGAGCTCCAGAACCGGGCCGTGGGCAGAAGGCGTTCTCCCTCCAGCTCCAGCGACGTGGGCACGCCTTCCGTACGGGGCTGGGCCGTCGGGGGCGGGGCCCGCAACTGCGACAAGGCAACCGAACAATAGTCCACTCTCATAACAGCACCTCTCTAAAAAGAGTTTGTCCGCGGCATCGGCCGCGGCGTTGATAACGTCGAATAGCGCCGACGCGGGCCCGGCCCCGGCTTCCAGCCGGCAAGGAACTCGGGCATCGTGACCGGTACCGAGGCGATCACCTGCAGCATCCGGTGCGAGATCGCGTCGATGCGGCGGTTGACCGTCAGCGAGCGCCAACCCTCGGCGGTCCACAGGTACTGCTCGGCCGGGGTGGCCGTGCGGGTAAACGGGTAGCTTGTCGCCTCGGATTGGACGATCTGCTTGAACGGCAGGCCGGGGTACTTCCGCAGCACCCGACCGCACATCTGGATGGTGGGCAGCTTGCTGCCGGGGCGGCAGAACACTGTCTGCAGGGACGGGCAATCAAAGCCCTCGGCCAACACCAGCATGCTCAGCAGCACGCGGATCCGGCCGGCGGCAAAATCTTCGATCTGCCGCTCGCGATCCGTGGTGGCCGTCACGACTTCCGTCTGGACGCCTTGGGCTTCCAGTTGCTGCTGGCAGGCAACGCAGTCGGCAAGCCGGTGGAAGAAGATCAGGCTCTGGCCCCAGCGATCAGGCTCACGGGCGTAGGCGGCGGCCACGCTGCCGGGGGTGTAGTGCGGGATGGTGTAGTGGATGAACTCGCTGAGATAGCCATCCTGGATCAGGCGGTGGATGCCGGCGTCGCGGATCACCTCCTGGAAGCACAACTTGAAGCGGTCCGTGCGGAATGGTGTGGCCGTCAAGCCCAGAACCTTGCTGGGTTTGATGACGCCGTGCAGCGTGGCCATCGACAGCGCCGCATCGTGCTGGGCTTCATCGACGACCAGCAGGTCCACCTGCGGCGGGTGCTTGTCGAACATGGAGATCAGCTTCATCTCCACGCCGAAGTTCCGGGCGTTCTCGGCGGCGGCCTGGGCCAGCAGGTTCCGTCGCATGGCGGCCCATCCGACGCTCATGCCCAGCTGCTCCTGCAGCGTCTTGGCAACGGCCAGGGCCATGACGGTCTTGCCGCTGCCGGTTGGCGCCTCGATCAGCATCGAGCCGACCGATGCCTTGAGCAGCCCCAGCGTGCGGGCGATGATCCGCTGCTGGTACGGCCGGGCTTCCAGGCCGGGCGGGCCGCAATCGGGCGCCGATGCCTGAGCAGCAACAGTCGGAGGTATGGCGGGTGTGTTTGGCTTGGGCATCATGCTGCCTCCCCCTCACCGGTCGTGACCGGATCAGTGGCCCCACCAACGCCGATATCTTCAGCCGCCGCCTGCGGCTCGTAACGGGCGTCAGACACGCGGCGTTTGGCCAGGTCCACCTGGTCGTCCCGGATATCGACGCCGATGCCGTTGCGGCCCAGTTTGCGGGCCACGGCGATGGTCGTGCCCGAGCCGCAGAACGGATCCAGCACCGTGCCGCCCGGCGGGCAGAAGGAGCGGGCGAAGAACTCGACCAACGGCTCGGGGAACGGCGCCTCGTTCTCGTGGGCCAGGGGATGGCCGAGGTGCCCACCACCCACGGTGACATGAACGACATTGCCGGGGTTGGCAACCTTGATCACCGGATACGCGCCATCGCCCCGCTGATCGTCTTGACCGCGGTTGCGGAACCGCCCGCCATTCCGGTACTTTGGCGGCTTCCCCGTGGCCAGAGGATCGGCCCACGGCAACGGCCCAGAGTTCTTGAACGCCAGGACGTACTCCCAGTCGTTCCTGAGCCACTGGGCGCCGCCGGTGCCCGGCAAGCCGTTCTTCGTCCAGATGCACGGCCGCCAGAGGCAAAGGCCTTTCTGGTACGCCGCCCATACGAGCCCTTCCGGGCCAGGCTGGTACTCGTTGTCGCGGGTGACGCCGGCGCAGACCCAGAGCACCAGGCCCCTGGTCACGCGGAGCGCCTCGATCGTCACCGCCAACATGAACGCAACCCATTCGCCGCAGCCGCGGGCGATGTCGTCGCGGCCGTACCGTCTCGCGTCCAAATACGGCGGCGAGGTGATGGTCAGGTCGATGGACTTGTCTGCCAGCGGCAGGTTCCGGGCATCGCCCTGAATGATCTGGTAACTCATGCTCAACACTCCTGTAACTGCGCCTGCGACCTATTGGCCGGCAGGCATGTCCAACTACACGCCGGCGCCAATGGGCACCGGCTCACGTCCGACGCGGCCAGCGCCACACAGGGCCGGCCCGGCGTCGTCCTTCACTTCACGTACCGCTCGACCACCTTCACCTCGCTGTCCACGGGCAGGTCCGGAGCCCAGGCGGGAGACTGGCTCAACTCCCGGGCAACAGCTGCCTTGGCGGCGTCGGCCCGTTCGGCCGCGACCTCCAGCACCACCTCGTCATGCACATGGAACAGCACCGGCCAGCCCGCGGCTTCCAGTCGCAGAATCGCCTCGACCAGGATGTCGCGGGCAATAGCCTGCGCGGTGTTTTCGGCGAGCTTGCCGCCGTAGATCACGGCGTCGTTGCCGTAAATCAGCGCCGGCCCATCCGGAGTGAACTCGCTCTCCATGCCGTCCTGGTCGATGTACCGGATGGTTCGCTGGCGATCCTCCAGGCGGAGATCCGGGTAACGGAGGGCCCGGCCGGACGGCAGCCACAGCAGCGTGACCTTGCCGGCCCGCTCAAACCGAACCGGGCCAACCTGCTCGGAAGCTCCTTCCACGCTTGCCCGTGCGGCCTCCTCTAGGTCGGCCCAGAGCCGCGGGATGGCGGAGAAGCTGTCGCGGAACGCCCGGACGATGCCGCGGCAGATCAGGGGCGTGAGGTCGCCCGTATCGAACAGGCCGGCGACCTTGGGCTCGGCACGGAGCGTGTTCAGGAACTTCAGCCCGCCCATACCGAAGCCCAGGCCCAGGACGGCTCCCTTGCCGACGGCGCGCAGCGAGTCCATCTGTGCTCTCACATCCGGCGGGTCGTCATCCTCTGGTTTGCGGACCGTCCGGCCGAAGGTCCGCGACGCGAACTCCGAGTAGATGTCCCGCTTGTCCCGGAAGGCGGCAAGGAGTTCATCTTGGCCGGCGCACCAGGCGACAAGCCGCGCTTCGATCTGTGCCAGGTCAGCGATGACCAGCTTGTGGCCCGGCCGCGGGATCAGCAGGCCGCGGATCTGTGCACCGACGCCGCTCTTGCCGAGGTTCTGGATGTTCCATCCGCCGCCGCCGGAGAACCTGCCAGTGTGCGCGCCGTAATACACGAGATAGGGCGGCAGGTGCCCACCCGTCGCCCCGGCAATCCGGCGGAGCGTGTCCAGTCGGGCGAGCTTCTGGTCCTCGGCCTTCTTCTCCATCCGCGCCGCCGCCAGCGCCGCCACGGCCGGGTCGTCGTCGTCCACCATGGCCTGCATGGGCGGGTCCTTCCTGGCGGTCGCGGGGATCAAGCCGTTCTTGCCCATCTTGACCGGCACCTTCCTGCCGGTCTTGGCCAGCGCCGCCTCCAGCAGCGACGTGAACTCCTTGTTCTTCGAGATGCTCCGGGCGTCCACGCCGGCCTTGTCCAGCATCTCCTGGGTCTGCTGGCGGACGGCGGCCTCGATGGGCGAGATGCCGGCGACGTCCACCAGGATGCCCCGCTCGGTGAACGACCTCACGCTGTGCATCAGGATGGGCAGCTCGATCTCCGGGCGGGTGATCTGCGGCAGCAGCCTCTCGGCCAGCGCCGCGGTGATCTCAACATCCCGCCTGGCGTACTCGGTCAGCTGGGCCAGCTGCTGCACGGTCGGGTTTCGCACGCCGACCATGAAGTCCAGGTCCTGCTTGGCCGGCAGGCCGTACAGCTTGGCCAGGTCGCCCAGCTGGGCGCTCTGGCCACCGCCAGCATCACGCCGGCCGTGGACGTGATAGGCCAGGAGCATCGTGTCGATGAAGTGCCGCGGCCGGATGCCGTAGCAGCGGTTCAGGATGCAAAGGTCAAAGTGGCCGTGGTGGACGGCGACGGTTGTCCGCTCCAGGTCCTTGCCGAACTGCTCCTGGAGCTCCGAGAGCAGCACGGACACGTCGGTGCGGAACTCGGTCTTCCCGTCGGGCCAGCGGACCGCCAGGCCGTGGATATGGAAACGCGGATCGTGGACGTATTCCGAGATCGTCAGCTTCTTGAGGCTGTAGCCGGTGTCGTGGTAGCTCTCGAAATCGAGGACGAGGATGTTCATGCCGGCATCCCCGCCTTCTTGAGCACATCCACGGCGGCGGTGTTCGGCGTTGCCGTGCTGGTCGTGGTGGAGGAGTTGTTGGCCGCGGCGGGGTTGGGACTGGCGGGCGGCGGCGGCTCGCAGGCCGCGGCTGCCGCATCCCGGTCGTCAGAGGTGGGCGGCAGATCCTCGTTCAGACGCTCCTGCCCCCGCAGGCCCCGCTCCACCGACTGAAAGCGGAGGCCCCAGCGCTTGCCGTGCAGCTTCACCTTGCATGCAATGGGCGGCTCCTCGATGCCCAGGATGTCGTTCCACGCCGCCGCTTCCAGGTTGTTCTGCGCCTGCTTGCGGGCGATCTTGATGTTGTCGGCGTCGTCCAACGGCACGAATGCCGAAATCAGTTTCTGCGCCGAAGTTGAGTCCAGATTGATCCACCCCCGCACGAACGTGGCATCGTTTGTGAACAGGACGCGCCGCCCGTCCTCGTTGCGGGCATGGCGGTACAGGGTCCGCAGAACCTTCGGGTCCATGGCGGGCTCACCGTCCGCCAAGCTGCCCAGCTCCAGTGCATCGGCGACACAGCGGGGTCTAGAGGAAACGGAATCCATGCTCATGGCAGAGCCTCCAAACGTGGGTCAGGATGCTGTTGGCAATGAATGCGTTCTCGCTGGTCCGGTCCCTCCACGCGCAGGTGTCGCCGCCGGACGTCTCCGACCAGTTGGGAACCCGGCGGTGCAGGTGAACGCGCCGGGTGCGTCGCAGGAACTCCGCGCTGCTGGTCAGGAAATCCGGGAAGCGCACGCATGGGTAGAAAAACGCGGCGTGGACGGGCGTCCGCACCAGGCGATTCACATACAGCGGCCTCCAGGTAACGTACGTGCTGATCTGCAGGATGGACTTGAGCTTCTCGCCGAGACTGCGCGTCTTCCCGAACTCGTCGAAGGCCAGGAAGCGGTGGCCCGCGGTGATGGCCACGCCGAGCTGCCGCATGAACGCCTCCTCGCTGTCGTTCAGGGTCAGCTTCACTACATCGTCGCCGACGAAACTGGCGCCCAGACGGATGGTTTGCTCCTTGCCGCTGCCGGACGTCCCGGTGCCGGCCAGCCCCGGCGGCTGACCCAGAGCGGCGTCAGCGCAGATTCCCGCAGCCAGGCAGGCCATCAGGTAACGGTCGTCCAGACGAGGGAACGGCCCCTGCAGGGCGGCCAGCGCCTGGCTGAGCGGCATGGGGTCGGCCAGCAACTCGATCTTGTGCCGCGGAAGCGGCTCGACCTGCAGCGGGATGTAGCCATCGTTGGGCCGGAACGAGATGCCCCTGAACGGGCGAATGGGCGTGTAGCCCGACGGGGTTCGATTCTTGGCCTTGGAGCGGAGCACCGGGTTGGGGACGGCGTACTTCTCCTCGTCCTCGTTCTCGCGGACCATCAGCACATACGGCAGCCCCGATGCCGCGTCGTTATCCACCTTCGTGGGCTTAAACCTCCTGTCATCCAGCCACAGTCCGTCGCCCCAGACAAAATCCAAGTTCAGGTCGAACACCAGCGGGATGCGGGGATCGCCGGCCTCCCACCGCGCCTCCAGCGTCTTTCGGTAGGCCTCGCGGAGGATCTCCTGGCCGATATTCGGGTGGTGGTGCCGTAGTTCGAGGCGGGCATGGCTCCAGTGGACGCGGTCATCGGCCAGGCGATCGAGGGTGGTGGTGTCGCTGTTGACCAGAAGCCTGAACGGCAGGAACGCGGCCGGCAGGTGCGGGCGGTAACGAACCCCGTGGCCCGCACATCGATGGCAGTAAATGCCCGCCTCAAGTACCGCCACGCAGTCCTTAGCGGTGGTGTCGGCAGCGGCATCAATCGGGCAGCGGTCATGGTCGTACCGCTGGCCGTCCTGCATATCGAGCTGCCGCAACGCCTGCTGCCGGAGTTCCGCGGTGAGCCGGCCAACGCTGTGGAACAGAAACTGCTTGCGTACCTTGTTGCGGCGGAAGCGGACTTTCCCGCACTTGCGGCCGGGGTGGGCGGTGCTGGTGGACCGAGGGTGCCGAGTGCGGCCCAGCATCTCGATGCTGAAGCTGGAAGGCAGTGCGAACGCGGCCGCCAGAGCGCGATCGCGGTGGTAGGGGCCGATGTAGATCAACTTCAGGCCGGCGCCATGCGAGATCCACGCCGCATCTGGCTGTGGTTGAATGGTCGCGATGTAGCTCTCAAGCACCTCCGGCGACGGCGGTTCGGACCAGGTGTGCGTGTCGGCGTCCACGATGCTGACGGTGGTCTCGCCAACAGCCTCGATGACCGTGTCGGGCGGCAGGATGGGCACGTCCAGCAGGTCGGCCAGGTCCGGGTTCAGGAACGTCTGGAACGTGTGGCGGGGTGCATGCATGCAGCCCATGCGGATGGTGCCATCCACGGGCAGCGGACACTTGCCGTCGCTGCCATCGGCGTCAGGTTCATCACCATCGGCGCGCTTGTCCGGGGCGTGGACGACAAGGGCGTGGGGGTCTGCAGCGGCCTGGTGGCTGGTGCTGCCGGCCTTCTCGGCCCCGTCGGCGCCGCCGTTGCTCGCGTCGGGGTTCGGCCCACCCGCTTCGCCAACGAGCACATCGGCGGGAAGATCATGACCGTCGGGGTCAACGCGATGAACATGGACAACTACGACATCGCCATCGCCGCCTTCGAGGGCCGCGGCGGGCGTAGGTCCGGCATCCGTCCGGCACCCGTCCGGCACGTTGGGTACCCCCGTCCGGCAAGCGGAATCGCCGTCCGGCACGTCCGGCAAGTTTTCTCCGCCTAACTCTTCATTGTGGGCCGGGCCACCGCCACAGCCGTCGTTCGCTGGCGGCTCCGCAGTGTCTATCCGGGGGTCATCTGCGATCGAAGCGGAGAGGTCGGAGAAAACCGTGCCCAACGTGCCGGACGGTGCCGGACAGGGGCATTTCTCTGCCGGACGGGTGCCGGACGGAGGGGGTTCCGTGCCGGACGGCTGCGCCGCATTGCTATGGCCTTTGGCCGACACGGTGCAGATCTGCGGCTCCGGCGGCGCCGAAGCGACTACCGCGGTGTCTGCGGGAAGCGCATTTGTGTGATTGGTGGTATAATCGTCCATGATGTTTGTTCCTCGGGCGGCGCTGTTCTGGCTGGACACGCCGCCTGTTTTTCCTTAGGCCTCCTATGGGGTAACTGTGCCGGGCAGCCGGCCAGTGCGCTGCGTGTTGTGGGTGGGCGTGATCCCCGTGATTCCCATGGCCTCAAGCTGACGCGCGGCATCGCCCGCTCGGCGCGCAAACTCGTTGTTGGGCTCCCGGGACGGCGCATTGCCGGCGGTCAGGAACTCCTGGAGATCGGATTCCAATATGTAGCGGCGGCCCCCGATCAGCATGGCCGGCAGCCGACGGCCACGGACCCCGGTGAGGATCCACCGCCAGACGGTTGCCGAGTGCACGCCCACCCGGCGTGCGGTCGCGTTCACAGTGGAACGTCTGGCATCAATATCCAACGACATAAAGAACTCCTCGCGATGGCTCAAGAACGATTGCCATCGAACGAGGAGTTACATAGCCGAGGTGCGTTAGTGCCTCGTATGAATCCGCGTTATTTCCGCGTGCCTTTTCGTGCTGCGTTCCCGGTCTTGGTTAGCATGTCCTTGTCAACCCACCATACAGCCTGTTCACCCCAGCCGTCGTGCGGCACTGGATTCTGCCCCCGCAGGCCGAAAGCCTGGCGCAAGGCATCTCGGATCTCCTGGAGCACTCCGCGAACCTGTTCATCAGTCACCAGTGAATCACTCCAGACCACCTGCTTGATCTCATCCTTGCTCAGCCGTCGATACCGGTCCACAAACGTCCGCAGCAACCGCATTGCGTTCCGACCGACCCGCCCCGTTCGCTTCCGAAATGCAAATGTCGCACCCCGAAAATGCCATCCTTCATCCGGTGGCCACGGGTCCGCGATGGTCTCCTCCCCCCCAGTCTTCCTGGAGCCATCGGCCGAGCCGCCAGGCGGCGCCACCGTGGCGGCCCCATCCTGTTTCAGTGGCTGAAGAGTCGCGCTGCCAGGCAGGATGACATCGCGAGGCAGATCGTACTTGCCTGCCTGCAGGTCCCTGATCTCGGCCTGAATACGCTGTGCCGACGCGGCACAGACATCCGTCGCAATGGCGGCATACATGAACCTGGGCGGGTCGCGGTTCTCCTGCCTGAACATTCCGGCCAGTGTGGCCAGATACTGCTGCAGCCGGTCCTTCTCGCGCGTGCCGGCAACGGCCGCCAACGCGTCCTTGCTGTCGATCTGGTAGGCGGCATAGGGGCCCGAGCCGTGCGAGTCGATAGCGATATCCCACTCCAGCATGTTGGCCGCGGAGTAGAGCCCGATCGTCCACTGGTCGCGGTCTGGCCTGGCATTTCGATGGTGGTCGAGAGTGGGACAAACGCCCGGCCGGCAGAGGCCGATGGCCTCAACCGCCAGTGGTGTGTAATCCTGGAGCTTGCTCCGCTTACCGTAGAAGCAGCCCTGCTGGTGATCTGGCCCGGCGGCGGTCTCGAAGCAGGAGAACTCAAACGGCTTGGTCCCGGGAAGAAACTCCTCCCATCCCAAGCTCAGTCCGTCGCTGCCGCAAGGCTCGCCGTCGAGACGGACCCGAGTTGCGTGGAACAGGCCGGGTGGTCGTCCCAGCTCACGGAACTGATTGTAAAGCCATTGCAGACGTTCGATTTCTGCTCTCGGCACCGACCCCTCCGTACTCAAGACTTCCTACGCCGAACAATACTAAGGATAGCCACAACTGAGCGGAGGCGGAATGCTCCCTCGCCGCGTTTTCATCCAGTCTTCCTCGCGATTTCCTCGGCGAGCCGCGTATCCCGCTCGGCGTACACCTGGGTGACATCGGCGCGGGCTTGGCCGAGCACAACCTGCGCCCCCTCGATCCCATAGGCCCTGCGCACCTCCGTCGCCCGGCTGTGCCTGAGCTGGTTGGGGTGCCATGCCGGGACGGTCACGCCGTTCTTGTTCGCCTTGTTGATCGCGTACTGCACGGCCCGGTAGTAGGTGTCCGTATCGTAGTGGTCGCGCAATGGGCGCTTGCGCTTGCGAAGCCGACGCGCCGCCTTCTCCTGAGCCAGCCGCTTGACCTCGCAGGGATATACGGCGGTCCTCCCGGGCTTCGGATGCGCGGCACGCTGCTTGCGCCGCCATTCATCGGCCTCGACGGGCGAGAACAAGAATGCCTGGGGCGACCGCCGCAAATAGCGTCTGATAATGACACGGGCCTTGGGGCCTATCGGGACGCGCAGATCCCGGTCCAAATACCGGGTCTTGTGGTCCAAGGGGGTGTAGAACCATGTCCGCCCGCTGGTGTCGATGTCGCAACCCCGCATGATCGTGACGCTGCCGGGTCTCATGCCTGTCAGGCGCTGGACCCGCACCATGTCCGCCACCACCGGCGACAGGAACTTCAGCGTGGCATCGACCCACTCATCGGGAACCGGGCGGATCGGCGCGGTCTCCCGGGCACCGCTGCGGCCTCGGCGTAGACCGCTGATGCTGCGCAGGCCCTCGTGGATCTTGGGATCGATCAGTTCTTCGGAGACGGCCCACTTGAAGATCCGGCGGATCCGGTTGATCCTGGCGTTGATCACCCGGCGGCTCAGATTCTCGACCTGGATCATGTACCCCTGTAACGCCTTGAGCGATTTGGGGCCAAAGTGCCCCGCGTGTGTGTGGCCGTACAGGGCACACAGCGGCCGCACGGCATCACGGACATTGTTCACCTCGCCGGTGGGCTGCCCGTCCTTGGTGTAGTAGGTGCTGGCGAACTCCATGTACCGCAACACCACCTCGTTGACGGACAACTCGGGGAAGCGGCTGCCACCCTCAACCGGCGTGGGCAGTTCCCGTTGCGACGAGAACCGCTCGGCGATGGCACGGGCGTACTGCTCGCGGCTCTTGGGTGAGCCGTACAGGCCCAGATACACGTGGCGGCCGTCAATGATGACGCGGGCTTGGCCGCTGGGCTTGTGCAACCGGTAAGCGGGGATGCGCGTGGTGCGGGGCATGGCGAAGCTCCTTGGGCCCACAAAAGTGGTAGAACTACCACTTTCCTGGGGCTTCAGGGCCACGCCGCCCAACGCAGGCGGGTACGCTAAAAGGCGTTCGGCCAATCAGTTACGGACAAAGCGGGCGATGGGACTCGAACCCACAACAGCCAGCTTGGAAGGCTGGCGCTCTACCATTGAGCTACACCCGCGCGATGCTGTGCACCTGGGCTGCGGAGTCCTCCGCGGCACCTGCGCATCACTTTAGCCGACTGCTGCCGGGCAGACAAGGCACGATCGCGGCCGGCAACGCGGCCAAGTTCCGTGGGTAGTGCCAGGGAGGTTGGCCATGGCAGACCAGTTTACATCAACGGCCCGCAACCCCCGGTCGCGTCAGCTCTGGGAGCGCGCGTGCCGGGTGATCGTCGGCGGCGGCCAGGCCCACAAGCGGCCGGTCAAGTACATGCTGCGCGGCGGGCCGGCGTTCGCCGCGCGGGCCCAGGGGGCGTACTTCTGGGATGCCGACGGCAACAAGTACATCGATTATCTGCTGGGGTACGGCCCGATCGTCCTGGGCCACGCCGACCCGCAAGTCAACGAGGCCGTCATCCGGCAACTGAACGCCGGCACGATCTACAGCGTCGAGCACGAAGCGTCGGTGGAGGTGGCCGAGGCGCTGTGCCGCACGATCCCCTGCGCCCAGATGGTGCTGTACTTCATCGGCGGCTCATCGGCCACGCAGGGCGCCATCCGCTGCGCCCGGGCCCACACGGGCCGAGAGAAGATCATCCGCTGCGGCTACCACGGCTGGTACGACTGGTGCTGGCCGCAGATGCCGGGCGTGCCGCACCACGAGCGCGAACTGATCATCGCGGTCCCCTACAACGACCTGCCGGCGCTGCGGGCGGCGATGGAGCAGAACGCCGGCCAGGTCGCCGGGGTGATCATCGAGGCGGTGCAGGGCGACGGGCCGGCGGGCGACTATTTCCCCGGGGTCCGCAGGCTGTGCGATGAGCACGGCAGCGTCTTCGTCCTCGACGAAATCAAGACGGGCTTCCGCTTCGCCCTGGGCGGAGCACAGGTGCCCTTCGCGATCGACGCTGACCTGGCGACCTTCGGCAAGGCCATGTGCAACGGCTTCCCGGCGGCGGTGGTCGTGGGAAAGCGGCAGTTCATGGAGAAGCGCACGGATACGTACCTGGCGGCGACGTTTCACGCCGATGCGCTGTCGCTGGCGGCGGCGCAGGTGGTGATGCGCCAGATGGAGCAGCGCGATGGCCCTGCGCACTTCGAGCGTCTTGGCCGCCGGCTGATCGACGGGCTCAACGGGGTGTTCCTCGACAAGCGCCTGCCGCTGAAGATGGGCGGCTTCCCGGCCATGCCCGCGCCCATGGAGACATCGCCCGATGACCCGGTAAACCCGGTGCCGCCGGAGTTCAAGGGCAAGACGATCACGGAGTTCATGGCCGGCCTGCAGAACAGGGGCGTGTATGCGACCGGCCACCCGTGGTTTCTCTCGTTGGCGCACACGGACGCCGACATCGATCGCACGATTGCCATCGCGGCGGACGCCGCCGACGAGGCCCTGGAGACGCTGAAGGATGTGGCCAGCGGCCGGCGAGAGGCGCTGCCGTACAGCTGAACGTGGCGTCGCCATAGCGACTGAGAACGGCCAGGAACGTGGACGGTATAAGCTCAAGGGTACGGACCGCGGAGACGCCATGAAACGCACGTTGCTCGCTGGGGTCATCGTTCTTGCTTGTGCGGCACAGTGGGTGACGGCCGCCGAGACGCAGCAGTACATCCTGACGCTGGACAACGCCGTCGGCGGCGACCGGCCGATGCTGCTGCACATCGATTGCCGCGACGGCAAGGTGCGCCAGGCTTTCGCGCAGGCGCCGCGCTACAACAAGATGCCCTACGACGTGGACGCATCGGCCGTCACCTGCGACGGCTCCACGATCACGGGGACGATCAAGGTTACGGTGCGCTGGGACGGCTACATGCCCAGGGATGGCAAGGACCTGGCTTGCCAGTACGCGCTGGATGCGAAGGTCGGGCCATCGGGCGTCGCGGGCACGTTCACGGGCAAGTTCGGGGCGGCCGACGCGAAAGGCGCCATCAGCGGCAGCCGCGTCGAGCCCGTTTCCACGACGGGCAACCTGCGCTTCGTGCTGAAAATGGAAGCGGCCATGCCGGGCAAGAAGGCCGGCGACGTGAAGGGCCGGCGGGCCGGGTTTCGCTTTGCCATGCAGGACGGCCGGGCGTACGGCGGCAAGGTCGTTGCGCCCGGCTCGATGAACGACATCAGCTGGACGGGCCTGGTGCGGGAAATGGACCTGAAACTGGAAGATGGGCGCCTCAGCGGAACGGTGAAGTGGGCCTATACCGCGCAGTCGGGCGAGGCCGGCGACTATGAATGGCGGCTGGACCTGCGCGTGATCGGCGATGCCTTGGCCGGCACGGTGGCGACGAAGACCGGCACCGTGGAGCTGACCGACGGCCGGGTGCTGGGAACCGTGGAGACCGCCCCACCACCGCCCGCGGCGGATGCCATCTACACCATCGAGCTTCGACGGGCGATCGACCCGAAGGACGCGAATCCGTGCGACCGGTTCGTGCGGCTGTATTTCCTGGCCGCCGGCGGCAAGGGAGTGCATGGCTTTGCCGTGACGCCGATCTGGAACAACGCCACGCACGTGCTGGACCCCACGGATCTGGTCGTCGAAGGCGGCCATCTCAAGGGCACCGCCAGGGTCCACATCAATCCCGACCCGTGGATTCCCAGGGACCACAAGCCGGTGGACTGCACCTACAGCATCGACGCGGCCGTCCAGGGCGCCGAGGTGATCGGCACTTACGAGGGCAAGTACGGCGCCGACGACGCCCGGGGCGCGGTGGTCGGCGAAATCGCGAGGGTCGTGGAGGTGAAGAACATGACCGGCCTGAACTTCAAGCTGGAGAACGGCCTGGCCGGAGGCAATCCCATGCAGAACCGCGCGTTTTTCTCCATGAAGTTCGAGGAAGGGCGGATCATCTCCAGCAAGGTGAGCAACAACCACACCGAACTGCACGGGACGATCGACACGTCGGAGATTGCGTTTGACGGCCGGACACTCAAGGGCGCGGTGAAGGCCAATATCAAGCCCAGCGGCGGCGTGTGGGGCGGCGAGTACCTGATCCGCCTGGACGCGAAGCTGCTGGGCACGACGCTCTACGGCACGTTCGAGACGCACGGCAAGTCGCCCGCGGGCGAGCCGTTCGTCAAGCGCGGGGCGCTGATCGGCGGCGTGACGGCAAACTAGGGCCCCTTGGCGCCCGCGTAATCCACGATCATCCAATAGCCGTCGCTCCCGCCGGCGGGGCTGGCAAACAGGGCATTCTTCGTGGGAGCAAGACCGGGATTGGGTTCCGCGGCGACCGCATAGGACTGGTCCTGGCGACGGGTCGCCCGCTCCAGGGTTCCCCTCGATTGTCCCACCACGATGAAGCGCCGCTCGGACAGCGGCACGAGGGCAAACGGCACCACGCCGTCGATGGCGGTGCTGAAGGTCATCTCGAGTTTCGGGTTATACACGCGGAGCCACGCCGCCGGGTTGATCTGCGGGTCGCCCCGCTGCCAGGCGTCGGCGGTCCAGGCGACTTCGCCGTGCACGCCGTTGCAGCGGCCCACCGCCAGCAGGGCTCCGTCGGAGATCGGGGCCATGTCAGTTGTCCAGACGCATGGGATCGTCTTGACGGAAGCGACATCCTCCAGCGACTGGCCATCCATCCGCCGGATGCTGCCGCTGAAGTGAATCACGCCCCGGTAGCCGCCGTCGGAGATTCGGGAATAGACGATGCTGCCGGCCGGCTCCAGGGCCAACGTGGTAATCGCCGCATCGGCAACCGCGCCTCCCATGCGGTCGTCCTTGCCCGACATCGGGTCGGTCTCGCGGATGCGCTGGACGAGGCTTCCATCGGAGGACCTCAGTTTCCACAGATAGGGCGACCACCACGGCTCGCGGCTGGTGGCCGACGCCGACCACCCGCAGACGTAGATGTTCTCCTCCGCATCGAGGCGCATGCGGTGCGTGCGCGGGTTGCTGTAATGTGCTACCGGCCAGTTCTGCCGGTATTTCCGCAGCGTCTGGAGGTTCATCGCCGGCGTGTAGATGTCCTGCCGCCACTGCCGCCGGGCCAGGTCGGGCGAGAGCCGGCTGAGGTGATCGCAGACGTCATAGAACGTCAACCGTTCCAGCATCTTCTGCGAGGCGGCCGGGCTGGTTTCCGCCGCCGCAAGTTTCCGGTCGGCCTCGGTCGCCTCGCGGACGTACCCGCCGTCGTGGCACACGACCACATCCCCGGAACTCAGCAGCCCGATGTGCGTGGCCTGCCAGGTGTATTCGGTCGGCCAGCACTTCCACGTGGGCTTGGTCGAAATGACCCGGTCCTTGGCCCACACCTGTTGCCATCCCTCCAGGTAGGTGCCGCAGTCCAGTTGTTTCAGGTCGGCTGTCAGACGCAGCACGCATGGCGCGCCGTGTTTCTCCAACTGCCCGCTTCGGGGCAGCGCCACGGCCCCCAGCTTGGCCACCTGTTCGCGAAGCGGGTACCGTCGCACCAGCCCGGGAACTTTTTCCAGCAGCGGCTCCAACTCCGCCGTGGCATAGCCGCCGACGTACACGCCGCGATCGTTCGCCTGGACCGTCGTGAGCGAAACCAGGCCCGCGGCAAACTCCGCATAGTCCAGCACCTTGCCGCCGTCGGGGCTGAGGCGGGCCACGAAGCCGTGCCCGCACCGCGCATCGGCGGCATCCCGGCCAAGCCGCACTGGCACCGCCCCGCCGGGCAGCTTGTCCAATGGCCGGCCGGTGTTTCCCACGATGTAGATGGACCCATCCGGCCCGCCGGCGGCCCCCTGCACATCGTCATCGCCCGCCGTGCCGAAGTAAGTGGCCTGCACCAACTCCAGAAGCGCCTGCCCCGCCGCGATCGGTGGGATCAGCGCGGCCCAGAGCCCCATGAGCAGAATCAGGTATCGCATCGTCTGAACTCCCGTCACTTTGCCCGGCCCGGCGGCCAGTCGGCCGGGACGGGGTGTGTCTTGGTCGGATCGGGCAGCAGGAACCGGCCCTTGTGATACTCGTACACCGCCCGGGCCATCTCCTCATCGAAATGCCAGAAGGCGTTGTTCTTGTCGCCCTTGTAGGAACCATACGGCGCCGGCTCGTGCGTCGGGTGGTCCAGATCGGCATCGGTCAGCCAGCCCTTTTCCACGGGCAGCGGCCGGCACACCGCCGGCGTCGTGCCGTCGCGCTTCTCCGTGGGCAGCCGATACTCCGCCGCCTTGCGCACGAACAGCGCCGTCAGCCCCACATCCCACGCGCCGTGGTCGGCGTTGGGCACGACCACCAGCGTCATGCGATGCTCGTGGCGGTCGCGCCACAGCCGCAGCATCTGCTCGCGGATCATCACCCACTGCGTCTGGTTGCCGTACTCGGGGCGGATGCCGCCGATCGGCCCGCACCACTCGAACTCGCCGTTGTGGGCCAGGAACGGCACCTGCACCATGCCCCGGCCGTCGTCGGGCATCTCCTGCATGTTGCCGCCGGCCGCGTGCACGATGCCGAACACCCGATGGGGCACCGCGCAGGCCACGTTGCGCGTCCCCAGCACGCTGGCCGACAGCCCGCCCAGCAGCAGCGGCGCGCCCCTGAGTTCCGGATGCCCCGACTCGGCCGCCAGCTTCTCCAGCACGCCATCCAGCCGCGCCAAAGACTCCTTGCCGTCGTTGGCGAAGTTGTCATAGACCATCGTGGCCAGGGCGGTGCGGGCCGCCGCCAGGCGCATGGGCTGGCCCGTTGCCAGGCTGCTGATCATCGGGTGCGCCACGATCACGCCGCGGATGTAGTCGCAGTTGGGTGGCACCCACAGCGAGATCTTCTTGTCCACCTCCTGCTTGGCCTTGCGGTCGAAGGCCCGCATTGTGACCGTGACAGTCTTCGCCCCGCCGATGAGCAGTTTTTCCAGCTCGCTGACACGCGCCTTGGCTTGGACGACCTTCGTCTCGGCGGCGGCCTGATGCTCGAGCAGCGCCTTGCCTGCGGCGCTATCCAGCGGCAGCGTTGCGATTGCATCGTCCAGGGCCTTGCGTGCGGCCTTGATCTTCTCGCCGGCTTCCTTCACGGCCGGCGCCTTGCCGGCCGCCGCCCCGTACGCCTTGTAGTCGGCGTCGGCGGCCCGGTAGAGCGGCTCGACCTCGCCGCGCTTCCACCACGCCCGCTGCGAGCCGGCGATGTGCTTGCCCAGGGCCCGCTCCTCCAGACTCAGCCGCCCCAGCTCAAGCAACTCCTCCAGATTCAGCTCCGCGATACGCTGTTGCAGCTGACCGATGCGCTTCTGCATCTCATCGCGCCGCTTGACGGCCTCCTGAAACGTCGGCGCGTCGGCCAGAAGCTGCTCCACCTTCGCATCGCGGGCCTGGCGCGACTGCTGCAGCTTCTCCCTGGCGCCCTCCAGGCCGGCCGCCTTCTCCGCGTCGGCCAGAGCCTTCTCGGCCTCGTCCACCGCGCGCTGGGCGTCGGCCAGCGCGGCCGGCCGGGCGGCGGCCAGCGCCTGGCGATATGCCTCCACCGCCGCATTGCACGCCCGATGCTCGGCCTCGCAGGCGCGCAGTTCCTTCATGGCCATGTCCAGCGCCTCCCAAGGCCCCGTGTCGCCGGCGGCGGGCAGCGTCGATGCCAGGCCGCTGGCAAACACCACCGAAACCATCAATCCGACGGACCATCGGCCCAGCAAACCATGGATCGCGTCCCGTTGTGTCATGGGTTCTTCTCCATCATTTCGTCCAATATGGGCTGCTGCTCGCCGCGCACCTCGCCTTTCACCTGCGAGACGGCCTCCCACGCCACGCTCACGCTGATCCGCTGGCCGGCCAGCGGTTCCTTGAGGCCCAGGTCGCTGCCCATCACCGTGAACCTCGCCGACGGCAGGGCGTAGTTGGGCTTGGTCCACTTCACCTTCGTGTCGCGGTGGGGATACGAGAACGATGAGCGGCACGGGGCGTCCTTGAACGGGATCCGCCGGCCGGCGAACTCCAGCACCCCGCCTATCGTGCACTTGCCGATGGGAAAGCGGTCGTGGTCATACACTTCGCCGGTGTCTTCCCACGGCGACATCTCGCTGACATGGATCTTGACGGTCGGGATCTGCGCACCCACCAGCTCGCCCAGCACCCGCTGGTGCTGGCGGCCCTCGGTCTGGAGCATCGTCGGGCAATCCAGCGTGAACTGCGCCGATGCCTTCTCCCTGCCAAAGGTGAACTTCCCGCCGGCCACGCCCTTGCCCATGAAAAAGCTCGGCCACATCTTGTCCTGCTCGTCGCGGAAGGTCACCTTGACGGTGGTGCATTTCTCCGTGCCGATGAGCCACTCCTGCCCTTCGGCCGGCCAGAGAAGCGGCGGGCCGCTGTAGGGCTTCTTGACGCGAGGTTTCTCCTGGCGTTTGGGAGGCTCCACCGCCAGCGGCTCCACGGGCGTCAAGTCCATCAGCACGGCATAGCCGTCCATCAGCCCCCCTGCGAACTTCTCCTGCACCGGGTCCTTCAGCGGCGGCGTCTGGCGGCCGCCGGCGGCCGTGGGTTCCTCGGCCACCGCGCCCGACACGCACAGCAGCATCGGCCGGCCGTTGCATAGGCCGCTGGCAAAGCCCCAGTCCTTCATGCGGTCGGCGCATCCGCCCACGGCCACACGCGTGCCGACGGCCGGCATGTGCGAGTAGAAGCGGTAGGCCGCGAGATTCGGCTCGGTGACAACCAACTGGCCTCCGCCGGACCTGGCCAGCGTGTTGGGCAGGTTCGGCGTGTCGTTGCCGCTGCCGCTCCAGACGGCCGAGCCATCGCACGCGGCGCCCAGCGTCTGGATGGACCCGGCGCTGGTCCACAGCGTGCCGGCCTTGACGTTGTGCTCGCCGTCGAGCTTCACGACAAACGCGTACGTCTGGCTGCCGGTATAGCCCAGGCCGTCGGGGATGCTGCGCTCCGGGTCATAGGGCAGTCGGCCCATGCAGTTGTTCCCGCCGTGGCTCCAAGTCGAATAGAACAGGTTGCCCTCGCTGTCATAGGCGCTGCGGCGCACGGCCGAGTCGGCCACCAGGTGGAAGTGATTGGGGCAGAAGAACTGCCCGCGCCAGCCGTGCAGGTACTTGTGGCACGTGCCATCGGGGTCGTAGATGATCAGCCGCGGGCAGCGGTACGGCTCGCGGCCGGTGGGGCTCATCCAGTCGCCCACGCGCGTGTAGCGGCCCGTCACCGGGTCCACGGCCGACCCGCTGGAGACGCGCTCGCGCGGCATGGGGTTGGCGTGCAGCAGTCTGCCGTCCGGGTCGTACACGAAGTAGCCGGGCCCGATCATGGAGACATTGCCGTCTTTCAGCGTCCGCAGCTCGGGGGCAAAGCTGGCCGTGCGGATGTGGCGGAGCCAGACCACCTTCGACAGGTCGGCCGACAGCCGCGCGATGTACGCGTGGCCGAACGGGAAGGCGTTCCCATCGGGCGAGAACTTCTCGAGCTTCTCTTCCCGCTGATCGCCGCCCAGTTCCGCGATCCGGTCGGTGGCCGCGCCGGCGATATAGACCGCACCGCCCTGCCCGGCGGCGATGCTGCTGACGGTGCCGGCCCCGCGAGGCAGGCGGACCAGCGCCCGCACCTGCTTCAGCGTCGGGTCGAAGCGAGCGACAAAGCCCGTGGCCGACGGCTCGCCGCCGTAGAGCCGAACGTAGGCATCCTTCACCTCGATGCTGCGGCTTACGTCAAACTGAAACGACCGCGGCACGCTGCGGAGGCTGGCCAGGTTGTCCCGCTCCTGCTGCTGGATTTGCTCCCTGGTCGGCGTTTCGCCAAGCTCCCTGTCCAGTTCGCCCACGCGCTTTTCGCCGGCCCCCGGGCCGACATCGCCCACATCGGGCAGGATCACCCGGCCGGTCTGCTTCTCGCCGAGGCGAACGAACTGCCGTGGTTCGGGGATGGGCGGGCCGTCCGTGCCGATGACCTTCGCCTTCACGCCCAGCAGCGTCAGGTCGGCCGAGAGCGTCACTCCGCCGATCAGGATGCTGTCATCGCCCGGAAACGCCCCGGCCGTCAGCCACTCGGTTCCGCCGTCGCCCAGGAAGGTGGCCGTCTGCACCTTCGCCAGGTTGGGCGACTGGCGGGCCTCGGCGGCAGCGCACGTCACCAGGACGATGGCAAGCACCCGCAGGACGATCCTGTTGGCCATGTTTCTCACCCATGTCATATACCCGCCAAAGGGGTTCCCGATGAACGGGCACAACGCCCGCGCCCCGCCGGTGGTAGTTGTGGCGGAGAGCAACACTCCCGCACATGCGTCTGGTCGCGCAAGCCATTGCGGTCATCCTGCTTGTGGCGCCCCCTGCGGCGCGGGCGGCCGTGCTCCCGCCGGCCTTGCCCGCCCAGGTCACCTGGCGCAGCGATGCCGGCAAGGAGCTCACGCTCGCCGGCGAACTGGTGTTCGAGAGCTGGCCGGTCCTGGAAAACGGCAAGGCGGCGACGATCTCCAAGGAATCGCTGATCCCCAGCCAGCTCAACCCGGCCGAGTTCGTGCGAGCCGAGGGCAAGGCCTTCACCTTCAGGGGAGCGCGCGGCCAGCGAACCGTCGAGTTCGCCTTTGACAAGCTGCCCGTGCGCCTCTCCGAGAGCAAGGAACTGGCCGCAGCGCTGGACCGGGGGTTCCGGCTGGAGGTCGCCCAGGAACTGGAAGGCGAAAGCCACAAGCCCCCCCCGCCGCCCCCGGTGGTCTTTGGCGTAGCCGAGAAGCCCGCGGTCGAGCAGATACCTGTCGCCCAGATCATCTCCATCCGCTTCAAGGCGCTGCCCGGGGTGAACATGCAGATCGGCGGGAGATTTCTCGCCTACAGCAGGAAAGTCAAGGGCAGCAACGGCGCGGTGCGGCTGTTGGCGGCCACGTTTTTTGGCGGCCCGGCCGACGAGCGCTTCGCCGGCGGCGCGTTTCTGGCCGATGGGTCGATCGTCGCGATCGGGTCGTTTGCCGACCTGTCGTTCGCCGGCGATGTCGCTCAGACGGTCATAGGCAAGGATGCGCCCGACGCCGAGCCGAAGACCACGCCGGTGCTCGCGCGGTTTTCGCCGGACCTCACGCGGATAACGGGCATCACGCGGCTCGCCTGGGGCGCGGGCGAGGTCAAGCAGGTGATGAGCCGGCCGGATGGCACGGTGTACGTCAGTTGGCGCGGGGCGGCCGATTCGTTCATCGCGAAGTTGTCGCCGGATGCAACGGCACTGGCGTGGACGGCCGCGTTTGCCGGAAAGGATGTGCAGTTTGGCCTGCGGCCCGATGGCCAGCTCCTGGTGGAGTCGGGCAAGACGTACTGGATCATCAGCGCCGACGGCCAGGTGCGCGACGGCCCGCAGCGCAAGGCCGCCATCCGCGACACGCGCAAGATGCCGCTGGCGGTCAGCCCGCACGACGGCGCGTTCTATATCGGCGGCGACTACAACAGCGCCACGGGATTCGAGCCCTATCGCAACCCGTACCTGCACCGCTTCGACGCCGACGGCACGTGCAGGTGGACGGCGTGGAACTGGACCGGGCCGATGGTGGGCACGTATTTCCGTCAGGTATCCGACTCGCGGGCGGTGGGCGTGCGGTTCTGCCGCAACGGCGACCTTCTGGTGATCGGCTGGTCGGACGGGGGCAACACCGTGCTGAGCAACCTGCCGTATGACCTGGAGAAGTCGCACGGCAAGTACGGCTTCTTCAATGACATGTCGGCCGCGGGCGTGGGGTCGTTCTGCCACCTGCTGCGGATGGACGCCGCCACGATGGAGGTCAAGGCCGCGACGTACTGGATGAGCTACCAGCCGTTTGCCCAGAAGAACGGTCAGCCCAACAGCGCTTCCACGCGCGACATCGTGGAGATGGAAGATGGGCGCTTCGCGCTGGCCGGCTCGACGGCCTACGCGATGATCGAGACGCCCGATGCCTGGGTGAAGCCGTTCATCGCCCAGTGGAACGAGAATCCCGCCACGGCCCGCCCGCGCGGGGGAAGCTGCTTTGCGGTGTTCGACGCCGAGTTTCGCGCGCTGCAGTTCTGTTCGATGACGCCGGCCGTGCGAAACCAGGCGCTGGCCGCCCGCGGCAACCGCGTGCTGCTGGTCGGCGGCGCGGGGGCGCGCGACACATCCTATGGCATGGATGAAGCGCCGCTGCTGGTTGAGGCGATTCAGAAGCAGCACGGCGGCGGCGAAAGCGACGGGTACCTGATGCTGATCGAGGTGGGCAAATGAGACGCTGGTGGGTGCTGGCCCTGCTGCTGGTGGTGCCCGCCGTGCACAGCGGGCCAAACGAGGTTGTCGCCCGGCGGGTCAGCGGCAACTGGGACATGTCGCGCAAGCTCAAGGGCCTGCCGGTGCTGATGGTGATCCGCCAGGACGGCAACCTGTACCCCAGTTTCTGGGCCGGTCGGAACGTCGAGGGCAAGCTCACCATCCGCGGCCGCGAGGACGACCTCACCGACGAGCTGGTGATCGAGTCCGAAGGCGGCTTTGTCGTGAAGATCTCGCACTTCCCGCCCAAGGTGGGCATGGAGGATGTGATTCCGGGGGGCGCGTGGATGCGCGCGGGCAAGGCGCTGGACCTGGGCATGCGCTTCACGCGATTCACGAACTGGAAGCGCGTCGAGGACCGCCGCAACGACGATTCGGGCTACACGCTGGAGGCGTCATTCGAGGCAACGTTCTTCGCCAACGGCAAGTCGTGCCCGGCGAGCGGCACGGCCCGGCTGCTGGTGTATCACAAGGTGGGGATGTTCGACCTGACGGCGACGACGACCATCAACGGAAGCGACCTGGGCCTGGCGGGCAATCAGGCCGGGCCGCTCCAGGTGAAGCTCAAGACCCAGTCTCCGGCGTCGATGGACCTGCCGCCGTCGGGATCGAACCTCCAGAGCATCGACATCCGGTAGTGCAAAGGGAACCGCATATGAGAACACCGTGCATCGGACCATGTGGGGCAGCGCTGGCCGCATCGCTGCTGCTGGCGGCCACGGCCGCCGCTCAGCCCGCACCCGCGACTCCCCCCGCCACGCAGCCGACGGCCGGCAGCCTCATCGAGGACCGCGCCGCGCAGAAACTGCTGGCCGCCGGCGACAGCCGCATCGAGCTGGACCAGGTCCGCGAGGGCCTGGAGCTGTATCAGCAGGTCATCGAGCGCTACCCCCGCAGCCCGGTGCGATTCGAGGCGTTCGTGCGCCTGGGCAGGCACCACCTGGAGAAATCGCGCGACCCGCTCAAGGCCCTGCCGTACTTCGAGCGGGCGGCCGACGCGGCCAACGAGTCGGCCAGCCTGCGCGGCCAGGCGATGCTGATGGTCGGCCGCTGCTATTACGAGGTGCAGAAATACCCGCAGGCGTTCGCGGCCCTGCGGGCCGTCATCCAGGCGTACCCGGGCACGGAGTTCTCGAACCAGGCGTACTTCTACATCGGCAGCGCCCACTACAAGCTGGGCGCCTACAACCGCGCCATCGAGGCCTTCAACAAGGTCGGCACCGCCATCAGCGACACCGAGCAGGGCAAGAAGCACATCGAGATCGGCAAGCGGCTGTTCGTGCGCCTCTCCGATATCGACCTGCTGAGCCTGGGCGAGGGGGCCTTGATTACCGTGCAGGTCTCGGCCGCCGGCGGCGACAGCGAAACCGTTCGGCTGGCGCGGGTGGGCACGGCGGCTTCCAGCAACTACCTGGGGGAGATCGACACCGCACTGGGCGAGGCCACGCCCGGCGACAACCTGCTGCAACTCCGGGGCGACGACACCGTAACGGTCACCTACATCGACGCCCAGACGGCCGACCGGCGGATGAACGTTCCGCGGGTGCAGACGCTCAAGGTCGTCTCCAATGCCATCGCCGACTTCATGGACGGGGCCTTTCGCGACCCGCTCAAGAACGTGGTCGTCGGCAAGCAGGCGTACGTGCGGGTGATCGACTATGACCGCGACCTGTCGGCCGGGTCCGACACCGTGGAGGTGAAGGTCATCGCCAAGCGCCCCATCCGCCGATCGGAGGCCACCACCGAGCCGGCAACCGCCGCGACCGGCGAAGAGCCTGCCACGCAACCCGCCGCGTACCAGCAGATTGACGAGCTGAAGCTGACGTTGGTGGAGCGGCCGCGGGCCGGCACGTCGGACGCGGCCGCCAGCGCCACGGCCGAGCCCCAGCCCATCCACAGCGGCGTGTTCGGCGGGCAGGTGCCGGTGCTGGCCGGCGAGCCCGTGGCCGGCGACTCGGTGCTCCAGGTGCAGGTGGGCGATGTGCTGGAGGTGATCTACATCGACCAGGTCAACACCGCCGGCAAGCCCGCCGAGGTGAAGGCATCGGCCCAGACCGTGCACGGCTCGCTGGGCGAGGTGCGCGTGGCCAACCAGGACATCCGCGATCAGCAACTCGAACTGCAAACACGACTGAAAAAGGCCGAGGCCCTGACCAACATCGGCCGGCTCTACAAGCAGCTTGGGCTGGACGAACAGGCCGCCCGGCACTTCCGATCGGGCGTCGAGGAGTGCGAGTCGTTGGCGGCCAAGGCGAAGAACCTCGGCGGCGAGGTGCTGGAAACGATGTACGTGCGGCTTTGGAACCTGTACATCGAGCTGGATGAGCTGGACAAGGCCGCGGCCATGTGCCTGGCGCTGCAGCGCGAGTTCCCCAACAGCCAGTTCGTGGATGAAGCCCTGCTGGGCCTGGGCCAGACCGCCATGAAAAAAGGCGAGCACGAGAAGGCCATCGCCGTCTTCAAGCGGGTGCTGGACCTGCCGACGAGCCAGCGCAAGGCCGATGCGCTGTACAACATCGGACTGTGCCAGGAAGCGATGGCCGCGCCAAAGACACCGACCGACAAGCCCAACCAACAGATGATGGAGGCGGCGTTCGTGAGCTTCCAGACTGCGTTCGACCGCTACCCCACCAGCGGCGTGGCCGGCGACGCCTTGGGCAAGATGGCGGACTTCTTCATGGCGCGCAAGGAGTATGACCGGGCCGTGAGCACGTTTCAGCGGGCTCTGGATGATTACCCCGACGCCCAGTTCACCGACCGCGTGCTCTACGACTATGGGCGGTGCCTGTACCGCATGCAGCGGCCGGCCGAGGCGCTGGCCAGGTTCCGCCAGCTGATGAGCGAGTACCCGCAGAGCAAGCTGGCCGGCAAGGCGCGGCAGATCGTGGCGGCCCTGGAGAAGAAGGGGGCCAGCGATGAATAGAGGAATCTCAAACATGGCAGTCGATACCAAGGGCGCGGAGCAGGGCAATCTTTGTAGTGCAGGCTTCAGCCTGCATCCGCGGAGCAGGCTAAAGCCTGCACTACAACGCATGCTCGCCATGCGCTGGGCAGCGAGTCTGCTTGTGCTGGTGGTGATGGCCCACGTGCTGGCCGCTCCGGCAGCCAAGCCGTTGACGGGCCCGTTGGCGCAGATCAGGCAACTCAAGACGCAACTGGCCGCCGCTGCCGACTCGGCCGCTCAGTCCCCCCTGCGGCTGGCGCTGGCCGGCGCGTACACGGAACACGGCCGGCCCATCGAGGCCGCCGAGCAGCTCAGCCTGTGGCTCAAGCAGAATCCCTCCTCTCCGCAGCGGGCGGATGTGCTGCTGCGGCTGATCGCCGCCCAGCGCCAGGCCGGCGACTGGGATGCGGCGGCCAGCACCAGCCGTTTGTTCCTGAGGGACTTCCCCTCGCACCCGCAGCGGCCGGCCGTCCTGGCCGCCCTGGTGCAGATCGCGCGGTTCGGCCAGCAGAGCGCCTCGGGCGAGGCCTCGGCGCTGGCCGACTGGGTCGCCGCCGTGCCCAGCGACCCGCAGACCCCGGATCGGCTGCTTCGCCTGGCGCGTCTCCAGGAACAAACCGGCGACGCGGCCGGGGCCATCTCCAGCTTCCAGAAGTTCGCACAGGTCGCGGGCAAGGACCCGCGGGCCGATGCGGCCGGCTGGCGGGCGGTGTACCTGATGCACGAGCGTCTCCGCAAAACCGCCGAAGCGTTCGAGATGGGCAAGGCGCACCTGGGCAAGTACCCCAACCGCCCCACCATCGCGGCCGACTGGCGCTGGCTGGGCGATCTGGCCAAGTCGCTGGACAAGCCGGCCGAGGCGCTGGCCGCCTACCGCAAGGCCCTGTCGGCCGATCCAACTTCGCGCGACATCGCACAGTCGCTGGTGCAGGTCTTGCGCGATCGCGGCACCGCCGACGACGTGGCCGCGGCCGTCAAGGCCCTGGAAAAGCCCTTCGCCGGCGACATCCTGCTGCTGGACGCGAAGCTGCTCCTGCTGGCCAGGCAACTGGCTGAAAAGAAGGCCGATCCGCGCGCGATCCAGGCGGCGCTGATCGAGCTGCTCGCCGACGGCCGGCGTGCTGCCGAGACCGTCGCCCTGCTGGAGGCGGCAACCACACGCGTGGCCCCGGCGGACGCCGAACCGCTTCTGCGGCAGCAGATGACGAAGCACAAGAGCGGCTGGACGCGGTCGGAACTGGCGCTGCGTCTGGCCGCCCGCCTGCGGGCCGCGGGAAAAATCGATGAAGCGCAGAAGGTCTTGGAAACCGAGTTGGCCGAGAACCCCGTCAACCGCCGCGAGCTGACGCGCGATTACCTGATGCCGCTGGTCGAAACCCAGCAGCAGGAAGTCCGCGACCGGCGGCGCAGGAACATCGACATCGACGCGCCCGCGCGAAAGCTGGCCGAGCTGGTGCGCCCGGTGGCGTGGATGGGCGAGCTGCGCCGCGGCATCGACGATGTCTCCGGCGAGCTGGGCAAGAATAGGCACCGCGATGCTTCGCTGCTGCTGCGGCAGATCAACGAGGACCTGGGCCACGAACGCCTGGCCGTGCTGGTGGACACCGTGCGGAACAACTCCCGCCAGAACATCGCCCGAGCCGTGGAGATGTTGTCGGGGCTGGCCAAGGAAGCGGCCGAGAGACCGCAGTTGTTCGACATCGTGGCCGACGCGGTCTGGCAGATCGTCGAAAAGGCCAAGGATGAGCAGCGGGCCGCGCTGCTGGCCTACCTGTCGGCCTGGTCCGACGCCCGGCCGGACAACCTTGAGCTGGCCCGCGAGGTGGCCGGCGGATATCGCCGCGTCGCCAGGCACGCCGAGGCGATCAAATACTATCGCCGCGTCGTCGATGCGCCGTTCACCAGCGAGTCGGCGTGGCAGATCGGCGTGGCCATGTCGGGGCTGATGGATGTCTATGCCCACGGCACGCGCGACCTGGCCGCCGTCGCCGCGCTGGCCGAGACGCTCGAAAAGACCAACGGGCGCATGCCGCCGTCCCTGCGCCAGGACCTGTACCGCCAGCTCGCCGACATCCACGGCGCACAGAAGGACGGCCGCGACAGGCAAATCGCCTTTTGCCGCAAGGCCATCGAGCTGGGCATGACCGATGGCGGCTTTGCCGCGGCCCGCCGGCTGCTGGCGATTCTGCCGGCCGACCAGGCCGTCGCCGCCGGAAAGAAGCTGCTGGCCGACCCGGCCGCCGAGCGATGGCATGCCGATATCGGGCTGATCGTGGCCGGCCGGATGGCGTTTGAGCTGAAAGACCTGGCCGGCGCCGCCGATCTGGCCTGCAAGTCCATGCTCCGCCGCGACACGGCCATCGGCTGGCGCGGCGAAAGCGATGGGCAGAACACGCTGCGCGACCTGGTGGCGCTGGCGCTGGACGTGGCCACGCCCAACCGCGTCAGCGATCCGCAGCGCAAGGCCCTGGTCACTGCCATCGAGCCGCTTTCGCCGCAGCAGATGCAGGGCCTGCTCGATGCGGCCATGGCCGGGCTTTCGGGCCAGGCTTTGCACGAGGTGGCCCGCGAGCAGATCCGCCGCCTGGGCGCATCGGGCGACTTTGGCGGACAACTGGTGGTTTTCTCGGAGGTTCTGGCGCGCACGCGGCCGGCCGACCCGTGGCACTGGGACCGCAACATGGAGATCATCCGCCAGGAGCTGAGCCGTCCCAACGCCGGCACGGCCAGCACCATGCTGCGCCTGCTGCTGAAGCAGTCTGCGCAATATGCCGAGGAACCGCGCCGCCAGGCCCGCACGCTGCTGCTGGCCACCTATCAGAAGTTCGGCGAGGATCTGCTGGCGGTCGATGAGCGGGGGCCGCTGGCGCCCCTCCTGCGCGGCGCGGGCTACCTGCGCCTGGGCGAGGAGAAACTGGCTTGGGAAACCTACCAGGCCAACGCCGCCCTCTTTGCCCAGCGGGTGGATGAAGTGCCGGCGGAGTACGTGCTTTTCGTGGCCGGCGAACTGGCCACCGGCAACGACGCGGACCGCGATGTGGCCGAGCAGGTCCTGCGCACGTGGCTGGCCCGCATTGACAAACAGGCCGATGTGGACCCGGCCGTGAAATCCGCCGCGAGCCTGAAGCTGGCCGATGTGTTCTACCATGGCCGGCGGTTCGACGTGGCGCGGGCCGAGTACCAGTCGGTGGTGGACCGATTCCCCGACTCGCCGCAGGCCACCGAGGCCCAGTTCCGCATTGGCGAGAGCTTCATGTACCAGAAGAACTTCGCCGAGGCGGCCAAGGTCTTCGATCGCCTGCGCAAGAGCCGTGACGCTGATACCGCCGTCCGTGGGCAGTTCATGACCGGCGTCCTGCAATACAACGCCGGCAACAAGGACGAGGCCCGCGAGATCTTCAAGGGCCTGCTGGACCTGTCGCCGGCCGAGGAGCTGGCCAGCAAGGCGCTGTACCAGTTGGCCCTGATCTACGGCGACGATCACCGTTTCCGGGAGATGCTGGACATGCTCGAGGCCATCGGCCGGATCGGCCGCGAGGGCAAGCGCTGGCACACGCCCGGCGACGTGTTGACGGTCATGATCCACGACCCGGACATGGCGGTCGTGCAGGAGTCGGTGTCGGTGCCGGTGGTGGTGAGCACGACCAGCGGCGACCGCGAGCAGGTGACGCTGGTGGCCGGGCCCGCCGGCCGGGGCATCTACTTGGCCGAGTTGCCCACGGCGCTGGGATCGCCGCGGCCCGGCGACCGGCTGCTGCAGCTCCTGGGCAGCGACGTGATCAGCTACGACTACCCCGAGGAGTTCAAGGCCCGCTTCAAGTATGTCCCGCCGCCGCAGGGCAACATCCGCGTGGCATCCGATGCGACGTTCCGGGCCCAGAGCACGCAGATCGTCGAGGAGACCGCCCGCAGCGTGGTGGACAGCGCCGCGGCTCAGACCCGCATCGAGCGCGCCGCCGACCAGCCGCGCGAGTTTCGCTCGGGCAGCGAAGTGAAGCCCGGCAACCCGATCTATGTCCGGCTCATCGACGCCGACCGGTCATTGAGCACGAGCGTGGACCGCGTCGAGGTCACGCTGCGCGCCTCCAGCGGCGACCAGCTGCGGGCGTGGATCAGCGAAACCGGGCCCGATACCGGCGTGTTCGAGGGAACCATCCCCACGGCCGAGCGCCCGCCCGAGGCCATCGCTTCCGACAGCGCCTTGGACCGCCCCGCCGCCCTGGCGGCCGACAATGACCCGGCCACCGCATGGGAGAGCCAGCACGACGGCCAGGCGGGCAAGTGGCTGGCGGCTGACCTCAAGGACGTTCGGCCCATCGGCCGCGTGAGCTTCACCTTCCCCGACAAAGCCGTCGCCCCAAGGAACTGGACGCTGGAGACCAGCCTCAACGGCGCGCTGTGGGAGCCGGTGGTCTCGACCACGGCTGGGCGGATCGCGCACGGCCTGTCGCTCATGTACGGCCCCATGCGCCACACGCGCTATGCGTGGTCCACGGCTCGGCGGCCGGGCGCAAAGCTTCCGGAGCAGTTATCCGACTACATCGCGTTCCTTGCCACCAAGCCCGCCGAGACCGCTTCGGCGGCTTTGACCACTCTGGCGATTCCGCCGTACGACGCGGACGACATCGCCGATGTGCACGTGATCAGCGGCTATTTCCTGGCCCCCACGGCCGGCCGATACAGCTTCATCCTCAAGAGCGGCAAGAACGGCAGCGGCGCGCTGGTCATCGACGGCCGCATCGTGCCCGGCGGCAACGCCGACCTGTCGGCCGGCTGGCATCGCCTGGCCGCCTTCATCACCACACGCACCGACCGCAGCGACAAGCCCCAGCCGCTGGGCCTGGCCTACATGGGCCCGAGCACCAAGGGCGAAAGCACCCAGGCGCTGGCCACCGCCGGCGGCCGCGGCGACGCCATGCCCGCGCCGGCGCTGTGGACTCTCGGCCCGGCCCCGCAGGTGAGCACCACCGACACCACGGCCGCCATCGACCTGCCCGATGTGCCGGCGCGCTTCGTGCGCCTGAACATCGACGGCTACGAGGGCGATTACGTGAGCGTCAGCGAAATGCGCATCGCCGGCGGACAGTCGGCGTGGCTGCCGACCAGCCGGCCGGCCGTGAGCCTGGCCGACGACGATGTGCTGCAGGTCAGCCCCGGCGACGAGATCACTGTCAGCTACGCCGACGAGGTCAACACCCGCACGCCCGGGCAGGCGCGCATGATCAGCGCCAAGCTCAAGGCGACGTACTTCAACGCCAACGTGTCGGCCATCACCTATGACGTGCGCACGGGCGCCAAAGGCCAGGTTGCACGCGCGGTCCGCCCGCTGTATCGCATCGACCCCGGCGACCGCATCGTCATCTCCATCACCGACTTCGACGAGGACACCACGCCGCAGGTGAACACGGTGCCGTTCGTGGTGCGCACCGATTCGGGGGCACAGTTGAAGCTGGAGGCCACCGAGACCGGCCCGACCACGGGCGTCTTCACGAAAGAGATCGAGACGGGCAAGGACGGCGCGGCCGATCGCCTGGCGGTCAAGCCCGGCGAGAACGTCTATCTGATCTACGCCGACCGGCTGAACACCATGCCCGGCGGCCTGGCCGACCGCATCGCGCAGGTGCAGGTCATCGAACCGTCGGATGCGACGCTGGCGGTGATCCCCACCCGCCTGGCGGCGCCGTCGCCCGCGGTGAAGGTCGCCCCGCCGACTGTGGTCTATCTGCCCCCCGAGGAAGGCAAGCCCGCACGCGTCGTGCTGGGCGCGCCGCTCACCGTGGAGGTGATCGATCCCGACGCCGCCAAGGACAGCCACAGCAGCGTGAGCGTGCAGGTGAGGACCTCGGCCGGCGCCCAGTTGACCATCCCCCTGGAGATCAGCGATGCGGCGCGGGCAGCGTCGGGCAAGAAGGCCGGCAGCGCGGCGGCCAGCGCTGTCGCCGAGGGACGTTTCGTCGGCCAGGCGCTGCTGGTGCTGGGCCGACCCACCGCCGACGGCAAGACCACGCAGACGGTGAGCGTCGAGCAGGCCCGCGGGCTGGTGGGAGCGTGGCGCTACGGCGGCGATGGCGGCGCCGGCGTCGTGGCCGCACCGGTCCTGCCCGTCAGCGGCGCGGACCTGATCACCGTGACCTACATCGACGCCCGCAACACCAGCGGCAAGGAGCGGAAGCTCACAGCCGAGGCGCGCATGGTTACCGACGCCCTGCTGGCCGCCCTCGACCGCGACCTGGAGTCGCCCCTGCCCAAGGTGCACCTGGGCCAGAAGCTCTACATCCGCCTGGAGGATGGCGACCGCGATTCCACGCCCGAGCCGGATCATGTCACGGTGACGATCACCAACTCCGCCGGCCAGGCCACACCGATCAAGCTGGTCGAGACACTGGGGCACAGCGGCGTGTTCATGGGCGAGGTGCTGGTGCAATACGCCGGCGAGCCGACGACTCGCCCGGCCAGCCAGCCCTCGACGCAGCCGGCCGTGCAGTCGGTGCCGGCAACCTTCGGCGACACGCTCACGCTCGCCTACACCGACGAGGCCAACTCGCGCGGGCTCTCACCCATCGAGCAGACCGTCTCCGTGGCCGTGGCCTTCGGCGCCGACGGCCAGTTGCTGGCCTTCACCAAGCAGTTCGGCAACGAGGACATCGCCGTCGAGACGCTCTTCAAACTGGCCGAGTGCCACTTTGAGCTGTTCAAGAGCCACAACGCCCTGGGCGCATCGGCCGAGGCGCGGCAATCGCTGGAAGCCGGCCGATCGATCCTGGCCGACGTCCGCGAGCATCACCGCGGCAGCGCCTACGAGGCCCGCGTGCTCTACCTGCTGGGCAGCTTCCACCAGGAGCTCAAGGAATACGACGAAGCGCTGGAGGCGTTCCGTACCGTCGTGCGGGCGTTTGGCAGCTCGGCCCTGGCGCCCGATGCACAGTACAAGATCGGCCAGTGCTTCGAGGACAAGGGCGAAATGGAACAGGCCTGCGAGGAATACGTGCGGCTGGCCTACACGTATCCGGGAAATCCGCTGATTGCCAAGTGCATGGTGCGGCTGAGCGATTACTTCTACAAGAGCGGCAAGTACGCCGTGGCCGCGGGCATCTGCCGGCAGTTTTTGGAGCAGTACGGCGAGCACGAGTGGGCGCCCAAGATCGCCTTCCGCCAGGGCCAGTGCCACTTCAAGGCCGCCGAGGAAGCCGCCGCGGCATCGGCCGCCGCGCCGTCGCCCGCCGGCAAATCCACCAACACGACGGCCGCCGCGTCGTACCTGTCGGCCGCCAGGGCGTTTGATATGTTGGTGGAGCAGTACCCCGAATCCGAGTTGCGCGCCGATGCCCTGTTCTGGGCCGGGCGCAGTTATCACATGGCCGGCGACTTTGCGGCGGCCTATCGGCGATATCGCCGCACCACGTGGGATTTCCCCGACACCGATGCGGCCCGCTATGCCCGCGGGCAACTGACGTTGCCGGAGATGCTGGGGGCCGCCAAGGAAGATGCGGCCGTCAAGTAGCCGGGACACAAGCAGTCCCGGCGGGAGTTTGTGTATGTCCATGTTGTGCATGCTGGCCCAGGCCACGACCCAGGCGGCCCCGGCCACACAGGCCGTCGCCGCCACACAGGCGGCCGTGCAACAGGCGGCTCCGGAGGCGCCCGGCTGGTTCGCCCAGTTCATCCACAGCGGCCTGGTCGGCTGGTACGTCACCGGCGGGCGATTCATGCTGCCGCTGCTGGTTTGCCAGATCGTCGGCCTGGGCGTGATCATCGAACGCTTCCTGGCCTACCGCGCCATCCGCATCGACACCAGCGCCTTCCGCGCCCGCATCAAGTCGCTGCTGGCGGCCAACCAGGTGGACCAGGCCATCAGCGCCTGCGACGCCACGCCCGGGCCCATTGCCGCCACGCTGGCGGTCGGCCTGCGGCGGTTCAAGCTGCTGCTGGCCCTGGGCAAGCCGGCCGACCAACTGGAATCCGACGTCACCAAGGCCATCGACGACTACGGCGTGCACATCCTGGCCATCCTCGAGCGGCACCTGCCGGTCCTGGCGACGATCATCGTCGTCGGCCCGCTGCTGGGGTTTCTCGGGACGGTGGACGGGATGGTCGTGGCGTTCCGCGACATCGAGGCCGCGGCCCGCGAGGGCGGCGGGCAGAACATCGTCCTGCTGGCCGCCGCGGGCATCAAGGTGGCGCTGCTGACCACCATGCTGGGCCTGTGCATCGGCATCGTGGCCCAGCTGTTCTACAACTACTTCTCCAACCGCGTGAACCGGACCGTGCTGGATGTGGAGGAAAGCGCCACCGAGCTGATCCAGAACCTGGCGCTGATGACCGCCGTGGGCGCTCACGCGCTGCAGGATGACGTTTCGCGGTAGAAGGCCGGCCATGCGACGCCGCAGGACCATCACGCCCGACATCCCCCTGACCAGCACGGCGGACGTCGCGTTCCTGCTGCTGATCTTCTTCCTGGTGGCGGCCAGCAACACGCAGGACCGCGGCCGCGAGCTGGACCTGCCCGGGACCGTCAAGGCCGCCCAGCAGGAAGGCAAGAACCTGGAGATCGCCATCAGCCGCGACGCCGTCACCGTCGGCGGCCAGGTCATCGACCCATCGCAACTGGAGGCGATCGTCCGCAACCGGCTCAAGGATGCCGCGGAGCCGGCTCAGCGCGTGGTGCTGATCACCAGCGGCGACGGCGTGGATTACCAGATGTGGACCGACGTGGTTACGGCCGTGGAGTCGGCCGGCGGGATTCCCTCGCCGCAGATCGAGGAGGAATCGCAATGAGGATTCCCCGCAGCACGCGCCGGCCGCCGGCCATACCGCTGGCCAGCACCGCCGACATCGCGTTTCTGCTGCTGATTTTTTTCATCGTGCTGGCCCGCGGGGCGCAGGAGAGCACGCTGGAATGGAAGCCGGCCGTGACGACGGCGAGACTGCAGGACCTGGGAACATCGGTGCTGAGCGTGACCATCGACCGCCACGCGACGATCTACATCGATGGCCAGGAGACGCCGGCAACCGCCGTGCGCCAGGCCGCCGCCGAGCGCCTGGGCGACCGTCCCCGCGGCCAGCGGAAGGTGCTGCTGAAGGTGGACCGCACGGTGCAGGCGCGGGTCTTTGAGAAGGTGATGATGGACCTGGCCGATGCGGGAGCGGATTTGTACCGGGTGCTGGAGCCGCCGCAGAAGTAGATTGTGGTGCAGGCTCCAGCCCGCACCAGCATTTGCAGAGCAGACTTCAGTCTGCGTCAGGTTGCTCTATGCAGGCTCAAGCCTGCCTCACAACGAGAGTTTCTATGGCCACAACCGATCGACCCTTCAAGGCAAGCATGATCTCCTCGGCCCAGGAACTGCGGGAGTTTGTCGCCTCGCTCAAGGGCCGAAGCCCGCGCGAGGCGATGGGCGTGGTGGCCCAGAGCCACCTGGTGCGGGCCGTGAGCATCTCGGCGCTGATCCACGTCGCGGCGCTGGTGGTGCTGACGGTGCCCTTTGCGCTGCTCGCGCCGGCTCCGGTGCCCAGGCCCGTGGCCGCCCCCGCCCTCGAGCCGCCGCCGGCCACGCGACCCGCGCAGGCCGCCCTGCCGCCGACGCGGCCCGCCGCCGAGGACCCCACGCCCAAGGTCATGCGCACCGATGCGGCCGACCCGGCCGACGCAAAGACGCGGACCCCGGATGCCGTGGACGAGCTGATCGACAAGCTGCGCTGACGCATGTGGCAGACCAGCGGCCCATTCTCCAGACGACTAGCCCCGACCGTGCAGGGGCTGGCTGCGGCCCTGAGTCGCGCGGCGAAAAAGGCCTGCGACCCGCTTGGGCGGCCGTTCGTATGGCGCGGGCGGCAATGGAACCCGCTGCGGGTCGATGCGTTTTTCTGGGGCAGGCGCGATCCGCGCTTCCGCCAGGGCCTGGGCATGGCCACGGCCGTTCACCTGCTGGTTTTCCTTCTGGCGGGCCTGTCGTTCGCGATCTTGCGCGGCTGCGAGGACTACCTCCTGCCGGCCGGCGGCGGGTCCAACCAGCTCTCCGGCAAGCGCATCATCGTCACGAAGAAGGTCCCGAAGCAGAAGCGCATGCGCTACGCCGTCAACCCGCTGAACCCCATCAAGTTCGAGGTCGCCGAATACGAGAAGATGATCGACCAGGTGCTGGACAAGACGTTTGTCGAGGAGATGCGCCACCGCTACGCCGTCGGCACCGAGGGCACCGGCCAGGCCGAGGGCAACCTGGGCTACGGCAAGGGCACGGGCGCCGGCTACGGTCCCGGGCATGAAGGCGGCATGATCCGCTTCATCCGCCTCAAGTACGCCGGCGGCGACTGGGACTCGAACATGGGCAAGGGCGCCGACTACAACCTGCTGCTGGAATACCGCATACGCACCGGCCAGAAGGTCGCCCACGAGACCGAGTTCCGCACCATCGCGCAGCTGGACGGCTTCCGCATGTACCGCAGCCCGCCGTTCGTGTATATGACCGGCTCGGGACGGATGGACATCAGCGAGCGCGAGGTGCAGATCCTGCGGCGGTATCTCCTGGAGAAGCACGGCATGATCCTGGCCGACTGCGCTGCGCCGAGATGGGGCAGCGAGTTCAGGCGGCTCATGGGCCGGGTGCTGCCGGAGGTGCGGCCGGTGGTCATCCCCATCGACGACGACATCTTCCGCGCCCCCTACCGGCTGAGCAAAGTCCCCTATGCCGCCCCGCACGACGGCAAGGACGCCATCGGCTGGAAGGTGCAGGGCCGCTGGGTGGTGATCTATCATCCCGGCGACCTGGGCGACGCCTGGAAGGACGGCCACAGCGGCATCCCCCGCGAGGCCTGGGAGGCCTGCTACGAGCTGGCCATCAACATCATCCACTATGCACACTCGCGCTATGCGCAGTGGATCATGGAAACCAAGGGGGACAAGCAATGACCCGACGCAAACTCCTTCTCTTGTTCCTCTTGCTCTGTGTCCTCCGTGCCTCGGTGGCGAACCACCTCCGCGCCGACGAGCCGGGCTACCTCTCCAAAGACCGCTGGGCCAGGCTCACCGAGGTCGAGTTCGCCGAGCTCAAGAGCGCCGACGACCTGTTCCGCCGCAAGCAGTGGAAGGCCGCCCACAGCGCCTTCGAAAAGTTCGCCACGCTCCGGCCCAAAAGCGAAGTGGCCAGTTACTGCCTGCTGATGATGGCCGAGATCACGCGGCTATCGGGCAGGCCCAACCAGGCCGTCAGCGAATTCCAGTTCGTGCGCGACCTGGCGCCCGACAGCGACGATGCGAAATGGGCGCACCTGCGCATCGCCCAGTGCCACCGCGCCGCCGGCGACGTGGAGAAGGCGCTGCTGGTCTATGGCGAGATCGCCGCAAACGCCGGCAGCCACCCCACCGCATTCTGGGCCCTCGTCGAGCAGGCACAGATTCTGGAAATCCAGCAGAAATGGCCCCAGCGGGGAGCCGCGTGGGAACAGCTCATCGAGCGCTTCGCGAAGAACCGCATCGACCGCGACGTGTTCGGCAAGTGCGTCCACGGCCTGGCGCGGCATCGCTTGACCGAGGGCAACGCCGCCGACGCCTATCGACTGCTGCTGATGACCAGCAAGGAAACCGACGCCCAGACGACACTGGTGGAGACCGCCAAGGGAGTCATCCGCGACCTGGGCAAGCAGAAGGATGGGCAGGCCAGGCAGCAGAAACTGGCCGACAGCATCTGCGCCCAGGCCTGGGCGTGGCTCAAGGAGAACAAGGACCGCCCCGGCCACCAGCAGCTTGTCGCGACGGTCGCGGCGATTCTGGTGGAAGTCGGCAAGCCCGAAGACGCCGTAAAGCAGGCGATGGAGGCCCGCAAGACCTACGCCGACGCCCGCTGGACCATCGAGCTGGCCGTGAGCCTGCTCAAGGGCCTGAGCCGCACCGACGACGCCATCCGCCAGGCCTCCGATGCCCGTCGCATCCATAAGGACGAGGACTGGACGCTGGACCTGTATGCAACGCTGGTGTGGGCGGCCGGCGACCACGAGCAGGCCCTGGCCGCGTGGGACCGCATGAAGGACCGCAAGTACGCCCTGACCATCACCAGCGACATGCTCGCGGAGCTGGGCAAGACCAACGAGGCCATCGAGCGGCGGCGGAAGATCTCCGAGCTGGACCCCGCGCAGGCCGGCGCGGTGTTCATGTGGGTGGGCAAGACGCTGGAGAAGATCGGCAAGTACGATGCGGCCATCGCCGAGTACCGTCAGGCCATGAACGAGCCGGCCAACCTGTACGCCATCGCCGCGTGCCACTCCCGCGCCGGCCGGCACAAGGAGTCAATAGCCCAGTACGGCGAGATCGGCGCGGCGTTCGACAACGAGACGCCCAACGCGCTCTACTGCATCGCCCTGGAATACGAGAAGCTCAACCAGCCCGACACGGCCATCAACCTGCTGCGGCGCATCTGCCGCACGTACCCCAAGAGCAAGACCGCCTCGCAGGCCCACGTGCGCCTGCAGAGCAAGTACAAGATCGACCAGACGCTGGGCGGGTCCGAGGGCGAGGAAAAGCCCTGACGCCGCCCCAAGGAGCACACCGCGCACATGAGCCGTCTCACAACCGACTCCCGATTGCTTCTGGGCGCTTCGTGGTACCCGGAGATGTGGCCGCGGGCCGCCTGGACCGACGATGTCGCGAAGATGGCCGAGCTGGGCTTCAACATCGTGCGCCTATTCGAGTTCGCGTGGCACCGCCTGGAGCCCGAGGAAGGCAAGTACGACCTGGAATGGGCGCGGCAGGTCATGGACCTGTGCCATCGACATGGCATCGCGGTGATGGTCGGCACACCCTCGGCCGCCCCTCCGGCCTGGCTCACCAGCCGCTATCCCGATGTGCTGCGGGTCAATGCCGACGGCCGACCGGCCGGCCACGGCCAGCGCAAGCACGCCTCGCACCTCTCGCCGCGATACCGCGAACTGTGCCGCAGTATCGTGACCGAGATGGCCAGGGCGCTGTCCGGCCACCCGGCCCTTCATTCCTGGCAGATCGACAACGAGATGGGCGGGCGCGATTTTTCCGATGAGGCCCGCCGGCAGTTCCACGCCTGGCTGCAGCGCCGCTACGGCGGCATCGACCAGCTCAACCGCGCCTGGGGCCTGGAGTTCTGGAGCCAGGCCTACGGCGACTTTGCCCAGGTGCCCATGCCCACCGCCAGCGTCGGGTCCATCGAGATTCCCGAGCGCCACCATCCCTCGCTGATCTTCGCCGTGGCCCGCTTCAACAGCGAGGGCTGGACCGACTACATCGCCAGCCAGTGCGAGGCGATCCGCAAATACAGCGACCGGCCCATCACCACCAACATGGCCGGCAACGCCCTGGGCAGCGACTGGTTTGAGCACAACCGCGTGCTGGACCGCGTGGGCTTTTCGCTCTACGCCGACGTGGACCACTACCCGTGGCAACTGATGAAGCTGGAGCGCATGCGCGGCGAGAAGCCCGACCGGCCCTTCTGGCTGCTGGAGACCGCGCCCAACTGGTCCGGCGGCGGCAAGCAGTGGAACATCCACCACAACGCCGCCGGCGTGCAGGCCATGGTCTGGAAGTGCCTCTTCTCCGGAGCGTCGATGGCCTTGTTCTGGCAGTGGCGCTCGCACTGGGCCGGACAGGAAATGCAGCACGGCACCTGCGTGGATGCCACCGGCCGCTGGCGCCCCAACAAGGAGGCCTGGACGCTGCTGGGCCGGCGCTTCGCCGAGCACGGCCAGTGGCTGCTGGAGCACCCGCCGATGCCGCCGCGGGTGGGGCTGATGCTCGACCCGGAGGCCGCATGGGCGCTGTCCATCGACCCGATCGACGAGCAGATGGACTACAACACCCGCCTGCGCGACGACTACCACCTGCCGCTGGTGCGCCATCACATTTGGCGCGACCTCGTGAACCGCCAGTCCGACCTGTCGCGCTACCGCGTGCTGCTGATGCCGATGATGCCCATCGTCCCGGCCGATCTGCGCACGCGCCTGGCCGACTGGGTGCGCTGCGGCGGGCGCCTGCTTCTGGGGCCGCTGACGGGCTATCGCTCCGAGCAGTTCACGGCTTTCACCGACCGCACCTTCGGCGGCCTGGAGGACCTGATCGGCGCTGAGAGCGACCTGGGCTTCTCCGCGCACTGGCGAAGCGAGCACGTCCGCGTGAAGTTTTCCGACGGAGCCGTCAGCCGCACACGCGCCTGGTGCGAGGCGTATGCGCCCGTCACGGCCCAGGCCATCGCCCACTACGACGGGCCCGGTGAATACGGCCATGGCCGCGCCGCCGCCGTGCGCCATCGCCTTGGCCAGGGAACGGTCATCGCGCTGGGGTGCATGATCGAGCCGGATGTGTATATCGGCCTGGTGCGGACGCTCATGTCCGAGGCGGGCATCGAGCCGCTGGCCACGGGTTCGGGTGATGTGCTGGTCGTGCCGCGGGCCGGCCCCGACGGCACCTTGGCCGGCCACGGCATTGTCAACCTCGCCGAGGCGCCGCGGGCGATCACGCTGCCGTGGGAAGGAACCGACGCGTTCACCGGCCGGCGGCTGGGCCCGGCCATCGAGCTTGCGCCGCTCGAGGCGATCCTGCTGAAGCGCCAGAACTGAGCGGAGCTCACTCGCCCTTCCACGTCAACTTTAGGCTTCGCGTGTCGAAGCGCGCCTGGGCGCCGACGGGCAGCACCGAGATCGGATGGAAGTGGCCGAACCGCAGGTGATACACCAGCGGGATGCCGTGGCGGGCGCAGTAGTCCATCAGGCCCTGCCGCACCGCGTCGCCGGGCTTTTCCCAGAACGGCCCGCCGCAGAGAAGCGCTGCATCCCGCCAGTAGCCCATGATGCGCATGCGCTCGAAGGCGATGAAGTTGTTCAGGACCACGTCGTGCAGGGCTTCCAGGAAGATGAGCTTCCTGCCCTCCGGCCGCGGGAAGTATTCGGTCCCCGACATGGTCTGGGCCGCGGCGTTCCAGTGCCCGCCGAAGGTCATGCCCTCGAGGACCTCGGGGCAGCCGAACTTCTCCGGGCGCAGTTCCAGCGGCTTCCACGCCGCATCCTCCTCGCCGCCGGTGGGGGCCAGGTGGGCCTTGTGCTCCCACAGGGCGCTGCGGATTTCCTCGAGCGTCTTCTGCGTGAAAAAGTCCTTGCGCGGGTTGCCGTCGGCCTGGTACCAGTGGCCAAATCCGCCGTTGGGCCCGTAGAACGTCACCAGTCCCGCCTTCGCCGCGATGGCATTGACGATCTTGGTCTGGTCGCTCATGCCCATGACGACCGGCCGATTGCGGCGGGCCTTGTCGTAGTCGATCCCATCCAGCAGCGAGATCGCCCCGCCCCCGCCGCCGACGATGGACACGAACGGATAGTCCAGCGCGAAGTTGAAATCATCCACCCGCATCTTCCGCGACTCGTGACTGTACACCTCGCTGTGCCGGGCGAAGTTGGGCGCGAAGACGGGCTTTAGCTCCAGGGCCGCGGCCCACTCCACGCACGCCTGGCGGCGGTCGATGCGCTCCTTGCGGTTGGGCACGATCGGCAGCGACGGCGTGCAGAAACACACACTGTCGCCCGGCTTGATCGCCTTGGGATACACCATTTCGCTTGGCATGGTCCGGCCCTTGTCCGCTGCGGCCCGGCCGCCGTCAAGCGCGTGGGTGCGGCCCGTGGTCGCGGGTAAGATCTCCGGCATGAATATGGCAACCGCGGTGTCGGTCGCGCTGTTTCTGTGCCTGTTGCAGGCCGGCTGCGGCTCCGTTTCCGTCCGCCACACGACTTGGCGCCTGCCGTGGTACACGAAGGAGCTTCGCGCCGACGGCTTCCCGGCCAAAGGGGCGCCCCAGCAGGCGCAGGGGCCGCGCGATTTTGGTGTGGTCCGCATCGAGAACCAGTACCTTCGCGTGGACGTGCTGCCCGAGGTCGGCGGCGCGGTCGGCCGGGCAATCTACAAGCCCACCGGCGACGACCTGTTCTTCTACGAGGGCCGGGCCAAGAACTGGATCCCGTTCTGGGAATCGGGCGTCAAGGGCAGCTTTCCATGGCATGAGCATGGCATCCGCATGGACCAGCCGGCGTCGTACCGCATTGTCCGCGAGCCCGACGGCGTCATCGCCTTGGCGATGTGGATGGAGTTCAGCCGTTTCGATGACCCCGTCAACCGCAACCAGTGGGGGCGATTCGGCAGCATGCTCTTCAGCCAGATTGTGCGTCTTCGGCCGGACGATGCGACGTTCTGCGTGACCTACCGCATCACCAACCCGACGCCCTATCGCCAGGGCCGGCGGGTGTGGAACGATGCGTTTTTCCCGCGGAATCACACCGCCGCCGGGGCGGTGCAGGCCGCCGCTACCCCGCCGCTGCGCTGCACCACCGAGTGGATTTTCCCCGCCACGCGCGTCTGCGGGCACATGTGGGGCAAGTACCGGCCGTACGACCCGGATAGGGACTGCCGCATCGCTGACTACGAAACCGGCATGAGCATCTTCGCCTGCGGCATGCCGCATGGCTTCGCCGGCCTGTGGTACCCCGAGGTGCGCGTGAACCGCCTGCGCCTGACCGACCCGGCCGCCGCGCCCGGAGCCAAGCAGTTCTTCGGCGTCGGCCGGGATTACGAGGCCAAGCAGAAAGGCACGCCCTTCGGCAACTTCGTGGAGCTGTGGGGCGGCACCGACAGCGTCTTTGAGGGCGTGGAGAACTGGATCGGCCCGGGCGAGAGCTTCCAGTTCACCCATCGCTTTGCGCTGGTCCGCGGCATCGGCAAGGTCAGCTTTGCCAACGAGCATGCCGCCGTTCACATCGGGGCCGATCGCCTGGAACTTCTCACCTTCCGGCCGCGCCAGAACCTGACGGTCCGCGTTGATGGCCAGCAGCTGGGAGTGATCCCGGCCTGCGACCCAACCCGCCCTGCGCGTGTGCCGGTCACGTTGTCCACCGGCCGGCTGGAGGTCCTGGCCGGCGACCAGGTACTCGTGGACCAGATGTTTCCGCTGCCCCTGCCCGTGGACCAGGCCCAGCAGGATCGCATTCGTGACGCCAATCTTGGAAAGATTCCCGAGTGCGTCGAGCGCCAGGGCGATGCCAAGTGCCACGGCCGCAGTTATGGCGATGCGTACAACCTCTACCCGCCCGACTCCACTGGCCGCGGGCGCATCCAGTACCGCAGCGGGCAGGTCGATGCGGCCATCGCCACGCTGACGGCCGCCACCCGGGCCGATCCGACCGATGCCGAGGGCTGGCACCTGCTGGGCGTCGCCCTGCTGGAAAAGGGCGACCTGCCGGCCGCGGATGCAGCACTGGACAAGGCCCGGCCGTACGCGCCATCGGCCTACTACCGCGCCATCCGGCACATTGCCGCAGGCAGGAGCGATGCGGCGGTCGCGGAGTTGTCAGAACTGGCACGGGCCAATCCCGCGCACTACGAGGGGCGGTTGCTCCTGGCGTATGTCTCGAGAGATCAGCGGTTGGCTCGACAGTTGGCCGACGAGGACCCCGCCGACCCGCGGGCTCAGTTCGTTCTACAGTGCGTGACCGGCGACCACTCGGACCTCCAGCAACTGCTCCGCGAGCCAGGGGCTACGAGGCGCCTGGAGCAGTTCAAGGCGGCGGCTGGCGGTCAGTTCACCGCCCCGCCGCGCTTGCGAAGCAGTTCGAGGACATGACGTGCGGCATCGGGTTGGGCTCCTGGGGGCGCTTTGTCGCCCCAACCGCCTGCCGTTCAGGCCGTGACCTGGAGATCCAGGCAGAGCGGGCGGGAATGACGCCAGCCAACTGCTTGTTCGCCCAGGCAAAGGCGCCAAACACGTGCTGTCCACACGGGTTGCTACCGACAACTACGTTGGGTTATTCGGCTGTCGGAGTCGGTCTGGCGGCCAAGAGCCGCCAAGCCAGAACCTAACGGCTGCGGGACGGTTCAGTCCGCCGCCAAGATTACCTAACCCGCTTGTTTTCACAAAGATAACGCTGCCAGATCCCAAACACACCTGCACAGCCCGCAAGAGTGCGCATAAATGGCTTCGTGGTGGACTTGCCAAGGCACACATATGCTTATATGATAATCCTGTTGTTGTCAGATAGGTTTCAACCGCACCATGGACAAACCAACAGACAAATGCGTCCTTGACGTACAGATCGACCGCGAAACGGGTCAGCTTCTGGCCCTGCACGACCCCCGCAGCGATCTGCCGGTGGTGAACTTTGCTCCGGGCGCGGAGATACAGATCAACGGCCGGTCCGTGGCCACGCGGTTGCAGCGCGTCTCCGAGGCGCGCGGTGAGCACATCACCCAGCTGACCGCCTATCTGCCCGCCGCCTATGGCGCGGGGGTGGCATTGGCCATCCGTCGCGTGATCTCCGTCGGCGGCATCGGTTCACACACGGGTCGGCCCGACTCGGCCCACATCCGCTACGAGATCCGCCGCACGCCGGCCACGGATGTCCACGATCTGATCGACTACATCTGGCCCCCGCCCCTGGAGGCCCCTCTGGACGTGCAGACCGTCACGGTTCTCGCCGCCCCCTGGAAGTCCTTCCTGCCGACCACCCGCATGCGGGCCCTGGCCATCGGCGGCTCGGGGCCGCGGCAGCACGTCAGCTTCGAGGACGGACCCCTGCCGGACATGGTCGGCCATCTCCAGGGCGGCTTCCGAACTGCGTTCCCCGGTCAGCAGACTCTGGCCGGGGCCATGTACTATGAACCCGCCGATGAGCGATTCGTCTGGGCCATCGTGCGCCGGCCCCACACCGGCGGGCGGATCCTTTTCAGCACGGAGCGTCAGGCCGTCGAGTTCTGGTATTTCACCCGCACGGCCGTTCACGATGAGCTGACCACCCCGGCCGTGTCGTTGTTCTGGGGCCGTGGGCTGCCCCTCTCCGAGCGGATCCTCGCCGAGCAGTTCGATCTCTACGAAGAGCCGCCCGCCTGGTGGTTCAACACCGTCTGGTTCTGGCTCCACCCCCTCTGGCAGCGCGAGTCCGGCTTCTCGGCCATGGCCGAGGGCGCCCGCATTCTCATGGACAACTGCGGCGTCACCGGCTTCGGCATTCTCCTGCACGACATCCCCTGGAGCGGCAACGACATCGACGTCGGCTCGCCGCGGCCCCACCCTCGTCTGGGCGGGGCCGACGGCCTCCGCCGCGCCCTGGATGTCATCCGCAGCCGCGGCGGCCATACCTACGCCTGGATCAGCCGCCACGGCCATCGCCCCGACAGTCTGGACTTCCGCACATCCTGGCAGATCCGCGGCATCGACGGCCGGCCGGTGCGCATCCGCAACAGGCCCGATGACGGCGTGTTCCTCGACATCATCAACCCCGCCGATCCGAGCTTCCAGCAGTACATGATGGACTGGATCGAGTACTACGTGCGGCAACTGGGCATCACCGGGCTGTTCTGGGATTCCGGGTTCCAGCCGCTGCCGCCGGACTTCGGAGACAAACCCTATCTTCGCTACCCCGGGCAGACCTCGGCCGCCGCCGCCGCCTTCTATGAGCGGATGTATCGCTTCGGCAAATCCCTGAGCGACGACTTTTTCATGTGGGCCGAGGGCATCTCCGCGGACATCCCCATGAATGCCTTTGCCGTGGACATGCGCCGCCACGGCGAGAACGGCGCCCACCAGTTGCTGTACCGTATGGCCCACCATGGCCCGCGGCGCCTGGTATGGCGCTCGGCCTGGCCGCACGACGTCGGCAGCGGCTTCCCCTTCATCGATCCGTTCAACGATGTTGGCTGGGATGTCAGCAGGCGAGGCTACGAATCGGTCGCCCAGAACCCCATGAACCAGTGGCTCTGCCGAACCGCCCGAGAGCGGAGCTTCCGCGGCGCCGTCGGCGTGTCCGATGGCGCCAGCGTGTGGGATGAATACCTCGTGGCCTGCCCGTCGATCAAGGGACCGGTGACGGTGCCCGCGGACCTGTGCCGCAGCGAGGTCCTGGTCCCCGTGCTCGGCGGCGAGGCCGTTCGTGGAAAAAAGTGCAGCGAGGGTGTCCGCTTCACCCTGCCCCGAGCCGGCGCCTATCGCATGGAATAGCCCACGAGCGCCTCACGGCCGGCTGCGGGTTCCGGTGCTGCCGGCGGCGTCCACCGCCGCGAGCCATGCTTCGGCCAGAAGCCAGTGCCCGGCGGCTGTCGGGTGTATGCCGTCGTAGCACCAATACACGGGCGGCGCCAACCGCGTCGCCTCATTCAACACCCCCTGAAACGCCACGAAAACCGCGTGGTGCCGCTCGGCCAGCCGGCGTACCGCCGCGCGTCGCTGCGACATCGCCTCGACCTGCTTCTGGGTCACGTTTCCCGCGGGCAGCAGGAACGGCTCGCACAGGACCAGCCGCAACCGCGGCAGAGCGCGATGGGTCAGGTTCAGCAGATCGTCGTAGTCGCGCTCAAACCCCTCGGCATCCTGCCGGGCGTCCGCCGCATCCACGTTCCCCAGCGCGTTGTTCACCCCGATAAGGATGCTCAAAAGCGTCGGCCGGACAGCCAGGCAATCTTCTTCCCATCTCGCCCTGAGCCGCTGCAGCGAGTCGCCGCTCACGCCGCGGTTCTCGATGCGAATGCCCGCCTGCGGACGCTGCGCCCGCAACCTGGCCCCGATCAGCAGCACATAGCCCGCGCCCATGCGATACGCGTCGTTGAGTTCCTCGGGCTTGCGGAAGGCGTTGGTGATCGAATCGCCCTGAAACAGCAGCACGTCGTTGTCGCGAATCATTGGCTGTGTCCTTGCGGCTCACGGCGTAAGGTAGAGAACCTTGTAGGCAACCCCCATCTCCGCCAGCACCAGGCTCACCACCAGCCACACCGCCACGGCGGCCGCCTCGCCCAGGATCAGGCCGATGAAGAAGAACCTCGCCCCGCCGTACGCACGCGAGCCGCCCAGCCGCAGCACCAGTACCTTGGCCATCCATCCGATCATCAGGCTCAGCCACATCCGCGCCAGCGGGAAGGTATAGGCCATCACGAACCCCAGCGGGTGCAGCGGAAAGCCCTCGAACCTCAAGCGCAGAAACGCCAGCATCCCGGTCAGCGCAGCGCCGAAGGCAAAGTGCCCGGCCCGGTTGTGGTTCTCCCGCGGACCGCTCCGCGGCGGCACGTACTCCCGCGTGGGCCGGTTGACCAGGTTCCGCGGGATGTAATCCACCCCGTAGGCGTTGACCGGCGTCGAGGCCGCGGTGCTGATCGTCGTGGCGTGCCGGTACTCCAGCCAGACCATGCTCCCGCCGCTCACCAGCAGCGACACCAGCAGCGATGCCAGCAGCAGCAGCACCAGCCCGCCGCGCCAGCGCCGGCGGCTCTCCGGCAGGGCGTGATCGGCCAGCCGCAGCGCGTGCGTGGCATAGACCGACGCGCACTCCCGCGTGTCGTGGGCGAAGGCCGCGCCCATGAACGTCGTCCAGAAGTACGAGGCGTTGGTGGTGCGCACATCCGCCCACTGCAGGGCGTAAATCCACGGCCGGTAGATCGGCACGTTGATCTGCACGTAATACAGGCCGGTCTCGGCGGCGATTCTCGCCACCAGAGCGAAGATCCACATCAGCATCACCACCAGCACGATCGAGCCCATCAGCGACGCCCCGGCCAGCATCAGCCACGCGACCATCCCCCCACAGCATGCCACCAGGCCCCAGCCCGCCGTGCCGTAGCCCAGGTAGCGCCCCTGGGGATCGTCCGGCCGCCGCCGGCCCGCCATCGTCCGGGCCACCATCGCCAGGTGGTGCCGGCCCACCCACAGCAGCATCAGCGCCATCGCCACCCCGGCGCCGAACATCTGGTCCACCCGCATCGGCTGACTGAACTCCGCGCCGGCCACGCCGTGCCCGATCACCACCACCTGCAGCAGCACGTAGAACAGCCACAGGCTCAGGGCGATGCGGGTCTGGATGAAGTACGTCAGCCCGATCACCGCGAAGTAGATGTGGGTCTGGTAGAACAGGTTCTCGGCATACCGCCACGGCTCCTCGGTGAACAACGCCTTCAGGTCGATGCCCGTGCTGAAGGCCGGCACGTACTTGGGAAAGTACATCCCCAGCGTGCTCCAGCTCCGCAGCAGCAGCACGCCCGCGAACGCCAGCCAGAATGTCCGCGAGCGCAGCAGCGTGTTCATCGCCCGGCCCTCGGCCGGCGGCTCGATCAGCGAGGCGTAGATCGACGCCACCGGAAACGGCAGACGCTCGTTTTCGGCCCACTGTCTTCGCACGATGACGCCAAAGCAGATCACCGCCCCCCACATCGACAGTCCCCACAGGCTCCATGCCAGGACCGGCCGGACCCACACCGCCCACGGAACGGCCTGGTCGGCCCCCAGGCTGCCGATGTAGTCGCGGATCGCCCCGTGCTGCCAGCCTTCGGCCACGGCCAAATCGCCCACCGGGAAGGCCCATCGCGGCAAGTTCATCTCCTGCAGCATCGGCGCCACGCCCAGATCGATGCCCGCCTGGTTGGGCACGCCGACGATCTGCCCGAACACGTACGTCACGAAGCCCGTCGCCGGCACGGAGCAGGAGATCAGCATCATGCCGGCCGCCACCGCCAGCTCGGCCCCGCTCAGCGCCCGCCGCGGCCACCACAGCCGCAGCGGCGTGTTGACCAGCAGCACCAGCAGCAGCAGGATCATCACCAGGCCGATGGGCAGGGTCCCGCCGATGAAAAAAGTGTTTTCGACGATCAGGTTGTTATAGGGGGTCGCCAGCGCGATCGCGATCACGCCCAGCAGGCCCAGGCTCACGCTGCGCCAGGAGATGCTGCGACCGCGCGGGCCCCCGTCCGCCGAGCCCTGGGGGGTTGCGGCCCGCCCGGAGCTCCGGTCTTGCGGAGTGGCAACGGCCTCTTGCGATTCGGATGGCATCGGCGGATCGGGTGCAGCGGTGCTACGGAACGCGCCGCCGGGGCTTCACTCGGAGACGGCCTTGCGCTGTGCCGAGGGAGAGGGGTCGCCCGGCTGGGGCTCGACCAGCTGCAGCGGGGGGCCCTCGGTCCGGCGGGGCACTTCCTTGCCTTCGACCAGGTCGCACAGAATCCGCACCATCGCGTCCGCTGTGGCCTCCGGATCGTTTTCGATCCGCACGATCGGGAAGGGAACCGGGTAGTGCGCACCCTTGCACGCGTCGGTGACCACCAGCAGTTCGTCCGGGATGCGCACCCCCGCCTCGATCAGGGCCGGCGCTGCATCCGCGAACAGCACGTCATCGGTCACCAGCAGGCCGTCGGGCTTCTCCCGCAGCGCCGACCAGATCTCGCGGAACTCTTCCCAGCCCGCTCCCGGCAGCGCCGGATGCACGTCGCAGCGGATCCATTCCGGCCGCAACTCCAGACCCACCTGCCGCGCCGCCGCCAGCACCGCCGACGAGTTGCCCCACCCCATCACCGCCACCTTCCTGCGGCCGCGATCATGCAGGTATTGCAGGCCGATCGAGATCAGCGACTGCGGGGGGCAGACCTGGTGGGTGACGAAGGGATCCGATCCCGAGCCGACCACCGGCACCGACAGGGCCTTGAGTTCCTCGATCACCGCCTGGCTGATGCCCGTCACCACCGCCACCCCGCGCAGCCGCCCGGCATTCAGGTCGTCGATGAAATCGTCGCAAGTGGTCGCCTGCGTCGTGAAGTCGAAACTCTCGTAGGGAGCCACGTAGCCGGCATACAGCCGCACGCGATGCCCTCGTTCACGCAGACCCAGCCTCAGCCGCTGCACGATCCGCCGGAAACTCGTCGCCGTGCACGGATGGGCGATGTCCATCTCCATCAGCACGCCCAGCCACTGGTTCCGCGTCGGGTCGGTCACAAACGTCCCCGAGCCGCGGCGGCGCTGGATGATCCCCTCCTCGGCCAGCCCGCTCAGCGCCTCCCGCACCGTCAGCACGCTCACGTTGAACCGCCTGGCCAGCTCATTCTGCGATTCCAGGCGGTCGCCCGGCTTGCGGCGCAGGGCGATCTCCCGCCTCAGAAGCGCCGTCAACTGCCGGTGCAGCGGTTCGTTCTGAAGTTCGCTCTTGGGTTGTTTCCTCAGCATGCTCGTCCCACCATCCCTTGATCTCTCATTCGTCATCCGTAATCACCAGCACCGTATCATCCGAGTTGGCCGGGTCCCTGGCACTGGTCCCGCCCGGGTCGCTCTCGCGGTTGGGCAGAAACTTGAGGCTGGCATCCACCCTGGCCCGCGTGTAGATGTTGTCCTGGTTCCGCCCCACAAACACATCCGCCACGAAATCCACGTGCCCATCGCCGAACAGCACGTTCTGCCCGGCCTTGCGGTGGTTGTTGCTGTTGGCCAGTTTCTTCACGGCCGCCGGCGAGTCCAGGGTCGGGCTGACGATGTCGTCCACGCCCGCCGGCACCGTCCCCGGGTTGATGTCCGCCATCAGCGGCATGTCGGCCGAGCGGTTCAGCGCCGGCGCCCACCGCGTCGAGCCCGACGGAAACATGTTCACCACGCTGTAGCTCAGGTTCCGCGCCACCTTGCCATTGGGCTGGCCGTCGCCGGTGAAGTTCGACCGGTTCTCGAGCTGGCCGCCGCCGAAATCGTCGGCCTGCGCGTCGCTGCTGGGGCAGATGAACACGCCCGCTGGCAGCTTCTGCTCCCGCAGCAGCAGGAAAAGCGACCTGGGAACATTGTTGGCGCCCAGATAGTTGCTGCCCAGCTTGAACGGGTCGGCCAGATCAAAGCCGAAGTTGTCCACCGATGCCACCGTGAAGTGGGCCCGCGTCCGCGGCAGCGATCCGTCGTTGGCGTCGGCGTACATCGCAAAGGCCTTGCCGATCTGACTGAGGTTCGCGGCGCAGCGGGTCCTGCGGGCGCCCTCCTGCGCCTTGGACAGCGCCGGCAGCAGCAGCGCAATCAGCGCCGCGATGATCCCGATCACCACCAGCAACTCAACCAGCGTAAAACCGCGGCTGCCCTGCACGTATCGATCATCCCTTGCCATAAACTCTCCTGGCCCACCACCAGAAATGCGATGCGCCGCCGCCGTTGGCATACAGGCCGTTGGACGCGCTGGAATGCACCGGAAACACCTCTTCCAGCTTGATCCATTGTACCGAGCCGTCGGTGAACCCGCACACCAGCCCCTCGCCCCGGTGCGCCTGCTTCACACCCGGGTTGGTCGGCCCGCGCGGATCCTGCCCGTTGAACACATAGTCCGCCAGCAGGATCGGCGACTCCCGGTGCGCTTCCACCAGCGTCATCGGCGGCGCCAGCGGGTTGGCCGAGTTGCCCTTGGCCTGGCAGGTCGCAAAGTGCTGCGCATAGGTGATCTGCCCGTCGCCCGACACCATCCGCCACGGGTCCTTCTCCGGGTCCAGCAGGCCCCACACCGTGTTGGGGTTCATCTGCATGCTGGTTGTCCGCGCCGACGGGCAGAACAACAGCCGCTTGACCACCATCTCGCTCTGCGGCAGATACCCCAGCGCCACCAGCAGCCCCACGCCCGCCGGACCCAGATTCCGGTTGTTGTTGATCATCTCCTCGGGCGTGCGGCCATCCTTGATCCACACCCGCTGGTTCCACTCGGTGACCGGCGGAAAAACCTTCTTGTCGTGGGCGTACATGATGGACGCGGCCACCATCTGCCGCACGTTGCTCATGCAGTTCACCCGCAACGCCTGCTCCCGCACCCGTTCCATCGTCGGCAGCAGGATCGCGATCAGCACCGCGATGATCCCGATGACCACCAGAAGTTCGACAAGGGTGAAAGCCCGTCGTCGCATCGTGCTGCTCCTTCCTGCCCCAGAAATGGCGGCGCGCCCACTCGGACGCGCCGCCATCGAGGAGAGCTCAAATGGAAGACCTGCGACAGGTCTCACCGCCGGCGGCCAGCCAGCAGACCCATCGCGCCCAACGCCAGCACACCCAGCACGCCCGGCTCGGGAACCGCCGCACCCGGCGGATCGCCCGCCACCGGGCTGCCGATGCTCTGGTTGTAGTTCTGCGAGAGCTTCAGCAGGTCGGTGAAGTTAACCGTCCCGTCATAGTTGCTGTCGCCGTCGGCCCAGACCTTGCCCGGCAGGTTGTAGTTCTGCGAGAGCTTCAACAGGTCGTTGAAGTTCACCGTGCCGTCCAGCGTCGCATCGCCGTACAGCGTGTACATCACGTTCAGGGCCGTCGTGCCATTGTCCACCCAGCCCAGGCCGGCCGAAGACGTCTGCGTGGTATTGCGGAACTGGCCCACATCCCACGCCCCGCCGTTGTAGCTGGCCGTCAGCAGCGGCTGAACCGTGCCCACCGGGCTGCTGCCGCCGGTGTAGTCGATGCTCAGCGTGCCCTTCTGGATGTCCACGCCGCCGCCGCTGATGATCGGCACCGACGGGCCAGTGCCCGCCGGGTCCACCAGCCTCAGCTTGCCGCCGGCGACGATCGTCTGGCCGGTGTAGGTGTTGGCGCCGGAGAGCACCAGCTCGCCCGTGCCGCGCTTTGTCAGGCCCAGCACGTTGGCCCCGGCGTTGGTGTCGGCGATGGCCGTGCCGTAGCTGAATGATCCGCCGGCCGCGTTGGTGGTATCAAAGCCGATCCTCGAGCCGTTCTTGAAGCCGCCCGTGGCCGTGCCCAGCGCCGCCAGGATGTCGATGTCGCCGGCCGTGAACTCGCCCGTGCCGCCCACATTGAACGCTGCCGTCGCGTTGGCGTTCACCACGATGTTCGTTGCGGTCCAGTTCGCCGGAACGTTGTTGTACAGCGACACCTGCTTGCCGAACTGCAGGATGCCGCCGTTGATGGTGGTCGCGCCGGTGTAGGTGTTCGTGCCATTCACGATCCACGTACCGACGCCGTCCTTGGTCAGGGAGACCGTGCCACTGGGTCCATCCGCCAGGGCGGGGCTGAAGGTGTTCTCGCCGGTGTTGCTTCCGGTGAGCACCAGGCTCATGCCGGCGGTTGCCGTTATGTCGATGGCGCCGGTGTTGGTGAACCGGACCGCGCCCGTGCCCGACGACTCCAGCTGTCCCGTGCCTTCCATCGTGAACAGGCGGTCCGTGCTGTCGCCGCTGCCCAGGTAGCGCAGAGTCCCGAATAGCGTGCCGAAAATCAGGCTGCCCGCAGCATTGGATGAAGCCCCGACGCTGCTGGGCAGGCCGCCGTCGGCCAGCTTGTTGACCGCCACCACCCCCTGATGGATATACGTCGCCCCAAGATAGGTGCTGGCGGTTCCGGCAAGGTACAGATGTCCGCTGTTGGTCTTGATCAGGGGCGTGCCGGCCGGGCCGCTGATCTTGGCGTTCACCGTGATGCCGTAGTTGTTGTTGTAGGGCGAGGTAAGCAGCTCGATCGTGAACCGCCGCCCCGTCTGCGAGCCGTTGGTCAGCAGGTTGGCCGTGCCCAGCTCCAGGTTGCCGTTGATGAACGACCCGGCACTGTTACCGGCGCCGTTGTTCCACACATACCCGGCCAAGGTCAGTGTTCCCGTGCCTGTATTGAGGGTGGCGGTGTTCCCCGCCGCCAGGCCGGTGTTGTTAACGATCATCATCAGCGCGCCCTGCGTCGTGGGGGTGGCCGTGTAGTCCAGGTTGTTCAGGTCCAGCACGCCGGCGCAGACGTTGATGGGGCCGCTGCCGGCCATGGCCGTTCCCATGGTCCACGTGCCCAGGCCCGTCTTGCGGTAGGTGAGCACGCCGGTCCCGCCGTTGGTGACGGCGTTGGTGATCTTGCCGTCGCCCGAGCCGCCCAGGACCAGAACCGTGTTCACGGTGCCCGTGTTGGCCGTGAAACTGTTCATCGTGAACAGCCCCGGAGCGTTGTTGGCAATCGTCCAAGTCTGGTTGGAGCTGGTCTTGGTCACGGTCGTCACATCGCCGACCGTCAGGCCGTAGCCGTTATCGCCCGTCACGGTCATCGAGGTGGCGGCGCTGGCCGAGCCATGCGTGATGTTCCCCAGCGTGTGGGTCTGGTTGCTCCCGCTGCCGCCGACGGCCCGGTCCACGTTGATCGTGCCGTTGGTGACGGTAACGTTCTTGCTGAAGTTCGTCCCGACGTCGTTGCGCAGGTCCAGCACCGCCGTCGCGTTGCTCAGCGTCAGCGTCCCGGCCGGGATGTTGTTGGCCGCCCCCACGCGGAGCGTCGCGCCGCTGGCGGTGACTGACGTGTTGCCCGCTGCGCCGGAGTTGTTGCCGGTCATCCACACCAGCCCGCCGGAGATGGTGGTCGCCCCGTCGTAGGTGTTGTCGCCCTGCAGGATCTTCGTGCCCGTGCCGGTCAGCGTCAGGGCGCTTGCCGTGCTCGTGCCGCCGTTGGCGATGACGCCCGTGACGGTCGTGTTGCCCGTGCCGCCGATCGTCAACGTACGGTTGGTGGACCCGTTGGTGATGTCCACCGCGCCGAGAGTCAACAGGCCGCTGAGGTTGTTGGTCAACGTCATGTTGTTGGCGGTAACGCCCGTCAGCTTGCCTTGGATGGTCAGGTTGAACGAGCCGGTAATCGTGTTGGTCGAGGCCGACGTGCCGCTGCCGATGTTCACGTTGTTGGTGATCGTGCGGTCGGCCCCGGCCACGTTCAGGGTCGTGTTGTGATTCAGCGCCAGCGTGCCGCTGGCCAGCCCGCCGTTGCTGGCGCTGTTGAGCGAGAGCGTCCCCAGCGTCACGGTCGTTGTGCCGGTGCCGCTGTTGGGGCCGCTGAGCGTCAGCGTGCCGGCGCCGCTCTTGGTCATCGACGCGACGTTGCTCACAGCGCCCAGGGTCGTATTGCCCGCGCCGGTCACCGCCAGGGCAAAGCCGCCGGCGTCCAGCGACCCGCCCAGCGTCAGCGTCCCGGCGGCGCTGGTGAACGTCGGGGCGGCCGTCGAAATCACGACGTTGGAGTTGATCGTACTGGAAAGGCTGCTGGTGATGGCCGCCGCCCCGCCCGTCAGCGTCAACGTCTCGGCCGCGTTGCTGGCGATGATGTAGTCGGCGGCATTGAACGTCACGCTGGTGGCGACGATGTTCTCCTGCAACGTCACTGTCCAAGGGCCGGTGCCGCTGCCCGTGAAGATGGCGTCGTTGCCCTGCGTCCACGGCAGAAGGATCGCGTCGCCCGCCGTGCCGTTGGCCCATTGCAGAGCCGCCGTGCTCCAGTTGCCGCTGCCGGCGGTTGCCCCTTCGTCATCGTTGGGGTCCCAGGTCTGAGATGCGCCCATGGCCGAGGCACCCGCCCAAAGCCCAACGCCTGCCAGCGCCGTGGCCAGAATACGCCCAACGCGATTGCTCTTGCTCCTCATCTCGATACCTCCAGAAACAGGTGAATGAACGTGCGCCCGCGGCCAGCGACGGCACAAGCCGCCCTCCCGCGCAGAGATTGGTGAATCGATGTGATTATCACAAACGTGCTCGGGCCAAAACCCGCATATCAACTTATCATATAATAACACGACTTTGGCAAATTGCAAATTGGAAAACGCTCGCCGCGCGGCCACAAACCACTGGCCACGCCCCCCATCAAGCAGTTTCGATTGTCGCCGGACTTACCCAACTATCTGCCAGTAAAGGCTTTATCTCAGGCGAAACTCTTGCGTCTTGTCAGATAAGCTAAGCAACTACCGTCGCCGACCGTTCCGCCGCGCCAGCAGGCCCATCGTGCCAACCGCCAGGACTGCCAACACCCCCGGCTCGGGGACCGCATCTGCCGGCGGCGACGCACTGCTCATGCTCTGGTTGTAGTTCTGCGAGAGCTTCAGCAGGTCGGTGAAGTTCACCGTCCCGTCATAGTTGCTGTCGCCGTCGGCCCAGACCTTGCCCGGCAGGTTGTAGTTCTGCGAGAGCCTCAAGAGGTCGTTGAAGTTCACCGTCCCGTCCAGCGTCGCGTCGCCGTACAGCGTGTACCGCACGTCCAGGGCCGTCGTGCCATTGTCCACCCAGCCCAGACCCGCCGACGACGTCTTGGTGGTGCTCTTGAACTGCCCCACATTCCATGCCGCGCCGTTGTAGCTGGCCGTCAGCAGCGGCTGAACCGTGCCCACCGGGCTGCCGCCGCCGGTGTAATCAAACCGCAGCGTGCCCTGCTGGATGTCCACGCCCCCGCCGCTGAGGATCACCGCCCAGGCCGCCGACTTCACCGTCAGCCTTCCGCCAGCCACGACCGTCTGGCCCGCGTAGGTGTTGGCGCCGGCGAGAATCTGCGTGCCGGTACCAGACTTGACGATGCCGCCCGCGCCGCTGATGACGCCCTCAAAGGTGGCCGGCGCGGGCAGGTCGGCAAAGGCCAGCGACTTGTTGGCAGAGACGGCGACACTGCCCGAGCCGGTCAGGCCGGCGATGATCAGGCTGCCGCCGACGGGGTTGACCACATCGAGCTTGCCGAGCGGGCCGACATGCACCGCGGCATCGCCGTTGGCGTTCAGACGGCTGTCGGTGCTGGTGCTGGTGCCGCTGCCCACGCGCAGCGTGCCCTGCCAAACCGTTACAGGCCCGCCGATGGCGTTGGCGTCGTTGGCCAGGACCATGATGCGCGAGCCGGCCTGGGTCAGGCTGCCGGCCGTGACGATGCCGCTGTAGGTGTCGGTCCTGCTTGTGCCGCCGATGGAGTAAACAACCAGTTCCGACGTGCCGGCATTCACGGCCGGCGCGATGCTGAGGTTGGTGGTGCCGGTGGTGATCAGGCCGGCGCGGGCCGCCTGCGAGGCATCGGGCAGCACGCCCAGGTTGATCTGGCCGGCCCCGGTGACGCTGTTGCTGATGCGGATCGAGTCGGCCGACACGGGGGACTCGACGGCGGTGTTGGCGTTGGCGGTGCTGATCTGCACGACCGCGCCATCGGCGAACGCCGCGGCATACGAGGCCCGCGCGAACCCCGTCACGCCGTGGGTGAGGAAGTGGCCATCGGCCAGGGCCTCGATGAAGTACGGATCGGCGATGTTGCCGCGGGTGGGGTCGGCCGCGAGGATCACACGGGAATCCGTGCCCAGGCTGCCGGCGTTGTCCAAAACTTCGACAAAGGCCCGGCCAACACGGGAAACGCTTGCGATCGCGAGCGTCTCGGCGGTTCCGGCTGTCGGCCGGTTGACGTAAAGGCGGCTCAGGCCGGCGACCGTGAGCGTGCCGACCGAATCGCTGATGCCCGAACCGCTGCTGCCGTTGCGACGAGGGTCGAGCGTCAGCACGCCGCCCTCCAGGTCCACGTTCTTGCCGTTGATGGCGCCGCTGCGGCTGGAGACCAGCGAACCGGTGTACGAGACGACGTACTTGCTGAAGGCCGCGGGCGTGAAGTTCACCACGTCCAGGACGACCTCGCTGCCGTCCATGATGCGGGCCGGGATGGCGCTGCTGCCCTCGGCCAGGGCGAACGTGGGAGCGGCGGTGTTGTTGCCGATGATCATGAAGTTGTAGCCACTGCCGCTCCAGAGGGACACGGGCTCATAAGTGGAATAGTTCCGCCCCTGCGTCAGCAGCTGAAACTCGCCCAATCCGCCGCTGCTGTCGATGGTGATCGTCCCGGCGCTGATCCGTCGCCGGATCGTGCCCGTCGAGGCCGGATCGGCGCGCTGGGTGTCCATGCCCAGGCCCTTCCAGGGCGTGCCCGTGCCGGCGTTCAGCGAGAACAGGGCCGAGGTGAAGTCTGCGCCCAGGCCGAAGTAATAGTCGGGTGTCGTGCCCAATCCAGTGACAGTGGAACTGCTGGTGTTGGTGCTGCTGGCGATGATGGCATCCGGCGAGAGCGCCACCTCCGGGCCGGTGGGGCTGACCGAGAACGCCGACACGGCCGTGATGCTGCCCAGTTGCGCGCTGGACCCGCGCAGCACGCCGCGGGGTTGGATGATGAACCGGTCCAAGGTGCTGGCGTAGCTTCCGACCAGGTCGATGACCCCGCCCCCGCTGGCCGACACGCCAACGGGCACGCCGCCGACGGGCGTCTGGGCGCCCCACACATATTGGATGCGCGACATGCCCGTCACGCTGGAAGGGCCGGTGCCGAGGCTGTCGGCAACCTGAGCGTCGATCAATGCCTCGCGACGGAAGGGATTGACGGCCGTGAAGCCTCCGGCAAAGCCCGGCTGGCCGCTGGTGATGTTGAGCCTGGCGCCGTAGTTGTTTGTCCCGGTGTTCACCAGGGTTACCGCGCCGGTGCCTGTAAAGACCGCGCCAGTGCCAATGAGCATCACATTGCTCGAGCCGCTCTGGACGAGCGTCAACCCCGAGCCGGTGTTCACGGTCAGGTCGGTGAAGGCCGCGGCCGAGTTGTTGGCGCCGCTGCTGACCTGGGCATGGTCGCCGGAGAAGACCAGCACCGAGTTGGCGTTGCCGCCCTGGAAGACGACCTGGCCGCCGAGGCTAACGAGAATGTTGTTGACATAGATTGTCGTGTCGGCGGCGATGGTGACTGTGCCCGCAGCCACGCGGAAACTGGCCACGTCGGCGTTGGGGTTGGCATTGGGCCAGGTGACGTATTGGGTGCCGTTCCACCAGTTGGGCGTTGTGGCATCCCAGGGCCCCGAGCCGCCAACGCCCGCCGTCGGCGGATTGCCGACAGCGCCGGCGCCGTCGCCGTCGAAGTAGAACGTGCCGGCCCTCGCGGGCGAGGATGACCAGAGACCGATTCCGCCCAGGGCCGCCAACACCGCCGCCGACAGGGCGCTGTTTCTACGCGAAGGGCGCATGGTGACTCTCCCTCAAGTATGCCCCCAACGACTGACGCGCCGACCGCCGCGGCGTCTTGATGACCCATAATAATATCATATAAGTAAGGTTGTGTCAAATCGGCCTAGACGGGCGGACTGAACCATACAATGAACTTCATCATCTTCATCCCCGATGAAATGCGGGCCGAAAGCGTGTCCTGCTATGGGCATCCGGCCGTAACCCGCGCGGGCTGCCGCCGGGATGACTCCGTCGCTCAGTTCTGGTCGTAGATGCCCCACAGGCCGCCGGCCGGGGTGGTGGATTCGTCCAGGTAGAGCTTGCGGGGCGGGTTGCTGCCGCCGGCATGGATGGCCTCAAGCATGGGCATCACCAGCGCGGAAGGCACCGAGCGCACGGACCAGTCGCCATAGGCGACGGTGATATTGCCCTTGTGCGGCGGCGCGAGGGTGGCCTGTCCCGAGGATGTATTGGGGATGCCGGTTACGCAGGCCGCGATGGCCAGGCGCGTGAACTGGTGAATCCTGGGCCACACCTTGTCGGCCGGCTGATTGCCGTCGAAGCTCTTGTAGGGGCGCACCTGATACCCCGCCCGTTTGGCCGCCATCACCGAATCCCATGGGTTCTCGGGCGTGTTGAACTCGAAGCGCGGATCGGGCTGGTTGGTGCAGTAGATGGCGCGCGGCTCGCGGATCAGGTTGGCGTCAAAAAGCGGCGCCAGGACCCGTCGCTCGCTGCCCCAGATGATCATGTAGCCCGTCCAGGACATGCCCGAGGCGTAACCGATGGGCACCTTGCCGGCGTTATCGCCGGCGTACACCGCCAGCATCTGGGCGAAGCTGCGCAGATGGGCGGCACAGCGCGTGCGGTCGGCCTGCTCGCGGGCCTTGCTGAGGGCCGGCAGCAGAATGGCGATCAGCACGGCGATGATGCCGATGACCACAAGTAGTTCCACCAAGGTAAAAGCCGCTGGGCGAAGCTGTTTGCGAACCCGACGCATGGGAAGACCAATCTCGTCTATTGATCATCTTATCTTATAACAAGCCGCGGTCAAGGTCTCATCATCCAAATTTGCCGCACTGGCCGGACTGGCGGCGGATTGAGGCGGACGACCGCCTGCGCGCCACCGGGCCGACGCCCGGATGTTGACAGCAATCTGGTTGTATGATATTATTTCACGGCATGAGCCGTTCAGGAACGAAAACGCACTGCGCTTTGGGCCGGCAGGCGTTTACCCTTGTCGAGTTGCTGGTCGTCATCGGCATCATCGCGGTGCTGATCGCGATCCTCCTGCCGGCCCTCAGCAAGGCCCGCGAGCAGGCCGTCCGCACCCAGTGCCTCAGCAACCTGCGGCAACTGCACCAGATCGTCGCGGTCTATGCCGTGGACAACAAGGACGTGATTCCCCTGGGCCACTGGGGCAACAAGCAGTTCAACTACTGCATCTATGCCGGCGGCAAGACGGCGATCTGCTTCGGGCTGCTCAACGAGGCTCGGCTGGTCAAGGCGCCGCAGGCGTACTACTGCCCGGCCGAGACCAACGAAGGCTTCATGTACAACACGGAGATCAACCCCTGGCACGATCCCGACAGCGGCCCGCCCAACTACGGCAGGAACCTGCGAATGGGCTACGGCTCGCGGCCGATGCAGAACTGGAACCACTCCACGGGCCTGCCCGTCGGCAATCGCTGGCCCAAGCTTTCGCGGGATTGCCGCAACGTGGCCATTCTGGCTGACATCCTGTCGGTGCCCTCGCACGTGGCCAAACGACATCGCACGGGCATCAACGTGCTGTACGGTCACGGCGGCGCCCGCTGGGTGCCGCTGGCGGCGTTTCAGCAGGAACTTTACGCCATCCCGGAGAGCGGCGGGTACACGCCCGCCTACGACAACCTGCTGTTGTCGGTGGATGAGAGCACCAACCCGCCCACCTACGGGGGGCTGTGGGGCGTGCTGGATAAGCAGTAACGCCGACGCTGCGGTCAATGTCGGGAGACGACACCTTGGAAACCCAGGCCGGCGGAAAAGCGGTGATGGCCCGCGGGGAAGGGCGGGTTGACCGTGCAGACAGCTTGTCTTATAAGCGTGTCATCTCCCTGTCGCGCCGCGTGTCTGCGGTGATTCGCCCGGAGAGCGGGCCATGAGCAGCCAGTTGCCAAGTGTGCGCTTGGGTGTGATCGGCGTCGGCCAGATCGGCAAGCATCACCTGGAGAACTACACCAAGGTTCCCGGCGTGGAAGTGGTGGCATTGGCGGATGTGAACGCCGAGGAACTGGCCCGGGTGGGCGAGAAGTACAAGGTCCAGCGGCGGTACACGGACTTCCGCAAGTTGCTGGCCGACGGGGACATCGAGGCCGTGGATGTGTGCCTGCACAACAACTTCCACGCGCCGGTGACGATCGCGGCACTGGAGGCCGGCAAGCATGTCTATTGCGAGAAGCCCATCGCCGGGTCCTACGTGGATGGCGTGGCGATGGTGCAGGCCGCCCAGCGGACCGGGCGGATGCTGTCCATTCAGTTGTCGTCGCTGTTCAGCAAGGAAACCAAGGCGGCGCGGCGGCTGATCAAGGAAGGAAGGCTCGGGCGGCTTTATCACGCGCGGTCGTGCGGGCATCGGCGGCGCGGCCGGCCGTTCGTGGACGGCTACGGCACGGCCAGCTTCGTGCAGAAGAAGACGGCGGCCGGCGGGGCGCTTTTTGACATGGGCATCTACCACATCGCGCAGATTCTGTACCTGCTGGGCTGCCCGGCCGCCCAGCGCATCAGCGGCAGGACGTATCAGGAAACGGCGATGGACGAGGGCCGGCGCAAGTCCTCCGGGTATGACGTGGAGGAGCTGGGCATGGGCTTCGTGCGCTTCGACGGCGGGCTGACGCTGGACATCATCGAAGCCTGGGCGATTCACCTGGACACGCTGGGGCACAGCTACATTGTCGGATCCGAAGGCGGCCTGCGGTTCTCGCCGCTGAAGTTCTGCACGACCCTGGGCGATGCCACGGCGGATGTGGATGTGGACGTGGACGGGACGGACTGGCGGCTGCACCAGCTCAAGCCCCTGGAAAGCGCCTACGACAGCCCGCAGCATCACTGGATCGCGGCCGTGCGCGGCGATGTGCCGCTGGAGCCGACGGCCGAGGTGGCCCTGGAAACGATGCTGATCAGCGAGGGCATCTACCTGTCGGACAAACTGGGGCGGGAGGTGACGGCCGAGGAGGTGAAGGCCGCGTCGGTTTCCACAGCGCTGAAGGTGTGATTCGCAACCTGGAGGCAACGCCATGAGAACACCGCAGTTGTCTGCCATCGCGGTCGTGCTGATTTCCTGCGCCTGCGGATATGGCGCAGAGGCGACGTTCGACTGGCCGGATCGCCGGCCGATCGGGGCGATCTTCCTGGCCACATCGGGGAAGGAGTGGCCGAAGAACCCGCGTGGGTATTTCAACGACCCCGAGATGGATGTTGCGACGGATGCCGGCAAGGCGCTGCTGCGCCAGCGCATGACGAAGCTGGCGCAGGACACGGCGGCGCATGTCAAGGATGTCGGCGGGCAGGGGATCATCGTCTGGGACATCGAGGGCGGCGAGATGCCCCACGCGGTGACGTACCTGGGCGACCCGCGGATCCTGCCGAAGGTCGCGCCGGAGATGGACGCGGTGGCCGACGAGTTCTTCAAGGTGTTTCTCGATGCCGGATTGCGCACGGGCGTGTGCATCCGGCCGTCGAGCATCGTATTCAAGGACCCGCAGGATCCGGCCAAGTATCCGTGGATCAAGGGGCGCTACGGGCACCTGGACAACGACGACCCGGCCGGCGTGTTGATCGACAAGGTGAGCTACGCAAAGAAGCGATGGGGCTGCACGATCTTCTACATGGACACGAATTACACGCCGCTGCGCGTGAACGGGCAGATGGTGCGAAAGCCCGGCGGGGCGCCGGAGTTCCGCATGCTCAGCAGCGACGAGATTCGTGCGCTGCACCAGAAGCACCCGGACGTGCTGGTGTTCCCGGAGTTCCAGCAGCACGGGTATTTCGCCTCGTCGTCGGGGTATGGCGAGTATCACAGCGTGGGCGATTTTTCGGCCGAGGCGCGCAAGGAGTATCCCAAGGCGTTCCGGGTGTGGATGCCGCGGCTGATGCCGGATGACGTGTATGCGAGATGGGATGATTTCCTGGAGCGGGGGATCAGGGCCGGCGAGGTGTTCCTGTTCGAGTGTGCGCCATCCCGCGATGGTTTCGGACCGCTGCTGAAAAATGCCCACGCCGACGCCCGAAGCGAGTGGGCCGCGCCGGCCGAGCTGCCGGCGCTGCTGGATGCGCTGGCCAAGTCAACCGACTGGCCGGAGCGTCGGCGGGCGATCGAGGCGCTGGGCAAACATGCCGATGCCAGCGCCACGGCGGCGCTGCTGCCGATCATGAAAACCAGCACTGACGGGCTTGAACTGTTCGCCGGACGGGCGCTGGGCAGACAGGGCACGCCGGCAGCAATGGACGCGCTGAAGGCAACGGTGGCAGGCAAGGGCCGTCCGGCGGTTGCTGCGGCGGTCGGATTGGGCGCGAGCGGCAGGGCCGAAGCGGTTAAGCCGCTGCTGGACGTGCTCAAGTCATCGCGCGAGCCGGACGTGCGCTGGGCCGCGATCGACGCGCTGGGCGAACTGAAAAGCGCAGAGGCGACGGGGGCGCTGTGTGACCTGCTCAAGAGCCTGCAAGGCACGCCGGCCGAGCGCTCGCGGCAGAAGACCGTCGCCGCGCTGGCCGCCATTGGCGATCAGCGGGCTGTCGAGCCCCTGGTCGAGGCGTTGGGCCACGAGAGCTACGCGAAACTCAGGCCACAGATCGCAAGCGCGCTCCAGCGCATCACCGGCGCCGTGGACACCCCCAACCCGCAGAATCCAGAGAGCTGGCGGAGGTGGCTGACCCGCCCGGCCGGGCCGAAGACGGAGGCATCGCCCATGCAGATCATCGCACCACGCACCGAGCAGTACCCGCGACACAGCGGGCCGGCGGCCATCGAGCTGACTCCCGGCGGGCGAATCCTGCTGGCGTACGCGCGCTACAGCGGCCAGGGGCAGGACGGCGACCCCTGCCGGCTGGTGATGATGCACTCGGACGATGGCGGCCGGACGTGGAGCGACGCCCGCGAGTTGCCCACGGGCGTGGCGCGGATGAACGTGTTCGGCCCGGGGTTTGTGAAGGTTGGCGACCGCCTGCATCTGTATTTCTGCTTCCGCAACGCCGGCAATGACTCGGCGATCAAGGTCATCCAGACGGCCGATGGCGGCGCAACCTGGACCGAGCCGCGTAACGTCACGCCGCCGAGCCAGACGTCGTTCACGATGTGCAATGACCGGGCGGTGATGCTGAAGGATGGGCGGATCGTGCTGGCGTTCCACACGCTGAGCGGCCGGCCGGACCCGGCCAAGGACCTGGGCACGGTCGTGGCCTATAGCGACGACCAGGGGCGCACGTGGGGATTTGCGCCGAAGATGGAGTTCACGAGGGACCCCGCGGTCCGTGGGTATGCCTACGCGGCCGTGCTGCCGCACCAGAGCGACGACCGCGCCGCGACACTGCCGTTCAAGCTGCACGAGCCCACGGTTGCCGAACTGTCGGACGGTTCGCTGCTGATGCTGACGCGCTCGACGCGCGGGCGGTATTTCACGGCCCGCTCGCGCGACGGCGGGACCAACTGGTCGCAGCTTGTGCCTTCGGAGATCAAGGCCCAGACCGCCCCGCCGTATCTGAAGCGCCTGCGCGACGGCCGGCTGATGCTGATCTGGAATCCGCCCACGCCCGAGCAGGAGGCGAAGAACCACTACCCCACCAGCAAGCGGCCGACGCTGCAGGTGGCGTTCAGCGGCGACGACGGCAAGACCTGGGGCCCGCCCACGGTGATCGGCCACGACGGCGGCGTGCACGGGTTCTGCTATCCGGCGGCGCTGGAGCTGGCCAGGACCGGCGAGATCCTGGTTTTCTTCAGCCGCACGCCGGAAATCATGTACCCCTGTGACCTGGTTTGCGTGCGTCTGCCCGGAGGCAAAACGTGATCAACCTGTGGATGGAGGCGGGGGCGTTGCCGGCGGCCGGCCAGGACAATCCGCGGCCGGCCAGGTATCAGCGCGAGGCTGATCGCATCACCGTAACGCTGCCGGATGGTGCGACGTTGCAGTTTGCCCGCAAGGCTGGCGCATGGGAGATGACCCCGCCGTGAGGACCGGCCGCGCCCAGGTTCGCCTGATGGTGATCGTCAGCGCGATCGCGCTGGCGGGCATGGTCGTGGTGTGGCGCAAGATGCAGCCCCGGCCGCCAGCCGATGCTTGCGATGCCGCGGCCGCCTGGCACGAGGTAACGCAGATGCGCATCGACGAGGCGCGCAGGGCGTTTGAGGCGCGGGCCGGAAGCGGCGACCGCCAGGCGAGGCTGGGCATGGCGATGACGCTGCTGAGCACCCAGCCGCTGACGACCGGCAACATCGACCGCGCCGCATCGCTGCTGGAAGCGTTGCGCAAGCAGGATGCCGATGACGCCACGGGCATCGAGGCGACTTTCGCCCTGGCTCGCGTTGAGCAGCTGCATCGCTTCACGCCCAATCCGGCCGGGGCGCAGCGGCTGTACGGCGAACTGGCCGCGCGGCACCCGGAACATCCGCTGGGGCAGATGGCGATCGTCAAGTCGGCGATGCTGCGGCTGTTCGCTCCCGCAACCCGCGAGCAGCGACTGGCCATCCTCGATGAGGTGAGCCGGGCCTGCCCGCGGATGACCGACCCCGACGCCCATCGCGATCTGCACTTGACGCTGGCCGGGGCGGCTGTGCTGCTGGGAATCTCCGACGACAAGGCCCTGGAGCATTTGCTGGAGGCCGACCGCGTGGGCCTGGCCAGGCGCAAAACCGCCGGCGACGTGTACGTTCGCATCGGCGAGCTGGCCCGCCGGCTTGGCCGCCATGACCTGGCGCGTACCTATTACACGCGGTTTGCCGACGAGTTCCCCCGCGACCAGCGCGCGCACATGGCGCGGGAACTGGCCAACCAGCTTCCGACCACGCGGAGGTCGCCATGATGCCCGTGTTCACGGCCCGGCGCACGCCCCTCTTCTCCCTCTCCCTCCGGGAGAGGGCTGGGGTGAGGGGGGCCGGCAGGCCGGTGTGCTCAGACCTCGGGGCCGAGTTGGTCGATGACGCCCCCTCACCCGCGGACGCTGCGCGTCCGCGACCTCTCCCAAGGGGAGAGGTCAGCAAGTCGGCTTCGGCTTGCCCAGAGATGTGGGGAGGGATGCAGTCATGATCGGCCGACTGCGCGACATCCTGGGCATCGCGCTGCTGGCCGGGGCGGCGCTGTGGTCGATCGTGCATGTGGGCACACAGTCCGCACGAGAGATCGATCCGTCGATCACCACGATCCGCATCGCGCACTGGCAGCTGGAGGCGGGCATGCGCGAGGCCTTTGACGCCGTGGCCGCCGAGTATCAGCGGCTGCACCCGAACGTGCGCATCGTACAGATCGCCGTGCCGGGCCGCGTGTATGGCACCTACCTGCGCACGCAACAGGCCAGCGACGATCCGCCGGACCTGATGGAGCTGGGCGTGACATCCGACGAAATCCTCGCCCGGCACTTTGCGCCGCTCGGCCCGGCCGTGGAGCGGCCAAATCCGTACAACCGGGGCACCGACCTGGAGAACGTACCGTGGCGCGACACGTTCCTGGACGGTCTGGCGTCCAGCCCCGGACTGGAGACTCTGCTGGACTACTACGGCGTGCCCACCGCCCTGGTTACGGTGCGGATGTACTACAACAGATCTCTGTACCAGGAGATTTTCGGCGACCGCCCGCCGCCGCGCGACTTCGATGAGTTCCTGGATGTCTGCCGCCGGACCCGCGAGTTTGCCGTGTCCACCGGCCGGGCCGTCTGGCCCGTGGCCGGCTCGCGATTCAACGCCAACATCCTGCTGGACCGGCTGTTTCGCAGCCAGACCCAGAGGCTGGCGATGGAGATCGATCCGATGCGTTCGCTGCGGGCGCCCGAGAAACTGGCCTTCCTCAACGACCGCGTCACGCTGGACCACCCGGCCATCCAATCGGGCCTGCATCTCATGCGCGACGTCGCGACGCAGATGCCGTCGGGGTTCATGCAGTTCGACCGCGACCAGGCGATCTTCCACTTTGCCCAGGGCCGGGCGCTGATGATCGCCACCGGCTCCTGGGATTATCGCAGCATCCAGACCCAGTCGCCCTTTCCCATCGGCATCTTCGCGCTGCCGGCACCGACGGCCCAGCACCCGCGCTATGGCAAGTACTCGCTGGGGCCGGTCTCCGAAGCCGGCAAGGACCTGGCCACCAAGCTGCACCTGAGCGCGCGCTCGCGGAACCCGGACGTGGCCATCGACTTTCTTCAGCTGCTCACCTCCCGCCCCGGCAACCAGATCTTCGCCGACCACAGCAAGTGGATCCCCGCTATCGTCGGCGTGCGCGTGCCCGCCGAGGCGGCGCCGTTTGCGCCCGTTTCCGATGGCTACCCCGACGGCTTTGCCATCGCGCCGATCATGTGGGGTTCGGGCGAGGTCTTCCGCGTCCAGTCCAATCACCTGCACCTGCTGCTGGACTCCGGCGGCAGCGTCGAACGTTTCGTCGCGGCCATGAAGAAGGACCTGCCCGGCGCCGTGCGCGACGATGCCGCCAAGCAGGCCAGGGACTACTTCGACAACATCCGCCGACAGGACACCACCCTGGCGGCCCTGCGGCACCTGCAGCCCCCGGCAACGCGTCCGGCCGGCAAGCTCTCGTCGTTGTGGGAAACGCAAAACGCCCAGGAACTGCTCTGGCACTGGCTGCAATCGGAACTGGCCGGCGAGCCGACACGATGAACGGTGCGCTCACATTTTGCCGCTCCCGGGGCCGATGCGCGATCTGGCTGTTCGTGCTGCCGTCGTTGGCGCTGATCGTGGGCTTCGCATACGGCCCGGCCGCCAGCGCCATCTACCACAGCTTCTTCGACTGGCAGGGCGGCGAGTCCAAGCGGTTCATCGGCCTGGAGAACTTCCGTCGTGTCTGGAACGACGGCGTATTCTGGTCGTCCTTCGTCACCATCGGCATCCTCGTCGTCGCCAACATCATCAAGCTCATCCCGTCGGTGGCGCTGGCCGTGCTGATCCACCGCCTGCGGTCCGACCGCTGGCAGTACTGGTACCGCGTGCTGGTGGTGATCCCGATGGTCGTGCCGGGGCTGGTGGTGCTGTTCGTGTGGAAGTTCTTCCTCGATCCGAACATCGGCCCGGTGAACCAGCTGCTGGATGTCAGCGGCATCAAGTCCCTGCTGGTGCATGTGGACAGTTGGTGCGGCTGGGGCGTGTTCCGCGAGGACCTGCCCATCGGTTGGCTCAGCCAGCCGGCGCTGGTGATCCCGGCGCTGATCCTCTGGGGCCTGCCGTGGATCAGCTCGATTGGCGTGCTGATCTACCTGGCGGGGCTCAGCTCCATCGGCCAGGAGGTGTACGAGGCCGCCGAGATCGACGGCGCGGGCGGCTGGACGCGGTTCTGGCGCATCGAGCTGCCGCTGATCCTCACGCAGATCCGCCTGACGCTGGTGCTGCTGATCATCGGCACGCTGCAGGGCTTCGGCCTGCAGCTGCTGCTGCTGAACGACACCGGCGGGCCCGGCGGACGCGGCATGGTGCCGGGGCTGTGGATGTACAACCGCGCCTACGCGGCCGGGGAGTTTGGATATGCCTGTGCCCTGGGGCTGGTGCTGTTTGTGGTGATCCTGGCGCTGACCTGGGTGAACAACCGCTTGGTGAGGGTCGATCGATGAGCCTGCCGGCCGACATCCGCCGCCTCGATTCAGGCAAGCACCTGGTGATCCTGCTCCTGCTGGGGGCCCAGCTGTTTCCCTTCTACATGCTGCTGCAAACAAGCGTGAAGGACAACCACCAGTTCCTGGCCAGCCCCTGGACGCCCCCGCTGCCGGGGAAGTGGCACACGGAGAACTTCTCCTATGCCCTGAAGCTGGTCCTGCCGTACGTGGCCAACACGCTGTTCGTCGCGCTGGTCGGCACGCTGGGCAGCCTGGCGGCGGCGCTGGCCGGGGCGTACTTCTTCGCCCGCCACCGGGGCGTGCTGCATCGCGTGTGCTGGGCGGCGTTCGTGCTGCTGCTGATGATGCCCACGGTGATGAACATCGTGCCGCTGTTTGCGCAGCTGCGCGACATGGGCCTGCTCAACTCGCTGTGGGCGCTGATCCTCGTGGGCATGGCCGGCACGCAGGCGTTCAACCTGTACGTGCTGCGGGCGTTTGTCGAGGAAATCCCCCGCGATCTGTTTGACGCGGCCCAGATCGACGGGGCGTCGCACCTTGCGCAGATCCTCCACGTGGTGCTGCCGATGAGCCTGCCGATCCTGGGCACGCTGGGGATCGTGACGTTCCTGGGGTTGTGGAACGATTTTCTGCTGCCGCTGCTGATCACCCGCGACGCCGAGAAGTTCACCGTGGGCGTGGGGCTGGTTTACCTGGAAGGCGAGTACGTGAAGGAGTGGGGCCGGATCATGGCCGCGTTCCTGGTGGCCAGCGTGCCGATGGTCGTGCTGTTCCTGTTCACGATGAAGTGGTTCGTGCGCGGGATCGCGTCGGGGGCCATAAAGGGATGACTGCGGCCACAGTCCTGTAGGGCCGGCTCTGCCGGCCGTTCCATCCAATCGGCCCGCAGCCGGCCGGCCGGCAGAGCCGGCCCTACGATCTTCAATCCGCAATCAGCCTCTGCCGGTTCACCTCTGCGCTGCCAGGTACTCCCCCAGCTCCTTTTCCATCTGCTGCCGCGGCCCGGGCGGGAAGTAGCCGTGGCCGCCCAGGTTGATCGCCACGCGCTTGAATGGGGCCTTTTCGGCCCAGTTGTGGAAGGCGAGGATTCCCGGCGCGGGAGCCAGGTTGTCGTAGAAGCCGCCGTCCAGCACCAGCGGCACCACGATGTCCGGCGCGAAGTTCACCGGGTCGAAGTAGGCCGCGACTTTGAGCCCCTCGGGGGTGACGGCCGGCGGCTTGCCCCAGCCCTGGTAGGGCTTGTCGGCCCAGCTGATCCCGCAGCAGGTCGGGACGTGCACGTTCACGGCGGCCACGCGCTCGGGCGACAGCGCTGCCGCCGCGAGCATGCTGGCGCCCGAGCGGCTGGCGCCGAAGTACCAGATGCGGGCCGTGTCCTTGCGCCAGCGCAGGTAGTCGGCGATGCGCACCTGCATCAGGTACGAGTCGAGCATGTTGTTGTCATCGCGGCCGTTCCAGCGCGTGTAGGTGCTGTCATCCGGCTGGGGGGCACCGGCCCGGATGCGGTTGCCGCCACGCTGTCCCATCCCCACACCCGCGGGCTGGCCTTCGAGCTTCGTCAACGACGCCAGGATCTTGTCGGCCGTAGTGGAACCCCAGTAACTGTGCACCTCGGCATCATGCGGGCCGGCCACACGTGGCACACGAAGGAAGGTCTTGATCGGCTTGCCTTCGGGGCCGGCCAGCTCAAGGTCGTAGTGGATGAACTTCTCGTTGCTGGCCGCCACGTTCTCGGTGAGCTTCTCGTTGAAGGCAATCGCCCGCATGGCCTTGAGCTTGGCGGCCCAGAACTCGGCAAAGTCGGCCGGGCGCGTCAGCGGCGGGCGGTAGTTGAAGGCGTCGTACACTACGCCGAGTTGTTCCGACTTGATCGCCTTGCCGTCGCGAAGGATGCGCGCGTTGACCCAGTACAGGCCGGGCTTCTCCATCGCAAACTCGTGCGTCACGCGCGTCGGCCTGGTGGTCGGCGGCACGGCGGCCGGCAGCGACGTCTCATGGACCGTCTTGCCGCGCGTGTGATGGTCCACGACGGTAACCTGCACCTCGGTATTAACGTCTGCCGGCCCGTAGTTGCGCAGGTCGATCTCCAGCGTCGGCTTCTGTCCGGCCGCGATCATCGGCGTGGCAAAGCGATTGACGCCGGCGATGCTCAGCGGCTCGATGTTGACCAGCTCAATGGGCTCGACGGTCGCGTTGCAGTCGATGCGGGCCTTGAACGCATCCGCCGGCTTTCCGCCGCGGGTCAGGCGCGAGTTGAGCAGCCGCCCCTGGATGATGTGGAACGGCTCGGAGAGTTGGATCACCGCGTCGCCGGCCACCACCTTCTGGACATCGCCCATCGACCGCTTGTTGACGACCTCGCCGCTGCGCGAGATGTAGGCTTTCACGGCGGGGCCCATCCACCACTCGACGCTGCCGCCGACGGTGTCCATCGTGAATCCGGTGTCGTCGAACGTGTAACTGGCGCGGACCTCGTCGCGGCTGGCGGTGATGGTCTGGTCCTTGAGCGCCACGCCCGCGGCCGGCCCGCCGGGGAACACGCCGCCGGTCTTGCCGTCGGCTGCCAACAGCAGTTCGGTGCCGCGCACCTTCAGCGATGTGAAGTGGCCGGCGTTGCTCACCGAGGCGGTGTAGCCGGCCGCGGCGATGGCGTAGGAGCCGTCGGGCTGTGCGGTGATGGTGACGGCGTGCGCGGCGTGCAGCACGAACAGGAGTGCAAATGTCGTAACGACAAGACGCAGCTGCTGGAGTTTGATCATGGATTTGCCCTGCTAACTGGTTATCATATAAGAATGATACGTACCGTCCACACCTCGGCGCCACCCGTATTGCAATCCGTCGAAATCTTCTGGCCGCCAGAAGATTTCGTCCATCCCTTCGTGCCTCCGTGGCTTCGTGCCTTCGTGCCTTGGGTTGCGGGCGCAGCCCGCGCCGTGTTGATTCTGCTTGTCCTGTCGGCCAACCAGGCCCTTGGAGATCCGCCTTCGCAACCCCTGGCGGTTTTCCCCGGCGCTGTGGGTTTCGGCATCGACACCCCCGCCGGGCGGGGCGGGAAGATCATCACGGTAACCACGCTGGCCGGCGAAGGGCCGGGGTCGCTGCGCGAGGCGCTGGAAACGAAGGGCCCGCGCACCATCGTCTTCGAGGTCGGCGGCGTGATCGACCTGGCGGGCAAGGACCTGGTGATCGACGAGCCGTTTGTGACCATCGCCGGGCAGACCGCCCCGCCGCCGGGCATCAGTCTGATTGGCGGGGCGCTGCGGCCGCGATCCCACGACATGCTCATCCAGCACCTGCGCGTGCGCCCCGGCGACATGGGCAAACCAAAGAAATCCGGCTGGGAGCCCGACGGCATCGCCCTGGGCAATGCCCCGGGCACGCCCGGCTGCCGGAACATCGTCATCGATCACTGCTCGGCCACGTGGGCGGTGGATGAGAACCTCAGCGCCAGCGGCCCGCGACACGAGGGCCGCGCGGGCACCAGCCACGATGTGACGATCTCCAACTGCATCATCGCCGAGGGCCTGAACGACTCGACCCACGCCAAAGGCCCTCACTCGATGGGGACGCTGATCCACGACCACGCGCGGAATGTCGCGATCATCGGGAACCTCTACGCCAGCAACATGAACCGCAACCCGGTGCTCAAGCCGGATGCGGCGGCGGTCGTGGCCAACAACCTGATCTACAACCCCGGCGCCAAGGCGATCCACTCCTACTGGTCGGTCAACGAGTACACGCAACACATGGACACGCTCAAGCCGCCGACGCTGGTGGCCGTGGGCAATGCGCTTTGGCACGGGCCCGATACCCCGGCGGGCCTGCCGCTGATCGTGCTGGCCGCCGACAAGGGTCAGGTGTACGCGCTGGACAACATCGCGCGCGATCGCGATGGCAAGCCCGTGGCCGAGACTGGCGGCAAGCCGACGATCCTCAAGGACAGGCCCTTCTGGCCGGACGGGTTTACGGCGCTGCCGGCCGACAAGGTGGCCGAGCACGTGCTGGCGTCGGCCGGCGCCTGGCCGCGAGATGCCATCGACCAGCGGATCGTGGAGGAGGCCCGTAAGGGCACCGGCAAGATCATCGACAGTCAGGAACAGGTCGGGGGCTACCCGAAAATCCAGCCGACGAAGCACACGCTGGACCTGCCCAAAGATCCCAACGGCGACGCCGACGGCGACGGCTACACCAACCTGGAAGAGTGGCTGCACGCGCTGGCGCGCAAGGCGCAGGGGCTCTGATCCATTGTGGTGCAGGCTTCAGGCGGCACGGGATGTCGGCGCAGGCTTCAGCCTGCACGGGATGTCGGCGCAGGCTGAAGCCTGCACCACAACGGCTGTCAGTCGGCCTTTCGCCAGGCGGACAGGTCATCGATCGCATCAATGGCGCTGCGCTGCCCGCCGAAGGTGAAGCGGGCCACGCGGGTCAGGTCTGGGCCTGTGCCTTCCAGCACATTGAGCGTCTTGACGGGCAGTGCTCCGGCCGCGGCCTGGTCATCAACGGCCAGGCCCATCTGTCCGTCCTTCCACGTGAGCTTCACGGTGCGCCAGCCGGCGGCAGGCGCGGGCATGGCGATGCGCTGGCCGTCCTTCTCGTCCAGGCGCAGCACGAGTTCGGCGGGCTGGCCGCCCCTGCCGCCAACGACCTCCAGCACCAGGCCCGGCCCAAGCGGCGTTTCGCCCTTCCTCACCCCGGGCGTGCTGGTCTTGAGCACGACGCCGGGCGTCCCGGCGAACTTGCCGCGGAACGAAAGACGGCCCTCGGTGTCGCTCAGGTTCAGGTGCGACCAGAGCGTCACGCCTCCACCGACCGCCAGGGCCTTGCCGCGCTCTCCGGCAACAAGCTCACCGGGGCCTTCCAGCACCTCGGACCCCAGCGCCTCGTCGGCCGCGGGACCGTTGTCGAAGGTGGCCAGGAACGACTGGCCGGCCTCCAGGCGGTTGCGCTGGACCAGGTGAACAGCCACGAAGTCGCGCTTGAGCGTCGGCACGGACAGGCCGGCCGGCGTCAGGGCGATTTCCTTGCCCGTCTCGGCGTTAAGTGCGATGGTGCGGGCGCGGTCCAGGCCCAGCTTCGCCCAGTCGATCGCGACATCCACCGTGCGGTCCTGGCGCGACATATTCACGATCCACACCAGCGCCCGGCCGGCGGTCTTGTGCACCGATGCGATGGCGTCGGGCGTGGTCGCCTTCAGCGGCACATGGGCGTGCCAGTAGCCGACAAACTCCACGTCATCGCGGTAGAAACGCGCCGCCTCGGCGATCGGCGCATGCCACAATACCTGCTCGGGCAGGATATCGTGCGCCTGCACCCAGCCGACGAACTGGTGGATGTGCTTTTCCTGCAGCGGCGTGGTGTGGCGGTTGGCCTGGCACATCATCAGCATCGCCCCGCCGTTGACCTTGGCGCTGCCGATGGCCCGCATGCGCGCCGCCGGCAGCACTTCCAGGTAGTCAAACTCCTCGTCGCTGGGCCCGACGTTCTCGCCTTCCATGAAGATGTCGCCCAGCCACGCGTGATAGGCCGATCCGCTGGAGATGTGCATCCACAGGTTGGGCTTGGCGGCGCCGGCGTCGTGCAGCACGTGGTTGAGGCGCTTGTAGTACTCGCGCAGGCCAAGATACGTGTACCCCGGCTGAAGGCGGCCATCGTCGCGCAGGTACGCCCCGCCGGTAAGGTGGTTGCGGTCCATCGCGATGTAGTTCTCGTCGATGTACAGGGCCTTCATGCCCGATTTGCGCACCCACTGATCGTAGTAGTACACGCGGAAATCAATCGGCCCGCGGCTCTGCGTCACGTCGCAGTTGCCCAGTTGCCCGGGCATCTCGCCCCAATCCACGGCGTAGTCGTTGAACTGCCGGCCTTCGTAGTCGCGGTAGAAGCCGATCGAGTGTGCGATCGCCCCCACCGTCGGGCGGAAACGCGGCTGCGAGGCGAAACGGTCGAAATACGCCTTGGACCGCTCCCAGCTATGCGGGAAGGGGCTGCCGTAATACGGCCAGTTGATCACCCAGTCGGTGCCCTCGAAGTTGGGGTAGAAGTACTGGATCTTCGAGCTGGGCGCGCCGGCCGGTGCGCCGTTGGCGCACACCCAGCTTCGCCAGCCGGCCGGCAGCGGCCGGGCGGGGAAGGTCTGGTAGGCATAGCGCACCGTCGTGGGGCCCTTGAGCGTCGCGGGAATCTCGATGAAGTTGATCCGCAACGTGACGGTGCCGTCCTTGCGGATGATCTCCTGCGTGGCAACCTTGCGCTGGTCTTCGGTGATCCAGCCCTTGTCGCTGTCGGCCACCCACAGGAAAGCCCGGTCGCTGTTGGTCAGCCAGATGTACGGCACAAAATCGCCGATGATCGCGCCCGATGAGGTCTGCTGGCTGGACCAGTAGGCCGGCGTTTCATCGTGCAGCGCCGCCCAGCCGCCGGCCGTCGCGCACATGTGCGTGGCCTCCGACTCGGGCAGCACCACCTCCAGGTAGAGCTTGTCCAACGACGCCTGGGTGCCGGCCGGGGCGATGGTCAGGTCCGACAGCACATAGCCGTCGAACTCCAGCTTGTTGGAGCTGGTCAGCTTCAGCCCCGCGCCGGTGCCTTCACCCGTGAACGTGACGGCTGCGTCGGTCTGCTTTGCAACGTTGGCCGGCCCGGCCGTGATGGGCGCCTCCCGGCCATCCTTGATGGCCACCAGCCGCATGGACTTCACCTGCGCTGTGCCGCCGTTGTCGATGCTCTTGAGCAGCCCCAGCCCATCCACCTGCATCTTGCGGTTCCACACGCCCATCTGCTCGGCACTGACGGTGATGGGCGTCCACGGCGGCAGCACCTTATCGCTGATGCCCAGCGTGTTGTTCTGCCACGCAAACTGCGTGCGCAGCAGCGACAGTTCCTGTCGCTCGGTCGCCAGCACCTTGCCGGATGCATCGGCCACCGCCACCTCGACAACCAGCTTGCGGGCGGGCGTCAGCGGCGGCGGCTCGGGCACGGACAGCTTCTTGTATTGGGGTTCATCGGGCACGACCACCTGCCCGGCCGGCTTGCCGGCACGCTTGGCGGCCGCTTCCTCCCGTTCCTTGTACGCCTTGACGCGCTTGCCGACGTCGCGGTTGTGCTCAGTGATGCACTTGATCTCGGCCCAGGCGGCCTCCTGCTTGGCGTAGTCGTGCACAGGAATCTCGATGCCCGTGAGCTGGACGTGGGCATCGGAATACGACTCGATGAACCGCGGCAGGGGCTTGCGCAGCAGCTCCTTGTCGCCCGCATCCGGGTCCAGCACGCGGATCGTGCCGCCGGCCACCTTGTCGCGGGTCGGCATCTCCAGGATGTCCGCCCGCAGCAGGATGACGTTGCTCTGCGGGCCGTACTTGGCCATCAGGCCCAGTTCCTTTGGCGGCGGCGCGTTGGCCGGACGGTTCGGCCGGGCCGGCTTCCAGCCAATCGCGGCGTAGGGAATCGTCTGTCGGAACAGTACACCACCGCCTTCGCGCGTGACGGTCACCGTCGCGTGGCCCACGGGCGCATCCTGCTGCTGGCGGGCGATGGTCACCTTGCCGGTCCAGTCGGCCGGCACCTTGCCGGCAAGGTCGATCGTCTGCCGGCCGCCGGCCTTCAGCGATACCCGCTTGGTCTGCACGATGTCGGAGGCATCCCCCGGCGTCGCGGCCTTGTGGAAGCGCAGCTCGACGTTGACGTTCGCATCCTTCGCCGCCGGCGCCACCAGTGTCAGGGGCATGGCGTAGTCGCCCCTCAGCAGCGTGTGCGCGCCACGCCACTGCACGGACACGTCGTCGAACGCGAGTCGCACCGTCGGATACTGGGGAATCTCGGAAAACGCGGTGGTGATGCCCCACGAGCCTTGCGGGCGAGGGAAAGCGCCCAGGGCCGATCGGCACAGGAGCAACTTCCACACATCGCCATCCTTCACCTGCTCGATGCCGAAGTCCGCAAACGGAATCGACGCCTCGATGATGTACTGGTCGGGGTCCTCCGTGACGGCGATGTTCCAGTTGCCCTTCCAGCCCTGGGCGGTGTATCCGCGCGACGGAATCATGTGCAGGTCCAGCACGGCCGGGTAGGTGTTGATCACGCTCTGGTAGGTCTCCGGCACGCGCTTGGGCGGCGCCACCCAGACCTCGACGGATGGATCGCCAAACGAGTAGTCGTCGTTGGTGCGCACGCTCTTGGCCAGCCGCCACTCGCCGGCCGACCGCACACAGCGGAACAGGAAGTACCAGCGCTGCGCGTCAAAGCCGACGGACATCTCGGTGGCCGCCGTCAGGATCCGCTGGTCGAAGGCGGCCAGCACCGCCGACGTCGTCAGCGCGCCATCCCATTCGCCCGGCGCGACCTTGCCGTCGATGACCGGCGGCCTGGCGAGTTTCACGGCGACAAACTCTCCGGAAGCGGCCCGCTCGGGCGGGGCGGCGAGGGCGGCCGTGCCGAGAAGGACCGATAGACACGCACACAGCGAGATGGACCTCAACATCTTTTCACTCCTGGTCATGGTGTTGCATGAAAACGCCGACCGCCGCCGCCAGCCGCCGGCCAAAGTCGCGCAGGCCCCGCGGCGTGACGGTGATGTCGCGGACGTTGGCGTAAGGAATCTCCAACGACGTGGACAGGCGGGCGCCGTTGTGGGCCATCCACTTGGAACAGGAACACCCCTCGGCCGACGCAATGTCGGTATTCCACGCCTGGCCCCAGGGCAGGTCGTCGGACTGCAGGTAGTTCAAGCACTGCACCTCTCCCTCCGGGAGAGGTCGCGGACGCGCAGCGTCCGCGGGTGAGGGCGGCTGGACCGCCTGGTGTGCCTTGGCCCTCTCACCCCAACCCTCTCCCGAAGGGAGAGGGCGTGAAGGCTCCGGCGCGATGCCGACCTGTGTTTCCAGGATTCGGCCGAACTCCTGCTGCTGCAGCCAGCGCTGCGGATCCGGCCCGCCCACTTGGTAGATCTCCTCGTTGTGCTGGCCGCGGATCCACGGGCAGTGCAGGTCAATCGCGACTTGGGGCACAAAACCGCCGCGCACGACCCGCATGATGGCGGCCGTCTCGACATACCGCGGCGTTGGGATGTAGTCGCGGTTGTGGTCGTGGCCGTCGCGGGCCTTGCCCTGATCGCCGGCCTCCACGCCGTCCTTGTCCACGAACGGAATCGCGACCACGTGCGCATTCTCCCGCAACCACGCGGCCGCCGTACCGGGGCCGGCCGTGGCGATCTCGTGCAGCATCGCCTCCAGCACGAAACTGGCGCTGCTCTCGCAGGCATGGTGACGCGCCGTCAACAGCACCCGGCGATCCGCGCCTGCGGCGCCGACGGTCAGCATCTCCACGTCGCGGCCGGCCCGCGAGCGACACAGGATGCTCCGGCGAATCGCGGAGTGGGCAAGGAACGCATCCAGGTCCGCCTGCAGGTACGGCAGGCAGAAACAGAACTGCACGTCGTGGTCGTCGGGGCCAAACGTGAAGACGAAATGCCGCGTCGAGCCACTGGCCGGCCCCAGCCAGCTCCACGACGCTCCGCCGTCGCGGCTGACGCACGGCCCGCGCGTACCGATGACTTCCCAGTCGGTGAACTCGAAGCGCACGGTGCGGCCCTGGGCGCCGCGCACCGCAAATCGCCAGTAGAACCACGGCATCGTCGAGCCGCGCTGATCCTGGCGGATACGGGCCACATCGCCGTCGATCTGATCGACGATCAGGTTGCCCGCGGGAATGTCGGTGGCGATTTCCCAACTCATGGATTGGCCTTCGTGGTGGCAGCGCGCTTGGGGTCGGGCGGCGGTCGGCCGGACAGCTTGTCGCGCCACTCCCTGCCCATTGCACCCAGGCCCGGACCCGAGCCGTGGAAGTGCGTGAAGCCGGGGTAGAACGCCTTACAGTCGGGCTTCAGAGCGGTGAGGTTGTGGTAGGCCGCCAGCGGGCCCATGCTGTGCACCGTCAGGTCGCCGATGTTGGAGCCCACATACGTGGGGCACTTGATCCACGGGCAGAAGTTCACCGGGTTGTAGTAGCTGAGCATCTTCTGCACCTGCTCGACGGTCTGCCCCGCCGGCACCTGCCCGCGCGACGGGCCGAAGCTGGCGTAGTGGTCCATGATCTCCTGCGGCTGGCAGTTGGCCGGGCAATCGGCGATGCAGACCGCGACACGCTCATCGAGCGCCGCCGTGACCAGCGCCAGCGCCCCGCCCTGGCTGCCGCCGGACGCGATGATCTTCTTCATGTCCACCAGGTCCGGGCGCGTGGCCAGGTAATCCAAGGCCCGCACCATGGCGCAGTACCACGAGCGGGCGACGTAGGTGTCGCGGTCGTCCAGCGGGCCCCACCACGGGTGGTTGAAGGGAATGCTCTGTTCGTCGGGGGCATGGCCGCGGATCAGGGGCACGATCGTCACGAAGCGCGGGTCCTGCGGCGGCTTGGAACCGTACAGGCCGTCGGGGCCCTTGTTCACCGACCAGCCCTTATTGCCCGGGTGCGCGGTGACGACCGCCGGCAGCGGGCGCTGGCCTTCCTTGGGCACAAACAGCATCGCCCAGATGCGCTTGCCGGCCCAGCCGGTGAAACTCACCTCGTAAAGCTCGAACGTCGGGTGATCGGCGAAGCGAGCAACGCGCTCGGTCTTCGCATCCAGCGGCTGGGCTCGCAGTGCTTTCAGCGTGTCATCCCAGAACTCCTTGTGATCGGGCTGAACCAGCAGTTTGGGCTGGTACGCCTCCAGCTCATAGCCCATGCGATAGCGGCCCACCCAGTTCACCCAGCCGTCGGCATCCACCAGCCGGCACCACACATCGCTGACGCCGGGCATCGTGAACTTCGGCTGGAACTTCACGTGCACCTTGCCATCCTTGCCAGGCGCGACGTCCTTCAGGTCCACCTTCTGGTAGAAATGCCGCGGGCCAAGGCAGTGGATCACCTCCAGTTCCGCGTAGCCGGTGAAGGTCTGTCCGGCCGGCCAGGGGAACTGCATGCCGTAGTCCAGCGTCGTGTCCTTCGTGTAGATCGGGTTCTTCACGCCGTTTGCCGCGCCCAGGCGGTTCTCGGCCGGGTCGTCGCTGCTGCGGACCTCGAACGCGGCCGCCACCAGCGGGACGGCCGTTCTCTGCTCGCCTGGCACCAGCTCGAAACTGTTGGCGGCGAAGCCCTTGGTCGCAAACACGATCGCCGGCCGCGACTTGCCGGACGGGTCGGTCATCGTGCGGGCCTCGCACCTGCTCTTCACCGTCAGCGTCGCACCGCTCTTGTGCCTCAGCACCACGCCTTCGCCCCGCGGCGTCGCGGCAACCTCCTCAGCCAGGAACACCACCAGCTCGGCCGGCCGATCGTCGTTGTGCCCGGCGTACAGCTCGAAGCTCCCATCTTTCATGCTGGGCGAGATGCGGACCATGTAGATGCCATCGGACACGCTGCCCATTCGGCCAACGGATGCATCGTGCGTGATGTTTGAGCAGTCGGGGAAGTTGGTGAACCACTGGCCGTCGCGGTGGAACACGATCCCGCCGGCGCTCGGCGTGGTCGAGAGAAACTCGGCATCGCCCACCTTCAGCGACACCCAGCCCCGCCCGCTCTCGCTGCGCACGGACCAGGTGCCGTGGCTGTAGTGCATGCCCTTCTCGTCGCGAAAGACAAATCCCTTGATCACGGCATCCCCGGCCAGCACGGTGGTTGTTGTCAACAGCGACAGAAGGAACATCCACCAGCGCACGGTCGCCTCCGTTCACAGCTCAGAATCGCCTCGCCCGGCTGGCGTGGGCACTGGGCGTCTTGAACTCCCAGACGGCCCTGCCGGCAGAGTCATACTCGCGCACGCCCGCTTCCTGTTCGGCAACCAGCGTGTTGCCGTTGGGCAGACGCTGAACATCCAGCGGCGTCTTGAGGCCCTCGGCGGACCAGATCTTCTGGCCCTGGCGGTTGTATTCGGCCACGAAACCCGCGGTGGCGTGGGCGACCAGCGTGTTGCCGTTGGCAAGGCGCTGGGCCGACTGCGGGTCCGCCAGGTCGCCCAGTTGCCACACCTGCCGGCCGGCGGCATCCACCTCGATGACCTGCCCGGCCTGGTGCAGGGCGATGAGCGTGTGGCCGTTGTCCAGGCGCCGGGCATCGGCGGGCCGGCCGGCGGCGACCACCTGCCAGGCAGCCGAGCCATCGGCCTTGTACTGGATGACTCGGCTGGCGTCAGCGCAGGCCACCAGCGTGTCGCCGTTGGCCAGCCGCTGCACGCTCATGGGGCCGGACGGCAGGTTGGGAAGGCTCCACACCTTCCGGCCGGCCCGGTCAAACTCCATCACCTCGCGGGTCGAGAAGGAGCCGACAAGGCGGTTTCCATTGGGCAACACCTGGCACGCCCATGGCTGGGGCACGGCCGCTCGCCACAACTCCAGACCCGAGGCGTTGACTTCAACAACGGCGTTCTCGCGGGGAAGGCAAACCAGGGTGAGGCCGGTTACCAGGACATCCATCTTCAGCGGATGCTGGAGTTTGGCGGTGCGGCCCTCGCCGTCGATCCACGCCCGCAGCGCGGCGGCCCACTTCTCCCGCTCGGCCGGGCGGGTCGCCGGCTGGCCGAACTGCTTTCCGGTCAAGGCGACGACGAGCATCTCGGCCTGGCCCGCCGTGGCTTGATCCTCCGACAGCAGCAGTTCCGCCAGCACCGGAAGGCAGCGGCGGTCGGCCTGTTCGGCCAGGGCCTGGGCGGCGATCAGCCGCGAATGCTCGGATGGATCCTTCAGCGCCGCGGCCATGTCCTCCCGGGCCTGGTCGGCGAGCACCTGGTGCAGCGCCGTCAGCGCCGCGGCACGCATCTCGGCGTCGGCATCCTCTCGAAGTTTTCGCAGCAGCGGGGCATCCTGCGGAAGCGCCGTGGCCACCAGGGCCAGCCTCGCCGCGGACCGGCACGCCGTGTCGGGCGCAACCTTCATCACATCGTGCACCTCGACGGCCAGGCCCTTGATCGACTGGCGGGCAACCAGCCGCAGGGCCGCAAGCACGGCCTGGGTGTGGGGCTCCTTGCCGGCCATCGCCAGCACTTGCCTGGCGCGCATGGCGATCTCCGGGTCCTGAGACTGCGTGGCCGCCGTCAACTGCGCAACGGGGATGCGCGGCATGGAGCGAAGGGCCTCGTAGGCATCCTCACGCTCGCGGTAGCTTTCGCTTCCGAGCTGGTCGATGAGCCGCTGTACACGCTCCTCGTCCACGCGCAGGTCCGCGGCGGCGGCCAAAAAATCCCGCACGCCCTGCGTGGTCGGAGCAACGTTGAACCTGGCCAGCAGCACGTCTTCGGAGCTGGGAGGAACCGGTTTTGCCGGCCGCGTCGTGCCCGGCCGGGGCTGGGGGTTCTGCGCCATGGCCACGCCGGCCATCACCAGCGCCAGCAGCGGGATGAAACGCACCATGCTCATTGTGTCGGGGCCTTTCGCAGGGCATAGCCCAGTCGCTCGGCCATAGGCTTGTCGCCGGCCTTCTGGGCGTCCGACTGGGCTTGCTTGACAGCGGCGATCGCGCTGGCATCGCCGGTGATGCACAGGGCGTCGGCGATGGGGCCTTTGAGGTCGGTCGTCGCCTCGAACATCTTCAGCAGATCGCCGACGACCGCGCCTTTGCCGATGGCGCCGAGGGTGGCGATCAGCTCGCCTCGCGCCGACTTGTCCTTCTCGTTGATGCGCTCATAGGCCGCCCGCAGTCGTCCCACGGCGCGGGGATCATCCAGCCGCCGCAGAGCACCGCAGAGCAGTTTGAGGCTGGGCTTGCCCTGGCCCGGTGGGATGGCCGCGTCGATCGCGTCCAGCAGGGGCCCCGTCGCCGCATCCCCGCAGGCGGCCAGCGCTTCCCACGCAAAGGCGTGGAGCTTTGCGCTGGGGTCGCCGGCCAGCTTGACCAGATCGGGCACGGTCTTCGGCGCTTTGCACGACACCAGCGATGCCAGCGCCGCCTTGCGCACAACCCACGGCTGGTCGTCCGACCGGGCCAGGGCGATCAGGGCCTCGGCCGTCGCCTCGCCGGGGTGGCCGGCCAGCGCCACGGCCGCGTAGTACCGCACGGCCTGGTCGTTGTCCTTGAGCAGCGCCAGCAGTCTTTCGGCCGACGCGCCACGTACCGACGCCGGCTCGCCGGCGTCCAGCAGGGCGGCCTCGGCATAGATGTTCCGGGCCGGCAGCACGTTGCCGCCGGTGCCGTTGCCGAAGGTCATCAGCACATCGCGGTGCCGCACGGTCTTCACGAACCGGTCGTGGTCGATCACCGGGTCGGCATCCTCGATGACGATCACGCTGAACGCATCGGGATACATCCGCCGCACCAGGTCCGGCGTCTGCCAGTGGTTCATGTCGGCTTCCCCATAGACCGCCGTGTGGGCGTAATACTGGATCGTGCCGAACTCCGGGACAAACAGCACATCGGGAAACCTCTCGTTGAGCTTCCGCCACAGGTCGGCCGGCAGCATCCCGCTCTGCCACTTGTTGTCCGGCGGATAGGGCTTCCAGAAGAAGTTGGTGTCCACGTAGAACACCTTGCAGTCCCATCGCTGGATGCAGTATTCGGCCTTGGCAATCAGCTGCTGCAGCGGGTCGATGTTGGCCGAATGCGAGTGCACGGCGGTGTTGCCGCGGGCCTCGCTGAAGACGACCTGCGTCGGGCGCAGCGTCACGCCCACCTTCAGTCCGCCGTCACGCAGCTTCTTCATCAGGTCGTCAATCACCAGGTCCATCTCGGGGTTCAGCACGCGGATCAGCCGCGGGTCGCCGATGTACGTCGTGGGGTGGGGGAAGGTGTTACCCTCCAGATCCCAGAAGATCATCGCCTGGGCGTTGGTCTCCTTTGCGGCGATCAGCGCGCTGGCCGCGATCGCGTCGGCCTTCTTCCGCATCGCCGGCGACACCTCGGCCGGCGGCTTGACCGCATCGGGGTTCTTCAGGTTCTCGATCGCCTGCTCCCGGGGAAGCCCCCCGCCCACGAACCATCGCAGAATCGGCCGGCGATCCGGCCACTTGAGCGTCGGCGGATGCGCCTTGGCAAAGCGCTCGATCACGTCGGCGGCCAGGTCCATCGACGAAGCCCCGCCCTTGCCCAGGCGAACCGACAGGCGGTAGGTGTCGGCCGCGCCGGGCTTGATGGGCCGCTGGGTGGTTACGTCGTGGGAGAGAATCCTCATCCCGCCCGCGCTGACGTTCAGGCCCAGGGCGCCGACCGACTGGTTGATCGACAGCGTCAGCGGGCGGTCGGCCAGCTCGTTGCACAGCGCAACCGCCAGCCCCTGGCCATCAGCGCCCACGAACGCCGGCGCTTCCCAGGTGTGAACCGTCTGGCCGACGCGCATCTGGACTGGCGCCAGCAGCGACATCGCCTGCCAGCGCACCTCGTCGATCACCTGGTCGGGGGTGGTGTTGGTCACCGTCACCGTCACATCGAGGCGATCGCCGTTGACGGCGTACTTCGCGGCCAGCTTGCCGCAGGGAAACTCCCATGACACCTGCTGCTGCGCGGCGTCCACCTGGGCCGGTCCGGCCTTAACCGGCGTGGCCGGCTGCGTCGAAGCCGCCGGGCGGGCCCACATTTGCGGGGCGCCGCCGGGGCCCTTGAGCATCTCTTCGCCGTCGAGCTTCAGGGAGCTGATGCCCCTGGCGTCAAGGCCCACCTCGATTTTCGCGGCGGCGGCGCTGGTCAACATCGCCATGGCCCACACACAGCAGACCATTCGCATTGTGCTCATCGCTTGCTCCATTGCTGGTTCTCCAGTTCGGTCACCGCCCACAGGAAATGCGCGTTCTGATACGAGTAGTACTCATCGCAGCACAGCCACGGGTGCGCGCCGTTGAAGTAGCTGGGCATGTCGGCCCGGTCGCCGCCGATGCCCATCGTCACGCCGCCGGGGATGTTGCCCATCTGGAAGCTCAACGCCGACGGCGTTCGCACCCCCACGCCGGTCACGAAGCTGAGCATCAGCGGATTGGCCCCCAGGATCCAGTCCAGCTGCTGGTAGGCCAGGTCCAGAAGCGCCTCGTCGCCGGTCACGCGGTACGCCGCCGACAGCGCTGAGGCCGCCAGGGCGTTGCGGGCATTGACGCCAAAGGGGTTGTCGGCCGTGAAGTAGCGGAAACACAGCCCATCGCCCAGCGGCCGATACGTGCATTTTGGATGGTCGGCCGGCGGGACGTCGTACAAGGCATACGGCAGCAGACCGAAGGCGTTCCGGGCGGCAAAGACCTTCACGTACTCCTCGGCCCACAGGCGGATCGCGTCTTTCCACCTCGGCGCATCGGCGTGGTCGGGCCAGGTCGCCAGAAACTGGGCAATCACCCAGATCGTGTAGTGCGCACCGACGTGCTTGCGGTGATAGCCGGGCTTTGTCGCGTGGTGGCGGAAGAACCCCCGCGTGATCTTCTGGCCGCCGATGTAGTCGGTTACCTGAAGGGCCAGCAGCGCGCTGATCGCCGCAAGCGCTGCGGCACGGTGCTTCTCGTCGGATGTCGCTTGCCACAACTCCAAATGCGCCCACGCCCGCCATTGCAGCGACTCGGCCGACTCGTCCAGCTCGGACCGGTCAAACTCATCGGACTTCAGCGCTGCCGCCAGGCAGCGGTCGGACAACTCGCGATCCCGCGACCGCAGGTCATTGGCGTACATCGCATAGAGCGTCGTGAACTTCGGCGGGCAACGGGCCGCCCGCATGCCCACCCGCCGCTCATCGCCGCTGCGCGGGATGTTGTCGGTGTAGCGGTTGTCCTCGTTGTCGTGGAAGCTGACCCGCCCGCCGCCGACGTTGTCATAGACCCGGCCGGTGCGCTGGTCCTGCATGCCCAGGAAGAACTTCACGCCCTGCATGGCCTCGTCCAGGAACGCATCCGGCCGCAGGCCAAGCTGCTGTTCGCGGCCGGTCCACGTGCGGTGTGCGATCAGCAGGCTGATGGGGGCCATCGATGTGGAGCTGACCCACTTGCGGAAATCGCCGGCATCGTGCCAGCCGCCGGCCGCTTCGATGTACGTGCTCTCTTCGGGGCAGAAACCGTCGTCGAGATGACAGGCCTCGTGCCAGCCGGGCACTTCCCGTCCGCACGACTGGATCACAAAGTACTGCACCAGCGTCGGGATGATGCGGCGATACACATCGTCGCGCACGGCAAAGGCGCAGCCGGCGGTGTTGCCGCACCAGGCCTGGTAGATGCCGTTCTGCTGGACCGATGAGAAATCGCCCACCAGCCAGCGGCCCAGGTCGCCATCGCTGATGCGAAAGGCCGCGCGGTGCGTGTACTCATGCTGCCGCGGCGAGTTGAGGCTCTCCATCGAGAAGCGGTTCTGCTCCATCAGCCAGAAGACGCGGTCGCCGAAGATGTTGCGGGCGGCCGGGCTGTCCGGAGCGATCAGCCGCTTGCTCCGGCTGCCGTTGCGGTAGCCGAGCTGGTTATGGGCCAGGAAAAAGTCGCCGAGCTTGTCCATGTGTTGCTATCCGGTTGACTCCAGCCTCCAACGCCCGCCGGAAAAAGCGAACGCCGCCTGCCCATCCAGCACACTGATGCGCGCACCGTCACCGTTCAGCATCACCATTGCCTTCTCGTCCACGCTGAAGACGCTGACCAGTGGCCGCCGCTCATCGGCCGTGTAGTCGGCCAGCACCGGGAACATGCGGCAGTCGGCAAAGTGGTATCCCCAGTGCGTGTCGTGCAGGTCGCGCTCGGGCATAAGCCGCACCTTCACGTCCGGCCGATTGAGCAGCCACAGGCGCAGGGCGGATCGCTGGCCGCGGATCAGCACTGTCCCGTCGTCGCGCAAATCGGTGGGCCCGCCGCACTGATACTGGGCCGTCACGTTGCCCTCGCCGGCCGGCACGATGTCGTCCAGCAGCACGACCGCGCGATCACCGACCATGACCATGTGCCGGATAACGCGATGGGCCGACTTGCCATAGGCCGCCGTCGCATCGCACGCCAGGTAGCGCAAGCCGCCGCGGGATTCGCAGGCGATGATCTTCGCCGTCCATGTGGACGGCACGGCCGGCCCCACGCCGTCGATCAGCGGCAGCGAGTGGTCTGTCGCCTTGCCCTTGTAGTAACCGGGATCGATCAGCAGGCGTTCTCCGGCCACGTCGATGAACACCGCGCCGGCATCGGCCTGGTTGTGATGCGTGTAGGGCGGGCGGGCGCCCTTGATCCCTGCATCCAGGGCACAATCCCATCGCGGCGAGCTGCGCACGATCGCGTACTCGATATCGCGGAGGCAGTACGCCTCGGGCAGGGCCGGCGGCGCGGTCGGCGACGGCACATCCGGCCGATAGAGCAGCGCCCACAGCGGATCGGCTCCATAGACCGCCGGCTTGCCCTGGTCCTCGCGCTGGGCCAGCAGGCGCGCGGCGTGGTCGCCGTACCACAGGCCCAGCGCATCGCCGAAGCGGCCGGCGACGAAGTGCGCAATCTCTCCGCCGACGGGCATGGGAATCGTGTCGTTGACGCCGTGCAGGCTGCCGTCGTTGCACAGCGCAACGCGGACGTTGTTCATCGCCAGGCGCACGGCGTGGTGTTCCAGCAGCCCGTCGCTCTCGCCCAGCACGCGGTCCATCGTGAAGGCGAAGCGCAGGAAGCTGCGCAGGCCGTAGTCCCAGTACTGCACGCCCTCGGTGCAGCCGCCGTCGTGGCCGAAGCAATAATCCAGGTACGGGCGAACCATGTTGCGGGCGCGGTCCAGGGCTTCGGGCGCGTCGGGGTGTTCGCACAGCAGCGCCATCGCCGCCATGCCCCCGCCGCCGTTGCAGACGGCGTTGGCGTTGGCGATGGTGGTGCAGTTCCAGCCGTGGCGGCGGGCGCAGCGCAAATGCAGTTGCAGCGCTGTCGCCAGCACGTCCCGCCAGCGCCGTCGCTGCGCATCGGACAGCAACGGGTAGAACGCGTCATACGCCAGCGCCAGGGGCGTGGAGATGTTGCCCACCTGGAGGCTGGTCTCGTCGGGCCAGGCGGCCTTGGCCGCGAACTCCGCCACACAGCGGTCGGCCACGTCGATCCAGCGGTCGTCAGCCTGCACGACCCACGCGGCCAGGCAGCGCCCCACATCGCCCAACACCGTACAGCCGCCACGATCCTGCATCTGGCGCTGGTCGTCGAACTTCGCGGCCCGCGCCGGCCGTAGCACCGGCTCGAAGGCGGGATTGTCGGCCTTGCGGCGCAACTCCCTTACGGCGTCCGGGGTCAGCAACAGGTAAGGGTGCTCGATTGTGGTGCAGGCTTCAGCCTGCACTCCGGCCTTCCGGTGCAGGCTAAAGCCTGCACTACAAAGAGGCGCCGGGTCGGCGGCGGCCCGCAGCGTCACCTGCGCCAGCTCCGTATCGCCAAAGCACAACGCCAACCGCGTGTAGTCGGGACGCGACAGCGGCAACGTCACCGGCCAATCGCTCGTGCCCGGAGGCAGCGTGACTTGCCGGCCCATCAGGTCGGCGGTGATCGGTTCCCGGCTCCGGTTGGCAATCCGCAGTGTCGCGGCATTGTGGCCGCGCCGCAGGCGCCTGTCGGAGAAACGAATCGAGCAGAGGATGATCTTCGGCGGCGCGGCATCGACAAAATCAAACCGGGCGAATCGCTCGGCCTGGCTGAAACCCAGCTCCACGGGACTGACGGCCATGAACTCCGGAGTCCCCACCTCTCCCTCCGGGAGAGGTCGCGGCCGCGGCGCAGCCGCGGACGCGGGTGAGGGCGTCTCAGCCACCGAGTGTGTCCTGCCCCCCTCACCCCGTCCCTCTCCCAAGGGGAGAGGGAGAGGAAACTGCTGCCAGCGCGTGCAGGCGACCAGCCCCCATGCGGTTCCCGGCGAGCGCAAACCCATAGCGGCCAGATCACCGGCGAACTCCACTTGCCAGCCCTGCTCCACGCGGTGTCCCCGCACCTGCGCCTTGCCCGATGTCAGCAGCCCCGCGGAATCCCAGCCGCGGCCGTCGGGCGTGAGGATGAACTGGAAATGCGGCCCGCCCGATTCGCCCTGCAGGCGAAGCTCGATGTGGTCCTGCTCCCAGAACCGCTGATGCCCGGGAGGCCAATCGGGGCGCGACACTCCCGGGGCCACCGTGGAGCGCGCCTGCAGCAGCAGCCGCCGGCCGTCGTGGGCCAACTGAATCCGCGGCGCCGCAGCCGCGATGTTCTGCCCGGCCAGGTCCGTCAACAGCGGGATCGGCCCAGCTTCGCCCACGTCGCCCCGGTACACACGAATGCGCGGCGGCAGAAAGCCGTTGCGCGCGGCGACGCCCGTGGGGGGACGATCGTCCACCACCTCGTGATCTACTGTGGGCAGGTCCACGCGCCTGAATCCTTTCGGAATACAACCTTGTGAGCGCCGACCGTCACGGCGATCTGCCCGTCGGTGCGCTTCACGTCAACCGCCGGCCCGGCGGCGCCCTTCGCAACCGGCAACAGCACCGTGATCAGCGGGTTGTCCGCTTCGGGCGTGTAATCGCCCCACAGCGTGTGCCACTTCGTGCCAGTGCGGGCATAGACCCAGTCCTTCGACCACGGCCGCGGCAGGACCTTCAAGTCCAGCTTGGGCCCGTAGGTCTTCAGCACCATCGAGCCGTTCGACCGCGCGATCGTCGCCGATGTGCCCCGGGCGGCCGGCGCGGCAGCGCACTGGTACAGCGCTGTTACCGTCGCCTTCTGGCGCGGCACCACGTCATCGAGAATGACCAGCGCATCGCTTCCCGCCATGACAAACGTCCGCCGCAGGCGCTCCAGGCCGCCAAACTCGCCCGTCGGCACGACCGGCTGCGTGGCCGGCCGCTGCGGCGCGGCGCCCCTATAGGCCGGCCCGCTGTCCACCACGATGCAGCGCAGATCGCCCTTCTCCCACGACGAGGTGATCTTCGCCACGCCCTTGGGATCGGGCCCGTGGCCGTTGATCAGCGGCAGCGAGTGCATGTCGGCATTGCCCTGGAAATAGCCGGGGTCCAGCAGGAACTCCTCGCCCAGGGCATGCACGATGTACGAGCCCTGATCGGCGTTGGCGTGGTGGGTCAGGGCGCCGTCGCGGCCCTTGATGCCGGCCAGCAGACGCGGCTTATAGGCGCTGTCGGACCGCATTACGCCACTGTGGAGCGATGGCAACACCGCCAGCGTGGGTAGCGGCGGACACTCGGCAGGCGCCGGCGTGCGGTCGCGGAACAGGAACGCCATGATCGAGTAGTGCGGCCGCACGACCTCCGGCGGCGTTTTTGGATCGGCCGCGGCGTTGGCCATGATGTGGTCGGCCAGCCACAACAGCAGCGGGTCTTTTGTGCGGCTGCCCACGTCCACGATCGGCACCAAGCCGTTGAGCCACGGCTGGCTGTCGTTGAAGCACAGCATCGTGTCGTTGCCGGCCAGCATCGCCTCGACGAACTTGCGGGCTTTCATGTGGGCCGGGTGCGTCAGCAGCCCGCGATCGTCGCCGGTGGTGCGCAACAGCGCCCTTCCCAACATCACCTGGTGCGACAGGGCATAGTTCCAGTACATCACCCCTTCGACGTATCCGCCGTCATCCTCCAGTCCGCGGAAGCCCGAAAACATGTTGTCCACGGCCTGCTTCACCGTCGATTCCCAGTTCGGCTGGCTGTGTTTCAGCGCCAGGGCCACGAAACCGCCGTTGCCGTTTCCGACGGCGATGGTGTTGGACGGGTTGTTGGCGTACCACCAGTCGTTCGCGGCCAGCCGGTTCAGGTAATACGCGTGGTTCTGCTCCAGAAACCGCTTCATCCGCGCACGCTGCGGGGGCGGAATCTCATCGAAGAGGATGTCGTACACCGTGGCGATGGCCTCGGCGTTGGAGGAGAAGAACTCGTCGATGTTCAGGTGCCGCCGGAGTTTTCCCGGCCGGCCGTGCTCGCAGGCGGGGATGCGATCCGTCCCCACCAGCAGCTCATCCACCGCCTCCAGGCACCGCTTCTTGTACGCCGGATTGCCCGTCAGCACATAGCCCCACCCCAGCCGCCAGAGCGTCTCGGCGTATCCCGGCTCGGTCACCTTGCCGGGCGATGGGTCGTCGGCGTACCGCAGGATAACCGTGCGGTAGTCCTTGAACATCGGCTCGTTGAACTTCTTGCGCAGGTCCGCAAGTTCATCCTTCGTGTACCACAGATACGGGCGGACCTCGCCGGGCGCGAGCCCGGCGTCGGCGACTTTGGCCACGGCCGGGCGCTGCATCGGCGGGTCGTCGGCCAGGCGCCCGCGGATGGCGGTGAACGTTCCGCCAACGCGGTCCTGCGCCGGCGCGGCTCCGTCGCGGTCGGCCAGCGCAGCGTCCATTCCGCTCTTGGTTCGGATGAAGATGTAGTTCAGCGGGCCCTTGCCCAGCGCCGCCACGCCCCGATTGGCCGGGCTGTTCAGGTCCAACTCCCCCTCCCACCACGGCACGGTCAGCTCATCGGTGCGGTAGATGCTGAATCGAAGCCTGCGGTCCTTGCTGCGCTCGATCCGCAGGCGCAGGTCCATGTCGCGGACGTCCTTGGAAGGCCACTGCACGCTGTACTGGTGCCCGCCGGCGCCAGACATGCTCAGCTGATACCGTGGGGCGAGCTGCCGCGAGGTTTTGGAATAGGGAACACCCGTGCACGCCCCGGCCGTGATGCCTTCCAGATGGATGTAGTAATAGATGACCAGCGTGTCGTCCTTCCACTGGTCCGGCGGCGAGGAGGACAGCCCCAGCAGAACCCCGGCAAAGCGCCACGGCTGCTTGTGAGCCGAGGCCACCCGCAGGTCGAACTCCAGCTCGAAGGAGCCCTGACCCACAGCCCAGGGCGCATGGGCCGTGGCGCTGGCGGCGCTGGCAAACTCCAGGCACTTGGCGGCCGGGTCGGCGGCCCAGCGGAGGCTCCTGGCCGGGTCGGCCCCGAAAACCCACTTGTTGCCGGCCGGCCCCTGGTCGAATCGCTCAAGAAAGCCCTCCCCGACCGCCATTGCCGGCCAAAGGACCGCTGCGGAGAGCCAGAACACCACGCCAGCCCGCCAGATGGAGCGTTGCGTCATCGTTGGAATCCTTTACGGCCAGCCGGGCCGCGGCCCGCATTGGCCAAAGCAGCGATCGAGGAAAAGTGTACTTATATGATAATACATAGGGCGTTTCAATGCCCTGGCCGCGACGCCTCGGCCTGAATCGCGGTCACCAGGGACGCCCAAAGCGCGCTGCGTCAATTGCTTTACACGCCATGTGGTCCGCCGTTGTGTGAAAGTGAGACATTCGCCTGCACTTTGGCTTACCCGCCGATGGGGCCGTTGCCTCGCCGGGGATCGGTGTTGCCGGAGGAACTGCTGCTTATCAGATTTGCAGTGCGCCCGTATCTGGTGTATGCTATCGGACATCAGGTGGCGGCGTGTGGCACGACTGCACCTTCGCAAGGAGGGCCGGGCATGCTATCGGGACTTCCGCGTTGGGCAATGCTGCGCCAGCGTCAACGGCATCGCGCGGTGCGTGCGGCGATGGAGACGCTCGAGTCTCGCGTGGTGCTCAGCGCGGGTTGGTTTCCCGACCTGCAGGGCTACACCGTTCCGGCGGACAACCCCCCGCTGCCCGCCGGCATGAACCACTTTGCCCCGCCGGTGGACGGCCAGACACCAGCGGCCGGGGCGCCGCAGATCGGCCAGTGGACGCGAACCGGCGAGGCCGGCGATGTCATCCCGCTCACCGGCTGGCAGTTGTCGGCCTTCAGCGGCATCGACTTCGGCCGCGACACACGCTTCTTCACGTACAGCCAGACCAGCCCGCTCGATGGCCGCTTGATCGACGCCAGCATCTTGCGCCTGGACACCGACAACATCCAGGCCGCCATCCGCCTGGGAGATGATCTGGGCGATTACTCGATGTACCTGCTCTGGGCCCAGAACGGCCAGGGCACCAGCTATCCAGTGGCGATCAACCGGACCGAGGCGTGGTGGTGCGGTGACGCGGCCACCCGTGGACAGACCGTCAGTGTTTTCGGCCGGAACCTGAGCCACTTCGGCGCAAACTATCAGGGCACCCACAGCTCCTGGGTGTACCTGCAGCCGTCGGTCGGCAGCGGCACGTGGGCAACGGTAACCGCCGCCAATCCGTACAAGGTGGATTTCCTCGTTCCGCAGGGCCTGGCCAACGGCGTGTACGAGGTCTGGGTGCACAACGGCCACGGCGGCAGGTACGGCTGGAGCCGCAGCCCCGTCAACCTGACGATCTCCGACCCGGTTACGTGGACCGGGACCGTGCGCAACGTCCGGCACTACGGCGCCACCGGCGACGGCGTCACCGACGACACCGCCTTCATCCAGGCCGCCATCGCCGCCATGCAGCCGGGCGACCAGCTGTACTTTCCGGCCGGCACCTATCAGTGCTACGCCAGCACGTTCACGATCCCCGCCCACGCGCGCGTCTATGGCGACGGCAGGGACGCCACGCTGTGGAAGAGCGCCAAGGCGACCTTCGGCGGCAACACGAAGATCGAGCAACTGTCCTTCGAGAACCAGCAGGGCATCGCGCCGGCCGGAGCGTACGTGTGGATCGACGCCGTGCGCGTGCACCAGACCGGCGGCTACAGCTACTACACGATGAATCTGAGCGGCGCCAACCACGCCTACATCACCAACAGCGAGTTCATCGGCAACAAGACCATCAACGTCCCCTCGCAGACGTTCTACGACAACTGCACTTTCAAGGCGCGGTTCGACGCCGAGGCGTGCCTCGAGGCCTGGGGCAACAAGCAGCTGAGCGTCACCAACTGCACGTTCCAGCACTACGACATGTCCAACCCCGGCAGTTCCAGCGGCTGGGGCGAGGGCCGGGCGTGGGTGGGCTATGCCCACTGGGGCAATCACCAGCAGCAGTACTTCGGGAACAACCGCACCGTCGATTTCGTTGTGCGCTCCGGCGGCGACCAGAACTCCGGCGAAATGCTGCTGTGGGAGGGCAGCTATCCGTTCTACAACGGCTCGATCACCGCGGCCACGAGCAACACCATCACGTTCGACCCAGGCGCCGATGTGCCGACCACCGCCATGCGCATCGTGGTCACCGGCGGCAAGGGCATGGGGCAGGTGCGCAGCGTCGCCAGCTACAGCGCCGGCACGTTCACGACCACGCTCACCGAGCCGTGGAACGTCATCCCCGACCCGGCCAGCAGCACCATCCTGCTGGTGCGCACGTTCGACAAGGTCGCGGTGTACCGGAACTACTTCGACGGCACACAGACGGCCGTGGATCAGACGGCGCATGTCGCCAACGCCGGCGTGGACACGTTCTACGGCGGCATCGACTTCATCGTCGATTCCAACACCTTCCACGAGATGCGCACCGGCGTGGTCTGGAACCCCGCCGGCGGCACGGACAAGTCGGCCGTCAACTACAGCCAGTACGTGGCCAACAACACCTTCGACTACGTGCGCTGGGCCGCGAGCGTGTCGGGCAGCACGAACCTGGTCGGCGAGGCGCAGCTCCTGAACGTGTTCCGCGACAACCTGGTCACCGGCAACGTCGCCGACGTGGCCTTCAAGACCGGCAAGGCCACGCTCAATGTCTATGACTCCAACCACGTTACCGACGCAAAGAGCGGCTTTGCGTTCAGCAGCTCGGCGTCCGACAACCTCATCCTCTACGGCAACGAGCTTGCGCAGGGCGAAGGCGAGTTCGCCGGGTCGGTCGGCATCCAGTTCGGCGCAGCGGGCGCTGGCAGCCTGTTCATGCACGGCAACACGTGGAGCGGCTTCCAGACCGGCACCACCGGCACGCCGCCGGCCGCGACCGTCGAGCTGCCCCGGCGCGTGGTCGCGGTGGATGTCGCCCCCGGCGCATCGACGCAGGTGACGGTCCCGCTGTGGAACTCGGGCCTGTCGAACCTGGCCTGGAGCGTGTCGGATGATGCCCCGTGGCTCAGTGTCGCCCCCGGCAGCGGCAGCCTGGCCGACCAGTCCGGTCAGCAGACGCTCACGCTCACCTGCAACGCCGCGAGCCTGTCGAGCGGCAGTTACACGGGGACTGTCACCGTGACCGGCGCCGGCCAGACGATGAAACTCACGCTCGACCTGACGGTCGGTGTCCGGCCAACGGTTGCCGGCTATGCCGGCCCGGCCGTGCTGGCCGCGGGCTCGCAGATCACGCTCACCGGCACGGGCTTTGTCCCCGGCACCGCGGTCCGCATCGGCGGCACCACGCTGGCGACCGTCGCCTACGACAGCTCCACACAACTCACGGTCACGCTGCCGGCCATGCCGGCCGCCGACGGCATCTATTCGCTGGAGGTGATCAACCCCGACGGGCTGACGGCCCGGCTGGACGAGGGCATCGCCTACGGCCGCTATCTCGACTGGTGCACACCCGACAACGACGGCCTGGCCGGCGGGCGCACCATCACGATCCATGGCGCGGGCTTTGAGCCGGGCATGTCGTTCTTCGTCAACGGCGCCCCGGCCACAAACGTGGTCGTCCTCTCGCCGCGGCAGGCGACGTTCACGGCGCCGTCGGGCGGCTCCACGGTGGGCCTGGCGACGATTACCGCCCTCAGCGGCCCCAACGCCTTCACCGGCACGCCGAAGTTCGGCTATCACGCAACCTACATCAGTCCGTGGTACGGCGATGCGGGCGTGACGGCGCTCCGTGCCAAGGCCGCCGACCCGTTCTACGCCAACTATGTCCAGCCGATCCTGGCTCGCGCCCAGAAGCATCTGACCACGGGACTGAAGAACAGCTTCGACAGCAACAGCTCGGTGATCGAGAGCGAGCTATACGGCTATTTGCTCACGGGCAAGCAGGAATACCGCGACCGGCTGATGCGCGAGGTCGATTACGTCGCCAACACCATCGGCTGGGTCAGCGCCAACGGCCAGGTCGCCGTGGGCCGCGTGGCGGCGATGGCCAGCGCGTACAACGCCCTGGGGGCGGAGCTGACCGCGGCCGAGCGCGGCTGGTTCGAGGGCTACTTCACGGCACTTCTCAACGACAACCCCAATACGTGGGGCTGGTGGCAGAACCCCGGCTCAAACACCGTGGCCGTGGCGGCGGGCACGGCCGGCCTGGCCGGGCTGGTGATGAAGCACACGCTCTACGGCCCGGCGGCTTATGCCATCGAGTGGTCGATCAACCTGCTGAACAGCAGCTACATCGGCTCAGGCGTCATGCCCGACGGCGGCAACCCGGAAAGCTCGCTCTACTGGGACTTTGGCTTTGGCTACTACCTGTATTTCGCCAAGGCGCTGGAGCAGGCCACCGGCAGCCACCAGGGCTTGCTGGCTCCGTCCGTCCTGCTGAGCATGCGCAACTACGTCGAGTTCCTGCTGGCCGGCGACAAGGTTACCGGCATGCAGACCTTCGGCGACACGCAGCCGTTCCTCACCGGCTTTTCCATCAGCGCCGAGCTGGGCACGCGGCTGGACGACGGCCTCTACCGCTGGCTGGCCGACGAGATGGCGCGTCGCGTGGCCGAGGACGCCGACGGGCTGGTGAACAGCTACTACCGCAACAACCTGGACGTGCGCGATCCGTTTGTGGCGATGGGGTTCCTGTGGCGCGACGCGGTGCCCGCCCCGGCCAGTTTCCCCACCATTGCGACCAAGGTGGTCCTGACCAACAACACCCAGGGCGCCACCATCCGCACCGATGGCAGCGACTTCTATCCCGACATGGTGGTCTCGGCCATCGGCGGCCACGCCTACGGCCACCACAAGCAATACGACAAGGGCAGCTTCGTCGTGCAGGCCAACGAGGAGGCGTACCTGATCGACCCCGGCTATTACCAGGGATATTCCTCCGATGGCGACCAGACCGTGCACAGCATCCCGCTGATCGACGGCAAGGGCGTCAGCGACAGCAACTTGCCGATGGCCACGATCACGGCGAGCTTCGAGGATTCGGCGGCCGGGTATCGCGGGTTCGTGATGGACACCACCGCGGCGTATGTGAACAGCGCCGCCGTGCGCGCCACCCGCACGTTCGTGATGACCCAGCAGGGCCTGGAGGGCGAGGCGCTGATCCTGCTGGACGACATCGTCGCCAGCGGCACGGGCATCGTAACGGCCCAGTACCAGGCGGGATTCGCCGCGCAGAGCATCGACGGCGGACGCGGCGCGGTCATCAACGGCAACAACGGCCGGCTGTTGCTGCGCACGTTCGGGCCGACGGCCAGCCTTTCCGTCAGTGGCCCCAAGGACTTCGAGAGCTCGTGGTACTTCGACCGTCTGGGCGTGCAGTGGTACCAGGTCCGCGGCAACTACACCGCCAATGCGGACATGCCGCTGGTGACGGTGATGCTGCCCCTGAACAACCTCACTGACGCCCGGCCGGTGGCGGGGATGGACTTTGACGTCACCTACGGCGCGGGCACCATCGCCGTGTCGCTGCCCGGCGGCGCCACCGTCAACTTCGCGCAGGTCGGCGGCGCCTGGGAGTTCGCCGGCTACGTCCAGCCGCCCACGCCCAAAGTCAGCCTCATCACGGTGGACGGCAACGCATCCGAGGCCGGCCAGGATCCGGGGCGGTTCATGGTCTATCGCTCCGGCTCGACGGCCGGCGACCTGACCGTCAACTACACGATCGGCGGCACGGCCGACCCAGGCGACTACAGCCCGCTGCTTACCGGCAGCGTGGTCATCCCCGCCGGCCAGCGGTACGCCTACATCGATATCATCCCCGTGGACGATGCGCTTCCGGAGATCACCGAGTTTCTGACGCTGACGCTGCAGGATGGCGCTGCCTATGACCTGGCCTATCCGGCCGTGGGCACCATCGCCATCGCCGACAACGACGTGCGGACGCTTCGCTGGATCGGCGGCACGGGGAGCTGGTCCAACCCCATGAACTGGGACCTGGGGCAGGTGCCCGGACCCAACGACGTGGCCGTGTTCTCATCGGGCACCAGCGTCACGCTGGACACCCAGGACCAGACCGTCGGCTGGGTCACCATCGACAGCCTCTCCAGCTTCAGCATTCTGGGCACCTACAAGTTGATCCTCAACGGCGGCCAGCTCAACGTGAACGCCCAGGCCGGCAAGATGCACACGATCACCGCGCCGATCGGCGGCACGGCCACGGCCGTCAACTTCTTCGGCAGCGGCACGCACAGTTTCGGCAACGCCGCCAATGATTTCGTGGCGCCGATCTCCATCGCCGGCGGCACGTTCAACTACAACACCGTCGGCAGCGACGCCATCTTCGGCAACGCAGGCAACGACATCACGCTCTCGGGCGGCGTGCGCATCAACATCGGCACCAACGGCGGGAACTTCGACCCGGCCGCCGGGCGGATCGTGACCATCGGCGAGGGCGGCGCGACCTTCTACGCCCACGGCGACGATGTGCTGTTCAACGACGCCGACCAGCTGCGCGGCAGCGGCAGGATCACTTTCGTCACGGGCAACTACGGCGCCACGATGACGCTCTCGGCCGCCCAGCCGAACTTCAGCGGCGGATTTGACGTGGCCCATACCTATGGCCAGCGGCGGCCGACCAACCTGGTTGCCTCGGCGGCCGGCGCACTGGGCACGGGCCCGGTCACTGTCAGCGGCATCGGCGGGATGGTCACCTACACCTGGGGCGCGCAAACGCCCGTCGGCGGGGTGGTGGCCGGCATCACCGCCAGCGACCACGGCACGATCAACCTGTCGGGCACGTGGACGAACACCAGGGACCGCTTCACCGTCAACGCCTTCGGCCAGATACGCGGCTCCAGCACGCTTCTGGGCTACGTGCGCCGCGTGGGGTCGTTCAGCGGCGCGCAGACGCAGCCCGAGGTGATCCTGGCCACCGACGCGGTCGTCACGCACACGACCGTCAGCACCGCGTCGATCCAGAACCTGGGCACCGCCCACGACCTGATCTTTGGCCTGGGAACCAACTTCAACACGGCCGGCTTTGTGCTGAACATCGGCAACAACTCGCCGTGGAAAGGCATCGGCCGCGAGACCAGCGCCCTCAACAGCACCACCAGCGAGAACACCCGACGCCTGCAGAAGGGCACGCTCAACATCGATGGCAGCGGCGGGTTTGACGAGATGGTCTTCCTGGCCGTGGGCATGTCCTACACCCTGGAGGAGCGCCTGCTGATCGGCAGCGGGGCGGACTGCCCGGCGTTTGTCCTCACCGGCGGGAGCAAGGTGACGGCGCGCGTTCTGGACGGCCAGGGGATGGGCCGGTTCGTGCTGGACAGCAGCGCGCCCAACTACGCCAACGCCATCAGCCAGTGGATCGTCGGCGACAGCACGCAAACGGCCGAGATGATCGTCACCTATGCCAACGGCCTGGGCGGCGTGCCCATCATCGTCGAATCGGGGGGCAAACTGACGGCCTCCACGCCGACTTCGCTGAATGCCGACGTGACCGTCAACACCGGCGGAACCGTCATCGGCCCGATCACGGTCGGCGCCGGCCGCCGGCTGTCCGGCGGCGGCACGGTCACCGGCGTGATCACCATCGAGTCCGGCGGCATCCTCGCGCCGGGCAGCCCCCATGGAACCATGAGCCTGCCCAGCGGGCTGACCCTCGCCGAAGGCGCCATCTATGAGTACGGCATCGGCGCAACGGCCAGCGATTCGGTCGCCGTGGGCGGGCTGCTGACGCTGCCGGCCGGCGGCAGCACCTGGACTTTGAAGCTCATCAACGCCGGCGGGTTCATCACCCGCGACCACACGATCTTCACGCACTCGGGCGTGGCGCCAAACCTGTCGGGGGCGGTCATCGACTACGGCACGACCGGCTGGAGCGGAACCTGGCTCGAAAACCGCCTGTCCAGCGTCGTGATGACCGGCATGTGGCCGGTTGTGACCCTCAGCGCCACCGACACATCGGCCCACGAGCAAGGCCAGGACCCCGGCCGCTTCACGATCAGCCGCTCCGACAGTGCCGGCGATCTGACCGTGCATTACACGATCAGCGGAACGGCGTCGGGAGCTGATTACAACCCGACTCTCACCGGCAGCCTCGTGATTCCCGACGGGCAGACATCGGTCGTGCTGACCATCACCCCCGTGGACGACGACGTGGTCGAAGGGGCCGAGACCCTCACGCTCGGGCTCCTTGGCAGCGACACCTATGGCCAGGGCGCCAGCATCAGCGGGACGGTTACCATCGGCGACAACGACGGCCCGCCCACGATCACGCTCTGGGCCAGCGACACCACGGCCGCCGAAGCCGGCCTGTCCACCGGCGCGTTCACCGTCTCGCGCAGCTTCATCGGCCCCGCGATGACGGTGTACTACAGCCTCGCCGGCACGGCCACCAACGGCCTGGATTACAGCTACCTGGGCGGCTGGGTGGTCATCCCGGCCGGGCAGTCCACGGCCACCATCCTGGTCACGCCTTTGGACGATGCGCTGATCGAGCCTGCCGAGACGGTGACCCTGCAGCTGCTTGCCGACGCCGCGTACCAGGTCGGCTCGCCGGCCGGCGGCACGGTGACCATCGCCAGCGATGACAAGCCCGTCGTGTCGGTCACGGCCATCGACGCCACCGCATCCGAGGCCGGCGGCGATTCGGCGGTCCTGCGCATCAGCCGCAGCGGCCCCGGCGACATCAACTCCGCAGAGCTGGCGGTCATGTATGAGCTTTCGGGCAACGCCTCTGCAGCCGACTACAGCCAGACGCTAAGCGGCGTGGCCGTCATCCCCGCCGGCCAGTCCTACGTGGATATCGTGGTAACGCCGGTGGATGACGCCATCGTCGAGGGCCACGAGCAGCTGAAGCTGACGTTGACCACCACGCCGGTCTATGGGCTGGGCGCGCCCAACAGCGCCACGATCCTGATCCTCGACGATGACTTTGTGCCATCGACGGTTACGTGGACCAACGCCGGCGGCGACGGGCTGGCGAGCAACCCGGCCAACTGGTCCGGGCCGTTGGGGCACGGCGCAAGCATCCTCCTGGACGGCACCAGCAACGCCGACCTGGTCTGGAACGTCAACTACAACGTCTCCAACTGGACACAGACTTCGGCCTACACGGGCACGGTCACCATCGCCACCACCTACGCCACGTTCTCGCAGGCGTTCACCACGTTCTACATCTCCGGCGACGTGACCCTCCAGGGCGGCAAGTGGACCCACACCGCCCAGACGCTGGGCTACAGCGATTCGGGGCGCGACCAGTATCGCCTCAGCGCCATGGTGTACGGCAACTTCACGCTGGCCGCGACCGCGAGCATCGACGTCACCAGCAAGGGCTATGTGCCGGGCAAGCCCACGTACAACGGCGGCGGCAGCCACGGCGGGCGCAGCAGCTACCCCACGACGCCCTACGACGACCCGTTCAACCCGCTGTACCACGGCACGGGCGGCGGATCGGCCACGGGCAACAACTACGCCGGCGGCGGCACGGTGCGCCTTCTCGTCGGCGGCGCGGCCACCATCGACGGCGCCATCCGCGCCAACGTCACGGCACCGGGCGGGACCAGCTCGCGCGCGGCCGCCGGCGGAAGCGTGTATCTGGAAGCCGCCGGCCTGGCCGGCTCGGGCACCATCGAGGCGGCCGGCGGCGATTCGCTGGGCGGGTCCAACACCAACGCCGGCGGCGGCGGGCGCGTCGCCGTTATCCTCACCCATCCCGCCAGCACCTTCTCCACGTTCACCGGCACGATCTCGGCCCGGCCGGGCACAGGCGGCGCGTTCACCGGCAAGCCGGCCGCCGGATCGGTGTATCTCCAGGCCGGCAACCAGGGACCTAAACAGGGCACGCTGCTGATCGACTCTGCCAACCGCGGCGGCGACACCATCGATGACGCCGGCTACCAGTTCCTCGCCGAGGACATGAGCAAGTCGCGGGTCGTCCTGCGCAACAAGGGCCTGTTGCGGCTCACGGCCAACGCCATCATCGGCGGCCTGGACATGGCCGCCGGAACCAACATCCTGCTGGACGGGCGGACGCTTACCATCAACTCCTCGCCGCAGGAAGCAGTGCTGGGCGGCACCATCTACCTGGATACGGCCAAGACGCAGGTCTATAACCCCCTGGTCGGCAGCCCGCAGGTGATCTTCACCCGCGTCACCGAGCCGACCATCCGCGGCACCTCCGGCGAAGACGCCTATTACGTCCGCCAGATCAACGACGGCCAGAGCCTGCTGATCTGGGCCGGCACCGCGCCGGTGGGCGATCCAACATGGACGTATCTAGCGGCGGACCTGGCCAAAGTGACATTTGACCTGCTGGGCGGAAGCGACACGCTGAGCGTCGAGGCGGGCGTCACGGTGCCAATCGTCTTTGCCGGCGGCGCGGGCGATGACAACCTGATCATCGGCGGCGGAACGGTTGCGCTGGCCGGCGACGAGGACCTGGGCAGCCTGACCATCGGCGGCGATGGCCGGCTGGATGTCGGAACGTTCTCGCTTGTCGTTCGCAACGGCGACATCGGCCAGATCTCGACGTGGCTGGCCAGCGGCATGAACGGCGGCTCCACGCCCTGGACCGGCCCGGGCATCAACAGCAGCGTCGCGGCGGCCGACCCGGCCGGGCGATATGCCGTGGGCGTGGGCCCGGCGGCTGAGGCGGCGGATGTGTTGATCAGGTACACCCGCTATGGCGATGCGAACCTCGACGGCACGGTGAACTTCAACGACCTGCTGCGGCTCTCGCAGAACTACAACACCACCGGCCGCAACTGGAGCCAGGGCGACTTCAACCACGACGGCAACGTGAACTTCAATGACCTGCTGAAGCTGTCGCAGAACTACAACCAAGGCATCAGCAGCCCGCCGGCGGAGGCCCCCTCTCCGGTGCTGACCGCGGATGCGGATTCCCCGGCGTCAGCCGACGACGGTGCGGCCGCGATGATCGACGACTCCCTGCTTGTCATCGAGCCCAGGCGCAAGGCAGAATGGTCCTCGTTGTCCGGCGAGATCCTGGGCGTTGAGCCTGCCCGAACCGCATGACAAGACCCAACATCCTGGTCGTGATGTCGGACCAGCAGCAGGCGGACGTGGTGCTGGCCGGGCATCCCTGCCGCACCCCTCACGCCGACCGGATGGCCGCGCAGGGCGTGCGTTTCACGCACTGCTTCACGCCCACCGCGCACTGCTGCCCGTCGCGGGCCAGTTTTCATACCGGGCTGATGCCCAGCCGCCACGGCGTGCACAACAACATCGCCACGCCCACGGCCTTGAGCACGGGCCTGGCCCACGGCGTGGTTACGTTCGGTTCGCGACTGCGGTCGGCCGGATACGAGCTGGCCTTCGCCGGCAAGTGGCACGTGGACAACCACCACGGGCCGGCCGACCACGGCTGGCGCGAGTTGGTTGTGACGGCCGGCCGCGGCGCTGCGATGCATCCGCCCGACGGGCACTACCGCCAGGTCGGCCCGGACGCTGGCCCCCGCGCCCCCGGCACGATCGCGCGCCCCGGCTGGGGGCCCTTCCGGCTCTTCGACCCATCCGAGGACGCCACCCACGACGGGCCCGGCGGCGACGAGGCGGTGGTGCGTTCGGCCATCGACGCCCTTCCCGGCCTGGCATCCTCCGGTAAGCCATGGTGCATGTTCGTCGGGACTTTCGCGCCGCACGATCCGTTCTCGGCGCCGGGACGGTTTGTGCGCATGTACGACCCCGAGCGCATCGAGCTGCCCGCCAGCTACGGCGATGATCTGGCCGACAAGCCGCGCATTTATCAGCGCCTGCGCCGACAGGTCTGGGATCAGCTGCCCCCAGGCGAGGTGCGCCAGGCCATCGCCCGCTACTGGGCCGCCTGCACGTGGGTGGACGACATGCTCGGCCGGCTGCTGGCAGCGCTGGAAGCGACGGGACAGGCCGACCACACGCTGGTGCTGTTCCTTTCCGACCACGGCGACTACGCCGGCGCCCACGGGCTGTTTCTCAAGGGCGTGGCGGCGTTTCGAGAGGCCTATCACGTGCCGTGCATCGCCCGCTGGCCAAAGGGCATCGCGCACCCCGGGCGACAGGTCGATGCGATCGTTTCGTTGGCGGATTTCGCGCCTACGTTCTGCGAGGTGGCGGGGGTTGCAACCGACCCGGCCGAGTTCTCCGGGCGAAGCATCGCGCCGTTCTTCGCCGCGTCGGACGGCCCGGCCGACTGGCCCACGCACATGCACACCCAGTTCAACGGCGTGGAGCTGTACTACACCCAGCGGGCGGTGTGGAACCACTCGCACAAGTACGTCCACAACGGCTTTGACTACGACGAGCTGTACGACCTGCAGCGCGACCCGGGCGAGATGGTCAACCGCATCGACGATCCTTCCCTGGACGAGGTCAAGCGGGAGCTCGTGCGGGAGTTGTGGCGCTTTGCCATCGCCCAGGGCGACCGGCGGGTGATGAACCCCTATGGCAGCGTCGCGCTTGCGCCGTGGGGACCGGGGCTGGCCGCCGGTCAATCCCCGCCCCGGTGACGGTGGTGTATCCCGGCAAGGCCGATCGCCACGCACACCGCGGCGAGGATAAACTTGGCCATCGGAGTCGGGTCGCTGGCCGGCGCGCCGCGCCTGGCCACATCCAGCCAGCCTTCGTAGGCCAGCACGAACCCCACCGCCAGGAACGCAAACGCCAGTCGGGCAAGCCATCGTTTCATGGTGCCGTTCCTTCCGGCTCCGCCCTGCACCCCACGCGGCGCAGGCTGAAGCCTGCACTACAAGGTGCGCTGCTGTCCGATCGCCGCGACCAGCCCGTCGATGGTGTACTCCTCGGCCTGCACGGTCGGCTCCAGTCCCATGTCTTTCATCGTGGTGGTCGTGATAGGCCCGATGCTGGCCAAATGCACACCCCGCAGCCGCTGGTGGTATCCCTCGCCCAGGAGGTTCACAAAGTTCCTCACCGTGCTGCTGCTGGTGAACGTTACCCAGTCCACCTGACCGCCGTCGAGCATCTCCAGCAACCCCGGCGGCAGCGCCTTGGCCGGGCGGGTTTCGTAGATCGGTACGTCGCTCACCTCGGCGGCGCCCCCCTGCTCCAGGCGATGCCGCAGGACCGGCCGGGCGATGTCGGCCCGCAGCAGCAGGAACCGCTTGCCGGCGACCTGCTTTGCATCGCCAAGTGCGTCGGCCAGCGCCTCGGCGACGAAGCTCTCGGGGCACAGGTCCACTTTGAGGCACAAAGCATCCCGCACGGACGCCGCGGTAACCCGGCCGATCGCCGCAATCTTCGCATTTCCCATCGCCCGGGCATCCAGACCCAGCGCCATCAACCTTTGCCGGGCAAAGTGCACGGCATTGGCGCTAGTGAAGATGACCCAGTCGTAGCGCCCGGCCGATCGGAGCGCTGCGTCTATGGCCGCTGAATCGGCCGGCGGGGTCAGCTCGATAGTGGGCGCCTCGATGACGTTGGCGCCCAGGTCGGCCAGCCGCGTGGCCAGGTCGCTGGCCTGCTGGCGCGTGCGCGTCACCACCACGGTCTTGCCGAACAGCGGCCGTTTCTCGAACCAGTTGAGCGTATCCCGCAACTCCACGACCCGCCCGATGATCGTGATGGCCGGGGGCTTGAGCTTCGCGTCCTCCACCCGCTGGGCGAGGTTGGCCACCGTCCCGGTCACCGTGCGCTGCCTGGGCGTCGTGCCCCATTGCACCGTGGCGGCGGGGGTATCCGGCGACATGCCGGCCTCGATGAGTTTCCGGCAGATCCGCGGCAGCGACTTGACGCCCATGTAGAACGCGATGCAGGGCAGCTTGGCCAGCACGTTCCAGTCCACATCGGATGCCGCCCCGCCGCCCCGCGCGGCCGCGTCGGGGTCCTGGTAATCCGATTCCTTCTCGTGGCCGGTGAGGATGGTGAACGATGAGTTGCAATCGCGATGGGTGACGGGGATGCCCGCGTAGGCCGGGGCCGCAATGGCCGAGGTCACCCCGCAGACCACCTCAAACGCCACGCCCGCCGCGGCCAGGGCTTGGCCTTCCTCGCCGCCCCGGCCAAAAACGTACGGGTCGCCGCCCTTGAGCCGCACGACGCGCAGGCCGGCCTTGGCCTTTTCCACCAGCAGGGCGTTGATCTGTTCCTGGGTCATGGAGTGCTGGGCGGCTTTCTTGCCGACGTAGATCAGCTCCGCATTGGGGCAGTTGGCCAGCAGTTGAGGATTGGCCAGATAGTCGTAAACGACGACGTCGGCCGATTCCAATAATCGCAGGCCTTTCACGGTGATCAGGCCGGGATCGCCGGGCCCGGCCCCCACCAGGTACACGATGCCGCAGTTAGGGGATTTGGTGCTGGTCATGACGGTGCGCGAAGCTGGGTTAACTGGGTGGTCCAGGCAGCCGATGAGATTCCTGTCATGGCGGGGCGGCATGCAGGTCGTCCCGTTCTGGCTTGGGAGGTTCGCATGGTTGCGCTGCTGAAGATACCCCTTGAGGCCGGCCAGGACCACAGCGAGCGGCGGCTTTTTCCGCGTCGGCCGATCCGCCTGAGCGTGGACGCCCTGCGGCTGGATCATAGCGTCGAGGCGCGCCGCCAGCCCTGCGTGCGGTTTGAGCTGGAGAACATTTCCGCCGGCGGCGTGCTGGCGTTCAGCCAGTTACCCCTGACCCCCGGCGAGCGGCTCAACGTGCACTTCCCCACCAACTCCCAGCATATGGGCTGGGATGCCTACGGCCGGGTGGTCCGCTGCCAGCCCAGCGCTCTGGGCTACAAGGTCGCTGTGGAGTTCGACCTTCTGCCGGCAGCGTGAGCGGCCGTTTGAGACCACCGGCAGCCAGCGCCACGATCCCGTCTCGGTCTTCGGCGACGCAATCCGCCATCTGGCCTAGCGTATTGCGTAGACAAGCGGCACCGGTTGGGTTATACTCCGCCGGGAGCACTTCAATGATCTGCCGCACCCCAGAAAATGCTGCCTCCCGCAGGGGATTTACGCTTGTGGAGCTGCTGGTCGTCATCGGCATCATCGCGGTGCTGATTGCGATTCTGCTGCCGGCCCTCGGCCGCGCCCGCGCCCAGGCCCAGCTCACCGTCTGCTCGGCCAATGTGCGGTCCATCGGCCAGGCCATGGCCATTTACGCCGGCGACTCCAAGGGCTGGGTCCCGGTCAATGATTACGACGCCAAGCCCAAAACCGCCTTCTGGCCGCTGGTCTATGCCCGCTATATCACCGGCATGGAGCAACTGGACGAGACCCAGGCCAAGGACAAGCCCACGGTGGTGGATTTCCTGGCCCGCCAGGCACTATATCACTGTCCTGCCCTGCCGCCCGATGGGCGAGCCCTGCACTACACCGTGCAGCACTTCAAGCTCAACAGCACGGAGTTCGGCGATCCCGGCACGACGTACTTCAAGATCTCACAACTGCCCGAATCGGCCTCGTACGTGGCGTATCTGGTGGAGGTATCGGCCAGCCGCATGAACGCCGACGACATCGGCTTTTTTGATCTGCACCACCTGGCGCACCTGATGTTCAACGTGGACGGGTCGGCCAATGGGGGGGCGAGGATGATCCACGCCGACGATCGCCGTCACCTGGGGCGCACGCCGGTCCTGTTCTTCGACGGCCACGTGGAGGTTCGCAACCACACCCCCGAGGAAATTCCCGCGCGGATGTTCCACCCGCGCGGCGTGGACGCTTTGCCACGGTAGCTCACCGGCCCTGCGGCGGAGGTTCCGCCAGACGCAGCGACGCCTGTTGCTCGGGGCTGAGGATGGAGCGCACCTGTCGCGCCCAGCCGTTGCGCTGGGCCATTGTACCGCCGTACGCTTCCTGGCCGGCCCTCTCGAGCTTGGCCAGCAAGGTTCGCTCGGCTTCCGGTCGGGCGGCCGCGTCGGCTGCGCGCCATGCCTGGAACAGTTCGGCCAGTTGCTTGCGCTGGTCGGCGGGAATGGCAACCTGCGGGGCGTTTCCCAGGTCGCGCAACTGTTGGAGCTGCTCGTCGGTTACGCCGGCGGCACGTCGGGCGTCGGGCCAGTTCAATGCCCGCCAGCGGATGCGCTCGGCCATGCGGAAATCCGATGTTGGCCCGAAAACCGAGGCGTACTCGAAGGAATAGACGTCGCGGCCGTCGATGCGATACACCCGCATGATGGTGTCGCCGGAGCGGACCGAGACGCTGTCGCGGCTCTCGATGATGCCACTGCCGGACGTCCGCGGAACACCGGGGGTGGGCGTGGCCGTGCGGCCGACGCGGCCGAAACCCTCGCCGCGCCCCGTGCGGTCGGTGGGACGGGTGGTGGAGTCGGGCACCGCCTGTTGCTGGCGCGCGGAGGCCGGCGGCCTGGCGCCGGAGACGGGTCTGCCCCATGCCCACCAGTAGAGGAAGTATCCACCGCCGACCACGCAAGCCAGCAGCACCAGCACGGCAACCCAGCGGGGCACCTGCGGTGGATTGTGCTTCGGCTCGATCATGGCGGACCATCCATCTCTCGTGCCCCGGGCCCAATCCGCAAAGGGAACAGCCACGGTCGCCTCACCTCGTGGCCGTTCCCGCTGCCCCTCGGTCGGCGATCCCGTCAGTCGATCACCGGCTGCGTAGCCGGCGAGTTGACCCCGGGATCCCACGGGTCAATCCCGATCTTCGCGGGCGTCTCGTTGCTGACGTGTCCATCCAGAAACAGCAGATTCGAGCCGTGATTCAGCCCGTGGCGGTGCAGTTCCACGAGGCGGTCATAGTCGCTGACGGCGTTGGGGCTGCCATAGTCGTCCACTTCCATGTAGTAGTCGCGGTAGATCAGCACCTTCTCGCCCATCACCACGATCTCCTCGTAGGACCGCTGGGCTCCCTTGCGGTGATAGCGAATGCCCTGGTACACGACGTGGCTGTTGAGCACGTAGGAGTGCTTGTCCCGCGGGTCCAGATCCTCCATCCCCAGCAGTTCCACCGGATCTTCCGGGCACGACAGGCACGGCGGCTGGAGCTGGCCGAAAACGTACACCGGCCACCGCTGTTCGTAGGGCACGTTGGTCCCCCAGCCCTTGGGGTTGTCGCGGTCGTAGCTGATCATCGGAAAGACGTAGCCGTTGTTGTCGTTGGCATACATCAGCAGGAACTGGCCGCAGGTCCGCAGGTTGGACTTGCACACCAGCGACAGCGACGCCCGCCGCGCCGTAGCCAGCGCCGGCATCAGCATGCCGATCAGCGCGGCGATGATGCCGATCACGACCAGCAGCTCCACCAGTGTGAAACCGCCGGCGCGCCCCATCGTTGTTGTCCATCCCTTGGTCCGACCCATGATCCGATCCCCTCTGTCCATACCTACAGACGCCACATCCGCCCGGCCGTTTTCGGCCTCCTGCCTGCCGGCCGTGCAATCCTAGTACGCTTCGGCGGCCAGATTGTTGCCCGGTTTGCACAAGCCCTTGTGCAAACCGTCGTTATATCCGCCCTTGTCCACCTCGATTACGCGGAGTGGACCCGCAGGGCGGTCCCACGAGACCACGCACAGCGCGTCTGTGGCGGCGTCCCTGGCAGGATTATCGGCGTTTGCCTGGGCCGGCCATTTGAGGGCTTGAGCCGTGAGCGGCGGAAGATAACGCCCGTGGTGACCGACGACGACCGTCGCTTGACACGCCGCCCAAGCGTGGCGGATCATGCCGGGCGGTGAGCCAGGCCATCATTCTCCAGCATGTCGAGTTCGAGCGGCCCGGCCGGATCGTGCCGGTTCTGCGCGACTACGGCATTCCCACCGAGATTCGCCACCTGTGGCGCGGGGACGAGGTGCCAGGCGACCTGGACGAGGTGCGCCTGCTGGTGGTGATGGGCGGACCCATGGGCGTGGCCGATATCGGCCGCCCCGAGTATCCCTTTCTGTCGGCCGAAGTGGAGTTGCTGCGGAGGATGGTCGAGGCGGACCGGCCGGTGCTGGGCATCTGCCTGGGGGCACAGTTGCTGGCGCACGCGGCGGGGGCACGGGTGTATCCGAACGTGAAACCGGGCCCTACTGCCGACGCGCCGGGCGTACCGATGCCTGAAATCGGCTGGGGGCCGATCAGCCTGCCGTTCCCGGGCGGAACCGAGCCGGTGATGATGGGGGTGCACGACGGCGCGATGATGTTTCACTGGCATTTCGACACGTTCGACCTGCCGAAACTGACCGCACCGCCGAACCCCTCGCCGGGCCAGCCGCCCCCCACGGGCAGCGTGCTGCTGGCCTCGACGGCGGCGTGCCGCAATCAGGCGTTTCGTTTTCGCGCCCGCCTGTTCGGATTCCAGTTCCACTTCGAGATGGACCAGGCGGGCATCGAGGCCATGTTGGCCGCCCGCCCGGAGGATGTGGCCAGGGTGCTCGGCCCCGGCGGCGCAGAGCAGATCCGCCAGGACACCAGGCGGCACTACCGCCACTACGAGCGCCTGGGCAACCGCATCCTCGGCAACCTGGTGCAGTTTCTGAAGCTGTACTGATCATGGGCCAAGCCCCCGCCACCGGCCGACTCGGACAGATGGTCGCGCAGCTGCGGCAGCAGCCGATGGTGCGGACCTGGGCCCTGGCGGGGCCGGTGGTCATTGCGCTGATCGCCGTGCCCTTGTTGCGGCCGCTGCGCCAGCCCGACGAGCAGCGGATCTCTCACAACGAGGCGTCGCGCCTGGCCACCATCGATTCGCTGGTTCACCGGGGCACGCTGGCCATCGACGGGTCTGTCTATGGGTGGAGCCGCGAGACGGCGCAGTTCGGCGAGCGGCGCTACAGCCGGCAGCCGCCCATGCTCGCTTTGCTGCTGGCCGGGCCGTACTGGCTGATGACCCGCGCGGGACTGACGCTGCAATCCGACCCGACGTCGTGCGTGTTCCTGCTGACGCTGATCGCCGCGACGCTGCCGGCGATGTTCTCGGCAGCACTGATGTACCGCATGGCGCGGATGTTTGAACTGCGCCGGCAGGTGCGCGCGGCGCTGGCGTTGGCTGTGGTGCTGGGCAGCGGCATGATCTCCTATGCCACCGTGCTCAACGCCCACGTTCCGGCGGCGATGCTTCTGCTGGCGGCATGCGCGTGTTTCTTCCACATGGAAATCGTGCAGAAGCAGCGGCACAGCTGGGCGTGGCTGGCCCTGGCCGGGCTGTGCGCGGGACTGGCCGCCACCATCGATCTGCCGGCCGTGGCGTTCCTGGCGCTGTTTGCGGCGGTGATCCTGGCCATGCGCTGGCCGATTCCGCTGCGGCTTGGCGGCGTGCTGCTGTATCTGGCGGGGGCGCTGCCGCCGCTGGTGGTGCATGCAGCGCTGGTCGTGCCCTTGACCGGCGACCTGGGGCCCGGACTGCATCCCCCGCCGACCGCCGCCGGGGCCACCCCATCCGACGACGAGGAGCCGGGGGCGCTGGTCAAGTACGGCTGGCGCACCTTCGACGCGTTGGTCGGCCCGCACGGACTGCTGAGCCATTTCCCGGTGCTGGCGATGGGCCTGTTGGGCATCGGGGCGGTGATGCACCGCAACTGGCCAACGGCGACCAAGGCCCTGGCGTTGGCCACCGTGGCCGGCTCGGCGGTCGTGCTCGCGGCGTTCATCCTGCTGCGCGCCGACTGGACCCAGCCGATGTTCGCGGCAAGGTGGTTCGTGCTGTTCACGCCCGCGCTGCTGTTCTGGGCGGGGGCGTGGCTGCGCCGGCCGCACCGCCCGCACTCCTGGGCCATCGCCGCGGCGCTGCTGGCGTGGAGCATCGCCGTGTCGGTCGTGGGGGCAAACAACCCGTTCGTCCCGGCGCGGCCGGGGCACCACACTGCCCTGGAAATCCTGCGACAGATGCGGCAGACAGCGGCGGTGGATGCCGTCGGGCGGGCGGGCCGATAAGATGAGGGCGATGGAACTCTCCGGCAAACGCGTGACGGTCGCGGGGCTCGGCCGCTTCGGCGGCGGAATCCTGGTTACGCGCTGGCTGGTCGAACAGGGCGCCCGCGTGCTGGTGACCGACACCGCCAGCGCCGAGTCGCTGGCCGATTCGGTGGCGCAACTCCAGGGCCTGCCGGTGGCCTATCGCCTGGGCGAGCACCTGGAGGAGGATTTCGCGCGGGCGGACCTGGTGGTGGCCTCGCCGGCGGTGCCGTATGACAGCAGGTATCTGCAGGCGGCGCGGGCCGCGGGCGTGCCGGTCACCACCGAGATCCGCCTGTTCATCGAGCGGTGCCCGGCGCGCATCCTCGCCGTCACCGGAACCAAGGGCAAGTCCACGACCACCGCGATGCTGGGCCGCATCCTCTCCCGCCGCTTCACCACGCACGTCGGCGGCAACATCGGCGTATCGCTGCTGGCGGACCTGCCGAGAATCCGGCCCGACGACCTGGTCGTGCTGGAGATCAGCTCGTTCATGCTGGAATACCTGGCCGAGGCACAGTGGTCGCCGCACGTGGCCGTGGTGACGATGATCGCCCCCGATCACCTGGACCGACACAAGACCATGGAGGCGTACGTGGCGGCCAAGGCCAACCTCCTCCGCTTCCAGGGCGAAGGCGACTACACCGTGGTGCACGAGGGCTGCCCGCACTCCAGGGAAATGGCCCGCCTCACCCGCGGCAAGGTGCTGTTGTTTGGGCTGGAGAACCGCCGTCCGCTGGCACTGAAGGTGCCGGGGCGGCACAACCAGCTCAACGCGCAGGCCGCCCTGGCCGCGGCGTCGATCTTCGGGGTCTCGTGGGATGACGCCCAGGCCGCCCTGGCCGATTTCCGCGGTCTGGAGCACCGTCTGGAGCTCGTGCACGAAGAGCGCAACATCCAGTATTTCAACGACTCGATCGCGACCATCCCCGAAGCGGCCATCGCCGCTCTGGATTCGTTCCCGCCGCGAACGGTCATCCAGATCGTCGGCGGCTATGACAAGGGCCTGTCGCTGACCGAGCTGGCCGCCGCCCTGTCGCAGCGAGCCAAGGCCGCGATGTGCATAGGCGCCACGGGGCCGACCATCGGGAAACTCGCCGGCGAGGGCCAGCACCAGAACAGCGCCCCGTTCTACCAGTGCGGCGACCTGGCGACGGCCATGAAGCTGGCCAAGGCGATGGCCGTCCCCGGCGACGTGGTGCTGCTGAGCCCCGGCTGCGCCAGCTTCGACCAGTTCCGCAACTTCCAGGAGCGAGGCAAGAGATTCGCGGATCTGGCGCGCGTAGAGTAACCGGGTCTTGGCTCCGTTACCCTGGATTGAAGGGGCAGGAGCCGCGGCAGACCATCGTGGACCACGAGCGCAACCCGCCACGTCTGAGGAGGTTCCATGGCCGATGGCTCCCCGATATCGCGCGATCGTTACGAGGCGTTGTTCTCCAGCCGTTGCTGGTGGTACACGCCACTGGACGGCCCGTGGGAGCGTATCGAACCCCTGGTGCACGCCGACGCGGAACTGCACGCGATCATCGCGCAGGAGGAGGCGATCGCGGCTGTTCCACGCTGGGCTCAGGAGATCGTGCTCAGGTGCATCAAGCTGGTGCCTCCCTGCGGCCACCACATGTTCCCTCTTCCACAACTGCAAGTGCTTGAGGCCATCGGCAACCGCGCGCCCCCCGCTTTTTTCGCCGGCTGTTACACCGTTGACCCGCGCCGCAAGGCGCACCTTCAGGACATCTGTTTCTGCCTCGACGCCTGGCTCGCGGGCGCCGATCCGGCCGACGCGGCTCGTGAACTGGAGTGGCGCAGCCCACGCAAGATCGACTGGACCAAGGTCTGCGCCGAACTGTGGCGAGTCCTCGGAACGCACACGGAATGGCGGGATCTCGTGGTCGAACGGCTGGTTATGACCCTCCGCGCCGATGTGAAACAGGGCTCCTGGGCGGGCGACCGTGGCGATCGGCATGGCCCGGACCAGTTCGTTGGCGCCATACAGGTTAGACAGCCGTCGAGTAGCGCAAGCCCGTCGGTTGCCCGCTACGACACCGGGCGATCTCCCCGGTTCATGCGCGTGCTGGCCCGACTGGACGCCGTCTGGCCCAGGACACTTCCCAGCCATCGGAGAATCTTTGAGGAGTGGTGGCCCTGCGCGCCAAAGTCGCTGCGTTTCATCGAACGCATGCTGTGGGTCATCGGACGCGGCGAACTTGCATCGGGAACATCCGACTGGCGCGCATACCTTGCAGAAGAGGTTCCCGGGTTCCTGCAGTGTGAAGACACGTATCCCGATCAGCACAGCGCCGCGTTGTGGTGGCCCGCCTTCTGCGCTGTGCTGGACGCCTGGTGGCGGGGAGAAAACGCGGCAGCGTCCCCCGCAGCCCAGGGTATCCTCAGCCGTCTGGGCGAACCAGACGACACCAAACGGTGGCTCGTCCGCCTGTACCGCCACAAACTGCGGCTGCTGGAATCCAATGGCGAACAGTTCACGCGACTCGTGCGAGCCGACGGGACTGGCCGACGTGGGCATGGCCGAATCGACAACGACTGACGCTTCCGTCTAACATGGCGCCGTGCACGACCCGGCCCGCGCGCATCATCTCGACCTGGCCGAGCGCTCGCATCGGCTGGATGCCATCGGCCCGCCCGCGCTTGCCGCGGAGGAACGCCCGCGCTGGATCACCTGGCGCAGCATCCTGCTGGGGACGCTGGCGGCCGCCGGGGTCTGCGCCATCGTGCCCTTCAACGACTACGCGGTGGCCAACACCTACATGATCGGCACGTTCCTGCCGCCGGTGCTGGTGTTTTCGTTCTTCATCGTGGTCGTGCTGGTCAATGCGCCGTTGCACAGGCTGGCGCCGCGGTTCGCCCTGCGCGGGGGCGAGCTGGGCGTGATCATGGCGATGATGCTGGCGGCGTGCGCGATCCCCTCGCAGGGGCTGATGCGATCGCTGCTGCCAACGCTGATCGCGCCGTTCTTTCACGGCCGCAACGACGTGCGCTTCTGGGAGCAGTTTCTGAAGCTGGACCTGCCCGGCTGGCTGTATCCCGTGGAGGATGTCCGCGACGGCATCCACAGCCAGATCGTCACGGCCTTCGTCTCCCGCCTGCAGGCCGACCAGAGCGTGCCGTACGCGGCTTGGGCGCTTCCGCTGGCGATCTGGGGGATCTTCTTTGCGGCGCTGTTCGCGACGCTGCTGGCGCTGGCCACGATCGTCCGCGTGCAGTGGGCCGACAACGAGCGGCTGCCGTTTCCGCTGGCGCAGGTGCAGTTGGCGCTGATCCAGCCGCCCCCGCGCGGAAAGGCCTTCAATGACCTGTTCTCCAGCCGCGTGCTGTGGATCGCGGTGCTGGCGGTCTTCGCGGTTCACTCCATGACCGCGCTGAACCGGTACTTTCCCAAGGTCTGCCCCGAGATCCCGCTGAAGTATGACCTGTCCACGGTGATGGCCGAAGAGCCCTGGTCGCTGTTCGCGGGGCACATCAAGCGGGCGACGATCTACTTCACGTTCATCGGCGTCACCTACTTCATCCAGTCGCGGGTGGCCTTCAGCATCTGGGCAACGATGATGGCCATCGAGCTGCTCAACGTGCAGCAGCGGAGCATGGGCAATGAAATCCGCGGCTGGAGCGACCAGGCGCTGGGGTCGGCGGTGGCCTTCGTGATGGGGTTTCTCTGGGTCGGCCGGCACCACTGGGCCAAGGTGCTGCGGGCCGTGGTGGGGGCGAGGCGCCCGGGCGAAACCGGCGGCGATTTTGTCGCCTATCGCACGGCGCTGCTGGTGGCGTGCGGCGGCGTACTGGTCATGTTCGCCTGGCTGATGGTCATGGGCGTGCAGTGGTGGGTGGCCTGCGCGATCATCGCGTTCATGGTCGGCGGGCACGTGGTGGTGATGCGCGTGGTGGCCGAGACCGGCGTGCCGTCGTGGCGTTTCTGGGCCAACTGGCCGCAGCTCTACACCAACTTCCCCGCCACGGCGTTCACCGGCCGGGACATCTACTTTTCCGGCGTGATGGACGCCAATGGGCCGTTCTGCACGCGCGAGTCGGTCGCGGCGTTCTCGCTGCACGCGCTGCAGGTCAACGACGGGCTGGCCCTGCCCGCGCGACAGCGTCGCTGGCTGGTGGTGCTGATGGCGTGGGCGATGCTGGCCGGCTTCGTCGCGGCCGGCGCCTCTTCGCTGCGGATCTACTACCGCTATGCCACGCCCATCACCACGCGGGTGGACAACCTGCTCAACGCCCACGGGGTGGAGAACCTGCCCAAGAGCACCGTCGTGGACCCACTGAACCAGCACCACTCCGGGGCGTTCCGTCCCAAGCAGCACGACCCGTGGCTGGCGATGGGCATCGGCGCGGCCGTCACCGGCGCGCTGCAGTACCTGTCGCTGCGGTTTGCGTCCTGGCCATTTGCGCCTGTCGGGTATCTGATCTCGGTCAGCGGCTGGTATATCCAGCTCCTGTGGTTCAGCACGATGATCGGCTGGACGCTGAAGGTGCTGATCGTGCGGCTGGGCGGCGCGCGGCTCTACCAGCGGTCGCGGCCGGCCTTCCTCGGCATCATCATCGGCGAGGCTCTGGCCGTGGGCGTCTGGCTGTGCGTGAACATCGCGCTGGCATCGGCAGGATACGAGTACCAGAAAATCCTCATCCTGCCGGATTGAGGGAATCGCGGATCGCGGATTTGAGATTTGAGATTTGAGATTTGAAATCTCGAATCCGCCCCCCTCTGCCTTCTGGCTACTGGCTACTGGCCACTGGCTTTTCACATTCCGCGCACGGCTCCACGTGCGCTGTGGCGTTGCCCTCGCCCAGCGCCAGCTCGATCTCGTATTCGATGCTGCTGGCGATGCGGTGTCCCTCGGCCACGCTCAGCTCCGGCGGCACCATGATGTGAAAGTCCACCCAGTGATACCGCCCGCTGTGGCGGTGGCGCAGCTTGTGATAGCTGCAGATGCGCGGCTCGCGGCCGGTCGGGCCCACGTGCGCGTCGAGGATCTCCCGCAGCATCCGCTGGTCGCGCGCATCCTGCTTGTCCATCAGCCCGGCGGCCGACGCCTCCAGCAGCCCGATGCCCATCCACCCGATGTACAGCCCGATCATCACCGCCCCGATGGGGTCGGCCCACTGCCAGCCCGTCAGCCGAACCACGCCCAGCGCGGCCAGCGCGCCGATGCTGGTGATGGCATCGGTCAGCAGGTGCTTGCCGTCGGCCTCCAGGGCCAGCGAGCAGCGGCCCCGACCCACGCGCAACAGGATCAGTCCCACGCCTCCGTTGATGACCATGGCGCCGGCCATCAGCCAGAGGCCCGTGTTCAACTGCTCGGTGCGCAAATCCAGGCCCCTGTACACGACGAGCGCGGCCTGAAAGAGGATCACCAGGGCCGCCACCAGGATCATTCCCCCCTCGAACCCGGCCGACATGAACTCGATCTTGCCGTGGCCGTAGGGGTGCTCGCGGTCGGCCGGGGCGTGGGCGACCATCAGCGCATAAAGCGCGGCCGACGAGGCCAGGACGTTGACGATGCTTTCCAGGGCGTCGGAGAAGATCGCCGCCGAGCCGGTCAGCGCATAGGCGATGAACTTCACCACCAGCAGCGCGACGCCCACGCCCACCGACAGCAGCGCGGCCAGCAGTTCCGTGCGTGGGATGTTCGCCAATGACACAACCGGCATTGCACCGGCGCGCCCCGGCTCTGTCCAGTGGGACCGTCGCCGGTTCCTAGGCCCGGCCGTAGATGTAAGAGTGCAGCATCTCGATGTTGCGCTTCTGCTGGCTGGCGTAATACGCATTGACATCGCCGATGGACACCAGCCCCAGCAGGCCGCCGCGGGCATCGCACACCGGCAGGTGCCGAATCCGCCGCTCGCGGAGAAGTTCGCGGACCTCGTCCATGTCCGCTTCCGGCGAGCAGCACAGCACCTGGCGGGTCATCACCTCGCCCACCGTGATCTTCGACGGCTGCTTCTCGGCCGCCACCACCCGCCGCAGCACATCCCGCTCGGTGAAGATGCCGACCACCCGCCCGCCCTCGACCACGACCAGGCTGCCGATCTGATGGCGGTTCATCAGCATCGTGGCCTCCAGCACCGTGGCGGACGGCGCGATGGTCTGCACCTGCGAACCCTTGGTCTGCAAGATCTCCGCGACTGTTGCCATCGGGCCTCCTGTGCCTCTGGCTCTTATATGCCCGATGCCGTTGCCAATGCAATATTGTGAAAGATAGTACAAGCGGCGGCGCGCCGATAATCCCTGCATGGCCCCCGCCACGGACATGCCCCAACTGGTGATCGACGCCGAGCATTTTACCCGCGTCGTGAGCCAGGGCATCCTCCAGGCCAAGCTCAGCATCGACATCGCCACGGCCGACTTCAAGGCGATGCTGGTGCCCGACGGCGGAGGCCGCCGGGCCGTTTCCATCGTGCGGGTGCTGGAAAAGCTGGCTCGGCGCGGCGTGGAGATCCGCCTGCTGCACGCCGGCACGCCCAGCAGCGCAGCGCTGGTGGACTTGAAACGGGCGCTGCCGGAGAAGTTGACCATCCGCCGCTGCCCGCGGCTGCACGCCAAGGCGGTGATCATCGACTGCGCGTGGATGTACCTGGGCAGCGCCAACCTCACCGGGGCGGGCCTGGGCGCCAAGGGCCAAGGCAGGCGGAACTTCGAGTGGGGCATCTGCACGACCTGGCCAGCCCTCATCGATGGCGTGCTGGAGCAGTTCAACGCCCTGTGGGAAGGCCACCGCTGCACGGACTGCCGCCGGAAGGACATCTGCCCCGTGCCTCTGGAGGAGCCGGAGCTGTAGTGGCGGGGATTCTGTGACGCGAAATCATTTTTGACAGATCGTTATGGCGATTCCGCTCTCCGGGCGGTGGGCCTTGACAGTATCCTAACTTAGACCAATAATATAACTTGAGTTTCATGGCCGGCAAACAACACCGGCCGACGCACCTTTGGGAGGAGGTCGGGCATGTCCATCGTCGAGCGGGTCAGTCAGCGGGGATACCAGGCCGCGGCCGTGTCCGAGCGGCTGCTGGAGCGGGCGCGGCACCTGCCGCCGGCCGACGCAGCGCTGGTGGAGTTGTACCTGCGCGGCGGAGCCAGCCAGCGCGAGATGGCCCGGCTGGTGGGTTGTCCGCCGGGAAGCCTCAGCCGGCGGTTGAGGAGGCTGCTGAACCGGCTCAACGACCCGGTGGTCGGCGCGCTGATCGAGGATGGGCGGGGGCTGGAGCCCGAAGCGCGGCAGATTGGCATCGGCCGGTTCCTGCTGGGCCGATCCGTGTGTGAGCTGGCGCAGGCGCACAGTCTTTCGCGCGGCCAGGTGCGGCAGACGCTGTCGTTTCTCCGCGGATGGCAGAAGGGAAGAAGAGAACGAACCGGAGCCTGAACAGGAGGGCACATGGACCAAATCCTTGTCCGGCACGGGTCGGTAGGCGATTACCTGAAGTTGGCGAGGTACCACTACCGCAGACACCGGCCGGCAACGTGGGCGGGCGTGTGGGCGATCGACTGGCGCCAGGGCGATGGGCTGCGCACGGTGGCGGTGGGTGTGCTGTCGTACCCGCTTCTGAATGTGCCCGGGCGCAGCGTGCTGCTGGGGCTGGAGCGGCTGGATGACCGCCAGCGCATCGCGTTCATCAACCGCTCGATTCGCTGCATCAGCCGGCTGATCGTGCATCCGCGCTTCCGCGGGCGCGGGCTGGCGACGCTGCTGGTGCGCACGATCCGGCGGAACTGCCCGACCCGCTTTGTCGAAGCGCTGTCGCTGTCGGCCCGCGAGCACGCGCTGTTCCAGCGGGCCGGCCTGTGGCGCGTCGAACTGCTGGGCGAGACCAGCGATCGCCCCGCTTACTACCTGGCCGCGACGAGCAGCGATGAGTCGTAGAGCGATATCTCGCCGATTCGGGTGGGCACCGGCGTGTGCAGCACGACGACCTTCACGGCCGTCGCGGTCACGGGCGCCGCCAGGCGATCCAGCCTGCGGTTGCCGATGGTGTGGCCCTCGACCAGCCAGCGCCAGTCGCCTGCCGGCGAGCGGTAGAGGATGCGGTAGGACCGGACCCGCTGGCCAAGCTCGATCTTCTCGCGCAGGCTGACGGTGTCGAAGCGCGTCGGCCGCGGCAGGGCCAACTCGATCTCGTCGCCGCGCACCTCGACCCGCGCGCCCTCGGCCAGGTCGCGGGAATAAAGGCGATCCAGCGCTGCGCGGAACTCGCGCAGCCGCCGGACATCCGTCTCGTGGAACAGCCCGTCGCGCGTGGGCGGGACGTTCAGCAGCAGGAAAGCGTTGCGGCCGACGGACTTGAAGTACAGATCGATCAAGTTCTCGACCGAGCGCACCTGCGAATCCTCCGCCTGGTGATAGAACCATCCGGGGCGGATGGATACGTCGGCCTCGGCCGGCCGCCAGACATCGCCGTCGGCGTCGCCGTGCTGCAGTTGATGCATCTTCTCCAGGCCCTTGGCCGTCGCATCGACGCCCGTGTCGATGCCGCTGTCGCCGGGAAAACGCACCACGCCGTTGCGCACGGGAGACCAGCACGGCTCGCCGGCCACGCCGCGCTCGTTGCCGACCCACCGCACATCCGTCCCGCCATCGCCGAACGTCACAGCGGCCGGCTGAAGCTCCTTGCACAGCGCGAAGATCGCGTCAAAGTCGTACTTCTGTCCGCGCTTGCGGCCCGCAGCGTCGATGGCGCCGTCGAACCACAGCTCGGATGCGCCCTGGCCATACTGCGTCAGCAGCTCGCGCAGCTGCGCCAGGTAGTAGGCGTTGTAGGCGTCGCTGTCGCCGTAGCGGGGCTCGTGGCGATCCCAGGGACTCAGGTAGAAACCGTACCCCAGGCCGAACTTCACGCAGGAATCGACAAAGCTGCGCACCACGTCGCCCCGGCCGTTGCGCCACGGCGAGCTTTTCACCGAGTGATCCGTGTGGGCGCTGGGCCACAGGCAAAAGCCGTCGTGGTGCTTGCAGGTGAGGACCATGTGGGCTGCGCCGGCGTCGCGGGCGGCCGCCGCCCACTGGTCGGTGTCGAGCTTCGCGGGGTTGAAGATGCCGGGGCTCTCGGTGCCGTCGCCCCACTCGCGATCGGTGAAGGTGTTGACGCCAAAGTGCACGAAGACGGCAAACTCCGAGCGTTGCCAACGCAGCTGGGCGGGCGAAGGTACGGGCGAGATGGGCATCGGGTCGGGACAGTTGATGGTCATGGTTGTGTGGATGGTTGAGCGCCTTGGCGCTTCATTGCCTTGAGGATCGTGTCGGCCGACTGGCGAACGGCCGGGTTGGGATGGTCCAGTGCCCGGCGCAGGACCGCTTCATCGGGCGGGCCGGGGGCATTGCCGGCGGCGCGGCCAATCGCTTTCAGGATGCCCGCTTCATCCGGGGCGTGCAGGGCGCTGTTCTCATCCAGCAGGAGGAACGGCGAGAGGCGCTCGACATCGCCGTGGCCGTGGAAGGTGTTGCTGGTGATGTCGTACACCATATAGCACTCGTTCTCGTATCGCAGCCCCACGACCAGCCCGTCGGCTGTTGCCCGCAGGTCGCCGTATTCCCCGGCCGTGACGGGCGCGGGACGGACGACCAGCAGGTAGCTGCGCGGCGAATCGCCGTTGGTCGTGCCCAGCACATCCATCGTGACGTAGAGCAGGCCGGCCGACTTCATCCGCGCGATGGCCATGGTCTGACCCTGCAGAAAGCTGGAGTCGATGAAGCAGTATCGCTGGCCGTCGGAGGCGGTGACCTGTCCGAACAGCCGCCAATGCGCGAGGTGGCCCAGCACGCCCACGGCCAGGGAGAAGATGCTGGCGAAGATGGCCCCCAGCAGTGCAAATGTGCCCAGCGCGATCCTGCGGCGGTAAAGAAGCACGATGCCGCCGACCAGCAGCAGCGCAAATCCGGCCGGCAGCAGCAGGGGGAGCGCATCGTCTATCCCCGACCGAAGGATGCTGATCTGTCTCAGCCCGCCCTGGGCACCAAGGACCTGCTGCCCGTCACGCGGCAGGAGCGCGAAGGTGCCCAAGCACAGTCCGCCGAGGGTCAGCGACAGTCCCAGGATGAGCAGCGCTGGGCGTCCCAGCGGCGCCTTTGGCACGCGCGTGCCGCGGGAAGCGTAGTCCAAAGGTGAAGGCGTGGGACGTGGATCGGGCATGGATTCGCAAGCCTACCACGGTCGCGCCACCGGGGCACGAGCGTGGCTCGGGCATCCTGCCCGAGTTTCCTCTCCGTGCCCTCGGCTCGACAGGGCTCGCCGCACGCCGTGACTCCGTGGTTCCTCTTTTGCAGCCTTCAGAACAACTTCAGATACGGCAGGTCCGACGTGCCCATCAGAAACTCATCCACGCCCCGGGCCGCCTGGCGGCCTTCGCTGATGGCCCACACCACCAGGCTCTGGCCGCGGCGCATGTCGCCGGCGGCGAAGACCTTCTCCACGCTGGTGCGGTAGCGATCATCCACCTGCACGTTGCCGCGCGCATCCAGCTTCAGCCCCAGCTGCTTGATCGGGCCTTCGTGCTCGGGGTGGACAAAGCCCATCGCCAGCAGACACAGGTCGCAGTCCAGCTCGAACTCGCTGCCGGGCACCTCGGTCATCTTCACCGGCCGGCTGCCATCCATCTGCCATTGCAGGCGGACGCCGTGCAGCTTCTTGACCACGCCGTTTTCGCCCGTGAACTTCTTGGTGCTCACGGCGAAATCGCGCACGTCCGTTCCGGCCAGCGCCGCGGCCTCCTCGTGGGCCGAGCTGACGCGATAGATCATCGGCCAGAACGGCCAGGGCATGTCGGCCGTGCGGCTTTCCGGCGGGCGCGGCAGGAGCTCAAACTGCCTGACCGACTTGCACCCCTGGCGGATGGCGGTGCCCAGGCAGTCGGCGCCCGTGTCGCCGCCGCCGATGATGATCACGTGCTTGCCCTTGGCGTCGATCCGTTGCTCGGGCGGCAGAGGGTCGCCCAGGTTCAGCCGATTCTGCTGGGGCAGGTACTCCATGGCAAAGTGGATGCCCTTGAGTTCGCGCCCCGGGACGTTCAGATCGCGGCCCTGGGTTGATCCGCCGCACAGCACCAGCGCGTCGAAGTCGCCCAGCAGGTCTTGAACCTTCACGTTGAAGCCGACGTTGGCGCTGGTGACAAACCTGACGCCCTCGGCCTCCATCAACCTGATCCGCCGCTCGACCACGTGCTTCTCCAACTTGAAGTTGGGGATGCCATAGATCAGCAGGCCGCCCACGCGGTCCGCCCGCTCAAAGACCGTCACGCCGTGCCCGGCCTTGTTGAGCTGGGCCGCGCAAGCCAGACCGGCCGGGCCGCTGCCCACCACCGCGACCTTCTTGCCGGTGCGGACGGCCGGCGGATGCGGCTTCACCCAGCCCTGCTCAAAGGCGTGCTCGATGATCTGGTGCTCGATGAGCTTGATGGCGACGGGCTTCTCGTTGATCCCCAGGACGCACGCCTCCTCGCACGGCGCCGGGCACACGCGGCCGGTAAACTCCGGGAAGTTGTTGGTCTTCAGGAGCATGTCCAGGGCTTCGCGCCACCGGCCCTTGTACACCAGGTCGTTCCACTCGGGGATCAGGTTGCCCAGCGGGCAGCCGTTGTTGCAGAAGGGGATGCCGCAGTCCATGCACCGCGCGCCCTGGTCCCGCAGCTTCTGCTCCTCCATCGGCTGGTAGATCTCGTTCCAGTGCCGCAGGCGCTCGGCCACCGGCTGGCGCTTGGGCGTCTCGCGGGGGATCTCTTTGAATCCGGTTGGTTTACCCATGGTGCAGAAATCTCATTGAAACCACAGATGAACACAGATAAACACGGATAGTGAATCCAGAGTTTGGACACTGCACCACTCGAACCTGTGTCCATCCGTGTTCATCTGTGGTTCCTGACTCATGTCCTTGCATCGCGGCCGGGCCCATCAGGCGCTTGATCTGGACTTTCGGGCGGCCGAAGTTGATCAGCAGACAGACCACCAGGCCCGTGCCTCTCAAGTAGTTGATGCACTGCGCCGTGTGGACATCATCCAGCGCCTGCACCGCCTTCAGCTCAACCAGGACCCGTCCTTCAACAAGCAGATCCGCCACGTACTCTCCGACCACAACTCCTTCGTAGCGTATCAGAATCGGATGTTGCTGTTTCACTTCCAGCCCGGCCTTCGTCAGCTCATAGAACAGCGCGTTCTCGTACACTTTCTCCAGGAACCCACAACCCAACCCATTGGCCACCCGATAGACACAGCCAATGATCTTCTCCGCGATCTCATTCGATCCGTGTTCATCTGTGTCCATCTGTGGTTTCATCAGTTCTGCTTCTGCGCCAACCGCCGCGCCTTTTCCTCTATCTCCGCCTGGTGCTCCAGGACGCGTTTGTAGTCGTTGGGCATCACCTTCACGAACCATCTCAGCTCGTTGTCCCAGTCCTGCAGGATGCCCTGCGCCACCGGCGAGCCGGTGAGTCTGGCGTGGTTCTCCAGCAGCCGCCGGATCGTCGCCGCATCCTCGGGCTTGTCCGGCTTTTCCAGCGACACCATCTCCAGGTTGCACCGCTGCGCGAACAGGCCCTGGTCGTCATAGACATACGCGATGCCGCCGCTCATGCCCGCGGCGAAGTTCCGACCCGTCGGGCCGATCACCACCACGCGGCCGCCGGTCATGTACTCGCAGCCGTGGTCGCCGCAGCCCTCCACCACCGCCAGCGCGCCGCTGTTGCGCACGCAGAACCGCTCGCCCACCACGCCCCGCAGGTACACCTCGCCCTCGATGGCGCCGTAGCAGATCACGTTGCCGGCGATGATGTTCTCCTGGGCCTTGTAGCCGGCCTCCAGGGCGGCCTTCGGCGGGAAGACCGCAATGCGACCCCCGGACAGGCCCTTGCCCAGGTAGTCGTTGGCGTCGCCCTCCAGGATCAACGTCACCCCGCGAGCCAGGAACGCCCCGAAGCTCTGCCCGGCCGAGCCCGTGAAGCGGAACGTGATCGTGTCATCGGGCAGCCCGGCCTGGCCGTACCGGCGCGCAATCAGCCCCGACAGCGTCGCGCCCACCGTGCGATGAACGTTGCGGATCTCCAGGTCGGCCACGACCTTCTGGCCCCTTTCCAGCGCGGGCCGGGCCAGCTCGATCAGCCTGGTGTTGTCCAGCGACCGCTCCAGGCCGTGGTCCTGCCCGGTCACGTTGCGGATGGCGATCTTCTCGCTCACCCGCGGGCGGTGGAGAATCACCGACAGATCCAGGTATTTGGCCTTCCAGTGCCCCGACAGGTCTGCCACCTTCAGCATGTCGCTGCGGCCGACCATGTCCTGGAACCTGCGGAAGCCCATCTGGGCCATGTACCGGCGCACCTCCTCGGCCACGAAGAACATGAAGTTGATCACGTGCTCGGGCTTGCCGGCGAACTTTTTGCGCAGTTCCGGGTCCTGCGTGGCGATGCCCACCGGGCAGGTGTTCAGGTGGCACACCCGCATCATGATGCAGCCGCTGGCGATCAGCGGGGCGGTGGAGAAGCCGAACTCCTCGGCCCCCAGCAGCGCCGCTACCACGACGTCCCGGCCGGTCTTGAGCTGTCCGTCGGTCTGCAGGATCACGCGCCCGCGCAGGTCGTTGATCACCAGCGTCTGCTGCGTTTCGGAGATGCCCAGTTCCCACGGCAGGCCGGCGTACTTGATGCTCGTCAGCGGCGAAGCGCCCGTGCCGCCCGAGTCGCCGGAGATCAGGATATGGTCGGCCTTGGCCTTGGCCACGCCCGCCGCCACCGTGCCCACGCCCACCTCGCTGACCAGTTTCACGCTCACCCGCGCCTGCGGGTTGACGTTCTTCAGGTCGTGGATCAGCTGGGCCAGGTCCTCGATGGAGTAGATGTCGTGGTGCGGAGGCGGCGAGATCAGCCCCACGCCCGGAGTAGTGTGGCGCACCTTGCCGATGTACTCGTCCACCTTATGCCCGGGCAGCTGGCCGCCCTCGCCGGGCTTGGCGCCCTGGGCCATCTTGATCTGCAGTTCGTCGGCGTTCACCAGGTACTCCACCGTCACGCCGAACCGCGCCGAGGCCACCTGCTTGATGGCGCTGCGCCGCAGCGTGCCGTCCGGATCGGGCTTGAATCGCTCGGGATCCTCGCCGCCCTCGCCGGTGTTGCTCTTGCCGCCGATGCGGTTCATCGCGATCGCCAGGTTCTCATGAGCCTCCTTGCTGATCGAGCCGAAGCTCATGGCCCCGGTGACGAAACGCTTGACGATCTCGCTGGCCGGCTCCACCTCCTCCAGCGGGATCGGCTCCTCGGCGGTACGGATCTCCAGCAGCCCGCGCAAGGTCGCCCGCTGGCGGGATTCGTCGTTCACCAGCCGGCTGTATTCCTGGAAGGCCTGGAAACTGCCGATCCGCACGGCGTGCTGCATCCGGGCCACCGTGTCGGGGTTCCACATGTGGAACTCGCCATCCCGCCGCCACTGGTAGTTGCCGCCGCTTTCCAGCACCTGCCCGTCGGTGGGGATCGGCGGGAAGCCGCGGCGATGCCGCAGCAGGCTCTCGCGGGCGATGACCGTCAGCGGCACGCCGCCGATCCGGCTGGCGGTATGGGTGAAGTATTTGTCGATCACCTCGCGGCCCAGGCCCACCGCCTCGAAGATCTGCGCTCCCCGGTAACTCTGCACCGTGCTGATGCCCATCTTCGAGGCGACCTTGAGGATCGCCTTGTTGGCGGCCTTGATGTAGTTCTTGCGCGCCTGCTCCAGCGTCAGGTCCGGCGGCAGCAGGCCGTCGCGGTGCAGGTCGGCCAGCGTCTCGAAGACCAGGTACGGGTTCACCGCGCCGGCCCCATAGCCGATCAGCAGGCAGAAATGGTGGGCTTCGCGGGCCTCGCCGGTCTCGATGACCAGCCCCGCCTGCGTTCGCGTGCCCTCGCGGATCAGGTGATGATGCACCGCCGCCGTCGCCAGCAGGCTGGGAATCGGCACGTGATCGCGGTCCACCCCGCGATCCGACAGCACCAGGATCGACGCGCCGGCCTTCACGGCCTCGGCCGCCGAGCGGCACAGTTCGTCCACGGCCTTCTCCAGGCCCTCCTCCCCGCCGGACGCCGGAAACAGCATCGGCAGGGTCGCCGCCCGCAGCCGCCCGACGTTCACCTGCCGCAGCTTTTCCAGTTCGGTGTTGTTGATGATCGGGCTCTTGAGCTTGATCAGCCGGGCGTGGAAGGGGCTTTCGCTCAGAAGGTTGCCCTCGCGGCCCAGGTAAGTGTAGTTGCTGGTGACCAGCTCCTCGCGGATGGCGTCCAGCGGGGGATTGGTCACCTGCGCAAACAACTGGCGGAAGTAGGAATAGAGCAGTTGCGGCCGGTCGGACAGACACGCCAGCGGCGTATCCGTTCCCATGGACCCGATGGCCTCCTCGCCGGTGCGGGCCATCGGGCTGATGATCATCTTCAGGTCCTCGACGGTATAGCCGAAGGCGTGCTGGCGGACCCGCAGCGTGTCGTGGTCCGGCTCGTGCACGTTCGCGGGCTCCGGCAGCACCTCCAGTTCGATGAGGTTGTCGGCCAGCCAGTCGGCCCACGGTCGGCTGTCGATCAGTTGCTGCTTGACCTCGTCGTCGTTGACGATGCGGCCCTGCTTCATGTCCACCAGGAAGATCTTGCCGGGCTGCAGTCGCCACTTGCGGGCGACGTTGGCCGCTTCCACCGGCAGCACGCCCACTTCCGAGGCCATGATCACCAGGTCGTCCTTGGTGACGTAGTAGCGGCTGGGGCGCAGTCCGTTGCGGTCCAGCACGGCGCCGATGAGGTAGCCGTTGGTGAAGGCGATGGACGCCGGGCCGTCCCACGGCTCCATGAGGCACGCGTGGTACTCGTAGAACGCGCGGCGGTCCGGGTCCATCCGCGGGTTGTTCTGCCAGGCCTCGGGGATGACCATCAGCACCGCGTGCGGCAGCGAGCGGCCGTTGACCGCCAGGAACTGGATCATGTTGTCCAGCGTCGCCGAGTCGCTGCCGGACTCGGTGAGGATGGGGAACATCTTCTGCAGTTCGTCGAGGAACACCTCCGAGTGCAGCGAGGCGTAGCGGGCCCGCATCCAGTTGCGGTTGCCGCGGAGCGTGTTGATCTCGCCGTTGTGCGCCAGGTAACGGAACGGATGCGCCAGCCGCCACGAGGGAAACGTGTTGGTGCTGAAGCGGCTGTGCACCATCGCCAACGCGCTTTCGAACTGCGGATCCTGCAGGTCCAGGTAATACTGCCGCAGCTGGTGGGCGGTGAGCATCCCCTTGTACACCGTCCGGTTGGCCGACAGCATGCAGATGTAGAAGTCCTCGCGGGCCGCCGGCGACAGGGCCCCGAACTCCACCAGGTTCTCGGCGCGCTGGCGGACCAGGTACAGGCGGCGGTCGAAGTCGCTGCGCTGGTAGAAGCCGCTGCCCATTCCCACGAACACCTGCCGGATGCACGGCTCGCTGCGGCGAGGCGTGGGGCCCACGTGGCGATGGTCCACCGGCACGTCGCGCCATCCCAGGACCACCATGCCGTAATCGCGGATGACGCCCTCGAACAGCTGCCGGCATTCCTCCTGCGCGGCCGGGTCCTGCGGCAGAAACACCATCCCGCAGGCGTACTGGCCCTGCGGCGGCAGGCCGATGCCCAGTCTGGCCGCCTCGCGGCGGAACAGCGCATCGGGCGTGCGAACCAGGATGCCGGCGCCGTCGCCGCTGTCCGGCTCGCACCCGCAGGCGCCGCGGTGGCTCATGTTCTCCAGCATCAGCAGCGCATCGGAAACGATCTTGTGGGATGCCTGCCCCTTGAGGTGACAGATGAACCCGACGCCGCAGGCGTCGTGTTCGTACCGCGGGTCATACAGGCCTTGTGCTTGCATCATACCGTCCATTTCGAGTCTTTGGGCTGGGGACGCCGCCGACGCACAACAACCGAGCCTGCAAGTATAGCCCCGCAGCGCGCCCAGACAATCGCTCAGCCCCCCAGATGCCGCAGATACCGCCCGATGGCCAAGAGGTTGGCCTTGGGCACCCGCCTGGGGTCATAGGTGCATCCCGGCGCGATGATCATAGGCCGGCCCGCCGCCTGCCGCAGGGCATCGCGGATCTGCGCCTCCACATCGGCCGGCGCGCCCTCGGGCAAGGTCTTGAGGTTGTCGATTCCGCAGCACATCACCGGGCACAGATACTGGTTGGCCTGCGCGATGGTCGGACCGGCGGCGCGGTCGGCCCAGCTGATGGCGTGCACCGGGTATTGCCCGAACGCCGCCAGGTCCAGCGGCCTGCCGCACACATGCAGGATGTTCAGCCGCCCCTGGGCGGCCTCGGCGAGGATCGCCAGGTCCGACGCCCGCAGCAGCCGGTCGTACAACCCCGGCCCGCCCGCCGCCGCCACCCAGTCGTCCCGCACCGACAGATAGATGCCGTCTGCGCCGGCCGCGATGCAGCGCCGCGCGAAGTTCGCCAGGCTCGTGGTGATCCGCCCGAGAGCCCCTTCAACCGCCTCAGGGTCGGTGCGGATCCACTGGCCGATCTTCCCGCTGATCGGATCGGGCGAGTCCAGGTCCGGTGGATTGTGCTCGGTCGGCCGGCGGATCAACTGCCGCAGGGTCGCCCAGGCGTTGAAAATCGTCGTGGTCATCAGCACCCCCCCGCCCAGCCGCCGGCGCAGGTCGGCCAGCAGGTCCAGCTGCCGCGCAAACGAGGGCTCGTCGCCGTGCAGGGCGATGATCGCCCCCAGGTCCGCCGGACCGGTGATCGGCTGGTCGTGCGGATAGGGGTCGTCGTTCATCACCTTCAGGAAATCCAGCTCGTAGTGGTGCAGATGATCGATGTGCGCCTGCACCGCCGCTGGCCCATGGTGCTGGTCGGCCGGGAAATGGTGCCAGAACGAGAACGGCGGCCGATCGGGCTGCCGCCCGGCCAACACCGCCTCGATGCGCTGCACGGGGGTCATCACCGATGCACTGGCCATGCACTGCCTCCGGCAGGAACTTAGCCGAGCCCTGGGGGTATTTCCACTTCACGACCCGTCGCCCTCGCGGCCCAGCATCTCTCGAATGCAACCCTGCGGATCGCGGAAGAACTGCGGCGTCCACAGCCGATGCAGCCTCCACCCCTGGCTCTCGTGCATGGCCGTGCGAAAGATGTCCCACTGGACCGGATCCTCGGCCTGCGGGAAACGGCACCCATCCACCAGCACGCCCACCCTTTCCGGTCCCTGCCCCCGCGCCATCGCCAGGTCGATCCCCAAACCGTCGTTGCCCCAGTACACCTGGCTGGGCGTGCCGTGCTTCGCAGCCAACTCGCCGGCCAGCGCCTCGACAAAAGCCGAGGGACATCGCGTTGCCCCGACCTGCGGGCCGGCCGGCCGCACCCCCGCCCGCACCTCGCCGCCTGCTCGGGTCTGCTGCAGTTGCTCCGCATACGCCAGATACGCCAGCAGCAGCCAGCCGCCCCCGGGCGTCTGGCCGGCGGGGATCTCCGGCAGGCTCAGATACGCCTGCCGCGGGATCGACGTCACCAGGTGGGTCTGCTGGCGGGCCCGCGTGATCAGCACGTTGAGCCGCCGCCCGCCGCCGGCCTGGCCCAGCGGCCCGAAGCGCCGGTAGAACCGCCCGGAGGCATCCGGGCCGTAGGTCGTGCTGATGATCATGTGGTCGCGCTCGTCGCCCTGCACGTTCTCCAGGTTCTTGACGAACAGGCCCTCGAACGAGCCGGCTCCGCGGCGGGCGCGGGCCTCGGCCAGTTGGGCGGCGAACTTCTCATCGGCCTCGGCCGCCTCGTCGAGCTTCTCGGCGATCAGGTCGCGCTGCGCGAGGTTGAAGCAGGCGATGCCGATGGACGGCGGCTTGGGCTGATCCAGCAGGCCGCGCACGATCTCCACCACGCGCTTGGCCTCGGGCTCGTTCATGCGCCGCTCATAGAGGCCCTCCACGCGGTGCAGGACGATCGGCGGCTCGGCCGGCCGGCGCGACGGGTGTGTCGGCACCGGCTGCAGCCGGCAGCGGTAGAAGTGCCGGTTGCTGAACTCGATCAGCTCGGCGCTTTTCGATCGGTAGTGCACGTCCAGGTACGATTGCTCGATTTGCAGGTTCAGGGCGGCCGTCAGCAGGTCCTCGACCTGTCCCTGCTGGACCTCGAAAAGGTCCTGGTCGGTCTGGATATCGTCGTTGTCGTCGCTGCTGGTGACGGCCGACTCGAAAAACCGCGTGGGCGGAAGCTGCTGCGGGTCGCCGGCGATCACCAGCCGCCCGGCCCGCGCCAGCACCGGCAGCGCCTCCTCCAGCCGGCACTGCGACGCCTCGTCGAAGATCACCACGTCGAACACCTGCCGCAGCGGGAAGACCTGGGCGACGGTTTCCGGGCTGGCCATCCACAGCGGCCGAAGATCGAACAGCGGGTCGCCACCCTCGGCGCTCGATCCCACCGCCACCACCTGGCGCAGGCGCATCGACCGCGGTCCGCGCGTCAGCAGCCGGCGCTTCAGGTCCGCACCCAGGCCATTGAGGCGCGTGCCCGTGCCGGCCAGCAGGCGCTGCTTCTGCCGCGAGACCCACCGGTGCAGGACGGTCTGCTTCACCAGCGTGCGCTTCTTCTCCTCCAGCGCGCCGTGGCGGGAGAAGTTGTTGGCGATGCGCTGGGCGTCCAGCGGCTGCAGCGCCGGATCCTGCCGCAACCGCTGCGCGATCGCCGCCGCCAGCACCGCCCGGCGGATCGCCGCCGCGTCGCGCTGCGCATCCACCGGCCGCGACAGCAGCTTCGCCACGGCATCCCGCAGCGCTGTGGGCAACTCCCCAAGCTCCATCGGCACGCGGAGCACATCTTCCAGCGTTTCCAGCCGCTCCAGCAGCGCCGCGACCGCGCCCGCTGCTTCCCGCCCGCCGCGCAACTGCGCCAGGAAGCCCGCCAGCCATGGGCCGAAAAGCAGCGTCTGCCGCATGGCCGCCTCCAGCCGCAGCAGCGCCTGCGCCCGCGCCGGCGAGCGATCCAGGCCGTCCAGCAGTGATCTCGCTGCCGTGTCATCGACCAGCGACCGTGTCACCGCCGGCCCCAGCCCGTGCAGCGCCGGATCGTCCTGCGCCCCCAGAAGCAGGTCCATCACCTGCGCGTGCTGGCCCAGCGACCGCAGCAGCGCCTCATCATCCAGCAGCGCGTCGGCACGGCGTTCAGCGCTCAACTGCCGCTCCAGTTCTCCCAGCACCATCCGCGCCCGCAGCCCCGCCAGGAATCGCGCTGCCCGCGCCGCCGCATCGGGTCCGAGTTGCAGCCCGTATTGCCGCAGGACCGCGGCCGCCGCCCGGCGCCGCCCCACGCACGCAAAGCCATACCACCGCCCCGCCGCCCGACGGTAGCCGTCCAGCGCCGCCGACTGCTCGTTGAGCTGAGCCATGGGCGGCGCAGCGGCCCGCCTGCCCGCCGACAACTCCGCATCCAGCGGCTCGGCCTGCACCTCGGCGATCAGCGCATGCACATCCCGCAACTGCTGGCGGAGGCGCCAGATCGTCCCCACGTCTGCCTCCGCCCACCGCCCGCGGACCTGCGGCGACACGCCCGTCAGCACTGCGCGCACCCGTCTGGCCAGTTCCGTCCGCGCCGCGGCCTGCTGCGCCAGGTCCGCATCGCCAAACGCCGCGATGGATGGGTGCAGCGTCGCGTCGGCCGCCCGGGCCGCTTCCAGCGCCGCGGCCATGCCGTCGCGGAACTGCTGCATGGGCGCAGCCAGGAACTGCTCCAGGGCGATGCCCGCCGCCTGCCGCCAGGGGTTTTCCCACAGCCGCACGCGCGCCGCCCGCTGCAGGACCTCGTCGATCGGCCGCTGGTACAACTCCAGTTGCGCCGGCGTTACCGCCGACAGATCCACGCCCTTCAGCAGCGGCTCGTCGAACCCGATGGCCAGCCATGCGCCCACCATCTCATGGAACGACTGCCCCCCGTCCTGCGGCCGCGACATCAGCCCTCGCCACAGACGCGTCAGCTCATCGTGAATCTGCTGAAGCTCGGCGTCGATCAGCGCCAGTCGGCCCTCGGCCCTGGCGTCGGTGGTGCGCTGCGGCAGGTTGTCCAGTTGCTGGCGGATCGACAGGTACAGCTCGCGCTGGTCGCGCTGCGGGTCGTGGATCAGGGCGCACAGCTCGGCCAGGCCCAGGTGCTCCAGGCGGTTGTACACCACGTCCAGCGCGGTGCGCTTGTCGCAGACCATCAGCACCCGCTGCCCGCGCGACAGGTAATCGGCGATGATGTTGGTGATCGTCTGGCTCTTGCCGGTGCCGGGCGGTCCGTGGATCACCAGCCCGCGGCTGGAGCGGGCCAGCTTGACGGCGCGGCTTTGGCACGGGTCGGCCGCCGCCACCATGCGCTCCTCGCCAAACGCCCGGGTGCGGCGCTGGACGGCCGTTGCGGGTGCGGCGGGCTCGGCGGGCGGGGCGTCCAGGTCGATGCCGGCGCGGATGAAGCCGGGCACGGTGCCGCCCAAGCCCTCGCCGCGGACCATCGCCTGCATGTCGCGCAGCAGTCCCTGGTTGGCGGCCGGGAACAGCCCCAGCACCGCCGCCGGCACGATCGACGGTTTCTCGTGAAGCTCCTCGACGCGGGGCGCTGCGACCAGCGGCACGGCCTGGGGCAGCGGGTCGCCAGCGTCGGGCGGCTGCGGGAGCTCAAACTCCCCGGGCGTGGCGATGCTCACGGCGTCGCACACGATTCGCACCAGCGCGCAGATCTCGCGCCAGGGCTGCCGGCCCTCCTCGTCCTCAAACACGTGCGTATCGGACAACTCGGCCTGCGCTTCGAGCCACGCCAGCAGCGCGGCGTTGGGGATGACCCGGTCGATGTCCTCCTCGCGGCAGGACAACTCCACCGCGGGCGTGGCGGCCGCCTTGATCGTCAGCGTGGCCGGCACAAACGCCACCGGCGCAATGATCCGTCGCGTGCCGGCGGCGGCCTGGATGCCGAACGTGCCCGGCGGCAGGCTCAAGAGCGGATAGCCGATGTGCAGCACGTGAACGCCGGTGTCCTGCTCATAGGTGGCCGCGTCGTCGGCGATGATCCGCAGCTTGGTCAGCAGGGCCTGCTGGTCGGCAAAGGCGCGGCGGGCGGGGGAATCGGGCAGGTCGGCCTCGCGCGGCGGCGGCACGCGGGCCACCAACTTGGCCCGCTGGTCGGGCCCCAGCAGCCTCCGCAGCGCCTCGGCCGCGGGGCCATCGCCCAGGCGATCCATCGCCCAGAGGTCGATGCGCTGTCGGCTGGCATGCGGGCGGCAGTTAAGCCCCGGCCCGCCGGCCAGTGAAGCCAGCAGGCGCTCGAGCATGGTCTGAAGAAGGCGACTGTTCGTGTCGCCCATGGTCCTCCCTCGGGCTGGTCGGTGATCCAACACGCCCTCGTGTGACGGCGTGGCGTATTACGCGTCGGGTAGTGGTGGATGTCAACGCAGTCGGGGGGGAAAGATTTCTCTTCACTTATGCCGCCGAAGGTCCGATACTGTCGGTCACTGTGCTGATCGTTCTCTCCAACTTCCTGCGGCGCAGGCGCACCATCGCCTGCACAGCGATGCCAACGGGCAAAAGCCCCGACTGGCATCTATGCGCGCCGTAAGGTCTTGCAGATTCGCGTTTTAGATCATTAAGGCCCTTGGCGCCGCCTCGATTTGCGGCAACTTTGGCGCGCGCCGCACGTCGAAAACGGCGTCATCCCTGCTGGAAGGAGTCTTCCGTGACTGAGTCCGACGAAATCCTGGTGGCACGATGCCAGCATGGCGATCAGGCGGCCTTCGAGGAGCTGGTCGGCCGCACAAGCCGGCTGGTGTACTCCCGCATCTACGCCGAGGTCGGCGGGGACGGCCACCGTGCCGAGGACCTCACGCAGGAGACCTTCCTGCGCGCCTGGCGGTCCATCGGCGGGGTGATCCGTCCGGCCGGCTTCCGGGCGTGGCTGCTGTCGGTGGCCCACACCGTGGTCATCGACGACCATCGCCGGTCCACCCGCCAGCGGCGGTCGGGGCGGCATGAGTCCTCCGAAGCCCTGGGCGGCGTGGCCGACCAGGGCGCCGACCCATCGGCGACGGCCGAACTGGACGAGCAGCGCCAGCGGGTGCTGTCGATCCTGCGGTCGCTGCCCGAGGAGTACCGCTCGCCCTTGATGCTGCGGTACATCGCCGGGGCCGACTATGAGACCATCGGCCGGCAACTGGGCCTGACCAACGGCGCCCTGCGTGGGCTGCTGTCGCGCGGCATGGCCATGCTGCGGACGGAGCTGCGCAAGGCCGACATGGTCAATGCGGTAACGTAGCGTAACTTAAAGGCGGTCCCGACGTTCGGGACCGCCTCTTTCTTGATAGAGGAAACTCGCAACTCGTAACTCGCAACTCGCAACTAATCCGGAGCAGACATGAATCCCACCGAGAGCAGCACTCACGACTGGTTCAGAGAACAGATCGGCGTCTTTGTCGCCGGAGGATTGCCCGAGGAGCAACGGGCCGCGTTCGAGAAACACCGCTCGGAGTGCGACTCGTGTGCAACGGTTTACCAGGAAGCGCTGGATACCGACCACTCGCTGCGCAAGCTCTTTGCCGGGGCGCAGCCGACGCCGGGATTCGAGGACCGGATCGTCGCGCGGCTGCGGGAGGCGCCCCAACGCCGGTTTCACCTGCGGTTTCGCGGCCGCATCTGCGAAATCCATCCCATGGTGCGCCGCGCGGCGGGCGCGGTGGCGGCGGCGGTGATATTGGGCTCGGTGGGCTATGCGGCCAACCTGGCCATTGAGAACCAGGCCCTGCCGACGCCCCAGCAGGTGGCCGAGGGCGGGGTGTTCCACCGCCGACAGGCCAGCGTCCGATACGCTACAGCGGGCTATGTTGACTTGGAGAAGAGCGAAACGTCAGCCCGTCAGCGGGAAAAGACCGTGACCTACCAGGATGGCGATGGGACATGGGATGCGCCCAGCAGGATGGCCGAGGCCCAGAAGAGCAAGCTGGCCAGCAACCTTCGCGGCGAAACTACGGAGGCCGAGGCCTATTACGACGATTTCAATGGCAAGCTTGGCGCCGACAAGAAGGCGCGCGAACGCTGGGGCGTCACAGACGAAAAGGACGGCCGGAAGACACAGGATAAAGTTGTCAATGAGGACTACCGTGCTCACGGCATCGCCCCGAGCACGCCTGCGCCTGCGGCCGGGCCAGCGCCGGGGCTGGCCGCGACCGGCACCGGGACGCTGACAATCGGCGACGGCATCACGACCAACGGCGCGTTGAGCATCTCCAGCTACTCCGGCGGCACCACGATCACCGCTGGAGCGGTACCGCTGAGCGGGTCAGAGGTCGCAGGGAGCGGCAAAGGGGGCGGGGGCGGCGGGGGCGGATGGAGCTACGGGGTGGGACAGAAGCAACTGGAGGGTGTCAGCAACCAGTTGAGCGAGGTATCCAAGCTCCAGACCTCCGCCAACAACGAAACCCAAGCGCTGGAGCGCGGCTTATCTGTACTGCCGCCAGGGCAGCCGGGCCAGCAACAGGGCCAGCAGGCGGGACAGAACATGGCCAACGCCGGCGCGTACAAGTACAACCAGTCGGCGGCCGATCCGGCCAAGCCATCGGTCGGGTATTTCAGGCCCGGCGATGCGATCCACGATGAGTTGAAAAAGACCGCGGAAGAGGCGCCCGCCGGCCCGAAGGGGAACGCCGTGGCAGAGAGGGTGGGCCGTGAGGTGATGGAGACCCAGAATCGGCTTGCACCAGACAGGAGCGATTCGAGAAGGGCCGACGTCGGCGGTTCGGACAACAAGCCGGCCGGCACGCCGCCGGTCGAGCCGGCCGTGGCATTGGCCGATCCGAACCAGCCTGCCCCCCCGCCGCCGGTTCAGCCGCCGCCGGCATCGCCTGCGCAGCTGGCACGCAAGATCATCCGCAACGGGCAGATGGAGTTCGAGGTGGACAGCTTCGACTCCTCGTTCGTGTCCATCAGCCGGATCGCCGGCGAGGAAGGCGGGTTTGTCGCATCGACGGATTCGGAAAAACTGCCCAACGGCAAGGTCAAGGGCACGATCGTGGTGCGGGTGCCGCCGGATCACCTGGACGTGCTGGTATTGAAGCTGCGGGCGCTTGGGGAACTGAAGAGTCAGCGCATCAGCGCCCAGGATGTCACCAAGCAGTACACGGACATCGAGAGCCAGTTGCGCGCCGGCCGGGCGATGGAAGAGCGGCTGCTGGAGATCATCAAGACCAGCAAAGGCGCGATCAAGGACCTGCTGGAGGCCGAGAAGCAGCTTGGGGTGTGGCGACAGAAGATCGAGCAGCTTGAGGGGGAGATACGCTATTACAACAACCTGATCTCGCTCTCGACGCTGTCGATCACGATGTACGAGCGGGACATCAAGAACGCGGCGTTCGCGGCCGAGACCGAGAACGTCAACATGGGCGTGGAGACGGCCGAGGTGGAGACGGCCTATGGCCAGGCGCAGAAGGCCATCGCCGACGCCAAGGGCCGCATCATCCAGGCGGAGCTGAAGCAGTACGAGGGCGGGCAACTGGCCGGGAGGATCGTCGCGGAGGTGGCGCCGGATGCGGCCGGCCCGCTGATCGACCGCTTCAAGCAACTGGGCAAGGTGGCGCGGCTGGACATCGACCGCCAGCAGACCACCAGCGCCGGCGCCACCGCCCCGCCGGGGATCAAGGTGGAGCGCAAGGACACGCGGTTCACTGTGTCGATGTACAACCTGGCCAACATCCAGCCGCGGCACTCGGTGCAGGTGAACCTGGCGGCGGAAGATGTGGAGAAGGCCTATCGCGCGATCCTGACGAAGGTGCAGGCCATCGAAAACGCCCGCGTGGTCAGCAGCAACCTCAGCCGCCCGCGGGCCGACCAGGTGACGGCATCGCTGTACGTGGAGATTCCCGCCGCGCAGGCCGAGGCCGTGCTGGCGGATGTGCGCGGCCAGGGCGAAGTGATGCGCCTCATCCGCAGCGAGAACCCCGATACGCCGAATGTCACGGCGGCCAAGCAGGGGTTCAATGTATCACTCAGCTCGCTGGCGACAGTCGCACCGCGGCAGACGACGAGCATGACGGTGGCGGCCGGCGACGTGCCGACGGCCTACGAGCAGATCCTCACCGTATTGCGCCAGAAGAACGCGCGGATGCTCCAGTCGCAACTCAACCAGCAGGACCGCCGCAATGTGTCGGCCGTGCTGGATTTTGAGGTGCCGCGGGCCGATGCGGCCGATGTGGAGAAGACCATCGACGCGGCCGGCGTGCGCATCTCGCGGCAGTTTGCCCAGTCCAGCGACACCGAGAACACGGTGGACACGAAGGTGCGCTTCCAGCTGGGCCTGGTGAGCGAGGAGCAACTGCAGCCGCGCGAGAGCAATGCCATCACGGCGGTGGCCCGAAGCGTGCCGGAGGCGTACCAGGCGATCCTGGCGGCCGCCCAGAAGGCCGGCGGACGCGTGTACGACTCGCGTCTCAATGAGCAGGATCCGCGCAACGTGACGGCGGTCCTGAGCTTCGACGTGCCGCGCGACAAGGAGGAATCGGTGCGGCAGGTGATGAAGTCCTCGGCCGAGGCCACCAGCCAGTCGAGCACGCGGGCCCAGGATGCCCAGAACACGGTGGACACGAAGGTTCGCTACAGCCTGAACCTGTACGCGGCCGAGCAGCTCTCGCCCAGGCAGACATGGGCGATGGGTTTGCAGGTCAACGACGTGGACAAGGCCATGGCCGAGCTGCGCAAGACGGCGGTGGCGGCCGGCGGGCGCGAGGTCGAGGGATCGCAGAAGACCCGCAGCCAGAACGGGCAGGTGCTGGCGCGGATGGTCATCGAGGTGCCGCTGCTCAAGGCGACGGAAGTTCACATGGCGGTCAGCGGCCTGGGCCGCGAGCTATCGAGCCAGCGCAGCGACAACCCCAACGTGCCGGACACATCGGTGACCAAGGCACGCTTCGAGGTGACCATGGCCACCGAGGACCCGATCGTGGGCGCTGACAGCGGCGTGTGGGCGGCGATCAAGAGCGGCCTGTCCACCAGCGCCCGCGGGCTGTTCTTCAGCCTGCAGTGGATCGTGGTGGGGCTGCTGTTCGTGGTGCCGTGGGTGCTGCTGATCTGGGGCGGGCTGAAGCTGCTGGGCAGGTCGCGGAGCAAGGCCCCGACCACGCCGACGGCGTAGGGCTGGTTTCACCGGCCGTAGCGCCATCGTCGGCTACTTCGCGGCCGGCACAGCCGGCCCTACGGCGAGGCGCGATCTTCCGTAGGGCCGGTTCCACCGGCCTGCCGCCATCGTCAGGCCCTTCGCGGCCGGCACAGCCGGCCCTACGGCGAGGCGCGATCTTCCGTAGGGGCGTTTCCACCGGGCGTCCGCCATCGTCAGGCCCTTCGCGGCCGGCACAGCCGGCCCTACGGGCGCGTCGCCGTTTCACCGATCGGCAGCTGTGGGTATGCTGAGGCACGCGTAGGGCCGGTTTCACCGGCCCTCCTGCGGGAGGACCGGCGTGCCCAACTTCAGGCGTGCATATGTTCCTGGCGGAACATTCTTCTTCACGGTGGTCACCGCCAACCGCGCACCGATTCTCTGCCAACCCGTTGCGCGGCGCGCGCTGCACGACAGCATCGACGCCTGTCGCAAGCGTTGGCCGTTCGAGGTGGTGGCCATTGTGCTGCTGCCCGACCACGTTCACACGATCTGGACGCTGCCCGATGGCGATGCCAACTTTTCTCTCCGTTGGGCGTGGATCAAGAAGGAGTTCACCAAGGCCTGGCTCGCAGCCGGGGGAGCAGAGCAGACCGCGACGCCGGGCCAACAGCACGATGGCCGTCGCGGGGTCTGGCAGGAGAAGTTCTGGGAACACGCGATCCGCGACGAGCGCGACCTGGAACGCCATATCGATTACATCCACCTTAATCCGGTTAAGCACGGACTGGTGTCGCGTGCTGCCGACTGGGCATTTTCCAGCTTCCACCGATGGGTCAAGCAGGGGGCGTACGAACCGACCTGGGGCGACACGGGCGATGGCGGTTCGTCGGCATCGCAGCGATTCGACGACATCGCCGCATCGGCCCGCGAATGAACCACCGCAGCCGTAGGTCCGGCTGTGCCGGACGTACGCGCAGTCCTCGGCCGGCACAGCCGGCCCTACAGCGGAGTGCGATCCCGTAGGGCGGATTTCACCGGCCGGCCGTTGACAGCGCGGGGAACGCCTGGTCGGCACGGGTACGATCACGGCCGGCGGAGCCGGCCCTACAACAACGTCGGATCCCGTAGGGCCGGTTCCACCGGCCTTCCGCCAAAGTTGGGCCCTCCCCGGCCGGCACAGCCGGCCCTACAATCATTCCCCAAATGCAAACACCGACCCATGTGCTTCCGCTGCTCATTTTGCCCCAGCGCCTTACCGGCGGGTGCAGGGAAGATGATGCGCCGGCACCGATCAAGGACGCCCGGTGGTACACCGCTGACGCTGTCAACGCCGGCGTCGAGTATCGCTGCGAGCCAGGCGCGCTGGCCGGCGCCTTGTATCTCTGGGCCGATCTGCTCCTGGACGGCGACGAGCTGGCGGTCTTTCTCCTGAAGCTGCGCCAGGGCCCGCGCGGCCGGGCCTTTCACATGAGGTTCTCGCTGCTGAACCAGTGTTCGGCCCGCCTGCGGATGCCGATGGAGGCAACGAATCAGAACCGCTGGTCGTTCGGCCGCGAGGGCGCGTGCCTGAAGATGATGGCCGGCGGCGACCGGGTTGATCCGGCCAGGGTGGACCGGCTGAGCATCACGCTGGAACGCATGGGCGACAAACCCGTGCGCTGGTGCATGACGCCGCTGCACGCCACGGCCGATGAGCCGCCGCGCATGAAGGACCTCGTCCTGCCCAGGGGGCCGCTGCTCGATGAGCTGGGCCAGTGCGCCTTCCGCCAGTGGCCGACGCGAACGGCAAACGAGGCGGAACCGGTGACCCGCCTCAAGGGTCAGCTCGCCTCGGCCGAAAAGCACCGCTGGCCGGATGACTTTGCCAGGTACGGCGGATGCAAGGACCATCGCCTTGAGGCAAGCGGATTCTTCCGCACACAGCACGATGGCAAGCGCTGGTGGCGTGGATTGACGTCACGCCGGACGCAAGCGTGGCCCCGGCGTTCTTCCTGGCCTCCTCCCTTGATGCCAACGGTCTGCCGGTGGGGCCCGTCGGCTTTATCATCCCCCGAGAGCCGCCGGAGATTCCCGACTCGACTACTCGGCGCCTGAGCGAGATCGTGCCAAGCGGCCAGCCAGAGGGAAGCTGGAATGGAGTAACGCACACGTTCTCGATACAACAGCCCATGACCAGTTACCAGATCACGCTTCACATGGAGTTTCAGTACTTTGAGCCTGGGAGCAACTCGTGGCTGCCCGTGGGATCCGAACTACTCCGTTGGCGCCGAAGCGGACAGGGGGTCCAAGGGGGTGGGATTACGGGGTGGAACCAGGTGATCAACGTGAACGACGGTGAAGTGGACTTCGTGATCACGGTTACGCCGGAAGTGACAGACGGTTACTACAGCTGGATGATCCTGGATAACCGGGACAGCAAGTTGATCTGTGAGGTGAAGTTCAATGTCACGTAGGCGCGTGAGCGGAACTGAGAAAGATAGCGCGGCCATCTTGGAATCGAAATGCGCCCGTCGGATCGGGATTTCTGGCTTCAGCGCCGCCGTACTGATTGCTGTGTGCCTTGTGACATGGGACTCGGGCAGGGCCGGAACGATCGGTGTATGGTCCTGGGGGCAGCGCGCGGTGTTTGTCTGGTCAGGGAGCGGCGCCATCACGGCGAGCCTTGTCAGTCGCGTCGATGGGTGTGCATATAACGGGTTCGACTACAGAAAGGTGCTCGGTACCATCGACCTCAGGGGTCTGCAGGGCAGTTACATGTTCAGGGATGGCCCGTTTGCTCTCGCCTGCGACGCTTCGTATGGGCCTTCGTGGTTGTGGTTTGCCGGGAGGCGAGGGGAGAGCTGCGGTCGGGCATTCACGGCTAACGGGTGGGAAGAGCAGCTGAGTCCTACATGCCGGTGGTGGCAGCTTCGGATACCATATTGGGTCCCTGTGTGCGTGTTGTTGGTGTCGCTCGCAAAGAAGTGGGCAGGCAGAAAGAGGGGCGGCGAACAGAAAGCTGGTCCGGCTGGCCCGTTACGGCTTCCGCTATCGCGTGTGACCTGGGTCAGCGCGCTAGTGGCAGCCCTGCTATTGGTGTGGCTCACGACGGGACGGACGCCCAGAGGCTACCTGTGCGGAGCGGTTGTGCTGCGGAAGCGCGCGCTGGTTCTTGATGCAGTCAACGGACTGCTGGCTGGCATGATCGTGCGGCGATATGACGATCATGCGTATGAGGGCATGCTCAACACCCGAGGCGCCCTGACCGTAACTGTATGGAGGGCGAGCGGACCCGAAGGGGGGTTCCTTGGTGATGGCAGAGCGAGGCCCGACTGGAGGTATGGCGTGCGCTACAACTACGTGACGAAGCGAACATTCGCGGTCACGGCAAAGTGGGGATTCGCTGCCTATGCGGATGATTGGTGTCACCGCACGTACAACGGTCCGGCAGACCCGCAGGTTAGCAGGCTCTGGAGTACCCAGGCGCCTCTGTGGGCCATCGCGCCCATTCCCGTGGCTTGGTTACTGGGCCCCCTGTGGCGCTGGCGCCGGACCCGGCGTCGGATCAGCAAAGGTCTGTGCCTCGTCTGCGGCTACGACCTGCGTGCCACGCCCGACCGCTGCCCCGAATGCGGCACCGTGCCGGAGAAGAAGATGGAACCACAGATGAACACATCCGCATCGAGGCACGAAGGCACGTAGCCACGCAGGCACGAAGGGAAGGGAAAGGCACAAGGCGCCGGGTGGTGGCAGCCACAACTACAGCGGGCAGCCCATCCGTGTCGATCCGTGGTATCTCTGCTCTGCGGCCCTTGCGCGTCTGCGCTGAATCCATCCTCTCCGTACCTCCGTGTCTCCGTGGTGAGTCTTCTTGACTTCCGCTCAGTGCACCCGGTCGTAGGACGTGGGCTTTTCCTCCATCCCGCACGGGCCGCCGCCGACCGATGCCGGATAGGGGATCTCGTTGCCCGAGAAGTCCAGGATCGGGAAATACCACTTGGAGATCTGCGTTGACTCCCGCGGCATGTAGTGGCAGATGAACGACCTTCGCCACAGCGTCTTGTGGCGGTTGGGGCCCGAGCCGTGGATCACGCTGCCGTTGAAGAACAGCGTGTCGCCGGGCTGCATTTCGGCCGCCACCGCCTTCATGCCCTTGGGCACGTGGACCAGGTGCGTGGTGAAACTCTCCTTCAGGTCGGCCGTGTCGGGGCAGATGATGTCAAGTTTGTGCGTGCCGGGCACCACGTACAGGCCGCCGTTTTCGGGCGTGGCCGGGTCGATGGCCGTCCACGCCGCGATGCACGTCTGGGGCGCCACTTCCAGGTAGAAGTTGTCCTGGTGCATGGCCTGGCCGCGAGCCCCCGGCGGCTTGAAGTAGTACATGCTCTGGCAGGCGACGGGCTCGGCGCCCAGCAGTTGCCGCAGCGCCGCGCCCACGCCCGGGTGCAGCAGCATGTCGCGGGCCAGCGCATTGAAGCGATGCGGGTGCATGACCCGCGGATAGCGCGTCAGCGGGTCGCCCGGCCGCTGCGGGTCATCCTTGGGCTGCCAGTACGGCGGGATCGCCGGCCCGGAGCCGATGGCCTCAAAGGTATCGCGGATGGCGGCGACCTGATCCGGGCTGAACATGCCCCGGGCGATCAGGTAGCCGTGCTCCGTATAGAAGGCCTTCTGCTCAGCCGATATGGACGTGGTCTGCTCGGTGGTTACGGATCTCATGCCCTAACATTAGGCCGCGGCGCATGAGTTGGCGATCGGCCTGGACAGAAAGCCGAAGAACGGCCGCGGATCAACGCGGATGGACGCGGATCGAAGAGGGACCCCCTTGCTGCGCGCGTATCGGCGTCAACCTGCGCCCTTCCCTGCCGAGTTCGGTGTCTTCTTGCGCTCGTTGCCAAAGACCAGTCGCTTGAACTGGGGCGTTGGGCCAAAGTTGAGCAGAAGGCCGATTTCGATTTCCGTGGCGCGCAACTCATCGAGCAGTTGGGCCTCGTGAGCGGGTTCCAGGGCACGGGCCGCTTTCAGTTCCAGTATCACTATGTTTTCGATTACCAGGTCGGCTACAAACACTCCCACCTTGTGGCCCCGGAACCAGACTTGGAGCGGAACCTGTTGCCGCACGGCAAGACCCGCCTCGCGCAGCGCAATGGCCAGCGCTTCCTCGTAGACGGACTCCAGGAACCCGTGCCCCAGTTCGTTATACACGTCGTAGAAGACCTTGAGGATCGCATCTGTCAGGTCGCGGTGTTTCAGATCGGTTCGCTCCTGGCTCACAGCCCTGCTCCTATCCGCGTCCATCCGCGTCCATCCGCGGCTCTTCTGATCTTCCCCACTGGGCCAGCCAGATGCCCAGCTCGTACAGCAGGCACAGCGGCACCATCAGGGCGATGGTCGCGGTGATGACATCTCCGGGCGTGATGACGGCGGCGACGATGGCCATCCCGAAATAGACGTACCGCCGGCCGCCGCGCAGGGCGGCGATCTCCACGATGCCGATGCGCGCCAGGGCCATCACCACCAGCGGCAGCTGAAACGACAGGCCGAAGGTGATCAGCATCAGGATCACCAACGTGATGTAATCCGGCAGCGTGATCAGCGGCGCCACCAGGTTCTGCGGGCCAAAGGGAATCACCCGCACCTGGCCGTGCAAAGACATCTTCAGCCGTCCCTCGAGGCGGTTGATCCAGATCATGCGGTCGGCGGGAGTGGCCGGGTCGCCGTCGAACTCGGGAATCCGCACCAGCGCTGCGCCGTCGGCCGGCAGCGTCGCGGGGACCTTCACCGATGTGTCAGGCAACGGGATGGCGCTGCCGAAGTCGATGAAGAACTGGATCGTCCAGGGCAGAACCAGGAAATAGACGAACAGCATGCCGCCAATCAGCAGAGCGATGCTGAGCGGCAGATAGCGCGTCACCCAGCGCCGCTCGTGGGGGTAGAGGCCGGCGGCCACGAAGAGCCACAACTGATAGACAATCCACGGGGCGGCCAGGGCGGCGGCGCTGACCAGGCTGATCTTGATGAAGACCATGAAACTGTCGCCCAGCTGCGTGACGTACAGCTGCGGGCTGAGGTTGCGGCTCTGCAGCGTCTCGTAGAGCGGGGCGCAGAAGGCGGTCGTGACGCGGGTGCCGAAAACCAGGCACACCGCCAGCACCACGGCAAAGCCGGCCAGCGCCAGGATCAGCCGCCAGCGCAGCTCCTCCAGGTGCTCGCCGATGGTCATGCGGTACTCGTCCGGGTCGAAGGACTCGGCGAGACGAGGACTCTGGCGGGCAGGCGGCTCCATCGCCGCCGGATTGTACTCCAATCCGCGACGGCCGCGGAACGCGCCACTGACAACCGCCGGCGCTTTCCGTAGGATGCCCGCCATGACCACGATCCCCCAGCGCATCCTCATGGGCCCGGGGCCCAGCGATGTGCCGCCGCGGGTGCTGGAGGCCATCGGCCGGCCGACCATCGGCCACCTGGACCCGGTCTTCCTGCAACTCATGGACGAGATTCGAGGCATGCTCCAGAAGGTCTTTCGCACGGCCAACGCGATGACCCTGGCCATGAGCGGCACGGGGTCGGCGGGCATGGAGACGCTGTTCGTGAACCTGGTCGAGCCCGGCGAGCAGGTGCTGATCTGCATCAACGGCGTGTTCGGCCAGCGGATGGCCGATGTCGCCGGTCGCTGCGGGGCGGAGGTGCAGACGCTCGAAGCCCCCTGGGGCCAGGTCTTTGAGCAGGACCAGGTGATCTCGGCCATCGAGCGGCTGAGGCCGGCGTGCGTGGCGATGGTGCACGCCGAGACCTCGACCGGCGCGCATCAGCCGGTGGACCGGATCGGCGCGGCCTGCCGCAATCACGGGGCGCTGTTCCTGCTGGATTGCGTCACCAGCCTGGGCGGGGCTCCCGTGGAGATCGACGCGTGGCAGGTGGATGCGGCCTACAGCGGCACGCAGAAGTGCCTGTCGTGCCCGCCGGGGCTTGCCCCCGTGACGCTCTCGCCGCGGGCGGTGGAGAGGATCGAGAGACGTAAGAGCAAGGTGCCAAGCTGGTACCTGGACCTGGGCATGATCCGCCAGTACTGGGGCCAGGAGCGCTTTTACCATCACACCGCGCCGGTGAACATGCTCTACGGCCTGCACGAGGCGCTGTCGATCATCCTGGAAGAAGGATTGGACAACCGTTTCGCGCGGCACATGCAGATGCACCAGTTGCTGCGGGCCGGACTCGAGGAGATGGGCATCAAATACGTCAGCCAGGAGGGCCGGCACCTGCCGATGCTCAACGCCGTGGCGATCCCGGCCGGCCTGGACGACCTGACCGTGCGGCGGAGGCTGCTGAATGACTACGGCATCGAGATCGGCGGCGGGCTGGGCATCTTTAAGGGCAAGGCCTGGCGCATCGGCCTGATGGGCCACGCGGCCACCCGGCGCAACGTGGCGCTGCTGCTGACGGCGCTGCGGGAGATCATGGGCCAGTGAACGGAGCCGACCAGACTTCGGACGGGCCGATCCTGCGGGCGCAGAACGTGCATCGGCTGCTGGGCTCCGGCGAGACGGCCGCCCATGTGCTCGGCGGCGTGAACCTGGAGATCCATCGGCGCCAGTACGTGTCGATCGTCGGCCCCAGCGGCTCGGGCAAGAGCACGCTCTTGTACCTGCTGGGCGGTCTGGACCGGCCGTCGCAGGCCGACGAGGATGGGCGGCGGTTTGACCCGCCCAGCCGCGTATTCATCGACGGCCAGGATACCGCCGAGCTTGACGATACCGAGCTGGCGCTGCTCCGCAACCAGAAGGTGGGGTTCGTTTTCCAGTTCCACTACCTGCTCAAGGAGTTCACCGCACAGGAGAACGTGGCGCTGCCGATGCTGAAGCTGGGGCGGCTGTCGCGCGAGCAGGCCATGCGGAGGGCGGGCCGGCTGCTGGAGCGGCTGGGACTGGCCGACAAACTGCACCGCCGGGCCAACCGCCTCAGCGGCGGCGAACAGCAGCGCGTGGCCATCGCCCGGGCCCTGGCCAACGAGCCGGCCGTGGTGCTGGCTGACGAGCCCACCGGCAATCTGGACCGGCGCAACGGCGAGCGGGTGGCCGAGATTCTCCGCGAACTGGCCGAGTCCGGGCAGACGATCGTGATCGTGACCCACGACCTCCACCTGGCCGAACAGGCCCAGCGGCAGATCACGATGGAGGATGGGAACATCCTGCGGGACCATTCTCTGAAGCCCTAGCCTTGCCGCGCGAGGCGCAAGCCGGCGGGCGAGGCGGCTGTTGGCCAGCGGCGCCGGCTTCCGCTACCATAGCCGCTCGATGGGTCCGATGCCGCAGCAGCAGCCCCCCGCGCCGACGAGCGTGTCGGTGGTGATCCCCGTGTACAACGAAGCCGCCACGGTGCAGACCCTGGTGGAGCGGGTGGTCGGCGTGCCGTTGCCGGCGGGGCTGCGGCGGCAGGTCATCCTCGTGGACGATTGCTCGACCGACGGCAGCGCCGCGAAGCTGGACGAGTTGCCCCGGCTGCACCCGCAGGTGGAGTTCGTCGTCGTGCACAAGACGATCAACCAGGGAAAGGGCGCTGCCCTGCGCGATGGGTTCGCCCGCGCCACCGGCGACATCGTGATCGTGCAGGATGCCGATCTGGAATACGACCCGGCCGATTACCCCAAGCTGCTGGCCCCCATCCTGGACGACAAGGCGGACGTGGTCTATGGCAGTCGGTTCATCGGCGAGCCGCACCGTGTGCAGTACTTCTGGCACATGCTGGGCAACAAGTTTCTGACCACGCTCAGCAACATGTTCACCAACCTGAACCTGACGGACATGGAGGTCTGCTACAAGGTCTTCCGCCGGGAGGTCCTGCAGCGCATCCGGCTCAAGTGCAACCGGTTCGGCTTCGAGCCGGAGGTGACGGCGAAGATCGCCCGCCTGCGTCCGCGGCTGCGAATCTACGAGGTGGGCGTGGCCTACTACGGCCGCAGCTACGAGGAGGGCAAGAAGATCACGTGGAAGGACGGCGTGAAGGCCATTCTGGCGATCGTGTGGTATGGGTTGAAGGACTGACAACATGCGCATCGTGATTTCCGGGGCGGCAGGGTTCATCGGGTCGCATCTGTGCGACCTGCTGCTGGGCGAGGGACACGAAGTCGTCGGCATCGACAACTTCCTGACCGGCCGGCGAAAGAACCTGGCCCATCTGTCGGCCCACAAGGCCTTTCGACTCGTCGAGCACGACGTGGTGAAACCCCTGGCCCTGGACGGCCCCGTGGACCGCGTCTATCACCTGGCCTCGCCGGCGTCGCCGGTGGCCTACGCCCGCCACCCCATCGCCACACTCCAGGTCAACAGCGCCGGCACCTGGAATCTGCTGGAGCTGGCCCTGGCGAAAAACGCCCGTTTCCTGGTGACCAGCACATCCGAGGTGTACGGCGACCCCCCCACGCCGGTGCAGCGCGAGGACTACTGGGGCCACGTGAACCCCATCGGCCTGCGCAGCATGTACGAGGAGGCCAAGCGCTTCAGCGAGGCCTGCACGATGGCCTACCACCGCGAGCGCGGCGCCGACACGAGGATCGTCCGCATCTTCAACACCTACGGCCCGCGGATGGACCTGGAGGATGGGCGGGTCATCACCAGCTTCGTTCGCCAGGCGCTGGCCGGCCGGCCGATCACCGTGCACGGCGACGGCACGCAGGCTCGGTGTTTCTGCTATATATCCGACACCCTGCGGGGGATCGTCGCGGCGATGGAAGCGGACTTCCACGAACCGATCAACCTGGGCAGCCCTGAAGAAGTGTCGATCGTGCAGCTGGCCAGGCTGATCCTCCAGCTGGTCCCGGGCACGCCCAGCAAGGTGGTCTTCGAGCCCAGCCCCTCCTACGACCCGCGGGCCCGCCGGCCGGACATCTCGCGGGCCAGGCAGATCCTCTCCTGGACGCCCAGGGTGCCGCTGCGGGAGGGCCTGCAGGAGGTGGTGAAGTATCATCAATCGGAATAGGCACGAAGGCACGAAGCCACGCAGGCACGAAGTGAACGGGAAGGCGGAAGGGATCAGCAGAGGGACAGGCACGTGAGCCACTCACTCAAGCGGATACTGGTAACGGGAGGCGCGGGGTTCCTCGGTTCGCACCTGTGCGACCGGCTGGTGGCCCAGGGGCACGACGTGATCTGCCTGGACAACCTGTTCACCAGCCAGAAACAGAACATCGCGCACCTGCTGGGCAAGCCCAACTTCGAGTTCATCCGCCACGACGTGGTGCAGCCCATCTTCCTGGAGGTGGACGAGATCTACAACCTGGCCTGCCCCGCCTCGCCCCCCCACTACCAGTACAACCCCGTCAAGACGATGAAAACCAGCGTGATGGGCGCGATCAACATGCTGGGGCTGGCCAAACGGGTGCGCGCCAAGGTGCTCCAGGCGTCCACCTCCGAGATCTACGGCGAGCCGCTGGTGCACCCCCAGACCGAGAGCTACTGGGGCAACGTCAACCCGATCGGCGTGCGCTCCTGCTACGACGAGGGCAAGCGGGCGGCCGAGACGCTCTTCTTCGACTACCATCGCCAGAACAAGGTCAACATCCGCGTGGTGCGGATCTTCAACACCTACGGCCCGCGGATGCATCCCTACGACGGACGCGTCGTCAGCAACTTCATCGTCCAGGCCCTCACCGGCCAGGACCTCACGCTTTACGGCGACGGAAGGCAGACGCGGAGCTTCTGCTACGTCGATGACCTGGTGGACGGCATCCTGGCCATGATGCAGGCACCGGACCATTTCATCGGCCCGGTCAACCTGGGCAACCCCGCCGAGTTCACGATGAAGCAGCTGGCCGAGCTGGTCCTGGAACTCACCGGCAGCCGGTCGAAGCTGCTGCACCTGCCGCGCCCCGCCGACGACCCCAGCCAGCGCCGCCCGGACATCTCGCTGGCCCGCGAGAAACTCAACTGGGAGCCGAAGGTGCAACTGCGCGAGGGCCTCAAGCACACGATCGAGTTCTTCCGAAACATCGACCTGCGGCAATACCGCCGGCCCACCGGCCACCCGGCGCATGCGTCGATGCGGTGATCGGCAGCGGCGGACGCGACAGGAGCCCTCCGCCAGCAACCCCACGGGCCGGACGGGCGGCGGGCCTTGTCGTGCCGATACTTCAGTATATACTGAAATATGGAGAAGCACCCCATGTCCGCCGCCTCCGTTCCCCCGCAGCTCCGCACCGCCCAGGACCTGTTCATCCGCCGCTGGGGCGAGATGGGCGCCACCTGGGGCATCAACCGCACCATGGCCGAGATCCACGCCCTGCTCTACATCACCGGCCAGCCGCTGTGCACTGACGACGTGATGGGCCGGCTGTTCATCTCCCGCGGCAACGCCTCGATGAGCCTGCGGTCGCTGTGCGACTGGGGCGTGATCCGCCGGGTGCACCGCCGCGGCGAGCGCCGCGAGTATTTCGAGAGCCTGTCGGATGTGTGGGAGATGTTCTCGATCATCATCGCCGAGCGCAAGCGCCGCGAGATGGACCCGGTCCTGGAGACCATCCGCCAGTGCCGGCAGATGCTCGAAGCCGGCGCCATCGGCAAGTCGGCCGCCGCCATGCCCGAGGTGCGCACCACCCAGCAGCGCCTGGGCGACATGGAGGCGTTCATGGCCGTAACCAACCGCATCTTCCAGCAGTTCATCGCCAACGCCCGCTCGGGTCTCAGCCGCGTGGTGCGGGTGCTGCTCAAGGCGCTGTGAGAGGGACGGCACAATGCTTGCACCGACGTTTGTGGTTCGCGAAACGGTTGCGGCCGGGCCCGAGGCATACGTGGGCGCTGGAACAACGAGGGTCGCCCGGTCGGAGACTTGCTTGTGATTCTTCGCGCCTTGCCCCTGTTCCTGTCGCTGCTCGTGGGCATACCAGCTGCGTCCGCCGACAGCTCGGCGACCGGCCGCCCCACCACACGGGCCACCACACTTCCCTGGGGCGACCAGCTCCGCCGCATCGACGTCGGCGGGCGGAGCCGCTCGTACCTGCTTCACCTGCCGCCGGGGCATGACCCGGCCAAACCGATGCCCGTGGTGCTGATCTTCCACGGCGCGGGCATGAACGCCGTGATGATGATGAGCCTGTGCGGCATGAACGCCAAGGCCGACCAGGCCGGCTTTGTCGCCGTCTATCCCAACGGCACGGGCCTGGGCGAGGTGGCGCTGACGTTCAACGCTTGGGATGGCCCGGATCCCCTCGGCCGGCCTCCCGTGGATGATGTGGCGTTCACCGCGGCCATTCTCGATGACCTGGGCCGGTCCATCGCCATCGACGCCAAGCGCGTCTATGCCACCGGCCTGTCCAACGGCGGAATGATGTGCTATCGCCTGGCGGCCGAGCTGTCCGACCGCATCGCGGCGATCGCGCCGGTGGCCGGCACGCTGGCGGTCGCCAGGGTCCAGCCTACGCGTCCCGTGCCGGTGATTCACTTCCACGGTACGGCCGACCGCATCGTGCCGATGGCCGGCGTGGACCGCCGGGCGCGCGGTGCCCTGCGCTTCCGCTCGGTGGATGAGTCGGTGCAGACCTTCGTCAAGCTCAACGGCTGCCCGGTCGAACCGCGAATGGTCGATCTCCCCGATACGGCCGACGACGGCACCACGGTAAAGGTCCAGACCTGGGGTCCGGGCAAAGCCGGCTCGCAAGTCGTGCTGGTGCTGATCGAGGGCGGCGGACACACTTGGCCCGGCCGCGCATCGCCGGCGCGCTTCGTCGGCCGGTCCACGCGGGATATCTCGGCCAACGACATGATCTGGGATTTCTTCGCCAGGCACCCGATCAAGTAGTTTCGCCGGCTCAGGCGCTGCGGGGCAGTTGGCCGCTGACCAGCCACGAGTCGGGCGAGGCCACGACCGGCACCCACTGCTTGAGGTCGCGCGAGTACTTCGCCGCGGCATCCGCGTACTCCATGAAAAACGCCCGCCGCGGTTTGTCGCTGTGGTTGAGCTTCGAACGGTGAAGCGTCAGGCCGGCGAACGCCACGGCGTGCCCGGCCGGCAGCCTCGCCGGCACACCGTCGCCCTCCACCGGAACGGTCAGGTGCCAGGAATCCTCGCCCTTGGCGCGGTGGGGCAGAAGCCCTCGGCGGTGGCTGCCCGGCACCACCCATACGCAGCCGTTGCGCTCGTCCACGTCGTCCAGGGCCACCCACACGGTAACGTTGGTAGCCGGCTCGATCGCCACATAGCCGTTGTCCTGGTGCCAGGGGAACTCGCTCTTGCCGGTATGGGCGTCGGGCAGTTTGGTGACCAGCTGGTTCCACCACAGGCACACGTTCGGCCCGATCAGCTGGCAAACCAGCGGCAGATGCGGCCCGCCGCAGGCAAAGTCCCGAATGACCTGCGAAAAGTTGCACAACTGCGAGCGGAAAACGGTCCTTTCCGGCTTGGCCAGGGGATCCAGGCTCGGCCGAAAACGCGCCTCCTCCGCGCGGAGGGCCTCCAGGGTGCGGTCGTCCACGACCCGCCCCAGGATCACCCAGCCCTGCTGCTGGTATTGCTTCAGTTCGTCATCGGTCAACGGGCTGCGGCGTACGGCCGTGCTCATGGGCTTTCCTCTCTGTTGGTCCAAGGGCAAGCCTACGCCGGCGCCCGCGGGCTTGTCTTCTCGCTTGTTGCCGGATAGTTATCATTATCTTATGGCATCCCGCGAGAAGCTCCAGATAGCCCCGGGCGCCGCCGGAGCCGTGTGGCGCTACGTTTACAGGGGAATCCAGCACCAGCCCCACCGCCACGCGGAACTGGAACTGAATCTGGTGGAAAGAGGAACATCGCACTATGTTCTGGACGAGCGGAGATACGACATCGGCCCCGGGGCCCTGGTCTGGCTGTTTCCCCGCCAGGACCACGTGATGGTCAACCCGTCGGCCGACCTGGTCATGTGGATCGTCGTGTTCCGCCCTTGGCTGGTCCGCGACACGGCCCGCGCCACCGGCGAGCGGCCCCTGAGAAGCGGCGCGCCGGCGGGGCGGTTCTGCCGCTTTCTGCAGGCCCCGGCGGCACGACGGATCGCCGCCGTGTGCCAGGACCTGGCCGACGCCCAGCAACACGGGCAGCTGGGGCGGCTGAACCATGGTCTGGCCTACCTGCTGCTCAGCGCATGGGCCGGCTTCTGCGATGCGGCGCTGGAGCCGGTCAGTCGCGGGATCCATCCGGCCGTGGAGCGCGCCGCCCACCTGATCCGCCAGGAGGGTTCCCGTCCCGATAGGGATGTCGCGTCGGTGGTCGCGCTGGCCCGCCGCGCGGGCCTCAGCGCCGGGCGGCTGAGCCATCTGTTCCATCTCCAGACGGGCATGACCCTCTCGGCCTTTCGGGCCCAGTGCCGGCTGGAGCGGTTCCTGGAGCTGCTGGCGGCTTCCAGTCGCCCCAACCTCCTCCGATGCGCCCTGCGGGCCGGTTTCGGCAGCTATGCGCAGTTTCATCGCGTCTTCCGGAGCCGGATGGGATGCGGGCCGCGGGAATACCTGCGAATCCGAAGCGACTGAGGACGCCCGCGGCGTTTACCGCCCCAGCAGCCGCGCAAACTCCGCGTCGCGGCAGGGGATGTAGCATCGCTTCTTGTAGCGGATGGCGATGATGTCGCCGGCGGCGATCATGCGGTTGACCGCCGGACGGCCGATGCGCACGTGCCGGCAGAACTGGGTGATGCTCATGATCTGACCCACGCGGACGAGGTTGTAGCCGTTGGCCAGGTACGGGCTGGCCGGGTTGCTGCAGTGCGCGTTGCGGTGGCCCTCCACGGCGGCGTGCTGATGCCATTCCAGACAATGCTCGCACAGGAACACGAACGAGTGGTAGCGCTTCCACTCGTACGCCGGAACCGTCGGCGCGTCCAGGTCGATCAGCGCATCGGTCGTCGGAACCTTGCAGCTCAAGCGCACGCCCCCTCTTCGGTGCAGATTCTACACCGAAGCTGGCCGCCGCGCCGTTTCCCGTTGCGGGTGATAATGCCGCTGGGCACGTCCGAGAATGCACAAGCCTGCCCCCCGCGTGCGCCGCCGAGGCCTTCTACCGGTCGAAGCGGGGCCGTGCCGGGTCCTCGCCGGCGTACCACCTGCCGGGCTTGAGCACGATCTTCCGCAGTCCCGTGCCCGCGCAGGCCAGCAGAATCTGCTGCTGAAGGCCGGCCAGCAGCAGTTGCTTCAGTTCGTACAGATGCGCCGAACTGTCCACCAGGATGGTCAGCGTTCCCCGGCTGAAGCCCTCCAGGCAACAATGCTGCAGAAGCACCTCGGGCACAAGCCCACCGATTGCCTCGGCCAGACGCGCAAAACGCGTCTGACGCTTCTGCACGGAACGCCGGAAGAAGCTGATCATCTCTTCTCCCAGCCGGCCGCAGGGCGGCGCGGCCTGTCGCTTGAAGCGGTCCAACCGCTGCAGTTGGGCTTCTTCCAGACGCATCCGTTGACGCGGAGTCATGGGGCTGGTCCCGCCGGCCGACGACTTGAGCGACGCCCTCGGCCCGCCCTACTGGAGGTTCACCGGCATGATCACGTACTGAAAGTTCGGCCCGCCCCGCAGCAGCCCCGGCCGGTTGGGAGCCACCATTTCCAGAACGACCTCGTCGCTGTCCACCACCTTCAGCGCATCGATCAGAAAGAGCGGATTGAAGGCGATCTCGATGTCGCCACCCTCATATCTGCACGGAAACTCGACGGTGGATTTTCCGGCCCCGGGCGCCTGGCTGCTGATCACCAGCCCGCCCTTGGAAAAGGCCATCCGCACGCCCTTGGTCTCCTCGTTCCTCAGCAGCGACGCCAGCCGCACCTTGTTGAGGAAATCCGCCGTCGGCGCGGTCATCCTCTTGTCGGTGTCCTTGGGAATCACATCCTCATACGGCGGAAACTGCCCCTCCAGCAGATTGCTGGTCAGCGTCGCCCGCTGGGTGCGCACCAGAATCTGATTCTCCTTCAGCTGGATGTCCACCGCGTCGGCTGGATCCTCAACCACTTGAGCCATCAGCCCGAGGGTCCTGCTGGGGATGATCACCCGCCGCAGCTCTCCCTTCGGGCCGGCAACCAGCTCCCCGCGCGCCTCCGCCAGCCGCCGGCCGTCCGTCGCAGCCAGCGTGATTCTCTTGTTCTTCACCACCATCAGCGCGCCGTTGAATGCATACCGCGTGTTCTCCCTGGAAACCGCGAAGTTCGTCTGATGGACCAACTGCCTCAACTGACCCCCCTGCACCGTCACCTGCGCCTCTCCCTCAAACTCGGGTATTTCCGGAAAACCCGCCGGGTCCTGCGTATAGATCTCGAACTCCGAATCGGCCCCCTTGATCCGGACCATCTCTGCCGCAGATTCGATCGTCAGCGTTTCGTCGATGCTCTCCCGAACAATGTCCCGCAGCTTCTCGCCCGGCACCAGCGCCACCCCGGGTTCGCCCACCTCCACCTGCACATCGTTGTAGCGGATCGCCACCTCCAGATCGGTGGCGCCGATGACTAGTTCATTCTCGGCCGCGGCCAGCCGAACGCACTGGAGAACAGGCTTCGGCGTTCGTGGGGTAATGGCCGTGGCACAGATCATCAACGCGTCGAGAAGCGCTCCGCGATTGCAGGTAACCTTCATGCCTGGCAGTGTAACTCTTCCGTTCCGTTATGTTAAATCAAATACCCCGCAGCCACCTTGATGACGGCTGTCGCAATGTGGATGAACGCCGCAGCCATGCCAGTAACTTTCGTTATCATCGGGTCTTGCATCGCCGCTTGGCCGTCCGCCAACGTGGATAACCTGTCGAAATCCTCTGGTGCAACTCGGCTTGCCGGACGAACTTCGACGCCGACCCGATCGACCGCCGGCCGGTGGGCTGGCGGGTGCTGTTTCCAGCGCCGTTGATGCGGCCAGCCATGCGAGAGGTTGTCCACAGCCAGTCCACCGCGGTTGGCGCATCCGCCGCCGCGCAGGCCGAGTTGGCGCTACGGAGCCAGCTGCGATCCTTCCGTGGGCCGCCGCCTGACGATTTCGACCAGTTGCATGGCCGGTGGCAGGCCACCCCCTCCGCCCGCGCCAAAACCGCGTATCGCCGCCGGCATGCCGGGACGTCGCCGCGGACCCCCGCGGGCCTCCGGCGGGGCGGGCCGGGGCAGCGGAAAATTCCACCAGGACACCACCTCCGTCTCAAATAGACGCGGCGAGACGCCGGCCAGCGGCGCCCTTCCGCCCCGGTCCCAGAACAGCAGTCGCCTTGGGCCAGGGTCGGCCGGTCGCCGGGGCAGGACCATGAACACCCGCCGCCCGGAATCCAAGGCCGCGAGAATGATCTTCTGCTGCTCCTGCTCCAGTTGCGCCGCGGTATGGTCCTTCAGCCGCTCGTAAAGCACCTGCCGCCGCTGCGGTTGCAGGCCCTGGGGTTCGTCGGGGTTCACATCCGGCAGGCGTCGGATGAACTCGCGGTTGAACAGTTCGCCGGTGTACAACTGCCAGTCTCGCACGAACTGCAGGTGGTGCAGCAGCGACTGGTCCTGGGCGAAGATCACCGAGCCGGCCGGAACGCGGTCCACGTACGCGACCTTTCCATCCACAAGCTGCCTGTCCCGGGCCAGCATCTGGTTGGTGTTCCACTGCAACACCAAGCGCTGATACTGATCCTGCTCCAGCACCGGAAGCGCCGCCTCCAGGTGAACCGAGAAGGCAACCGCCGCGACGATGCCGGCGGCCAGGGCCGACGTGCCGGCGATCCCGCGGAGGTTCACGATCGCCGCCACCAGCACGCACGCCACCGCCAGCAGGCGCCAGTCCGGGTACCAGACCCAGATCCCCGCCGCGCCCGCAACCAGCAGCACCGCCGGCAGCCACCCGCCCAGCACGCCAGGCGTCTCGGCGGCGTGTCCGTTGCCCAGCAGCCGGGGGATGCGCACAAGCAGCCAACCGGCGCACAGCACCAGGGCCGGGAAGATCGACAGGAAGAACCTAAGGTAGCTGATATGGGTGCCATCCGGCGCCCAGTAATAGAACGTGTACACGATGATCGTCGGCAGGATCCACGCCGCCATCACCGCCGCGAAGCGCCAGTTCCACCAGAACATCAGCACCAGCCCCGCCACCGAAAGCGGGAAGATGAAAAACAGCCCCGTGGTGTTCAGGTGCCGGAGCATGGTCTCCCAATTGTCGATGGCGTACGACCAGGCGAATCCGGTCGATTCGTTGGTGGGATCGTAGCCCGTGAGCGTGTGAAAGGCCCCCAGGTTGAAGCAAAGCAGCGCCAGCACCGGGATCAGCCACCACGTCGCCAGCAGCGAACACTCGACCCACGAGCGCAGGCTGCGCGGCCGCAGGTTCATCAGCAGAACCAGCGCCAGCGGCAGCACCAGCAGGCCCTCGGTATAGCGGATCAGGCACGCATAGCCGATGAGGAACCCCGCGCCGATGGCCCGCCACAATCCGCCCGATTGCCACCATGTCAGCAGCAGGTACATGCCGGCCGACACGAAAAACAGCGTGCTGGCGTGGCTGTTGCTGTTGGTCGTCAGCCCCAGCGTGACCGGGCTGGTGGCCAGCACGATCGTGGCGATGATCGCGGTGAACGAACCGGCTGCCATGCGGACCATCAGGAACGTGAAGGCCATGGCCAGCGTCATGGACAGCGGGTTGATCCAGAATGCCAGAACCTCTCCGGCCGGGCCGCCGAACAACTGCGACACGGGCCCGATCCACAGCGCGACGGCGACCAGGACGGGCAGGCCGATGGGGTACTTGGGATAGAAACGTTCCCACTCCGTGCCCAGGTCGGCGCCGATCCACATCCGCCCCACGAACAGGAACGGGTCGAGCTTGCCGGTCGAGGGGTTCAGCGGCGTGTACCGCGTGGAGAAGTGGTCGGCAAACATCCGACCGCCCACCATGTACCCGTTCTGGTCCACGCCGCCATGGGCCGGAACCAGGTAGCAGGTGTTCAGATAGAAGAACCCGCAGACCAGGGCGAGGGCCAGGAGGGCATAGAACCACCGCACCGCCCGGGGTTCCTGTGGCGCCAGGTCGCCCAGCCCGCCGCCGGCGGGCTGCGGCGCGGGCGAGGCGCGCACCACGGGCGCGTCAATGGCCGCGGGACGGGCATTGTCGATTAGCGTATGCGCGATGGCCTGCTCCTGTGCGGACAACTACGCCGCAAGCGGCGTTCGTAGGGTCCTACGAGCGGGCGGCAAGGATGTTGGCGCAACATTCCCGACGGGCACGATCTTTTCGGGGGCACCGGGCCGGTGCCGCTCAGCGGGCGGACTTGCTTGACTTGGCGATCCGGGCCGAAGGGCGCTTCAGCTGCGCTGCGGCCGCTTTCAGCAGCGCCTCGGGCGGCTTGCGCTTGCTGGGACGAGGCAGCCCCAGCTCCATCCGCACCTGCCGCACACGCTCGCGGCTGCAGCCCAGTTGCCGCGCAATGTCCGCATCGCGCAGCTTCCAGTTGACGCGATCCCAGTCGAACTTCGGCTTGGCACCGCGACGCTCGGGCGGCGTGCCCCAGGGAGCGTGTGGCCAGCCCATTTTCTTGATTTTCGACGCCTGCCACATAGCACAATACTATACCATAACTTTTCGGGCTTCCGAAAGAGCCGGCTCATATTTCATGCGCAACGCATCCCGGCTCGGCCCATAGTAATCCGGCAACACCCCCGCCGGCACGAAGCCGGCCTGCTGGTACAGGTTCACGGCCCGCTGGTTCGTCTGCTCCACCTCTAGGTAGATGCGCTTCACGCCCCGCGACTGCAACTGCCGAATCATGCTGTCAAGAAGCTGCTGGCCTATCCTTCGCCCACGCGCCGCCGGATCCACCGCCAGGCTGTAGATCCGCCCGCTCAGGCCCTTCTTGCCGCGTCGGACCAGGCCGATGCCTTCTCCGACCACCTTCCCGCCCTCCTCGGCCACCAGGAACACCGCGGTCGGCCGCTGCTGCAGATACTGCAACTGCCGCTTGGTCAGGTTGTAGGCCGTGAAACACGTCCGCTCCAACTCCACCGCGGCGGCCAGATCGCCCTTGCCGGCCCGGCGGACGATCGGGGCCGAGTTCGCTGCTGCCACCGCGACCGGCGCCTTGCGGCGGAGGATGAACTTGCTGAGCATCTTCACCGGCCGGTAACTTTTCTTCGTCCACGCCAGCGTCGGCAGGCCCCAGTCATCGCCGACATTGACCAGAGGAAGATGCGACCAGCGGGTCCGGCAGAACTCCGCGAAGATGAACTGCGCCAGGCCCTTGCACGCCAGGTCGGTCTTCTCGATCGTGATGCTGCTCTGCGTGGACGTGAGTGTCTCGCCGAAGGTGAACCCCCGAACCGACTCGCCACCTTCGTCCTGGACGAGCACCACCATCCCCTCAAGGCCCAGTGCCCGGCTGTAGTGCAGCGACCGTTCGCAGGCCAGCGTTTCCCGCAGCCGCTTGACGGCGTTGACCGACGGCTCCATCGCGTGGTGGACATCCTGGCGCTGCTTCCACTGCTCCAGAAGTTGCAGGCACGGCTGCAGGTGCCGGCCGGGGTCATACTCCTCCACGCGGTGCCGATAGAGCCGCAGGAACCGGTTGCGGGCCTGGCGCTTGGAGGCCAGCTCGCCGCCGGCCAGGTCGATCATGGCCCGCACGTCATACACATAGTCGCCGCCGCAGGGCTCGGCCGAAAACCGCCCCGGGTCGAAGCGGGCGAGCAACTCCTGGCTGACGCACTCCACGCGGCTCCGCTGCGCCACGCCCTGGGCGTGGTTGTACGCGTCCATGATCTCAAAAGCCTCTTCCAGGGCGCGGTCGGAGTTGCCCTCGCCGATCGGCGGCATCAGCAACGTCAGATCCCCTGTGCCATTTGCGAAAACGCACAGGTGCCCCCGGATCTGCTTCCAGTAGATCTCCAGGGCATTGCCCCACGCAAAAAGCTGCGAGAAGGTGTAATCCGATAGTGGCTCGCGCAGGGATCGGAAGGCGGAAAGGAAAACGGCCTGGTCGGTCAGTCGCACCGGCTGCAGGCCCCAACCGGAGAAGGGGCCAATGTCCATACAAGTAACGGTTTCCTCCAGAAATCCGCCTCATCCGCATCCGGCGACCGCCGGCGGTGCCGGTCGGTTGGGGCCGTTGCCGGGGATCGGTCGGCCAACCCTGGCCGAGGCGGAGTTCATTCCATTTGCCCCGCAGCAGCATAACACCCGCGAAACCCGCGATGCAAATAAGACACCAGTTATGCACAACAGGGCAGTTCAAGACGATATCGGCATTTTCGCCGGTCGCCCCGGACGTACAAAGGATGGCCTTCCGGCAGGCTTACCACATCCACAAGCCTGGCGCCCAAAGCCAGGCAGGTTTTGCGCGACGGCAGGTTGTCGGGGTTGGTGGTGATCCACAGCGTCCGCAGGCCGTACGCCCCAGCCAGCGGCAGCAACAGCCGACAGGCCCGCGCGGCCAGGTGCCTGCCGCGGGCGGCGGGGTAAACGTGGTAACCCAGGTTCCCCATGTAAAGCTCTATATCCTCAGTACTTGCGATGCGCAGGCTGATGCTGCCGGCAATCGCCAGAGGCGGGGCACACTCCGGCCGCAGGTGCATCCAGAAGTGCTGCGCGGGCGGCTGGTTATCTCCTGGACCCGGTTGGCGGCGGCCCAGCGGGCTGCGGTGCAGAAAACCCATGATCCCCTCCCGCGTGGTCATTGATTCCTCCGGGTCGAGCTGTCGGGTCAGCGGATCGGCGACCGCCGCCAGCAGGTCATCGACCCACCGCTCGTGCGGCTCGACCAGTTCCAGCTCGCCGTCCGACAGCACGCCGGGCTCGATGAACTCAAACTGCGCGGATTCCGCTTTGAGCCGCAGACGCATATGCTTCGCGGAAACAATCTACCACGGGAAGCCCGACGGAGCATCCATGGACACGGCACTGCAAAGCCTCAAGCGTCGCACGGCGGATGTGCACAACCTGAACATGGCCAACGCGGTCCTCGGATGGGATCACCAGACCTACATGCCGGCCGGGGGCGCCGCCGCGCGGGCCGAGCAGACCGCCACGCTGGAGCGCCTCAGCCACGAGATGTTCACGTCAGCCGAAACCGGCCGGTTGCTGGAGCGGGCCGAGCGGGAAGCCGGCGGCCTGGATCCCGACAGCGACGATGCCTGCTACCTCAAGCGCGTGCGGCGCGACTTCGACCGGGCCGTGCGCCTGCCGGCCCAACTGGTCGAGGAGCTGGCCCGCGTGACGTCGCTGGCCCATGACCAGTGGGCCCAGGCGCGCCAGGCGTCGGACTATGCCGCATTTTCGCCGTGCCTGGTGCGGATCCTGGACCTGGTCCGCCGCAAGGCCCAGGCCATCGGCTATGCCGACCGCATCTACGATGCCCTGCTGGATGAGTTTGAGCCGGGCATGACCAGCCGGCAGGTGGATGGGCTCTTCGGTCAGCTCAAGGCACAACTGGTGCCCCTGGCCCAGCGCATCTTCCAAAACGCCCCTTGCGTCGATGCCTCCGTACTGCGGCGAGAGTACGACCAAACAATCCAGAAGCAATTTGCCGAATCGGTGCTCAAGCAGTGCGGTTTTGACTTTACCCGCGGCCGGCAGGACCGCGCCGTGCATCCGTTCTGCACACACTTTTCGCGCAATGACGTGCGGATCACGACGCGATACGACAAGCGATACTTCCCCGAGGCGTTTTTCGGGTCGATGCACGAGATGGGCCACGGGCTGTACGAGCAGAACCTCGATCCGTCCCTGGAGGGCAACCTGCTGGCCAGCGGCACATCGCTGGCCATCCACGAGAGCCAGTCGCGGCTGTGGGAGAACATCGTCGGCCGCAGCCGCGGTTTTTGGAAATATTGGTTTCCCAAGGCCCGGGCGGCGTTTCCTGGCGCCCTGGGAGATGTCGATGTCGAGACGTTCTACCGGGCGATCAACCGTGTGGAGCCCTCGCTGATCCGCGTGGAGGCCGACGAGGTCACCTACAACCTGCACATCATCCTCCGCTATGAGATGGAGCAGGACCTGCTGGAGGGACGGCTGTCTGTGGCCGAGGCGCCCGAGGCCTGGAACGCGAAGATGCAGCAGTATCTGGGCCTGAAGCCGCCGGATGCCCGCCGCGGAATCCTGCAGGATGTGCACTGGTCGGGCGGCGCGATGGGATATTTCCCCACCTACACCCTGGGCAATATCCTGGCCAGCCAGTTCTTCGCCAAGGCGATCGCCGACGTGCCGTCGATTCCGGCCGACATCGAGGCCGGCCGGTTCGAGGCGCTGCTGAACTGGCTGGTGCGGAACATCCACCGCCACGGCCGCAAGTACCTGCCGGCCGATCTGGTGCGGCGGGTCACCGGAACGGACCTGACCATCCAGCCGTATCTGGACTATCTGCAAGCCAAGTTTCTGGACGATTCCATTTAGGATTCCTCGCTCCTGCATGTCGGGTTGTCCACGCTGCGGCGGCCGCCAAAGAATTGCGGGTGGCCATGGAATCGCCGCAAAGCCGACGGTGGACGGATCGCCTTCCGGCCGATAGGATCGGGTGCTCCAGGGGCCGTAGCTCAATTGGGAGAGCACTGCTTTTGCAAGGCAGGGGTTGCCGGTTCGAGCCCGGTCGGCTCCATTGGGTCGTAAGTCACGCCGGACGCTCGATCACCCTGTTGAGGGCCTGGCGAAACGTTTCCGTCAGCACGGCGCGACAGGCCTGCCCAAGGGTCATCCGGCGTTGCAGTTGCGGCCCGTTGGCAAGCAGACGGCGCAAGTGCCAAAGGCCTTGCTGAGCCACGGTTGGGAACTGGACGATCGCCGGGGCTCACAGCGGCGGACTGCCGCCGGGGGTTTCACCGCCCGACGTGCCCAGCTGTATCTGGCGGTTTTCTGCGACGGACTGTTCCAGCCTGGCGAGTCGGTCGCTCATCTTCAACAACGCAACGTCAACGCCTTGGGACGCCAGAACAGCCCCATAGCCGTTTTGGAACTGCGAAAACATCGCGTTGATGCGTGCCTTCAGCATGGTGATCTCGCGTTCGTACTGCCTGCTGAGGTTGCCCATGGCCAGGCGTATCTTCGCTTCCTGAATCTCCTGAATCGTGGTGATGTTGTCGAAGAGCTGCTTGCGGATTCTCCGCCTCGTCTCGTCGGTATGGGCCACCACGTACTGGGCAAGCTGCAGAGCGGTTCTGCGATACGCCTCCTGCACGTTCACGCCGCACATGGGGCAGTACTTGCTCACCCGCCGACGTCCGCACGCCGGACAGTAGATGTGCTCCGGAGCCTTTACGATGGCCACGATGTTGCATTCGCCGACGTCTCCCGGCCGGTCCAGGGCATCGCGAAGACAATGCCAAGCGTGCTTCACGGCGGAAACGACGCAACGCCAGATCAAAAACGGGCGGGACGGCCGGGCCCGGACCTGCACAGCACACCGCTCGATCTCTTCTTTCGGTTTGTGGGATCGGATGGGAACAACAACGTCGATGGACTCAGGCCCCAAATCCAGTTCTTCTTGCATGGTTCTTACCTCCCGCCTGCTATCGGCCGTGTTCAGGCGACGAAACGGCACGAGCGAACAACGATCCTCTCAGAGCCTTGCCGTTCTCTTTCACCCCTTGCAACGGGACCCACGAGCCACGAATCCAAGCGGCTCAGACTGCCCTGGACCGTACGGGTTTTCCCGGTTCCTTGTCTTGGCGAGAACCTCCAGCGCAACGGTTTTCCTGTCCGAGCCACGACCGCATGCCTGCAATCGGGCCGGCATCCTCGTGAAGATGGGCCATCCCGCCAGTGGCCATCCGCATCTGCGGCCGGTCTGAGTCGTGGTTGATGCTGTACGCCCCGCAGGCCGCTGCTGCCCAAGCGGCAGGTGCTTCTGCTTCGAGATGTTCGCCTCCGCCGGACATGGCACCTTGGATCCCACGCGTCGCCGCCCATACCGCCGACAGGGCTGCGACACCGGCTGGCATTGTCACCCTGGCAGGCCTCCCATTCCAGCAGAAAAGCTGAAATCGCTGCTGCCCTGACGACGCCCTGTCAGCAGGGCCGTGCTGTCAAGATAGGGGAAAATGACGCTCGTCCGACCCAAGCGCAGGCGGTTTGGTCGCGGGCATGGATCTTGAGCCGGAAGAACTCCGTGTCGCGATAACCGTCGGACTTGTCGATCAACTGCACGCAGAACGAGCCGGATCGGTCAGGCCTTTTGGGGACGAACATGAGCCCGAGGCACCCGCGAAAGACCCAGACGCCCAATGGACCCATGGTCAAATCATGGACTTATCAACGCCACTGGGCGGCGTGTTGAACTCGGAAGCCGGGCGTTGCTGCTCGCGGGGACAGCACAACCTCTTCGAGGGCGGGCGGCGCCCGTTCGACTCTCCCATGATTGCCGCAAAGCCGGCCGTCGTGTCGGTCTTCAGGGCTCCTTGGGCGCTGCCGGCGGCGGGGGGGGCGGCGCGCCGCCGCGTTTCTGGTGTTGGCTCAGGGCCATCGACAGCGTGTCCATCAGGCGGCTTACCTGTGCTGCGGCCACGAAGACCCGCGCCGACACCGCCGCCTGTGGATAGAACCGCGTGATGAAGTCGAAGAAGAACTCGCCGGGCGAGTGGCCCACCATCACCGCGTTGGCATAGGAGCCGCTGACGACCTCGTCGGACACCTTGAACTCATCGTAGATCTCCTGGATCGTCGGGCGACGGTCGGTGGGCGGTTTGGGCATGGTCGGCGGCGGGCCGAACCGCTGCGTATAGATGTTCACGTTCTCCTTCAACGCCCCAACCAGTTGATCCATCACCGGGGGAGCCAGCACGATCCTGGCCACCACGGTGAACGGGCGGGTGAGGCCCTGAAGGAAGTCGATCACGAACTCGTTGGGCCCCTCCAGCACCAGCGCGCCGGTGCTGAAGACGCCTCGCGCCACGCGCTCGGGAACGCGGGCGCTGACCGACTGGTGTTTGAACGCCTGGCTGTAGGCGCTGTTCTCTCCGCCGGCCGGTTGCTGCGGCCCGCCGCTGCCTGGAAACTCTGCCATGGATACCTTTCCGACGGCGGGCATTATGCCCCGCGCCACGACGAATCACAAATTGCGCACGCGCCGCCGAAGAAGCGCGGCCGATGCCGCCAGCAGCAGCACCGCGCCGGCCGGCTCCGGCACGCTCGCCGCCGCAGACGACGCCACGGCGTTGTAGTTCTGGCTGAGCTTCAGCAGGTCGCGGAAGTTGACGTTGCCGTTGTAGTCGCTGTCGCCCTGCCACCAACCAGCGCCGCTTTCCAGACCGTAGTTCTGGCTGAGCTTCAACAGGTCGGTGAAGTTCACCAGCCCGTCGAGGTTGGCATCGCCCTGCAGCGTATAGCGCACCAGCACGGCCGAGCCGTCCACGGCCTCGCTCTGCCATGTGCCGCCGCCGGCGCCGAAGATCGTGGAGGCCTCGGCATAGCCCAAGCCCACGCCGCCGGCCGTTGCCGCGGCGCTGCTGGCGATGCCCTTGCCGTTCCACGCGCCGTTGGCGTAGCCGGCCGCGATCCGCGCCCGCACCTCCGCCAGCGGGCTGGCCTGGCCGGCCGGGTAGTTCACGATCAGCGAGCCGTCGTTCAGGTCGAGCTTGCCGGTAACCGTCAGTGTGTCGGTGTGGATCATCCCCGCGCCGGCCGAGAGCTCCACTGTTGCCGTGCTGCCCACGTGCAGGCCGGCCAGATGCTGGGTGGTGGTGAAATGCACCGTCCCGGAGTCGGCGTTGACGGTCAGGCGCTTGAGCCCCGTCGGCCCGCCGGCGTCGGTGCTGAAGGTCGCGACGCCGCCGTCGTTGTCGAAGGCCGCGCCGGCCGACCAGTCCTGCTCGCCGCTGAGCACGGCCGAGCCGCGGTTGGTGAATGTGCCGCTGACGCGCAGCGTGCCGGCGATGTGCGTGAAGGTGCCCTGGTTGACGACATTCACGGCCGCCAGCGTGCCGCCGACCACCGTCAGCGACGCGTTGTAGTCCAGCTCGCCGATCGCCACCGATGGGCTGGCAGGATCAGCGCCGGTCAGCGTGTAGCTGTGCGTCGCGAGGTTGAAGATCATGCTGCCCTGGCGGACGCTGAGGCGCTGGTTGGTGATGCTCTGGCCGAAGTTCACGGTGTAGCTTCCGCCGGTGGGCGTGGCCACGCTGAAAATGGCCGTGTCCGATGCGCCGGGGACGGCCCCGTACAGCCAGCGCGAAGCATCGGAGAACGTGCCGCTGGCGCTGCTCTTCCACCGGAACTCGCCGGGCTGGGGCACATCCGGGATGTAGTTGCTGTTGGGATCGATCAGGATGAACTGGCTGGGGTGGCCGGGGAGGCTGTCGATGTACAGGTCGGCAAAAAGCGACGGAATCTCGTCGGTCTGGCCGGTGAACGGGTCGATGGTGCTGAAGGACCGGCCAAATAGGTTCATGCCCAGGATCCCCGGCAGGTCGGCCGGCAGGGCGCCGGCCTGGGGCACATAGACCACGGCATCCTGGAAGACCAGCCGGTCGCCGCTGGCCAGGGGCAGGCTCAGTTCGGCCAGGACATAGCCGTTGAGAATCACGGGTAGATCGCCCACCCCGAAGATGATGGTTGTGTCCACGGGCGCCGACGACAGGTTGATGCCGATCTGGGCGGCCAGTTGCGGCGAGACGATGGAAGTCGAGGCGCCGGTGTCCAGAAGCCAGTCGCTGGTGTAGGCGGCGCCGCTGCCGGGGGCGCGGGCGCGCACGCCCAGCACCATCGGATTTTCCTCCACGGTGGGCAGGGGGTCGCCCTCGACGAAATCCTGGTAGGTGATGGGCACGCGAAACACGCCGCGGGTCGGCAGGTTCGATGGCAGGGCCGGCAGGAGGTGCGTCTGGGCAAGGTTGGCGATTCCGCCCGAGCCGATCAGGTCGGTCACGTTGTTGGGGAGGATGCGGACAACGTGGCTGCGCATCACCGGCGTGCCGACGATGTCGAATGAGCCGAAGAGCGAGTCTTGCTGCTTGGCCTGGAAGTTGTAGTTGCCGTAGGGCACGAAGTTGGCCGGGGCGTCCGGGTCGAGACTGGTGGGAGCCAGAAACAGCTGCGTGCTTTCAGTGACACCGAAGATCTCGGTCCCGCCGATGCCCACGTCGGAGTAGGTTGCGCCGGGAATCAGCGGTACCGCGAAACTGCTGCCGACCAACTCGCTGAGGACCATGCCGCTGGAGCCGGTGTCGAGGATCACCGGGTAGCTGAAGTTGACGCCGTCGTTGTAGAAGTCTTCAAGAGCGGCGGGGCTTGTCCCCGGGGGGGCCAAGGCGGCCCACATGCCCGGCAGAACCAGCGTCTTGGGCAGGGGCGCCGGATAGACGATATCGACGGCCAGGGCGGGCGTGGCCAAGAGGGTTGCCGATGCAAGAAGGGCCAGACTGCGTCTGGCCGCCTTGCGGCAAAAGCCGTCAGGAAGATTCAACTGACACTGTTTCATGGGCGGCTCGGCACGAGACCCGGACGATACCCACCACAACCACATTGCAGACAGAGGCTTATGCGAAGACGCCCTCCCGGCGCCACGCCGCTGCGTCACCCAAGCATACACGACGTCCGGCCGGCGGGGTAGGAAAAACCCGCCGATATCTTGCGCGTTTGGGCGCCGGCGACCCGGACATCAAGGGGGTTGCGGCGTCCTGCCTGACAAAGAGCCGCGTCGCCTTCGCTCCGAGCATCTTGACCCGCCTGGCAACGGATGAGGTGCAGGTTTATCGGACCAGCGCACGTGGACGGGGTCCGCTGCTTGCCGCGCGAGGCGTTTGTATCGTAGATTTGGATGCTCTCGCCGATTCCTCAGCCGAAACTGGCGATCCAGAGGGGTGGAAATGGTCCTTTCAGCCAATGCGGTTGCGCGCGTGCCCGATGCCGAGACGCTGCGGGCCCCGTTCCCCGCCGACGTGGAGTTCGTGTTGTCGGCCATGGAGGCCGCGCCTGCGCCGCCGGTGGAGCGCCGGCGTTTTGCGCGCTTTGCGTACCGGGTCCGGGCGGTCCTGCGGCTTTTCAGCGACGAGCCGTCGGCCGAACTGTGGGAGCTTTTCACGCGCCAGGTCAGCGCCCGCTCGCTGGACTTCGTCTGCCGCGACCGCCTGCCACTGAGCCATGGCGGATGGATTGCCCTGCCCTCGCCGGATGGCAGCGTGCTGCGGGCGCACTGCACGATCCTGCGGTGCCGCCCGGCGGGCCCGGGCTGGTTCGACGGTGCGTTGTACTTCAACCGCGAACAGGAGGTCTTCCTGAACGCCCCGCCGGCCGTCTGAGTGGCCCATCCGCGCCGCCGCCCGGCCCTCTCCGGCGATTCTGCCGCCGAGGCGGGGGGCGAGGCCATTGTTCGCTTGGACCGCCGCGGGCCCAGGTCAAGGTGCGGGCGTTGGCCCGCGCCCAAGCCCACACCGCGGTTCAACTCGGCTGTCTTCGGCCCTGAGGCTCCGACCCGAAGCAAGCTCGTGCAAGTCAGGCGGAAGCCCGCACCCCAAAGCCCCGCCCAACAATGACCGCGGCCCCAGGCGGTTCGTCCTCTCCGCAACTTGCGACCCGGTGGCCAGTCTGCTAGGGTATGGTACCCGGTCAGCCAAGGACCGGCCGCGCCGATGGTTCGTATGCGCCTGCCGTGGCGTGTTGTGAAGGTCGGGCGGAGCATGTTTTTCTGTTTCAAGACCGTGATCCCAAGCTTTATCGCGGGGTTGGTCGCCTTGGCCGATTGACTCTGCGCGAGCTGCCGGCCTACGGGCCGCTAACAGGAGAGGCCTTCGATGGCACAGACACAGGCGGAGCTGGTCAAGGCGCTGGTGGATGCGGGGGTGCATTTCGGGCACCGCGTGAGCCGCTGGAACCCGAAAATGGAGCCGTACATCCACGGCAAGCGCAACATGATTCACATCATCGACGTGAGGGAGACGCTCAAGGGTCTGCTGCGGGCCCGCAAGCTCATCACGCAAATGGTGGCCCAGGGCAAGGACGTGCTGTTCGTCGGCACCAAGCGGCAGGCCCGCCACGCGATCGAGGAGGAGGCCAAGCGCTGCGGCATGCACTATGTTTCGGAGCGGTGGCTGGGCGGGACGCTGACCAACTTCCGCACGATCCGCGCCCGCCTGGCGCGGCTGGAGGAGCTGGAAAAGCTCTGGGAAACGGGGCAGATCGAGACCTACTCCAAGAAGATGAAGGCCACGCTGCAGCGCGAGATCAACAAGATCCGCGGCAACCTGGAGGGCATCCGCCGCATGGACCGCATGCCGGGCGTGATGTTCATCGTGGACACCCGGCGCGAGCATATCGCCGTGCGCGAGGCCCGCAAGCTGGGCGTCACCACGGTGGCGCTGATCGACACCGACAGCGACCCGGACCTGATCGACCTGCCGATCCCCGGCAACGATGATGCGATGCGGGCCATCGAGATCATCGTCCATGAACTGGCCGACGCGGTCATCGAGGGCAAGCAGGCCCGCCCGGAAAAGGGCGAGGAGCCGGCCGCAGGACCGACGCCGCGCAAGCGAAGCTCGCGGGCGCAGTTCCGCGCCGACGAGGAACCGGCCGCGCCGGCTACGACGGCGGAGGTTGTGCCCGCGCCGGCCGCCGCTGCCGCACCGGCGGCCGATGCACCGGCGCCGGCCGACGTGCCGGCCCCTCCCGCGGAGCCCGTGAGTTCCGCGCCCGATGCCTGAAGACCCACCCACACCGATACCGGAGAAACCGATATGGCGGAAATCACCGCGACACTGGTCAACGAGCTGAGGAACAAGACCGGCCTGGGGATGATGGAGTGCAAAAAGGCCTTGGCCGCCGCCGGGGGCGACGTCCAGCGGGCCATCGACGAGCTGCGCAAGAAGGGCGTGAAAGCCAGCGTGGCGGCCCGCGCCGCCTCCGAGGGGCGGGTCGTGGTCGCCCGCGCTGCCGACGGCAAGGCCGCCGCGGCCGTCGAGGTCAACTGCAACACGGATTTCACGGCCAAGAGCGAGCCGGTCCTCGCGGCCGCCAACCAGGCCGCGAAGATGCTGCTGGAGAACCCCTCGGCCGACGTCGCGGCCGCGGTGGGCGCACAACTCATCGAGGTCTCCCAGAAAACCGGCGAGAACGTGCGCCTGGGCAAGACGGCCGTGCTGAGCAGCCCCAACGGCCGCGTCGGCGCCTATGAGTACGTTGCCACCGGCAAGATCGCCGTGCTGATGAGTTTCTCGGGGAACGTGGCCAACGTCACCGACGAGCTGATCACCGACATCGGCGGGCACATCGCCTTCGCCCGCCCGCTGGGCCTGAGCCGCAGCGAGATTCCGGCCGAACTGGTGGCCAAGGAGCGCCAGATCGCTGTGGAAGCAGCCAAGGCCACCGGCAAGCCCCAGCAGATCGCCGAGAAGATCGCCGAAGGCAAGCTCAACGCGTTCTTTGCCGAGAAGGCCCTGCTGGACCAGGAGTTCTTCAACCCCGGCAAGTTCAAGGGCACCATCGCCGCGCTGCTCAAGGGCAAAGGCTTGACGCTCGAGAAGTACGTCCGGCTGGAAGTCGGCCAGGGATAGCCGCCAACACTCAGGGCGGCGCAGGGGTGGATGATGCCTGCGGGCGGGTCGTCGGCCGCGTCTGGGGCTGCGTGGTCGGCGGCGGGTCTTCCCACACCACCGGCAGCGCCTGGGGCAGGTCCAGCGCCGCGGCGTTCACAAACGCATCCCATTTGGCCTTGAGTTTGGAATCCCTGGCCAGAAGCTCCCGCCATGCCGCCTGTTCCATGCGCAGCAGGTAGGTCCGCGTGGCCCAGGCCCGGGCCCGTGCCTCCAGCTCCTTCAGGTCTTCCAGTCGTTTTTCGGCATCCTTCTTCCACGCCGCCAGCCTATCGTTTTCCTCCTTGAGCGCCTCATTCTCCCTGGCCAACTCGTTCTTTCGCTGTTGCGACATCTCCAGCTGCTTGAGCGCATCGTCGTACAGCTTCTTGAGCTGCTCATGGCTGGGCTCCTGGGCCGGGCACAGGGAGGCCCACGACAGAACCGCCACCCATGTGATCAGCCGTTTGGACATTGCGACACCCTTTCCCGGCGTGCGAAACAGCGGGCGATTGTACTATCCACGCCCCGCGCGACAACCTCGCGGCCGCCCGCCCGGTACAATCTCCCCATGGATGTGTACCTGGGCGCGCTGCTGATCTTCCTCCTGCGCATCACCGATGTCTCCATCGGCACGCTGCGGGTGATCTACATGGTCCGCGGGCGGCGCCTCCCGGCCGCGGCTTTGGGGTTCCTGGAGGCCGGCGTGTTCATCCTCGCCATCAGCACCGCCCTGCGCGACCTGGGCAACCCGATCAAGATGCTCGGTTACGCCTGCGGCTTCGCCGTCGGCACCATGCTGGGCATCACCCTGGAGAACTGGATCGCCTCCGGATGGCTGATGGTCCGCATCATCTCCATCGACAAGGCCGAGTCGCTCATGGAGGCTCTGCGCAACGAGGGATTCGGCGTGACGGCCGTCCGCGGCGAGGGCCGCGAGGGACAGCGACTGATCCTGTTTTTGGTCACGCCCCGCCGCAACGGCAGACAGATCCTCCGCATCGTCCAGGCCTGGGACCCGGACGCCTTTGTCACCGTCGAGCCGGTGGCGACGGCCATCGGCGGACATATCCCCCATGTGGCCGCGCCCGCGAGCGTGCGCAAGTAGCCGCGCCCTCGTCGCGTGTCGATTGACCGCCCCGCCGGCAGGTGTTCTACTCCCGCCCCGTGAATCGGCTGGTGGTGCTCTCCGACCGCAGGACCGCCCTGAGCATGTCGGCGGCGCTGGGGGTGCTGGCGCTGGCGGTGTGGCTGGCCAGCGGCTCGATGGCGCCCTACGCCATCAGCCAGGGCGCCATGTCGCGCGAAACCTATGTCGGCAACATCGACGACAAGCACTTCGAGGCCACCTACCTCATGTTGCGCGGCAAGGACCGCTCGCGGTGGGAGTGGTCGGTGGTGCTTCGGCGCACGCTCTATCCACTGCTCTCATACCCGTTCATGCGGGCGATGGGCTTCGCCTGGGGCGGGTTCGTCGCCAGCCTGCTGCTTCAACTGGGTGCCGTGCTGGCATTCGCGGAGTTTGCGGCGCGTCGCTTCGGCCGATACGCGGCGGTGGCGGCGGCGTGGCTGTTGGCGACGTATCCGGGCATCACCTACTGGGCGGGCTTGCCCTACTCGTATGCCATCATCGTGCCGGCCTGTCTCATCGGCGGCATCCTCCTGTGGCAACTGCAGGAAACGGCCGGCGCGGGGCGCATCGCGCTGCTCTCGCTGGGGCTGGGCGTGCTGTTTTTGGGTTACGACCTGCTGCCGTTCTTCGCGCCGGCGGCGGTGCTGGTGCTCCTGTGGCGCAGGCACTGGAAGGGGGTGTTGGTGAGCATCCCGGCCATGCTCCTGCCCACGCTGGCGAATGCCGCGGTCCTGGCATGGGTCTTCCAGGTGCCTTTCCGCAACAAGAACACCTCGCCCTACTTCGCCATTGTCAGCGCGTGGCTGAACCCCGCCCTCTCCGACCGCTGGGCTCAATACATCGCCGACCTGCCCGGCCTGGCCGTCGGGCAGTTTTTCTTCAGCAACTTCCTTTTCCTGCCGGCCGTGTTTGTCGCGGCCGTGCTCCTGGGCCGCATCGGGTTGAAGCTGCGCCTGGCCCGCGCCGAGATCGCCCTGTTCGTCACGATCGCCGCGGTGTTCCTGTTCAACAACCTCGCGCCCCACTACAAGGGCGTGCAGTTGCGCGGGCCGGGCATGGCCCGCCTCTACCAGCCGCTGCTGGTGGTGATGATCCTCTATGTGCCGCGGCTCGTGCAGCACGCGGCTTCCAGGCCCGCCGCGCTGCGCGCTCTGGTCGGTCTGGTCATCGCCACGGCAGCCCTCAACGCGACCATCGCTTTCGGCCCGGTCCTGGGCAATCCGCTGGCGTCGTACCTGTTCCACCGCTTCTACGCCCGCTATCCGGCGGACATGATGCTCGTGAACCTCGACAAGTATGGCCGGCGGCCCCTGGGACTCTACCACGGCCCGCGCGAGCTCACCCCCCGCGCCCAGCAACGGCTGGAGCAGCGGCAACGCGAGCGGGCAACACAGCCCGCCGGCAGGGAGGAACCCGATGAGCCGTAACGGCCAACCAGGCGGAAACCTGGCCCGGCTGTGGCGCCGCCACGGCGCGGCCGCCTCCTGGGCCGTGCCGCTGCTGCTGTATGCGATCCTGGCCGCAGTGCTGCTGCCCATGCACTGGGAACGCATCAACCCCGATGCCGTTGCCTATATCCGCCGCGCACTTCTCCTGACGCGGGGCGACTGGGCCAACTCCGTCTCGGGCTACTGGAGCCCGCTGATCTCGTGGTGCATCGCGCCGCTGATGCTGGCCGGCATGGACGGCCTGCATGCGGCCCACCTGGTGCTGGCGCTGTGGGGGGGCGCCTATGTGATCTGCTTCCACCGGCTGCTGCGCGTACTGAACGTGACGGATGATCGCTGGGTCCTGGCCGCGACGACGATCGTCGCACTTGCGGCAATCCCGGCCATGCTTCGCCCCGTCGCGCCCGATGTCATCATGGCCGCCTGCCTGCTGGCGTTTCTGGCCTGCGGCGGCCACCAGCGGCTGTTGCACAGCACCCCGCTCCAGGTGCTGACCGGGGTCCTGGGCGGAATCACCTATCTGGCCAAGGCCTACGCATTTCCCGTGGTGGTGCTGCTTCTGCCCCTGACCATCGCCATGCACGTGTATTCGGCGGGGCTTCGCAGCCGCGCCAACTGGCTGGCCGCGGCACGAGCGATGCTCGTCAGCGGCGCTGCCCTGGCCGTCGTGGCGGGCACGTGGATCGGCGTCCTCTCGCACCGCTACGGCCGGCTGACGATCAGCACCTCTGGCCCCATCAACCACGCGTACATCGGCCCCAACCCCAATCCCAAGAGCCCGCTGCCCTATGGCGTGGAACCCGACCCGTACATTGCGCTGATCGAAAATCCCGACCGCGTGCCGGTGGCGACCTGGTCGCCCCTGGCCAGCCGGGAAAACTTCGCCCACCAGATGCGCGTGGTCTGGATCAACCTCAAGACGTTGCTTGGCCTGGTGGGTGGCTTTGCAGCGATGTACCTGGCCGTGCCCGTTCTGGCGGCGACGCCCCTGGGGCTCCTGGCGCTGCGGGCGGATCGACGCGGGCAGGCGGTGCTCGCCTGGCTCCTGTGCGCGTCGGCGATATACGGCCTGGGTCTGACGGCCGTCTGCTGGATCCACCGCGACCCGCGCTATTTCGTGCCGGTGGCGCTTCCGCTCACGGTGGCCGTCGCCGTGCTGCTGCTGGCGGCCTGGCGCAACTCTGCCCGGGCGCCCGCCGCGGTGCGCCTCCTTGTCGCCGTGCTGGCAGTTGCTTTCGCCGGGCCGGCGATGGCCGGTGTCCTGAAAGCCTTCGGGTCATCGCAGCCGACGATCTATCGCGATGTCGCCCAAGCCATGCGCACCGCGGGCCATAGCGGGCCTGTTGTCACCACGCACCGGCAAAAGGGCCTTTACGCGGCCTATTTCCTTGACGAGAAAGTTGTGAAGTTCCCCCCGGTGCGCCACCCCGAGGAGGCCGAGGAGATCCTTCGCCAGCACGGCATCCAGGCGCTGCTGATGTGGCGCGACCGGCAGGGACGGCTGACCTACGGCCAGGGAGCCGTGGTCGCCGATGATGAACCCGAAGGAAACAGCGACGGCGACAACGAGGCCCAGGGCGCCCTGGAAGCGGCCAACCGCCAGCCCGCACGCCCGCAGGTGGCCGAGCGGATGACGCAGCGACCGGGCTGGACGCGGATTCTGACGCTCGACGCCGGGCGGCATGGACAGGTCGAGGTGTATGCTCCGCCGTGGCGGTCCGAGGGCATTGGGCGGTAAGGCACCGGCCTGGTCAGAACGGCGGCGGCTCGCCGCGCTTCCACCAGTCGTCGCGGCTGCCGCGGCGGCGCTTGCGCTTCTTGTCGTCGTCCTCGTCGGCCTCGGGCGCGCCGCCGGGGCCTTCCCCCTCTTCCTCTTCGCCCGGCACGTCCCCGCGGACGCACTTGGCCAGCGACACCGAGAACAGCGGGCTCATCGTCTGCAGTGCCGTCAGGTCCTCGTCGGTGAACGGACTGCGGGCGTCGCGGAACAGCAGGATCACCGCCAGCGTCTCGCCCAGGTAGGTGCAGTTGACGCCCAGGACCTCGTGGCCGTCCAGGAACTTCAGCTCCGCGGGCGTGAGGTTCTGCTTCAGCTCATCGCTCTTGAGCCGCAGCGAGCCCCGCCGCATCACCATCCCCACCAGGTTCTGCTGCAGCGCCGCCACCAGCGGCGGATCGCCGGGGATCGTGTACTTCATGTACGCGCCCAGCTGGAAATCCTGGCTGGCCTCGGCCATCCAGATCCCCACGTTGCTGTAGCCCACCTGCCGCAGGATCCAGTCCATCGTGTGGCACAGCAACTGCTCCAGGTCCTCGGTGCCGCCGATGAAGTGCCGGAAACCCTCCTGCAGCCGCACCGTGTCCATCTGCTTCGACAGGTCGCTGTAGGCCCCGATCAGGTCGTTGCACAGCAGGTCCACCTTCTTGCCGACCATCTTGCGGGCCTCGTTGAGCCTGCGGACGGCCAGGCGCATCTTGCCCAGACGCCTCTCCAGGCGCTGCCGCTGGGCCTGCCGCGACAGGGCCGCCTGCACGCGCTGAATGAACTGGTCGGGCGTGAACGGCTTGGGCAGGAAATCCACCGCGCCCTGCCGCATCGCTTCGATGGCGCCGTCCAGGCTCGGGTGGCCGGTCATGATCATCGCCCCGGCCGCCGGCTGCAGCTCGTGCAGTTTCCGCACCAGATCCATCCCGTCGCCGTCGGGCAGGCGCAGGTCCGCCAGCATCATCTCCACGCCCTGGTGGGCCAGCACGTCCGTCGCCTCGGCCACGCTGTGGGCAAACAAGAGCTGGCAGTCGATGCGCCCCTGGACCAGGTCGCAGATCAGCTCGATGACGGCCGGCTCGTCGTCCACCACCAGGAGCCGGGGACGGAACGACAGGATTTTTGCAGCCGGTGCCAGGACCATCGCCTGTTCTCCCCTCGACATTCGCGTCCTCGCGTTGTAGTGCAGGCTTCAGCCTGCACAAGCGTCTCAGATCGCAGGCTGAAGCCTGCGCCACAATCCGGCGGGGCTTCATCCCGCACTCTGGCCCCCGGCGGCGCGGCGCTGGGCGTCAGCCGGACGGGCTTCCGGTTGCACTGCCGGCAGCAGAATCAGCACCGTCGTGCCGTGGCCCTCGCTGCTCTCCAGGCGGATCGTTCCGCCCGATGACTCGATCCACCGCAGGGCCTTGGCCAGTCCCATGCCGCGCCGTCGCCCGGCCGGCTTGCTGCTGAAGAACGGATCAAACGCCTGTTTGGCGGTTCGCTCGTCCATCCCGCAGCCGTTGTCGCTGATGCTCAGTGCCACCCGCGACGAATAAGCGTCATGGGCGGCATGCACCAGCACCAGCCCTTCATTCTCATCGGTCGCCTGGATGGCGTTATCAAGGACTTCCACAACTGCTGATTGGATTTGCTGCCCATCCACCAGCACCGGCGGGATCTCATCCAGCCGCACCTCGATCCGCCGCCTGCCCATCTGGTTCAGGGCTTTGGCCTGTTGGATCGCCCCCTCGATCAACTCGCCCAGTGCTGCCGGGGCGGGTTTTGGCGGAACCGGCTTGGCGAAGGCCATCAGGTCGGTGATGATCTGGCTCAGACGATGTGCATTCTCGGCAATCGCGCTGGCCGCCGCCTTGTGTTTGGGGTCGGTCAACTGCGACGCCAGCAGTTGCGCCCGGCCGCTGATGACCGCCAGCGGGTTGTTCATCTCGTGGGCCGCCCCGGCCGCCATCTCCCCCACCGTCACCAGCGTGCGGCTGCGCAGGAGCTGGTTCTGGGCGTTGTGGAGCTGGCGATTGGCCTCGGCCAACTGCTCGGAAAGCGTGCGCGATTCCTCGCGAATCTGCGCGGTCCGCAGCGCCAGGCTCCAGCCGCCGGCCAGGGCGGTCAGCTCCGCGGCCTGGGGGCTCAGCCGCTGCGCTTCGCCGGCTCGCGCGCCCCACACCACCCCGCCGATGCAGTGGCCCTCGGCCTCGAAGCAGATCCAGTAGCGCATGTCGCCGGCCAGCCGCGGCGAGATGCTCTCCAGAAGCCATTCCAGCTCATCGCCGGTGCTGAGCACCGGGCCCTCGCCGGCCAGCGGACGGCTCAGCCGCGGCGGGCAGTCGATCACACTGGTGGCCATCGTCTCGCCCGACTCCTCCAGCAGGATGATCTCGCAGAACTCCTGCCCGGGCAGCGTCGAGAAAACCGCCACCGGCGCCGCATGCAGAACCGCGATGGCCGTCTGCCCGATGGCTTGCATCACCACCTGCGGGGCCGCATCCGGACGCAACTCGCCCTGGAACTGAGCCAGGGCGTCGAAGAACTTGGCGCGGATCGCCAGCCGGCGGTTCTTCGCAGCCAACTGCTCGCTCATCCGCCCCAGCTCGCGGTTGGCCTGCTCCAGGGCCGACTGGTACAGCTCGTTGCTGCTGGACTGGCCCAGCCCCAGGGCCTTGGCGCGCGGCTCGATCTGCTCGACGAGCCTCTGCTGCACCTGGCGAGTCATCGACTCGCTGATGCCGACCGCCTCCTCGAGCAGCGCCCGCGGGGGAGTCAGCAGGTGGTTGCCGCTGTAGCCGATGTGCTGCTCGCGGACCAGCAGGTCGGCCAAGGTTACCAGGTTCACCAGCCTCGGGTTCCGCACGCTCTCGGGCAGCGCGGCGGGGTGCTGGCCGTGCAGCCAGATGCAGTCGCGGAGGGCCGCCGGCAGTTGCCAGCGCTCGGCCAGGCGCTTGCCCACGACCATGTGGTCCAGGCCGATGATCGTCCGCTCCAGGTCGGCGATGTTGCCGCGAAGCAGGTCGGCGGCCTCGACGACTCGGTCAAAACTCTTGGGCAACACGGCATCGAGCGCCACCTTGCCCAGGTCGTGCAGCAGGCCGGCCACGAAGGCCTCGGCCGGCTCGATGGCGTCACGGTCGCCCTTTGGCTGGCCGGCCAGAACCTGCGCCAGCGACTCGGCACAGCACGCAACGGCCACGGAGTGTTTCCAGAACTCCTCCCGGTGGAAGTGCTCGGTGGCGGGCTTGTTTTTCGTATCCAGGGCCCCGAAAACCGACAGGGCCAGCACGGCGCTGCGCACGGCGTCAAAACCCAGCAGCACCACCGCCCGTTCCACGCTGTTGACGTCGCCGCGGATGCCGGTGTCCGAGCGGTGCACCATCTGCAGGATCTTGGCCGTCAGCGACTGGTCGGAGGAGATGAGATCGACCACCTGCTTGGCGCTGGCACTGTCCGAGCCGGTGACCTCCAGCACCCGCACCGCGACCGACGGAAGCGTCGGCAACTGCTGGAGCTGCTGGAGAACCAGTTCGACGCGTTTTTCGCGGAGCGTATCAGACATACGAGGAGCCAGTAGCCAGTAGCCCGTAGTCAGTGGTCAGTTGCTGCAAAGGGTCGCTGATCCCAGCCACGGACTACCGACAACGGACCACCGACCAACCCCCTACTTCTCAATCGCCAGCAGCTCGCACACCCGCTCGATCAGCTTCTCGATGTTGAAGGGCTTTTTCACGAACTCATCGGCGCCGGCCTTCAGCAGGTCGTTGATCTCTTCCTGATTCACCACGCCCGACACGATGATGATCTTCATGTGCTCAAAGTCCGGGTTGGCGCGGATGGTCTTGCACACCACGTTGCCGTTGATGTCCGGCAGCATGTAGTCCAGGATCACCAGATCGGGCATGAACTCGTGGGTCAGGATGCCTGCGTCGTAGCCGCTGGAAGCGGTCTTGACCTCGAAGCGCCCATCCCTTTCCAGCACATCCACGAACAGCTCCACGATCTCCGGATCGTCGTCCACCACCAGAATCTTCCGCTTGCCGCTGTCCAGGGCGTCGGCGGGGATGTTGTTCTCCTTCATGAACGCCACCAGCGCCTCCCGCGGGATACGCCGGAATCGGCTCCCCGGCACGCGGAAGCCACGCAGCCGACCGCTATCAAAACACCGGATGATCGTCTGTTGTGACACTTTGCAGATCTCGGCAGCCTCGCCCGTCGTGAAGACCGTCTTCATGTTTCTCCCTCGCATTGACTTCACATACTGGGATGGAGATGTGCCAAGCCTTCGGACTTGACCTGATTCCCCATTTATCCCCATTTAACCATCGGCATCATCCTGTTGCAAGTCTAGTTTGTTCATCTTCCCCAACATACCCCGTTGACCCAGGTGGCACATGCACAAACGCCCCATAACCTTTATCAGGCTGGACTAGCCATTTTGCCCAGAATTCCAAACGAAAAAGGCGGCCGACGCTGCCGTCGCCGCCTCTTTCATGGGCAAACCCGCCGGGATGACTACCGGTAAAACTCGATGATGAGGTTCATGTTCACCTCAAACGGCACATCCTCCGGGTTGGGCAACTGGATGATCCGCGCCATGAGCTGGGCCGGATTCCACTCCAGCCACGCCGGCACCGAGTGCCCGGCGTTCTGTTCCATGTTCTCCCGCAGGAGCTTGTGGATCCCTTCCTTGAAGGTGATGATCTGCCCCGGCTCCACGCGATAGCTGGGAATGTCCGTCTTGCGCCCGTCCACGATCACGTGCCCGTGGGCCACGATCTGCCGGGCCGCCCAGATCGTCCGGGCCACCCCCAAACGCCGCAGCACGTTGTCCAGCCTGGTTTCCAGCAACTGGATCATCGTGTTGGCGGTGTTGCCTTTGGACTTCTTGGCTATGGTCAGGAACCGCCGGAACTGCCGTTCCAGCATGCCGTAATGGAAGCGCAGTTTCTGCTTCTCGTTGAGCCGCACGCCGTACTCGGTCTGGCGCCGGCCGCGGTAGCCGTGCATGCCGGGAAGCGTCAGTTCGGGGCTGGTGTGCTTGGGGGTGTCGGCGATGGGTACGCCGACGCGACGGGATAACTTTACCTTCGGACCCGTGTAACGGCCCATGGATACTACCTTTCACGGGCATCGCCAAGGCTCAGCCCGCTCAAAACAGTGCGCAACGTTCCACTCCCGCTCCCGAAAAACCTTCCGGGAAACCCGCGGAGAACGACTTATGCGCCTTGCGGCGGGGCATGGTCTTGAGGCATGTACCCGCCGGTCTGGTCCGCCATGATAGCCGCGCGCCCCAAAGCGTCAACCTGCCTGCGCCGCGATTCGTCTGCCAACCCATTGGCGTACAGGCCGCGTCCGCAGGTGCCGGATGAACCCCGGTGCGGCAGGTACGCCGGATGGAGGCGTTCAGCGCGGGCGGTCAGGATCGGGTTACCCGCCGCAGGATCGCCTTCACCAGTACCAGTCCGCCCCCACGGTCAACTCGCTGCGGACGCTCTTGACCCCCTCGACCCCCGCCGCGATCCGGCTGATCTGCTCGATGCACCGGTTCGACCCGACAGCGCCGCTGAGCACCACCTGTCCGCCGTCGGCCGTCACGTTGATCGCCGCGCTGCGCGTATCGGGGTTCTTCGCCAGCGCCGCCCACACCCGGCAGCTGAGGCTCAGGTCCTCCAGCCGCTTCTGCGACTGCGCCGTGGGCGCAAACTCCTCCAGCTGGCTCATCATCGCCACCACGCTGCACGCCCCTTCCACCGTCACCCGCCCCAGGTGCAGCACCACGTCGTATTGCGACGGATCCTCCCAATCGACCCCGTACAGGAATCTCGCCCACCGGCTGCGGGCCTTGTCCACCTTCTGGATGTGGGCGATGGCCGCCTCGCGCGACAGCCTCATCGCCTCCATCGCCGCCCGGATGCGGTATTCCATGTCGGCGATCAGCCGCACCCGCAGCACCGAGTCGATCCCCGACAGCAGCAGATGCCCCACGTACCCGTGGTAGATCAGCTTGCCGGCACGCACATGCTCCAGCAGCACCGCCGTCACGGCCTTCACGTACGCCAGCCGTTTGCCGGGCATCTGCTGCCAGAACGGCGGCGTGGCGTCCAGCGCCCCGGCCAGTTCCGTTTCCGAGATGCCAAAGTCCCGCGCGGTCTGCTGCAGCAACTGCTCCCGGCTCAGGGCCGGAAACCCCAGGCGCTGGGCCAGGCACTGCGCCAGCGCGTTGCCGCCGGCGAACGACCCGCGGCTGATCGTGATGATGGCCATGCCGGGCCTCCTTGATGCCATGGATGTAGCAGAGCCGCCGCCCCACGACAAGCCGCCCGTCCCATAGGACCGGCCTCCCCCGTGCTGCGGCCGCGCCGGGCGTTGATGAGCCGGTCGAGGGTCTGTGCCGCAGGTTCTATGCCCACCTTGGGGCCCTTACCTCATTTTGTCGGCTGCGCGGCCAGTGCCGCCTCCAGTTTCTCTCGCTGGTCGGCCGTCAGCACTTTCTGGCCGATCTTCCTGAGCGTCGCCGGCACAAGCTCGGCATCCTGGGCGGCGAGGTACGGGTCCTTTTCCAGCACGCCCGGCTTGATCCACCTGGCGCCTTCCTCATCGCAGATCGCGCGGATGCGGGCCTGCTCCTCGGCGGTGGTCCTGATGCCCAGGGACCGGAGTCTTCTGAGCACCCGGTCGTTCAGCGAGAAGCCGGACCACTTCTTCTGGCTCTCGAAACTCATCGTCGCCACGACCATGCTTCGTCCCTTGCGCCGCAACTCCGCGTGTTCGTCGGCCAGCGCCTGCAGCTTCGGACGCAGCTCGTCGGCCTTGGCTTCATCCTTGGCCTTCTTGGCCGCGTCGAACTCCGCCTGCAGCGCCCTGCGCTTCTGGCCTTGCGGGCCGTTCTCCCAGGCCGCCAGCTCCGCGTCGCGCTGGGCGAGTTTCGCCTCGAACGCCGCCAGTTCCGCGCCGCTCATGCCGGTGGCGCGGATCATCTTCCCGAAGTCATCGGACCGCTGCGTGGTTGGGGCAGGCAGGCTCGCAGGCCCCACGGGCTCCGTCTCGGGCTGCTTGCCTCCGCAGCCCCAGGCAGCCAGCAGCGCGGCAGCCGCCGCGAAACCGAGCAATCGCCCGCGAAACAGAGCTGTGAGCATGTTTCCTCCGATACGGCGACATCAGCCATTGTGGTGCGCAGGCGCATCACCGTCAACCGACTCCTGGTCGGAGGACGCAGACGGCGTACCTGGTGACGCCGGCGACGGTGAAGCTGACGCGGCCGCCACGATGCGCCAGTGCCGGGGCCCGCCGGGGAAGCGGATCGGGGCTCAGGACCCGCAGCGTCCACCTGGCGCCGGCCGCTTTCATGGTGACCCGGATCGGCCCCGGTATTGGCTTGTCACGCAGATTCATCAGGTGCACGGCACGGTCGCCGACCGCGGGCCCCTGCCGATACTCCACCGCCAGCCCGCGCGGCCCGCGCACCTCGAATGTGAACGCCCCGCCGGCCGCCCATCGCAACTCCCGCTGGACTTGCGCCCAGTTCCTGGGCGCAAGGGCCGTCTCGGGGTTGCCGTACGCATAGCGATCCATGTCATCCTCGTACGCGCACGCCGGCTCCAGCCGCGGGATGTATGCCACCCGCCCCTTCCCCAACCGCACACGCACGAGCTTGTGGCCGACCTCCAGGCCGAATGCCTCGACCAGGGCATTGCGGGGACGCGGCCGACGCCAGTCGTCGAACGCCCCGGTATCCTCCGTTGCCACCAGCCCCCCGCCGCCGGCGACGAAGGCCCGGATGCGTTGCATCGCCGCATCCGACAGCGATTCCTGGTTGGCCAGCAGCAGCGCCCGGTAGCTCGCCAGCTCGTCCAGGTTCTGATCGAAGATGATCGCAAATGGCACGTGCGCTTCCCAAAGGCCCTGCTCGGCGATGTAGGGACCGTAGCACCAGTTGGCCGTGTTGTAGGCCATCGATGGATACGACCGCAGCACGGCTACATCGGCGAAGATCGGCCGCGTGCCATACAGCTGCTGCTCGTATCGCCGCAGGAATCGCCCCAGCGGGCCAAACACCCGCATCTGGCCCATGTTCGGCACGCACCCCACGCCCGGCACGTCGATCCCCCGGGTCATCACAGCGCTGAGCCACAGCCCCCGCTCATCGCCGTCATCCAGCGCGGCCAGGCCGGTTGTGTGGCTGGCCTTGAAGGCGCGGAACTCCGCGATCAGGTTGCCGCGCGGGCCCACGCCGCTGCGCACGCCCGCATCGCAGGTGTTCACGAAACGCTCTCGCCATCGACCATGGTCGATTCCGCAGTCAAAGCAGTCGTTCCTCGGGTGCAGGCCCTTGATGTTGATGCTGACCGTGCAGGTGGGTTTCCTGGCCGTCACGTATTGCTGCATGGTCGTCAGGAAATCGTGCACGCTGTGGCAGCGGAAGTCGATCCACTCCTGTATGGCCGGGTCGCTGATCCGCGTCAACTTCTGCGGCGGCCAGCGCCCCGACCACGCTGGCGGCTCCAGGCCGCTCACATCGTCGTAGCCGAACCGCTCGACGCGCTGGGCGGGCGTGTACTTGGCCTCGACGTACCGCGGGAACAACTGCCTGCACACTGAACACCGGCAGCTCTGCGGCTCAGCCCGCAACACCTGGTTGTCGAAGTGGATGTTGTCGGCGCCGACCTGATCGATGGCCACATCCAGCACCTTGCGGACGTAGGCCCGATAGTCCGGGTTGTTGATGCACGGGAAGTGCCGCCAGAGCTGGTGAAACATGTACGTGATGGGCCCGCCCTCGCCGCTCACCGCCTCCCAGCGGCGCGCCTCGGGCACCTCGCGGTAGAACGTCTCGGTGTGCATCGTGCCGCCCACGTACAGCGACACGCGCATGCCCAGCTCGTGCATCTTCCTGGCCACGACTGTTGTGCGCTCGATCTCCTCCCGCTCGGCCTCCAGGCCCAGACCCTTGAAAAAGTGCAGGATTACCATTCCACCCGGGCCCAGCAGCCTCGCCCACTTCTCCACATTCTCCGGCCGATGGTATCTCTCGTAGTACTCCGCGTAATCCCGGCGCACGCCGCCCTTGCGCCGCATGAACGCCAGCGGCTCATGGCTGGGCCACAGCACTTCGGCCAACAGCTTCCGCTCTTCGCCCTCTGTCAGATGCGACTGGCCCATGCTCATGCTCACTTGCCGGTGCGAACGCGCACGCTGGCGGCGTGGCCATCCAGGTGCTCGGCCTCGGCCAGCGCCTCGATCGCCGCGGCATCGGCCGCCAGCCCCTGTGCCTCGTACCGCACCACGCTGCTGCGCTTCAGGAACTCATGGACGCTGATGCCGCTGGAGAACCGCGCTGTGGTGTTGGTCGGCAGGCAGTGGCTGGGGCCGGCCACGTAATCGCCCGCCGCCACCGGAGAATACGGGCCGACAAAGACCGCCCCCGCATTGCTCAATCCGGCCAGCACGGCATCGGCGTCGCGGGCCTGGATGTTCACGTGCTCGGCCGCAAAGCGGTTGGCCAGATCGATCGCCTGCCGCATCGAGGAGACCACGATGATCGCGCTGCACTCGCGCAGGGCCCTCTCGATGGCCGGCCGGCGCTGCCGCTGCGGCAACTGCCGGCCAATGTCGTGCGCCACGGACTGGGCAAGCTTCGCCGATGTCGTGATCAGGAAGCAGCTTCCGGGGTCATGCTCGGCCTGGGCGATCAGGTCGGCCGCGATGAAATCCGCCCGGCCGGTGTCGTCGGCGATTACCACGATCTCGCTTGGGCCCAGGAACGCGTCGATCCCCACGCACCCGGCCACCAGGCGCTTGGCCAACTGCACGTATGTGTTGCCCGGGCCGACGATCTTGTCCACCGGGCGAATGGTCTGCGTGCCGAACGCCATCGCCGCGACCGCGGCCGCTCCGCCGACGCGATACACCTCCTCCAGATGCAGTTCATGACACGCGGCCAGCACCAGGTCGATACGCCCATACTTGCTGGGCGGCGTGCACACGACGATGCGCTTCACGCCGGCCACTTGCGCCGGCACGGCCAGCATGATCAGGCTCGACGGATAGGCCGCTTTCCCCCCGGGAAAATACAGCCCCGCGCTTTCCAGCGGCACGAGGCGCATGCCCAGCGTCACGCCCGGCCGGCGCAGGAGTTGCGGCTCGCGCGGCATGACGTGCGACTGGTACTGCCGCACCTGCGCGATCGACCGGCGCAGGGCCTCCATGAGCGGTGCCGGCGTGCGCTGTGCCGCGGCCCGCATTTCGTTGGCCGACACGCGAAGCTGGTCCGCGGTGAAAGCCGGGTCATCGAACCGCCTGGCCGAATCCACCAGCGCCGCATCGCCCCGCTCGGCCACTTCGGCCATGATGCAGCGCACCGACGCCTCGGCCTGGCCGCGGCCCCCGCGGGCCAGCGCCAGCTCGGCCGGATTCAGCCGCAGCGCCGCAAGCAGCCCTTCCAGCCGCTGGGCTTCGCCGGGGGCGTCCATGTGCAGAATCGGGATCATGCGGCCATCGTATGCCCGACGCAGATGCGGTCAACGCAAGGCAGCGCCAAGCCCAGCTGCCGAAGGCGAGGCCCTGCGCAGGCATTTGATTTCGGCTCGCGGGTTATCTACATTACAGTTGCCGGGCGATTAGTTCAGTTGGCTAGAACGCACGGATCACACCCGTGAGGTCACAGGTTCGAGTCCTGTATCGCCCATCGGTGAAAAACCCCTGAGAAATCAGGGGTCTGTTGAAGACGTGTGCCGCTATCGTGCTGTGCCGGCGCTGGCCGTGGGGGGCACGTTTTGCAGCGCAAGGCTGCACGCAGCTCCCAAGCGGTCATCTCTTGCCCCCTGTTGCCGAATCGCCGCCTGCGTCTTGGCAGCGGGCGGCGGGGCTGCTTTCCCGCGACGGCATGGGTGACCGGCGCATTGCCCGGCGGGAGTAGGGGACCGGTCGCACCGTCATCCGCCGCGTGGACCAGGCGTGTCTCCGGCGCCGTGCGGCCGCACACCCACGCAAAGCCGACGTCGCTCTGCTATGCTGTTTGCGCGATGGCCGGCCCGTGCGTCAACCTCGCCGTGATCGGATGGGGCAACTTTTTCAGCCACATCCACGAGCAAACGCTGCGCGATATGGCGGCCGACGGGATGTGCCGCCTGCGCGCCGTGTGCGCACGCAGCGAGGCCACGCGGCAGTCGGTGGCCGCGCGGATTGCGTGCGACTACACCACCGGCGACCACCGCGAGCTTCTGGCCGACAAGCAGATCGACGCCGTCATCATCGGCGCGCCGCACGATGTGCAGGCCAGGCTGTCCATCGAAGCCCTGCGGGCGGGGAAATACGTGTATGTCGAGAAGCCCATGTTCGCCGACGCGGCCGACACGGGCGTCGATCCGCGGGCGTACCTGGAGCAGCTGGATGCGATGGGCGACACAGCGCTGCATCGACTGGCCGTGGGGCTGAACAAGCGATTCGCCCCGGCCTACGTCGAGGCGCGCCGGCTGGCCAACCAGTGGGGCGGCGTGCGCTTCCTGCACATGAGCATCATCGACGATGCCTGGCGGTGGGGGGCCAAGTACCCGCCGGGGTTTCTCATGTGGCTGGATGCGTGCCACTGGATCGACCTGGCGCGGTGGTTCACCGGCAGCGAGATCCGGCGCATCAGCTGCCTCTCGCCGCAGGTGGAAGATTCGCTGGTGACGATGCAGATGGCCGGCGGCCAGGCCGTCAGCGTGTTCCTCAGCGGCAACGGCACGATGGACATGTTCAAGGAGGAGCTGCGCTTCACCAGCGCCGGCCGACGCTGCGCGCAGGTCATCGACTACATCGAGTTGGAGGTTTTCGGCGGCGAGCGTCGCGACGTGCGGCGCTACCCGGCCAACCTGCAATCCGGCGGCGACGTGCGCCATGTCGCGGCCATCACGCAAGGGGGTCTGTCCCCGTTTTTCGCGATCCGGCGGGAGATGTTCGACCGTTTCAGGCGCCTGGCCGCCTCGCCGAATCCGGCCGAGGAAGCGTACCTCAAGCACAACCTGCCCAACTTCATGCGGCCGCAGGGCTGGCGCGAGTCACTGCGGGCGTTCGTGCAATCCGTCAGCGCCCAGCGCCCGCTGGAAAACAGCGCCACCTACCGCGACGCGTATATCGCGTATCAACTGGTCAACGCCGGGCGCAAGAGCCTCGCCGCCGGCGGGGCATTCGTGGAAGCGATTTGACCGAGTGTTCCGCAGCCGGCGCAGTCTCGCGCGGCGGCCACAGCCCTGATCTATTTTCACCTTTCCGGCCTTGTGTGGCAGCGGGGGGGGACGCTGTCCCCCGCTCCCCCTGGGATTTGCCAGGCATGGCTCTGCCGTCCGAAAGCGGCGGCGGACAACGAAACGCGCTCTCGGTCGCCGGAGCCAATGCCTCGAAAACCCAGCGGCGAAGCCGCATCCGCGGTCTTGTGCCCGGGGAAGCCGGATTGGGTGAAACGTGCGATGCGGCTCCCGCGGCCTGGCCGTTCAGGATGCGGCGGCGATGCACCGGTCGATCCGCGCCAGGGTGCGGTCGCGCCCCAGAAGCTCGATGCTCTGGAAGATCGGGGGGCTGATGGTTGTGCCGCTGATCGCCACGCGGATCGGCTGGGCGACCTTGCCCAGGCCCAAGTTCTTGTCGGTGCAGTAAGCGGTGATGGCGGCCTCCAGCGACGCGGCCGTCCAGTCGGCGGCGCTGGCCAGAACCTGCCGCACGTCGCGCAGGGCCGCCAGGCCCTGGCCGCCGCCTTTTTTCAGCACCTTTTCCACCGCGTCGGCGTCATAGGCGACATCGCCATCCGCGATGAAGAAGAACCGCGAGGTCTGCTCCACCTCGCGCAGGGTGCGAAAGCCCTTCTTCATGGCCAGCAGCCGCGTCAGCATGGCGTCGTCGGCCTGGTTCAGCGGCGATTCAGGGTTGACGGCCAGGAAATCGCGCATCGCCGCCAGGAGGCGCTGCGGGGCGGCCGATGCGCACGCCTCGGTATTGAACGCCAGGAGCTTCTCGCGGTTGAAGCGGGCGTTGGACTTGCCGATGTCCTCCATGCGGAAGAGCTGCACCATCTCCTGGATCGTCATCCGCTCGCGATTCTCCCCCGGGTTCCAGCCCAGCAGCGCCAGGAAGTTCAGCAGCGCCTCGGGCAGGTAGCCGTTGCGGCGAAAGTCGTGCACGAGGATTTCCGGCAGCTCATGGCTCTGCATCCCAATGACCGCCATGACCGCCGACTGCTGATCGATGTCCAGCTGCTTCTGCGTGTCGGCCAGCCAGTCGGCAACCTGCTGCGGCGGCAGTTCGGCCGCGGCGGCCAGCGCCGCAGCGTCCATCCGCTTCTGCTTCAGATAGGCTGCGCATCTCTGGCGGATGAGTTTGTCGCGGTCGCGTTTGCCCATCTTCGACCCGTCGGTGTTGAGGATCACCGGCAGGTGCCCATACAGCGGCCGGGGATAGCCCAGCGCCTCCTGCAAGGCGATGTGATAGAAGGTGTTTTTCAGGTGTTCCTGGCCGCGGAGCACGTGGGTCACCTGCATCTCGGCGTCATCGACCACGACGGCGAAGTGATACGTCGGCATGCCGTCGGCCTTTCGGATCACGAAATCCTGCGCCTCCTCGGCGGGCAGGACGATCTCCTTGTCCAGCACCTCGTCGCGGAAGCGATGCTCCTTGACGGGCATGGCGAAGCGCACCACATTCGGCCGGCCCTCGGCCTGGTATTGCCGCTCCTGCCGGGCGGTGATCGGCCGGCGGCGGTAGGCGAAGCTGCGCTTTTCGCGCTCGGCGGCCTTGCGCATCGCTTCCAGTTCCTCGGTCGTCTCGTAGGCCCGGTACGCCAGCCCGCGGGCCAGCAGGTTGTCGATCACCGCGTCATAGACGGCCTTGCGCTTGGACTGATAGACCAGCTCCGCGTTATCCCAGTGCAGCCCCAGCCAGCGCAGGTCATCCAGCAGTTGCGCGCAGGCCTGCTCGGTGCTGCGGGCCAGGTCGGTGTCCTCGATGCGCAGGAGGAACCGCCCGCCGTGGTGCCGCGCCAGCAGCCACGAGTACAGCGCGGTGCGCGCCCCGCCCACGTGCAGGTAGCCGGTGGGAGAAGGCGCAAAGCGTGTGATGACGGTGGGGCCGGACATGGCGCGGGATTATCGACAAGCCCGCGCGGCTGACAACCATCGCCTTGCGGGGCAGGTTGGGAGCGTGCCGAGTGCCGACAGAGCCTCAAGTCGGCTATCGCATTGGGAGCGGGGGGCGGGCCAGGCAGGAGCTTGCGCTCTGCGGCCCGGGCCCGCCGAGGAAGAAGCTCGCGGTATAGAGAAATCAGTGATGTTCTCCGATCCGGCCTCAGCCCCGCGGTCGGCCGCGAGCGGAGCGGAGAACGTGAAAAGAGCTACGTCCCTTTAATCTGATCCCCCTTTAATCTGATCCCGATCCGGCCTCAGCCCCGCGGTCGGCCGCGAGCGGAGCGGAGAACGTGAAAAGAGCTGCGTCCCTTTAATCTGATCTACGTCCCTTTAATCTGATCTGGCTGAGGCGCAGCAGGTCCTTCACGCTGACGGGGCTGCGGTGGTTGAAGTCGCCGCCGGCCCATAGCGCCCGAGGGTGCATGACGACACGTAAATCGCGGCAGTGGAATCGCAATCTCCAACTCGGTTGGCTTGTCGGCTTGCGCTGACATTACCGGACCCGTCCCGAGGCTGTCGTGGCCGGCTCAAGCCCACGTCCTGCGAGGCGGATACATCAGGATAACGCCACAGACCGGGAGAGCGGTGCTGCGCAACTTGTCGATTCGCGGGAAACTGGTCCTGATCAACCTGCTGTCCAACGGGGCGGCCGCCCTGGCGGCCTGCGCGCTGTTCCTGCAGTACGGCATCATGACGGCCTGGCACCTGGCGGCGGTGGTGTCGGTCTCGTCCGTGCTGGCGTTCCTGCTGGTGTGGAAGCTGCAGCGGATCATCTCCGGGCCCATCGAGCGGCTGGCCGAAACCGTGCAGACGATCCTCGAGGAGAAGAACTTCACGATCTTCGCGGCCAGGGGCGGCAACGACGAGCTGGGGCGGCTGATCGACGGCTTCAACGAGATGCTGGCGGAAATCCAGCGGCGCGACGCGCAGCTCAAGGCCCACCGCAACAGCCTGGAGCAGGATGTGCAGCAGCGCACCGAGGAACTGCGGGCGCTGAACGCGCAGCTGCTGGCCGCCCGCGACCGCGCCGAGGCGGCCAGCCGGGCCAAGACGGCATTCCTGGCCAATATGAGCCATGAGATCCGCACGCCCATCACGGCGATCGTGGGTTGCGCCGACCTGATGCTCGAGCCGTCGCTGGGTCCGGCCGAAAGGCAGGAGCACCTGCAGATCATCCGCCGCAACGCCCAGCACCTGGCCGAACTGATCAACGACATCCTGGACATTTCCAAGATCGAGGCCGGCAAGATGTCCATCGAGCGGACCGTATGCGACCTGCCGCGGTTGACGGGCGAGGTGGTGTCGCTGATGCGCTGGCGGGCCATCAGCAAGGGGCTGGAGTTCCGGCTGCTGTTCGATGGGCCCATTCCCCGCCATATCCACACCGGCCCACTGCGGCTGAAGCAGGTGCTGATGAACATTCTGGGCAACGCGATCAAGTTCACCGAGCGCGGCAGCGTGACGATGCGGGTGTCGTGCCGGCCGGAGGGCAACGGCAGCACCATCACCTTCGCGGTTGCCGACACCGGGATCGGAATGAGCCGCGAGCAGATGGAGCACCTGTTCCAGCCGTTTTCGCAGGCCGACGGCTCGACGACGCGGCGGTTTGGCGGCACGGGCCTGGGGCTGGTGATCTGCCAGCGGCTGGTGAAGCTGCTGGGGGGGCAGATCACCGTGGAGTCGCAACCGGGCGTGGGCAGCACCTTCACCGTCAGCATCGACGGCGGGCCGGTCGATGCGACTCAGATGGTCGAGAATCCGTCCGAGGCGTTCGCGAACCCGGCGGCGGCGCAGCCGGCCGAGGAGCCGCCCGGCCTTCAGGGCCGAATCCTGCTGGTGGAGGACGGCGTGGACAACCAGCGGCTGATCTCCGCGCAGCTCAAGGCCGCGGGGGCAACGGTGGAGATCGCCGCCAACGGGCGCCAGGCCGTGGAGATGGCTCTGTCGCGGCGATACGACCTGATCGTGATGGACATGCAGATGCCCGAGCTGGACGGATACGGCGCCACGGCGCAGTTGCGGCAGCAGGGCCTGCAGTTGCCGATCATCGCGCTGACGGCGCACGCGATGTCCGATGACCGCGACAAGTGCATTCGCGCCGGCTGCACCGATTACCTGGCCAAGCCCGTGGACCGCCAGAACCTGATCCGCACCCTTGGGCGGTACATGCCCGCCAGCGGCGCGCCGCCCGTCCCGCAGGAGGCCGCAGCGGCCGGCGGTACGGCTGCGATTCTGCGCAGCAAGTACGCCGACGATGAGCAGATGCGGGACCTGCTGGCAAAGTTCGTCGGGGGCCTGCCCGACCGGGTCAGCCGCATCATGGATTCGCTGCACAGGGGCGAACTGGAAGACCTGCGCCGGCTGCTTCACCAACTGAAGGGCGCCGGCGGGGGGTACGGCTTTGCGCCGATCACCGCCGCCGCCGCCCAGGCCGAGTCGGCCATCAAGACCGGCCAGGCCATCGACGCCATCACGGCGCAGGTAAACGAGCTGGTGGAGCTGATCCGCACCGTCGAGGGATACGACCCGGCGAAGGAAGCGGCCGCTCGACCGTGACGCTCGCCGGATTGATCTGGGATTGCCAATCCGAGATTTCAGATTTCAGATTCGCGATCCGAGATCGTATCTCCACGGTCTGTCCCGCGGGCACATCCACCAGCGTTCCGTCCACGTTCAGCGTGACCGTCAGCGCGGAGGGGTTGCAGGCCCAGCGGCGATTGGCGGCGATGACCATGTTTCGGCGGGCCGCCTCGTAGTCGAACAGCTGGATGTTGGTGGCATACCAGACGTCGGCCTTGCCCGACAGCGGGCGGAAGATGCGATCCAGCTCGTCCCAGCGGTCGCGCGGGCGGGCAAACTCGTAGGCGTGGCCCCAGACGAAGAACAGCCCGGAGTTTCGCGGGTTGCCGTGGAAGCTCTCCCATCGCTGGGGCAGGGGCTCGGGGGAGGCATCGAACATGTGCATGGTCGTCCCCCAGGCCAGGGGCTCGGCCGGCGGGAAGCAGGGCATCGACCGGGCCGTGGTTCGGCAATAGGCGATGCCCAGGGCCCGCAGCAGGTCGATCACCTTGGCGTTGAACGAGCCATACGGATAAGCCATGCCGCGTACGGGGTAGCCCACCAGGTCTTCCAGGGCCTTGCGATCGTCCAGCACTTCGGCGGCGATCTGCGAGGCATCCAGCAGGGGCAGGTGCGGGTGCGTGGCGGTGTGGATGGCGACCTCGTGCCCGGCGTAGAGGCCGGCCACCTCGGATGCGTCGATGTTTCCGCCCTGTTCGATGGCCGGGCGCTTGCCGTCGCGGCGGAGTCTTGCCGAGTTGAGGTTGAAGGTGCCCTTTAGACCCCACTGATTGAAGGCCTCGACGACGCGGCGGTCCTCGACCACGCCATCATCAAAGCTGGTGGTGACGGCGATGCGTTTGCCGCCGGGAAACGGGCAGATTTCGATCCTGGCCGGTGCGGTTGGCATAGGCGCCTCGGTAAGATGGCGCGATTGTAACGGATGCGCCCGCCTGGCGCAGGGGCTGGCCCAGATTCGTGCCCGCCGCCCTTCGTCATCGGGCGTTTGCTATGGTATAATGAAGGCGGCTCGCAGATGCGGATCTGGCGGGCCGACGTGCCCGGAAAGGCGTTTCCGGGGCAGGGAGCCCGGCGGCGGGCAACCGAGGCAGCGGCTTGGGCCCGGTATCCCAGTGGCGGCGGAGGTCGCCAGCATGGCGGGCCGGCAGGCAACCTCGGCGAGACCTGCGACGGCTGGGCGGGGCGTGATCGGCGCCGGGTGCTTTGGCCCCGTGTGCTGGGTGTAAAGGAGGTGATCCGTGAACCATTCAGACTGTACGTGTGGGCTGCCGTAGGCAGCTTTCACGGGTGAGACTCCCGTGATGCACGCGGCTGCTTCGGCAGCTCGGAGGCCTGTGCCTCCCATGCAGCGACACACTGCGAAGCCCGGGTCCCGAGGGATCCGGGCTTCTTTGTTGTGTGCCAGGCATGTTGCGTGTTCAGGAGGTGGAAGTCCTCTACGGGCCGCGATGAGCGGAACCGTCCGTCCAGGCAAGGGTGTCGGCCGTGAGGCCGAATCCGAAGGAAGCCCATGACGGCAGCTCAGACCCGACGAACAGGAACCGGATACAAGGCCGCCACGGCGTGGGCGATCGTGGCCAGCGTGATGCGGACGGCCGAACAACAGGGGCGGGACGTGGTAGACGCGATCAAGACACTGCTGCGGGCGGAATGGGCCGGCGAAGACGCCGCGCTGTTGACCGATGCCATGGATACGTCGTAACTTCCGCCGCAGCACGGTAAACAGTTACGGAGCAGAAAACGTGAAAAGAGCTACGTCCCCTTTAATCTTGCCGGGCCTACCGGTCGGGCCGCATCCGCTGGAATACCGCCCGGCGCCGTTGCGCGTGCGCCGGCCGCTGGCGTCGGTGCTGACGTGGCAGATCATGGCCTGGGGAGTGTTTGCCGCTTTTGTGCTGGGCATCACCACCATCGTGGCGCCGAAGTTCGAGGCGATCTTCACGGACTTCGGGACCGCCCTGCCGGCGGCCACCGTCCTGGTCCTGGCGATTTCGCGGTGGGTGCGGCTGGAGTTCGGCTGGGTGGCGATCGTGCTGCTGCCGGTGGCCGTCGCGCTGCTGATCCGCATCTTTGCCCGCCATGAGGGGCCCAACGGCAAGCGGCCGTTTATCGAGCTGCTCGGCATCCTGCTGGCCGCGCTGCTTACGCTCTTCTTCATCGTGGTCGCGATGGTGGCGATGGTGCTTCCGATGCTCAACCTGATGCAGGTGGTGAGGTAGCATGATCGAGCGTCCCGAAGCAACCGGAAACGCCGGCCTGCCGTGCTACATCCTGTTGTAGTTCTGGCTGAGCGCCAGCAGGTCGGCGAAGTTGCTGTTGCCGTCGTAGTCGAAGTCTCCGCTGAGCCAGTCGCGGCTCGCGCGGTTGTAGTTCTGGCTCAGGATCAGCAGGTCGGCGAAGTTCACCGTGCCGTCCAGGTTGGCATCGCCGTACCAGGTCAACCGCAGGCGGACCACGTTGCCATCGTCGATGTAGCCGATGCCCCGGCCGGACGAGGCGGCCGAACTGGTGATGCCCGGCCCGGTCCACGACCCGCCGGCGTAGCCGGAGACAATCCACGCCTTGATGGCGCTGTAGGGTGTGGGGCCGGCGTAATCGACGATCAGCTGGTACGTGGACAGGTCCAGCCTCGAACCGGGTGCGATCTCCAGGGCGCTCCAGGTCTGGTCGGCGCCCAGGCGCAAAGCGCTGCCGGCGGCGATGTTCACCGTCAGCGATGGGCCGGTGAAGGTTGCGGGCACGGGCAGGTTGCCTTCCACGATCACCAGGTCCTCACCGCCGTTGCCGCTATACAGGATCGAGCCGATGGATGCGGCGTTGACCTTGTAGTTGGGGAGGGTCGAGGGATTGTTCAGATACACGGCCAGGTCGGGGCCATCCATGACCAGGCGGACGGTGTCGCTGGTGACTGAGCCGCTGATGTTCAGGGGCGAGGGGGGCAGGGCGGCGGAGATGATGCGGTTGGCGGCGGCGTCATACGAGATACGTCCGCCGTTGACGGTGAGCACCGAGCCCATGCCGCTGCCGGTGATTGTTCCCACGGGCACATCGCCCATGCCGGTGATCATGGCAACCCAGAGGTCGGTGGTGTCGGCGATGACGTTGACCTGGAGGGGGCCGGTGCTGGTGGCGGGAACGACCACCTCGGCGTCGGGGTGGGAGAGGACCCAGCCCTTGGTCCAGGCGCCGTTGGGGGCGGTGAGCAGAAAGTACGGCCGGCCGGACTCCATGCCGCTGGTTACGACGATCCCGTTGTTGTCATCGTCATCGCCGACGTTCAGGTTCCAGGTGTACGTGTGTACGGTGTCATCGACGATCCGATCCAGCGTGGAGAGCACCAGCGGCGCGGCGTGTCCGTCGAAGTCCACCAGCGTATGCCGTTTGGCCGAGGTCAATCCGCGGGCGGTGTACTTGGTGTTGCCGTCCACGATCAGGTATCCGCCGCCGTTGCCGGAGGCGTCGGCGGCGTAGTAGTCGGCCTTGCCGATGACGGCCGAACTTGTGTCGTTGATGCCATCGACCAGCAGCGTGCTGAAGTTGGCATCGACATCGCTCTTGCCCGGGCCGCCGATGAACTGCGTGCCAAAGGCAATGAGGCCGATCTGGAACGCCTCGGCGGTGTTCCAGCCCTGGCCGTCGTTCTTGAAGTCGCCCATGGATGACACCAGTATGTCATCCGCATCCTGCCAGCGGTTGCGGAAGTAGAAAACGCCCTTGATGGTGTCGGCCAGCGTGCGCAGGTTTGCGCCGGCCGGATCGAGCGGCGTCGTATCCTGCGGATAGTAGATCAGCGCCCAGGTGGTGCCGGCGCGGAAGGCGTCGTACTTGATGGCCGCCGGCGCGGGCGATGCCTGGCCGTTGAAGCGGTCGTAGAACCAGAGGTAATAGGGCAGTTGGCCGGCCGGCACCGTGCCCAGCAGCAGGCTGGTCCAGCCCTCGTTGTTGGCGGGGGTGCCGCCGTCCACGCCGCTCATCAGCGGCCGGTGGTTTCGCTCAAAGCCCGTGTCGTCCTGGATGAACGAATAGGCCGACATGGCCAGCCGCCAGAACGCCTTGCTGTCGAACGCGCTGTCCAGCGTGGTGTCGCCGATGCTGCGCAGGGCCTGGACGGCCGGCACCAGGAACATCCCGCCATAGTCGGCATAGCCCGTGCCTTCCTGCGTCCAGCCGCTGGGGCCGTAGGCGTTGTTGATGTGGCTCTTGAGCCAGTTTTTCAGGTCGATGAAGCGCTGGGCGCGCTTGCCGCCTTCCTGGTTGGCCGAGAGCATCAGGATCAGCTCTCCGCCGCGGCAGACAGCGTTCCAGTTGCTGGTGTAGGGGCTGCCCAGGTTGGTGTGCGAGAACGACAGCCACGCATCGAGGGCCTGGTCGATCTTCGACGAGAGGAACTGCGCCTGGGCATCGCTCAGGCCGCCCAGCGCCCAGTCGTAGGTCATCGCCAGCCCCAGCCCCGTGGTGGCGCGGGCCAGGCCATAGCCGCTGTGAGGCAGCCGGCCGTCGGGGTCGGTGTTGGTGTACATCTGCTCGACGGCGGTGTAGGCGGTTTGTGCATACGTCGCATCGCCCGTCAGCAGGTACATCAGCGATGCCTCGCGGGCCAGGTAGGCCCGGGCATAGTTCCAGTTGCCGTCGGTGGAGTTGTCGTCATAGACGCGCCAGTCGGCCGGATCGACGCGAGCCTTCATGGCCAGGTAGGCTTCCTGCATGGTCGAGCCGGGCACGGCGATGGCGGCTTTCATCTGGTCGAGGCGGCTCTGGGTGATGAACAGGCGAGGCGCGCCGGTGACGCCCGGCGGCAGTGTGGTAGCGGACGACTCATTGGACCAGTCCGAGCCGCCCACGGCGTTGGTCGCCCGCACGCGGTAGGTGTATGCCGTGGACGCCGTGAGCGAGCGGTCCACGTAGCTGGAGGTGTTGGCCGGCAGAGCGGCGATGGTCTGCCACGCGCCTGCGCCGATGCGGCGCTCAATCGTGAAGCCCGTCTCGCTGTTGGAGTTGTCGGACCAGTTGAGGCGCATCATCGTGTCGTTGACGGGGCGGGCCGACAGGTTGCTGGGCGCCACGGGCACCGTGGCCGCCGGGCCGGTGCTGACGAACTGGATGCCGCTGATGCCGATGCGCTGAGCTCCCCCGCCGCGCTTCACCTGAACGGTCAGGTCAACCAGGTGCAGGCCGGTGAACAGCACGTAGTTGTCGCCATCGACGGCCGCGGCGGCGGTGGTGGCCGTGGAGAGCGTGTGCGTGCCATCCCAGGTGTCGGTGGTGTCGCGGAGGTAGAAGGTCTGGGTGCCGATGGTGAAGCTGGGGGTCTTGAGCACCCCCGTCTGGTGCGAGCCCCAGTAGATGTACACGTCGTAGCCGTTGATCACGAACGAATCGGGCAGGTTGCGGAAGATGAAATCCTGGTCGCCGATGTCGCCGCGGTAGGATTTCATCATCGCCTGGTCGGGATTGGTCACGATGTCGGCCGACGAGTAGGTGTAGGTGATATCGGGAAAGCCCACTTCGGCGGTGGTGGGCGTGCCGGTGTCATCCTTCAGGTTTGTTGCCCCCGAGCCGACGTTGTTCCAGTTGGCCACGGGCACCACGCCGGCCACATCTGTGGCGGCCAGGTAGCCCTCGGGCACGGTGGAGACGATGAAGTTGACGCTGATGGCGCGGGTGGCGATGTCCTGTGTGCCCGAGAGCAGCACCCGCGGCTCGAGTCCCTCGATCAACCACGGCCGCTGGCGCACACGATCACGTTTGCCTGCTCGACGCACGGATCACTCTCCTCGTGTTCGGTGCCGCGGTCACGCCCTCCGTCCGGCAGTCCCTCCGCGGCCACGCGGATTCTACCTCACCCCGTCCGATAGGAGAAGTGATTTGCGGTTTTGCGACGGCGGCCTGCCCCGGGGTGAATGAAGCGCATCATCATGTCCCTGTGCTTCAGATGGAGCCGCCCGCGCGTCGCCGGCGCAGGAGAGCCATCGCCGCGATCGCGGCCAGTGACAGCCACGACGGCTCGGGCACGGCGGATGCGTCGGCCGAAGCGAACGAGGCGTTGTAGTTCTGCGACAACACCAGCAGGTCCGTGAAGTTGACAGTCCCATCGCGGCTGAAGTCGCCCTCGTCGTAGAGCCTTCCGCCCAATCCGTAGTTCTGCGACAGGATCAGCAGGTCGGTGAAGTTGGTCACGCAGTCCACGTTCGCGTCGCCAGCACACGTCAGCCGAATGAGGACGCTCGGGTCGCCGTGCAGGTCGGGCCGGCCATCGGTGATGCCTATCGCGGAGGATGGTTGGCACGCCGCGGTCGAGTCAATGATGCGACCAGCAGCCACGGCGGTGTTGATCGCGGCCTCGTCGGCCAGCGTGTAGATGCGGGCCTGGCGGCCGGCCAGGTCGATGCCGCCAACCACGCCGGCCGTCATGGACTTGAGCGTCTGGTCGGCCAGGAGCTTGAGTTGGCCCGAGGTGACCGACACTGCTAAGTTGGCCGATGCCGAAGCACCCGCGGAAGCGGGCACGCCGCCGTCACTGGCCAGCAGCACGGTCCCGCCGGCGACCGACAGGCCGGCCCCTGTGCCGTGCACCTGTGTGCCGCCGATCGTCAACGATCCCAGTCCGGTCTTGCTGATGGTCTTGCCAGCGGTGTTGGATAGCCCGCCGGTCATGGACAGGGCGGCCGACCCGGCCACGTCGATAGTGGTGTCGGAAGCCAGGCTCATCGGCGCGGTCACCTGGTGGCCTGCGGCGGGAGATGCGACAACCGTTACCGTCGCGCCGCCCGTGGCCTCCAGCGAAAGCGTGGCCGTTCCGGCGATAGTGTAGCGGCGTGTGGCGTTGTCGAAGATCAGGACGCCCACCGTCCGCCCGCTGTCCAGCGTGACCGTCGTGTCGGCCGTGACCTGGATCGCAAACCGCGCCGTTGTGCCCGCGCCCGATGGCGGTGCGATGGTCCAGTGGCCGGCGCTGCTCCAGTTGCCGTCGTTGGCGCTGCCGTAGGGCATCCACTCGGTCGGGCCGACGATGGCGCGGAGTGCCGGGTCGCCCTGGAACGAAATCGCCATCTGCATAAACCGCAGATCCGAGTCGGTGGTCGAACCGGCCGCGAAGACACCGTGCATGTTGGCGAAGGCCTGGCCGGTTGCGTACACATCGTCGGCCAGGATCTGCCTGTAGAACTCGCGGGCCATGTCGAAGCACGCGCCGCCCGTCGATGCCGGGTTGTTGGGGGCCGGCTGCAGCGATCCGATGCTCAGCCCAGCCGTGCCGATGTAGGCCAGCGCACCGCCGCTGGCGTTCCGCAGCATGGCCTCGCTCAGGCACGACTCCCAGTTGCCGCTGGGGTCTTCGTAGTAGGTGTAGTTGGCGGCGTCGCAGGCGATGCTGTACACGACGGAGGTCAACCCGGTCATTGTCTTGCCATCGCTGGTGGAGAAGGCGCCGCTTCCCTCCATCATCCAGCCCAGGCTGTACCCGTGGCTGTCCTCGAAGACGAACTGGGCGCCCTGGTTAAGCTTGCTCTTGAGGTTGGCGCTGGTCAAGGCGTAGCTGCCGGCCGCGCCTCCGCCATCCCACGAGGTGATCGTGTCGGTGAAGATCTGCGGGACATAGGTCCAGCCGTTGGCCTGCACTGAGTCGCGGAACAGCCGCCGCGCCCAGATCTCCGCATCCGATACCGGGTCGTGCTGCTGAAACCCCAGATGCCCGTCGTTGGTGGTATCGCCAGGGCGACTCGACCCCGAGTAGCCCACGAACGCCTGCGAGCCGACCAGCATGAACCGCTGGTCGCGGGCGGTGTTGCGCGGCTGGCTCTCGTAACTGATGAGCTTGTTGACGTAGTTGGAGACGTTCGTGGCATTGCGCACGGGCAGCCGGCCCACCGCCACGTTGGCGTGCATGTCGCCTTCGCCGGCCTCGCCGTATTTGTGATTCCCGTTGGAGTCCCAGTTGCCGGTGGTATTGGCGTAGTACAGGTCGCACGGCACGTTCTGGACCCATCGCTGCCCGGTGTCCTCGTCGATGTAGCTGGCGTCCACGTACCGGGCGGGCACGATGGGGTCATACGTGTAGCCGACGTTGGTCTTGGGGGCATGCTCGGCATCCCCGCCCAGCAGCACGTAGCTGGTGCCCCTGTTGTTCCGGTAGTCGATGATGCAGTTGCGGATCTTCTCGGCATCGTCGTAGCCGGCGTAGGTGGACAGGATGCTGGAGACGGTCTTGACCTGGGTGGCAAAGCCGTTGTGGCTGGCGCGCCAGTTGGCCAGCGGCTGGAAGGAACTGGCCAGCGAGTCGTTGGTGATGATCAGGTAGTCGCACTGCTGCGCCAGGGCCGTCGCGGCCGGCAGCAGGCATGCTGCGATGATCGCACTACGACGAATCCCTCGCATGGCGTCTCCTTCTGGCTGGCAGAACCAGCCACGCGCCGCCCAGCAGCAATGTTATCGCGCCCGGCTCGGGCACGACCAGCGTACCCATGTTTGCCGTCACCGAGAACCAGTTCCACGTTCCCACCGTGGAACCGAACCCCGCATCGGCGACGGTGAGAGTCCACGCGCCGGCCGGGATCTCGCCCCAGAACGTGTTGGACGCCAGCTCCCAGCCGGCGATGTTGTCGCCGCTATCGTAGTAGTCGTTGTGCAGCAGTCGTCCGCGCGTGCCCGACGGCGACGTCAGGAATACGTCCAACTCGCCCCGCCACAGGTGCGTGACGTCCAAGGTCACCAGGATGTCCTCCAGTGGAGTGGTATCCGTCAGGCTGAACGACCGCGATATGCCCGTCGGTGAGTTGTTCGGAATTGCGGCGTTGACCGTCTGCCGCCCGACCACCTGACTGACCGGCGGGGTGACGCCAACATACTGCTCGGCCGCCGCGGTGAAGGCATCCGCGTTGATCAGGCCGAAGCCGTAGTTCTGGTTGAACTTGTACCCCGCAGCGTTGGTCTTCCATCCGCCGTCGCTGGTGTCGCTGCTGTCGGTCGGATCGATGAGCGTGCTGGTCCGGGCCAGCAGGTGTTTGGCGAAGCGCACGTCCATGTTCGGACGGACCTGCTTGCCCAGGACCATGACGCCGGCCACCATCGGCGCCGAGGCGGATGTGCCGCCGAACCAGCTGGTGTAGTCCATGTCGATCATGGGGTCGTTCCCGGGACCGATGCTGTAGCCGTTGTACCCGTCGTACCCGGTGCGGTCGGTGGTGACGATCCCGACAAGCTCGGACAACTCGGTCCGGGAGGGCGCCGTGACAAACACGCACGCGCCGTAGCTGCTGTAGTAGGCGTACTTGCCGTCGTAGCCCATCGCGGCCACGGTGATGGCGCTGGGGCTGTTCTGCAGATCGCGGGTGTTGCAGTCCGCGCCGCCGCGCAGGCTCGTACGGTAGTTGCCCGCGGAGAACACGTGGAGGGTCTTGGCCGCCGCCGACGTGTTTAACGCGGCGACCTCCAGGGGGACCGGCGTGTAGGACTCGGACTCGGAATAGCTGTGGTTCTTCACCTGGATGGTCGGGTTCGGCCCGCTGGACTTGTAGAGCGTGGCATCGACGAAGCTCTGGGTGGTTCCGCCCCCGAACAACAGCCGCAGGCCCGACACCGAACTGTGGGGCGCTACCCCGCTAACGCCGATGCTATTGCCTCCGCGGGCGGCGGCGATCCCCGCGACGGCGGTCCCGTGCATCTCTCCCTGCAGCACCGGACTTGGGTCCGGGTCGTTGTCAACGAAATCCCAGCTGTTGGCTGCCGAGTAGTTGGGCGCAAGATCCGGGTGGTTGGTCTGCAGGCAGTCATCGCACACGCCGATGGTGACGCCCTGGCCGGTCAGCCCGCGGGCCCACGCGCCCTGCACGTTGATATCCAGGCCCGGTGTTCTGGTGTTGATCAGGTGCCATTGGCCCGGATGATCGGCAGCCGGGCTTATGTAGGGGTCGTTGGGGACAAACGGAACGGCGTCGCGCTGGCGGGTGGTCTGCACGCGATTGACCTCGGCGGCCAGCACACGCGCATCCGTCGAGATCGACGCCAGCGTTTCCTGCACCTGCGCCGCGCCCGTGCCCGAGAGCACCCACAGTCCCACGTCGCTGGAGAGGGTCGGCGATGCCTTGAGGCCATACGCCGCTGCAACCGCCTGCGCATCCGTGCCCGGCCTCAACAGTGCCAGGACTTGAGGCCCATCGGCCAGTTGGGCAGGCGCGACCGCCGCCCACACGATGCAGGTCAAGACACCTGCGGCGGCCATGGCCATGCGTGAAGCCCGCCCGCCCGCCATCGTCAGCTTCCTCATTGTCGCACCTCCCTCAGCCCCGCCTTGCTCTTGGCAGCCACGACACTGCCGATTGTCAATAGACCGATTATACACGAAACGGTGCCGAACCTCACTCTGCAAAAGTCCAGTTCTTCACGAACCACCCCTTGGCCAGGGGATCGGTGGTGAAGAAGCTCAGCAGCAGGTCGGCGACCTTCTGCCGGCCGGAGTTGCTGGGGTGCACGCCATCCGGGCCGAAGTCCTCTCGCTTCCAGACCAGGCCGTCGATCTTTCGTCCCTTGTCGCCCTCGGCCCACAGGTACGGCCCCCAGAGCAGCAGCGGGGACTTGGGCAGCGCCAGCTCGGCATCGCCCTTGATCTGCCGCTGGATGAGCCACCGGGCCGCGAAGGCGCTCTCGTAGGCATAAGGCTCGGGGTTCAATCCACCCTTGGCATACCCGCCATAGGTTCGGCTGCCCAGGTACACGATGCGGAGATTCGCAAACAGCGCCTTGGCGTTGTGGATGACAGCCAGCGTGTCGCGCTCGAGTTTGCGGCCGTGGTCGGCCAGCGTGCCGCCCGGCGATTTGTTGGCCAGCTTGATCCACGCCGTCTGCACCTGCTTCGGCGAAACCTTCGCGGCGTCCAACCGGCGACGGGCCTCCTGCCACGGGCGAGCGTCGGCCGGGGCCCACTCGGCCATGGCCTGCCCGCCTTGGGCGCAGTCCACAATCACCACCCGCGGCGACTTGAGGGGCGAGGCGTCGGCCACCTGCTTGAAGCGCGAGAACTCCTGCGTGGCATTGGACATGCTGATCGAGACCAGGGCAATGATGCCGTTATTGTCGGGATCGCCCGCGGCATTGAGGGGAAGGATCTTGGCCAACTCGGCCTCGGCCAGTTTGCGATGCTCATCGGGCGGCACGTTCTGCCCGCCGCCATACAGGCCGCCATCCTCGCCCTCGTAGCGGTCGTCGGCGGTCAGGTCGGTGAGGGGGATGAGGCGCTGGGGGGCCGGACGCTGCCCGGCCGGGCGCGTGGCAGGGCCCGCTCCGGCTCGCCGCGCCTCCAGCGCGCGTTGGACGTAGGCCCGCTCGTCGTCGGTGAGCTGCTCGCCGCGCTGTTGGCGCTGCATGAGCTGCCGGGCTTTGGCAAAGTCGATGGGCTCCCCGGCCGGCTGGGCATGCAATGGAGCGAGAGGCAGGAGGAGCATAAGAACAAGAATGATGCGGTTCATGGGATGTGCTCCTGCAAGACCGGTGATCAATCATAGTGCGGTCCACGAAGCAGCACCAAGCAGCACCAAGGACTCGGGCAAGATGCCCGAGCCAGCATGCAGGCAGCGCATTCGTGTGCATTGGTGTACATTCGTGGACACGCTCCGCCTGTTCGTGAGCGTTCGTGCTGCTTGGTGGATCAATCCGCTTTCGGCCTCGCGGGGTTGTGCGACAGGATGGATTGGTACAGTTCGATGGCCGGGCCGACGGACCAGGCGTGGCAGTCGCTGCGGGGATTGGGGCGGTCGGTTTCCGGCCAGGTTTTCAGGCCTGTGTCGCGGAGGCAGTCGGTCCACGGGGTGAGTTGATCGAAGAACATCTCGCGCAGGCCGGCGGATTTCAGGGCCTGCAGCAGGTAGTAGCGGTAGTAGTGCGTGCCGATGCTCGTCAGGTCGGTGGCCGACAGGGCCCGCTTCAGCACCGTGGCGGCGGTGCGAGTCGGCCAGGCGCCGGCCAGGATCGCCTCGATCTGGGCGTGCTGGCTGAAAGTGTTGCCGCGGGCGGTGTCGGACAGCAGGCCGCGCTTGGGCCGCCAGCATTTGCGCAGCGTGGTGCGGCGCAACTGCGTGCCCAGGCGCTCATGGTCCCCGGCCGCCTCCAGTTGTCCGCAGGCGCGCTCAACGGCGGCCAGCCACTGGCACGCCCGGGCCAGCAGCAGCGTCAGGATGGCCGATCCGCCATCGTCATCCTGCGGCGCGTTGCCGCACTTAAAACCCTCGGCCCAGTCGATGAACGGCGCGTGCTCGATGAAGCCCAGCATGCCATCGGGGCGCAGTCGCCGCGTGAACCACTCCAGCACGCCGCCAGCGGCCGGCAGGTACGGCCGAAGGAACTCGACGTCGCCGCGATACAGGCGGAAATCATCCAGCATGGCGACCCAGTACAGCCCGAACGTCGGGATGATCTGCACCCAACGCGATGGGTAGCGGCACTGCAGCATGCCATCGGGCAAGCGCGAGGCATGGAAGTCGTCGATGGCCTTGCGGGCCAGGCGGTCCTCATCGCAGACGACGTAGTGGTAGATGGCCTGGATGCGCGAGTCGCCGGGGAACTGGGCCTGCTCGTAGTGCGGGCAGTCGAAGAACGTCTCGTGGCTACATAGCTCGATGGTGCGGTGGCTGACGTCGAGGATCCGCTTGACCGTTGCGGCGTGGGCGGGATCGACCGTGATGCGGGCACGCCGTTTCAGCGGAAAGCCGGTGGTCTGAAGGGCGACACTCTCCAGCGTCAGTGGCTGGGCTCTCGTGCGGATGTCGATCTGCAGGTAGCGCAGCGAACGGAACCACAGCGGCGAGAAGGTTCGACGTCGGCCGCCATCGGGCAGGAACCGGTCGCGGTGGCCGAAGAACTCGCAGCCGTCGGTCCTGTCGCGGTGGCCCTTGGTGCGGCAGTCGCCGCGGTAGGGGGCTTCAGCGCAGACGGTGTCGATGGTGGCGCCCCGTCCGCCGCTGACCGTGAGCGACAGGTACGCGTTCACGGGCTGGCCGGCATCGAGGACCAGGCGATGTGACGATCGCGCGGGGACGGTGATGCGCTGGTTGCCGCTGGCAAAGGCGTGCGATCGGCCGGTCATCTGCGGGAGCGGGTCGGGGCGGAGCCAGTGGCCCAGCGGCAGGTTGCCCCAGGGGTCGGCCGCGGCCTTACAGACAACGGTCGCGGGCTCCCAGCCGGCCGCGCGGAAGCTCGGTTTCTCCCAACCCCACGGCGCGGCCGAGCCGTCGATGCGCTCGCCGCAGCCCACGACGTAGTATGGCGGCTTGTCACCCCAGGCGTGTTTGTCGATGGGCGTGCGCGACGTGTCGTGCCAGCAGAGCCACTGCGGGCCCGCCGCGACAAGCCGGCCCAGGTCGGTGTCGGGCTTCTGGGCACACAACATGAAGAACGCCGGCCCGCCCAGTTGTCCCACGCCCGCGTATCGGCCGAAGTGCCACGCCCGCGCGGCCAGCACATGCCGGCCGGCCGACAGCCCGGGCAGAACCACGCGCACACATCCCCATCGCATCGGGTCCGAACGTGATGGGCCGCGGGCGATGAGCTTGCCGTCCAGGAACAGCTCGAAGCGCTCGCTGGCGCTGACCCACAGCACCGACCCGGCCCTGGCACGCCGCAGCGTGAAGCTCCGCCGGAACAGCACCACGGCAAACCCCTCACGATCGGCCGAGGGATGCCAGATGGCCGGCGTGTGCAGGGCGGGATGGTCGTGTTCAAAACTATTGCAGTGCATGGCGTCCATCCGCGCTAAGCCAGGGACGCCTTGGATTTGCTTAGAAGGCGGATGCCCTCGATGGACATGCCCTTGTCGATGGCCTTGCACATGTCGTACACCGTCAGCGCTGCGACGGTGACTGCAGTCAGGGCTTCCATCTCCACGCCGGTGCGGGCGGAGATGCGGGCGGCGGCGTTGATGCGCAGGCGCACGGGCTGATGAGCCCGCGGCCGCAGCACGGGAATGTCAAACTCCACCTCCACGCATTCCACCGGCAGCGGGTGGCACAGGGGGATCAGCAGCCCGCATTGCTTGGCGGCCATGATCCCGGCGACGCGGGCGACGGCCAGCACCTCGCCCTTGGGCACGCGGCCGTCGGCAATGGCCCGCAGCGTGGCGGGCGACATCAGCACGTAGCCCTCGGCCAGGGCCTCCCGGCGCACGATGGGCTTGTGTCCGACATCGACCATCCGCGCTTTGCCGGCGCGGTCGAGATGGGAAAGCTTGCTCTTGGCCATCGGTTCCGCCTTCTGTATTCACCTCTTTCCCCAGGAGAGGATGGTTTCCTGAGTAGGACCGGCTGTGCCGGCCACGAACAACCTGAAGCAGACGGCCGGCACAGCCGGCCCTGCCAAGACGGCCGGCACAGCCGGCCCTGCCAAGACGGCCGGCACAGCCGGCCCTACCAAGACGGCCGGCACAGCCGGCCCTGCCAAGACGGCCGGCACAGCCGGCCCTACCATCGCTTCCGCAGTTCGGCAATCTGCGCGCACTGGTGCAGCAACTTCTCGGCCGCCGGGAGGTCCAGCATCGTCGCCGCGTCGCTTTTGGCATTCTTCGGGTCCGGGTGGCATTCCAGGAACAGGCCGTCCACGCCGGCCGCCACGGCGGCGCGGGCCAGCAGCGGGGCGTATTGCGGGTTGCCGCCGCTGGCGGTGCCCATGCCGGCCGGCTGCTGCGTGGAGTGGGTCACGTCAAACACCACCGGCACGCCCAGGTCCTTCATCACGGCCAGGCCGGTGAAGTCGTTGACCAGCCGGTTATAGCCGAAGAACGTGCCGCGCTCGGTGAGCCAGATGTCCTTGCCGCCGGCCGAGCGCACCTTGGCCAGGGCGTTGCCCATCTCCTGGGGCGACATGAACTGGCCCTTTTTTATGTTCACGGTGCGGCCGGTTTTTCCGCAGGCCATGAGCAGGTCGGTCTGCCGGGCCAGGAACGCCGGCACTTGCAGGACATCGACGACCTTCGCCGCCTCGGCCACCTGGGCCGTCTCATGCACATCCGTAAGCACGGGCACGCCGACCTGCTCTTTCACCTGCTTGAGGATCGCCAGTCCGCCGGCCAGGCCGGGCCCGCGGAAGCTGTCGGCGGCCGAGCGGTTGGCCTTGTCGAAGCTGGCCTTGAAGATGTAGCGGAGGCCCAGCCGATCGCACACGCCCTTCATGTGGCGGGCGACGGTCAGGCACAGTTCGGCCGATTCGATCACGCAGGGGCCGGCGATGATGAACAGGTTGGGCATGAGTTGCTAGTTGCTAGTTGTTAGTTGCGGGTTGCGTGTTGTCAAATCGGAACGATGAACGGGATGCGCGCGGGGAGGAGGTTCATGTGCAGGGGTGTGAAGCCGCCAGCCTCGCCGTCTATCTGCACCGGGACGGGCTCGTCGGCCGTCACAGTCACGTGCCTGCCCTTGAGGTACACCGCACCGGGAGCGTGGGTGTGCAGGCCGGCGGCCGCCTGGATGAACAGCCCGGCCATTTCAAATGCCGAAGCGCAACGCAGCGCGCACACATCCAGCACGCCGTCGTCCGACCGCGCATGGGGCAACACGGCAAACCCCGTGCCATATTCGGCGATGTTGCCGATGAACGCCACGCCCGCCGCCGGGCCAAAGACCTTCACGCCATCGACGGTTACCGCGATCGGCGGAAAGCGGTACTTGATGGCCGTCCGCACCACCGGCAGGGCATAGTGGGCCAGGGTGATCGGCCCGCGGCGGAGTTTCTCCAGCTCGTGGATCACGCAGGCATCGACGCCGACGCCGGCCATGGCCAGGCACAGGCCGTCGCCGGCCTCGGCCACGTCCAGCCGCACCACGCGGCGGCGGCGCAGGGCGGCGAGGATCTGCTCCTCGCGATGCTGCTCATCCCAGCGGATGCCCAGGTGCCGGCCCATGAGGTTCGCCGTGCCCAGCGGCACGATCAGCAGGGGCGGGGTGTCGCGCAGAGCCTGGGTTGCGTCGTGCAGGGCCCATTGGGCCACCGAGCGAAGCGTGCCATCGCCGCCGATGACGATGACCGCGGCCACCGGCCGGCCTGTCGTGTTGTGCCACCGCACGGTCCGGGCCGGGTCCAGGAACAGGTGGGGCGCATAGCCTTCGTCAGCCAGTCGCTGCCGCAGACCATGAGCCAGTGTGCGGGCGACGCCTCGGCCGGCAATGGGGTTGGCGAAGATCAGCACCTGCTCCATGGTTCGAGCGCCGATGCGGCGGCCAGGCAGCAGGCTACGGCAGATTGACCGGATGCGTCAACGCGAGGCGACGGCCCCGATGCAGCCGCGGAAGAACGCCGATGACGGCCGGTCGGTTCGGTACAGAAGATAAAGCATGCCCAGGCGAAGGAAGCCGCGCGTCAGCAGCCGCACCGACAGGTCCCGCCGCAGGAAAGGTATGAGCGGGAGGCCTTGATCGTCCCCGCCATCGGGCCAATGATCTGCGGCCATGAAGATCTACACCCGCGGCGGAGATGACGGGAGCACCGGCCTGCCCAGCGGCGGCCGCGTGCCCAAAAGCAACCCGCGGGTGGATGCCGTCGGCGGCCTGGATGAGGTCAACGCCGCCATCGGCCTGGCGGCCCGGGCGTGCGAAGGTGCGCTGCTGGAGCAGCTGCGGCGGATCCAGGGCGAACTGCTGCTGCTGGGGGCGCACGTGTCGGCCGAGCACCTGTCGGCCGGCCTGCCGCCCTTTGACGATGCCCTGATCACCCGCCTGGAACAGGAAATCGACGCGGCCGAGGCGGTTCTGCCGCCCCTGCGGAACTTCATCCTGCCCGGCGGAAGCGAGGCGTCGGCCCGCCTGCACCTGGCCCGCACGGTCTGCCGCCGCGCGGAGCGCTCGCTGGTGGCGCTGTCGCAACAGGCCGCCGTCCCGCCGGTGGCGCTGACCTACGCCAACCGCCTGGGCGACTGGCTGTTCGTGATGGCCCGCCTGGCCAACCACCAGGCCGGCGTGGCCGACGTGCCGTGGAAGCCGCGGGCAACGTAGGTCCGGCTGTGCCGGACTGAGCAGCCGCGGATGAACGCCGAAGAACGCGGATGAGACGGCCCATTCCGCGCCAATCCGCGGCCGGCCCAGGTCGTCGGCGCCTTCGTCGCTTCGTCGCTTGAGCCCTTCCGCCACCCGTTTGCACGCCCGCCGCGAGGCACTTACAATTGCCACATCGCTGCAAAAAGGACATTCGCCATGGGCGTGCTGGTTGCCGGGATGGTGGACATCGACAGGCAGGCCATCGCCAGCGGCCAGGGCCTGGGCGAATGGTCGCCCGGCGCTGCCTGGGGCACGCCGACGGCGTTTATCGGGATGAGCTTCGGCCCGGCCGGGGTGGAGGGGCTGCAATGGGGCGAGGTCAACGGCATCTATCGTGGATGGAACAACTGGAACCTGAGCACTGGGCCGAATTCGCCCTTCTGGGAGCAACCGGGCACGGTGGTGAGTTTCTACAGCGACGGGATGTTCGCACAGAGCATTGTGAGCGTCGGAGATGCGATCGTGACACACGTGTACCGCCCGTTTGCGATACCGATCTCGAGCTACCCCGATCCGGAGGAGGTTTCCTACGTCTCGCCGTACCTGTACGAAGCCGTGGTGACGATTCAGGGAGGCGATGGGTACTACAGCCGCACGCTCAACTGGACAGCGCGCTACGCCAGTGTTGAAGGGCTTGGAGAGACCGTCGGAGGAATGACCACAAGTGCGTATCTGAACGGCGAGTATCTCAGCGGCGATACGGAAAGCTACGAGGATTTCGAGGGCCTGGGGGAGGGGCAGTACGAATCCCAACATACGACCACCTTCTCCGTCCAGTATGATTCCGATCAGACTGGGCAGGGCAGCTTCTCGTTCGTGTTTGGCATGGCGGAGACGATTTCAGAGTTGCGGGAAGCATTCGTGAAGGCTGGGGTCGGCAGCGCCATCTACGTTGCTTCAGGCGCATCCTTCGACCCGATCACCCAGGAGATCACTGGACCAGCCGGTTGGGCCGGAGGAATTGCGCTCCAAGTCTCCAGAGTCCGAACCCTTACGCCGGCGAATCCCAATGCTGCTGGGGCCGCGCGGACGAATCGCGTTCAGATGCCGCTTGCCCCGGCAACCGTCAACTATGACTTCAACGTGTTCGACCCCTCGGGCCGTGGCGGTCCACCCGCGGCGGCGTTCGGCACGTATGCACGCTTCGAGCCCGCCGGCGGCGGACTAGTGAACGCAAACGCCCTCTTTACGGTGAACGTGACAGTTCTCGCACCCCTGTCTTATCGCGCGACGATCGGCGTTGTCGGAGCTCCGCCTCCAGGGAACTATGTTATCGGAGTTGTGTTGCCGAATGAATCGGTGCTCCATATTTGGGTAGCGGTATAGACGCGCAATCGCACTGCCGCCGGAGTAGCCGGGTTGATCTACGGCCGGAAGAATGGGGCGGATGGTGGGACAACGGGACTGATTGCATGGCATCACGCTGGGGCGCCCGACTGCGTCGAGTTGTCATCGGAACGTGGTTGAGTTGCATCTTGGTCGTTGGAGCATTCTGGCTCCACGGGTTGCGGCGTGCGGATGGACTGTACCGCGTCAGCGCAGACGGGCGGTCTCTGACCGTAGCAGAATCGCATGCGGGGCGCTTCCAGCTTCTCTATGCGCGCATGCCTCGTGTAATCATTGGGAGAGTGGCGTTCCCAAGTGTGCACACCGGAAGGCGTGGTGAGTTCAGGTGCACCGATTGGGATGGAACTAACCGGTCTGTGCCGTTCGACCTCATCGAACCAGATGCCAATGGCTACCGAGGTCGTTACGGCTCCTTGACGCCATATGCCAAGGGTGGCGTCTTCATGTCGTTCTCGGTCCTCAATCAGGGCTACGTTCACTGCCTGTTGGGCCGCGCCACAATGAGCGACTATTCGCCAGTACTCGTAGGAGGCGAGTGGACCGCCGCCGTTTCGACTCGTCAATGGGAGACACCATGCGTGTGGCTACAGCTGACCGGGCCTTACTGGGTGCTCCTGTGCATCATGCTTGCCCCGGGGCCGTTCTTCGTTCGTTCGGCCATCGGGCGGGTCCGGCAGCGACATCGAAACCGCCGCGGTCTTTGCGCGGTCTGCGGCTACGATCTGCGCGCCACGCCCGACCGCTGCCCCGAATGCGGCACCGTGCCGGAGACCAAACCGCGGATGGACGTCGATGAACGCCGATAGAGGCCGATCCTTATCCGTGTCCATCGGTGTCATCTGTGGCCAAATCTGACGCGGCGGGCACAGCCCGCCCTACTTTCTTGTTGCCTCGTCGCTTGAACTCTTCCGCCACCCGTTTGCACGCCCGCCGCCAGGCACTTACGATTGCCGCCTCGATACAAAAAAGGACATTCGCCATGCGCATACTGGTTGCCGACAAGCTGGCCGACGACGGACTGGAGTACCTCAAGCAGTCCGGGGTGGCCTTCGACGTGAAGGTGGGCCTGAAGGAAGATGAGCTGGCGTCGGCCGTGGGCGGCTATGACGCGCTGATCGTTCGCTCCGGGGCGAAGGTCACGGCCAAGGTTCTGGAAAACCCCGGCCAGCTCAAGGCCATCGCCCGGGCCGGCGTGGGCGTGGACAACATCGACCTGCCGGCCGCCACCGCCAAGGGCATCCTGGTGCTGAATACGGCCGAGGCCTCCACGCTCTCGACGGCCGAGCACGCGTTGGCGCTGATGCTTTCGCTGGCCCGCAAGATCCCCCAGGCGCACGCGAGCCTGCGTTCCGGCGAGTTGGATTGGAAAGCGCGGGGCAAGTACCAGGGCACGCAACTGGCCGGCAAGACGCTGGGCGTGGTGGGCCTGGGGCGCATCGGCCGGACCGTCGCGTCGCGGGCCCTGGCGATGGAGATGACCGTGCTGGGCTACGACCCGTATTTCACGGGCCCTTCGGCGCTGGACGGGCGCGTGAAGCTCCTCCGCGACTTTGACGGGTTCCTGTCGCAGCTGGATGTGATCACGTTCCACGTTCCCGGAGGCGAGGGCACCAGGCACCTGCTCAACCGCCAGCGGCTGTTCGGCAAGTGCCGGCCGAACCTGCTGGTGGTCAACGACGCGCGCGGCGAGGTGGTGGACGAGTATGCCCTGGCCGACGCCCTGCGCGAAAAGAAGATCGCCGGGGCGGCCATCGACGTGTATGCCAAGGAGCCGCCGCCGCGGGATCACCCGCTGTTCGGGCTGGAGAATGTCGTGGTCACGCCGCACCTGGGGGCCAGCACCGACGAGGCGCAGACGGCGGTGGCGGTCGAGGCGTGCAAGGCGATCGTGGCGTACCTGACCAGCGGCGAGATCCGCGGGGCGGTCAACGCCGGCGGTATCCGTCTGGACCTGCCGCCCGACGAGGCGCCGTTTGCGCAGCTGGCCCGACGCGCCGGCGCGATGCTGGCGGCGTTGTTCGACGGCGGCGTGAAGACCGTTACCCTGCGGGTGCACGGGCCGCGCACGCAGAAACTGGCCGGCACCCTGCTGAGGCTGGCGACGGTGGAGCTGCTGCGGCCGCACCTGGAGATGCCGGTGAACGTGATCAACGTCGAGTACCACGCCCGCAGCCGGGGCATCGAGCTGGTGCAGATCTCCGAGGCCAGCCCGCCGTCGGGGCTGGTGGGCGATGTGCTGGAGCTGCGGGCCGACGGCCCCAACGGCGAAAGCCACCGCATCGTCGGGACGGCGTATGCGGACTTGCTGCCGCGCGTGGTGCGCGTGGACGGCTACTCGATGGACATGGTCCCCGAGGGGCACATGGTGCTGATCGTGAACAAGGATATGCCCGGCGTGATCGGCACGGTGGGCACGACCTTCGGCGATGCGCAGGTGAACATCGCCGACATGGTGATCAGCCGCACGGCCAACCCCGACGGCACCACGACGGCGTTCATGATCCTCAAGACCGACAGCGAGCCGCCGACTTCGCTGCTGAACCGGCTGGCGGCCCGGCCCAACATCCTCCGCGTGCGCGCCGTCGCGCTGCCGCCGCGCGGCGCCAGCGCGTAACCGCGATGACACACGAGCAACTGCTGGCGATATCGCTGATGCCGGCCGCCTACCTTGCCGGCTCGGTGCCCTTCGGGCTGCTGGTGGGGCTGGCCCGCGGCGTGGATGTACGCAAGGCCGGCAGCGGGAACATCGGCGCCACCAACGTCGCCCGGCTGCTGGGCGCCCGGTATTTTGCACTGGTTTTTGCGCTGGATGTGCTCAAGGGCCTGCTGCCCACGCTGGCCGCCGGCCGGGTCCTGGGCCGCGGCGGACCGGAACTGCAACCGATGGACTTTCTGTTGTGGCTGCTGGTGGCGGCGGCGGCCATCGCCGGCCACATGTTCAGCATCTTCCTGGGCTTCCGCGGCGGCAAGGGCGTGGCCACCGGCGCGGGCGCGGCTCTGGGCGTGTACCCCTATTTCACGGCTCCCGCCCTGGTCGCCCTGCTCGCGTTCATCGTCGTGTTCCTGGTCTGGCGCTATGTCAGCCTGGGGTCGATCGCCGCCGCCGTCGCCCTGCCCGTGGCCTACGTCCTGATCGGCCTGGCGATGGGCTGGCCGATCACCGGCCGACAGCTTCCCCTGCTGGTTTTCGCAATCCTCATCGGCGGCCTGGTCATTGCGCGACACCGCGCCAACATCTCCCGGCTGCTGGCCGGGACCGAACCCCGCGCCGGCCGGTCGGCCTGACCGACGCGCTTTTTCGGCGGCGGCAGTGCTTCGGCACGTTCCGTGGCGCAGCGGCGTTGCGCTGGCGGCGGGCATGGCCCTTGGCGGCAACCTCCCGCGGCAGGCGGCACTGTCGCCCCTCGGGTTATCGGAACTTATATCCGGACCGCCCTTGCCGCCGTTTCTCCGGCACGCCGCCGGACTTGGGGTATGATGGGACTGCCAGTCCGAAAAGGCGGGGAAGCCGCCCGGGGGGCGGTCTTCCATTCTGGAAGTTGAAGCGCTGGCGGGCCGATAATGCCCGTTCGCGCAGGTATGGCAGGCCCGAGCGGCCGCGATCGAAAGGGGGCACTGATGTTTGGACCCACCACAGGCAAACTGGCCGATGCAACCCGCAGCGTCATCGAGACGCTCGAGCAGCGAAGGCTGCTGACCTACACGCCCGGCGGAATCGGCGACCCGGACCTGGACGGCGGATCGGCCTACGAGTTGCCCCCTGGTCTGGGCGGCGTCGGCGATCCCGGCCCCGCCGTGGACGAAGGCCAGGGCGACGGCGGCGAGGGCGGCGGCAACGGCAGTGAAAATGGCGGCGACGACGGAAGCGAGAATGGCGACGGGGAGGGCGAGGGCGGCGTCGTGGTCAGCCCCTTTGCCAACGGCATCAGCATTACCGGCTCCGGCCGCGGACTGCTGGACGATCAGCGGACCTTCGGCGTGGCCGCCGGTTCGGAACTGCCCGAAGGCACAACCTATCACTGGCAGGTGCGCGACGCCCAGGGCAACCTCGTGGCCGAGGGCGATCAGTCGAGCTTCGCATTCGGCCCGGCCGCGGCAGGCGAATACCTGATCACCGTAACCGTCGAGGACGGCGAGGGACACCAGGCCACGGCCTCGACACCCTACGTCGTTCTGCCCATGCGGCCGGACCCAATCTTCAACGGCGACCGCACGAAACTGGCGCTGGTGGTCGATGGCACCGACGGCGATGATGTAATTCTCATCTCGCCCTCCCGCAAGGTCGGCTCGCTGACGCTGTCGTTCAACGGCGTGGTCAGCCGTATCAGCCCGCCGGCGGGCGCGGCCATCACGCGGATCATCGCCGACGGCCGCAACGGCAACGACCAGGTCATCGTCGATCTGTCCGTGACGACGCCCGCGATCCTCTACGGCGGAAACGGCAACGACCGCCTGCGGGGCGGCGGCGGGCACGACGTGCTGATCGGCGGCGATGGCAACGATCAGATCGGCGGCGGGCCAGCCGGCGAGCTGCTCATCGGCGGGCGCGGCAACGACCGCCTCTACGGCAAGCCCGGCAGCGACATCCTCATCGGTGGCTATACCGACCTGGACGAGTACAGCGAGGAAAACCAGCGGGCGCTGTGTCATGCCCTGACGCGGTGGCTGGCGGCCCGCAGCGTGGATATGAAGCTCCAGCGCCTGCAGCGCAACCTCGGCCCGTTCATGCACGACGACGGCGAAGTGGACCGCCTGGCCGGCGGACGGGGCTACGACCAGTTGATCAAGGGCCTGGCGGACGGAGGACTGCTCACCTGAACATCCAGCGTTTCCGGGGGGAAGGCAGCCGTCAAGGGCGATCCTCGCCAGAGGGTCGCCCTTCCCATATGATCCCCGGGCAGATCAGGCGTTCTTTGCCGGAGATGCGCATTCACGCGTATCAGCTCGAGTATGACCCCCAGAGCCTTGACCTGACGGTCTGTGCCGGGCGCAGCGTCACGTTCGTGCAGACTGTGCGCGGGCCCGATCCGGGCGTGCCCTACAGCGTTTGCCTGGCCGTCGAGGGACCGCTGCCGCCAGGCATCGCCATCGCCGCTTCGCCCAACCCCCTGCCGTTCGGCGCATCGGACCAGGCCCGCATCCAGGAGCGCAGCTGGCTGATCACCATCAGTGCCGAACCCGACGTGCACGCGGCCACCCACCGCCTGCCGCTGATCCGCGCCCGCCCCACCGCCGAGTCGGGCGTCAGCGACAATCCGGACGCAGGAACCCTCGTGACTCTGCACGTCCAGGCCGCCGGCGCCGAGGATGCCACCTTCACCACGACCGTCAACACGCCGTTGCACGTTCCTGCCCCCGGGCCGCTGCGGGGCGTGGCGGAGCGTCTGGGTCGGCCGGCCGTCGCCGTGCTGGTGACGCCGCCCACCCACGGGGCGCTGATGCTTCAGGGCGACGGGGCGTTCCTCTACATGCCCAAGGCCCGCTACACCGGGCCCGACAGCTTCCGCTACAAACTGGACAAGGATGCGCCCGACTCCACCGCCGCCACCGTGTGGCTGCTGGTTTCGCCGGCCGCGCCGGCCCAGCCGCCGCGGGCAGCGGATCACAACCAGCCGCCCCCGTCGAACTCCGCCGTCGGAACCGCCCAAAGCGATTCGACTGCAGCGGTGAGGTCTTCGGCCAGGGGCGACCGGAGGGGCGGCGGCCAGGACGGCAGCGGGTAGGCGGCGCCGGCCAGCGCGGCCGGAACCGCCGTAGGCCCCAGGGAGCTCGAAATCTTCACGCCGAACGTGCCCAGCGCCCCACCGGCGACGAAGTTGCCATCGACATCGGCCACGGCGTTCCTGCGGACGATCACCGTGTAGGTGCCGTTGTCGCTGATGTCCCATGAGCCGCCGGGCGGGGTGATGCGATAGACCGCGCTGACCAATCCTTGCGCCGGCCGGCTGTAGTTCACGAGGCGGGCGAACGTGCTGTTGCCCGAGGGGAAGATCACGCCAACATCGCGGTTGCCCAGGGTCGTGACATCGATGTCGCGGTCGTCGCGCCATTCGACGCCGAAGCGATAGCGGGTTCCGCCGGGCTCCTTGACCCGCCGCGGGTACAGCGTGCCCGTCGGCGGCCCATCCTCGCCGGCCGGCGTGAGCAAAAACGCCCGCTGCTCGCTGGACCCTGCGACAATGCCCAGGCCGACGATCTGCCCGGAGTTGTTGATGTCCATCGCCATCTGCAAAACCCACGCCCCCTTGTTCACGACCAGGCCGTTGAGGTCGCGCATCTGTGCGCCGTCATAGACGAACGCCCGCGGCTCGTTGGCCGACAACTCGCCGTAGCCGACCACCCAGCCGTCGTCGTTGATCGCCAGTCCCTCGGTGCGCGGGCCGTTGGTGCTCAGCCGGCCCACGACCGTGGCGCTCAGGTTGGAGCCCCAGATGACCAGGTGCCGCTGGCCGCTGTCGTATTCCACGTAGCCGGTGATCTGGTCGGAGGCGTTGATATCGGCCGCGGAACTGCCCGTTCCGCCGACGGCGCCCAGATCGATCATGGCGCCGTTTCGCACCAGGAAGGCATGGGTGCGGCCCAAGGCCGTGTTCGAGGCCCCGACGACGCGCCCGTTGTCGTTGATGGCAAACGCCCAGCTGTTGAGCCCGCCGAGCGTGCCCAGGTTCGCCGAGTCGCGCAGCACCCCGTCGCTGGTCACGAACGCGCGGGCCGCGCCGCCGGCCGTCCGCGCCCAGCCCACCGCCGTGCCGAAACGGTTCACATCCGTCGCGGCGCTGGTCGCGCCGCCGAAGGTGCCCATCGTCGCCACGCCGTTGACCGAGAACCTCGCCGCCAGGCCGTTGTACACGCCCACCACGTGCCCCAGCTCGCTGATGCCCTTGGCCTCGCTGCTGTTGGGCAGTCCCGAGGTCAGGTTGCTCATCGTGCCGTTGGTCCAGCGAAACGCCTGGGCGAACCCCTGGGCGTTATTGGAGAACCCGACCACCAGCCCGTCATCGTTGATGGCGTTGGCCACCGCCCCGACCCCGCCCAGCGTGCCCAGATCGGTCAGGGTGTAGGTCACGGCCAACAGGACCCTGCGTTCCAGAGCCTCGATCACGACGGCCCCAACCCGGCCCGGCGCACAATGCGCATTGTGTTTCATCAGTCTCCCTCGGGAGGCAGGAACAGGCCGGGATGGCCACGCATCCCGCATCCGGCCCCGTCCAACGCCTCCAAGAGCCTATCGCGGCGAAGCCGCCGGTCAAAGAAGAATCGGGTCGGCGGCGGAGATGATATCCAGCGAAAGGCCCGGCGACTTGGTCGGCGGCACATGGCCCAGGGGCATGGCGGTCAGGAACACGGGGGCCGTTGCCGTGGCTGGGGTCGTCGTCGCAATGCGCACCAGGAATGTGCCCAGCAGACCGCCGGCGACATGGCTGCCGCCCAGATCGGCCACGGACTGCCGCCGCACCAGCACGGAACAGGTGCCATTGTCGCTGCTGTCCCAGGTGCCGCCTGGGGCGGCGATGCGGTACGTGGCGCTGACCAGCCGAGATGACGGCTGGGAGTAGCTCACCAGGCGGGCAAAGGCGCTGCCGCCACGCGCAAAGAGCACCGCGATGTTGCGATTGCCCAGCGTCGCCACGTCGATGCCCTGGTCATCGCGCCACTCCACCACAAAGCGATGCCCGGTGCCGCCGGCCGTGGTCACCCGACGCGCGATCAGCGTCCCGCTCGGCGGCTCGTTTGCGCCGGGCACGAAGTCCACCTGGACATTCTCGCCGCCGAGGCTCACCGTTCCGCCGCCGATCGTTCCGCCCAGGCCCGCGCCGCTGGCGGTAACCCGGTACGTCCCGGCCGGCAGCGCCAGCGAGTATCCGCCCGAAGCCCACGATGTGGCCGTGAACAGCGCCCCGTCGGAAAGCCTCCGCGCGCTGATGGTGATGCCCCCCAGCCCCTCGCCGGGCGTGTAGAAATCGTCATCCACCACCGCGTCGGTATAGACCACGCCGGTGAGGAACACGCCGCTGCCGCTGTAGGCGAAGTCCTCGCAGGCCATCACCGCGTTGTAGCCATGGAACTCGCCGCTGATCACGCCCACGCCGATCTGCCGCAAGTTCGCGGCCATGAGGTTGATGCGATGGCCGCGGCCGGCGATGCCTTCGTCCACAAACAGGTTCCGATGCAACTGGAGCGCGGTGGTCGTCGGGTCGGGCACCGACGGCGCGCTGCCGCTCCAGGCGATGTTCTCCGACCAGCCATAGGAGCCGGCGAAGCTGTATCCAGCGCTGGCCATCCTCGCGCCGGGATTGCTCCCGCCCGAGCCGGTGTGGCTGAAGGTGTCGGTATCGATCATCCACTGCGCATGCCGCCGGGCCGCATCGGTCAGGTACGGGTCGATGGCCAGGGGCTGTTTGGGCGATGTGGAAATCGTGCCGGCGGCCAGCCCCTCGTTGAGGGCGATGCCGAAGCGCGCGGCTTCGCCGGCCGGGTCCGCCCGGCCGCGGTTGATCAGTTCCACCAGGTACTGCTCCACGGCCGTGGGATACGCGGCCGATAACAAATACCTCCGCTCCAGCGGCAACAGCTCAAAACAGGCCATGGATGCCCTCCGCGCGCCTCTCCGCCCTCTTGATCGACCAGATCCGGGCGACGTTCCAATGAACTACAGCGGGCGGGTGGCCCGGCGCAGGCGGTCGCGTACGGCCGCCCAGGCGGGCTCATCGGGCGGCATCTCGATGAAAATCGCCGCGATGGGCGGCCGGTCCATCTCTCGCAGCACGCTGTAGAGGCACCGGGCGTAGGCTTCCGGCAACGAGGGCATCTCCACGACCCGCCCCGCCACCTCGCTGACGCCGATCACCGGCCCGATCAGCAGCACCGCCCCGCCGTGAGATCGCTCCAGCACCTCGGACAACTGCTCCGTGGTGAACCGCCAGGCCGGCGTCCGGGGGGCGTAGTGCAACTCCTGCATGCCGGGGCTTCGCGCGGGGCCCCGCGGGGGCTCGTCGGGTGGCACATTCACCGGCCCGATCTGCGCCTGGATCTGACCCTGCGTGATAGCGCCCGGGCGCAGGATCGTCGGGCGGCTGCCGCTCAGGTCCAGGACCGTGGACTCGATGCCCACCCTGCAGGGTCCGCCGTCGAGGATCAGGTCCACCGCATCGCCCAGCTCCTCGCGCACATGCTGGGCCGTGGTGGGGCTGACGCGCGTGGAACGGTTGGCGCTGGGCGCGGCGACCGGGCCGTCAAACGCCCGCAGCAACGCCAGCGCCAGGGGATGATCCGGACACCGCAGCCCGACCGTGTCCCGCCCCGCCGACGCCTCGGGCACGACTCGGTCCGACCGCGGCAACACCAGCGTCAGCGGCCCCGGCCAGAAACGCTCGGCCAGCCGCCGGGCGTGCTCGGGCCACGACGCCGCGTAGCGCTGCGCCGACTGGGCATCGGCCACGTGGACGATCGTCGGATTGTCGTGGGGACGCTGCTTGGCGGCGTAAAGACGGCGGACGGCTTCGGTGCTGCCGGCGTCGGCGCCCAGGCCATAGACCGTCTCCGTGGGGAAGGCCACCAGCCCTCCCCGCCGCAGGATCTCCACAGCCTTGGCGATCTCGTCCATGCGGCCTACCAAAATATCCACTGGCCGGTCTTTAGCACGTAGGCCCCCAGAAGGAAGTTGGTCACGGCGTGCATGACGATGCACGCGCCCAGGCTCCGCGTCACGGCCAGCAAAGCGCCGATCATCAGACCGTACACGATGGCGGTAAGCCACTCGATGTGCACGCCAGCGCCGAAGAAAACCGCGACAACCAGAAACGCCCCAAGATTCCACTCGCCGACGCCGGCCAGCTTGAAGTCATTGGGCGAGATGACCTGTCGCCACAGGTAATCGCGCCAGAACAGCTCCTCCATGACCGGCACCAGCAGCGACGCCCCGGCCCAGCGGATGGCGATGAATGCCCACATCATCGCCGTCGAGGAGAACATCTCGTGCGGGTCGCGCACGTGGTGGGACATCTTGGGATATAGATCTCCGATGAGCCTCTCCATGCCCACCCACTGCACCACCCCCGCGACGCCCAGCAGAATCCCCAGCCACCAGCCGTTCCAGCGGATGGGCGTGTAGCGGCGGCGGAAGTACAGCAGCATGCAGGCCACGATCGCCGTCTTGGCCATGTAGCTGGCGGCGTAGAGGCTCTGCCACTGCCCGCCGACCCACGTGAACAGCAGGAACGTGAGCATGGGCAGGATGTAGGCCACATCATCGCGCGGCCCGCTTGCGCTGGCCGGAGGCGAGGCATCGTCGATGATCTGCGGCTTATCCATGGCCATCGTTGTCGGCGCGCATTGTTACGGCGGTCCCGCAAGTGAGCAAGACGCATTACGAGCCGTGGCCGTAGGGCCGGCTGTGCCGGCCGTTCCCGGCTTCCTCGAAGACCGTAGGGCCGGCTGTGCCGGCCGTTCCCGGCTTCCGGCCGGCAGAGCCGGCCCTACGAGTTGCCGGCGCAGGTCGCCCCAAGCCCCTCGATCAGCCGACGGCTCAGGGCATCCTTGACGCCCTGTATCGCCGGGCAGGCCTCGCCCAGGATCGTCCGCATCGACGTGACGCGCCGCTGGGGCAGGCCGCAGGGCACGATCAGCTCGAAGTACCGCAGGTCGGTGCTCACGTTCAGCGCCAACCCATGCATCGAGACTCCCCGGCGGACCCGCACGCCCACCGCGCAGATCTTGGCGTCGTCCACCCACACGCCGACCGCCGCCGGATCCAGCCTTCCCGTGATGCGATATTCGGCCAGAGCCGCGATCGTCGCCTCCTGCAGACGCCGCACATAGCATCCCACCGACAAGCGGTGATCGGCCAGGCGCACGATCGGATAGGCGACGATCTGCCCGGGCCCGTGGAAGGTGATGTCGCCGCCACGGTCGCTCTGGACCACCTGCACGCCCATGCGATCAAGCTGCTCCCGCGAGGCCAGCAGGTTCCGCCCCACATCGGGCCGGCGCCCAAAAGTGATCACCGGGGTGTGCTCGACAACGAGGATATGCTCCGGTCCCCCGGCCAGCACCTGCTCGTGGACCTGGCGCTGGATATCCCAGGCGGCTTGGTAATCGAGCGTGCCCAGATCGCGGATGAGCATGGTGCGAGCAGTAGAGGCCCTCAGGGCGAGGCAAAGCGCAGCACTTCGCGGCTCTCGGCCGTCACCAGCACATCGTCCCCATCGAAACAGCACGCCTCGATCTTCAGGTTGACGTAGGGCACGAAGCGTGGGGCGACCGTCGCGGCGGCCGCCACGTCGCCGCCAATGTCAAAGACGCTCAGGCCGCCATACGTAAGCACGGCCAGGCGCCTGCCGTCGGCGCTGATGTCGGCCGCAGTCACGGGAGCACGGATCGGCAGCACCGCGACGCGCTCCAGAACCACCGGCCGGCCGGCCTTCTCCAGCGGAAAGCGATAGACAACCGCCGGCGTGGCATCGTTGTGCTTGCTGATCACGTAGCCGAACTTCCCGTGGATGAACAGCGCCTCGCAGTCGAAGGGCTTGTCGGGAAAACTCAGCTCCCAGGTGTCGGCAACGGGCAGCGGCCGATCGGAGGGGCGGCGGGGGTCGGGCTCGGCCAGGCGATGAACCAGCACCGTGGCGCGCTTGCGCTGGTTGTTGCCCAGGTCGCCGATGTACAGCCGCCCGGCATCGTCGATGGCGATGTCCTCCCAGTCGATGTTGCGGGCGTCCACGGCGAAGGCCCCGACGAGCCGGCCGGCGCGGTCCACGGCATAGAGGGCGGGCGCGTTGCCGCTGTCGTTGTGGGTCCAGAAGACACCGGGATGCCGGCGACTGGCCACAATCCCGGACGATTCGGCGATGGCCGGATCTCCAAGCCGTCCCACCAGTTCCGTTGCGCCGGTGGAGGGAGCGGACGCCGGGCGGGTGTCGCCCGAGGCGCAGGCGGCCAGAAGCAGCAGAGGCCAGGCGATGACGCTACGCATGGACGAAGATTATGCCGCAAGTCCCTCGCCCGTCTATCCACCGGCTGGCAGGACGTTCCGGGGCAGGTTAGAATTGCGCAAAGGGGCGACGGTCACGTCGGTCTCGGGCCGGATGAGCGGAGGCAAGGCTTGATGGCACAGTCGGGCACCATGCCGCAACTGCCGGAGATCGGGCATCCGGAGTCCTACTACGCCAAGCTTGCGCACGAGGCCGACCGGCGGCAGGATCTCCACGCCCACGAAGCGGCCAAAGTGGGTCAGTACGTGACGCTGGCCCTGGACCCGGCCCTGAGCTGGAGCGAAAAACTCAAGTATTTCCGCCACGCCCTCAAGCGGCACTGCCACCCGCCGCCGTTTCCCACCGAGGAGGTCTGGCTGTTTTACCAGCAACTGGCCGACCTGGTACGTCGCCACGCCGGCCAGGAGGCCCTGCGCATCTGCAGCCAGGAGGACGACCTCTACGCCGCGCGCCTGAGCATGGGCCAGGAACGGGAGAAGATCGAGGAGGAGGCCGAGCAGTTCTTCGCCAACATCATGGGCACCGGCGACGCGCGGCCGGAGTGGTTCAACGAGGAGGACTGGGCGCAACTCAAGCTGCTGCGGGATCAGTGGATCTAGACCGCCATCTCGGCAAATCGCTGCTTCAAGTCCCAGTACAGCTTGCCATAGATGCCGTAGTGGCGGTCATACAGCGCCGACAGCTTCGCCCTCGGACGGATCCGCCCGGTCTGCTTGATGCAGGATCGGCACGCTTCCTCGACGCTCTTCCAGACGCCCGTGCCCACGCCCGCCAGCAACGCCACGCCATACGCCGGACCTTCCGCCGCGTTGGTCATCACGATCGGCTTCTTGTAGATGTCGGCCTGCAGTTGCCGCCAGAACGCCGACCTCGCCCCTCCGCCGCTGGCGCGAACCTGCGTGATGGGAATCTGCATCTCGGCCATGATCTCCAATGCATCTCGCATGCCGAACGTGACCCCTTCCATCACCGCGCGGATCAGCATGTCTCGGGTCGTGCGCGACGTAATCCCGATCCAACCGCCGCGGGCACACGGGTCCGGGTGCGGGCAGCGCTCGCCGGTGAGATACGGCAGGAACTGCAATCCCTCGCAGCCGGCCGGGGCACGCTGGGCCTCGGCCACCAGCAGCTCATACGGGTCCTTGCCGGCTTTCTTTGCGGCCTTGATCTCCTCCTGGCCCAGCGTGTTGCGCAGCCACTGGAACGAGCCGCCGGCCGCCAGCATGCACCCGAACACGCACCACTTGCCCGGCACGGCGTGGCACATGGTGTGCACCCTCCCGCGCGGGTCGCGGGTGGGCTGGTCGCTGTGGGCGAAGACCACGCCGCTGGTGCCCAGCGTCGCGCTGACAATTCCGCCCATGACGATGCCGTTGCCCACCGCGCCGGCCGCCTGGTCGCCGCCGCCGCCCACCACGGGCGTGCCGGCCGCCACGCCCAGCGCCGCGGCCGCCTCGGCCGTCACCTTGCCCGTGACCTCTGGCGACTCATGCAGCCGCGGCAGCAGCGCCTTGTCGATCTTCAGGATGGTCAGCAGTTCACTCGACCACGTCCGCTTGACCACATCCAGCAGCAGCGTGCCCGAGGCATCGCTCACCTCAGTGGCATACTCGCCGGTCATGCGATAGCGGATGTAGTCCTTGGGCAGGAGGATGTGCTTGGTCTGCTCGTAAACCCTGGGCTCGTGCTGGCGGACCCACAGGATCTTGGGCGCCGTGAAGCCCGTCAGGGCCGGGTTGGCCACCATCTCGATCAGCGCCTCGCGGCCGCCGGCCGCCTCGGTGATCGCCTCGCACTGCATCGCCGTGCGCTGGTCGTTCCACAGGATCGCCGGGCGCAGGGGCCGCGGGCCGTCGCCCAAAAACACCGAGCCGTGCATCTGGCCCGACAGGCCGATGCCTCCAATGTCGGCGGGCTTGAGCTTGGCCTTGCGCAGGACGGCCCTGGTCGCCGAGCACGTCGCCTTCCACCAGTCCTCGGGATGCTGCTCGGACCAGCCGGGCCGAGGCGCGGAGATGGGGTGCTCCGCAACAGCGGTGGCCAGCATGCGGCCCTTGCCGTCGCACACAAGCGTCTTGGTTCCGCTGGTCCCGATGTCGATGCCGAGAAGGTATGCCATGGGTGGTTCCTTGGTGAAAAATGGCCGGCCGCAAGTATAGTCGAGCGGCCCGACATGCTGTAGCGCTCCCATGCCCATTGCCACCCTCACCAACATCGAGAAGACCTTCGGCAAGCGGGTGCTGTTCGACCGCCTGAACCTCAACATCTACCCCGGCGAGCGCATCGGCCTGATCGGCGACAACGGCAGCGGCAAGACGTCGCTGTTCAAAGTGCTGGTCGGCCAGATGCTCGCCGACGCCGGCGTGGCGGCCGTCAGCCGCTCGATCAAGGTGGGTTACCTCACCCAGGACCCGGTCTTCGACCCGGCCAATACCGTCATCGACGAGGCCGAGCTGGCCTTCGCCGACCTGCACCGACTGTCGCACCGTCTGCGCGAGCTTGAGCACGACATGGCCGCCCTGACCGGCGAGGCGCTGGAAAAGGTCCTGCGGCAGTACCAGAACGCCCAGCACGAGTTTGACGTGGCCGGCGGATACGCCTGGCGACATCGCCTGGAGGCCACGCTCATGGGCGTGGGCCTGGACCGGCCGTCGTGGACGCAGAGCGTCACCACGCTCTCCGGCGGCCAGCGCTCGCGGCTGGCCCTGGCGCGGCTGCTGATCAGCGAGCCGGACCTGCTGCTCTTGGATGAGCCCACCAACCACCTGGACCTGTCGGCCATCGAGTGGCTGGAACGCTACCTGCTGAACTTCAACGGCTCGGTGGTGATCATCAGCCACGACCGCTTCCTGCTGGACCGGCTGGTGACGCGGATCGTGTGGCTGACGGGCTGCCGCCTCAAGAGCTACAAGGGCAACTACTCGGCGTTCGTGCAGCAGCGGCAAATGGAGGAGCTGGCCCAGCAGCGCCAATACCAGCAGCAGCAGGCCGAGATCGCCAAACAGCAGGAGTTCGTGCGGCGGTTCCAGGCCGGCCAGCGCTCCAGGGAAGCCCGCGGCCGAAAGACCCGCCTGGAACGGTTCCTCAGAAGCGACGCGGTCGTGCAGCGGGTCGCCCGGCAGAAGACGATCCGCCTGTCGCTGGACACCAACCAGCGCGCCGGCGACCAGGTGCTGGATGTTCGCGGCCTGAGCAAGTCCTACGGCCAGCGCGTGCTGTGGCAGGATGTGTGTTTTCGCCTCCGCCGCGGCGAGCGGGTGGGCATGATCGGCCCCAACGGCTCGGGCAAGACCACGCTGCTGGAGGCGCTGCTGGGCCTGCGCGACGCCGACCACGGGCACATCAAGTGGGGCGCGAACCTGAACATCGGCTACTACGACCAGAATCTGGACGACTTTGACCCGGACAACACGGTCATGGAGGAGGTCCGCGGCGACCGCGACGTGAAGGACCAGGAGATGCGCGACCTGCTGGCGCTGATGCTCTTCCGCGGCGAGGAGGTGGACAAGCCCATGGGCCTGCTGTCCGGCGGCGAGCGGGCCCGCGTGCGGCTGGCGCAACTGCTGCTGGACCGGCCGAATGTGCTGCTGCTGGACGAGCCGACCAACCACCTGGACATCGCCTCGCGCGAGGCCCTGGAGCGGGCGCTGGGCGACTTTGCCGGCACGCTGCTGTGCGTCAGCCACGACCGGTATTTCCTCAACCGCATCGTCACCCGCCTGCTGGTGCTTCAGCCGCCGACGCTGGTGGACTTCACGGGCAGCTACACGGCATGGCAGGCCAAGATGGAAGCGCAGCAGTCGGCCGAGGCAGCACGACAGGCGGCCGTGGAGAAGAGCCGCCCGGCGCCAGACCGCCCGCAGCGGCCGACCCCGCGCAAGGACAACCCGTATCTGCGGCCGTTCGGGCGCCTGACGCTGGAAGAACTGGAGAGGCTCATCCAGCAGACCGAGTCGGACCTGGCCGCCATCCAGGAACAATGCGGCGACCCGCGGACCTTCCGCGATCCGGCCGGTGCACAGAAGCTCCAGGAAGAGTACGATGCCCTGTCAGTGAAGCTGCAGCAGCTTGAGGAAGAGTATTTCGCGCGGGAGGGGTAATTGTACTGCGGGTTTTAGCCTGCACCGGCTGGCGCGCAGGCTAAAGCCTGCGCTACAAGGCCGCCGGCCGCCGTTTGTGGTGCAGGCTTTAGCCTGCATCTCGGATGGCCAGCGCGG
>Ga0101944_10000161_pt1 | contig 224363 bp, 190 predicted proteins | sample DewCreD2012metaG_FD_75245 | JGI IMG/M metagenome (GOLD analysis project Ga0101944, IMG submission 75245) | Hot spring sediment bacterial and archeal communities from British Columbia, Canada, to study Microbial Dark Matter (Phase II) - Dewar... ...
GGCTTGCTCAAGCGCGCAGGGCACGATAATGCCGCAAAGGCTCGACGCTACTATGATGGTCACATCGCTGAAGCTTTTTCCCTGCTGCTCACTGCAAAATGCCCTTCTTGAAAAAGCCATAACCATCGGGATGAATGCCCTCGCCCAAAACCCATTATGCCGGTAAAATATATGGAAATTGGAAAAGGAGTGATGGATGTCAGATTTGACCGTAAAGGAAATTATTCTGAATCAAGAGAAAGCATTTTTACCCGAGAAAGCGGTGGGCGTGAATGCCGTTATCCAATACAAGCTCTCAGGTGAGGAGGGCGGGAATTGGATGGTGACGATCAAAGACGGTAAATGCACCGTTACAGAAGGCTTGGCTGAAAGACCGAACCTGTCGGTTTCTGCCAACGCCAGGGACTTCAAGGACGTACTGACCGGAAAAATGGACGGGATGATGGCTTTTATGCAGGGGAAGTTAAGGGTTACGGGTGATTTGAACCTGGGACAGCGACTTCTCACCATGTTCAAATGGAAATAAATCAATAAGAACGTCTTATCTACAACTTAAAGCCAAAGGAGAAACAAAATGGCTGAACCGTTTTATGTCAAGCCAGGAGATGGCAGTTTTTCTGTAAAATACGAAGATGGCGGCAACGCGACAAAGCGTACCGAGCTCGAGGGGATATGGAAGCGATTTAATCGAGTGGATCCGGGCACCGGCGTCAACTATTACATCTGGTATCGCCCTACGAATCGCAAGCCGGAAGTCTCCGTTGAGTATAAGATGCCGGTTACCGCGCCGCTTGGTGTTTACCGGGTGGAAACATTTGTACCTGGGAAAAACGCGACCACCACCAAGGCGGTATTCTCTGTCGCCAACAACATCCGGGTAGAGGGCGGGGTGCCCAAGATGGATGATACGATTTATGTGGTGGATATGAAAAGCGTATCCGATGTGTGGGTGTCGCTGGGGGAGTTCTTATTAGACCCTGCAAAGAACCCGCTGAGTGGTCGTGTGAGACAATTGAGTATCAGCCTGGAAGATCCGCCGGCTTTAATTTCGTTTGGACCGGTGCGCTGGGTGCCCCTGGCGCAGAGCGGCAAGCCGATTGAGGTCGTGAAGCCAGGTCAGACTGGCGCAGAACCGGCTACGCCAGCAGAAACACCCACCTCCCCGGTTGTCGGACCCCGTTTCGATGCCCCGATGGGAACGCTGATCGAGCGTAATGGTCCTTTTTTGGAGGGTATAATCCGCCAAGGCTTTGGTCCGGTTTGGTTTGGTACCTGGTATGACGCGACTCCTTACCTGACATGGTATTTCCTGGGTTATCATACCGGAGCAGACTTAAACCTGGTCGGTTCCTCGGATACTGATAAAGATGCGCCGCTGTATGCCGTAGCGGATGGGAAGGTCATCTTTGCTGGCGCAGCAGGGAGCTGGGGAAATATTATTGTGATCGAACACCCCGATGCCATTGTCACATTGCCCTCGGGTGTCGTGCAGCGCCAGAGGGTGTTCTCGCGGTATGGACACGTCACCAATAATATCCTGGTAGCTAAAGACCAGGAAGTAGAGCGCGGCAAGAACATCGGATTCATCGGGTTGGCTGCTGGCATGACCACAGGCTGGCACCTGCATTTCGACATTATCTATAGCGACATTGGTCGCACTCGACCTTCCCATTGGCCCAACATGACTCAGATCAAAGCGCTGAAAGCCGAGGGCAAGGAAGGGACGCGGGAATACCGGGATGCCCAGGAGCAGGTCAAGAAAGAGGTTATGGCGCATTACCTGGACCCGTTTAAATTCTTGAAAGATAATCACAATGCCTCAGCGCGTGCCAGGATGGTGGGGCTTCGTTAACCTCGGACGAGGCAGGTAAAAATTCTAGTATTTCATCATGAGATGTCAAATGCACCAACTCGACATCTCATGATGAATTAGCCTTCAGGAAAATCGACAGGCTGGACGCGGCGTTGAATGGCTTCATGCAAGGCTTTGATTTCTTGCTGTAGGCGCGGGATAATTGAGTCTAAAGGGTGTAATTCCCGTTCTGCCGCTGTCCTCAACTTGAGTTCCACCCCTCCTTGCTGCAGAGAGCGTTCTCCCACCGTGAGCCGCAGGGGCAGTCCAATCAAATCGGCGTCGTTGAACTTGACGCCTGGGGTTTCTTCTCGGTCGTCGTAGAGCACCTCAACGCCAGCAGCCCTCATCTGGCTGTATAACGTTTCCGCAACGCCGACGGCGTCCGGTTCAGTGCTGCTTGTTTTTGCTCCCCTTCCTGGCAAAACGACGAGATGGACGTGGTAAGGGGCAACGCTGATGGGCAAGGTCAAGCCTTTTTCGTCATGATAAGTTTCTGCGATGCATCCGAGCAAGCGGTCAACCCCGATGCCATAGGAGCCCATGATAACTGGTTTCTCTTGACGGTCTTCATCACGGAAATAACAGCCCATCGCCTGGCTGTAGAAAGTCCCCAGCTTGAAAATGTTGCCAACCTCCACCCCGCGGGCGGCTTTGAGTGGGCTTTCACAGGCTGAGCATTGGTCTCCCTGCTGTGCGGCGGTGATGTCGCCCACCAAATCAGCCTGGTAGTCGCGACCGTAATTGACATTTAGCAGGTGAAATCCAGCCTGGTTGGCGCCTGACACCAGATTGGTCGAAAGGGGAATCAGTTCGTCGACCACAATCAAGCAAGGCAGCGTGCTTTGTGCGCGCTCAAGTCCCACCGGCGAGGCATAGCCTGGTTCTGCTCCCACCTGGCGAATTTCTTCTTCGGTTGCCGGGCGCAGCGAACGTGCTTTGATCAGGTTTGCCAGTTTCGTTTCGTTGACTTCCATGTCGCCCCGCACAATGGCAAAGATGAAGTTCTGTTTGGTTTCTACTGACCCTTCAGAAGTGATGTCGGCGATTAGGAAAACTGCTTTGGCAGTTTGCGATGGCTTGATCTTAAGGAACTCTGCCAAAGCTTCGATGGTCTTGCAGCCGGGAGTGGCGATTTTCTCTAGGGGTTCAGGTAGTTCTGGCGGCAGAGGGCGCTTCTTGAAGCGGGCAATTTGCCGGTTGGCAGCGTAACCGCATTGATCGCAAATGATGAGGGTGTCTTCGCCAATTGGCAATAACACCATGAATTCGTGTGACATGACGCCGCCCATCATGCCGACATCGGCAGCCACGGCGATGACATCCAAACCGCAGCGCCGAAAGCTATTGAAATAAGCCTGATAATGGTTGCGATATTGCCTGTCTAAGCCCTCCCAGTTAGCATCTAGAGAATAGCTGTCTTTCATCGTAAATTCCCGCAAGCGAATCAAACCAGCGCGAGGACGCGGGTCGTCGCGCCACTTGGTTTGAATGTGGTAGAGCAATTGGGGAAGTTGTCGGTAAGAACGAATTTCTCGGCGCACCAGGTCGGCAATCACTTCTTCATGGGTCATTGCCAGAACCATATCGCGGTTAGCGCGGTCTTTGAAACGCCCCAATTCGGCATCAATCTTATACCATCGCCCGGTCTCTTTCCACAAATCTGCCGGGTGAATGACGGGCATCGACATTTCCTGCCCGCCGATGGCTTCCATCTCCTGTTTTAAGATCGTCTCGATCTTGTTCAAGCTGCGGCGGGCTAGAGGCAAGTAACTGAACACGCCAGAGGCTAACTGGCGTATATACCCTGCCCGTAACAAGTACTGGTATCCTGGGGTCTCCGCCTCGCTGGGGGTTTCCCGCAGTGTTCGCATAAAAGCTTGACTCAATCGCATCGGATGATCCTTTTCAGAAAAAATAAACGCCCTCTGGGCTGTTCGTCCAGAGGGCGGTAATTGTTGCGCTGGCGCTCTAATGACCCAACCCCAATTAACCGACAGCCCAAGCAGGGGTGCAGCTTGCAGGAATTGGATACGGTAAAGCCAATAAAGAATTCATCGAAGCAGAGTGTACCATTGAATAAGCCTGTGTCAAGTCGTTCGAACCCGGTTTGTGTTCAGCAAGACGTTCATGCTATGACAAGAAAGACATCATATATCCAATGGACGGCGTACGGCTTTTTGTAGAGCAGTTTCGCGCCTGTGGTGACGACGCGAAGTCCACTTTCATATAGAAATTGCGCCATCAGTTGAGTTTTTGTGTATAATTTATTAAACAAATCAATATACAGCCAAATGACTGTATAAGATGACCATTCAGGGGCTTTATACAGATTGCTTTACAGAACATGAGCTCTGTGGCAAAGTCAAACTCAGCTTTGAGCGCTCGATAGGAGTTGTGACGTTGCAAAGTACTGCTCCCCGGAGATTCAAGAATTTTCTCCTCATCTGGTTTGGGCAACTGATTTCACTCACCGGATCCGGTCTCACAGGGTTTGCGCTGGGCGTGTGGGTCTACCAACGAACGGGATCGGTTACGCAGTTTGCGCTCATCTCCCTGTTCACCTCCCTGCCTGGAATTGTCTTTGCGCCCATCGCTGGCGCGCTTGTGGATCGCTGGGATCGTAAATTCGCCATGATCGTCAGCGACTCAGGAGCTGGTCTGTGTACCCTGAGTGTTGCGCTGTTGCTTCTGGTAGACCGGCTCGAAGTCTGGCACATCTACATTGCGATGGGAATCAGTTCAACTTTCAGCGCCTTCCAGTGGCCAGCCTATTCAGCGGCAACGACATTGCTCGTCTCTAAACAGCAACTTGGTCGTGCCAGCGGTATGGTGCAGATTTCAGAAGCGGTGGCACAGATCGCTTCACCTGTGCTGGCAGGCGCGTTGATGGGCATAATCCAGGTTCAGGGAGTCATACTGATAGACTTTGTCACGTTCTTCTTTGCAGTGCTTACACTCCTGATTGCCCGCGTCCCCCGACCGGAGATGACGGCTGAAGGCAAGGCAGGACAAGGGTCGCTGCTCCAAGAAGCCCGTTATGGCTGGACGTATATCCGTGCCCGCCCCGGACTGCTTGGATTGCTGCTCTTTTTTGCAACAACTAACTTTGGTACGGGCATTGTCCAGGTGTTATTTACTCCTCTCGTGCTGAGTTTCACGACTACCGAAATCCTTGGATTGCTGTTATCCATCGGCGGCATCGGTTTTCTCTCCGGCAGTTTGACGATGAGCATTTGGGGCGGTCCTAAGCGCCGCATGTATGGTATCTTTGCCTCCAATCTGCTGATGGGGGTTGTTCTGTTTGCGGCTGGTTTCCCGCCACGCGCCTGGATCCTGGGTGTAGCCGCCTTCCTGTTCTTCTTCAGTTTGCCAATCACCAATGGCTGCAGCCAGGCAATCTGGCAAAGCAAAACAGCGCCCGACGTGCAGGGGCGCGTGTTCGCTGTGCGGCGAATGATTGCCTGGGCTTCTTTGCCGCTTGCCTATCTCGCAGCCGGTCCACTTGCAGACCATGTTTTTGAGCCTCTGCTGGTTGAAGGCGGGTTGTTGGCAAGCAGCGTTGGTCAGGTCATTGGGGTTGGGGTCGGGCGCGGCATTGGTTTGCTGTATATTGCCTTGGGATCGATGATTCTGCTGGCTGGGTTGGTTGCTTATCTCTATCTCCCCTTACGATTAGTGGAGGTGGAATTGCCAGATTTCATTACGAACGGAGCTTCAGTTGCCTCTACATGACAGAATTGTTAAGGTCGGACCAAGGCTGCTTTGTGCGCGACATAATTTCGAAAAGAAAGATAGAATTGAATGAATGTCATAAAGACCGCTTAGCCTCGCGGCACTCGGCTTACCGTAGTGAAGCGCAGGCCGTTTGCCCGCAGAACATGAATAGCTTAAATGATTAACTTGGATGATCACACTCTTGAGTTTCCTTGCCCATCTTGTGGCTTTCTTAATCCTGTCACCCTAAAACAAATTCGACTTCGAGATGCAATAATTTGCCGAGGATGTAAAACGACCATTAGATTTGAAGACCATATGAATGAAACTCGCAAAGCGGTTAGGTCTATCTCCAGAGCGTTGCAAGAACTTGAGGAAGAAATAAAGAAAATTGGCAAGATTACAATTTGTATATAAGGCTTAATCTTATGGATCCGCAAATAATACAAAACTTAAGATATAAACTTCAGAAACGAATCTATAGGTTAAATTCGATTGACTTTCCGATGTTTTTACCAATTCTACGGCAATTTTGGGTCTTTTTTGATAACAATCAGATACTTTCTGGGATTATCGAACATCTTGTTGCGCGTTACCCAGAGATTAATGAAACAGTGAAGGAAATATTTAACGGCAAAGAACTGGTTGCTAAGACTGAAGATGAGGCGGCTGCGCTTGGATATAAAGTCTTAAAGCATCTTGCATCTTGCACGAACCACTCAATATTTACCAGTTTGGCAGATCCATATCGGAGAACTTCAAATTATAATGATGCTCTTGAAACACTCAGAGATATTTATCTGGTACCATTTTATGAATTTCTAGATGAATGTCTTGATGACCAACGAGCTATGCTCTACCTACTGCTTCGTTACAAACATCGTTGCGAATGGTTTCATCGTAATCGCCTTTGGGATATGACTCAAAAAGAACCCCGCCGCGCAGAAAAACAACTTGCTCTTGATCTATATGAGTATTTACATAATCAGGGAATTGATTTCACTATTGAGCCTTCATCGCTTACTGGCGAAATTGACTTAATAGCAGCGCAAGGCTCTAATGACCCTCTTCTAGCAGACACGAAAATATTTGACGCAGATGAACGCAGTAAATCATATTTAGAGAAAGCATTCAACCAAATATACACATATACCCAACAATTTAATGAACCTTTTGGCTACCTCATTATCTTTAAAATAGTGGAGACCGAATTGCGTTTTGCCTTATCTACCTCAGGGAATATTCCAATGGCTATACATAATCACAAATCAATATTTTTAATAACTATTGACATATTTCCTAACCCCAAATCTGTTTCGCAACGGAATCCACTAAAAGCCATTGAAATTACAGAAGAAGAATTGGTTCAAACTTTATGAAAGCATGAAGTGGGCTAACAAAGCGTGCAGCGGGCGGTAAGGACTATGGGCAAATCTCAAGCGGTTTTCTACGCCTTTTCATTTTTCTGGCTGGAGACGGCTTCGCCGTCCCCGCCCCACTACCATTAACGCAAACCGTTAGCCCGCATCTCTCAAAAATTAGAAGATAGCAGGAGTAATCACTGAATGAATGTAGAAATCGTTGTAGCTCTGATTTCCTTCGGTGGAGTAGCATTATCTGCAATTCTTGCTTTTCTTATTGGAAGAAAACAGGCTCGGGTAGAAATTGATAAAGTGCGCTTGGAAATTAAAGCGATTTACCAAGAAAAACTTTACGAGAAACGATTGCAAGTTTATCCCCAACTTTATGAAATACTTGGAGATTTAGGTGGAAAGATTCTTGAAGGGTATGCAATGGTTGATGATGTGAAATCAACGTGGAATGCTATCCGCGTTTGGGATCGTCAGAATGCGCTTTTTTTAAGTCCATTCAGTACACGAACCATGATTGCATTACGTCAAGTTATTATTCCTATGTCCAAACTTCCCCAAGAACTATTTTCAAAGACCAAGCAAAGAGAAAAATTGCTCCCTGCGCTGATTGAAATGCAAATGTCCTTGAAGACCGAGTTAGGAGTTCTTCATTTTGATGGTTTTCATAGCCCAGCTCAATTAGAAACGCTTCGAAATGCAATACCAAAAAGCTCTGATGAAAATAAAGCGGGCTAATATGCGCTTGCTCCGGACTGGCGAGCGCAGCAAAGCCAGTCGGTGATGCACACGTTAACTCGCTCAATAAGGAGGTCACATGTACAACACCACTCTCTACCGAAAAATGTTCACCTTTCTTTTTGTCTTCGGGATCATATTGGGGGTTACTGCTCCAAGCCCGCTTTCCACGCACTCATTTGCCAAATCGGATGCACCGCCGATTGTATTAGGCGTCAATCCGGACGAGTTGCCCGACATGACCAATATGTATATCACCATTACGGGTGAAAATTTTGCCCCAACGCCGACAATAACGCTGGGGGGCGCTCCTTTGCGGGATGTGACGTACGTAGATAGTCAAACACTGACCGCGCTGGCGCCCTGGGGGCTGACGCCTGGCAGTTATACTCTGACCGTGGTCAACCCGGATGGGCAATCGGGAGCGAAAGAAAACGCCATCCTGGTGTATGAGGAGGGCGGCGGGTGGGAATCGCACGGACCCTACGGCGGGCTTACCGAAGCTGTGTTTATCGATCCCCAAAATAATTCAAAAATCTATGCATCCGCCGCGGGCAGTGGATTATTCGTTAGCAATGACGCTGCCGAAAACTGGCGACCTGTTTATCTCGGCACGATGCTGACCGAACTGGTCTTCCAGTACTATAACCTTGAACGGCATCTCTACATTGGGGGAAACGAGGGCTTTATCCATTCAGATGACGATGGCTTGACATGGGTACGATTCGTCCCTGACGAAGTGGACTCGTGGGAGGAAGTATTCAACTTTCACGCTGCATGGAATCCACTCGAACCTGAAGCAGTTTACTTGGGTGTGAGCGGCAGACCAGGAGTCAATAACGATGGCGGGTTGTTCAAGTACAGCTATCTGACAGGAGAATGGTCGAAACCATACCCTAACAATCTTCATGTCACGAGCGTCGCTTTTAACCCTACTGACCCTGACCGCATCTACTTTGGCACACGTGAGGGGCAATTCTATTCCAGTTCTGATGGCGGTATCACCTGGGCTGATCCGGTGACGGTATCCAACCAGATTGTGAGGATAGTCGTTGACCCATTCCTGAACAACGTCGGCGAGCACAACATCTATGTGACGACAGCGGGATGGGGGTATCCTGGCGGCGATGGCCGCGCTTTTCGCAGCCAGGATGGCGGTCTTACCTTTCAAAGCGTTGACAACCTTCCCTACCCCAATGCTGTGACTTCTATCAGCATTCACCCGTCGATTCCAGGGATGATCTGGCTGGCAGCCGGCGATTATGGGTACTTAACCACCGATAATTGCCAGAGTTGGTCATTGTCATTTCCGGAGGATTTCCCCTATGTGTGGGATTTTGCCCTGAGTCCTGACCCCAGCGCGCCTGGCGATCCAACACAAATGACCGTTTATGCAGCCACAGATGGAGGGGTATATAAAAGTGTGGATGGCGGTCAGACCTGGCAGGCATCTAATCAAGGCTTGGCTGGTCTGATGCTGGGTTCGCTGGGTGTTAACCCCCAAAACCCCGATGAGGCATACGCTTCTCCGATGGGTATGAGTGCAAAGTTCATCAAAACGATTGACGGCGGACGCAATTGGCAGCCTTTGAACATACCCGCGCCTTGGGTCGGTTGGGGAGGACCTATCGTGGTTGATCCCTTTACCCCCAACGTGGTGTATTTCCCAGCCATCTGTGAAGACCCTTGTGTTTACATCAGTTCGGATAGGGGGGCGACTTATCAAGAAGAGCGCTTTCCGCGTCCGCAAGGGGTTTCTGCCGACGCAATTGGTAATGGGGTAATGGTTGTCCCCGATCCGGTACAACCGGGCAGGCTTTTGGCTGGAGCAAACATTGTTTCAGCAGGAGACCTGGATAACGCTTATGGGGTTATCTACCTTCGCGAAAACGCCGCTGCAGTGTGGCGTATCGTCAAGGAGCTGCAGGGGGGCAAGATCAATCGTATCTATTTTGATCCGCATAACCCTCAGCGGGTATATGTAGCCACCAATGCCGGTCTGTACCGCAGTCAGGACCGGGGCGAAACCTGGAATCGGTTGACGCCTGAGGGCTTCAGAAACATCGGTCTGGTGACCGTGCACCCTGACCAAGCGAATGTGATCTATCTCCATCGGGGTTCGCCGCCTGGAGGAGACGGATCTGTACAGGGCATCTGGATATCGGAAGACGACGGTGTGACCTGGGCTTTGCTTACCAACGAGTGGGGAGAGAGGGTATATACCGGACCGGTGATGGAAATGATTTTCACACCGATTGGTCCGCGGCTGTTCTACCTTGCTACCTGGGATGGACTATTCCAAAGTCTGGACGGCGGTCGCACCCTCACACTTGTAGGAGGACTCCCTTGGGGACCTGCACATTCTCTGGCATTTGGGCATGATGTTGGGTTGAATGGTCAGCAGCGGCTGGTCATGTACGTGGGTGCAGCCGGTGGGTACAGAGTCGTCAATCAGAATTCCCAAGGCAAAATGGCTGGAGCAGCCCAGGCAGAACTTATGAGCCCTGGAGTCTATCGGCGCGTCGCCACGTTGCAGCGCATCTATCTACCGTTGGTAAGGAGATAAGCTTTCACGGTATAGCTGTCCGAGTGTTTTCAGTGGGCAAGTTTTTTCTACTCAAAACACTCAGTTTATAAATGCGGTATTTTATATCTACGTGCGTGGCAGGAAGCCATTAGCTGTCGTTCGATAGCAGTGAGCGCAGTCTAACACGCGCAGCCGCTTTGCCGCTCAGCTCGCCGCAATTGATGCGTCGCTGTTAGCCAGGAGAACTTTGGTAAGCGGATAATGCCGCTCGGTAGATATCCCATAGCGGCGCGCCGCTGCTTTCTGCCAGCCGTTTACAATCTTCGTACTCAGGGGCTGCCCGGGAATGTCCTTCTGCCCAATGTGCGATTTTCATGCGCACGCTCCCATACGGCGTTTCGACCGTCTCGAAACTGCGTTGCAGGGCATGTCTTTCCACGGTCATTTTGCGTATGCCTAAGGTGCTCGTTTCTGCAAAAAGGATGGCTTCTAAGGAGCTGCTTTCAGAAGGGTGGCACAAAACGCTCAACTGGGTGCCTGGGCGGTTCTTTTTCATCTGGACCGATGCCAGGGTTACATCCAAAGCGCCAGCGCCAAACAGGCGTTCTATAACGTATTCGTAAACCTGGGGATTCATATCATCGATGTTTGTTTCGAGTAGAACCAGCGTTTCAGTCGTCGCAGCCAATGGTGTGGTCTCTTTGCCGATCAGAATGCGCAACAGGTTTGGAATTGGCAAATCCTTGCCGCCGGCTCCGTAACCAACCGCTTCGAGCTGCATCGCGGGGATTGGACCAAAGGACTCCGACATCGCAGACAACAGGGCGGCGCCGGTAGGGGTCACCAGTTCAAAATCGATTTCAGAGCCGACAATGGGTACGCCTTTCAAAAGACCCAGGGTCGCGGGGGCTGGCAGAGGGATGGCGCCATGCGCGCCGCGGGTGAACCCTCTTCCCATGGGCAATGGGGAGGCAACGACTTTTTCTATCCCCAGGAGGTGCAAACCGAGAAAAGCCCCGACAACATCGATGATGGTGTCGATGCCGCCCAGTTCGTGCAGGTGCACCTGCTCGATGCCAGTTCCATGAATCCCTGCCTCGACTTCTGCCATGCGGGAGAAGACCCTTGAGGCTTGTTCAATCACGCGACCGGGCAGGTTGCTGCCTTGAACGATTGCCAGGATGTCTGCCAGGTGGCGTTCGGTGTGCTCATCCTGAACCAGGACATCTACCTTGGTGGCAGAAAAGCCGTTCTTGGCGACCTTTCGGCTGGTCAGTTGGTAACCTTTGAGATTGAGGGCATCGAGCTGGCTGAGCAGCGTTTTCAGAGGCACCCCGGCGTCAATCAGTGCGCCGAGAATCATATCGCCGCTGGCGCCTGAGATACAGTCGAAATAGGCAATCTTCATGTTTGCTGTCCTGCCTGAATAAACGCAGCGTTTTGCTGAAGAATGCGGTAGGCGAATAAACCTGCGCCAAAACCGTTGTCGATGTTGACAACTGCTACGCCGGGCGCGCAGGAATTGAGCATAGCCAGGAGCGCAGCCAGACCCTGGAAACTGGCGCCATAACCAACGCTGGTTGGTACGCCAATGACCGGGCAGGAAGCCAATCCGCCAATCACGCTGGTGAGGGCGCCTTCCATGCCGGCGACGGAGACGATGACCGTTGCCTTGCGAATCAAGTCCAGGTTGCTGAGCAGGCGGTGAATGCCAGCCACGCCAATATCATAGGCGCGTACCACGCGCCCTCCCATGAAATCAACCGTTTGGGCTGCCTCCTCTGCCATTGGCAGGTCGGCAGTGCCGGCGCATGCCACTAACACGTAGGGATAATTTTCATCAAGGGGGGCGGTTTCGACTCGGCGATAAGTGAGCAGGCGGGATAGTGAATCATATTTTGCCAGCGGCATGCGTTCCTGAACTGCCGCTGCCATTTGCGGCGTGGCACGCGTGCCCATCACACGGTCATGGTGCTGAGCCAGCCGCTCAAAGATCGTGACCACTTGTTCGACGGTCTTCCCCTGGCAAAAGATCACTTCTGCTGATCCGGTTCGCAGCGCCCGGTGCAAATCCAAACGGGCAAATCCTAAATCAAGGTACGGCAGAGAGGCAAGTTCTTCTGCTGCTTGTTCGATGGTGATCTTTCCTGACTGTACTTGCGTAAGCAGTGAATTAAGCCGCTCTTTGTCCATGTTTCTCCAGCACTTCATTCAAGCTTCCCGAGCGGAAGCCTGCCAGGTCCAGGGTGACATACGTGTACCCGAGTTTTTTCAGTTGCGCAGTGATCTCGTCGCGGTGTGAGAATATCGAGGCAAAGTCTTCTGGTTCTACTTCGATGCGGGCAATATGATCATGGTGTCGGACGCGCACCTGGCGGAACCCCAGGGATTGCAGAAAATCTTCTGCCTTTTCCACCTGCGAAAGCGTCTCTAAAGTGATCAGCGTTCCGTAAGGGATACGTGAGGAGAGACAGGCAGCCGAGGGCTTGTCCCAATTTGACAATCCATAAGCGCGCGCCAGTTCGCGGATATCCGCTTTTGTAAAACCCAGTTCCTGCAGCGGACTGCGCACGCCATGCTTACGCGCCGCAGTGCGCCCAGGGCGATGGTCGCCAATGTCGTCGAAGTTCGTGCCATCGATGATGAAGTTATAACCATGTTCTGCCGCATAACTGACCAACCGGCTGTAAACATCGGTCTTGCAAAAATAACAACGGTCGGGCGAGTTTGCCAGGTAGTTTGGGTCATCGGTTTCGTGGCTTTGAATCATCACAAAGCGAGCGCCGATTTGTCGAGCGAGCGCTTCAGCTTCACTTCGTTCCCGGCTGGGGAGGCTGGCAGAAACTGCCATCACGCCGATGGCGCGATCTCCCAGGCAGTCATGGGCGACTTTCAAGAGCAAGGTGCTGTCAACGCCGCCTGAATAGGCTACAATTACGCTCCCCATCTCTTTGATCATTTGCTTCAATTGTTCTATTTTCTCGGTGGTTATCATGAAATACCTCTAATTAATCTCTGTGACGATGCGCAAGAAGCGCCATAGGCTGGATATTATACACGAATCTATCAGATGATGCTCACGCAAAACGATGTAAGCCCGCCTGGCGCGCGGCGTTATAAGCTTCCTGGATTTCCTGGTAGCTGACCCTCCTGTTCAGCTTTGAGTATTGGCTTGCCTGGTAGGCGGGATAATATTGATCCATCAGGTTGAAGTAAGTATTTGGCGAAATTTCTTCGGCAACGAAGCGGGCAATCTCGGTTGTTCCTGCCAGGTTGTGGGGCAAAACCAGATGGCGAATGATCAGCCCGCGTTGCGCCAGACCCTGCTCATCGATGATCAGGTCGCCAACCTGGCGATGCATTTCGCGCACCGCAGCCTGGTTGACTTCGGGATAGCGCGGAACTTTCGAATAGCGCAGGGCTATCTGGGCATTGGCGTACTTCATGTCTGGCATGTAAATGTCGATGACGCCATCTAGCAAGTGGAGCGCTGCGAGCGAATCGTAACCGCCGGTGTTGTAAACCAAAGGGATATGTAAACCTGCCTGGGCGGCAATGTAAACGGCTGCCAGAATTTGGGGGAGGACATGTGTGGGGGACACGAAATTAATGTTGTGGCATCCATAATCCTGAAGTTCGAGCATCAGCGCGGCGATGTGCTCAGGATCGACCTCATCTCCAGAGTCGCCCTGGCTGATATCGTGATTCTGGCAAAACTGACAGCGCAAATTACAGCGCGAGAAAAAGATCGTCCCTGAACCACGCCAGCCCCGTAGAGGATTTTCTTCGCCGAGGTGGGGACCATAGCTGCTCACCCGCGCCCGAACGCCTGTACGACAGACGCCTAAATTGCCCCCCTTGCGATTCACTTTGCACGACCAGCCGCAACATAAACAAGAAGAAAGCATCTCCCAGCCCTGTTGAACTCGTGTTCGCAGTTTACCGCTTTGTAAAAGCTTCAGGTAAGCAGGAACAAATGCCATACCATTGCAGAAATCGTAACTATCGCCGCTACCGCAACATTTGCACTTCTGGATTGACGCAATAAGGCAGCGGTTTACCTTGTAGCCCGGCGAGAAGGTTCTGGCAGGCTAACTCCGCCATCTTCTGCCGGGTAGCCCAGGTGGCAGAACCAATGTGGGGCACGATGAGGCAATTAGGCAGAGCGTAGAGGGGATGATCGGCGGGCAGAGGTTCAGGATCGGTCACATCGAGCGCTGCGCCTGCGATCCATCCTTCTTTCAATGCCGTATAGAGCGCTTGAGTATCGACGATTGGACCGCGAGCGGCATTGATGAGGTAAGAAGTGGGTTTCATCATCCTTAACGTTCGAGCGTTGATCAATTGCCGAGTCTGCTCCGTGAGCGGCGCGTGGAGGCTGACGAAGTCGCTGAGGCGAAGTAATTCGTCCAGGCTCACGCGCTGAGCGGGTACTTCGGTTTGTTCGATGTCGTCGACATACAAAATTTTCATGCCAAAACCTAAGGCGCGCCGCGTCACCGCCTTGCCGATTTTTCCCATCCCGATGACGCCCAGCGTCCCTCCGTTGAGGTCTACACCAAGCCAGCCAGCCGGTCGCCAGGTCTTCCAGCGTCCCTGGCGGGCATCTTGACTGGCAGGGACCAAATTTCTGGCTATGGCTAACAAAAGAGCCATGGTCAGGTCGGCGGTGCTCTCGGTCAGGACTCCCGGTGTGTTGCCCACCGGTATGCCGCGCCGGGTGCATTCAGCAACATCGATATTGTCATACCCTACCGCCATGTTGCTCACCACGCGCAGCCGGGGGGCTTTCTCCAGCAATACTCGATTCACCGGAATGGTCAACAGGCAGAACAACCCCTCTGCCTGATGGAGGTTAGCTTCAAGTTCAGGCGCCAGGCTGGTGGCGTCTTCTGGTCCGATGATCAAGTGACAATGATCTTGCAGTGGAGCAATGAATGATGCGGGTAATTTATGGGTTACCAGGACAATTGGCTTTTCACTCATCTGCCCAACCCTCCGCTTAGTTTGACCAGTTGGTCCTCGGGAGGTTGCGCGGCGTTGATCACGGTGCGGCTGTCCTCACGGTAATGGCTGCCGCGGCTGATGCGGTTGCGGTGCGCCGCTTGAGCGATGATGAGCGCTGCCTGGACGCTGTTGCGCAGCCCAAGCAAGCCGTCGCTCAAGCGCGTTTTGCGATAAAAATCTTCGATGTCCAGCCAGAGATGGCGCAGCTCACGGATGGCGCGGTTCAAACGGTATTCACTGCGCACCAAGCCGACGTAATGCCACATCAGGTTACGGATGGTCTGCATATCGCCCTGAATCAAGGTCGGGTCGGCATCGTACAAGAGGTTGCTGTCGTCCCATTCCGGCACCATAGTTTCCCGAATCGGTTCTCCACACCCCTGTTGGCGAATGTCCTGAGCGGCGCGCGCCCCCCAAACCAAGCCTTCGAGCAGCGATGTGGACGCCAGCCGGTTAGCGCCATGGACTCCAGTGCAGGAAACTTCGCCGACGGCATATAGATTTTGAATTGTAGTACGTCCATACAAGTCCACCAGGACGCCCCCGCAGGCATAATGCGCCGCAGGGACAACCGGGATAGGTTGCTGGGTAATGTCGATATTCTGTTCCAGGCAGCCTTGATAGATTTGGGGAAAGCGCTGGCGGATGTAATCAGCCGGTCGGCGCGAGGCAATGTCCAGCAGCACGTAGGGATAGCCGTTTTCGAGCATTTCCCAATAGATCGACCGCGCGACGACATCCCTTGGGGCAAGGTCCTTCCACTCTGGCGCGTAGCGCTCCATAAAAGGAACGCCTTGCGGGGTCAGGAGAACGCCTCCTTCTCCCCGTACTGCTTCGCTGATCAGGAATTTGGTGGCGGAGTGTTGGTAGAGCGCAGTCGGGTGAAATTGAATGTATTCCAGGTTGGCAACCCGCGCACCCGCCCGGTAAGCCATCGCCAAGCCGTCGCCGCGTGAGCCTGCAGGATTTGTTGTGTTCAGGAAAATCTGACCCAGTCCGCCTGTGGCAAGAACCGTATGCCTTGCCAGGAATATTTCAACTTTCCCGGTTGCGTGTTTTAACGCATACGCGCCATGGCAGGTCTCTGGTCGATAGACTGCCAGCGGATCGAGAGCGTGGTGTGGAAACGTTATCAAATCAACGACCGTGTAGTCGGTCAGTATGGTCACGTTCGAAAACTCTGCAAGCCTTTTGAGCAGCGCTTTCATGATTGCCTGACCGGTGAAATCGCCAATGTGCAGGATGCGTCGTCTCGAATGGGCTGCTTCTAAGCCAAAGATGTATTCTCCGGCGCCGCTGTGATCGAATTCCAAGCCGCATTCCTTAACTAGAATTTCGTCAAGCAGGCGGGGACCTTCCTCAGCCATCAGGCTGACCGCCGGGGGATAGGACAAACCTGCCCCGGCGTTCAAGATGTCTTGTTCGAGCAGCAAGGCGCTGTCATCCTTGCCGCGTCCCACGATGCCCCCTTGGGCATAGCGCGAATTAGATTCGATCGGTTCCTGGGTGCGGGTGAGTAAAATCACCTGGCGTTCACGATCCGCAGCCAGGCGTAATGCTGTTGTGGCGCCGGCGATGCCGCAGCCGATAATCAGGGTATCTGTTTGCATGCTGCTATCCGATGGCAATCATACGTTCGACAGCCTGAGCTGCCCGCACCCGGATGTCTTCGGGTACTTCAATGACATAGCGAGTCAATTGCAGTGATTTCAGAGTGTCTTCCAGCGTGATCTGGTTCATGTGCGGGCAGCGTACGCTGCATAAGCGCAGCATTTCTTTCTCTGGCAAGGCAGCAGCCACGTTGTCGCCCATTGAACATTCGGTTAATAGTAAATATTGTGGCGCATTTGAGTTTTGAATGAATTTGATCATCTCCGAGGTGCTGCCGGACATATCGGAAGCTGCTACAACTTCGGGGCTGCATTCTGGGTGGCTGAGGATGAGCACATCGGGAAATTGCTGGCGAATATTGCGAACGTCCTCGACGGTGAATTTTTCGTGCACCTCACAACGCCCTCGCCAACCAATCATCTGGTAATCGAGCAGCGTTTCAGTCTCTTGCAAGGTAGGACCTGTGCGCGATGGGAAGATGATGTGCTTTCCGGTTTCCCGTGCAACGTTGCTCGCAAGATACTCATCGGGCAGGAAAATTACCGTGTCGGTCCCAAAGGACTCGACGACTGCAACAGCATTGCCAGAGGTGCAGCAAATGTCCGACTCGGCTTTGACATCGGCATATGTGTTGACATAAGTGATGACCGGCACACCAGGGAATTGGGATTTAAGCCAGCGGACATCATCGGCGGTAATGCTGGCGGCAAGTGAACATCCTGCTTTCTCTGAAGGCAGTAAGACAGTGCGGGTAGGGTTGAGAATTTTTGCGGTTTCCGCCATGAACTTGACCCCGCAAAAGACGATAATATCTTTATCCGTCTTGGCTGCCATGCGGCTCAAATAAAGCGAATCGCCAACGAAATCAGGGATGGTGTGATACAAAGCCGGTTCCATGTAATTGTGACCCAGGATGACAGCATTGCGTTCCTTTTTCAAGCGATTAATTTCAACAACCAGCTCTGCCTTGATGCGCAGCTCGACATCGGGGACAACCCGGCTTAGTTTGCGATGCATTTCCTGATAAGTCTCTTCAACGACATTCATTTCAATTCTCCTGGTCAATTTCACCCAAAGTCACTTATTGTAATTTATACACTAATATTACCTCAGCCGCAGACTGATGTCAAGGACGGGAGCCGAATGCGTCAATGCGCCTGATGAGATGAAATCAACGCCTGTTTCGGCTATCTGACGCACGGTTTGCAATGTGACATTTCCTGATGCCTCCAGTGGTACCTGTTTCTGTGTTATCCGTACTGCCTGGCGCATGGTCTCTACATCCATGTTGTCCAGCATGATGCGGTCCACTTGCAGGGCGAGGGCAGTCCTGAGTTCATCCAGATTCTTGACCTCGACTTCGATCAGGTAACGATTTCCATATAACCCTCGGATACGTTCGACGGCAGCCTGGATGCCTCCGGCGCCATCGATATGATTATCCTTTACCATAGCCATATCGTATAAGCCCATTCGGTGATTTTGCCCGCCGCCCATGCGGACGGCGTATTTGTCGAGGTGGCGGAATCCAGGCGCAGTTTTACGCGTGTCCAGTATAACCGCCTGGGTGCCGGCGACAGCCTGGACGAATCGATGGGTCAGGGTGGCGATGCCTGACAGCCTGCCCAAGAAGTTCAAAGCCGGTCGCTCTCCCACGAGAACTCCCCGCCCGGGTCCGCTCACCTCAGCGAGCGTTGTCCCTGGAACGACGTAATCGCCGTCATTGACCAGAGGGATGAAGGTTGTTGCTGGTTCGGCTAATATAAAAACCGCTTGCGCCAGGGGAAGCCCCGCGATTTTACCGGCAGCCTTCGCCGTTATGGCGCCGGTGAGCGTGGTTTCGCTGGGGATCGTCGCCCAACTGGTGATATCTCCGATGGCAAGGTCTGGCGCAAGGTCTTCCAAGGAGGCTGTCTCGGATAAATCTTCCGCCAGGCTGGCAAGGAGCAGGGTCAAAACCGTTGGGTGCTGAAGTTCCACAGGCAGGAACTCCAGGATGCGGTTTATGCGGGTTTTTAGAAAGTCTGGGATTGGGTTGGCGAACATGAAAGCTATCATACCACGACCTTGACCTGTTATAATAGCGCCGTTTAACGTTTGCCTATGATGGAGTGTTGACTTTGTCACGGATTATTAACATGGAGGGCGCCGGCAAGGAGCGAACGCGTCTCTCGCGCTCGGCAGTCCTTGCGCTGCGCGAATTGATGCGGCAGTCGCAGGCAGATTCGCTGACCCGCGATCTGGCTGCTTATCTGGCATTGGTGTTGGATGAAATAACCGAAACGATCGACCCTACCGTTGCTGCATGGGAAAAACGAGGTTATTGGCTCAAGGCTGATCGTTTTCGACTTGAGTGGGAATGGTGCAAACGATCCAGCGAACGATTGAGCCGGGCAGTAATTCAGGAAGACTGGGTAGAGGTAGCCCAAGAAGCTGCACAGGTGGCGATGCGGTTGAATTCGATCAAACTTCCTGTCCGGCACCGGTTGGGCACGCCGTGGGTGGGGGCATGGGACAGGCTCAAGAGCCGTCAAACGGGTAACCCAGCTTAATCTCGATTGTCATCTCCATAACCGCCGCCGCCCGGCGTATATATTGTGACGGTATCGTCTGCTGACAGGTCAAAAGTGCCCTTGCCTGGCAGTTTAACAATTTCCCCTTGGCGTTCCAGCCAGTTTTCGCCAGGGGAACCCGGTTGACCACCAGCCAGCCCATAAGGTCTCAACTTGCGCCTCTCGGTTAACAGGGAGATGCGCGAAGCAGAAAGGACTTTGATGCTGCGGACGATGCCATCTCCTCCAGGAAACCGCCCGGCTCCCCCAGACCCTTTTCGAATCGAGTACTGCTGGACCTGGAGGGGATAGGCATATTCGAGCGCTTCGATTGGTGTGTTCAAAGTGTTGGTCATGTGACTGTGAATGCCTGATGCGCCCGGCGACCCCGGCATCCCTCCCGCGCCGCCTCCAATGGTTTCATAGTAGGTGAAAAAGCGTTTTTGCCTCTCATCCCAGCCGCCGATGGTCAGGTTGTTCATCGTCCCCTGGCTGGCGGCAGGTATCCTTTCGGGACAAGCCTGAGAGAACGCCCCCAGGAGCACATCAACGATGCGTTGTGATGTTTCCACATTACCGCCAGCGACCGGCGCCGGCTTCAGCGCGTTGACGATAGTGCCTTCTGGAGCGATCACCCGGACGGGGCGCAAGCAGCCGCTGTTGTTCGGCACATCCGATTTCAACAAGCAGCGCACGACATAGTACACAGCCGAAAGCGTGATGGCATAGACTGCATTGACGCTGCCGACGCATTGGGGAGAAGATCCGCTGAAATCGATTGTGGCATGATCGCCTTCTATTTCCAAGCGGACTTTGATTGGCACTGGCGCCTCGCTGATACCGTCGTCATCCAACGCATCTTCGAAGCAAAAGACGCCGTCGGGTAAATCGATAAAAAGCTGCCGTGTGAACCGTTCGGTGTAATCCAGCAGGGTTTGCATGCGATGTGAGACTTCAGCAAGACCGTAACGAGCAACCAGTTCCTGCATGCGGACAGCGCCGCGCTGGTTGGCAGCGATTTGGGCGCGCAGGTCGCCAGCGCGCTCTTGAGGGGTGCGCACGTTTGCCAGAATCAAGTCAAATATGTGTTGATTGACCTCTCCTTGTTCGATGAGTTTGACTGGTGGAATGATGATACCTTCCTGGTAAATTTCGCTGGCAATCGCCATCGAGCCGGGTGTCATTCCGCCAACGTCAGCGTGATGCGCTCTATTTGCCACGTAAGCAAAAGGTTTTGGCGAGAAATCGTTGACATGAAAAGATCTGTCTGTATTACTTTCTGAGCGAATCGGCTCGAACACGGGTGATACCAGGGTAATATCTGGAAGGTGCGTCCCTCCCAGGTAGGGGTCGTTGAGGATGACCATATCGCCGGGTTGCAACTTGCCCTGGAACTTTTGAACTGCGGCAGCAACCGACAAGGGCATGGAGCCTAGGTGCACGGGGATATGAGCCGCCTGGGCGATCATCTCCCCCTGCGCATTGAAAATAGCGCACGAAAAATCCCGCCTTTCCTTAATATTCGGCGAAAAGCTGGCTTTACGCAGTAAGGCGCCCATCTCCTCGGCGACTGAGGAGAAGAGATGCTTGAAAACTTCCAGGCGGGCAGGATTAGCGGCGGGAGAAGCGTTCACCTCAAGATCAACTTGCGAGAGATGCTGGTGCCTTCATGAATGTCTTTGATGATGCCCGCCAGCAAAGGCGCGATCGAGAGGATTTCGATTTTCTCGTTTAGTTTACTTGGCGGCACAGGTATTGTGTTGGTGGCGACGATCTTTTCGATGCGGTCATCTGCCATCAGGTTTTCCAGGGCAGATGGCAGCAAGATGGGGTGTGTAATGGCAAAGCAAGCTCCTGGCAATGCCCCTTGATCGTATAGCGCATCGATTTGTTTTAGAACACTGCCGGAAGCCATCATGTCATCGATGATGATGGGTCTTCGTTCCTGAATTTCTCCAACGATGTGGGTCGTTTCTGAGGTCGAAAAACCCGTCCGGCGTTTATGCATGACGACCAGCGGAAGGTTCAACAAGCCGGCGTATTTTCCCGCCAGGCTGGCGCGCCCCACATCTGGGCTGACAATGGCAGCGTTTTCGAATTCGGGCTTGCGGAAATAATTGGCGAGCAGCGGCAATGCGGTAAGCGGATCGACCGGAATATTGAAAAACCCCTGGATTGCCGGGTTGTGGATATCGACGAAGATGACCCGCGACGCTCCCTGCACTTCTAGGAGATTGGCTACAACGCGGGCGCTGATTGCTTCGCGCCCGCGTGACATGCGGTCCTGGCGTGAATATGGGAAATATGGGATGACCAGGCTAATCTCATGCGCACTGGCGCGCCGGAAGGCATCGAGGTAAAGTAACAGCTCCATTAAATTGTCATTGACTGGCGCGCAGCAGGGTTGTACAAAGAAGATATCCTGGTCGCGCACCACTTCATCAATCATGACGTGAATTTCAGTATCTTTCAAATGGGTGGTAGTGGATTTCCCAAGCGGCACTTGAAGCAGGTCAGCGATTTCCTGCGCTAATGACGGATGCGCTGAGCCGGTGAAAATTCGAAGAGGGTGAAGTGCGGACATAAGGATAGCCCTTTATCGGTCAAGGTTTGCTATCTATTGTAATGGATTTTTCATCAACTGCTACCATCAAGTCGCCTGGATATCTATCCAAAGATTTAGAAACCCATCCACGATGGCATCATCTCTTGGCAATAAGAGAATGGTGGTGTCGTCGCGAACGATCAGGGCTGGACCTTGCAGGCGGTTATTGGGTCGTAGCGCTTCGCCGCGGATTAACGGCATTTCACAAACCATGGGGTTGCCATACGCATCCGAAAGAACGACAGGGCGATGATCGAAAATAGCCTGGCTGTGGTCACTGTCGCTGAAAGGGTAGGGCTTTATTGGAGGGCGCGGCACGCGGCCGATAGCCTGCAATCGCAGGTTGACAATCACAACCGGTTGTTCAAATTGCGCATAGCCATAGATTCTTTGGTGGGCAGCTTGAAAATCATCGACATATCCCCCTTCATGAACGTTCCAGGGTATGTTCAGTTCATAGGATTGCCCCTGATAGCGCATGTCCAAAGAATGTTGAAAAATAACCTCAGTGTCGGTAAATCCTTCTGCTCTCATATCGGACAAAACCTGTTTCATCAAGGGAGCGAGCTTCTCTACAAGCACTTGTGGGGGAACTTCACCTGGCAGCATGACTGTTTGTGAATAGTCTTTGACAACGTCAGCAGCCAGCATCCCCAGCGCGGATAATACGGAAGCATAAGGTGGAACCAACACACGGGGAATGCCCAGGCAGCGCGCCAAGTCAGTTGCGTGCAATCCCCCCGCGCCGCCAAAGGAAAGGAGGGTAAAGTCTTGTGGATCGTACCCTCTCTCGATTGAGATGACCCGAAGGAGCCGTTCCATATGGGCATTGACCACGTCAATGACGCCGCAGGCAGCCTGGATGGCATCCAAGCCGCATCTTTCACCCAGCTTTTGCAGTGCATAACGGGCTCGCTGGAAGTTCAATGGGATTTTACCGCCCAGAAAATTTTCTGGAACCAGACGACCCAAGGTCAGGTTCGCATCAGTCACGGTGGGTAAGATGGTATCCATATCTTCGCCCAAAGGCTTGGGATTATAGCAGGCTGGTCCTGGTTTAGCTCCAGCAGATTCGGGTCCAACGCGCAACGCCCCGCCAGAATCAACGGAAGCAATCGAGCCGCCGCCAGCGCCTATCGTCTGGATATCGAGGATCGGAATTCGAATCGGGAAGCCAGTGATCTGCGCTTCATTGGTAACCAGGGGCTTTCCGTCAATCAATGAAACATCGGTCGATGTACCACCCATGTCAAAGGTGATGAGTTTTATCTCGTTGGATTGAGGTGTAAATTCGTTCGCTGTCTCCAAGACATATTGGCAGCCTGCCACGCCGCCCGCCGGTCCTGACAGGATGCAACGGACGCCGTTTATGCTTGCCTGCTTGGCGCTGATCACGCCTCCGTTGGACTGCATGATACGCAAATGAGCCTTTTCGGGTAGCGCCTGCTCGAGGTTTTCCAGGTAACGTTCTAGGATAGGGGAGACATAGGCATTAATCACAGTGGTGGAAAAGCGTTCGAATTCACGGTATTCCGGCAAGACCTGGCTGGATGCTGAAACGAAAAATCCTGCTTGTCTCAGGATATCGGCGGTGATAGTCTCGTGTTCAGGCGCAAGGTAGGAAAACAAGAAGCAAATGGCAATCGATTCGATATGGCGGTTTTCAAGAATAGGGATCAAGCCTTTGACCTGGTTGAAATCCAGGCTTTGGATGATTTCGCCTGCTGAATTGACCCTTTCATCGACTTCGAAACGCAAATCAGAGGGGATCAGATGGGTTGCAGGTTTTACCAGCAGATTGTACAACTCTGGTCGGTTCTGGCGACCAATTTGGAGTACATCAGCAAACCCACGCGTGGTCACGAGTGCAGTGCGCGCCCCTTTGCGCTCGATCAGGGCGTTCGTGGCAACAGTCGAGCCATGCACTAGGAGAACTTTTCTTTCATTCCCCAGTCCCAACGCCTGTAATCCTTGCAGAACAGCCTGGGCAGGGTTTTCGGGCGTCGATGGTACTTTGAGCGTTTTCACAGCGCCGGTATTCGGATTGAACAGGACAAAATCGGTGAAGGTGCCGCCAATGTCGATGCCTAATCGTAATGCGTCGGTGATCATTGCTTTGGTGTGTGATGTTTTTGGGAAGATTAGAAAAGTTGAGATTGATAAGCTGGACGGCGCCCATCCAGCAGGATGTAAGGCGCTGCCCGGCTAGGGTTCACGCCGATTTTACGAAGATCATCTAAATCGTTCAGCTTTGTACTCCGCCGCGCTTTGAGGATAGCATCGACGCTCTTTGGTCCGATGCCTGGAATTCGTAATAGCTCCTCCCGGGAACTGCGATTAATTTCAAGGGGGTGGTTCGCTAAGTGCATATCTGCCCAGGCTTTTTTAGGATCTGCATGGCGCGGTAAATTTCCAGTAGCATCAAACGGCATATCTTCAAGGTTGAAGCCGTAATCTCGAAGCAGAAAAGAAGCCTGATAGAGGCGGTTTTCGCGAAGCTGAGATTCGGCTGGTTGATTTTCGAAGGGGGTATCCCTGATGGGGCTGAAGCGGGAATAATAGGCGCGGCGTAAGCGCAGTTGCTGGTACAGGTAGGTGGTGGTCTGTAGAAGCTCGAGGTCGTTTTCGCCTACGGCTCCCACGACGAATTGGGTGACAGAAGAAGGCCAGCGACCATTCCAGCCCAGGCGGGAGGGCTGGCTGCGACGAATTTCTTCGATCCAACGCAAGGGTTGGAGCAGTTCCTCCAGGAATTGTTTACGGGGAGCAAGCTTTTCGAGCCGAAGCGTATTTGGCGCTTCCAGGTTTACTGAGACGCGGTCTGCCAGCCGCATCGCTGCTTCCACCTGGGCGCGCTCAGCGCCTGGCATTATCTTGAGATGGATGTAACCTTTGAATTGGTATTTCTTGCGCAAAATTTCAGCTGCGGCGATCAATTTGTCCTGAGTGGCTATCCCGCCGTTTAAAATGCCAGAGCTGATGAACAACCCCTCCACTGCGCCAGCCTGGTGAAGCGCCATAAATGTCTGGGCGAAATCTTCGGGTTTAAATGTGGCGCGGCGGAAATCGCGCCCTGCCCGAAAGGGGCAATAATAACAATTCCGTTCGCATGCAGAGGTCAGCAAGGATTTTAATAATTTGATTTGTCTGCCGTTAGGAAGCATGGCGTGACTGATATGAATGTCATCCTGGTGTTTAGGCGAAAGCTGCGGGCATCCGGCATCTTCCGCTGGTTCCAGGTGCATTTGGGAGGTGAGGTATTTGAGAGTCTCGAGTGCAGTCACGCTATTATTATAGAACATATGAGCAAAAAGTCAATATTTGAATGAAGTTTCTGCTATAATAAATACAGGTGTTATGCGATGGAGGTGTAAATGGTTGACGAGACTACTCCTAAACGATGTTTTAAGAATTGGATTCCAGACGAAGCCTTTGAGCATGCCCGCGAAGCCCGAAAGGAATTCCGGAAGAGCATCAGCGCATTATTGCCGCCAGAATTTCGTGAGCACCGCCGAAAAGCGCGCAAAGCCATGCTGCTGGCGTGGCGCAGCGTCATTGATGCAGCCATCGAGCGGCTCGATAAGAATAGAAGCGATGCCAGCTAACTTGACCGGTTGCGCAAAGCGATCAGGAGCATAATGGGCAGCGCGGCTAACAAGAGCGCTGCAAAAAGGTGCTGACCGGCGTTGAATAGCAGAATGACTCCAAGCAGCATTGCAAGGAAGATGATGCTGACTGTCAGCCGGTTGATCGCTTTTTCCAATGATTTAATTTGCTGATGGATGGCAGGCGATTGAACGATCAAATCGCCCTTTTCGATTTGGGTCAAGATGCGCTCGGTTCGCGCCGGGAGGGAAGCCATCAGGCGGATCCACCGTCCAACTTCTTCTGTCAAGCTGCGCCAGACGGTGGTGCCTTCTTCGGCAATGAGTTTTTGCGCGTATGGCGCCAGTTGGTTCCAAACGTTAAACTCAGGGTCCAAGCCAGTGCACATCCCGGATAGAATGGCAATTGTCCTCCCCAGCAGCAGAAGGTTGTGAGGAAGCTGAAAAGGCATGGTGTATAACAAGCTGCGGAATTCACGCGCAAATTCCAGTAATTCAGCGGGACGGATTTGCGTCAATTCCCGCATGCTCATGCCCCAGAAGCGTTCGAATACCTTGGCTTCTGCCTGTTGAATGAGTTCAAGGTCTGCGCCAGGCAGCAAGATGCCAAGCGATTGATACGCGCGCACCATTCTGGCGGGGTCGCGGGTGCCTACGGCAATTAACAATTCGCGCAACCCAGCGCGTAGACTCACTGGGACCGTACCGCTCATCCCGAAGTCAACGAAGGTCAAGCGCCAGGAAAGCGTGAGGTGCTCATGCTCAGCAGGGGTTGGCGTAACAAACAAATTGCCGGGGTGAGGGTCGGCATGGAAAAAACCGTCTTCGAAAATTTGCTTCAAGTATGCTGCAAGAAGTTCGTTGGCTACTTCGCTGCGATCTATTCCTGCGGAAGCAATCGCATCAAAATCGGTGATCTTGATGGCAAAGACATTCTCTAACGTCAGTATTTTCCGTGTGGTGTGTGTCCAAACCACACGAGGGACGTGAACCCGGTGGTATGCCTTGAAATTTTCAGCAAATTTTTCTGCATTTTGCCCTTCATTCAGGTAATCGATTTCCTGTCGAATCGTGAAAGAGAATTCTTCGATCAACGCCCGGATGTCGACGCGCTTGCGGATGGGCGGATAACGCTCCAACCATCTGCCAAAGCGCTGAAGGGCAGATAAATCCACTTCGATTAGTTGCTCGATGAATGGACGCTGAATCTTGACAACGACTTCCTGAAAACCCAGCCTGGCGGAATCCTCATGATGCAGGCATGCCTGGTGGACCTGCCCCAGGCTGGCAGCCGCCAGCGGTATGGGGTTAAATTCTGCATATTTGTCCTTGACGTTCCCGTTTAATTCGTTCTCGATCAAGGGTTGAAGGCTGGAAAATTCCTCTGCTGGGACTTCGTCTTGCAGGCTGGCTAATTCTTCGGTAATTTCGGGTGGAAGTACATCCAGGCGGGACGAAAGGAACTGCCCAACCTTAATCATGACGCCGCCCATTTGAATCGCTAGCGCGCAAAACTGGCGGGCTAACCGTCGCAACCGTTGTTGCCGGGAACGCTCCGCAATCCTGCGCAAACCGATTCGTGGGAAGAAAATTTCCCACAGAATGAAGCTGGCGGCAGCGCGGGTATAAAAAGCCATGATGCGCCGGTAACGGGCGCGCAATTGCCAGGCGTTGATGGTGTTTCCTTATGAATATTTTTTGCCGATTAATTACCTTGCGAAATCAACAATGAATAAAGCGATCTGCGCGAAAGAACGTCGCTGCTGATCATGCCCAACACGCAACCATCCTCAACCACTGGCATTGCAGAGATTTCATGATGCTCCAATTTCCTGACGAGATCGAGCAGCGGCTCTGAAGGTGAGGCTGAAATCACCTCGCGGGTCATGATCGAACTCAGCGGCGCTTCGGTGGGCATGCCATTGGCTGAAGCGTTGGTGATATCCCACTCTGTAATCACGCCGACCAGAGTTTCGTGTTGATCGACCACTGCCAGGATTGGGCAGCCTGTTTCGATCAACAGCTTTGCTGCCTCTCGCACCGTTTTGTTGTCGGGAATCGTCACGATGCGTTCCATAATGTCACGAGCGGTTCGGCTGCGCTCACGCTGTGTGATGCGCTGGATGCTGATATGCTCAGCGGCTTTTGAAGGGAGTAAGTCGGGGTCGGAAAGGAGCAAATCAACCTGCTCTTTCATGTTACGTCGTATGACTTCCTCGCGAGCAATTTCACCAGCCTGCCAGCGTTGTTGAGCCAGCGCGGTTAACTCTTTTATGTGATTGTTCAACCATTCATCCACCATTTCTGGTTTTCCGAACATCTCTTCTGGAATGCGTAAATGAGCCGGCGTTTTAATGAGGTGCTCCTGAGCCGCATAGATGACTGCGCCAGAGTTAACTAAATAATCAGTGGCAATCATAATGCCGCGCTGGCGGTAAACAGCTCTCTCCATGCGATCCCGAATCATTTTATGGATGGGGTCTTGTGAATAGGTGTTAGCGCCTTCGATGATGATTGCCCAATTCCCCATCGCATCGATCGTCATGGATGGATTGGTGGTTGCTTCGGTATCCAGGTAGTTCGCCATGGGTGCAGCCGGGATAAAGCAGAAACCCGATTCACGCAGCAAGTCATCAGGATGGTTGGAAAACTTGGTCAGCGCAGCAGATGAAGGAGTTTGCTGATTGATGACCTTCAGATAGTAATCCCGACAGATGTGGTGTTTCAGCCTTGCCAGGTTAAAGAGCTCCTGGACAGGCAGACCATACATATTGTAAAGGTATCCGGATGAGTCGCTAATGCCGATAACCTTTGCGCCGGGTAGTCGTTCTGTAATTTCGCGCGCCGCATGAGAGCCAACGGTGCCGAAACCTTGAACCAGGATGGTGATTTGATCAGGATCTGGGATCGAAAGCCTGGCAAATTGCGGCAAGGCTCTCAATCTTGGCAATTCCTGAATAAGGGCTTGGAGGGCAATGGCTAGACCTCCGCCTGCTGCGCCTACTTCGCCCAAGCATACCCCTCCCATCTCAGCTGGCTTGGACAGTGCGTTGTCCAAGCCATTCTCGATGGCGATGCGACGCATATCGGCATCGTCAGTGCCGACATCCGGTCCTGGCAGGAAGATGTCACAGTAGCGGCAAAGTAGCCTGGCAAAACGGCGCACCAGCTCATCCCGCTGCGCTCCGGCGATATCGGGCGAAGCCAGGATGCCGGCTTTTCCACCGCCATATGGCAGATTGGCGGCGGCGTTCTTAAACGTCATACCGCGCGCCCGGTTGAAAATTTCGAGCGGGGTCAGGTCGGGGAGCATGCGAATGCCGCCCATCGAAGGGCGACCCATTGCCAGGTTATCGACTACCAGGTAGCCTCCAACTTCGAGAGGCGAATCTTCATCCCACATGCAGGCGACCAATTTGGGACCCAGCCTGTCCACCTGGATGTCCAGGCGGGATAACCGCTCGACATCCATTGAGTAAAATTCCATGTAGCATTTGCCATCTTCGCGCACGAGCCGGTTTTTCCAGGTGCGCTCTGGCAGGCGCTCCTTCAGGAACAAATCCATTGCTTTTGGAATCATGTGGTCTCCTTATTTGTGGAGGTTCTGAGCAGCGATGAAGGAAAGTCCATTTTCGGTCAGGGCTCGAGCCGTGGCATTGCAGGCGTCGAACTTATCCATGAAATTCAGCGTCAGGGCTTCCATGTCGCCAGAGGCGATGATCTCTGACTTATCGCGGAAATAGTCCAGGATGTCCGAAGGATGCGCTCGGGTTGAGTCAATTTCGTAATCTCCACCTTCGTGCTTGGCAGAGATATTGGCGACATGATCAGCAATCTCCACGAGTTCGTTGCGGCGGTTGTAAGGTTGCCGTACGATGCTTTTCACCGTCTCTGTGATGTGGTGCTCGAAACGAACGACGTTTTCGAAGCCCAGGCTCTTGCGGAACTGCGCGGTCAATTCCATGGTCTGGTTGTTGATGGAGTTCGACCAATTGAATCCAATGAGCGGCGTGGTGCCGTCTTCTCGAGAGAACAACTTTGCAGCGATTAACGTCCACAACGCCGCGTAGGGGTTGTCATTGCCCATGAAGACGGATATTTTGAACTCGATGTCAATGCCCAGGCGGTGGAGCAAATAGCCAACCAACACCGTTCCTGGATTGATATTGAGCACCTGGCGGACGCCATATTTCGTGTAGTAATAGAGAAATTCATCCAGCCACTTCAAAGGGTAATGATTGGGCTGCCCAACGCCGCCAAAATACCCCGTGATGGTGGCGGGACCGTTCAAGTGGATGTTCGAGCCATCGGTTCCTTTGGTGTCGAGCGTTTCTACATAGCTTGCACCGATGATTTGCATTGCCGCGGCAATGGCAGGCAAGTCGCCATCCGCCTCTTGTTCTTTCATCTTGCGTACCTTGATGAACCGCCCTGGCATCAGCATTTCATGTTCCAAAGCTCGCCTGGCGGCGGCAATCACCCAGGGAAAGTATTGCAGCGCGCTGATTTCCAGAGTGACGGCAAATTCATCCCGAAAGTTGATTCCCGCGGCTCTCGATCCAAGCACTTTTTTCCGGTAATCCTGAACACTGATGAATGCGCCTGCATCGCGCTGCTTCTGTAGCCATTCCAAATCCTCCAGGTATGCCGGGTGCGTTTCTGCGACCTTTGCGATCAGATTGGGCAATTGCTGCGCTTCGGCGGCTTTTTGGTTAATTTCTTCGGGAGTGCCATATTTATTGACCACTGCCAAGAAATCATTGATCACTTGCATATCGGGATCAAGGAGGAGGCGGTTGATATCTTCCAGGCGGCTTACCGGGATTTCTAACCTCTCACGGATATCTTTCATAGGTGGTATTCCTTATCTGTCGTGGCACTTGCTAGGTCGCTGTGACTAGAGCAAGTTCAGCAGTTCTTCGTATTCATCATCCGGCATTTGGAACCAGTTATCCGGCTGGGGGAAAGTGCGGCTGGTCACCTCTTTAACGTATTGCTGTAAGCCCTCCAGAATCACTTTACCGGCTTCGCCGAATACTTTTGCCATGCGCGGCTTGAAGCGCGGGTACAACCCGAACATATCATGGTAGATCAAAAGTTGCCCATGGGCATCGGGTCCTGAACCCAGGCTCATAATGAGGCAATTTTCGGAACGTTCCTTGATCAGTTTACAGACGCGGTCAGGCACCATTTCTAGCAGAATCATGAACGCGCCAGCCTGCTCGAGCGCTTTGGCGTCGTCGATAATTTTCTTGGCTTGCAGGGCGCTTTTGCCCTGAACGCGGTAACCCCCCAATGCGCTGACCGATTGGGGCGTCAAACCCAAATGCCCGATAGCTGGAATGCCAGCGCGGACAATGCCCTGGATGCGGTCTGCCATTTCTGCGCCCCCTTCGAGCTTGATGGCATCGCAGGCTGCTTCAGCCATGAACCTGCCGGCATTACGAATCGCAGTTTCGACGCTGGGCTGGTAACTCATATAAGGCATATCGCCTACCAGGAAGACTGACGGCGCTCCGCGTCGGACAGCCTGGGAATGCCGAATCATATCATCCATTGTCACCGGCAGGGTCGTTTCATATCCTAACATGGTCATACCCAGGCTATCTCCAACCAGAATCATGTCGATGCCTGCCTGCTCTTGAAGATAAGCAGTGGGGTAATCGTAGCATGTCAGCCAGGTTATTGGCTCATTATTGGCGGCTTTCTTGAACAATTGCGGAATGGTTACCTTCTTGCGATCGGTCATTTTGGCTCCTTTTCTTGTTAATGTCCAAATCCAGAATAGCGCAGTTTCGCTAAAAATGCTAGTAACGAGTTACATAATTGTTATCGACAATTATCCTTTTTCACCTCCTGGCATTTTTCAAACACCCCTTATACTTTTTATTTTCCACTTCGAACTTAAAAACAAGGTCATTTCACGTTTCATCACGTTTGGAGCGTGATGTGGTTAAGATGATATGATCGCCATATTGGCGGCGAAAGTCGCTCCTGAGCTTTTCGAGGCGATCGTTCTTTTTAGCGAGCACGTCCCATAAGCTCAGTTGACGATGAACGGATGTAAATTTGCTCACGCCCACCCCGATCAGGCGCACTTTCCGTCCTGGCTGCCAGACGGCATTGAGCAGCTTGAGCGCTTCTTGGTAAATCGTCTCTGCCTCTTGTGTAGCTGCTGGCAGCGTGGTTTGCCGGCTGAGCGTTGTAAAGTCGTGCCAGCGCAATTTCAGTTTGATGGTTATGCCAGAAAGAGCTTCTCGCTGTAATCGTTGTGCGACATCCTCAGCAAGCTCGTGAAGAGTCGCAAATAGGATAGATGGCTCACCGATATCGCGAGCATAAGTGACCTCCCGGCTGATGGACTTTGCCTCGTGAGTGGTCACGACGGGGCGATCATCGATTCCGCGAGCGTGAAGGTAAAGGTCATGTCCATTTTTCCCAAATCGCTTGATAAGCTCGTATTCTGACCATTTCGCCAGATCGCCGATGGTATAAATGCCCATTTCAGCCATGCGGGCGGCAGTCTTGGGTCCGATTCCCCATAATGCAATCACCGGCAGAGGAGCCAGAAATTCTGCTTCTGCTCCTTCTGGAACGACCGTCAAGGCGTTGGGTGGACTGGCGGCGCGATGGACTGATTTTCCAACATCAGTGGCAATCTTGGCGACAAGTTTATTGCTGGCAATGCCTAACGAGCATGGCAACTCGAGTTCTGAGTGGATTCTGGCTTGAAGTCGTCTGGCGATATCTTCGGGGTCATCGGATAACGCGGTGACATCTAAAAAGGCTTCATCAATAGATATCTGCTCGACCAGTGGCGTTACCTGAAAAAGACGCTCCATTACCTGTTGAGACGCAGCATGATATGCTGAAAAATCAGGCGGCAAAACGAGCATTTCGGGGCATAATCGCAGCGCGCGACCGGTTGGCATTGCAGACCGCACACCCTTTTGACGGGCAGCATAGGAACAGGAGGAGATTACCCCGCGTTCCTCTGGCTTGCCGCCTACAGCAAAGGCTTTTCCGCGCAATGCGGGATTTCGCCGTTCTTCTACTGAGCAGTAAAAAGCATCCAGGTCGATGTGGATGACCTTACGCGGCATAAGCTTCTGATGATGAGACGGATGTCAATAGTTTGAAAGCGTTTCTGACTGAAAAGCCGTTGTAAATTGATTATAACCCAGGACGAACACTCACCATCCCTGGCTGATCGAATTCGCCCTGGATGGAAATGTCACCAGACAGGAATTGACGGATGATGGCTGCGTTGGTGAGCAGGTGACCGGTGACGCGCGCAGTGAAGAGCTGAGATTCACCCTTTGCCAGCGCCATTGGCAGAAGCAGTTGGTCTGCCAGGTATTCATCGACAGCAGCCGGACCTGCCAGCATTTTCTCTAAGGCATCGCAAGCTTCATCAGCGACCTGTTCGGCGCGCTTTCCTTTAGCGCCCAGGGCGCCATAACAAGCGCGCGATTTTTCGAATTCAGCCAGCAGGATGAGAAAGCTGCCTTTTCCAAAGGCGGGAATTTCCATGCTTTTGATGCGAGCATCAGGATAGGTGGACTGCAATCGGCGAAGCGCCTGGTGCTTTTGCCGCGTGGCAATGTCCATATCGAGGTTGCTGACACCAGAGATGCCATAAATGCGAATAGCTTTATTCGAACTGCCGCGCTCGACCAGACAGATGGGCTGCAATAGAGCGCCAGGCTGGACGGCGGCTGTGATCTGACCTCCACCTGCGGGGTAATAACCTGCTTTTTCCAGGGTAAGCCTGACTCTGGCGCCCATCAGGCGGAGATATGGGAGCCAGTGCAGATCAAGGTAGTGAAAGGATGGGCTCCACGGCACGTGAGTGCCGCCGCTGATGGTCACTGTGGAAGATTGTTGACTGGATAAACAGAGTGGCAGCAGGATTGTCTGTAATACCAAGGTGACTGAACCGGCAGTGCCGACTGAAAAATGAAATTTCCCGTGACGAATCTTTCCTGGGTGAAACGTGATTGATTGAGAACCAGCCGCAGCCCCTTCGACGCTCGCCTGGCTGATTTTTGCTGCTGCCTGCACTGCTGCCAGGTGCTGAGGCTGTAAGCCAGGGTTACGGCGGCGCGCTCGAATGTTGATGATTTGAAAAGGATTACCCGTCAACATTGAAAGGCTGAGAGAAGTCCTGAGGACCTGGCCGCCTCCCTCGCCTGTGGAGCCGTCAATCAGGATTGGCTCACTCATATTTCAAGGCAATGACAGGCGATAATGTTGCCGCGCGCAGAGCAGGGTATAAGCCGGAGAGAATTCCGATGAAAGTAGCGAAGACGAGGGTGAAAAGCGGCAGCCAGAGGGGTGTTACCACGGCTTGGGATGGCAATGCGCCGCCCTGTTGTGCTGCCTGCCCAGCGAGGTAACTGAGCGCCAGGATGTTAATTACCTGACCAGCTACCCAGCCCAATATCAACCCGCCAATGCCGCCCAAAAAGCCAATCCCGGCTGCCTCTCCCAGGAATACAGACAGTACATCGCGGTTCGTGGCGCCAACCGCTTTCATCAATCCAATTTCTCGGGTACGCTCCAAGATGGACATCGTCATGGTGTTGGCAATGCCGATAGCAGCTACCAGTAAGGCGATTGCGCCTACCCCTCCAAAGATGATTTGTAGAACGAGGAAGAAGTTGTTGATCGGTTGGAGGTAAGACTGAGCCGTGAATGCCTGGTACCCTAGCGCTGTAATCTGGTCTGCCAGGTCGAGGACGATATCGGGGTCTTCGGCTTTAACGATGACCATGTTGTAGCCGTCGCGGTTGCGGTTGATCCGCCGACCGGACAGCCACTCGTTGTATCGGTTCATGTCTTCTAGAGGAATATAGATAGACCAATCAGGTTCATTGCGCTGTTCGGTCAACTGACCGACGATGCGCAAATTGACCGTTTTTCGAATTTCCATCCCCTGCTCGTCCCATTTGATAAGAACCAGCTTGACTTGTTGATCGACCAGGTCTGGCGGAGATGGCGGTTCCTGACCAGGGCGATATTTAGGGTCGTAAAAGTTCATAGGCACCATTGACCCGATGATGGCAGTGCCTTTTTCAAGCTGTAATGTACCCTTTTGCGCCTCGACGCCAATGAGCGATAGGTCGTTGACGCCCAAACCAATCAAGTTAGGGTAAGACTCGAGCCGATTGTATTGCAGCAAGGTGCCGCCTTGAGGATAATCCCTGGGGATGACCGCCCTGATACCCGGCAAAGCAGCAAGCTCCCGCAAGGTATCATCGGTGATCAGTTTTGGGGTATTGAAAGAGCCACCTTGTTTGCCTCCGGAAACCACGTACGGTCCAGGGTATTCCTCATACTTTGGATAGACCTGGATTTCGGTCAAGTCGCCAATTCCATAGAGTTGTTCGGTGGCGCTTTTTTGCAAGCCGATTGCCAGCGAGACCAAAACGACAACGGCTGCCGAGCCGATGACAACGCCGATGGCGGTTAATGCCACCCTGGCTTTACGGCGGCTGAGGTTTTCAAGGATCAGGCTGATCAGGTCGAGGAATCGCATGTCACCTCAGGGAGCGTTTACTGATGATAACCGACTATGAGCAACAATTTCTTCATGGTCCCTTGAGAGGGGCTTCGATTGGCGCCGATTCTTCTGGTGTGATGGGGCTGTTGCCTGAGGTATCTACAGAAGGGCGGGCGCTGTCTAAACCGATCAATCCCAGGAAGAGCCGCCATAACTTTTGCCAGAATGTTTCGGGCATCTGCTCGGAAGGAATGAAACCCTCGCCGCCAGGGATCGGCTCTTCAGGAATCATGGCTTCCTGAACCACGACAGGAATGGTGCGGATGACCTGCTGTGGTTGATTGAAATCATCAGTGTAATCGATGGTTACAGTCAATTCAGCCGGACCAGGCTGTAAAGGCGTCCAGGTGGCGTCCAGCGTGTAGTAACCGCCAGGCTCCAAGGGACCAATTAAGATGGTGTTGTTCAAGACTTCGCCTTCTGGAACGGTGAGACGCATGTTGCCCAAGACGGCGCTCTTGCGACCCAGGTTGACAATTTGCAGCGGTAACATGTTCGGCTGACCGGCAAAGAGCATGCCTGGATCCCGGTAGAAGTTGACATCCACGTTAGGCAAAGAATAGACCAGCAACGTGATGACCTGCTCATCCGTCAGGCTGGCGCCGCGTGCGTTAAGGTATGTAAATGAAATCCGCATCGGGTATGCCCCTGGATTGGTCGTCACATTGACGATGAGCGATTGGCGTACCGTTTTGGTCGTACCAGAGGGCAAATCGCCGAGCGCCTGAATGTTGGATGAGCCCAATGGGGCAAAGTTGGTAAACTCGCCGGCTGAGCCGCTGACGCCTCCAGGTTCTACAGTCCCGCCTGTCGTGCCAGCGCTCCCCCCACCGATGATCATCGTGACATTCTTCGCCAGGTCATTCCCTACATTCTGGATTTGCATTTCCAGTTCGAACTGGAAGCCTGGCTGCAGCGGTTTTACGTTGGTGGCGTATTGGGAAATGACAATCTGAGGGCGTAACAAAGGGGGTGGCGTAGAAGTTGGCGTTGCCGTAGCAGTAGGGGTGGCGGTCTTGGGAACAATTTTTGGCTGTACTACCGGGATGGTCAGGCTGAATTTCTCAACATACGATTCGCCCGCTGCATCCTGGTAAGAAGCGGTCAAATCGATTGCGGTGAATGGCAACCCCCAAATGTCCCAGGTGGCTGAGAAAGGCTGTCTGATTTCGTTCTTATCGCCAGGAGCCAATTCGCCAATGGCGATGATGCCGCCGGTGACCAGCGGCAACAGGCTTCCTGGGGTAAACGACAAAAGAATATTACGAGCTGATCGTTGACCGGAATTTTGAAAAACGATGTATAAATCGATGTTGCCGCCTGGCGAAGCTGCGTCTGGGCTGGTACGATAGGATTGGATGACCACCAGCGGGCGTTCAAAAGAAGCGGTAGGAGGCGCGGAGGTTGCAGTAGCTGTTGCCGTTGCTGTGGGTGGGGAGGGTGCAAAAACCGTCAGACTGTTTGGCAGCACCGCTTGAGATGCATCGGGATTTGTGACAACCAGCGAATAAACGCCCGGCGCAGTGCCGGCAGGAAGCAATGCGGTGAGCGTCGTCGCATTGACGAATGTGGTTGCCAGCGCAGGTCCTCCCTGCAGACTGACGATTGCACCGTTGGCAAAATCCGTTCCAGTGACGGTTAACAGAGTATCCAGGTTGTTGGGGGCAGTGTTGGGCGTTACGGCCGTTATCCCTAAGGCTGCCAGGCTGGCTTTGGGAAAGGAAAGCAAACTCATCACCAGCCCAAACAAAATGGTTATTCTTAACAGTTTTTGAACCGCATGATGATCAGTTTTCATGTCTTTGTATCCTATAAAGTCGTAGCCATGTATTCAGTCTCCGAGACCACTTTGCCGTCCAGGAGGTAAATTTGCTGTGTGGCGTAATGCGCCATGCGGGGATCGTGGCTGACCACCAGCACCGTCCTGCCTTCATGATGGAGCTGCGAGAGCAACTGCATGATGCTGGCTCCGCTGGCAGTATCCAAATTGCCGGTTGGCTCATCTGCCAAAATGAGTTGCGGGTCGTTGACCAGGGCGCGGGCAATGGCGACGCGCTGTTGCTGTCCCCCAGAAAGCTCGGTTGGGCGGTGATGAATTCGGTCAGCCAGCCCTACCCGCTCCAACAGCTCCGCAGCTCTTTTCATGCGCTGCCTGGCAGGAACGCCTGCGAAGCGCATGGGAAATGCGACATTTTGCAGGGCGGTCATGCTGGAAACGAGGTTGAACGATTGAAAGATGAATCCCACAGTCCGCTGACGAAAAGATGCCAATTGATTCTCGTCCAGGTTGTCCACTGCTTTATCCAGGATGGTAATGTTCCCGGAGGTTGGTCGGTCCAGTCCGCCAATCAAATAGAGCAAGGTGCTTTTGCCCGAACCTGAAGGACCCGTAATGACGGCAAAGCTGCCTGCAGCAACGACCAGATCAACACCTGCCAAGGCGTTGACAGTGACGGCTCCCATCTGGAATGTTTTCCATAAATTGGATGTCTGAATCACCCAACCGCCTCTAGAAGAACATGCGCATGATGGTCATATTGCTCAAGCTGGCGACTGCGAAACTGAGCAACGCTTGAAGGCTGAGAGCTAAAATGACAGGGATGAGAACGCTGATCACCGCTTTCTGAGAAGAGATACCGCTTGTGGTTTTGATTCCGATGATGAGGAGCACAACATTCCAAATCAGGTATAGGTCCACCATCGCTAGTAAACTCGACAAGAAAAGGGTGAAACCGCCTTGAGAAACATCGATAAAACCTGACAATCCGGCGGCAGCAATCAGCTTTTGAGACAATAATAAGTAGAACGCTCGCACCAGGTCGCGCAGCGCAAAGGGCAAACCTGACCAGGCTACGATTTTCAGTGTCGTGTTTGCGCTTCCCCTGCCGCCAACCAATGTCAGAAGCAGGTGAATGGCTCCGCCGACTAAAAGCCACCCTGCCCATACCTGGAAAATGGCTTTGATTCCGGGAAAAACATATCTAAAAACCGGACCCTGGCGCAACTGCGCCGCCTGGTTATATTGAGCCTGCTGTTCCGGCGTCATGTATTCATAACCCGGTGGCAGGGGGACATCTGTCACGGTCTTTTGTTGAATCCAGCCGCTCAAGAAGACGACCAGCAAACCTGTCAGTGTGAGGATTAGCAACGGCGCCGATAAGGATGAAGAGGGTTGCCCTGCTATCTCAGCAAAGGTCCTGCCGGGTTTGAACAACGAGCCTGTGATCCAGTTGAACTTGAATCGTTTGGATGTTTCCATAGTGACCTCTATCAGGATGTTATCGAGGAAGATGAATTTTCTGGGCTGGGCTTCGCAGGTGAAACTTCTCTTTCAACCATTTGATAAGGAAGGCGCAACGATAACCAAACAGCCATCAAACTCACCTCATCGATGCTTCCCTCTGCTTCGGGAAAGAGGTTGGTGAAGGTCTCGTAAAGGGCTTCGAAGGATTCGGTTTTCGGCCAATAGATCAGGAAGCCAGGCAGGCGAGTGCGGTCTGCACCTAGAGGCAACACCCCCCAGTCCTTTTCATCTTTCAATGGAGGTAAATCCAGTGGGTTGCGAAATTCGGTTGGAAATATGAGCCAGCCGCGTTTTTCCAGTAATGAAAAAACCTGGCTTTGCAGGGTCGTATGGATTTGAGCCCAGGCTGCCAGAATATGAGAAACGAGCTCAGGGCTGTTCTCGAAAGCCTTTGACATTGGAATGAGCTTGATTGCAGCCGGCGCCTTGTCGCTTTGCCGGAAACCGGGAACTTTTACCAGTTGCCTGGTCAGGCGATCGATGGCGGCTCGCAGGTCTTGCGGGATCTGGGTAAAGGAGCTGAGCACCGATCGCAGTACTGCCAGGCGAAAGTCTGGGCGCATGAAATCGTTGATGGCATGAAAAGGCAGGAACTCTATTTGGTTTTCTTCAGTCATGAACTAACCTCTGGATCGGGATATACATCAGCCGCCGGTCGGGTCAAGTATACATCAAATCCAAGAGGTTTGTTACGACAAAAGTTGTTCGATACGGGTGATCCCGGCTTCGATCGTATCGCCCAGGTAAATACCCGGGACACGCAATTGCCATTCGCGCTGTCGGGCGAAAACCCTTCCGCCATAGCAGATGACCGGTTTACCTGCCTGGGCAATATCTGGCATGTATTGAGGCCACTCAGCCAACTCCGATGCCGAATTTTCAGTCATTGCGACCAAAATCACCAATGAGGGTTTAATGTCTCGGATGAAGGATGCCAGGTCTGGCAAAGGCACTGCCTGTCCAAGATATGCCACTGACCAGCGCCGTCGGCGCAACAATGCCCCCAGCATCATTAAACTGCCTTCGTGGAATTCGTTTGGCGCGCAAGCCAGCACGATGGGCGGCGCCGGTTGTGCCGGAGGACCACTGACCATCCACATCAGTAACCGTTGGCGAAGGAAATTAGTGGCTAAATGCTCAACTGCAATACTGACCTGGTTGTTTTCCCAGGCATCGCCAATAGCAGCCATGGTGGGACCAATGACGTGGATGATCAACTCCTCGGGTGAGGAAACTGCCAGCGCCTCGCCCAGGATTTGGTCTGCCCGAGCCAGGTCCCTTTGAAGAAGGAAATCGTATAGCTGATGCTGATACGAGATCAATGCAGATTTTTCGCCGGTTACAACTGGCGGCGGCAGAGGGGCGACTTCTTTTTCTGGGGCAAAATGTGCTGTCGCCTCTTGAACTCGTAAAGCCTGGATGGCTTGGGCGGTTTGCATGCCTTCTGCTATGCGAGATTTGACCCAGCGCAAGCGAAGGATATCTCTCTCTGAATATAAACGGTGACCACCCGAAGTACGGCTGGCTTCAGGGAAATCATAACGGCGTTCCCAGGCGCGCAATGTTGCCATGGAAATGCCGGTCAAGCGTGTGACCACCCCAATATTGTAGAGCGGATCGTCGCTACTATTCTGCGATGGAACTTCGGGTAATAAATTCATATCATCTCCATTGTTGTGAATTATAATACAAAAATTATTTAATGTCAAGCATTGTGAACAAATATTATACAATATCTTGACACATTTGATGGTTATGTTATAATAGCTCTGTAAAACAGATCGAGTGGTATAGGAGGAAGGAATGACAAGGTCAGTGATAGTTATTGGCGCAGGTTTGGGGGGGATTGCCAGCGCAGCCAGATTGGCACGGTTGGGGTACAACGTGATGGTGTTCGAAAAAGCCCCGACTCCCGGCGGCAGAGCGGCTGTTATTGAGCGGGATGGTTATCGTTTCGATACCGGTCCTACGTTGTTCTTGATGCCCGAGGTGTTTCATGAGACTTTCCATGCCCTCGGAGAAAAGATGAACGATCACCTTGACCTGGTCAGGTTGGATCCAACCTACCGCGTTCATTTTCATGATGACACGCAGCTCAACCTGACATCAAATCTGGTCGAGATGCGAGAACAAATCGACGGCATCGAACCAGGCGCTTTTTCTGCCTATTTGAAATTTCTTGCTGAAGGGTATCAAAATTACAAGTTGTCGCTACAGAAATTTGTTGGGCGGAATTTTTACACAATCTTCGAATTTCTGAGCCTGGAAAACCTGCCCTTGTTGTTTCAGCTTAAGGCGCTTATTAAACACGCTGACAATACTGCCAGATATTTCAAGGATCCCCGCTTACAAGCGGCTTTTTCATTTCAAAATATGTACCTGGGTCTCAGCCCTTATGACGCCCCGGCGACTTATTCGCTCTTACAGTACACGGAACTGGCAGATGGGGTATGGTTTCCACGGGGAGGTCTGTATCGAGCCATCCAGGCGCTGGTTGGCATTGCAGAAGGGCTTGGCGTGAAATTTTACTTTCAATCACCGGTGGTGCGCATCGATGTCGAGGTTGATCGGGCGGTGGGGGTGACGCTCGAGAATGGCGAAGCGATTAAGGCGGATTTGGTCATTGCCAACGCCGATCTTCCGTACGTTTATTCAGAACTACTTCCTGCGGACGGCTCTGCTGAGAAGCTTAACAAGAAGAAGTACACTTCCTCGGCTTTAATGTTCTATTGGGGGTTCAAGGGCGAGCGCTCTCCGCAATTGCTTCACCACAATGTATTCCTGTCCGACCACCGATATAAAGAGTCGTTTGATAGTATATTCAAAGACCTGACATTGCCTGATGAACCTTCATTCTACTTGAACGTGCCTTCTCGCACTGAACCAGGATTTGCGCCTGAAGATGGCGATGGCATCATGGCTTTGGTGCCGGTCGGTCACCTGAGCGATTCCGGCAACCAGGACTGGGGAAAGATGGAGGAGAGAGCTCGGCAGGTGGTCTTTTCACGCCTCGAGAAAATGGGAATCACACAGATCGAGCAGCGTTTGGTGTTCGAGGAAAAAATAGGTCCTCATGAATACAAGAATCAGTTGAACCTGGCAAAGGGTTCAGCCTTTGGACTGAGCCATAACTTTTTCCAGGTTGGATATTTCCGCCCTCATAACCGTCACAATCGCTATAAGAACTTATATTTTGTTGGGGCAAGCACTCATCCGGGAACCGGCTTGCCGATCGTCCTTTTATCGGCGAGGCTGACAGCGGAACGAATCCTGAGGGAACAACCCCGTCCAGAGTCAACGCCCGTTTTATTTACGAACCCATTGGCGGAGATAAAATAGACGATGGTACTGCGTATGCACTCCTGGGAATCGAGATTACTGGATTGGGCGCAAGAAGGATATGAGACTAGCAGGTACGGCGAGTCTCTGCTGGATGAAACCGAAACGTACGTACGCCCTGCTATCTTGCATCGGGCTTATCAACGATGTGAACAGGTTACCAGAGAGCATAGCCGGACATTCTTCCTGGCTTCTAATTTGCTGCCGGCGGAAAAGCGGTTGGCAATCAGGGCGTTGTATGCCTTCTGCCGGGTGAGCGACGATCTGGTGGATCGGGCGGTCGAGGATGCGGCAGCAAAATTGAGCGACTGGAAGGAACAGGCATTGCAGCAAATCAACCATACAGAAAACCTGATCCTGCTCGCATGGAATGATACCCGGCTACGTTTTCGCGTCCCATGGCGCTATGCGGAGCAGCTCCTTGAAGGTATTGCCTGTGATCTCCAAAAGACACGGTATGAAACATTCGATGAATTAGCCTCTTATAGTTATCGGGTAGCTTCGACGGTGGGATTGATGTCCATGCACATCATTGGTTATCATTCTAAAGATGCTATTCCCTATGCTGTGAAATTAGGTGTTGCCCTGCAATTGACCAATATCCTGCGTGATGTCGGCGAGGACTGGATAAATGGCAGGCTTTACCTTCCCTTGGATGATTTGGCGAGATTTGGCATCACAGAGCAAGATATCGAAGAAAAACGCATGGACAATCGATGGAAAGACTTCATGCGTTTCCAGATCGAGCGCACGCGTCAGTTGTATGCCGAGGCAATGCCAGGAATCAGGCTTCTTCATCCTGACGGTCGTTTTGCTATTGCTGCGGCGGCAGAGCTTTACCAGGGCATATTAGATGATATCGAGCGGCATGACTACGATGTCTTTCATCGCAGGGCTCATTTGAGCTCGTTGCAGAAGATTATTCGTTTGCCAGGGATTTGGTTTCGGTTGTAGTTCAGGTGAGTCACATGATCATGTCAAAGGAGGTAATATGATTTTAGTTACTGGGGCTTCAGGTTATGTTGGTAGCCACATCGTTCGAAGATTGGTCGAAGCTGGCAAACCAGTGCGCGTCATGGTCTATAACCGGGAGCGTGCACTTAGAGAAAACCGACTGGCAGGATTGCCGGTTGAGATGGTTGAAGGCGATGTGACGCGACCTGATACTTTGAGTGGCGCGCTGCAAGGGGTTACTGCGGTTGTCCACACAGTGGCAATTGCTATCGAAAAAGGGGGCAGGTCTTATGAACAGGTCAATTACCAGGGGACGGTCAACCTTGTCGATGCTTGCCTTAAGGCTGGTGTAAAGCGTTTTATCAATATTTCCCAGCTTGGGGCAGATGAAAACCTGCCTTACCGTTTTCTTGCCTCTAAAGGAAAGGCGCAGGCTTACGTGGCGGCTTCGAAGCTGGATTGGACTGCGCTGCGCCCCTCGGTCATTTGGGGACCTGAAGATGAATTTGCCAATACCTTTGCCAGGCTGGTTCCCCTGACGCCGATCATCTTTCCGATTATCGGGGATGAGAATTCGAAATTCCAACCGGTATGGGTGGGGGATGTGGCAACCGCTGTTCTCAAAGTCTTGGACGACCCAGCCACAATACACCAGGAATATGAACTGGGGGGACCTGAAGTATTAACTTTGAAAGAGATCGAGCAGCGCACACTGCAGGCGATTGGCGCAAAGCGAATCATGATGCCCGTTCCCCTTCCCATCATCAAGGTGGTAGTAACTTTGATGGAATGGCTGCTGCCTGCGCCGCCAGTGACGCGAAGTTTATTGGAGCTGCTGGCTATTCCCAACGTAACTCGGAAAAATGCAACTCCGCTGTTCGTAGAACAACCTAAGCCGTTTACGCCCGAAAACACGGCAGAGTACATGAGAAAATTCTCGGTAAAAGAAACGCTGGCGCGTTACTTTGGGAATTGAGCCTTCATCTGGTACAGGTATCGATCGATGTTGCATTACCGCCATGCCTTTCGCCTTCGCGCTTCACTCGACCAGGTGGTGAATTTTCATCGGCAATCGCGCAGCATGGGCAAGATAACCCCGCCGCCGGTACTCGTGCGGTTACATAGCGCCCCTGAGTGGCTTTCCGAAGGCGATGAAATGAGGTTCACGTTGTGGCTCGGACCGCTGCCGATTCATTGGAGGGCAAAAATCGAAGGGACATCCTCAGAAGGCTTCATAGACCGCCAGCTCGAAGGACCGTTTGAAACGTGGGAGCACCAGCATCTTTTCAAGCCGATGAGCGCAGACGAAACTGAAGTTGTCGATTCGGTCAAGGCGAAACTCAAACGGCATCCCTGGTGGTGGCTGGTAGGAGGGTTGATGTGGCTTAATCTGCCCATCCTTTTCGCCTACCGCGGCTGGAAAACAAGGCGGGAACTGGCTCAAACAACGAGGGGTAAGCGGTGAAACGCATTGTGGTGATTGGAGCTGGCATTGGCGGGTTGACTGCTGCTGCCGTTTTGGCGCGGGCAGGCTTGGATGTGACTGTGTTAGAAGCGCATGTTTATCCGGGTGGCTGCGCCGGGACTTTTTATCATCAAGGATATCGCTTCGACGCTGGCGCTACTCTGGCGGCAGGGTTTTATCCTGGCGGACCTATGGACCTGGTTGAACAAGCAGCCGGAAAGCTGGATATCGAGGCGCAGCCATCAAATCCGGCGATGATGGCTCATTTGCCAAATGGTAAAACCGTCTTTCGCTGGACGGATGATCGCAGGCTGCAGGAATACGTCGAAAAATTTGGCGCTGAGGCTGAGGGCTTTTGGCGCTGGCAGGAGCAGGCAGCCGATGCCATGTGGGACCTGGCGTTGCGCCAACCTTCCTGGATGCCGCAATCGTTAGCTCAAACGATCGATCTGGCAGGCAAGGGCATGTCTTGGCTGGCTGCGAACTCCAGCCACCGGCAGCCCGGGTTGTGGCTGGATGCTTTTCGTCCGGTTGCCACTCATCTGCGGGGGATGCCTGATGACTTGCGCCTCTTCATTGATGGGCAATTATTGATTTCAGCCCAAACGACCAGCAAGTGGGCGAATGCCCTCTATGGCGCTTCGGCGTTGGATTTACCGCGCCGCGGATCGGTGCACATCCGGGGAGGCATGGGTGCAATTGCCAAGGCGCTTGCCGGGAGAGTAACTGCCAACCAGGGCAAGGTGATCTATCGCCAGGAAGCCACGGCGATCTTTGAGGAAAAAGGGGGAGGATACAGGGTACATACGAACAAAGGAAATGTCTTCGAGGCGGATTTACTCATCGCCAACTTGCCGCCCTGGAATATTGCCCAGCTTTTGAAAAGTCAATTGCCACCCATTCTTCGCAATTTGCCAGAACGCCCCAGGCATGGCTGGGGAGCTTTCATGGTATATGTTGGATTGGATGGCAGTTTACTGCCTGAAGATTATCCTTCGCATCATCAGATCATTGTTAAAGAGCCCCTTGGGGAAGGTAATTCGTTATTTTTATCCTTCAGCCCTCATTGGGATGCCTCCCGTGCACCGCAAGGCAAGCGCGCCCTTACCATCAGCACCCACACCGATTTATCTTCCTGGTGGGAGTCGTTTGAGAACGACCACGACGCTTATGAAGCCAGGAAAAAAGCGTATACCAACCGGCTGATGCAAGCCATCGAACGCATCCTGCCTGGTTTTTGCGATGCTGCTTATTTAATCATGCCTGGAACGCCCGTTTCCTTTCACCGGTTCACTCGCAGAGCCTGGGGATGGGTGGGCGGTTTCCCGCAAACCAATCTGTTTCGTTCGCTCCCGCCGAGGTTGTCTAAGCGATTATGGATGGTTGGAGACAGCATTTTCCCTGGTCAGTCAGTCGCTGCAACCGCCTTGGGTGGATTACGCGTGGCGGGAAATGTCATCGCAATGTTGAAGATTTAGAATTCATGGACGCCATTTGGTGGATTCGCCGTGATTTGCGGTTGAAGGATAACCCGGCATTGTCAGCTGCATTAAGTGCAGCGGAACGCGTCATGCCGGTCTTTATTCTTGATCCTTTATTATTTGATTCACATCGTACTGGTGAATTGCGCCGTTCATTTCTCCTCGGGGGTATAAAGAAGCTTGCCCACGACCTGGAATCCCGAGGGAACCGGCTCTATGTTTTTCGTGGTCGTCCGCTTGACCTGTTGAAGTGGCTGGTTGCGACAACGCAGGCGGCGATGATCTATGCGGAAGAAGATGTTTCACCTTACGCCGTCAGGCGGGATGCCGAAATCGGTGCGCAACTTCCTTTGAAGCTGGTCGGTTTGCCATATGTCCGGCATCCGGCGGCTGTGCTCAAAAGCGACGGCTCTCCATACACGGTGTTTACGCCTTATAGCCGTTCCTGGAAAGCCATCCCCCTGCCAGAGACTTTACCAATCCCTGAGAAAATACCTCCGGCTCCAGAGGCGCCGGGCAACCTGCTGTCGGGTTTGTCCGTTGACCTTGCATCAGTTAATTTCATACCCGGCGAAGCTGAAGCGCTGCGGCGGTTAGCGCACTTTACCCAGGGCGCGGCTGCGCCAATCTACCGCTATCACGAGCAACGTAATTTCTTGCACCTGGACGGAACGTCGAAACTATCCCCTTACTTCCATTTTGGTATGCTCTCCGCCCGCCAGGCAGCACGAGCCGCCCTGGCAGCTTTGAATGAGGCTGAAGATGACTCCAGCCGAAAGGGCGTAGAGACCTGGTTGAATGAGCTTATCTGGCGGGAATTCTACGGGCAGATTTTGTACCACTTTCCAAATGTGCGCAAGGAAAGTTTTCGCCCTGATTTGAGACGGATTGAATGGCGCAACGACGAATCTGATTTCGAAGCCTGGCGCGAAGGCAGGACGGGAGTGCCGGTGGTAGATGCAGCCATGCGCCAGCTTGCGAAAATTGGGTGGATGCACAACCGGGCGCGCATGGTTGTCGCTTCTTACCTGACGAAGGATTTGCTCATCGATTGGCGCTGGGGTGAAGGCTGGTTCTTACAGAAATTGCTCGATGCCGATGTCGCTTCGAATAATGGCGGCTGGCAGTGGACCGCGGGGACAGGGACCGATGCAGCTCCGTATTTTCGGATTTTCAATCCGGTCAGTCAGGGTTTGAAATTTGACCCGATGGGCGATTATGTCCGGCGGTGGGTCAAGGAGTTAAGGGATGTACCGCTCGATTACATCCATAGACCCTGGGAAATGCCGCTTGATTTGCAGAAAAAGGCTGGTTGTATCATTGGTAAAAATTATCCCGCCCCAAGGGTCGATCACAACTTTGCGCGTGAGCGGGTGTTATCGGCATTCAGGATGGCAAAATCATGAAGAATAAAGCACTGGCTGCGGTAAGCCCTGAAGTTGGAAAACGCATTTTACAGACCCTCCTGATCAAAAAGGATTTCTTGAGCGCGCTGGAGATAATGCATCAAGCAGCGGGTGATATCTTTCAGATTCCTTTGCCGGGTTTTAATCCCTTTGTGCTGGTTGGACCCGAAGCGAATCGTTTAGTCCTGGCAACCGAGAGGCAGGCTTTTCTTTGGCGGAATGAACGCGATCCGGTCACCCGCTTGCTCAGGCATGGGCTGCTCGTTGAGGATGGCGAGACCCATGATTCGCTGCGTCGACTGATGAGCCAGGCGTTGCATAAGCGTGTCTTAGCCAATTACGTCGAAATTGTCCAGCGGAGAACAGACCAGGTTATTGCCACCTGGGGAGATCACAATACGCTGGATATGCTGGTCGAAATGCGCAAGATTGCTTTGCTGATCTTGATGGAATCGCTTTTCGGTGTGGATTTCAGCCCTGAGCTGCCAAGGTTATGGAGTTCTATCCTGAAATCAATCGAATATATTTCACCGGGTTTGTGGATCCTTTTGCCTGATATGCCTCGCCCGGGGTATCGCAAGGCAATTCAGAGAATCGATTCATACCTTTTCAAAATCATCACTGAACGGAGGCAGTCAGATTCGAAGCGGGATGATTTGCTAGGAGTGCTTACCGCTTCTCAAGAATTGAGCGATGATTTGGTTCGTGACCAGTTATTGACGATGCTGATCGCTGGTCATGACACCAGCACTGCCCTGTTGAGCTGGGCGTTGTACCTTTTGGGCAAGAATCCTGAAGCGCAGGATCGCCTGGTTGCAGAAGTGGGCGAGCAGGTAAAAGACGAAATGCCGGCAATTGCTCATCTTGAGCGCATGGCTTACCTCGACCGCGTCGTCCAGGAGACAGCGCGCATGTACCCGCCGATTCATGTTGGGAATCGCATAGCTGCCAGGGATTTGGAGTTCAATGGCGTTCCGATCCCAGCCGGAAGCCGGGTGATGTATTCGATTTACCTCTCCCACCGCCAGCCGAAATACTGGCAATGCCCAGATCAATTCGACCCAGACCGGTTCGCGGGCGGGAGTCGTTCGATTTATCCGTACAGTTATGTGCCGTTTGGAGGGGGACCGCGTAACTGCATCGGTATGGCTTTTGCCCAGGTGGAAGTGAAGATTGTCCTGGCGCGTTTACTTCAGAAATATCATTTTAAACTGATACCGCATGAGGTGCATGCTCATATGGGCGCCACGCTTGAACCGCGTCCAGGGGTCTGGATGCATGTGGTCAATCAATCATGAGGATGGCATGACATACTTTTCCTTTTTGCTCATTTTTCTTGGAATCCCATTAGCCGGGGTTGCTCTTTTGACCTGGCGAGATCAGAAAAAGCAGGTCTTCCTGCCGGGCATTTTACAAGGAGCGCCGTTTTGGGCGGTCTTGTTGGGTCATGTTTTCGTAGCTGTCGTGTATACGACACCCTGGGATAATTACCTGGTGGCAACAGGGGTCTGGTATTACAATCCTGCCCTGGTGACCGGGATTACCTTAGGGTGGGTGCCTATCGAGGAGTATACGTTTTTCGTTTTACAAACGCTCTTGACTGGGTTATGGCTTGGCTGGCTGTTAAAACGGCTCCCCGCAGCAGGTGAAATTGCAGTCAATGGCAGGCTGATGCGCTGGATTTCAGTCACAGTTTTTGGATTTATCTGGATCTTTTCTGTCGTCGGGCTGGCGCTGGACTGGCAGGAGGGCACCTATTTGTGTATCATCTTAGCCTGGGCATTGCCTCCGATCATGCTACAATTTGGTTTTGGGTTGGATATCCTGTGGCGCTTTCGTGCGGCTGTCATCGCGTCCCTGGTTTCTGCGGTTACTTACCTGGTGATAGCCGACAGCGTGGCGATTGCTTCGGGAACATGGACGATCGATCCCGGACAATCCCTGGAGGTGTTCTTATGGGGCGTTTTGCCTCTCGAAGAATTCATTTTCTTTTTTGTGACCAATGCCTTGATTGTTTTTGGAATGACGCTGGTGTTGGCTAGCGCCAGCCATGTCCGGTATGGGCAACTTAAGGATAAATTGAGATCTGTCTTGAACACGGCGCACAAATCGGAAGGCGTCTCATGATGCCGAGTGAGTTACCTTTGGAAGCTGATTTTCAGAATTACATCCACTTGAGAGGGGTATCCAAGAGCTATCGGGAAGGCGATACTTTACGCAGGGTGCTTCAGAACGCTGAGGCTTCTTTCAAATGTGGAGAATTTGCCGCCATCCTGGGTAGAAGCGGCAGCGGTAAGAGCACGCTGTTGAACCTCATCAGCGGAATCGACCAGGTTGATGGTGGAGAGATCTGGTTGGGTGACCTAAACCTGACAGCGATGAGCGACCTTCAGCGAACCTTGTTCCGCCGGAAGAACATCGGCTTTATCTTTCAGTTTTTTAACCTGTTGCCAACCTTGACCGTGTGGGAAAATGTCATCTTGCCGTTGGAACTGCAAGGTGAATTGGATCAAGAGAGAGCGCGAGTTGCCGAGAATCTTTTGGCTGAAGTCGGGTTGGTAGATCGCCGAAATACTTTTCCAGATCGGTTGTCGGGCGGCGAGCAGCAGCGAGTGGCTATTGCCCGCGCCCTGGTTCATAATCCCCAACTCGTTTTGGCGGATGAGCCAACTGGAAATTTAGACCGAGAAACTGGAAAAGTCGTCCTGGAGATATTAGATCGCCTGACCCGCCGGGCTGGCAAGAATTTGATTTTAGTGACCCATAGCCAGGAAGCGGCAAGTTTTGCTGATCGGGTGCTATACTTAAGGGATGGGATGCTAATCCAAGCCTAAATTTATGGAGGTTTGCCATGCTCAAAGTTGAAAAGATTGACCTCGATGTGAAAAGCCAGGTGAAACGGTTTATTCAAATCCCATTTCGCCTGTACAAAGACCATCCTTGCTGGGTACCTCCGTTGTATATTGATTGTGAGATGCAATTGAACCGCAAAAAGCATCCTTTTTACGAACATTCAGATGGTGAATTCTTTATTGCCAGCCGAGACGGTAAAGATGTAGGGCGGCTGGCAGTGCTGGAAAATAAGCCCTTCAACGCCTATCATCAGGTGCATAAAGCCCAGTTCTACTTTTTCGACTGCGAGGATGATCAAGAAGCAGCCAATCTGTTGTTCGAGCGGGCATTCGAATGGGCAAGGAATCGGGGACTGGATACGATCGTCGGTCCCAAGGGATTATCTGCATTTGATGGCTATGGCATCCAAATCGAGGGTTTCGAGCATCGGCAAATGATGACAATGATGAACTATAACTATGATTATTACCCTCGTCTTGTGGAAAACCTGGGCTTTGAAAAAGAGGTGGATTTCATTTCGTGTTATGCCAATACCCAGACCTTCCAGCTTCCTGAGAGAGTCCGCAGAATTGCTGAGAGAGTCATTAAGCGAGGGGAATTGTCGGTCTATAGTTTCAGGAACAAAAGTGATCTCAAGTCCTGGGCAAAGCGCGTGGGCAAGATGTATAACGATACCTTTATATACAACTGGGAGTACTATCCGTTGTCGGAAAGGGAGATTCAATTCGTCCTGGACACCTTGCTAATGGTCGCAGACCCTAAATTGTTGAAAATCATCCTCCATGGCAATGATCCGGTAGGCTTCTTGTTCGCATTTCCTGACCTCTCTGCCGCTTTGCAGCGCGCAAAGGGAAGGCTGCTACCTTTTGGGATCATTGATCTGATGCTCGAAATGAAGCGAACCGAGTGGGTATCCGTTAATGGCGCTGGGGTGCTTCCTGAGTTTCAGGGGCGAGGCGGCAATGCTTTGCTGTACTACGAAATGGAAAAAACAGTCCGAAATTACCGCTTCAGGCACGCTGATATGACTCAGGTCGCTGAGACCACCCGGCAGATGCGGGCAGACTTGATCAATCTGGGTGGAGTTCCATATAAGAATCATCGAGTTTACCGTAAAACTTTGTAAATAACGGTGTATATGCGATTAAGGCTTTTCTTTAAGGTTGCCTGGCGAGTGCTGAGCCGGCATCCTTTGCAAAGTTTTTTAATGGTGCTGGGCATTACGCTGGGGGTTGCAGTGGCGGTTGCCGTGGACCTGGCGAACACTAGCGCCAGCCGGGCTTTTGAATTAAGTACGCAGGCAGTTGCCGGGCGGTCAACCCATTACATCAGCGGAGGTCCGACAGGATTGGACGAAAGCCTTTACGTTCGGCTTTCAAGGGCGTCGCTTTCTGTCCCTGTGACGCCTGTCATCAGCGAGTATGTCTCATCTCCGCAGTTAGGGAATACCCTGTTTCAGCTTTTGGGGATAGATGTATTTACTGACGGACCTTTTCGAGGGTACCTTTCAAACAGTGAATCGGCTACAGAAAGCCCTGCTGCATTGAGCTTTGTTGACTTCTTAACGCGTCCCGGTGCGGTCATTCTCTCGGAAGATTTGGCAAACCGGTTTGGGTTGGAGATCGGCAACGAATTTGAACTCGAGATTGCCGGGCAGAAAAAGGCTGTCTTCCTGGCAGGTCTGGTTGCTCCCAGCGATGAATTGAGCCGCCGGGCGCTGGCAGATATGATCCTGGCGGATATTGCAACGGCTCAAGAGTTGACCGGGCGCATCGGGAAGTTGGATCGCATTGAGTTAATCTTGGAAGGCAACGATCAGGATAACCTCCTCACCCGCATCCAGGCGTTGTTGCCGCCTGGTCTTTCGGTTCAACCCGGCGAGGCTCGCTCAGGTACATTCCAGCAAATGGCATCGGCATTTCAAGTGAACTTGACAGCGCTGAGTTTGCTGGCTTTGGTCGTAGGTATCTTTCTGATTTACAATACCATGACCTTTTCGGTTGTCCAACGGCGTATCTTGTTTGGCACCCTACGTTCCATAGGCGTTACTCGGCAAGAGATATTCTGGATGGTCGTTATTGAGGCAGCTCTGGTGGGAATTTTGGGGGCTTTGTTAGGTACGCTGTTGGGAATATTGATGGGGCAGGGCGCTGTACGATTGGTGACGCGGACGATCAATGATTTGTTTTTTGTGCTCAATGTGCAGGGAGTCCAGGCGCCTGCTTCGAGCCTTATTAAGGGGGCGCTTTTAGGGATACTGGCAGCCGTGCTGTCTTCAGCGCCGCCAGCTTGGGAAGCCGCTTCGGTGCCGCCGCGCGTAGCGATGTCGCGTTCGGGCTTGGAGGGCAAAGCGCGTTCTGCCGTTTTCCTGGCGGCTGCGGGAGGGGCTTTCCTGGTTGCGGTTGGATGCCTGATCCTTTTTTTCAGCGAGAAAAATCTTTGGCTCAGTTTTGCAGGCACCTCGGCGGTCATTATCGGCTGCGCGATGCTGGCGCCCATTGCCACCTTATTATTCGCTGGAGTTATCCGACCAGTGGCAGGTTGGGCTTGGGGGGCATTGGGACGGATGGCAACGCGGGATGTCGTCAAGTCGCTCAGCCGTACATCGATTGCTGTGGCAGCGTTGATGGTTGCTGTATCGGTCACCATTGGCGTCAGCATCATGGTGGAAAGTTTTCGTCATACGGTAAAAGTCTGGCTCGATCAGGTGTTGCAAGGAGATATTTACATCTCTGCGCCAAGCCTGACAGCGACCCAGGCTTCTGCTTCGCTCGACCCGCGTTTGATGAGTATCCTGGAATCGACGCAGGGTATCGATGCCATTTACACGCTGCGTTCGGTGAACGTCGAATCGCCGCAAGGTTTGATCAATATCGCCGCATCGAGCAACCCACAGGTTGGCTTAGAACGCTTGTACCAGCGTCTATCGGTGCCTGCCGAACAAGTTGAGGAGGAGATGCGTAAAGGCGCAGTGGTTGTCTCAGAAGTGCTTGCCAACCGGCTCGATTTGCCTCCCAGGGGCTCAGCGCTTTCTTTGCTTACCGCCCAGGGGATGAAAACCTTTCCAGTCATAGGCGTCTATTATGACTACGCTTCGACTCAGGGAACGGTATTGATGAATCAGGATGTTTATCGCCAGTATTGGGAAGATGACGATATTACTGCCATTGCTCTACAATTGAGTGACAAAAACCAGGCAGATGCAATAGCCATTGAATTGCAAAGTTCGCTCTCATCAGTTCAACGGCTAAATGTGCGCCCAAACCGTGCTTTGAAAGAAGAGGTCATGATCGTATTCGATCGTACGTTTGCGATTACCGGCGCTTTACAAATCCTGGCGACGGTGGTTGCTTTCATCGGCATCCTGTCGGCGTTGCTGTCGCTCGAACTTGAACGGCAGCGTGAGTTGGGCATACTCAGGGCGGTAGGAATGACTACTCGGCAGATATGGGGTCTGGTGCTGCTCGAAACGGGTATTTTGGGCGCTTCGGCTGGATTGCTGGCAATGCCGACCGGCTTCATTTTAGCCGAAATATTAGTTTATATTATCAATAAGCGGTCATTTGGCTGGACGCTTCAATTACAGGTGGATGTCCTGCCATTTTTACAAGCTTTGGCGCTTGCCCTGGTCGCTGCACTGTTAGCTGGGATATACCCATCCTGGAGGATGGGCAAATTGGTTGCTGCTGAGGCGATGCGCCTCGATTAGGTTTTTTATATGCTGGGTTTATTCGTTCGGGGTTTTCTAATCGGACTGGCGCTGGCAGCGCCGGTTGGACCAATTGGCATTCTGTGTATTCAGCGCACTTTTGCGCGCGGCAAGCTTGCGGGTTTGTTTACCGGTTTAGGCGCGGCAACTGCGGACGGGTTATATAGCAGCCTGGCAGCATTTGGCGTTGCCTTTCTGGTAAATTACCTCGTCAGGCAGCAAGACTGGCTGCAAATTCTGGGCGGGTTTGCTCTGTTGCTCCTGGGGTTGCGCATCTTTTTCAAACGACCACAGCCAGGCATGATCACCGACAAGGCGCAAAACCTGGTATCAGATTATTTCTCGACGTTATTCCTGACCTTGACCAATCCCATCACTATCCTGGCTTTTGCCGCCATTTTCATCAATTTGAAGGTAGAGATAAACACGACCATGATGCCAGCCCTGTACCTGGTGCTTGGCGTCTTTACCGGATCGGCAGCCTGGTGGCTTTTTCTCAGTTCAATCATTGGCGTTGTCAGAGGGCGCATTTCCTGGGAGCGGTTGGTTTGGATCAACAGGGCGAGCGGATTGCTTCTCATTGGCTTTGGGCTATCCATGATGTTTTTTGGTAACCGCCAGGTCAACCCCATCCAGGCAGAGGCGATTATTCCATTGGATATCTCTCCCGCTGCCGAAGGCTACGTGCGTGCAGAAAAGGTTATCCCGCTGGTATTTCCTCAAGACCACGGCGCTCATCCTGAATACCAGACAGAATGGTGGTATTTTACGGGCAACCTGGCAGATGAAAGTGGACGCCGCTTTGGCTATCAGTTGACATTCTTCCGGCGCGCATTGGTTCCAGCAGATCGATGGATCGAACGGCAATCCAGTTGGGCGACAACGCAGGTCTATCTGGCGCATTTTGCGATTACGGATGTCTCTTCGAATCGCCACCTGGCGTTTGAACGCCTTGGCAGAGGCGCGGCTGGGTTGGCTGGCGCAGAGGGTTCGCCTTTCCAGGTGTGGTTGGAGGATTGGAGGTTCGAAGAGATTGCCCCTGACCGTTATCGTTTACGGGCGCAAGAAAACATGCCCGATTCCGCTGGAAAGATCGCGGCGGTTGATCTCACCTTGATTGACAACAAAGGTCCTGTTCTGCAAGGCGATCAAGGGTATAGCCGAAAGGGACCTGATCCAGGGAATGCGTCGTATTATTACAGCTTCACCCGTTTGCTAACACAAGGTGAAGTGCGTATAGGTGAAAATACATACCAGGTTACTGGGGCAAGTTGGATGGATCATGAATACAGCACCAGCGCGCTTTCAAATGACCAGGTAGGCTGGGATTGGTTTTCGGTTCAACTGGATAACAACATGGAGTTGATGTTCTTTCAAATCAGGAAGGACGACGGCTCGATAGACCCGTACTCGTCTGGGACAGTCATAAATGCAAATGGCGAAACGATTCAGTTGACGAAAAATGATTTTAATATAATCCCTTCGTCGGAATGGCTTAGCCCCGCAACTGGCGCTCGCTATCCATCGCAATGGCGCGTTGAACTGCCCACGATTGGCATGACGCTGGAAATTGAACCCCTCGTGTCAGATCAGGAAATGAACCTGACTTATACCTATTGGGAAGGGGCAGTGAAGGTAAAAGGCGACTATAATGGAAGGGAAGTCAATGGATTTGGTTACGTCGAGTTGACCGGCTATGCAGGTTCGCTGGCTGGTGAGTTCTAGGAGGAAAGATTTGCTGCGGCGGAGAATCTTATTAGGTTTATTCATTCTACTGGCTCTTTTTATTGCTGTGTTTGTCGGCTGGGCGAACACACCTGCCAGACCGATGCCTGAGGCTTTACTAGCGTTAGAAAGCGATGATTCCGTCCAGGTGAAACTGGAAGAATGGCTGATTTTCAAGCCAGTGAAGGCTGAAGCAAGGGTGGGTTTGATTTTTTACCCCGGCGGCAGAGTAGATCCCCGCGCTTACGCGCCTGCGGCAAAATTGATTGCTTCCAATGGTTATTTAACGGTGATCGTTCCGATGACTTTGAACCTGGCGGTTCTTTCGCCCAGTAAAGGGCTCGATGTCGTCGCCAGGTTTCCCGAAATCACCCACTGGGTGATTGGCGGACACTCCTTAGGCGGGGCGATGGCAGCGAACCTGGTGAGACAACATCCCGGCGTATTCAAGGGGCTGGTGTTATGGGCGTCGTACCCACCTGAAAGCAGCAATTTGGCGAAGTTCGACTTGCTGGCGGCATCGGTGATTGGTTCACGTGATGGTTTGGTGAACAAGAGCGTATTCGAGGAGTCCCAAGCCCGGATGCCTGAAGGCGCGATTTTTTACACCATCGATGGGGGCAACCATGCCCAGTTCGGTTGGTACGGGGAACAAAGCGGCGATCAGCCGGCAACGATAAGCCGCGACAGACAACAGCAAGAAGCTGTTGAGATAACGGTAATGCTTTTGGAGATGATCGCTGAAAAATAGCGAAAGGAGGTTCGATGAAAATCCGGGAAGATATAGGATTGACTTTCGATGATGTGCTCCTGGTTCCGGGTTATTCGAAGATTCGCAGCCGTTCTGCTGTCAGCACGCACACTTACCTTGCCAGGGGGTTTCCCTTGGCGATCCCTGTGGTAAGCTCTAATATGGACACGGTGACCGAAGCCAGGATGGCGATTGCCTTGGCGCAAGAAGGCGGGATTGGGATTATCCACCGGTTTATGCCGATAGAAAAGCAGGTCGAAGAAGTCCAAAAAGTCAAGAGGGCTGAAAGTTTTGTGGTTGAGAAACCTGCTACTATTTCTCCGCAAGCCACCTTAGCAGAAGCCCGTTCTCAAATGGATGAGGCGGATATTGGTGGTCTGATCGTGATTGGCGAAGGTGGAAAACTCTTGGGCATCTTGACCGCCCGCGACATTCTACTTGCTCCAGATATGAGCGTGGCTGTCAAAGAGGTGATGACGCCTCGCAATCGTTTGGTGGTCGCACGCGAGGACGAGTCACTCGAGCAGGCGCGCCAGGAATTGCACGCCCACCGCATCGAAAAGCTGCCTGTTGTTGATAGTGAAGATCACCTGGTGGGGCTTATCACTGCACAGGACATCATCAAACTTCAGCATCACCCTGCAGCTACCAAAGACAACAAAGGGCATTTACGCGTTGGCGTTGCCGTTGGCGTCCGTTCCCAGGATATGGAACGCGCCCGGGCATGCGTATCAGCAGGCGCTGATCTATTGGTTGTCGATGTGGCTCATGGGCACTCGGAGTATGTTATTGAAATGGTCAAGCGCCTGAAAACCGAATTTCCTCAGGTTTCCGTCATCGCAGGCAATGTGGCGACCGCGCAGGGGGTCCGCGACCTGGCATCCGCTGGCGCTGACGGAGTAAAAGTTGGCGTGGGAGCTGGCTCGATCTGCATCACAAGGCTGGTGGCAGGCGCTGGGGTGCCGCAGCTCACGGCTATCGCTGAATGTGCTCAGGCTGGAAGGGAGATTGGCATACCGATCATCGCGGACGGCGGCATTCGTCATTCAGGCGACGTAACCAAGGCGTTGGCTGCAGGCGCCAGTACGGTTATGCTGGGCAGCCTGCTGGCAGGAACTGATGAGTCCCCTGGCGCTACGGTCATTCGAGGGGGACGGCGTTACAAGATTGTCCGCGGAATGGCATCCCTGACGGCTAACATCGCCAGGAAAGAGATCGAGAAGCAAGGTGAAGTCGATCCTGATGAATGGGAGAAGGTCGTCCCTGAAGGGGTCGAAGCCATCGTTGACTATAAGGGAGGCGTTGCCGAGGTGCTCCATCAACTGGTAGGAGGATTGCGCTCAGGGATGACTTATGCAGGCGCGGCGACGATCGAGGAATTATGGGAAAAGGCAGAGTTTATTCGAATCACCTCAGCCGGAATGCTCGAATCGCAGCCCCATGATGTCAAGCTAATCTGAGAGCTGCGTCATTTATCGGATAATCTGAAAGAGACAGTGCCTCTTGCCTGTCACAGACAGGGAGAGGCGTTCTACCAGGTCAACACGCTTGCCGAGACATTTCTCGAGGATAAGCTTGTCCATCTGGCATAATTCGGGGTGATCTTCAACGAGCTCCAGGTATGGGCAATGCTGAAAGATGATCCTGGGAGAAATGGCATGCGCCTCCCAACGAGCCTGATAGTTCATTTGATTGAGGTGATTGATCGTCTCGTTTAAGATGTGAATGGGATTGGCGACTGTCTTTGATGCCGGCAGAGCTAATCGGTTCGCAAGGTTGTTCAACGCTGCCGTTTTGTGATTGTTAGCGGAATTGAGCAGTTCGGTCAGCAGCGCATGTGCTAGTTTTTCCAGGTTATGACGAGAAGCCCATTTTTCGGTGGAATAGAGCGTGGTTGGTCTGCCGCGCCCAAACTGGCGTCGAACGCCCGAGGCGCGAATTGCTCCTTCTCCTAGTAAAATGGCGAGATGATGCCTGACATTGGCTTTCGTCAGGTGCAAGGCGCGGCTAATTTCAGCGGCAGTAACAGCCTCGTGGGTTGCGATGTAATTTAAAATGCGGAGACGCGAGTTCATAGGGCGATGTAAATTCCTGTGATGGCTGCCAGTATATCCCATTAAGTCGAATTAAGCAAATATATACTTGCAAAATTCAGTTGACAGGAATGAGGATACGGGTATAATCGGTGAGAAAGGTTTTCGATGGCGGATCCATTGACCTGGGAAGATTCTTATGCGATAGCTCTCTTGATCAAGGAGTTGCACGCAGACGTTCCTCTAGAAGAAGTGTCCTTGAAAATGATCTATGAATGGACTTTGTTGTTGCCGGAGTTCAAAGATGATCCCGGTTTAGCTAATGAATCGGTGTTAATGGCAATCTATCAAGAATGGTATGAGGAGGTCAATCCAATATGAGTCAAGACATCAACAAAGCAGGGTATGATATTCCACCGGAGTTGCAAGGGCAGGTTGCAATTACCACGTTGGATAAAATCTATAATTGGGGGCGGCGATCTTCGATCTGGCCAATGATGTTTGGTTTAGCCTGCTGCGCCATCGAAATGATCTGCACCGCAACCAGCCGTTTCGATTTCTCGCGTTTCGGCATGGAGATCATGCGACCCAGCCCGCGCCAGGCAGATTTGATGATCGTTGCAGGCACTGTAACGAAGAAGATGCTGCCACAAATTGTGCGGCTCTACAACCAGATGCCAGAGCCTAAGTACGTCCTTGCCATGGGCGCTTGCGCCTCGGGCGGCGGACCGTTCAAAGAAGGCTATAACGTGGCGTCTGGAGTTGACGAATACCTGCCGGTCGATGTATACGTCCCGGGCTGTCCGCCCACTCCCCAGGCGCTTCTCCATGGTTTGATTATGCTTCAGAAGAAGATTGATACGCAGTCGATCAAAACCGTGCGCTGGTATAGCCGAGAGCCTGACCAGGCGATTCCGGTTCCGGTATTAGGACCTGATATCATGGACCCACGACAGTATGAGCAAATCAAAGCCTACACCATGCAAAAGGCAATGAAAAACCAGCCAGAAGAAACGACTGAGACGGCGTAGAGGAGACCTTTATGAGTGAAGCTATCTTGACCGAATCCGAACTCGTCCAACAATTCCCAGAAGCGGTAAGCCCAGATACGCGCAAAGGGTACGAAGGCTATATTGTAGCCGTAGATCACCTGGTCGAAGTTGCCACACACCTGCGCGACCACATGGGATATGATTACCTGTCATCGGTCACCGCAGTCGATTACCTGCCGGAAGGCAAGATGGAGGTGGTCTATCACATCAGGCAGTCGACAGGCGGTTCGCCGCTGGTGCTGAAAGTTCAGACGCCTCGTGATCACTGTGTTGTGCCATCATTGACCCCGATTTACCCTGGGGCAGAGTTTCAGGAAAGGGAAGCCTGGGACTTGCTCGGAGTCAAGTTCGAAGGTCACCCTGATTTACGCCGCATTCTGATGTGGGAAGGCTTCCATGGGCATCCGCTGCGCAAAGATTGGCGCGAAGGTTACTTCGAGGAAGAGAGCAAACCTTTCAAGAGCCGCTGGCCTGATGGACATATTCGTCGTTCGGAAACGGTCAATCCGTTTGGCAGGAACGTAGATTACCCGGCAGGTTTCGATCCTGAATCTTTTGTTCCCCAAACCGAAACCGCCCTGTATGCAGGATTGGCTCAGCCCGAATCTGACGATGATGATATCCAAACCGACCAGGTCATTGTGAACCTGGGACCGCAGCATCCCTCGACGCATGGCGTATTCCGCATGGTGGTCAAGCTAGAAGGTGAGACCATCGTCGATCTCAAGCCGGTCATGGGCTACCTGCACCGTAATCATGAAAAAATTGGCGAAAGGAATACTTTCCTGCAGAATATGCCATTTACTGACCGGTTGGATTATTTCTGTTCGATGAGCAATAATTTTGGTTATGCCCTGGCGGTGGAAAAGTTGATGGGCATCAAACCTCCCGAACGCGCGGAATATATCCGCGTCATGATGGCGGAGCTGACCCGTATTGTCAACCATGTGGCGGCAATTGGCTTCTTGCTGAATGACCTGGGAGCGTATTTTACGCCAATCTTGTACGCGTTCGAAGAACGCGAGTTGATTCTGGATATTTTCGAAGCAGTCTCAGGTTCACGGATGATGTGCAATTACTTCAGGTTCGGCGGGGTCGCCCGCGATTTGCCTGAAGGCGTGTTGCAAAAGGTCAAAGAGCTGGTGTTCGAGCGCCTGCCACGCAAGATCGATGAATTGGATATGTACCTGACGCACAACGAAATCGTTCGCTCCCGTTCTGAAGGCGTGGGAGTACTAACGCCAGAGCAGGCGATTGCTTTTTCGACCGTTGGACCGGTATTGCGCGCCTCTGGCATACCTTATGATTTACGGCGGGCTGATCCATATTCGATCTATGACCGGTTCGACTTCGACGTGGCGGTTCGTTATCACGGCGATGTCTATGACCGCTACTTGCTCCGCCTGGATGAGATACACCAAAGCATCCGTATCTTGCAGCAAGTGGTCAAAGGGATTCCAGAAGGACCCATTCAGGAAGGTAAACCGCAATACCAGGTGCGCGTCCCGCCCGGCGAGGCGTATGGTTATGTGGAAGGACCAAAGGGAGAGCTGGGGTACTATGTGGTTTCTAATGGTAAACCTAATCCCTGGCGCTACCATGTCAGGGCGCCTTCCTTCATCAACCTAACTCCATTGGCAACCATGTGCAAAGGGCAAAAAATAGCGGATGTCATCATCATCCTTGGCTCGATTGATATTGTGTTAGGTGAAACGGACCGGTGAAGGGCGCGTCGATGGGAGAAACGATATGTATGGCATAGGTATATTAAAAGGTCTGTACGTTACTTTGAAGCACTTTGTGGAGACGTATTTGGACGACATCCGGTGGAGGGGAAAGCGTTATTACACTCCAGAGGGAATCGCTTACCGTTCGAGCAGTAAAGCCAGAGGTATCTTCACCGTTCAGTATCCTGAAGAGAAACTACCAGTTCCGGAAGAGTTTCGCTATATCCCTTTCTTGATTTATGAGGAAAAGGATGGTCAAAAGGTCGACCGGTGTACGTCATGTGGCATCTGTGCTAAGGTGTGCCCACCGCAATGTATCTGGATCGTGCGGACTAATGACCCTGCGACTGGGCGACCAATCCCCGAGCCGGCAGAATTCTACATCGATGTCGATATTTGCATGAGCTGCGGCTTCTGCGCTGAATACTGTCCCTTTGATGCCATCAAGATGGATCATAATTACGAGCTAGGAACTTATGATCGCCTGACGCATAATATCTACGACAAAGAAAAGCTTTCTAAGCCCCTTTCTTATTATGCCTCAATCCGTCCCCTGAACTATCAAAGGGAGGAAGAAGCCCGCGCAGCAGCCGAGGCAGCAAAAGCAGCCCGGCGGACTGGGGCAGCAACCTGATTCTTCAATCGTTTGCCAGAGGGTTTGGCGCAATGGGACATGAGGATACAGAACTGCTTTTCCCGCCGCGTTTGATTCCGGTGTTAAGGGATTTGAGGGGAGATGCCTGGCGAGAGCTGGTTGACAAAATTTTCCAGCAGGAGAAAAATTCGCTCGATCGCCTGGCTTTTGTGTTGATGATGAGCCGGCTAGATGGCTGCTCCACCTGCCAGGCGGATTCATTCCGCGCCATGCGAGGTTGCACTCAGTGCGCCATGCAAACCATCCGCCGTTATCGAGGCAGCGACCAGGATTTGCTAGACGAGTTTTCGAAGGCGAAAGATGATGTTTACCGGTACATGAACAACGGTAGAGAGAAAGGATAATATGAGCAAAAATGAAGTTTCCCAGGAAAAAGTCCTGGAAGCCTTGAGTAAAGTTCAAGAGCCTGAATTACATAAAGATTTAGTTTCGCTCAACATGATTCGGGACCTGCAGGTCAAGGGAGACCGGGTGAGTTTCACCATTGTTCTGACCACGCCTGCCTGCCCATTAAAATCGAAAATAGAAAGCGAAGCTCGTCATGCTGTGATGGCATTGCCAGGCGTCAAGCAAGTTGACATCAAGATGGATGCCAATGTGCCATCGGATGGCAGAGTCCGCGGATTAATGAAACTGCCAATTCGCAATGCCATTGCCATTGGGTCTGGCAAGGGTGGGGTTGGCAAGACGACCATTGCGGTGAATACTGCAGTTACCCTGGCTCAAAGCGGCGCATCAGTCGGGTTGTTGGATGCCGATTTCTATGGACCAAACGTTCCAATCATGATGGGGATAGATCGTTTGCCGCCCCAAAAAGAGGGAAAACTGGTGCCGGCTTTGGCTTATGGCGTTCGCGTCATGTCAATCGGTTTTCTGGTAAAACCAGATCAGCCGCTCATCTGGCGGGGTCCCATGCTCCACTCTGCTTTACGCCAATTCCTAAGCGATGTGGAATGGGGAGAGTTGGATTACTTGATCGTCGATCTTCCACCTGGAACAGGGGATGCCGCTCTCAGCCTGGCGCAGTCTTTGCCGCTCAGCGGCGGCGTGATCGTTACCTTGCCTCAGGAAGTGTCCTTGGAGGACGCGCGCCGTGGACTGGAAATGTTCCGGCAACTGGAAGTCCCGGTTCTCGGCGTTGTTGAAAACATGAGTTACCTCGAGCTTGCTGACGGCACGCGGGTTGACATTTTTGGCTCTGGTGGCGGCATGCGGTTAGCGCAGGAAACTGGAGCGCCGTTCATCGGCGCTGTACCCATTGATCCACAGGTAAGATCGGGAGGTGATGCCGGAAAGCCTGTTGTCATTGCCCAACCCGAGTCGATAGCAGCGAAGGCGCTTCGCCAGGTAGCACAGCAAATTGCTGCTCAAATTAGCATAGCGGCGAAACAATCGGCGAATTTTATTCCGATTAATATCGTGGGTTGAGCTTTTCACTTCTTTTATCTTAAGGTATAGTAATCTGGGTGGCAGTATCAATGACTATGCAAGTGTCGGCGTACATTGTGGGTGTCCGCTTCCAGAAAGCTGGCAAAATTTATCACTTCGATGCCAGCCAATTCCAGGATAGTGTGATGCCGGGTGATTATGTTCTGGTGGACACCAGCCGTGGCATTCAACTTGGGCAGGTGATACAACAGGTTGAGAACCCTGTTGCGCCGGAAAGCGGTTGGAAGCCCATTTTGCGGAAGGCAACCCCCCAGGATCTGGTCAGCCGGCAAAGCTGGCAACGCAAGGAATTGGAAGCGACCATCAATTGCCGGGCAAAGGCAGCAGAATTACGCATTGGCGATGCCAAGTTCGTCGCTTCGGAATTCAGCTTCGACGGTTCGCGGCTGATCATCATGTACAGCAATGAGACGGGTGAAAAGATGGAGTTGCGCGAACTACGCCGGGCGATGCAGCGGCTTTATCCACAAGCGCAGGTCGAATTTCACATGATTGGGCCTCGCGATGTCGCTAAAATCCTGGGGGGCATGGGAGCTTGTGGTTTGGAGACCCGCTGTTGCTCGGCTTTCTTGACTGAATTCAGCCCGATTTCGATAAAAATGGCAAAAGAACAGGGGATTTCACTGACGCCTACAGAAATAACTGGGATGTGCGGCAGACTGCGATGCTGCCTGGTGTACGAATATGAACTCTACGTCGAGGCGCGCAAACAGCTTCCGAAAAGGGGGAAGCGGGTAAAATCAGCGTTTGGGGAGGGAAAAGTTGTCGATGTGTTACCTCTCAAAGAAGCTGTCATCGTTGAATTGGAGAATGGCGTTCAACATGAGTTTATGCGCCATGAAATCGAACCTTTGGAAGAGCTAGAGGCGTTGAAGAAAAAAGCCGCCTCGCCTTGCGAAAAGCATCCCGATGGCGGCTGTACCTGTGGAAAGCCAAAACAACAGATGCAAAAAGGTCAGAAAGGGACGCCGAAGAAAAAAAGTGACTGACACTTCACCTGACAATTGGGAAAAGCCTCAGAAAATTCTGGTCATCCTGGCGCATCCCGATGACCCAGAATTCTTTTGTGGAGCTACTCTGGCAAAATGGGCAAGGGAGGGTCATGAAATCCATTACTGTCTGCTGACTTGCGGCGATAAGGGATCTTCTGATCCGGACACCAATCCAGATGCGTTGTGTGGCGAACGCGTCGAAGAGCAAAAAGCTGCTGCTTCAGTCATCGGTGCGCGCAGTGTTAAATTTTTAGGATATTCAGATGGTTACGTGGTGCCAGATTTGGATATGCGCCGCGAGGTGGTCAGGGTCATTCGGACTGTGAAACCCGATGTTGTTGTCACCTGCGATCCGACAACGCTTTATCCTGGCGGAACTCGCGTAAACCATCCAGATCATCGCGCTGCCGGTCAAGTCGTCATTGATGCGATATTTCCTGCCTCACAAAACCCCTTGTACTTCCAGGAATTGATTACTGAAGAAGGTCTCGAACCTCATCAGGTCCGTGAGGTATGGATTTCACTAACCCATGAACCGAATGTCACTCTGGAGGTGACCGATTATTGGGAGGTAAAATTGCACGCCTTGCTAGAGCACAAGAGTCAAATCGGCGATCCTGAAAAATTCAGCGAGCGCATGCGCAGTCGTCATACCACAGATAGTACGCTGCAAAACCCCCGTTATGAAGAGCACTTCCGCCGTTTGGTGCTCGTATAGGTGACTATGCCCGATTTTCTTGAAGAAGCACAAAGCCTTTTTGACTATAGCCGTTCACTCCGCAGGGATTTTCACCAAAACCCAGAATTGGCTTTTGAAGAAGTGCGAACCGCTGGGATCATTGCCAAAGAGCTTTCTGCCCTGGGCATGAAGGTGCTTACGGGAATTGGCAAGACCGGCGTTGTAGGCTTGCTGGAGACAGGTCATCCTGGACCAGTCATCTTGGCGCGTTTTGACATGGATGCCTTGCCAATTCAAGAGGAGACCGGCGCGCCTTACGCTTCGAAAAACCCTGGCGTGATGCATGCCTGTGGTCACGATGGACACATGGCAATTGGTCTCACCGTAGCGAAAATTCTGGCAAAATATCAACACTTGCTGAGAGGAAGTGTTAAACTGGTTTTCCAGCCGGCAGAAGAGGGATTTGGCGGCGCTGCTTCGATGGTCGCAGATGGTGTTCTGGAAGATCCCAAGCCTGATGTTGCTCTGGCGTTGCACTTGTGGAATGTACAACCGGTAGGATGGTTCGGCATTTCAGCAGGTCCGGTCATGGCTGCGCCAGATATTTTTGAGATTACGGTTAAGGGGAAGGGAGGGCATGGCGCTCTCCCGCAACTGGCTGTTGACCCGGTTTACGCATCAGCTCAAATCATTACCGCTTTGCAGAGTATTGTGTCCCGCAATGTTTCTCCGCTCGATACGGCAGTCGTCAGCGTGACCATGGTGCATGGCGGAGACGCCTTCAATGTCATCCCCGAAGAAGTCATCTTGAAAGGCACCATCCGCACCTTTACGAAAGGTGTGCGCCAGATGGTGTGGGAGCGTTTGAATAACATCGTCACTCAAGTTTCCATTGCACTGGGCTGTGAGGCTGAAGTCAAGATCACTGACCTCAGCCCGGCGGTTGTCAATGACCCTCAGGTGACCAACCGCGTGCAAGAAACAGCGCTGCAGATTTTCCCAACAGGCGTGGTAGATTCCGCATTCCGGACGATGGGTTCAGAAGATATGTCTGTGCTGATGGAAGGAATTCCGGGCTGTTATTTCTTTATTGGCTCGGCGAATCCGGCGATGGGATTGAATGCTCCGCATCATCATCCTCGATTCGATGTGGATGAAACAGCGTTGATCAATGGAACCGCTTTAATGACCGCGGCGCTTTTTGAATATTTAGCGAATTGATGTATGAGCCTTTCTGGGAATGGTCATCAACGGGCAATTCATTTTACGAAGCCTCCCCATAGGGTCGTTTCACTGGTTCCATCAATGACCGAATCGATGTTCGATTTGGGATTTGGGGAATACCTTGTTGGCATTACCGATTATTGCACACAACCGGCGAATGGGGTGGCGAAATTGCCGCGGGTAGGAGGAACAAAAAACGCTCGCTTCGAAGATATTGTAGCGCTACAACCTGACTTAGTTCTGGCGAATCAAGAGGAAAATTCGCGTGAACTGGTAGAAAAGCTGGAAGCAGCCAGGATACCTGTTTGGGTGACTTTCCCAAAGACCGTTCGACAGGCGATGGACGTTTTGTGGGCTTTGGTTGGAATCTACAAAGATCGAAACGCAGCTACACGGCTGGAAATCTTAGAAATAACCCTGGATTGGGTGGAGACTGCGCGAAAGGAAGAGACTCAAATCTGGCGTTATTTTTGCCCGATCTGGCAGGAAACCCCTACTGACCGCTCTCAACTGAATACGAAAGGCTGGTGGATGGTCTTCAACCAAGATACATATCCATCAGATTTGCTCCGCTTATTGGGCGGCGAGAATATTTTCGCCCAAAGGAAAAGGAAATATCCCCTGGATGCGGACTTGGGATTAGCCCCGGAGCAGCCCGCAGAGAACCGTGACACCCGTTACCCACGCGTTGACTGGGATGAGGTCAACCAGGCAAATCCTGAGGTGATTCTGCTGCCTAACGAACCCTTTCCATTTACTCAGGAACATCAAGAATGGATGGCGCAGTTATTTCCCGGTACTTTTGCGGCGCAAAAAGGACAAATTTTGATGATTGATGGCAGCTTGATCACCTGGCACGGTACACGGCTGGCACGGGCGTTGCAGGAGCTGCCGATCTTGTTCTCAGGAATTGAAGCAGAAACGAAATAAAGGAGAACCAATGTCAGAGACGAACTTATTGACAATGACCGATGCAACAGTAGCAAAGGAACCTGTGGTGAATGATTTTTCTATTACTGTTGCCACGGTGAATGGCTCGGGAAGCCAGACATCGAATGCGACGATCATGCGGGCGCTTTTCAAGATGGGGATACCGGTTTCTGGGAAGAACTTGTTTCCGTCCAACATACAAGGGCTACCAACCTGGTATACCATCAGGGTGAATAAGGATGGCTTTTTAGCCCGCCGGGATGAACATGAAATCGTGGTGGCGATGAATCAGGCAACCTTCACCAAGGATATGGATGATGTCCTTCCTGGCGGGGTATTTTTGTACGATGACAGCATCAAAATACCAATTACGCGCCAGGATATATATTCCTATCCCATGCCTGTCAAGCTCCTGGCGCGCGAGTCTGGGGCGCCGGCTGAGCTGCGTGACTATATCGCCAATATGGTTTACGTTGGGGTGCTGGCATACCTCTTAGGCATCGATATGGAGAAAATCAAAGCGGCGCTGCATTTTCATTTTCGAGGCAAGCAAAAGCCGATCGATATGAACTACAACGTCGTAGAGAGCGCGGTGCAATGGGCGCAAGCCAACCTGGTTAAGCGAGATCCGTTCCGGGTCGAGCCAATGGAACAGAAATGCGTTGATTGTGTAATGACGGATGGCAATACTGCCGCTGCATTAGGCGCCCTATACGGCGGTGTGCAGTTTGTTTCGTGGTATCCGATTACGCCTTCCTCCAGTCTGGCTGAGGCGATGAATGAGTACATCCCAATGCTTCGTAAAGATCCCGTAACAGGGAAGAACACCGTTGCAGTGGTTCAGGCTGAGGATGAATTGGCAGCAGCCGGTATGATCACGGGAGCGGGCTGGGCAGGGTTACGCGCCATGACAGCCACTTCGGGTCCTGGTTTTACTTTGATGGCTGAGTTTATCGGGTTAGCGTATTTCGCCGAAGTGCCAATGGTCATCTGGGATGTTCAAAGGGTCGGTCCGTCAACGGGGCTTCCGACGCGCACCTCTCAAGGCGACTTGACATTTGCTTATTTTATGAGTCACGGCGATACCGAGCACATCATTCTGCTTCCGGGGTCTGTGAATGAATGCTTCGAGTTCGGATGGAGAGCTTTTGACATCGCTGAGCGTTTTCAAACGCCGGTGATGGTGCTTAGCGACCTCGATTTTGGGATGAATCAATGGATGACCCCCAAGTTTCGTTATCCCGATAAGCCAATGGATCGGGGAAAGGTTTTATGGGAAGAAGACCTGGAACGACTGGGAGGTCAGTGGCAGCGTTACCTGGATGTCGATGGCGATGGAATTCCTTACCGCACGGTGATGGGCAATCGGCATCCGGCTGCGGCATATTTCACTCGCGGCACCGGTCATAATGAAGCGGCGCGTTACAGCGAAGAACCTGAAGTCTGGGAGCGGGTGATGAAACGGCTTAAGAAGAAAATTGAAACGGCAAGGCATTACCTGCCCAAGCCTGAAGTCACCAAGATGGCTGGCGCAGAAGTTGGTTTCATTGCCTTCGGTTCTACAGATCCTGCCATTCAGGAGGTGCAGCATATTCTGCGACAAAAGGGAATCAAGAGCGATTACATGCAAATCAAGGCGGTTCCCTTTGCCGATGAAGTCAAGGAGTTTATCGCCATGCACCCTCGAAATTACGTGGTGGAGCTGAACCGCGATGGACAAATGCATCAGCTTCTGACGCTTGCTTACCCAGAGTATGCAACCAGGCTGATTTCACTTGCACACCTGGATGGTTTACCGCTTTCTGCCAAGTGGGTGCTCGATGCTTTCTTTGAGAAGGAGAATAACTAAATGACCGAACAAGCAACTCGCCTCCAGGTGAACCTGGTGGGCATGACAAAAAACGATTACCGGGGCGCACCCAGCACGTTATGCCAGGGATGTGGTCATAATTCCATCTCCAGCCAGATCATCACTGCGTGTTATGAGATGAATATTGTCCCTGAAAATATCGCGAAATTCAGCGGCATTGGATGTTCAAGCAAAAGCCCGACTTATTTTCTCAACCGTTCCTTCGGATTTAATGGTCTGCATGGGCGTATGCCCTCTCTGGCGACTGGAGCGCTCTTTGGCGATCGAACGATCAGAGGGCTGGGAGTCAGCGGCGATGGCGATACAGCCAGTATTGGCATGGGACAGTTCAAGCACGTTGTGCGCCGCAATGTTCCTATGGTATACGTTGTTGAAAACAATGGCGTGTATGGTTTGACCAAGGGTCAGTTTTCAGCGACGGCTGAGGAAGGCTTGAGCCTTAAAAAGCAAGGAACCAATCCGTATCTCCCGATTGATATTGCCTGGGAAGCCCTGGTAGGACACGCAACTTTTGTGGCGCGGTCATTTGCCGGCGATCCTAAACAAGTCAAGGAGCTGTTGAAAGCAGCGCTGGCGCACAAGGGCATCGCTGTACTGGATATCATTAGCCCTTGTGTGACGTTCAACAACCAGGATACTGCCATGCACTCATACGCCTGGGGAAAAGAGCACGAGGTGGCGCTCCATGACCTGGCGTATGTGCCGCCGGCTGAGGAGATCATGGTAGAGTATGAAGAAGGGCAAGTCAAAGAAGTCGAATTGCACGATGGGTCGAGCGTGATCTTGAAAAAGCTCAGCCAGGATTACGATCCTACGAACCGCGCTGAAGCTTTCCGCGTCCTTGAAGAAGCCAATGCCAAGCAGTGGCTGCTGACCGGATTGCTCTATATCGATCCTGACCAGCCGACGCTCATCGATTTGAGCTATCTACCAGATGAGCCCCTAAACCGGTTAGGCGAAGATCGCCTGCGTCCTACGCCAGAAAGCATTGAAAAGATCAATGAGCTGATGTTCTAGGTAGCAGGGTTTCTGAAGCGTGGAAGAAATCACCTGCCGAGGAGTTGAGGGTACCAAAACCACAAGACTCCTAAGGCAGGTTTTCCGTTTACAGAGGCGGACTTATCTTGAAGCGGTGCAAATGGGAAGAAACCTTGTGAAACCAAGCCAGTGATCCAGGAGCGTTCCTGAATCGCCAGAAAAGCTGCGTTATACAACTGCACCTGTTCTTCGAGGTCCAGTGTGAGCTGCATCTGGTCAGGAGCAGGCTGATCCAGTTCTGTTACATCCAGGCAGCCGCCATCGGAAGCAGGCAGGCAACCAGCCGCTGCGCCATCGACGGAAGGATAGGCAAGTGACAGGATGATCGGCTTGCCGAACCTTTGCTGGAGCGGCAGAATGTCCCGGTCGAGCAAGGCAGCAAACTGGCTCGAAAGCTGTTCTACCTGAGTGTTCCCATCCTGAGCGATGCCGGCAGACCACACCAAGTAGATGCGGTCAACTTGATCGAGAAAGGCGGGTATATTTTGCATCCCTGTCGGGTAGGGAAGCGCCCAGATGAGGATGCCGTTGTACTTTGTGCGAATCTCCTGGATCAATTCCCGCCAAAACGCATCGGCATCAGCAGGCGTGTTGGCTGAAGAACCATCCTTCAATGCGCCATTTGGCACGGCGGGTGCTACCCAAATCCCTCCCAAAATTAGCGCGCTGGCGCCGGCTTGGGATGCTAAGTCAGCGTGATGAAGGATAAAGCGGCGGTATGCTCCAAACCATGATATCCACCAGGAATAATCGCGCGGCGCTCGAAGATACCAATCAGCCATTGATTCTTGATTGTGCAAGCTGGGGAAAAGCGCGGCATTCAATTCCCTGGAACGGGCTTGTTGCACCAAGCTAATCATATCAGGAGCTGACACATCTTTAGCAGGCAATGATTCGAACCTGGGAGGCGACAGGCGAGTCACGCTCCAGGTGGGGGTGAAAATAACCCAATTTGCTTTGATAAGCGCTGCCGACTCCAAGCCAGGAAGGTAATCTGAAGCCCAGGCAGGATAGTAACTGGATTGGAATGCCAGCCCCGCCATGAAATCTGGGCGAGGTTGGATTGCGACGCTGGGTACAACGGCAGTGTTTGGCGGCGCTGGGTACCAAGCCCAACTTTCCACAAAGTCGGTGATGACTTGAGCTTGTTCGGTGGGGGCAAACGTGCGACCGGTTGCCATCAGCCCTGCATTCTCGCTTTCATCTGCGCTGCCACATAAATCCTTACGACAAAAACGATAATGCACTGAAGGGAGACTCTCCAGGGGACTATACAATGTATAGAGCCATTGATTCGACCCCATAGACCACATCGGGAGGGGTTCCATCCATCCATACCCTGGATTCAATTGAATCGAGATATCCTCATCAGGTGGTGTTTGGGGCGGCACTGTAACATGCAAGGTGATTGCGCCTATCCCCCAGGAAAGCCAGGTTTCGATGGTATCTTCGATGATAATGTTATGATCAGGAACGATTAATTGCCGAACCTGGAATTTACCATCCATTGTATGTTCAGCATTCCAAACGCCATCACCTAGAGTGTATTTATAGCGAATATCAGTTCCAACTGGAAGGGACAAGGTTAACGTATAGCGTCCATCTGCCAGGCGCGTGGTTACCGGGAGGTGACGCGCAGAGAGGTTCACGCCTCCGCGTAATTCGCCAAAAATATTCCCCAATTGGGTTAAGTTACCCGCCAAGCGAACGGGTGCAAATGAGGGGGTGTTTTCAGGCGCTGTAACCAGAAATGAAACCGTTACCATGTCTGCCCGTCGAAGCTGTACATGCACCTCGGTTGCCGAGTCCCCGGCTACAACGGCGCCTTGTTGAAATGTTTGATAGGCGCCATCCATGGAATAAACTACCAGATGATGGGTTCCGGGCGGCAGACCTTCTAAGATGAATGATCCATCGGAGCTGGAAATTGTCTGTAACCCACCGGCAGCAACCAGGATATTTGCTATGGGATGACCATCCTCTTGATCAGTGATATTCCCCAAAATACGCCCAGCAGGCAGTTGAAAAGCAGTGTCTGTCCAACGGCTGACGATATCCTCTACAATCATGGGATTAGTAACATGCAAGAGCCGGTAACGAACCTGCCTGCCATCCGATGTGTGTTCCTGTACAAGATACTCTTTTTCCAGGCTGTAGCGATATTTCACGATGGAGCCTAAGGGAAAAGGCAAGATGGTGAAAAAATGGCGGTCATCTTCTGCCTGCATCAGGAAGCGTTGCTGGTTGAAAGCCAGTCCTGTAACCTCATCCAAAACGGTGAGGAGTATTTTCGAGCCAGCTATCGCTGGTTCGGGAAGTTCCACGCGAAAGGTGACCATTGCCACCGGTAAAGTTTTTACTTGCTGTTGAGTTGGATTAGAAATTAGCACCCAGTCCGAGATCGAGCATGCCAGTAAGACGAAACTGGAAAGGATTGAAAACCAGGTTCTTGTATGGCGGGGAGTGTTCATTATCGAGAAATAGTTTGGTTATTCAGCCGGGCGGCGGCGTTCAGCAATGAAAGCCAATAGGATGCTCAGGAAGTAAAGCACGATCATAGGCAGCATGACCAGCGACATATTGATGGGATCGACGGTAGTCGTAATAGCTGCTGCCAGGACGGCAATGATAACGATGGCAATCCGCCACTGGTCTAGCAGGCTCTTCGCCTTGACCATTCCAATGCGCGCCAGGATGAAGATGATCAGCGGATATTCGAAGAACATACCCAGCCAAAACATCAGGCTGGTGACAAAAGGGAAATAGGAATTAGGTCTGGGAATTGCCTGAATATTGGCAAATCGCAGCAGGATTTGCAAGGCGGGCTTGAGCATAATATAGTAAGCAAAAGCCATGCCCCCGAGAAAGAACGTAAAAGCCACCGGAATGGCAAATAAACTGAAAATCCTCTCGCCCCGTTTTAAACCCGGCGCTGCAAAAAACCACAGTTCTAACGCAATCAAGGGAAATGCCAGCGCAAATCCTGATAACAGCGCCACCCGCATCACTGCGCCAACCGGCTCGGTGACATCAACCGCCTGGAGCACCTCGATGCCCCCCAGCGGTACGGTCAGGAAATCCAGGATTGGGGATATAAAAATAAAAGAAAGCGCCGTCGTGATGACCATGTAAATGAGGCAGCGAAAGAGATGCTTGCGAAGTTCGTTGAGATGATAGAGCAACCCCACTGGATTTTGGACGGTCTTGGCAAATGCATCGGGCAGGGAGGTGTCTTCTTCTTCTACCGTGAAAAATAAGTATATCTTTTTGGATATTCGGTAGATATTGGTAATCAGGGTGCGAAAGAACCAAAAGACAAACCGAAAAGGAGCTGTGATGATTTTCCAGATCTTCAACAGTAATTTTTTCATAAGCTGGTGAGTTCGGATGAGATCATGCCTGGCTGTCAGGCGTTTGTGTGGCTTCAGGCGTGTCGGTCTGCTCCTCATTCAAATTGAGCTGAATGGGGGTCGTCCAGGCTGAAAATTCTTCTTGAATCTGCTCGGTTTCCTTTTTCAAGTCTTTTTGCAAGTCTACTAAGCCTGATTCTTTCATCAATGTTTCGGGCGTAGGGAGTTCCTTTTTGATTTCTTCAAGCCCTGCCTCGCGAACAAGGCGGGTGGGAATGTTGCGTATTTCGCGGCTGGCTTGGGTCAAAATGCGCCATTCTTCCGAGGTGATTATTTTTCGAATAGCTCTGCCAATCGTCAAGCCAGCTTTGCCCATGTCCTTGGGACCCAAAATAATCAAAGAAACCAGCAGGACTAACAAAAGCTCTAATGGACCAATGCCAAAGATATCCATAATTCAGCTTGTTTTCCTTTGTAAGTTCTGGATAATTTCCTGTTGATGTAATGCCAGGCTGCCCAGGACGCCATTCACAAAACGTGGTGTGCTGTCTGAGCCGTACACTTTCGCCAGTTCCACGGCTTCGTTGATCGCCACCTTTAAAGGAGTTTGTCTGTCAAAGGCTATTTCCCAGATGGCGATGCGCAGGATATTGCGATCAATGATCGCCACCTGGTCAAGGGGCCATTCCGGTGCATATTGCTCGATCAATGCATCCAGTTTATCGATGAGAGGGATGACTCCAAGGACAATTCGTTGTGCAAAAGCGAAAAGTGTGTCTTCTAGCAACGATTCTGCGTTGCGTTCTTGAAGCACTTCACCGATGGGATGTCCGGTGAGATCTATTTCATAAAGTGCTTGCAGGGCAACACCACGCGCCCTGGTGCGAGGTTTCATACCAAATTATGCCTCGGCTTCTTCGGGAAAATCAATGTCTTCCACGTGGATATTAACACTGCCAACGTTCATCCCTACCATTTCGGAAATTGCTCGGGTTACTTGTACCTGGATTTTGTAGCTGACATCGCGGACGTTCACATCGCTTTTCAGGACCACGTAGATATCCGCGTACACGACATCATCGATGATTTGAATGACGACGCCTTCTCCAACGTGACCTTTGTTGAGCAGCTTCTTGACGCTGGCGGTGGGTAATTGCCAGACACGGCTTACCCCAGGAACTTTAAGCGTGGTGAGCCGAGCAATTGTCAGGAGCACATCAGGTGCAATGGTTGTTTTACCTTCTGTTTGTTCCATAGCATTAACCATCTTCTACATCATAACCATGCCGCCGTCTACAGACAGGACCTGTCCAGTGATGTAGGCGGCTTCATCTGAAGCAAGAAAAGCGACTGCGTAAGCAATTTCTTCGGGCTTTCCCATGCGACCCAGAGGCGTCGCTTTGATGATTTGTTCTTTCAATTCCTCTGGCAGATCGACCGTAAGAGCGGTTGGAATGAATCCAGGCGCAACGGCATTTACCGTTATTTGTCTGGAAGCAAGTTCTCGCGCCAGGGTCTTTGTCAAGCCAATCAATCCAGCTTTGGAGGCTGAGTAATTCGCCTGTCCAACATTGCCAGCCAGTCCAGATACAGATGAGATGTTGACGATACGACCATAGCGTTGTTTCATCATTGGGCGGACGACGGCTTTGCAGCAATTAAACGCGCCCTTAAGGTTGATATCAATCACCAGGTCCCAATCTTGTTCTTCCATGCGCATGATCAATTTGTCGCGGGTGATTCCAGCGTTGTTCACCAGTATGTCAACATGACCAAATTCCGCCAGTGTCTTGTCGATCATCTCGTTTGCGCTGGAATAATCGGCGACATTCACATGAACAGCCAGGGTCTTGCGGTTTGTTGCCTGGAAAATTTCTTGTGCGGTTGCCTCGGCGTTTTCCAGATTGATGTCGGCAATCACCACGTTGCAACCTCGGTTTGCCAACGCTTCAGAAATCGATTTGCCAATGCCCCGCGCGCCGCCGGTTACCACAGCAACTCTATTTTCAAACATGGTCGCATCTCCTTACCTCAAAAGGTGTGCTAACGGTAATGATTGGATTATACCTCGAATGAATCAGGTGAGTTTATCGAAGTCGGCGGGTTGACCCAAATTATATGTGTTAACCTGCCGGTCAATCCGCTTGATCAGACCAGATAAGACAGACCCCGTTCCTAGCTCGATAAAGTCTGTCACACCCTGGTTGATAAGCCATTGAATAGACTCGGTCCACCTGACTCGGCTGGTGAGCTGGGCTTTCAAATCTGATCGAATGTCAGCGGCTGTATTCAACGGTAAAGCGGAAACATTACCAATCACTGGCATGAGCGGATCCTGGATGGGAGCTTCGTTCACTGCCTGAGTAAAGCCAGCCTGGGCGTGAGCCATTAGAGGCGAGTGGGAGGCAATGCTTACCGCTAGTTTTACAATACGGCGGGCGCCGGCGTTTTGAGCCAACTCAAGGGCGCGGTCAAGGGCAGGCAGGTGACCTGAAATGACCACCTGCCCCGGACAGTTATCATTTGCTACCTGGACGATTTCTGTCGTTGTGCTGGCTTGCCGGCAGATTTCCTCCAAAAGGGGAATTTCCAATCCCAAAATGGCTGCCATACCGCCTGGGTTAAGCTCGCCAGCCTGTTTCATTAACTTACCGCGAATTCTGGTTAATTCCAGCGCCTGGCGGTAAATTAATGATTTGCAGGCAACAAGGGCGCTCAGTTCGCCCATCGAATGTCCAGCCACATAGGCTGGGGCGAAATTGGGAAAGTATTCCTTGAATACTCGCAATGCAGCAATGGAGTGAACCAGAAGCGCTGGCTGTGTATTATAGGTATCGTTCAGGGCTTCTTCTGGACCTTCCCATGACAGACGGGATATTGGAAAATCCAAAATGCTATCTGCCTGGGCATAAATTTCTCGGGCGACAACAAATTCCGCGGCTAATTCTTTCCCCATTCCCAGCGCCTGTGAGCCCTGACCTGGAAAGATAAAAGCGGTTTTTTCAGATATTAGCGCCATATTTTAATATCATACGGGCTGTGATTGACACAGCCCGTCTGGTTACTTCTTCTCTTCTTTTATTTCCACCACTTCACGACCTTTGTAGTGACCGCAATTGGGACAGACTCGATGAGGCATGCGGAGTTCTCCACAATTTGAGCACTGTACCAGGTTGGGACTAACCAAGGCGTCGTGCGCTCGGCGACGATCCCGGCGACCCGATGAATGCTTACGCTTTGGTTGAGGGGGCATGTTCTATCTCCTATCTTCTTTGGTTGCTTGAAAACCACAATAAATCCTGCCGAAAAGGCAGGCAAGAATGGATTATACGGTCATGCCCTATGAATGTCAAGGTTTCGTTTTGAAAATAAATGTCCCATCGCCCATGTAGATGGGTTCAAAATGAGGGCTTTCGAGCAGCAGGTTGGGCGAAATAACCCCTCCACGCGCGCCAATGAACACGTAGTGAACATCGGCTGCCTTCATCATCTCCCAGATCTTCTCAGGCTCTTTGCCGTGCTTCATGATGCGTTCACACCATTGGGTTATCCTTTCAACTTTTTCTTCACCCGATAAGGCGTACAGAACTGGCGGTGGTAAAGTCGGATGACCTGTCATTGGCGTGATCCAATAGCCGCCGTCGCTGCCGGCATACAGCCCATATCCCCAAGAAAATGGGTTGATAACGATCGTTTCGCCAGGAGGAATATTGTGTTCGATCCATTCAATTGCTTCGAGGTCTGCCTGACGCGAGAGCATGGTGAAGGGATTCAAAATCGGCAGGATGTTATTGATGCCAACGATCATCAGAACAGCTAAAGCGGCAATCGTTGTCCAGGAGAATGCTTTTCCAGCGGCTTGCGGTAACCGCGAACGTGTTCCTTCATAACATAAACTGAGAAAATATCCCCCCAGGATCGAAATGGGCATAAATAATGTGATCTCGATTGTCGTTATGTTGACCAGCGAACTACCGGGCAAGCTCAGCATGTTCAAGTTTGGAAATAGCAACAACAGGCATGTCCACACGAGCACGGTAAGTGAAAAGGGTCTCCTTAGGACCAGACTTGTAAGTAAGCCGAGCGCTGCCAGGATAAGTGTGTACTCACCCAATCCTGCATCCAGATATCCCCAGGAAAATCCATAGAACCACCCTTGTTGTTGGGGGATGCTATTGGTGAGTTTCGGGAGAATGGTTTGGTTCAGAGCCGGAAAAAGCCAGGGAAATGCTAAAAGTATCCCTGCTGCACAAGCCGGAAGGGATAGGATGATGAACCGCATAGTCAAGGCTTTTGCCTTTTTTATGTTCATAGCCAGTTGATTGATGACATCAGCAAATATAAGTAAAACCAGGAAAGCCGTCACTCGATAATGGATCAGGAACAGTCCTGCTGCCATCATGCCTGGAAGCCAGGCTGCCTTCCAATCTGATGTTGCGCCCTTATCGATTAACTTTTTCCAAAGCGCGAAAACTGCCGGAAGGATGATCAAGCCAGTCAGTTGGGTATAACGTCCCCAACTGGTATAGTAAGCCGGCATTGGGGTGAATAGACCCGTCAGCAGGGCTGCCAAAAGCCCAGCGCGATGATCCTTCGTTAGTGAGAAAGCGACCAAATAGACTGCGCAGACTGATAATGCGTTCAGGACCTGTCCCAGGATGAGCATCGCTTTGGGAAGGGACAGACCGGTCAGCCAAACCAGGCTGGCAACGATACTGTGGAAGCCGAGGTGATAATCGGTCGGTTGAAAGTCGAGACTGTTTGAGGGCGATAAAGGGTACGTACCGGTTGACAAAATGTTGCGGGTAACCAGTGCATGGTGGACAGAATCCACCCAGGCAGGCGTCGCCATGTCGCGTGTCATGATAAGGCGGGTAGCCAGGGTGATGCCAAAAATTACCAACATGGGAGCAATGCTTAATATTTTCGCCGCGCTCAATGTTGACTTCGGTGGAGAGACGCCCTTCATGACTGATGTGACCGCGAAGCGCGAGATGACCTTCCTGAAAAGAGTCAGCGCAACCAAAAAACCTGCCGCAAACCAGATCACTTCACTTGACCAGGAGAATCCTGCCAGTGAGCTCCACATCAACAAGAGCGGGATAATACTCAGGCTGATGCCTGAGGAGAGTCCAACCCATTCCACTGGCGTGAAGCGCTGGCGCAACCCCGAAAATTCCAGAATCACCCACCCTGGCAGGAAGATAATAATGAGCAGGGGCAGGATAAGCCAGAGATCTCCAGCTAACATTCTCAAATCGTCAATAAATTCGCGCCAGTCATAGCGATAAGTTGTTTGGAATGCCAGGTCGGCATTCACAGGCATGCCATTGATAAAGGCTTTCCCTGGTGCATAGGTCTCTTCCAATCTTCCATGGATAAAGAAATTTTGTCCGGAGGCGCGCAGCACGATGAAAATGGATTGGTTCGGGGAGAGAGACCGATGCGGGAGCGTAATTTTCAAGGGGGTTTTTACCTCAATCCCCTCAGTCGAAAGCACCGTGTGATAAGCTGGTTCGCTATCCTGGAGGTCGAAAAACAAGTCAACAACCAACGAGCCTGTCTGAAAAGAAGAGTCCTGTGGTCTGGACAGGTAAATAGTAAGACTATCCAGGTTTGACCGGCGTGGCAGGATTTCCTGGCTAACCACTGTCGAACCGGCTTGATCTAGCGTTGTGAGGACATCTTGATTGTGAACTTGCGAAGTCTCTGGGTCAGGCAGGGAAACGCAGCCAGCCAAAAAGAGGCAAGCAAACAAGAAGAAGATAACTTTGCGGGTTTTATCGCTTCCTGACCACATCTCCTGCTATCCACCGGATACCGAAGCTTCAGCCCTGGACCGCAAATAAGCTTCAATAAAGCTGTCGATGGCGCCGTTGAGAACCGCCTGGGTATTGCCGACTTCATGATTGGTGCGATGGTCTTTGACCATCTGGTAGGGATGCAAAACATATGAGCGGATTTGACTTCCCCACTCAGCTTTCGTATAGTCGCCGCGGAGTTCAGCAATCTCATTGTTTTGCTGCTCTTGTTTGAGTTCCAGCAAACGGGCGCGCAGAACGCGGATGGCATTTTCACGGTTTTGTAGCTGTGAACGCTCGTTTTGGCAGGTCACCACAATACCGGTAGGGAGGTGTGTAATGCGGATAGCGGTGGCGTTCTTTTGAACATTTTGCCCGCCTGCGCCGGATGAACGGAAAACATCGATGCGCATATCTTCCGGCTTCAAATCCACCTCCGTGTCATCTTCGATTTGAGGCAGAACTTCGACGAGGGCGAATGAAGTATGGCGACGGTGAGCAGCGTCAAAGGGTGACAGCCGTACCAGGCGATGAACACCTTTTTCGGAGCGCAGGTAGCCATAGGCGTAGGGACCTTGCACAGAAATTGTGACGCTCTTGATGCCGGCTTCTTCGCCTTCACTCAGGTCGATGATGTCAGTCTCGAAGCCACGGTTTTCTCCCCAACGCAAGTACATCCTTTGAAGCATTTCTGCCCAGTCCTGTGCATCTACGCCGCCTGCGCCAGCATGGATTGCCAGCAGTGCGTCGCCAGAATCGTATTTGCCTGAGAGCATCAGATTGAATTCCCGCTTCTCGACTTCTTCGGCGATGCTGTGTAACTCTAACTCAAGTTCGCCCCGAAGACTTTCGTCCTCCAATTGAGCCAGTTCGAGCGAGTCAGTCACGCGTTGAAGCAGGCGATGCCATTCTTCGACTTCGCTTTCCAACCTGGCAATTCTTTTCATGATTGCCTGGGCGTGTTCAGGATCGTCCCAAAAATTGCTTTCCTGCGATTCCTTTTGTAAGTTATTCAGTTCGGTCTCTTTTGCAGCCAGGTCAAAGTCGCACCAGCAAATTTTGGATTCTTTGCCTGTATTCAGTCAGTTGCTCGACCAAATTTTGCATGGGATTACTCCGTTTAATTGTCAAAATCAAGTGATTGACATTTCTCTAAGATAATATACCATCAACAAAGGCTTCGCGGTCAAATGGTTGTAAATCGTCAGGTTTTTCACCCAAGCCGGCAAATATGATCGGCAGCCCCAGCTCATGTTGGATGGCAAAAGCCATGCCGCCTCTTGCTGAGGAATCCAGTTTAGCTAAGATGATGCCATTCACCTGCACAGCCTCTTTGAACGCTCGCGCCTGGTGCAAAGCATTTTGCCCGGTTGTGGCATCCATGACCAGCCAGACGGCATGAGGCGCGCCAGGCAGAGCTTTTCCCACCACGCGGTAAACCTTTTTGAGTTCTTCCATCAGGTTATATCGCGTGTGCAATCGTCCTGCGGTGTCGATCAAGGCAACGTCAACATGTCGGCTGACCGCTGCCTGGACGGTGTCATAGGCAACAGCGCCAGCGTCGCCACCGGGCTGTCCTGAAATCACAGGAAGTTGTAGCCGGTCAGCCCAAATTTCCAATTGATCGACTGCTGCGGCGCGAAACGTATCGGCAGCGCCCAATAATACCTTCTTTCCTTCTTGGGAAAAACGCTTTCCCAGTTTTGCAATGGTTGTGGTTTTACCAGAACCGTTCACGCCTACAATTAGGATGATGGTAGGCTTTTGAGAAAAATCGATTGCGGGGGGCGCATCAAGGCGCGCCAGCAGTTCTTCTCGCAGGGCATTACGAAATTGGTTGGATTTGGTAATTCCCTCTCGTTTGACGCGCCCTTCAAGCGATTCGATGATCGCCAACGTTGTCTCCACGCCGATATCTGCCTGGATGAGAGCTGCTTCGAGATCATCCCATAATTCATCGGTGATATCGGTTGCGCCTACCAATGAAGCGATTTGCCCAAAAGCAGCCTTGCTGGTTCGTGCCAGACCGGCTTTCCACTTCTCGAATATATTGCTCATGAGGCGGGATTATAACATGAGCAAGACTCATCGCTTATAATTGGTCAGCTATGGAGGTTAATTTGAACGATTATCGTTCCATCGAATGGATTTCAGGCGTTGTCAGGTTGCTGGATCAACGAGCATTACCTCACCAAACTCGTTATCTCGAATGTAAAGATTATCGAGAGGTGGCTAAAGCCATACAAGATATGGTCATACGAGGCGCGCCGGCGCTGGGAGCGGCAGCAGCTTTTGGGCTGGCGCTGGTAGCTTATCACTCGAAAGCGGTTGATCTCCAGGGATTCCTGGAAGAATTGAATCGTTCAGCAGATGAATTGCGCCAATCGCGACCGACGGCAGTCAATCTGGGGTGGGCGCTTGACCGTGTTCTCAGCCAGGCGCGAAATTCAAATACGATCCACGCCGCCCGAGAAACGGTCATCGAAGAGGCGCTGCTGATTGCTGAAGAAGATATCCAGATAAACCGCCGGATTGGTTTGAATGGGGTGGAACTGATTCCGCACCCAACGAACATCATTCATCATTGCAACACAGGCGCATTAGCCACGGTTGGGTATGGCACCGCGCTTGGCGTCATCCGCGCTGCTCATGAGAAGGGCAAGAAAGTCCACGTTTTTGTGGATGAGACGCGACCCCGCTTGCAAGGCGCCCGCCTGACGACCTGGGAATTACAGCAACTAGGCATACCTTTCACACTCGTCGTCGATGGCGCATCAGGTTTTTTACTCAGGTCAGGCAGGGTCGATCTGTGTATCGTTGGGTGCGATCGGGTGGCTGTTAACGGCGATACAGCCAACAAAATTGGCACATTCAACCTGGCTTTAGCAGCCTATGCCCATAGTGTACCTTTTTATGTTGCTGGTCCTTTATCTTCTTTCGACCGTTCGTTGAAATCAGGCGATGATATACCAATCGAATGGCGTGACGAGAGGGAAATTACGCATATTGGGGAATATCAAATAACACCCGAAGGCTGCCGAGTCGAAAATCCTGCATTCGATGTGACGCCTTCACAATACATCACAGCATTTATCACGGAGGCGGGCATTATTTATCCACCATACCATGAAAACATTCCAAAGTTGATAAAATAGGGCAGAAAAGGTTCTTCGCTATGGAAAATCATCTTACACACCTTGACAGTCAAGGGAGCGCCAGAATGGTTGATATCGGTCATAAACCAGATACTGAACGTGTGGCAGTCGCGAAAGGGGAGATTGTCATGCATCCTGAGACCCTGGCTAAAATCAAAGATGGCGCAATGAAGAAGGGCGATGTGCTCTCGACCGCAAAACTGGCAGGCATCATGGCGGCTAAGAAAACATCCGAACTGATTCCTCTATGTCATCCCCTATTGCTGACCCATATCTCTGTCGTCCTTGACTGTGAGGATCGCTTGCCAGGCATCGTCATTACTGCTGAAGTAAAGACCAGCGGGAAAACCGGCGTCGAGATGGAGGCTTTGACGGCGGTATCGGTGGCGGCGTTGACTGTTTATGATATGGCAAAAGCAGTGGACAAAGCCATGCGGATTCAAAATATTCGCCTCGTCGAAAAGCATGGCGGGTTGAGCGGAGATGTTTACAACGTATGAACAAAATCAATGTGCTTTTCTTTGCCACTTTACGCCAGGCTGCCGGCGTCCGCCAGGTTTCGCTTGAAATCCCAGAGACTATGAGAATTCAAGAGCTTAAGGACATGCTCTGGAATCAATTCCCTGGGTTAGAAGCGGCATCGAAAACGGTAGTTGCAGCCATAAATAAAGAATTTGCTACGGATGAAGACCTGATTCCTGCAGGGGCAGAAGTTGCCTTCTTTCCGCCTGTTTCTGGCGGAAGTTATCCGACAATTTGTATCATCACTGAAGATGAAATCAATTTAAACGATTTATTAGCGCAGATCACGCTGCCTACCACGGGAGCAGCCTGTTTCTTTACCGGCATGGTGCGCGCGGTAACTGCTCGGGATAATCCTCATCAAACGCTTTACCTGGAGTATGAGGCTTACCAGCCTATGGCTGAAACGAAAATGATCCAGATCGCGGCAGAAATCCGTCAGCGCTGGAATACAGTTGAGGGAATCGCCATGGTGCAGCGAATCGGTCGCCTGGCTCCTGGTACACCAACGGTGATGATTGCCTGCACAGCGCCTCACCGGGATACAGGCGTGTTCGAAGCGGCGCGGTATGGTATCGACCGGCTGAAGGAAATTGTTCCCGTTTGGAAAAAAGAGGTCAGCCCCCTGGGAGAAACCTGGGTTGAGGGAGATTATCTGCCGAAACCTGGCGAGCAAGAATAAAATGGTTTATTGCACTAACTGTCATGAACCTTATCCCGCCGTAGGGGTTCCATATCGCTGCCCCAAATGCGGTGGAATTTACGATTATGCAGACCTCAAGTCATTCAATCGCTCGAAGGTTGACTCTTCTCAACCGGGTATCTGGCGGTATCGGGAATTCATTGGACTCGCAGAAGATTCATCATTAATTTCGCTAGGCGAGGGGATGACCCCCTTGGTGTGGGATGAAGTTTCAGGAAAGCGTATCGCCTTCAAGTGTGAATACTTAAATCCGACAGGTTCATTCAAGGATCGAGGCAGCGCCACATTAGTTGGTTTTCTGTGCTCCAGGGGGGTTCAGAATGCCGTTGAAGATTCGTCTGGAAATGCTGGCGCGTCATTTGCTGCTTATGCGGCGCGCGCCAGGATTCGAGCCAGGGTCTACATTCCCGAATCTGCTTCAGGACCTAAGCGTGAGCAGATTGCTGCTTATGGGGCTGAGGTGGTGTTGGTGCCTGGTCCACGATCCAATGCTTCAGATGCAGTCCGCCAAGAAGCTGAACTTGGGAAAGTGTATGCCAGTCATGCCTATCTGCCATTCAATATCCCCGGATACGCTACCCTGGCTTATGAGTTATACGAACAGCTCGGACGCGCGCCAGGAACGGTAATTCTCCCCGTTGGGCAGGGAGGGCTGTTGTTGGGATTATTACGTGGATTTGAGGCGCTGCGCTTATCGGGTGACATAACATCCTTGCCAAGGTTGATTGGGGTGCAGGCGCAACGCTGCGCCCCATTGTGGGCTGCCTTCTCTTACGGCGTTGCTGGGTTACAGTTTGTTTCTGAAGGGGAGACCGTTGCCGAGGGCATTCGCGTGAGTTACCCATTGCGCGGCGATGTTCTGATACGAACAATGGATAAAACTGGTGGGATGTTCGTGGCAGTAGATGAAGAAGATATCCTGTGGGGACGCGACCAATTAGCTCGGCGAGGGTTTTATGTTGAAACGACTTCTGCAGTGGTTTGGAAAGCCTTGACTGAAGTCATTGCCGATGCGCTTGAGCCAATCGTCGTGGTGTTGACAGGTAGCGGGTTAAAAAATGCCAGGTGAAATAAAAACAGAACTTTTTGCTTAATCAGGTGCTATTTTAGGGAGCTACCATGGAAAAAGTGGTGATTACTGGCATAGGAACGATAAATTCTGTCGGAAAATCGGTGAAGGAAACCTGGGAGAATGTCATACAGGGTGTGTCGGGGGTAGGACCAATCACACTCTTTGATGCTTCCAGCCTTCAGGTGCAAATCGCCTGCGAAGTGAAGAATTTTAGACCAGAAGACTACATGCCGCTCAAAGAAACCCGGCGGAGAGACCGCTTTGAGCAGTTTGCCTATGCTGCTGCCAAAGAGGCTATTGAGCAATCTGGCATACAGGCTGATGGATTGAATCCTGAACGAATAGGCGTCATCTTGTCCTCTGCCATTGGCGGCTTACAAACGATCATTGACATTGAGCATACCATTCGGGAGGATGGCGCCCGGCGAATCAGTCCTTTTGCGATACCGATGCTGATGGCAAACGGCGCAGCAGGGATGCTGGCAATCGATTATGGGTTTAAGGGTCCATCATTTTCGGTCGCCTCGGCTTGCGCCTCTGGCGCTGACGGGATTGGAGCTGCCTTTTTATTGTTGCGGTCTGGCGTTGCAGACGTGATGGTAACAGGCGGGGCAGAAGCTACCATCACCGAGCTTGGTGTAGCCGCTTTTGACCGCATTGGGGCAATGTCGCGGCGTAATGCTGATTTTTCGATGACCCCGCAGCCTTTTGACCTAAACCGCGATGGCTTGGTCATGGGGGAAGGGGCTGCCGTGCTCGTTTTAGAGCGGGAGAGCGTTGCCAGAAAACGCGGCGCGGCGATACTGGCGGAACTGGCAGGATATGCTGCCACTTCGGATGCCTATCATATCACCGCACCAGTCGAAGATGGTTCGGGAGGCGCACGCGCCATTTTGAACGCCCTCGAGATGGCTCAATTGAATCTCACAGATGTCAATTATATAAATGCCCATGGTACAGCAACACAGTTGAATGATCTGGCTGAAACTAAGGCAATCAAGTCAGCTTTTGGCAGTTTCGCGTATAATATCCCTGTATCGTCGACGAAATCCATGACTGGTCATATGATGGGCGCAACGGGTGCGCTGGAGGCAGTATTCTGCGTTCAGGCGGTCAGGACGGGAATCATTCCTCCCACTGTTCATTACCAGACGCCTGACCCTGAATGTGACCTGGATTATGTGCCCAACGTCTCCCGTGAGGCATTGGTTGACGTTGCAGTAAGTAATGCCTTTGGATTTGGTGGACATAACGCGGTCTTGGTGGTAAAAAAGTATTAACTGCTCATTACATTCTGGAACTGATGGAGCTCCAGATACCCGGCAGTTGCGGGGTGTCTGGCGTTCCCTGAGTTCCACCGAGGTGGAATTATGGATTTTTCTCAAGAAAATGTGGGGGAAAAGCTCATTGAATGGTTTCAACAATCCTTTGGGATTTCTTTCAGAGATCCTTCGTTGCTGTTGAGGGCATTGACGCACCGCTCTTATCGCAATGAACACCCTGAAGCTCTTGAAGATAATGAGCGCCTGGAATTCCTGGGAGATGCCGTCCTTGATTTTCTGGTTGGCGCCTGGTTGTATAACAGCTATCCGGAAATGAGCGAGGGACAGCTCACAAGGCTGCGTTCAGCGCTGGTAGGGAACAATCAATTAGCAAGTTTTGCTCAGCAAATCAATCTCGGCGACATGGTCTTACTGGGGAAAGGTGAAGCAGAAGGCGGCGGTCGTAAGCGCGCAGTGCTGTTAGGCTCGATGTTCGAGGCATTGATCGGCGCGTTATATCTGGATCAAGGGGTTGCCGGCGTTCAGGCATTCTTCGAACCGTTTCTGGCGCGGGCAGTAACGCAAATACTCAATGAGAATTCAGATTTGGATGCAAAGAGTTTTCTTCAGGAGTGGTCGCAATCAAGGGGCTTAGGGACGCCGTCTTACCAATTGGTTTCTGCGCGCGGACCTGATCACTCGAAAATCTTCGAGGTCGAGGTGCAAATTGCCGGAAAAGTTTACGGTAAAGGGGAGGGACCAAGCAAGCAAATTGCTACAAAGAACGCAGCGCGATCCGCTTTAAAGTTTCTTGGATTGGAATAAGTATGCCGTCTCGATTCAAATCACTTGAATTGCAGGGTTATAAGACCTTTGCAACGCGAACGGATTTTCACTTTGCTGAACGCATCACGGCAATCGTGGGTCCAAATGGTTCGGGCAAATCGAACATTGCTGATGCCATCCGATGGGTATTAGGGGAGCAAACTTACAGCTTATTGCGTGGGAAGAAGACAGAAGATATGATCTTTTCTGGTTCAGAACATCGTCCGCGCGCTGGGATGGCTTCAGCAACCATCATTTTCGACAATGCCGAAGGCTGGCTGCCAATCGATTTTGCCGAGGTAGCGATTACTCGCAGGGCTTACCGCGACGGCGAAAATGAATACCTGATCAATGGTCAGCGCGTTCGCCTGAAGGATGTCACCGAGTTGCTGGCGCAATCAGGCTTGGCAGAACGTACCTACACGGTCATTGGACAAGGATTAGTCGACGCTGCGTTATCGCTAAAGGCAGAGGAGAGACGGCGGTTATTCGAAGAGGCAGCCGGCATCGGACTGCATCGTTCACGGCGAGAAGAAGCTTTACGCAGGCTGGATAACACCCAACGCAACCTGGAAAGAGTGGAAGACATCCTGGCAGAATTACAACCGCGCCTGCGCAGCCTGGAAAGGCAAGCTCGCCGCGCCCAGGAATACGAGCAGGTGAAAGCCGATTTACAGGTTTTGTTGCGAGATTGGTATGGGTATCATTGGCATCGCGCCCAAAACGAACTGGCGGCTGCCAGGGAAGCAGCGCGTCGGCAGGAAAAGGCGCTTGCAAAAGCTCGCCAGGCGCAATATGACCTCGATGAAAAGACCAATACGGTCAGGTCGCAAATCCGTTTGGTCAGGGATCGTCTAAGCTCCTGGCATGGCGCGCTGGCTGAGTTGCACACCAAGCAGGAAGCCATCAGCCGAATCTTAGCGGTAGGAGAAGAACGGCAGAAGTCACTAGCCGAACAACGCCAATCGATTACCCTCGAAATCAATCGCCTGCAAAGCGAAATAGAGCTTTCAGAAGAACGATTGGAAAACGAGAAACTTGAATTAGACCGGCGATTGGATGAATATCAGGAGGCTGTCAGTCAATTAGAGGCTGCTCAGCAGGAATTGGACAGGCGGCAAAGCGTCTATCGTCAAGCTGAGCGAGCCTTAATAGAAGCCAGGCAAGGTTTAGCTGAATATTCAGCCATGGCGGAACTTCTGAACAGGCGTGAAAAGGAAGGCGCAGCGCGACTGGAAAAATGGGCTGCCGAAAGAGAGCAATATTCAGCCAGCCTTCAACAGGCTATAGCCCTCTTCAAGCAGAAGGAAGCGCTGCTGCAAGAGGTCGAAAGAAAGTTGTCGCAGGCTAAGGAACGGCTTTTAGCCTCGCGAAACGCTTTGGTCGAACATCATGCGAAAATTGTTGATCTGGATGAAAAGCGGCAGAGCGTGATTGATCAAAGTGCCACCCTGCAAAACCGCCTGGCGAGATTGAAGGCGCAAATAGAAGTCATAGAGCAGGCAGAAAAAGATTTGGAAGGTTATGCCAGTGGTTCGAAGCTTTTGCTGCAGACGGCATTCCGCTCCACCTCCAAGCTTCGATTGTCCGCTTTAAGCAGCCATATCGAGGTCCCAGTTGAATATGAAAAAGCTATCGGGGCTGCTTTAGGTGACTTTCTGGATGGTGTGCTATTTCCTGATTACCAGGATGCAGAAACTACCTTTGAGATGCTCGATCAGGAGACATCACGAGGGGTTTTGTTACCGGTTAAGGAGATCAGCTCTGGCGAAATAAGGAAGGCAGATTTGCCCCGTATGCCAGGGATTTTGGGCTGGGCAGCGGATTTGGTGCGCGTTCCTGATGAATTAAGCCGCTTTATCAGGCGGCTTATGTGGGGGATTGTTGTTGTAGAGAATCGCACGGTTGCCAAAAAGCTGCTGAAGTTGGACTCGTTCAAAGATAATCCTGGCTTGCGTGTCGTTACCTTGTCCGGCGATGTCTTTTATCAAGAAGGTCCGATGATTATCGGTCCGACTACCCCGCCATCCTTGCTGAGCCGCTCGAACCAATTGCGAAAGATGAAAGCGGAATTTGCCGATCTTGAAAATGTACTGGAACAAAAAGAGAAATTGCTGGAGGGGCTTCATCGCGATCTGGAAGCTTTATCTTTAAGGGAAACCGATCTGCGCAGGGAAGTGAAGGCTAATGAAGAGGCAGAAAGAGCCGCGATTGATGAACAAAATCATGTCACCCTGGCTATCTCGAAGGCAAGGCAAGAGATGGATTGGCAGCAGCAGCAGTATACCCGGCTAGAAAATGATATAGCGCAGGGTAATCAGGAAATTTCTGAGATAAGAGCCAATCTTGAAACGTTGCTGGAGAAGATTAATGCCCAAAAGCAGCTCATAAAAGAGAGGTCTGAGCATTTAGCCGGTTTAGCGTTAGATGATTTACAAGATCAAGTTGCCCATTGGAATACGAAGAAGGCTGTGCAGGAATTAGCCGTTGATGAGGCTCGCAGAAGATTAGCCGAAAGAGAAACGGGACTTACACAGTTCAAGTATTTAAAAGAAGAGATGTCTCGGCGATTATCTCAAATCGAATTCAATCAGGAGCAATTGAAGCAGGAGTTGCAGCAGGCATTGCGGGATGATCAGGATTTAAGCGGCAAAGTTGCTGAGCTCAATGCCCTGATAAAGCCTGCTGAAGAAGAGTTATTGCGGCTGGAGCAGGAGCAGGCAGCTTTGTTGTCGCAAGAAAGCGAAGTGCGCCAGGCTGTAGCTCAGGCTGAGCAGTTGCATGCTCAAATGAGAGTAGCCTTTGTTCGCCGTCAGGAATCGTTGGAAAACTTGCGGAGTCGGATTGAAGATGACTTCGGTTTGGTCGATTTTCGATATTATGATGAAGGCGTCTCAGGACCAACGCCGCTGCCATTAGATGGAATGGTTGAGAAGCTGCCTGTGGTCAGGTCTATCCCACCCGATTTGGAGGAAAATGTTAAGAATCAACGGGCTCTGCTCAGGCGAATAGGTCCGGTCAATGTGGATGCTCAGCAGGAGTACCAGCAGGTCAAGGAACGATTTAGTTTCCTGAAAGAGCAGGTGCACGACCTACAAAAAGCAGAGGAGGATCTCAAGCAGGTTATCCTTGAGCTGGACACCTTGATGGAGCGGGAATTCCGCAAGACTTTTGACGCCGTTGCACATGAATTTCGGCAGGTGTTTACGCAGTTGTTCGGTGGCGGTTCAGCCCAATTATTGTTGACCAGTCCAGATGAAATCTCTCAAACAGGCATTGACATTGAAGCGCGGCTACCCGGGAGGCGTGAACAGGGATTGTCTTTGTTGTCTGGTGGCGAGCGGAGCCTGACTGCAGCAGCGCTTGTATTTGCTCTGCTTAAAGTGTCGCCGACCCCATTTTGCGTTTTGGATGAAGTCGATGCCATGTTGGATGAAGTCAACGTGGGCAGGTATCGAGATTTATTGCGAGAACTTAGTTCAAAAACGCAATTCATCGTCATCACCCATAATCGCAGCACCGTACAGGCAGCGGATGTGATCTATGGGGTGACGATGGGACACGACTCAACCAGCCAGGTGATCAGTCTGCGCCTGGATGAAGTTAATGACCTGGTCAGTTAATAAAAAAGCGCAGCTCTTTATTACAGGAACTGCGCTTTTCATCTAACCTTTAGCCGGCTGGTAAGGCTGGCTCGGTTGGAACCAATTCCAGCCAGTTATCGATAATGTCAACGGTCGCTTCGTTTCTGCGTGCGTCCAGCCATTCCTGGAATTTCGTTTGGCGAAGTTGTTCGAACTCACTTGATTGCAGGGGGCGAATCTCACGACCCAGCACCTGAATGATATGGTAACCGAATTGCGATTTGACCGGCTGACTGATTTCGCCAATCGGCAAGCTGAAAGCGACCTCTTCGAATTCAGCGACCATTTTTCCCTTGCCAAACCAGCCTAAATCGCCACCTTTAGCTCCTGATCCAGCGTCGATAGAGTAATCTCTTGCCAGGTCGGCGAAGTTCTTGCCTTGGTTGAGAAGGTCCAGGACTTCTTTGGCAGCTTCCTCATCTTCGACCAGGATATGCCGAGCCCATACTTGTTCTTCTTCTGGCTTCAAATCAGCCAGGATTACCTCCTGCACCTTTTCGCGGTAAAGGACATTTTCTGCCAGCTTACGCAGCATTGCCTCTGACACTTTGATGTCGTTCAATTGCTTGACATAATCCTGGTAGTTTTTCTGGAATGCCTCCAACGTATAAGGCGTTGCAGTCGGCTGAGGTGTCAAGGTTGGCGTTGGTTCTGAAGGGGTGCTGGTTGCCGTTGGGGTCAGCGTAGGCGCTACGGTCGCCGTGGGAGTAATGCCCGCAGTTTCCGTTACGATTGCGGTCGTGGGCGTTGCTGTAGGCGGTAATAGCGTCAATTGCAGGGGAGACAGTGTTGATGTGGGAACAATCGCGTCCGTCGGTTTTGGCGTCGGGGTACCATTCGGATAATAACCAAAAAGCTCTTTGAGCTTTTCGTCCACTTCCTGTTCTGTAACCGTGATCCCTCGCCGTGCTGCTTCCTGGCGTATCAGGCGGTCCTCGATTAATGAGTTCAACGTGCTTTGACCCAATGTCGCAGGTTCGAGTTGCGCCTCGATTTGCTGCAGATAGGATTGCAGGCTATCTGAGTCTCCAAAAAATTGCGCTAATTGCACATAATTGTTGATTATTTGGAGGCGCGCAAAACGAGCGTTTTCCTGAAACTCCTTGACCGATATTTTATCTTCGCCAACTGTTGCAACGGGTCTCAGGGGTTTAAGAACAGTTTCATTTAAGATGCCATACCCAATCAAGCCAATGACCAACACAACGACAGCCGCTGTACTGAGTAAGATAAGGCGGGTTTGCCGCCTCTCCCTTTCAACTCGCGCCAGGTGTTTTTTGGTCAGGTATTTTTGTTTCGGCGCTCTAGCCATTCAGCATCCTTTGTTTCAATAGATCGGGTTTAGACGACACCTTAACGTGATGATTCGTCCGTGAAGGGGAGTAATGCCAGGTGGCGAGCGCGTTTGATGGCGCGCGCCAGTTCCCGTTGATGCTTGGCGCAAGTGCCGGTTTGGCGCCTCGGGCGGATTTTCCCATCTTCTTGAATAAAGCGGCGAAGCGCGTCAGCCTGTTTGTAATCGATGACCATATTTCGGTCAGAGCAAAACTGGCAGAAGCGGGGCTGGGCAAAAAAGCGCCTCGGTCCTGCACTTGGAACTTCGCGCTCGGGTTGTTCGATATCATCAATCTGATTGCTCATTTTTCGAAATAACTCCTATATTTATGTGAATCGCCTTCGCTCAATGGGCAGCAGCGCTTAGAAGGGATATTCATCCTCCTCGGTGGTTTCGCTTTCTAAAGAGCTCTCGGCTTCTTTTCTTTCACTTAGCATGATCATTTCACTGGCTACAATTTCAACCGAAGTGTGTTTGTTGCCTTCGACATCATCCCAATTGCGGGTCTGAAGTCGACCCTCGATATAAACTTGCTGTCCCTTGGAGAGATATTGTTTGCAAATCTCTGCCAGGTTTCCCCAGGCGACCACGTTGAACCACTCTGTTTCTACTCGTTTCTCGCCCTCAGCGGTGTTCCAGCTACGACTGGTTGCGACCGCAAAAGTTGTCACCGGGCGTCCAGAGGGGGTATAACGCATTTCGGGATCGCGTCCCAGCCTGCCAATGATCATGACTTTATTTAGACCACGACTCATCGAAGTCTCCTCCGTTTAATCCGCATTGGTAATGATGAACCGCATAACGGGTTCAGTGAAGCGTAAATTGCGCTCCAAAACGCTGCCAAAGGCAGGCGCCATTTGGGTCTTCAAGGCTACGTAGTGTCCTTCTCGCTGCTTGCGAATTTCGTACGCCAGCCTGCGCTTGCCCCAAAAATCGACTTTGGCTACTGAACCGCCGGCTTCGGTGATCCAACCTTTGATTTTTTCGACCTGCTCCTTTAAAGCAGTTTCGTCCATCTCAGGATGGAATAATAAAACCACCTCATAGTTGCGCATAGGGAATGCCTCCTTTCCTCGGGATTGCCCCGACATATACCGGGGAGGTACAGCCGGAGCGGAAAGCAAGCCACGCAGAGCGTGGCTTGTCAATTAACGTACGGTACTATATCATAGATTCAACTTTTTGAGTAGGGCGCTAGAAAAGTCCCCAATCGGCTCCTGCCCCTTCTTCCATCATCGAAGGATCCCAGGCTTCCATGCTCATCTCAACCGTCGTGGGACGCAGAAGGGCGCTTTCAGCTTTTTGCCGGGACATTTCTAACAAGGCAGGGGCGTAAGGGCAGAATGGCGTGGTCATAATCATGGTGATATGAGCGCTGTTTTCTTCGACAACCACATCGCGGACCAGTCCAAGCTCGATGACATTCAATCCGATTTCAGGATCCACAACTTTCCGCATCTCCTGGCGTAATGGTTCCATCAATTCGGGATGCGTTGATTCAGCAGTCCATATCACCTTTCGGCGTGACTCGGAGCTCATGAATGTTCCTCCTCGTTATACTTTTCAGAAACGACGTATGTACAATGACTGTCGCCATTCAAAATACACTTTGTCTTTTTGGCTGGCATTGCCAGTACTGATGAGATCAACACTTGATCGACTGAGCAAATTTCAGGATGATCCTGTCCCACATGATAATATGGGCAGCTCGTTTCTTTGATGTGGAATTGATCTCCGAAACGTTCCCATTCGATATTGAAGCCTTCCTGCTGGAGCACGGTCTTCATGAATTCCAGCTTTTGTTCGACGGTCATCTTTTCTAATAGTGATGAACTCAACAGGTCTCTCGCAAGCTCCTGCGCCATTTGGGTAAATATCTGGTTGACCAGGTGAGGTGAAAGAGTCTCTTTCAACTGCTCTAAGAGACGGGTGGTCAGGCGGATGTATCGGCTGGGAAACTTTTCGACGCCGGCTTCAGTCAGGAAATAGACTCGCCGGGGTCTGCCAACGCCATGATGCTCTTCCTCCGAGCTGACCAGGTTTTCAGCTTGAAGGGCGTTGATGTGGTGGCGAACCGATATCGGGTTAATGCCAACAAGCTCAGCCAACTCGTTGATAGTCGAGCGCGGTCGGGTCAATAAAGTGTACAATACACGTTCACGAGTGCTTTCCATACAAATCTTTCTTCCGAAACACTTTTGTTCTGTAAAGGAAGTATATCAACAAGCCTGAATTCTGTCAATATATATGATATTTATTATAAATATTGACATCTATGAAGCATGGTGCTATAATACCGCCCGTTATCAGAAACTTTAAGGAGATGATCGATTATGGCAGATTTGGAGATTAAAGGCTTGCATGTCAGTATTGATGGCAAGGAAATTATCAAGGGTTTGAACCTGGAAATCAATAAGGGGGAAGTGCATGCCTTGATGGGACCGAATGGCACAGGGAAATCTACCCTTGCTTATGCCTTGATGGGGCACCCAGCGTATGAAGTGACCGCTGGCGAGGTTATCTTCAAAGGGCAAAATATTCTCGAGCTTGAACCTGATGAAAGGTCGAGGCTGGGATTGTATCTGGCATTTCAATACCCGGTTGCCATTCCGGGGGTTTCAGTGGCAAACTTTCTAAGGACGGCAATCAATTCCCGTCGCAGGGCAGAAAACCCAGATGATAAGGGCATTCCGCTGCCAGAATTCAGAAAGATGCTTAGAGAGCAAATGGAACTTCTAAAAATGGATCCTTCCTTTGCTGGAAGATACCTGAATGACGGCTTTTCTGGCGGCGAAAAGAAACGCGCTGAAATTTTGCAAATGGCAGTGTTGAAGCCGGAAATGGCGATTCTTGATGAGACCGACTCCGGTTTAGATATTGACGCCTTGCGGATTGTGTCCGAGGGTGTCAATGCTTTGCGTAGCTCGAACCTGGGAGTCTTGGTGATTACACACTACCAGCGCATATTGAATTATATCAAGCCTGAATTCGTCCACATCATGATGGGCGGACGCATTGTTGAGTCAGGCGGTTCCGACCTGGCAATGCACCTCGAAGAGCATGGGTACGATTGGCTGCGGGAAAAACATGAAGTATTGACCGGTTGATATTACTGGAGGCAACGATGAGTTCTGAAGCTCAGTTACTGGAAGGCATTGGCGAATATAGATATGGATTTAGCGATCCAGAGACTTTTGTGTTCAAATCCCGCAAGGGTCTGGACCGTGAGGTCGTCGAGAAAATTTCTTACATGAAGGGTGAACCGGAATGGATGCTTCAATTCCGGTTGAAGGCGTTGGAGCATTTTGAGAAGCGCCCAATGCCTACCTGGGGCGGTGACCTGTCGAAGCTCGATTTAGATGATATTTACTATTACGTAAAGCCAACCGAAAAAGAAAGCCGTTCTTGGGATGATGTCCCTGACACGATCAAGAACACGTTTGACAGGTTGGGAATACCCGAAGCGGAGCGCAAGTTCCTGGCTGGCGTTGGCGCGCAATACGAAAGCGAGATGGTCTATCACAAAGTGCAAGAGCACCTCGAAAAACAAGGGGTAATTTTCTTAAGCATCGAAGACGGTTTGAGGCAGCATCCGGATTTATTCAGGGAATACTTTGGTACGGTCATCCCAATCGAAGACAATAAGTTCGCAGCATTGAACAGCGCAGTTTGGTCGGGAGGGTCGTTTATTTACATCCCCAAAGGGATTCGGGTTGATCTCCCCCTTCAAGCCTATTTTCGCCTGAACGTGGCGAACATCGGACAATTCGAGCGGACGCTGATCATTGCTGACGAAGGCGCCCAGGTGCATTATGTCGAAGGCTGCACCGCGCCTACCTATACGACAGACTCGTTCCATAGCGGTGTGATCGAGATTGTGGTGAAAAAAGGCGCCAGGGTGCGATATACAACGATACAAAACTGGTCGAACAATGTCTATAACCTGGTGACACAACGCGCCCTGGTTCATGAAGGCGCGACGATGGAATGGGTCGATGCGAACTTAGGTTCGAAATTAACCATGAAATACCCCTCGTGTTATTTGTTGGGACCTGGCGCGCATGGCGAAATACTCTCCATGGCATTTGCTGGTCCGGGGCAACATCAAGATGCTGGCGGAAAAGTCATTCACGTGGCGCCGCATACCAGCAGTAAGATTACATCGAAATCGATCAGCAAGGGTGGAGGGCGTGCGTCTTATCGGGGTTTATTGAAGGTTTACAAGGGAGCGACGGATGTGCGTTCGAATGTCGTCTGCGATGCCTTGTTGCTTGACGAAAAATCTCGGTCAGATACTTATCCTTATATTGAGATCGACGAGGAAGATGTGACCATTGGTCACGAAGCCTCAGTTTCTAAAGTTGGTGAAGAACAACTTTTCTATTTGATGAGCCGAGGTCTTTCTGAAGAGGAAGCCACGACCATGGTCGTTTCAGGGTTTATCGAGCCATTGGTCAAAGAGCTTCCAATGGAATATGCCATTGAAATGAACCGCCTCATACAACTTCAGATGGAAGGATCGATCGGTTAGGAATATGAGCACTCGTACAGTTGTTGTTCAACGGAAAAGTTCAGCTACTAGAGCTGATCAAAAAGAATTTACCTTCACAAAGGAATTGATACCGGCGCTTTCTGCTTGGTGGAAAGGTTCAGAGTTCATCCAAGCGTATCGTATGCGTGCCTGGGAGGCTTATCTTGAATTGCCGTTGCCAACCACACGCGACGAAGCCTGGCGGCGGACCGACATCAGTTCCATGCCTGGTGGATTGTTTCGATTGGTTTCCGAAAACGGCAATGGCGTTAAGGAGTTCCCTGCTCCGCCTGCCGATTTACTGCAGCCTTTGGCTGGCAGCAAACATGGTGGACAAATCGTGTTGCTGCCGGGAGGAATCCAGCAGGAAGTGGACTCCTCTCTGGTAGAGAAGGGCGTCATTTTTTGTGATTTGAAAACTGCAGAGGAAAAATATCCGGATATCCTGGCAAAAATATTGGGTAAGATTGTCACACCTGAGGAAGGCAAGTTCGCTGCTATGGCGGGCGCTTTTGCCAGCCAGGGCATTTTGGTATATGTCCCACGCGGTGTGCAGGTTGAGGAACCGTTGCATAGCGTCCTATGGGGTCCGGGTTCGAACCTGGCATATTTCTCACACTTGTTGGTATTTATCGACGAAGGCGCATCGGTCACATATGTTCATGAATCCGCTTCGCCAACCGAAAGCGGTGGACAATCGCTGCACGCCGGCATCGTCGAGATTTATGTTGGTCATGCTGCGAATTTACGTTTCGTAGAATTACAATCCTGGGGTGAGCACGTTTGGAATTTCAGCCATGAGCGAGCAAAAGTTCAACGGGATGGCAACCTGGATTGGGTTTTTGGAGCAATCGGCAGCCATCTGACCAAGAATTTCTCAGATCTTGACCTGGCAGGCGAGGGCGCGACAGGAAGAATGTCGGGCTTTTACTTCACAGATCATGATCAACATCTCGATCATGACACACAGCAAAACCACCTGGCTCCGCACACAACCAGCGATCTCCTGTTCAAAGGCGCTCTTAAAGATCAAAGCCGCTCAGTCTGGCAAGGTATGATTTATGTAGCGCCAGGCGCGCAAAAAACAGACGGCTATCAGGCTAACAGGAATTTGGTTTTGAGTCCAAAAGCCCGCGCCGACTCGATTCCTGGTTTGGAAATCCTTGCGGATGATGTGCGCTGTACCCATGGCGCAACTGTAGGTAAAATAGATCGAGATCAAATCTTCTATCTTCGCAGCCGAGGTCTTCCTTATCAAGATGCGGAACGGCTGGTAGTGGAAGGCTTCTTCGATCCAATTATGCAGAGAATTCCTTTTGATGGTGTAAGAGAACGGTTTTCTGATGCAATTTTGAAGAAAATGAAATAACTTTCTTTTTGGGGAGGGTCAATGGCAGAATTACAATTTACTTCAGCTCCGAGCATGGAGGAGCTGTATCAAGTAGGCGACCATGTCGAGGTGTATTGCGATCATGACCGCAAGAATGAGCGTGTTCGTGATTGGCTGGAAGGTGTGGTCGTTCAGGTCGATCCGAAGATGATCGCAGTTCAGTTCAATGAAAATGTTTACCTGACGGATGGCTGGATGGTTCCTGACCATGTCTTGTGGTGTCCGAAGAATTCAAAAATGATTCGACCTGTACAGCGGAAGCACCGCACCCGACCAAAGCCTAAGTAACCGTAATGTCGAAAAACGCTGAATTGTCCAATTTTGATGTTCACAAAGTCCGGGCGGACTTTCCCATCCTGGCGCGGGAGGTACGCCCGGGCGTCCCTTTAACTTACCTGGACTCTGCGGCGACCAGTCAAAAGCCGGTATCTGTCATAGAGGCGATGAATCGCTACTATCGGTCACACAACGCTAACATTCATCGCGGAATCCACGTGTTGGCTGAAGAAGCCACAGCCGCTTACGAACATGCCAGGGAAAAGATTGCGCATTTCATTGGGGCGGCTGCGTCTCGCCAGGTTATTTTCACACGAAATGCCACCGAAGCCATCAACCTAGTGGCATATAGCTGGGGAAGGCAGAACCTCAAAAGCGGCGATGTTATCCTGTTAACCGAGATGGAACACCACTCTAATCTGGTGCCCTGGCAGATGCTTGCAGAACACCAGGGCTTGAGATTAGAGTTTGTCCCTATCGATGAGCAAGGATTATTAGATTTAGATATTTTTGTAAAACTGCTTGATTTGCAACCGCGTCTGGTGGCTTTTACGCACATGTCGAATGTCTTGGGTACGATCAACCCGGCAAAGGACATGATCCAGTCAGCGCATGAGCACGGCGCACTTGTTTTGGTGGATGGGGCGCAGTCAGTGCCTCATTTTCCAGTCAATGTCAGTGAACTAGATGTCGACTTTCTGGTTTTTTCATCGCATAAAATGTGTGGTCCTACCGGCATTGGTGTGCTCTATGGGCGTTTAGATTTGCTGGAGAGGATGCCTCCGTTCTTGGGCGGGGGAGATATGATCAGGCGGGTTCACCTGCGCTCTTTCACGCCGAATGACCTGCCTCATAAATTCGAAGCAGGAACTCCCGCGATTGCCGAAGCAATCGGGTTGGGCGAGGCGGTTGATTACCTTGAGGCTGTCGGAATGTCTGCCGTTCACCAGCGGGAACAGGAGCTTATTGCTTATGCCCTGGACAGGTTGTCTGATGTGCCCGGGGTGAGAGTGTTGGGTCCAAAGGCTGATCAAAAAGGCGGGGTAGCATCGTTCGTATTACAAGGTGTTCACCCGCACGATATTTCCCAGGTTCTAGACCGGTTTGGAGTCGCTATCCGGGCAGGTCATCACTGCGCCATGCCATTGCATGAAAAATACAACTTGCCAGCCACGGCGCGTGCAAGTTTTTACCTGTATAATACCGAAGAAGAAATTGATCGTCTCATTGCTGCAATCTATAAGGTAAAAGATCTCTTTGGCTGTTAGCAGGATAGGCTATGGATGACCTGTATCGAGAAATCATTATTGACCGGTATAAAAATCCGCTTTACCGCAGGAATCTCGTTCCTAACGATATATCATTCGAAGATGACAATCCCTTGTGCGGCGATCATATCCGCATTGACTTGCGTATAGGCGAGGATGGTAGGGTAAAGGAAGCAGGTTTTGATGGTCATGGCTGCGCCATTTCGCAAGCGTCAGCCGATTTATTGATCGAATCAATCCTCGGAAAAACCATCGATGAAGTTAAAGCGTTGACCAGGGATGATCTACTGGCGTTGCTGGGTATCGAACTGGGTCCAGTTCGATTGAAGTGCGCCTTATTGCCCCTTAAGGTGCTTAAAGCAGGTGTCTATGGCTTGGGAGAAGCCAGTGACGATTTGACAGAATAGGTGAAACACGGTTTATGTATAACTATCGCAACATTGACCCTGAAAAGTGCGAATTTGTTGACATCACTGATGAAGCCGATTTAGCGGATAATGAGCGGCTGTTTGTTGAAGTGGAAAACATACGAGTTGTGGTCTTCAAGATAGCTGGAGAGCTTTTTGCCATTGGGGATGTCTGCTCTCACGATGATGGACCTTTAGGCGAAGGGGACTTGGAGGAATATGATATCGTTTGTCCAAGGCATGGCGCCCGGTTTGATGTGAGAACAGGTCAGGTAAAGGCGCTTCCTGCCATCGTCGATATCCCGTCGTATCCTGTCAGGGTCGCGGCAGGAATGATTCAAGTTGGCTTACCCAAAGAAAGCTGATCAGCTTTTAACTGACTTGCTTACTTTTCCCCAGGCGTAGAAAGTTGGCACAAACAGGATACGCTCTCCTTTGCGGCGCGAGAGACGATCAATTTCCTTGAGCCTGGTTATTTGCCATTTTGGGATGGAGTCCGAAAGGCTTTGCAAGTCGAAGTCTATCAAATCCCATTCCGAATCAAAATCCGAATCAACGGGTGAGCTCGACCATTGCGCCCCAAGAATGCCAGCTTGAACGTCTTGTAAGCCCGCTGCTACAAAAATAGCCTTCAACTGGCGACCCATATCAGGATTAGCCCCCTGAATCCTAAGCGACTCCCTTTGCCATTCAGCCAGTCTGCTCAAAGGATCGGGATAATCAATCCTGCCGCGGTAATCAGGCTCAGCAAAAGCTGCCACAATACCTTCATTTCTTGTCAGGCGCATCATTTCCTTGACAACCCGCAAGGGATCGCCAATCCAAAGCAGCAGGTAATGACAAAACACCAAGTCAAATGCACCCGAAGAAAAAGGAAGATCATGGGCATCTGCGCAGATCCACTGGTTTATCTCGACATGCTTACGGGCTTCTATCAGGCTTTCAAAGTCGTTATCCAGCCCAAAAAGATCAGCACGCAATTTTGTCTTGAGTTCGGTTTCCAGAACGCCTGTCCCACAGCCAACATCCAGGATGCGGCCGAAGTTCTCTGTGCAGCATTGAGTAAAGAAAAATTCTCTAATGCCCTTTGTCCAACTTGCCTGGATTGAGAATTGCTTGTGCCAGTCCATCGGTAATGCTCATGGCAGCAATGCTGAATTCAATCCTGAGAAAATTCCTTAGCCTTTGCCCAAACCTTATCCCAGGTGTCCCGTAAAAGATTTCCCAGTACAATATCGGTGCCCTGAGCTGGAAGGACGTCGCCGTCAGGCTCCACGTAGAGCCAAGCTCGCCCAGCCCCGGATGTGGTCCCATGCTCTTGCAATTCGAGTGCAATCGGGTTTATGGAAGAATAAGGAACTGGCAAGTTCCAGATGAGATCCAACCCAATTTCGGCAGCGTGATTCCTGGCTGCTGTTAACTGTTCTGACAAAGAAAGATTCACTGCGCTGAGAGAAATTGCTTTGACGCCCTGTTTTTGAAGATAGTCAAGCATTTGGTTGGCATTCTGGGCTGTCTTGGGGGTCAAGGTGAGGTGTGCGGCGACGAAAAGGTCTTCTGCTAGCGCCGAGTTCAACCCGCCCCAGGAAAGTTCTTTTTCGGGTTGGAATACGATCAGCAAATGGTCGATCCCGGTTTTCAAGATTTGATCGAGATACTCAAGGTCAGAGAAGCGAAATCCATCGCTCAATAAGCCCGTGACCTGTCCAAGAGATTCTGCGTAGGCAATTAATTCTGGCAGATCGGATCGCAAGGTTGGCTCGCCGCCGGTAAAGGTGACGTGCGGAATCCCGGCATCCCAGGCGGTTTTCAATATCTGTTTCCACTCTTCTGTCGTAAGCTCCCGATCGACCCTTTTGGTAGGCGCAAAAGAAGGGTCTATGCCTTCAGGGAGCCGATAAGTCAAGGCGCAATCCAGTCGGTAAGGCGCTGTTATAGTCTTGAGATATGGCAGGGTAGGTTCAAAATCCAGGAAGGTTTCAGGATCCAAATCAGGCGTCTCAATGATGGTTTGAATGCGCTGGATAAATTGGTCATAATCGAGCTGGATTTGTTCTTTGGGCGCGCGATATCGTTTAGAGAGCTGTTGCAGCGCTACTTCGAGAGGTGTACGAGTAACCAGATGATAAGCAAATTCAGTTGCAGTTTGGTTGAGATGGAGGACCGTCGCTGCGTTAATGAGCAATAACCCATTGCCGTCTGGTTCAATGCGAAGGTGGAGGCGGTAATTTCTTGGGTCTTCTGGCGGGGAAATATAGCTGTAATTGCCTGGAGCCAGAGGAGAGGCTTTTTGAAAATAGCGGCGAACCGCTTCACGGATGCTGGTCATTTTATTTTCCTCCTGCTATTCGTAACCATCAGGGTTCTGAATTTGCCAGCGCCAGGTATCTGCGCACATTGTCTCCAGCCCGCGTTGCGCCTGCCAGTTTAATTCTACGTGTGCTCGACTGGGGTCTGAATAACAAATGGCGATATCCCCTGGGCGCCTTGAAACAAATTTATAAGGGATTGGCTTGCCGCAGGCATTGGCGAATGCGTTAACCACTTCCAGAACGCTATATCCTTTACCGGTTCCCAGGTTAAAAGCCCTCGTGCCTGTAATGCCCTCAATTTTTTCCAGGGCTTTCAGGTGTCCAAGCGCCAGGTCAACAACGTGGATGTAATCACGAATGCCGGTTCCATCGGGTGTAGGGTAATCATTACCAAAAATGTTCAAGCCTGGTAGTTTACCAACGGCAACCTGGGCGATGTAGGGCACCAGGTTATTTGGAATTCCATTAGGGTCTTCGCCAATCAAGCCGGAAGGGTGAGCGCCGATAGGATTAAAGTACCGCAAAATGGCGATGCGCCAGGCAGTGTCTGCGATTGCCAGATCCCTTAGAATGTCTTCGATCATCAGTTTTGTGCGACCATAAGGGTTCGTGGCAGAAAGAGGCGCTTCCTCAGGGATGGGGACAACGGCGGGATCGCCGTACACGGTGGCTGAAGAACTGAACACCAATGCCTTGATGTTGTATTCTGCCATCACTTTACATAAATTCAGTGTGCCGGCTACATTGTTATGGTAGTAATCCCAGGGGCGATAGACCGACTCGCCAACTGCCTTTAAACCGGCAAAATGAATAACAGCATCACAGGGCTGACGGTGGAAAACCTGCCTTAAGGCAGGCAAATCTAACAAATCAACGTGATAGAAGTCCAGCGATTTGCCCGTTATTTGCTGGACGCGTCGCAACGACTCCTGCTTACTATTACATAGGTTATCAATAACCGTTACCTGGTATCCAGCTTGAAGCAGCTCAAGACATGTATGGCTGCCAATATAACCGGCGCCACCGGTAACGATGACGTTCATCCTTCTCTCCCTGCTTGAAGGATCAGGGGGCAGCCTCCGCCGCACTCTGAAAGCAAGGCGCAGCCTTGACATATGGCTTGGATGTATTTTCGCTCTCTCAGGTGGAGGCACAGGTCATGATTCCAGATGGATTCCCAGGTGTCTCGAAGAATATTCCCGACGGCTTGATAATAGGACTGGCACGGGATGATATCTCCATTGGGTTCAATGCACATGTTGTATAAAGCTGCCGTGCATCCTTTAACGCCTAATTCGAACTGCATGGGGTCGAAATGGCAATATTGAGTGGGGGTGTACCAAATCAATTTTTGACCGAAAGCCTGTGTCTTTTCCCGGGCAATGGTCAGTAATTCACCCAGTTTTTCCTCAGCCAGCCCTTGACCAGAATTCAAGCCGCGTCCTGAGTAGATTAGAGCGTTCAAACCCACTGTGGGCACGCCTTTTTCGCCGAGGAAATCGAGAGTTTCGTTAAGAAACAGGCTGTTATCCGTCAATAAGGTGGTGTTGGTCATCACGTACAGTTTACTTCTTAGCGCATTAGACAGACCGGCTACTGTTTGTTCCCAGGCGCCCTTTGATCGCACCATCCTATCGTGGATTGCCTCATCATGTGACTCAAGGGTGATTTGGACGTGATCCAGCCCCGCCTGAATGAGGGCATCGAGATACCGTTGATCTTTCAAACGTCGTCCATTCGTATTGATGCCGGTGATTTGACCATTTTGCTGTGCATGGGAGATCAGCCTGGGTAAATCCTCTCTCAGTGTAGGTTCGCCTCCCGTGAAGACCACATGAGGGATGCCGATTTCCCATAATTTATCCAGTATGGCGAACCATTCTTCAGTAGATATTTCGGTGAACGAGCGCGGGCGGGCATTGTAACAATGACTGCAATCGTTATTGCAACGGTAAGTGACTGCCAAATCCATGCGGTAGGGGGCTGAAGGTGTGAGGCTGAATGGCGAGGTTACGTCCAGATCGAGGTCATGTACAGGACAGGCGCCATCAGGACGCGACAATTCCTGGATTTGAGTGATCAACTGGCGATAATCGCTTCTCGCTTGACTCACTGGAACATCGTAACAGTGCTTGATTGTTTTGATGGCTTGATTCTCGGTAACCCCCCGGAGCGCCAGGTAGCTCATGAAAGCTGCAGTCGGATTCAAGTGAACTAATCGGCTGGCGTTGACCAATAGGAGTCCATTTCCGTCTGGTTCTATGCGTAAGTGTAAATGGCTGCTTTCCTGGTTGCCCTGGTAGGTAAAGTGATATAACCCAGGCGCAGGAGGGTCAAGGGACGGTTCAATATGAAGCCACCCCAACCCAGGGATGATATTTTTCAGTTTCTCGGCAACCTTTAGAGCCAAGGTCAGCGACCTCCCCCGGCGCAGGCGCAGGCGCAACCCGCGCAGGCGCAGGCGCAGGCGCACCCACCTGAACGTCCGCTGGAACTGCTGCGACCAGATGAGGACGAAGTGGGTACAGGGTTGGTTTTTGCCGTCACCTGGCTGGTGAAATTGCTGATGTTGCCTACCACCTTTCCCGAGAAGGTCTGAACGCCATTGACGATGGACGCGGCGAAGTCAGCGCCGGGCAGGTTTGGCAGTCCAGTCGGTGCGCCGGTCTTGCCTGAAGCAGAGCCTACGCCAGGAGTGGCAGCGCGCCTGACGCCGGGGTCGTATCGCCCCCACCATACCGGTGTGTAAACCGGGTAGTGGCGGAACACATCTCTTGTCCGGTCATCGTAATTGCGGTCGAGCATGGTCCATTCCATGACTTCATCGAATTTCTGGCTTTTGACTTCGGGCGTATTTTCGGCTTCAACCTGCGCCCAGGCTTTTTCGGTAATCGAACGGTAGTATTCGATAGTTTCTTTTCGGCTAAAGCCTTTCATCTTTTGGGCAACGCTTTTGATCAGGTTGACAAACAACGCCTGCAATTCACGCTGCCGTGCTGCACCTTTTTGTTTGAAAGCGTTTATGAAATTAACCTCGTATTCGTGCAGACCTGCCGGCAGCGGATCTTCGGGCTTTATTTCCAGGGGATCACGGCTGATGACCGTTGCAGCGTTCTTTTTCAACACTCCGAACAAAATCATCGTCATGATCTTATCGAGAGGTTGCTCCAATAAGATAGCAGCTTCCACGGCGGTCAATCCACGCTTGATTCCGTTGCCCTCAATGGAAATTTTTGGCGGCAGGTATTGCATTTGGCGGCGTTGCCCTGAGACAAAACTAACGCCGATGATGAGGACAAAAAAGCCGATACAGCAAAATGGTATGAAGGCTTCAGGATTGATGTTCTGGAGAAACGCAAAAGGATTCGGTTTGACAATTGCGCTCTCTGGAACGTAATTCTTGGGGAAAGAAGCGCCAAACTTGTAAGTCTTCGCAGGGTCAGCCGTTGGGTTGCGCCAGGAATAAAAGATGCGACCTTGTTCGTCAATGCCTCTTTCGGGTTCGGCGGGGAATCCTGCCGGCGCTTGATGCCAACGCGGTTCTTCAGGCATGACCCCTGCCGGCAAGTGAAAGGTCACCGTGAGATCGGTTGTGCCATAAACAACAGAAGAGAGGAAGGTGTTGGGGGCAAAAACTGCGCTGACATAATTATCGTCCTGGTCATCCTTGTAAAGGACATTTCGAATGACGCCGACGTAGACGCGCACAGTTCCAGCGCCGCCGGGTGGGATGGCGTATGAACCTAACCCAACCGCCACTCCCGTGCCAGTGCCTTGGTATCCTGACCTTGATATATCATAGAGGGGTTGTCCATTGACATCTGCCCAGATAGAGCTTTCATCGAAGCTGCTGTTGGGCATGGCGACATCAACATAATCAATGATGTGCCCTGAAGGATCGTTTTGGAAAACATAAACATAGTACAACGATTGGCTGCCATCATCATTCCAATAGACATCCACCGTTTTCTGCGGAAGTTGGAAATAATAATCTTGAGCCAGCGCGCTTCCTGGAATTAAAGCCAGGAACCAAATGAAGATCAGAACCAGCGTCCTCTTTCGCATATCTGCCTCCTGTTTTATCTACGCAAAGCGGTTATTGCAGTTTCATGCTTACCACTTGGGCTCTTCGGTGAGTTGGTAAGTGGTGTCGCAATAGGGGCAGGTGACAACAGGAGCGCCTGCGACCATTTTTATGTCCTTTGAGGTGAGAGAACCTCCGCAAGATTGGCACTTTAATGTATCCAGGTTCACATTTCCGGGCAAGTCTATTTTCAAAGTGACGTTTTGTGCACCACCTGCTGTAGTTTTACTTCGAGCAGCAAGCCAAATGATCACAAAGCCAATGCCTACAGAAATAATGCCAACGGGTATCCATCCGATTTGACCTTGTTCACTGAACGCTCCCCAAATGAACAGGACGCCAAAAAAGATCAGGATAGCGGCAGCAAGATAAGCAATCACTTTCCCAGCGCTCATGGGCACCTCCGTTTTCACCCCAAGTTTAATGTGAAGAGGTTATCAAGGCAAGTGATAAATAGCCTGATTATCTGGAAGATTTATCATGCTCAAGGTTGAAATTCAACGCAAATAGGATTGTGCTCAAACTGCGCTGGCAAAGCTTAGCAGGATATCCTTATGTAAAGCTGCTTATCGCCTAAGAATCCTTTATTTCATCATCAGAAGCGGAAAGCTCAACCAACTGCCCGGTGCGAGTGTAGATGGTGCGTTCGCAAATATTCGTCACCCGGTCTGCCAGGCGCTCCAGGTTGTGCGCTGCCCACATCAAGTAATTTGCTCGGTCGATTGTCGTTGGGTCCACGAGCATATAAGTCACCAATTCCCGGTACACCTGGTTGTAGAGGTTGTCTACAGCATCATCTTCCAGGGGAATTGCGCGCGCCTGTTCGACATCTCCTGAAATGAACGCGCTGATGGCTCGGTGCAACATACTGACAGTCAGCTCAGCCATGCGTGGGATGTCAATCAGAGGTTTAACGAGAGGCTGATCGCCATGGCGCAAGGTGACGCGGGCGATGCCTTTGGCATAATCGCCCATCCTCTCGATTTCGGAGGTTACTTCTAGGATGGAAGCCATCATGCGCAAATCCGTTGCCATGATGGGTTGTTGTGTGGCGATGGTGGCGATGCAATCGTTCTCGATCTCGAACCGCTTTTGATTGACCAATTTGTCATTTTCGATAACTTCGCGAGCAGCTTGAAAATCTTGCTGCTTCAATGATTCTACTGCTTTCAACGTGGCGGTTTCTACCATGCTTGCCAGGATAACCAAATCATCGAGTAACTTATGTATTTGTTGATCTAATCTTTCACGGGGCATAGGAAAATCCTTTTCTAGACACAGGTATCTCTGGCTTGTGCTATCCAAACCGTCCGGTGATGTAATCTTCAGTGACTTTTTCGCGTGGGTTAGTAAATATTTGGCTGGTTGGACCGAATTCCATCAAGTATCCTGCTCTGTCTTCATCCATTGTAAAAAAGGCAGTAAAGTCAGACACGCGCGCGGCTTGTTGCATGTTGTGCGTCACGACAATGATGGTGTAATCCTTCGCCAGATCACGCATCAATTCCTCTATTTTTAGCGTAGCAATCGGATCCAGGGCTGAAGCAGGTTCATCCATGAGGATGATATCGGGTTTGATGGCTATCGTTCGGGCAATGCATAACCGTTGCTGTTGTCCGCCGGATAACGACAACCCACTCTGATCGAGCTTATCCTTGACCTCATCCCACAGCGCTGCGCCGCGCAAGGCATTTTCTACCAACGCGTCCATATCGCCCTTGAAGCCATTGATGCGTGCTCCCCAGGCGATATTCTCGTAGATGCTTTTTGGAAATGGATTTGGCTTTTGGAAGACCATACCAATCCTGCGGCGCACTTCCACCGGATCGACATCAGGGTCGTAAATGTTCTTTCCATGGAAAAGAATTTGCCCTGTGGCGTGAGCCGATGGCACAAGATCGTTCATCCGATTGAAAGACCGCAGCATCGTGCTTTTGCCACACCCTGAAGGTCCAATAATCGCGGTGATTTTCTGCCTCTCGATCTGAAGGGAAACATTCTTTACTGCCAGGAAATTGCCATAGTAGATATTCAAATCCTTAGCTTCGATCGCATAGCCATTTTGGGTTGATAACTGGGCGTTTTTTGCAACGGTAGGTGCAATATTAATCTGATTCACATCAGCCTCCGACTAAAACGGTTACGGAACAGGATAGCAGTAGCATTCAATGAAAGCAAGAGAATCATGAGGATAACAATGGCAGCAGCCGCCAAATTTCGAAATTCCGGTTGTGGACGGACGCTCCATTGGTATATCTGTATCGGCAGGGTGGTAAATTTGGAGAAAGGACCCGAGGGGTCGATATCAATAAAAGTTGACGCGCCCACTACAACCAAAGGGGCGGTTTCTCCCATGGCGCGTGAAATGGAGAGGATGGTGCCCGTCAGGATGCCAGGGATAGCATTGGGCAACACGTGATGCCAGATGGTTTGCCATTTGGTTGCGCCGACGCCATAACTTGCCTGGCGTAATGAGTCAGGCACCGTGCGAATCGCTTCCTGTGCGTTAATGATCAATAAAGGCAAAATCAAAATGGCTAGTGTCAATCCGGCTGAGAGTATGGTACGACCGTTAGCGGTGCCTGGTTCAACTAACCCAAATACGGCGCCGCTGGTTAACGGTTCTAAAGTGCGCACAAAAATAGCCAAACCTAGCATGCCATAAATAATCGATGGGACCCCTGCCAGGTTATTGATGTTCGTCTGGATGACGCGGTTGATCCAGTTATCGGATGCGTACTCCTCGAGGTAAATTGCTGCGCTAACGCCAACCGGAAAGGCAACCAGGATAGTGATCAGGATTGTAAACAATGAACCCAAGATAGCTGTTCGTACGCCTGCCTTGAGGGCATCACTGGATTGAGGCGAATTGAACAACCTTGGATTGAGCCAGGACATGAATACCAATTTGACTTCAGGATTTTTCTCCCGAATCGCGGCAAGTTCGGCTTCAACCTTAGCCTTGCGGAAGATGGAGGTAGTTAGAGTCCAGGTTCCCTTGACTTGGGGTTTTATGACATTGTCCTGGATTAATTGTTGAAGTTCGAGTTCCGAACGTTCTTCCCATGGCTTGTCGTTCCCTAATTTTCGAAACAGGTTTTTGGATATATTTTCCTCAAGCGTTGCAATTAATTCTTCTTTGGTTTGTTCCTCCAGGGCCTTCCCATTCCTGACAAGGCTGGCGGGATCAACCTTGTTCTGAATGGCGACATATCCGAAAGATTGGTTCGTAATGTTGTAGAGTAAGGCGGTCAGCGCAACGATTCCGATGATTGTGGAGACCTGAAAGATCAAGGACCATATCATTGCGGTTCGATGCCGCCTGGGCAAATTGTTTTCTGTGTAGCCCTCGACGGTTTTCAGAGGAGATTTTGGGATCGTATTCAGGTTCATTCGTAAACCTCCCGGAAGCGCTTGACAATCCGTTGGCTTATGATATTCAATCCCAGGGTGATGAAAAATAATAAAATGGCGATGGCAAAGATGCTATTGTAGTCGATCGAGTCATAACTCAGATCGCCGCCGCTGATGCGGACAATGTGGCCGGTCATCGTCTCAGCGGATTGGAATGGATTGAAAGTAAAATCTGGTCCTGCGCCTGCCGCGATTGCAACGATCATCGTTTCGCCCACTGCGCGTGACACACCTACAATAAAAGCAGCCGCGATGCCTGAAAGTGCAGCCGGCACGACAATCTTAACCGCCGTTTCGAGTTTCGTGGCGCCGAGTGCGTACGAAGCCTCTCGTAATGCCCGGGGAACTGCGCTGAGCGCATCTTCACTCATCGAGGTGATCAAGGGTAAGATTAATATGCCCATCACTAAACCAGCGGAGGCTGTATTGTAGATTTCGACAATGCCTTCGCCAAAGATTGAGCGTAAAAGAGGGGTCATAAAGGTAAGGGCAAAATAGCCATAAACCACTGTAGGGATGCCCGCCAGGACTTCCAGGGTTGGCTTGAGGATTGAGCGTGCTTTAGGTGAGGCATATTCGCTAAGATAAATTGCGACACATAATCCTAATGGGAGGGCGATAAGCATGGCAATGAAAGTGGTCATCAAAGTGGCATTGACCAATGGTAGGATGCCGAATTGGTTGATCTGTGGCTGCCACTTGGTCGTTGTAAAGAACTCAAAAAGGCTCACGTCGGGGCTGCGAAAAAACAACAAAGATTCTTTGCCCAGCTCGTACACGATGCCAATCGTTGTCATGATGGACACGGCGCCACAAAAAAACAGAAAACTTTGGATTAAAGTTTCCCCAATGCGGGTTCGCTTACGAAGCTTTTGAGCGATGAATTGTTCCTGAAATTCGTTATCCATAGGTCTTGCCTGGAGCGAAGTTTGACCTTCCATTGGCGAGTCTCCAATTTCGCTTCACTGCTATTATTTTATACGAAAAACCGACTCTCGTGTCTTCTCCCTGGCTCAACTTAATGAGCCAGGGAGAGATTATCACCTTGATTGAGTTAGAATAGGGAGATGCTGCAATGATGCTTTCTGGTTAGCCCTTGTTTATTTCATGGCATCCAGCCAGTTTTGCTGCGCCTGCTTGAGGGCGGCTTCAGAGGCGGGGAAGTAGCCGACATCGAGGACTTCTTCGTTGACGTAGGTCAGGTAGAAGTTGATGAAGGCTGCCACCTGGGGTTTTTGCTGCATGAGCTTGGCATCGGAGTAGATGAACAGCGGGCGGGCGAGGGGGTATTCGCCGCTTTCTGCGGTTTGCTCATCGGGGGTGACGCCATTGACAGCGATGGGCTTCAAACGTCCCTGGTTTGCCTGGAAGTAAGCGAAGCCGAAGTAGCCGATGGCATAGGGGCTGCCTTCGACGCCCTGGACAAGGACGTTGTCATCTTCGCTGAAGTCGATGTTGGCGGCTTCGAGGATGGCTTTCTTGTCAGCGTCATTGTCCTTGGTATAGACTGGGCGCATGACGGCTTCCAGGAAGTAGTCGAAAGTGCCGGAGTCGGTGCCGGGGCTGTAACGCAGGATGTTCTCGTTAGGCCAAGCGGGGTTGACATCGGACCACTTGACGGCGTCCTTGGAGAAGATCTTGGCAAGCTCTTCGAGGGTGACGTTGGTCAGGAAGGTGTTTTCGGAGCTGACGACCACGGCGAGGGCATCGGTACCGACGCGGAACTCGACGGGTTCACGACCGATGGCGCGGCAGGACTCTGCTTCACTGTCCTTGATCGGTCGGCTGGCGTTGGAGATGTCGCTTTCGCCGGTCTTGCAGAAGCGTTCGAAGCCGGCGCCGGTGCCGATGCTGTCGATGGTGATCTGACCGGTGAAGCCTTCGGCGCGGAAGCGCTCAGCGATGCGCTCGGTGAGTGGATAGACCGTCGAGCTGCCAGCGACGATAATGTTGCCGCTGACCGATGCTGGATCGACCTCAGGAAGCAGGCTGACCATTGCAGGTGCTTTTGTGGGCGCTGCGGTTGGCGCTTGAGTAGGCTCTTGTACAACTTCCTTAGTAGGAGCCTTTGTTGGCTCAGTTGTTGGCGCCGCTGTGGTGGCGGGACTGCAGGCGGTGATCAGCACTACAGCCACCAGTACAACGGACAAGAGAGAATAGATTTTACGTGACATAATGGTTTTACTCCTCCAGAGTAGTTTTAGTATCGAAAGGAGTATAACGTTCCAGGTTTAACAAGCGTAAACGATCATGTTAACGTCTGGTTAATGTATTGTTATGTCTTTGTACTTAGAGATGAGGTTTATAAAACGGAGATGGCTTGGGCTAATAATTGCCGAAGTTCATTGCGTTTGAATTGTTCCCAATGAGCAGGAAAGGAAAGCATTTTCTGATGCCGAATTGAAAAACAGTATGCCTGGTAATCCACAACCCCTACTGGAGATGTCCTCTCTAACAAAGGTCGTTGTGTTTGTTGTTGCTCGAATCGTTTCAAGAAAACATCTAATAATCCGCATGCGACGTGAGCATCGTTCAATTCACCGAGATGGTCTTGCAGAGACTTTATTTCTTCTATAATCAAAAGCGCCTCAGTACCAAGCACTTCACGGAAGAATTCCAGGGTATAACGAAGCTGCTTGAGCGCAATTCTCAGGGAATGTAGTTCCTCCAAAGTTGCCTGTAAGACGCGAGCATCAAAGCTCATCACAGTCGCCAGGCGGGTGTAAATCAAGGTCGGTACGATATGCCTGACGAGTTGAGCATGAAAGCCAGTTGCATCTTTTGAATTGGTTGCCAGACCAGGCGTCTGACAAAATTGATTAAAATCCTGCTTGAATCTTTGGTAATAAGGACTGTCCAATAGTTTCAAGAGGTCCTTCCTGTGTTGCGCCAGGTCGGCTTGCCAGGATTGCAGCAGGGGAAGCAACCCCTCTTTTAAGTCATCTGGTTGGGATTGTTGGAAAATTTTCGCATTAGATATGAGAACATCCAGGTCGCGCACTCTCCCCAAGGCGCGACCCAATTTACGAAGTCTTTTTTCAAAGAAGCGGGTGGTTTTAGGTTCGAAAGCTTCGCCAAAAACCAGGAAAGCTGAGCGCATTCTGCGTGTAGCCACACGCATATCATGCAAATCCTCAATATCATCACCCAAACGAGTTCCTTCCTCATGAGCAAGCATGTGTGAAAAGTGAAATAGTAAAATCTTCCTGCCCGCCTCTGCCATCGTATCGTCTGGCAATAGACCAGGCGATTTGGTGGGTTCCGGGAATGGCAGTTTTGGATTAGAAACAATGGCATCGGCGTTGACATCGGTTGTTTCGGAGGGAGGTGGTATGGCTTGCGGCGGATTTTCTTCGAATTCTGGAAACATTCTCATGCCTATCAAGCGAAAGCGGCGTTTCCAAAAGCGAGTTCGGCTGGGAGATAAGCCGACTTGTCGTGAAACAATGCGGGTAGGATTACCGTCATCGTACGATAATAAGAGAAGCGCTCGCCGGTAGAAAGGATTTGACGAGTCCGAAGCGGTTTGATCTAGGAAGCTTCTTTGCTCAGGAGTCAGTAATATTCCTGCCATTTTCTGCTACTTCATGCGCTCATTCAGAAACCACTGTTGACTGTTGATGAGTTCTTCGCCTTCTTTTGGCTTGACCCGCTGATAGGTGCCATCGGGATTCATCCTGCGGGCTTTGACGTTGTCTTTCAAGTAAATCGCGAGGATGTTGTCGCGGATATGTTTAATCATCGCAGGCGATTGGATGGGAAAAAGAACTTCGACGCGCCAATCGATGTTGCGCGGCATCAAATCTGCCGAGCCCAAAAAGATTTCTTCTTTTCCATCATTATGAAAATAATAAATTCGGCTGTGCTCTAAAAATCTGCCTACAATGGAGGTTACGGTGATGTTCTCACTGACTTCACTGATGCCAGGTCTTAAGCAGCACATGCCTCGCACCAAAAGATCAATTTTGACCCCTGCCTGGGAAGCGCGGTATAGTAGAGTAATTATCTCACGGTCAACGAGTGAATTGACTTTGATAATCAATCGCGCTTTTTTGCCATTTTGGGCGTGTTCGATTTCCCGTTTGATGAGTTTTTCCATACTGGAGCGCAGGTTTATGGGTGCGACGAGCAATTTGCGATAATCCTTCTTTGCGGAATAGCCTGTCAGATAATTGAAAAGGTCAGTAGCATCTGCGCCAACCTCATTGTCACAGGTGAACATGCCGATATCTTCATAGAGCGTAGCTGTGACAGCATTGTAGTTGCCTGTTGCCAGGTGAACGTAGCGTCGGATGCCATCGCCTTCCCGGCGCACAACCAGGGCTATTTTCGAGTGAGTCTTCAAGCCCAATAAACCATAAATGACATGGACGCCTGCTTTTTCGAGCATCTTCGCCCAGCCGATATTGCTCTCTTCATCAAAGCGAGCTTTCAGCTCCACCAATACAGCAACTTGTTTTCCGTTCTCCACGGCTTCGAGCAGGGCTTCGACGACGGGAGGATTTTTGCCTACCCGATAGAGCGTTTGTTTTATCGCTAACACATCAGGATCGCGCGCGGCTGTCTTCAAGAAATCGATTACAGGCGTAAAAGAGTCATACGGATGATGAAGCAGAATATCCCCTTTTCGAATGGCTCCAAAAATATTTGAGTCCAAGGAACTGGCTAACTTCGGAGCAATATAAGGCTTGAAGGGCTTTTCTTTAAGGTCATAACGATCAATCGAATGGTACAGGCTCATCAAGTCGCTCAACCCCAAGGGACCGTCCAGCACATAGACATCGTTAGGGTCCATTTCAAGGTTTTCGATCAAGATTTGGCGTAATTGATCGGGCATACCGGGATTGATTCCAAGGCGCACCACCGATCCAAAGCGGCGTTGCCGGATGCTTTGCTCGACCTCCTCGAGCAAGTCGGATGCCTCCAATTCCTGAATGATCATGTCTGCATCACGGGTAATCCGAAAAGGGTGAGAGTCAACTACTTGCATTCCTGGGAAGAAAGCATCCAGGTTAGCTGCAATCACCTGTTCCATCCAAACGAAGTAATGATGATACGGTATCGTGCCATCCTTGCGGGAGGCTCCTGAGGAACGCTTGATAGGGATGAAACGCGGCAAGGTGTTGGGAACCTTGATACGAGCGAAGTGTTCTTTACCTTTCTTGTCCCTTATTAATACCGCCAGGTTCAAACTCAAATTTGATATGTGAGGGAAAGGATGTCCTGGATCGAAGCCGAGCGGCGTAATGACCGGAAAGATGACTTCATCGAAATATTTCTTGACCGATTCTTTTTGGCGAGCATTGAGTTCAGCATAATTGAGGATAAAAATCCCTGCTTCTTTTAACTTGGGCAGCAAGCTGTTTTTCAAGCATTCTACCGCCTGGGTCATAATTTGGTTTGCCACGCGGCGGATAACAGCCATTTGGTCGGCAGGAGACATGCCATCCATGCCAGGATGAAAAATACCCGCCTCGATTTGCTTTCTAATTCCTGAAACACGTACCATGAAGAATTCATCGAGATTCGAACCGACAATGGAAAGGAATTTCACTCGTTCCAGGAGCAGGTTGTTCTCATCTTGAGCTTCCTCGAGAACGCGCTTCTGGAATTCCAGCAAGCTCAACTCCCGATTGATATATAACCTTGGGCTTTCCAGGTCGAGTTCAGGCTTTTGTTCCTGTAAAGTGCGGCTCTGGGAATCTGTCATCGTCCATTACTCACTTTCTTCAACTATAGGTAATGAAAAATAAAAAGTCGATCCTTCTTTTTCTTTGCTTTCTGCCCAAATTCTTCCCCCGTGTGCTTCAACCAGGTGGCGGGCAATTGCAAGACCCAAGCCGGTGCCCTTTCCAGAGCGCGCCCTGTCTGCTTTATAGAAGCGTTCAAAAATCCTGGGAAGATCCGCTTCTGGAATGCCAACTCCCGTGTCCTTGACCGAAATGACGATGACCTGCTTTCCATTTTGCTCTGCTTTCCTGGCATTGATCCATATATCCCCGGGTGAAGGGGTAAATTTGATGGCGTTGTGGAGCAAATTGACGATGACCTGTTCGATGCGGGGAGCATCTGCCAGCACATTCGGTAAATCATCAGGCAATTCAAGATGCAATGTCAGGTTAGCGCGCTCTGCCTGCAGCCGTAAGCGCTCGATTGCTGATTCCAGGATGGCTTGCGGTGATGTTGCTACTAACTGCAGCGGAACTCGCCCGGATTCGATTCGCGATAATTCGAGCAGCTCAGATACCATCAAGCTGAGCGCATCGACTTCAGTTTCCATCTGTAACAAGAATTTTTGTGCTACGGGTGGATCTTCCAGCGCGCCATCCTGTAATGTTTCGGTCAAGGCTTTTAGAGACGCCAATGGCGTACGCAATTCATGCGAAATATTGCTGATGAAATCTCTTCTGATAGTCTCGAGCTGTCTCAGCCTGGTCAAATCCTGGAATAGAATCAAGGCGCTCCCAGGCAGTGATGCTCCCAGGGGTGTGACAACACATTGTAACGACAATTTTTGTAACCCCAGCTCGACCAACGTGACCTGGGTCTCACCTGTATCGAGGCAGCGTTTCCATAAATCGATAACCTGATACAGGCGGAGCACCTCAGCCAGAGAGCGGTTTTTGGCATCTGCCTGTGAGATAGAAAACATCCTTTCAGCCGCCGGGTTGATCATTTGGACATGACCGGTCTGGTCAACAACGACAACCCCATCAGTCATCTGATCCAGAATTGTGGAAAGTAAACTGCGTTCCTTGGTCAGAAGGTCAATTTGAACTTGTTGGTCTAGCGCCATGGTTCGAATAGCTCGTGAAATTTCACCAATTTCATCGTTGGAGAAGGTCAGATGAACTGCTTGCGCTTCACCAATCGAAATCCTGTGGGCTTCCTTCGTCAAAGCCCGCAAAGGTCTGGTTGTACGTTCCGCGATGATCGTTGCCACCAAGACTGCCAACACGCTGGCGGTCAACATGGCGCCAAACACAGTTAGCCGCAGGGCATTGACATTTTGCTCCACTCGAGTCAGCGGCAGGGCAATCCTGGCAACCCCAATGACCTCGTCTCCAGAGCGGATGACTTGAGCTGCGTACATCATCTGGAACCTCGCCGAGGTGCTGAACCTGATAGAGTTGCCTTCCCCAGTTTTCATCGCCTGGATGAACTCGGGGCGGTTTGCGTGATTGTCCATTTTGGTGCGGTCTTCCTGAGATTCTCCTAAGACTGTACCATTGGGGCTGATGAGTGTGACCCGTGCGCCTAAGAGTGATTGCCACTTCCTGCAAAGATCATCCAGACGGTTCAAATCGCTTTCTACAGGCAGCACCAATGACGCCTCATCTGCAACCAAACGCGCTTGCGCCGATAGGTTCTTCTGTAAATCCTCTAAGTAGTTTCTTCGGTAGAAATTTTCGAGATAGACACCTGTGCTGCCAATGATGAGCAGTATCAGAAGAATATATGGAATGGCGATTTGGTTGCGAATGGAGCGAAACATAATTTATCCTTCGAAGCGGTAGCCGGAGCCGCGCACTGTGATGATACGGGTGGGTTGGGTTGGGTCTGGCTCGATTTTTTCGCGCAGCCAGCGGATGTGAACATCGACGGTACGGCTGCCGCCGATAAAGTCCCAGCCCCATACTCTTTCAAGGATTAGATCACGAGTTAACGCCTGCCGGCGGTGCTTTGCAAGGAAGAGTAATAGTTCATACTCTTTCGGTTTTAAGGATAAAGGTTTTCCTTCGAGGAGCACTTCACGCCGATCCTCGTGAATTTCCAGGTTACCGAAGGTCAATGCACGTTGTAGTTCAACGCTGGTCTTTTCTTCAGTTTCTAAGAGATCGAGACGCCTGCGGCGCAGGTGGGCTTTGACGCGGGCTAAAAATTCTCGCATGCTGAAAGGTTTGGTGAGGTAGTCATCTGCGCCCATTTCAAGCCCTACGACCCGGTCGATTTCATCATCTCGAGCGGTCAACATCATGATGGGTACATTCATTTCCTGGCGCAGAATCCGGCAAACCTCGAAGCCATCCATTACTGGCAACATGATGTCCAAAACGATCAAGTCCGGTTTGGTTGTCCTGGCTTTCTCGATTGCTGTATTGCCATCCGAGGCGGTTTCAACAAGGTATCCTTGCCGTTTCAGGTTGTAAGCCAGGGTATCGACCAGGGTGGGTTCATCTTCCACGAGCAGAATCTTTTCGTCCATCTATCCAAATCTTCCTGTTACGTAATCATTAGTTCGCTGATCTTTGGGGTTAGTAAAAAGCTGCTTACCGGCAGCGTACTCGATGAGTTCTCCCTGTAAAAAGAAGGCAGCATAATCGGCAACGCGCGCTGCCTGTTGTACGGAATGAGGAACAAGGACGATGGTGTATTCCTGTTTCAATTCCTGGAGCGCAGTTTCTACTTTCCCGGTGGAAATAGGATCCAAACCTGAAGTCGGTTCATCGAGCAAGATGACTTCAGGCTGTAACGCCAGGCTTCTCGCCAGGCAAAGGCGTTGCTGTTGTCCGCCTGAAAGCGCTGCAGCCGGTTCATCCAGGCGGTCTTTGACCTCATCCCATAAGGCAGCCAGGCGCAGGCTTCTTTCGACCGCTTCATCCAATACGGATTTTTGCCGTTCGCCCTTTATTTCTAAGCCGTAGGTGAGGTTTTCTCGGATCGAAAGGGGCAACACAACTGGGCGGGCAAAGACCATGCCAACCTTTCGCCGGAGGGCATTTACATCCGTTTTGGGATTCAGAATGTCATCGCCATCGAGAAGTACTTTTCCTGAAACAAAGACGACATCTGCCAGGTCGTTGAGCCGGTTCAAGACGCGCAACAGCGTTGATTTCCCGCCGCCTGCAGGTCCAAACAACACAGTGATGGTCTTGGCTGGAATGCGTAAATTGATGTCTCGTAGAGACTCTGTTCCATCCGAGTAATTCAAGTAGAGATGTTCGATGACAATCTTATCAGGCATGGTTATTAGTTACCATTGTCTCTTGGCTCGCTCGCGTGAGCGGATAGTTGTCGCTAAAAAGTTCATTCCCAGGACAAACACCAGCAGAACCAAAGCGGTGCCATATTGAAGCTTGATGGGCATGCCAGGCACTTGCGTAGAAATGACAAACAAGTGATAAGGTAACGCCATGGTGGCGTCAAAAGGGGAATGCGGCAGCCGCGGTAAAAAGAAGGCAGCGACTGTAAACAAGATTGGGGCTGTCTCCCCGGCAGCTCTTTCCAGTCCCAGGATAACGCCGGTAATGATGCCTGGAAATGCCTGCGGCAGGACAATGCGGCGAATGGTTTGCCAGCGGGTGGCGCCGACTGAAATGCTTACGATGCGGAAAGATTGTGGAACTGCCCGCAAGGCTTCTTCTGCTGTGCTGATGATGACGGGTAGAGTCATAATGCCCAGGGTTAACGAGCCAGCCAGGATGCTGGTTCCAAATTTCATGAACAAGACAAACAGACCCAATCCAAACAAGCCATACACGACCGATGGGATTCCTGCAAGGTTAATGATGGCAATGCGAATCAATCGCGTCCATTTGTTTTCTGGGGCATATTCTGAAAGGTAAATGGCAGCGCCAATACCAATGGGGACGGCGAAAATGGCTGTCCCCAGCGTTAATAACACGGTGCCAACGATTGCCGGCAGGATGCCTCCAGCGCGCATACCATCCCGCGGGAATCCCGTGATGAACTCCCAGGAAATGGCAGGCGCCCCCATCCATAAAATGTATATCACCACGAGGACGATGGGGAAAACGGTCAAGACAGCCGCTGCGGTCAGCAACCCAAATCCCATTTTTTGGATTAAAAGACGGTTTTTAGACAATCTTCTGATCATGACAGAATCCGTTCAGATCGTTTTTGTTGTCGAAAGAGTACGGCTGATGCAGTCACGTTGACAGCTAAAGAGATCAGGAATAAAACGATTCCAATAAAGAACAGGACATGAAAATGAGTGCTTCCTTTGGCGACCTCTCCCATTTCTGCGGCGATAGTCGCCGTCATGGTCCGGGTTGGCAAAAAGAGGGCTTTTATTCCTGCTGGCATGACCGGGGCGTTCCCAGTCACCATCATGACGGTCATTGTTTCTCCAATCGCGCGCCCAATGCCAAGCATGATTGCCGTCAGAACGCCAGACTTGGCAGCTGGCAGGGTGACATGCCAAATGGTCTGCCATTGCGTGGCGCCCAATGCCAGCGAGGCGTCTCGATATGAGCGCGGCACGGCATCCAGGGCATCTTCCGAAATTGAAATAATCGTGGGCAATGCGATTCCCGCCAGTAAGATGGCGCCGGCAAAGGCAGTCAAGCCGGTAGGCAGGTCAAAGAGCTGGCGTAATGCGGGCGAAAGGATGAGTATCCCTAAGAATCCAAGCACTACAGAGGGCAACCCTCCCAACACTTCAACCAGGGGCTTAAGAATTTCGCGTGCCCGGCGAGGCGCAATTTCTGCGATGTATAGAGCTGTCAGTAAACCTATGGGCACCGCCAACAAAGTGGCGCCTATGGTTACCACCAGCGACCCTCCAACCAAAGGCAGGATTCCAAAGTAATTCTCGATTGGATACCAGCGGATACTCAACAAAGAGGATATTGGGACTTCTGTTAGGGTAACAATACCCTCGCTCATTAAGAAATAAAAGATCATCAGAACAAATAGAATGGCAGAGTACCCCGAACCTTTGATGAGCCGGGTAATGATATATTCTGAAGCTTTGAGTGATTTTTCCATAAAATCCTAAGGTTGATGTCTTATGAGTGGGACAAAACCAAGGTCCTTGACGATTTGTTGCGCTTCTGTGGATAGTATCCAGTCCAGATATTCTTTGACCTCGCCTTCAGGACGACCGGCAGTGTACATGTATAGATCACGGGCAATGGGATATCTGCCGCTGTTGACCGATTCGGCTGAAGGGAGAATATAATCGCTCCTGGTATCTTCTGCGACTGCGACCATTTTTACATCTTCGGTGACATATCCGAGACCATCATAGCCAATCGCATTGGGATTTTGCCTGACCTCGACTGTTATCCCCTCGGATGATGGAAGCAGTAACGTGTCGGGCGAAAAGAGTGTCTTGTTATCTGGTTGACCCAGCCTTAGCACATGCTCGAGGAAATAAGTGTGGGTTCCAGAGTTGGTCTCGCGGGATAAACGCACAATCGGACGATCTTCCCAGCCTAATTCAAGCCAATTGTTGATTTTTCCACTGTAAATGTCGGATATTTGCTGCAAAGTTAATTTTTCAATTGGGTTGTTTGGGTTGATGATGATGGCGATCGCATCACGAGCGATTACAAATTCGATGGGATCGATCCCATTTTGACGTGCAGCATCCAATTCTTCTTGCTTTATCCTTCGGGAGGCATTAGCAATATCTACTGTGCCATTGATCAGTGCGGCAATGCCCGTTCCTGTACCTCCCCCGGTAACCGAAAGCCTGACTTCTGGATGTAATTTTTGGTATTCCTCTGCCCAAGCCAATGCCAGGTTGACGATCGTATCTGATCCTTTGTTCTCGATGTAAACATACTGCGGCGAGGCGGCTTCTGCGATCTGGTCTTGCTGATGGCATCCAGAAAGAAGAAAGCTGAAATTAAGCAGTAACAAGATTAAAACTTTTCTGTTCATTGTTGGGATTATAGCTATAAAGTCAAGTTATAACAAGAAATGTAACACATGTCAGAGAGAGCTAGAGTTGGTGCTGGTGTATTGGTGTAAAATTACCTCATGACGAATGGACAACCAATTTTCATCGTAAAGGATTTGAACTTTTTCTATAACAGTTTCCTGGCGCTTATCAACATTTCTATGGATATTTTCCCACAGCAAGTTACCGCTTTGATTGGACCTTCTGGCTGTGGAAAATCCACATTTCTGCGTTGTTTGAACCGGATGAATGATACTATCCCAGGAACGCGTGTGGAGGGCACCATACTTTTAGATGGAGAGTCCATCTATGCCAAAGATGTTGATCTGGCAACCTTAAGACAACGGGTGGGGATGGTCTTTCAAAAACCCAATCCTTTTCCTAAAAGCATCTATGATAATGTGGCTTATGGACCCCGTATGCTGGGCTTGTCCAATGGGCGCAGTGATATGGATGACATTGTCTATGAAAGTTTATTTCAAGTGGCTTTATGGGATGAATTGAAGGACCACTTACATGAAAATGCATTAGGTCTTTCGCTGGGACAACAGCAACGCCTGTGCATCGCCAGGTTATTGGCGGTCAAGCCTGAAGTGATCTTAATGGATGAACCTTGTTCGGCTTTGGATCCCATTGCGACCATGCGCATCGAGGAATTGATTCATGAATTGAAGCAGCAATATACCATAGTGATCGTGACGCATAATATGCAGCAAGCTGCCAGGGTCTCGGATTACACTGGCTTCTTCTGGCTAGGTGAACTCGTCGAATTTTCGCCAACCCAAAAGTTATTCACGGTGCCGGAGAAATCATTGACCGAAGACTATATTACTGGACGCATGGGATGAATGGTAGGGAGATCATGAAATGCATGGATTAAGAGCAACGTTTGATAAAGAGTATGATGCGATTTGCCAGGATTTACTAAACATGGGGGCACTGGTCGAAAATGCAATTGGCGAGGCTGTGCAAGCATATCAAAAGCTGGATTTTGATCTTGCTCAGCAGATCATCAAGAACGATGAGCAGATAAACCAACTTCGCTTCAAAATCGAAGAAGCTTGCGTAGTTCTAATTGCCACTCAACAGCCGGCAGCTAAGGATTTACGAGCCATCATCGCTGTCATGCATATGGTCTTAGAACTGGAAAGGATGGGCGACCATGCCGCTGGGATTGCCAAAACTGTCCTCAAAATGGAAGAGGAACCAGAAATAAAGACCTTGAAAAAGATTCCTAAGATGGGCGAATTGAGCAGGCAGATGTTATCTGATTGTCTGCAAGCGTTTATCAAACAAGACGCCGCCTGGGCAAAGGAAATCGCTGCCCGTGATGATCAAATGGACGAGTTGTATCATTCAGTTTTTCAACGTTTGATAGAGATAATGGTAGATAAACCCAACCGCGTCACGCGAGCCACATATATCATGTGGTGTGCTCATAATCTTGAGAGAATAGCAGACCGAGTCACTAACATTGCCGAGCAGATCCTTTTTATGACGACTGGTCAGATGGGCGAGCTGCAGGCGTAGTTGATTCGGAGTTTATTTTTTGAGCCAGTTCTGCGTTGGAAGGTTCGACCAGAATTGTGCCATCGGCGAAGAGGATGGTTGGAACACGACGCATACCATGGTTGACCTCCAAGACGAACTGCTCAGCCGGTGAATCATGGTCAATATCAATCCATTGAAAAGCAATATTATGAGCGCGCAGGTAGTTCAACGCTCTATAACAATCGCCGCAGAAGCGTGTGCCATAAATTTTGATCATGGATGTCATGAAATGTGCAAAAAAAGAAAGCAGGTTTTGATGACGACTTGGTGGTTAGGAACTATTGGGTTCGGATACAAGGATTGGAAAGGAAGCTTCTATCCTCCGGATTTACGCGCGCAGGATTACCTTACTTATTATAGCCGGAATTTCAATGCAGTAGAGTTAGATACCACTTTTTATGGGGCACCAACCATGGAGCGAGTGCAGCAGTGGAAAAGTTCGGCGCCGGAAATTTTTCGCTTCTGTGCTAAAACGCCTCGCAAGATCACCCATGAGATGGGTCTGGTGGGTGTTCAAGGAATCATGGAAGACTTTGTCTCAACACTTACAGGATTAGGGAATCTCCTGGGTGTTATCCTGATTCAGCTTCCGCCCAGTTTCAAGAGTGATTCGAGGAGAATTTTAGAAAATTTCCTGAAAGAGCTTCCGCGTGATGTGCGTTACGCTGTCGAATTACGTCATCCTTCCTGGTATGAAAAACAAACCGAAGATTTGCTCAGCAGCCTTGGGGTATCGTGGGTTTCGCTTGAATTTCCCAGGCTGCCCATGGAGATACAACTCACCTCTGATTTTTTGTATCTCCGCTGGATCGGACAACACGGCAGTTTTGAACGGCATACGCACGAGCGTATCGATAAAACGGCTCAATTGATATGGTGGAAAGAACAAATTGATTTAGTTAGCCACCAGGTTAAGGACATATTTGGGTTTTTCAATAACGATTACGCCGGATTTGCTGCCGGGACATGTTTGAAGTTCAAAGAGCTGGTTGGTTTACCTGTGCAAAAACCACCAGAAGAGAAACAGGCAAGGTTATTTTAGTCTTAAGGTTCGAACAACATGAAACCATTTGCAAAATATTCATGGGGGGTTTTAGCATACAGTATTCTGGTTATTCTGTGGGGTGCATTTGTCCGCGCGACGGGTTCTGGGGCTGGTTGTGGCTCTCATTGGCCCACCTGCAATGGTGAAATCATCCCCAGGTCGCCCCAGCAAGAGACCTTGATAGAATTCACTCACCGTTTGAGCAGTGGTTTAGCTTTGATTTTGGTTGTCGTCATGCTTGTTTGGGCGTACCGGCAATATGAAAAAGGGCATATGGTTCGTTTAGGTGCGAGCGCTGCCATGTTCTTTATGGTGACTGAGGCATTGGTCGGCGCTGCGCTGGTATTGTTTCAATGGGTAGCGGATGATGCTTCACTGGGACGCGTCATTTCCATTTCGGTTCATCTGGTGAATACATTTTTATTACTGGCTTCTCTCACGTTGACTGCCTGGTGGGCTTCGGGAGGAAAAAGGCTGCAAATCGTCAATCGCCGCCTGCTGGTCGGGGGATTCGTCATCGGTTTCATCGGCGTTCTTCTCATCGGCGTCAGCGGCGCTATTACAGCCCTGGGGGACACTTTGTTTCCAGCCGGTTCTTTAGCAGAAGGGATTGCACAGGATTTTTCGCCTACCGTACATTTCTTGATCCGATTACGGGTTTATCACCCGATGATCGCCATCTTGACGAGTTTTTATCTTATTTTTGTGGTGCTCTGGCAGTACAATTCAAGTCAAGAGAGGAATATTCGACTTCCTGCATTGATTTTGGGAAGCCTTTTACTGCTTCAACTTGGCATTGGTTTACTCAATGTGCTTTTGCTTGCCCCGGTGTTCATGCAAATCATTCACCTGCTGGTTGCTGACCTGATATGGATCACCCTGGTGCTATTATTTGCTGCTAGTATCCAGACGTTGCAACCAAGCCGGGAAATTGGGTGAGAATAACCTGGTTGATAAAATTCAGAACGATAAGCGGAAAGGAGAGTCGAAAATGTTGATCGTTCATGTGTTTGTGCATGTCAAGCCAGAGTTTATAGAAGCATTCAAGACTGCAACAATCGAAAATGCATCCAACAGCGTGAAAGAGCCTGGGATTGCACGCTTTGATGTGATTCAGCAAGAGGATGACCCATCTCGTTTTGTCCTGGTTGAGGTATATCGCACCCTCGAAGCTACGGCTGAGCATAAAGAAACAGCCCATTACTTGAAGTGGCGTGATACGGTGACTGACATGCTGGCAGAGCCGCGAACTCGAATCACCTATCGTAATGTGTTTCCGGACGATTCTGGCTGGTAGGCGTCGTTCTTTTATCCATCAATTGATAAAAAAAGAAATGAACTTCGAATTTGCGACTGCATCTCGAATCATCTTTGGCTCCGGCAGGCTTTCGGACATCGGAGCGATTGCACGGGAATTGGGTCAACGTGCTTTCGTAATATATGGCGTTGAAAACGAATCTTATTTCAAGCTTCTCAATCTTCTGAATGAAATTGGAATAGCCACCCATTCTTTTGCTGTAAGCTCGGAGCCCTCCATCGATGTCATCGAGACCGGTATCGACCAGGCTCGGCAGGCAGGCTGCGACCTGGTCATCAGCCTTGGCGGAGGCAGCGCCATTGATGCCGGAAAAGCCATTGCCATATTGTTGAACAACCCTGGCGAAATAACCGATTATTTAGAGGTGATTGGAAAAGGAAAACCTCTGCGGAAGCCTGGCTTTCCGATGGTGGCTATCCCAACGACAGCAGGCACCGGCGCGGAAGTCACTCGAAATGCGGTGATTGGCGTTCCCGAAAGGCAGATCAAAGTCAGCTTACGCAGCGCTATGATGCTACCGAAAATAGCGCTTGTTGACCCTCAGTTGACATATGATCTGCCTCCGGCAATAACAGCAAGCACAGGTCTTGATGCCCTGACGCAGCTCATCGAACCTTTTGTGTCTAATGCTGCTAACCCTCTGACGGATGCGCTCTGCCGCGAAGGCATGTTTCGCGTTGCCAGGTCTCTTTATAAGGCTGTTCACCATGGCACTGATGCTCGAGCGCGGGAGGATATGGCGCTTGCCAGCTTGTTCGGTGGTTTAGCGCTGGCAAACGCACGTTTAGGCGCAGTCCATGGTTTTGCCGGGGTGTTAGGAGGCAAATTCGGTGGACCACATGGAGCGATATGCGCGTGTTTGTTGCCTTTGGTGATGGAGAAGAACCTGCAAGCTTTGCAGGAAAGACAATCCGATTCTGAAAAGATTCAAAGGTATGAAGAGATCGCCCACATTTTGACAGGCGATTCATCTGCTAAGGCGGAGGATGGCATAGAGTGGGTCAACGCGTTATGCCGAAATTTTGAGATTCCATCTCTGGCTGCGTATGGCGTTTCTTTATCTGACATTCCTGAGATCGTCGAAATGTCCGCTCGCGCCAGCAGCATGAAAGGCAACCCGTTACCGTTAACTTTCGAAGAAATGCAAGATATTTTGGAAGCAGCCCTATGAAAATTCGGCACTTTATTGACAGCTTCAAAGGTATGACCTTTTTATTCGTGCTCTTGATGATCGCTGTCAACAGGCAATGGGACAATACAACTGCCTGGATTTACTTAGGCTTACATGGCGCCTATGGTTTTATGTGGGTTCTCAAGAGCAGGAACTTTCCAGATCAACAATGGGATAGGACCACAACATTAGGTTTTGGGTTGGTAGCTATCGCCAGCCTTTCTTTGTATCTGGTGGCTCCCTGGCTGCTGACCTCTCGCGGGGTGCATGCGCCGGCATGGTATTTGGGGTTGTGTGTTTATCTGTTTACGTTTGGCGTTTTTTTCCATTTTGCATCCGATATGCAAAAATTCATGGCGTTGCAGTGCGAGCGTCAGCGTTTGTTTACGGACGGCTTGTGGCGGTACAGCCGTAATCCTAACTACTTTGGGGAGTTGTTGATTTATTTGAGCCTGGCGCTGTTATCCATGCATTGGCTTCCGCTTTTGATCCTGGCAGCTTGGGTTGGGTTTTATTGGTTGCCCAATATGTTCAAGAAGGACCGTTCTTTGTCGAGATACTCAAATTTTGAGGATTATAAACGAAAGACAAAGCTTTTCATTCCGTTCCTTTTCTAAATTATCGGCATTTTTGAGATGTTGTGAAACCTCATCCATGTCTAGATGAGAATCAGGTCTCGCTGCGGTTGACTCAGGAACTCAGCGCCGTGATCTGTCACCAGCACATCTTCTTCAATGCCGACATATCCATACCCCGCTACCGCAACGCCAGGTTCAACAGTATAAACGTGCCCCGCTTCGAGGCGATATTCCGGCGTGTTTCCATAACGTTCCCAGCGTGGTCCTAGAATTCCTGCGCCATCATGCGCTGTGCGCCCCAGGTGATGACCGGTAGCGTACATAAATTCTGGATATCCCGCCTGGACAACATACTCTCGCGCCACCTGGTCGATATCCACGCCTTTCATGCCGGGCATCATTTTTTTGACCGTCTCCTCGATGGCATTTTTGACCGTCTCAAAGCCTTTTTGAACCGGAGCTGGGGGCTGAGTTTCGCCTGGTCGGAGGATATAAGCGACTCGTTGGATATCTGAACAATAGTCATTTTGCTTGACGCCAAAGTCCAGGTGCAAGATATGCCCAGGGGCAATTTGCCTTTCGGTGGGACCAACATGCCCAACTTCGGAGTCAGGTCCAGTGTTGACAATGGGGCAATTTGCAACATCCCAAGCCGCGCTGACCTTGAATGTATTCATTTGATCCTGCATGAAATCATACACGTGTTGTTCAGTCAGCCCAGGTCGGACAAATTCGAAGGTCCGCCGATAGATTTCTTCCGTTGTTGCAATTGCCTGCCGGATTCGTCCAATTTCGGCAGGCGTTTTTCGACCTCGCAGGGCAGCAATAATTTCCTGAGCTGAAATTAAGCGATCATCATAGGGGGTTCCTGCCAGTAGTTTGTTCAGTAAAAGGTACATTCCGTGGCTTAAACCGTCAGCGTGAACATCGTCGATCGAGTAATTGATGGCAATCGTTTTCGGATCAAGGTTTTGCAATACTTTGAGCAGGTCGGGTTGAATCGATTGGTGATAGGGAATAACCTCTGTGAACAGTCCTGTGCGCCGGGCGGCTTCTGCTTCGTAGTGACCAATGACAGCGATTCTTTCTCCATTCCGACTGAAAAGCAAGGCGGTTTGCCATGTGAGATCAATCCCATAAATTAAAGGCAAGACAGGGTCTTCGAAGGCAGATGTTTCCCTGACAAAAATCAGCCAGGCGTCTATCCCTTTCTCGTTGAGGATGTCGATTGCCTGCTTTGTTTTTTCAGTGGTTATTGAATTCATTTCAAAATTCCTTTTCATATCAGAGATATTTCCTTGCGGATTGTTCCGGCTCTTTCGCTCTTTATAACAATGCGGATAACCGTGCCTGGGGCTGCTTTGATCATCCATTCAGTTTTTGCTCGATTATCCGTTGGGCTTGCAGCAAAGATGGCTCCTGAATCCAATTTATTGCTGCGACCTTCTAAGAAACCTAAATCAACTTTCTCTTTTCCTGTAAGCAATACGGCGCCAGCCGGTAACTCCAGTTCAGCTTTTACGGGGAAAGTTGCTTGGCGCTGTTTGCCTTTTTCGCTGGTGTAGGTTGGCAGGAATCCGGTGTTTTCTACAGAGAGAACAAGATGATAGATGCCATCAGGCAACGGAATGACATCCAATTTATGAATAGAAATTTTGGGCATCATCTCGGCTACGGAAAGCATGAAAGGAATATGTCGGTTGACTTCGTTAGCCAGGAACTGCGGAGGTGGATTGCGCCAGGTGTACATCGCATTCCAGCCTCCCAGCTCGATATCGCCCAGTTGAGGATGGCGATAAGGATACCAGTTGATATAGGCGCTTTCGCCAACATGTTCATCTGCCCATTTTAAAATTTGAACATCTTCCTGGTGGGGATGATCTTTCCACCATTCGATGACTTTTCTGTCTTTTATCCCTGCCTCGGTTGGTAAATCCCAGAGTTCGATGGTAAAAGCATAAATGCCCAGATGATCATAAATCCAATCATCGAAAGCACCCGTGGTGATTTCTTTGGGGTGATATCGGAAATCGTGAAAAGTGGATACGCAGCGATAGCCTGTCAGTTGCATACCACGCTCCCCGATCTTTTTATAAACTTGTAAGTCCTGGTAGGGAATTTCGTCATCGGATTTGTTGCTGTAAGGGCGCAGGATGACCCGGCTAAATGTGTGGAACGTCATCGCGATGTTGATGTTATGATGACCGTGGATGAACTCTAAAACTGCCCTGATCTCAGGTTCTGATGCTGGATAGGGTCCTGCGCCGGATTGTTCATCTTCTGGGCGCCAATCAAAGGGGAAATTACGGTTGAAATCCAACCCCTGGTAAGGTCTGGCAAGGCGGATTTGAAATCCATCGAATGATTCGATCATTCCTTCCGGCAGCAGACGATAATATTGCCCTCCCTCTTCATCCATGCCTCTCTTTTCCATCAGTCGAGGGTCAATGGTGCTGACCTTCCAATCGCCATTGGGATCAGGAATGCGCATTTGTAAAATTCGTCCATCTTTGTCGATGTCTTGCTGGTGCAATCCTTCTTCACGCTCTTCCAGCGGGTAAGGTCGAACGCCTGAACGGATAAAGGCAGGAATAGGCGCCATAGCTTGTTCTGCGCCATCGGGGTTGAGGCGTGGTACGATATAAAATGAGGTCGTATCCATCAGGCGGGTGATGCGATCATCTGTCCCATATTTGCTCAGCAATTCGTTTGCGACAGCGAGCGCGGCTGTTGAACCCGAAATTTCTGTCGCGTGGATGTTGCCATCAATCCAAAGGGCAGGTTTATCAAGATCGCTACCCTTATTTTGGTTTGTCAGGGTGATGATCCAAATCGGGCGTTTTTCATAGCTGGCGCCCAGGGTTTCTAATCTGACCAGAGCTGGGTAGGTGTCTTGCCAGGATTTTAATAATTTTTCCAACTCCTCGTTCGTGTAGTAATGAGCTAACTCCATTTTTGCCTCCTTATGACATGCCAGATTTCATCTGGAAATTCTGATCATTTTTCTGCGGAAATGACGTGAAAATGGTTATTTTGAGCACAGATTTTGTAATTGTGGAAAATTTCCTGGATTATCTTCTCATATCGGATAAAGCGGTTAGCGACCAGCATAAGGCGTCCTCCTGTCCTCAGCGCCTGATAAGCCTGTGTAATGAGCGCTCTGGCAACGGTATAGTTCACCCTTTTGCCAGTGTGAAAGGGCGGGTTAGAAAAAATCAAGTCGTACTGTCGTTTACCGATTTGTGAATATAAATCGCTGGCAAAAACGGCTGCATTTGATATTTCGTGTACCTGCATGGTTTTCTGACAGGCTGCTAAAGCCGCAAAGTCGATGTCAACCAGATCAACTTCTACGGGTTGATTGTTGAGCCTGGAACGCTCAACGGCGGCAAGCCCTAAAATGCCATATCCGCAACCGGCATCGAGAAGGTAGTGATATCCTGATACATCCAGGGAATCGATGAGAAGAGCACTGCCTTCATCCAGGTGGTCTTCAGAAAAAATTCCTGGCAGGCTGTAAATCTGAAATTCTTTGTTGTAGACAGGCGCTGAAAATTGAATCCAGCTACTCGGCGCAATGCCTGGCGTTTTGACCCATTCCAGTTCGTCGGGAATGCCTGTCTGTTTTACGAACCTGGCGACGCGATGCCCTTTTTTGTATGCCAAAACTTGAAAATTGCCGAAGAGCAATTCTCCATCTCGAACGACGGATTGGATACCCATTGGATTAGACCCCGCCAGCAATAAAGACCCTTGGGGTCGAAGTAAGTAAAAAGCCTCTAATAACCAGCGCCTGGCTAAACGGCGTCCTTTGGGCAGGGGCATCAAGATCAAATCGAAGCAATTCTGATGCTGGGGTAACAGTGAATACCCTGTAACTTGTTCACAGTGCTGGATTTTGTTTGCCTGTAATGTTTGTTGAGCGCAATTTGCGAGAATCAAATTAGTCGATAAAACGGTAAAGCTGGCGGATAGAATTTTAGGAGCCAACGCAGCTAAGAGAACCCCCGTATCGGCAAATAAGGCAATATTTTGAGGCTGGACAAATGTGATCGCTGCCTTACTTAATAATTCTGCTGATACTTCATCTGCTGCCCAATCGGGTAGACCAGGCTTTACGAAATGATGAACTGGATTGCCTAGGAGATTGGTTGTCTTTGGCTGATATTTCGATGAAGTGGATGATTCCATATGAAAGCGATTATATCTGACCTGAAAGCCTGATTGACAGTGAATTTCTTATTGACGAAACCGACGAATACGACTAAAATTCCGCCCGCCTGGAATCCTTTTCAGGCAAAATATTCCCACCGGTGGAAGCCGGTCAATTAGAGCGAGGGTAACCCGTGCCAAAGGGTGAGAGGCGCTCGAGGAAGGATCTGATGGAAGAGCATGTAATTAATGCCGTGAGGCGAAGTGTGATTGGAAAGCAAGTGAAAGCCTTGCGCCGTGAAGGAAAGCTGCCCGCCATCATCTATGGGCGCGGCATCGAGCCAATACCTGTGTTGATGGATCTGCGCGAAGCAACAAGAGTCTTAGGTTCATTGTCGGCATCAGCGCTGGTGAAAGTAAACGTGGATGGAGAAAGTTACACGGTTCTGGTGCGTGAAAAACAGCGCAATTTCCTGACCGACCAGCTTACCCATATCGATTTCCAGGCGGTGTCAATGCTAGAAAAGCTGCGCACAAGGGTGCCAATCGAGCTGCACGGCGAATCGCCTGCGGTCAAGACTTTCAATGGTATTTTGGTCACTAACCTGGATGATATCGAAGTGGAAGCATTGCCAGCCGATTTGCCAGAGAGAATTCTGGTAGATGTGTCGAAATTGACGACAATCGGGTCGACTTTGCATGTGCGTGACCTGGAAATTTCAGATCGGGTGGAAATTTTAGAGGACCCTGATGATGTGGTCGTGGTGGTTACAGCGCCCGAAGCTGAAGAGGTTGCTGCAGAAGAAGCCGGCGCTGCCGAACCGGAAGTGATCGAAAAAGGCAAGAAAGAGGAAGAGGAATTTTAGCCCTCAAAGCGTAGAATATCGTCAGCCCTGGACAGTTTACGCTGTTCAGGGCTCTATTTTTTTAAGGGCCTTTTTCAACTTGTCCAAAAACCTCAGGGTAATCTCGGCGCTGACTCCCCACAAGGTTTCGCCATCATAGGGGCTAAAGAAGATAACAGGGTGAGAATGAGCCTTGCCAGACTGATCTTTCCATTCCCTTTCTCGGATTTCATGGTTCCGAGAATCTGCAAGCCATGAAAGGGGAATGGTAAAGATACGGCTCACTTCCTCATGTTGAAGTCGAAATGGATAGGGGTAGGGGATGAACCCAACGACGGGCGTAACTAGGTAATTAGAGATCGTTAATAACGGCTCCAGCCTGCCTGCCAGGCGAACGTCCTCGGGTTTGATTCCTATTTCTTCATATGCTTCTCTCAGCGCCGTATTTTCTGGAGCAATGTCCTCAGAATCTGCCTGACCCCCCGGAAACGAAACTTGATTCTTGTGATCTGCTACACGGTCAGTTCGATGAGTGAGCAGGATATGCCATTGGAATTCACCCTTTACATTCCGAAACCGTAAAAGCGGTATCAACACGGCAGCCAGTTTCACTCCCAGACTGATTGTTACAGGATAACCTGGATTTTCTATGGATAGGTCAATCCTTAGAAGATTGATAATATCTTCTTCGGACAATTGATCTAGGAATTTCATGAGAAAGTATCCGGGGCAAAATGGTTGATGATAGCCTTATTCTAAATCATCAAGTTCTGAAACAACTTCTGGAGCAAGGAATTCGGGCGCTTCTACAGGTCTAGCAAAGATTAGATAGCCCGTATGAGCCACCATGCGGTCTGTAGGTCTCAATCTCTCAGGGGATGTTTTATAGTATCGAAGCATAATTTCGCAAACTTCGACAAAGGAGAAGTTTTCGCGGTGCAAGGCTATAAGCAATTTCGATACCTGGTTGGTCGTTGGGAGAATCGACCCAAAAAATCCGCCTGGCTTGAGCGCTTTGCGAGCCTGGGAAATGAAGTCGTATGGGTTGGGAACGTCAAGAAAAACAGCATCGACGTTCTCTTCGTCAAAGCCGGCTGCAATATCACGGAGCTTGAACTCAACGCGGTCGCTCAATCCGACTCGGGCGATGTTCTTCTGGGCAAGGTGCTGCATTTCCTGGCGGTATTCGTATGAATATACCTTCCCTGTGGGTCCTACCGTAAAAGCAAGCGCGGTGGTGAGCGAGCCTGAACCAGATCCGGCTTCGATGACTTGAACGCCAGGACCAATGCCCATCGTCAATAAGATAAATCCAATGTCCTTAGGATACATAATTTGGGTGACGCGCTTGATATCGATGAGTAGATCGGCAAGCGAGGGCTGCAAGACCAGATAGGGACTGCCCAGGTGGCTCATTATCTTACTCCCCCAGGTCAACCCAATAAGCTCTGCGTGCTTGATGATGCCACGATGCGTCTGAAGCTCCTTTTCGGGATGGATTTGAACTAAATAACGCTTTTTTTGGGCGCTGACCAGCAACGCAATATCGCCTGGCTGGACGGTGGTTTTTGTAATCGTCATAATCGTTAGATTCTTAGCAAGATGTTTTTAAAGGCTCATTGGTGGAGTTGAATTATACTATTTCCGCGAAAATCCATTCATTTTATTTGAATTCTAGCTGACTTAGTGGTTTAATTAAATAAAAGTTTAGATTGTGAGGGTATGGATATGTCGGCTGTATCAATATTGACGGATAGCTGCGCAAGCATTCCGGAGAAGATCATCGAGAAACTCAACATTCATTGGGTAGCTTACTACATTCATCGTGGAAAAGAAGTGCTTCGCGATTTATTGACCATTCAGCGAGATGAATTTTTGAAATGGTTGCCTACTGCAAAGGTTTTGCCGACTACTGCCAGCCCCGGACCAGGCGATTACTTAGAAAAGTATCAAGAACTTGCGAACAGCGGCGCGCGCGAAATTTTGAGTATTCACATGACCTCATCGGGCAGCGGCGCATACCAGGCTGCTAAGATTGCTCAATCTATGGCGCAAGAGCAAATGCCTGAATTGAAAATCGAAGTTATTGACACTCGTAACGTTGCGCTTTGCCAGGGATGGATGGTTATCGAAGCGGCACGGGCTGCCCTCAAAGGGCGCAGCCTGGATGAAATCGTTGCCTTGGTGAAGAAAATGATTCCCATTACCCGCATGCTGCAAACGGCAGATACTTTGAAGTACCTCTACATGGGCGGTCGAATTGGTCGAGCGCAGCATCTCGTTGGCTCGCTTTTGAATATCAAGCCCATCATCAGCATGGTGGACGGCGTTATTGTCCCGATGGGAACTGCCCGCAGTCGCCAGCGAGCCTACCAGATGATCGTCGATTTGGTGGAAAATGCAGCCGGGAAAATGGGTAAGATAAAGGTGGCGTATATGCACGCTGGCGCCCATGAAGAAGTGCTCAAGCTCAAAGAAATGGTCGAATCACGATTGACGGTGATCGAGTCTTTTATTGCAGAGCTTTCACCGGCGCTGGCTGTGCACACTGGTCCTGGGACGGCTGGGCTTTGTTACTTTCCAGTTTGGACTGAAAGTAGTTGATCGTAAAGCTGTTCGGTTTGAGAAATCATCCGCTGAAGATCGAATTCCTTGAGCGCATACTGGCGGGCAGCAAAACCCATTTCTTTCCTTTTGCCGGGGTTGCGAAGCAGGAGTAAGCATTTTTCAGCCAGTGCATTTAGGTCTCCTGGCGAAGCCAGGTATCCAGTAATGCCTTCCTGAATAGCTTCGGCAGTACCATCGATGCTGGTGGCGACGAGCGGTAGTTCCATGAGCATGGCTTGTGGAACGACTCGGGGCAGCCCTTCCCATAAAGATGTCAGCAGGAAAACGTCCATCGCTGCCATCATTCGAGCAGCATCACGGCGGAGCCCTGTAAGGATAATTTTTCCGCTCAGTCCTTCCTCGCGGATGGCTGACTCGACTTGTGAGCGCAGTGGTCCATCGCCGACCAACAGAAAATAACATTCTGGCAGGGCGCGATTGATAATGCCTGCCACCTTCACCCACTCTAAAGGGTTTTTTTGCAACGAGAATCTGCCCACATTCCCTACCACTGGCGCACCCTGAGGTACCCCGAGTTCTTCTCGGATGGTGTGCCGGTGATGCTGTTCTGGATTGAATTCATCAAGGGGAATAGCACTTCGGATTAGATGGTATTTGTCTGGCTGGCTAATGCCAGCGCTAATTCCTTTCGGCAAGTCGCGTTGGGTCACAATGATATATGCATTGGTAAAGGGTGCACATAGTTTTTCTAGGATAATGTACATCCTGCGAGTTATTGGCGGCATGAAATCATGGAAGCTCCATCCATGAACCGTGTGCACAATAACCGGAACGCCAGCCAGGCGGGCAGCCAATCTGCCAAGGATGCCTGCTTTGGAGCTGTGGGTGTGAACCAGTCGATAGTTGCCAATTTTGATGAAGCGATAAAGTTTCAGCAAGGCGATCAGGTCTTTAATGGGATTCACCTCACGCACAAGTTCGGGCAAAATAGTCAAGGAAACATTTCGTTTATGGACTTCTTCGATTAAACTGCCCTCGCTGCCGGTCTGCGGACCGGCAAGCAGCTCCACCTCATACTTACTTGAGTCGAGTTTCTCGGCAGTCAACATTGCCGTTTCCTGAGCGCCGCCCAGAATCAGGCGTGTAATGATGTGTAAAATTCGAACACGCTTCATGGCGTTTCCTGCAAAACCTTGACAAGCAGAGCCTGATAAAGACGGGTAGTTAGCTCAACGGTTCTTTCGATTGAGTAATTCGCTATGGCATGGAGCTGAGCTGATTTGCCTAACTTTTCTCGCAGCTCAGGGTTGGATGCCAATTCATCAACAGCATGATATAAGGCATTCGCGTCTCCGGGTGGCACCAAGACCCCTATCGCCTGATTTTGGATGATCTCCTGTGTCCCGCCAGAAGCTGTTGAAATGACCGGCAATCCCATCACCATGGCTTCCAGTACTGCATTGGGCATTCCTTCGACCTCTGATGGCAGGACAAAGATATCGAAAGCAGATAATATCGAGGGGATGTCTGACTGGTAACCTAAGAAGAAAACCTGTTGATTGAAAATAAGCCCTAATTCCTGGCAAAGAGCCATCAACGCATCACGCTCAGGACCATCGCCGGCTAAGACCAGGCAGGCGTTAGGATGGGGTTTCAAAAGGCGGGTGAATACCCGGATGAGTAAATCAAAATTCTTTACTGCATTCAGCCTGCCGACAGAACCAATCACCAGGCTGTCCAAAGGGATGCCAAATTTATGTTTTATAAGCGCGGGAAGAGTTTTGACAACATAATCCGCTAAAGGTATCCCGTTAGGAATAATTTCGAGTTTATTTTTGTCTACTCTTATTTCTTGAGCCAAATAATCGGCGACTGCTTTTGAAACGCACACGATGCGCGTCGCCAGCGGCGCCGTCGCGCGATTAATCCAATCACGAAAACGATTGCTCAAATGGACATCACGCTCGGAGGAGATTATGATCGGGACGCCGACCAGTCTGCCAATCACCCTGCCTGCAATATTTGCATGGAAAAGCCAGGTATGTAAAATCTCAGGCTTTTCCTTGTGCAGAAGCCTCATCAAGCGCCAGAGCGCATCCAGGCGCCACTTCTTACCGTGGGTAGACAAATCGATGACTGGGTAACCAAGCTTCGTGATTAAATGCCCGTGCGTCCCATGCCCATTATAGAAACAAACAACGATTGGCTGGTATTGCCCTGGTCCTAACCTGCCAAGCAACCGATACAACGCGGCTTGCGCTCCACCGGTGTCAAGTTCGGTAATCAGGTAGATGATTTTGACAGGTTCTCTCATCCTGAAATTGCCTGATATTGTTCTTGCAGCGATCGGAGCATGGCTGCATTCATGGGGGACAATCGGTAATATTGGTTGAACATTTGCTCCAAATCGAGCAAGTACTTTTCATATGTAAAGCGAGGAGCTGCGTGCAACCCAGCCTGGCTCATAGACTTCCATAGAGCTGCATCTCTTGAGAGACTTACAATGCGTTCAGCAAAGGTTAGAATATCCGAAGCTGGGATGGCTTCACCGCATTGGCATTCTTGCAGAAGTTGAGGGATTGCAGAAACATGACTGGCAATTGGCACTGCACCAAATGCCATACCTTCCAGGATGATCTTGGGCAATCCCTCGCTCAAGGATGGTAACAGGACAAAGTGAGCCTGGCGCAGAAGTTCTCTGACTTCCTCTTGCTCGAGCCATCCATGCACAAACACCTGATTACCCAAATTTAGCTTCTCAATCAACTGGTGACACTGTTGCCTTTGAGGACCATCACCAATGAGGTCGAGACGGACAGGAGTTTCTCGACTGACGAGGTTAACGATTTGAATGGCTGCCAAAGGCTGCTTATTAGCCTCCAGCCTGCCGGCGAATACAACCCTTAGAGGAGATGTCAGATTTTTATCTGTTGCTTCCTGCCGGGCTTGAATGACGTCCATGATTGTCATACAAGGATTTAAAAAGGAGAAAACAAAATCAGGTTGTCCCTGCCAGCGTCCATTGATGGTCACGGGACCGCGGCTCAAGCCTCGCGTCAGCCACTCGCGCTGCAAACGGAATGAAAAGGGCATTGTCGACGGTTCGCCCCAGTTGCCGGCAAATTTTGTCCAGCGAAGAGGGGATTTATGTAAGCTGATGCAAAGTAAACCATACAATCCTAATACGCCAGGGGTACGAATGTGGATTATGTCCGCTTGTTGGCGCAGCTTGAGTATGGCGGAACTGTAGCGCGGCGCCAGCGCTAATGCCTTGAATTTCGAAAAGGCAGTCACGCCTCCGGATGGAGGGAGACCGATAAAGCGAATGTTATCGGATTGATAGGGCAATGCACTGCGCGGGGCTGTTCCAGAATGTAAAAATGCAAGGTGCACTACAGAATCAAAGGCTTTTGCCAGCCAGTCGATTTCCTTGACAGTTGGACCCCAACCAACGATTCGATTGCCTCGTTGGTAATGTGCTGTGTGTCCGATGATAAGCAGCCGCATATTCAGGTTTCGTTCACACTTGTCTGATCAGATGATATAGTTCGCTGGCTTTTTGCTCCCAGGTCAAGGCTTGAAGTGCATGCTGCCGCGCTGCCAGTCCCATCTTGAATCGTAAATCATCATCTTGTAATAAAGTTAATAAAGTCCTGGCGAGTTCATTTGGAGAATCCTGGGGCACAATCAAGCCTGTCTGACCTGGAAGAATGGCTTCGACTAAGCCAGTGTTATCCGAAACTATCGCTGGCACGCCACATAAGGCAGCTTCGGCGACAGCAATTCCGAATCCTTCTACCTCACCTTTACTGGACTGACGGCTGACCAGGACGAAAATATCTGCCAGGTTGTATAAATAGGGAAGTTCCGATTGGGACACTATTCCGAGGAAAAGGACTCGGTCCAATATGCCCAATTCCTTGGCTAATTGTTGAAATTCAGCTTGAAGTGTTGGCAGACCGGCAAGAACATAGACTGCTTGAGGAATTGCTGTAAACACTTGTGGCAAGGCGCGTATGACGGTGTCCTGGGCTTTACGCTCCGAAAGGCGTCCAACCGTTAGAATGACTCTTTTCCCTTGCAGGTTCAATTTTTGTCTGAGCTGAGCAACGGGTAATCCAGGTTTGAAAACATCATGATCCGCGCCCATCGTGACGATAAACGATGATGGGAGCCGGTATCCCTTTTGGATTGCCAATAGCTTTGTAAAATGGCTGTTGAACAAAACCAATGAAGCACGGTTAATCGCCCATTGGTTGAGCATTTTTTCGGCATAGTTCTTCACGAGAAATTCAGAACCAGCACCTGTTATCACCAGTTTACAGCGATTGACGCGGGATATTATTGCCCCCAGCCAGGCAGGCTGCTTTCCAAACGTCAGGATGACATCAGGTCTAAAACGTTTGGCAGTTCTCAAGGTCATTTGCAGCCTTTCGAAAATTTCTACCAGGTTGATTTTTCGAAACCGGTACGTATGTATCGCAAAAGGTTGGCTGCTATTAAAAGCTGTCACTTCGCTTTGAGTTGCGAAAGCCTGTGGAGATGCAACCCAAACCTGACACCCCAGATTGTGAAGGTGGCGGGCAATCTGGAAAGCGTGGGTCGCAATGCCACCTGGACCTGGTGGAAATTCAATCGATAAGATCAAGACCCTCAATGCCTGGCAGTCTCCAACACAATTTCATATTGAGCTACAATTTTATCCCAGTCATAGTAATCCAGCGCACGTTGGCGGCAAGCCATGCTCATTTTATCGCGGAGCTGACCTTGCGATTTCAGTCTTAGAATGTTATCGACCATCGCCGAAATGTCGCCATCTGGCGCCAATAATCCATTTTCCCCATCCTGGACAACTTCGGGAATAGCGCTGTTATTGAACGCTACCACAGGCAAGCCGGCAGACAGAGCCTGCGCCAGGACAATGCCGAATGTCTCGTAGGCGGAGGTCATCAAAAAAATATCAGCCAGTGCAAAATATTCAGCAACGGCTTCTTCAGGAATGAAACCCAGGAAGCGAACATAATCTTCCAGGTTAAGAACTTGCGATTGTTTTTCAAGGGTTGCCTGCTCTGGACCGCTGCCTCCAATCAGTAACAGAAAATCATTCACTCCCGCTTCAACGAGGCTGCGGGCAATTTGGAGTTGAAACCCTGGACGTTTGATAGCCGCCAGACGCTGTAATGAAAAGATAACGAATTTTCCAGGAGGGATATTCAGCTCTTCTTGTAATTTTCGGTCAGGCGCTTTGGGATAGATCATTCTAGTATTGACGCCGTAGGGGATAACAGTGCTTTGAATCGAAGGAGGGTGATATTTTCGGCAAAATTCTGAGATGAAAATCACTTGCCTGATATTTTTCGCGATTTGGCGTGCATACCAGTGCCAGAGTTTTGGAACTTGTGGTCCAGGAGCGGCATCTCTCCCTATTAAAGAGAGCACGGTTGGCACCCGAGAGACTTTTTTCGCCCAGATTGCTGCCAGACCAGTATATATAGCGTAATGGACGTTGACGACATCGGGTCGTAATTGTGAGATAGTTCGTATCGAAGCCGTCGTTGCGCCAAGGGAAAATGGCGGAACGAGACCTCGGAGTAGCATGCGACCGGGGATTCTCCCCAGGTTTAGCCAATCTCGATAACGAATGATCCGGTATCGTGTCATGTCAAAGCCGGGAAGTCGCATTGGTGCATTCTTCACAGCTTGTGTAAGAATAAACACGTCGTGTTTGCTCGCCAAACGCGAGTAAATTTCATGAGCGCCAATTTCAGCGCCGCCAATGGTAGGTAAAAACCCAGGTGTAATGACCAAAATTCTCATTTTGGTAGTCTTTCGGCAGTTGCTAGAATAGTAATGAAGTATTGCTTGCGAAATGGGATGCGGGCAAGTCCCCTTGAGATAAAATAAGCTATCGAGTGAGGTATATGGAAGCTGCGCAGAACCGGATAGTCGATGAAAGCTCTGTTGATCAGCGTGATTGTTGCGATGCGGAACCCGTGGTTTTCCAACAAAGTCCGTAATTGATCTTGAGTAAAGAAATTCAGGTGTGTCCGATCTGTCCAATGGCTGAATGCCAAGCCGGCATTCAGTATATCTATTGACATATTGCAATTGGGGACGCTGACCACGAGGTGCTTTTTGCAGATGCGGTGGAATTCATCTAAAGCTGCGCCTGGCTCTTGGATGTGTTCCAGCACCTCAAAAGCCAACAATGTATCAAAGGATTGATCCTGGAAGGGTAAATGTCTGGCATCCGCGCAAACAAAACGTTTTTGGGAAGAACGTTGCCATTCAGCATCAGCTAAAATGTCAACGCCAAACGCAATATAGCCCTCTTGAGATAATTTACGGACGTAATCACCTTTTGAGCAGCCCACATCCAGGATGACTTTGCCCGGAGTATTGAGCACGGCGTGATAACGAGCAGCGTTGATTTTTCCCCATGAAGAACGACGAGATTGCGCCAAAGCCTGTCGGAAGTCATTGTCCATTATTCGACAAAATTCCTTTAGTTTTATTGTAAATCGTGTGCAGCATGTCTTGCAGCAAGTCTCGTTCTGTGAGCAAGAGAAGGATTAGGTAAACAAAGGCAATCAGTAGACTCGTGACAATAAGCTTGAGCCAACCCTGAATTTCTGAAGGCATAAACTGTGAGATTAAGCCGGCAAAAATTCCTGACGTAATTGCTGCCAAAGTTGGAAAGCGCAGTAATTTCACCAGTGATATCGGTACAAGATGACGAGTGAACCAAAATAGCAGGGCTGTTCCAGCAAGCATCATGATATTAGCAGCCCAAGCAACTCCATAAATATTCCAGAATCGTGAGAAGATCATTATTGAGATAACGAAAACGAATAATTGAACGAATCGAGCGCGATTCAAGAGTTGAGGCAAGCCCAATCCGATCATCAAGTAGCTCAGGTTCACGTAGATTGGATCGATGATAACATAGATGAGCATCAATCGGAAAACCGGGACGATTGGAAGCCATGCATCGCCAAAAAGGATGAGAGTCAACTCGCGAGCTGTGCTGAATAGCAAAACTGTAAGCAGAAATCCTGCCCTGACCAGGAAGGCAGAAGCAATCCAAAACGATTCTTTGAGTTCATTGGCTCTGTCTTGTAAAGCAGCATACGTCGAGAAGAAAACATTGGTAAGAGGCGTGGCAAGAATACGCTCGGGATACTGGGCAATCTCGTAAGCACGCGAGTAAATCCCTAAAGCCGTTTGCCCCAGTGTTGTTCCAGTCCAAAAATCATCAAAGCGATCGAGCAAAATTCCCATTACGTTGGTCAGGACGACATGGCTGCCAAATGTCAACTGGCTCTTTGCTTGTTCGATATCAAATTGCAAAACAACTTTCCAGGGTCTCAGGAAAACCCACATCGAAATCCAGCGGACTGCAGCACTGACGACTCTTTCGGCGACTAAACTCCATATGCCATATCCTAAAAATGCGAGGAGCGGAGCGACAATGGACATTGCAAGACTGGCGATGAGATTGATGATTGCCAATGACCCGAACCGTAAGTCCCGTCGCAGAACAATGGTATGTGTGCCATAGGTGGCTTCGATAACATTCAAACCGAACATCAGAAAGATCAAGAAGACGACTTGTTCTGAATAGAACAATTCCAGGATCGGAGTGGATAGAAAACAGATCAACAGGATGCTTGAGCTGAGTGTGACCCTCAAGATAAAATTGGTCGAAAAAGCGCTTGCAGGCGGATCCTTTGCCTGAAGTAACGCGGCATCAACACCGAAAGTGGCAAATGGAATAGTCAGGTTTGAAAAAAACAGAGCTAAGGTTATTGCGCCAAATGGGTCGGGATCTGCCAGCCAACGCATTAATAAGATGGTTCGCACGAAGCCAAAGATGATCGTGACGATAGAGACGCCGATGTGCAAAACAGAGCCACGGATGCTCTTGGTAAGTGTGTCGCTTTCCATGCGGTAAGGGAATTCTAACATAATGGCTGGCGGAGAAAGAAAATATCAAGAAGCGCGGTCTTGTGGCTGATGAAAAGCAAAACTCCTGTGGTAAGATAATCAAAAGTAAAATTACGCGGAGATCAATCGCTTATGTCGACGAAACTAGCTCGGTACTGTGAAGGGATCATGGAGGCTGCTTGGCTTGCCGCAGTCATTTTAGTACCGATCTTTTTTAACACTTATTCAGCGCGGATTTTTGAACCGGATAAAATTACCCTATTACGCTCGCTGGCGATTCTGATACTGGCGGCGTGGATGGTCAAATTAATCGAGGACGGACGTATCCGCTGGGAGAAGTTACCTAAAAAGCGGTCTTTCTGGGCAACAATTCGTTCGATTCCGCTCGTGTTGCCTGTTTTATTGCTGGTATTGTCCTATCTTGTCTCCACACTGTTTTCTGTTGCGCCTCGCACCAGTTTGTGGGGATCATACCAGCGGCTGCAAGGTTTATATACGACATTGTCTTACCTGATAATATTTGCGGCGCTGTTAGGCAATTTAAGGCGGGTAAAGCAGGTAGAGCGAATTATTACGGTAATAATCCTGGCAAGTTTACCGGTTTCGCTCTATGGTATCCTGCAAAGATTGCAGGTCGATCCGGTCCCTTGGAGCGCTAATGTCACCGTGAGGGTGGCTGCCAATCTAGGCAATTCGATTTTCGTTGCAGCCTATTTGATCATGGCTTTCCCGTTGACCGTTGCTCGGATAGTTAACGCCTTTGATGCTATTCTTAAGGCTGAACAGCAGTTGGTTTTGCATGTGATCAGGGGCACTATTTACGTGTTCATTGCTGCGGCGCAGGTGATCACGATATACCTCAGCGGCAGCCGTGGACCGTTCCTGGGTCTGCTGGCAAGCAGTTTCTTTCTTCTACTCTTGTTATCTTTGCGCTGGAGAAAGCAGTGGTTGACCTATTTAGTCATCGTTGGCGCGGTTGCAGGTTCGGTTTTTCTGCTGCTCTTGAACGTAGAAAATGGACCGCTCGAACCGATTCGTCGCTCACCTTACGTCGGGCGGCTTGGAAGGATTTTGGATCCCACCAGCAATAATGCATTAGTCCGTAAGTATATATGGGAAGGGGCGGCAGAGCTTGTCATGCCTCACGCTCCGCTGGAATTCCCAGATGGGCGTAAAGACGCATTGAATTTCTTACGCCCTCTCATAGGGTATGGACCCGAATCCATGTACGTTGCCTTCAATCCATTTTATCCTCCCGAACTTGGACAGGTTGAAAAAAGAAATGCTTCTCCAGACCGGTCGCACAATGAAACCTGGGATTCATTGGTTTTCACAGGAATATTTGGATTTTCGCTTTATATTGCCATTTTTATCGCATTGTTCTATTATGGGCTAAAGTGGCTAGGCTTGATAAATCATCATCGAGAGGTAAGACAATTCTTCGCTTTTTCTGCAGGCGGCGGCTTGATTGGCGCAGTTCTGATGATTCTCTGGGGAGGCGTGGAATTCTTTGGCGTTGGGCTGCCTTTTGGATTAGCGATTGGAATCATCCTTTACCTGGCGGTTATTGCTGTAACGGGTGGATATGAAGCGCCTCGAACACAGGGTAATGCGCTTCGGTCATTAACTTTGGTTGCGTTGTTTGCTGCAGTGTTGGCGCATTTCCTGGAAATAAACTTTGGGATTGCGATTGCTGCCACGCGCCTGTATTTTTGGGTTTTCAGTGCCATGATCGTGCTGGTGGGCTATATTCTACCTTTGCATGGTGAATATGGACTCTCAACTTCTGAACTTTCAAGCCAGGCGCCGCTGAAAGATGACACAGAAGGAGAAAGAGGCGTCAGCCGCGTAAAGAGGCGAAAGGATCGACTGGTTCGTTCTCAAAAATTCAAGGTAAGGCATTGGGATGGGGTAGATGGCGGATTGATCATAGGGTTCATTCTCATTACGTTGAATTATATTTACATCCTCAATCAGACAGGGCGCACCTCTGGATTGGGTATCTTTTGGAGCGCATTAACCTCCTTACCCTCACAAGGGAATGCTGTGTTTTTTGGCGTTCTCATGTTGATGCTGACGTGCTGGCTCTTCGGCGCTGTTATTTACACCATCGAACATGGGACTTTTACAGAAAACCGAACATGGTTCACTTCCTTCATAACTATTTCGGGGGTATCCGGCGGCATTGGTTTGCTTTTTGGAATCGCTCATTCTTTTAGACTGGCAGAGATTGCCAGCGTAGCGCCCACAAACCAAGATGAGCTGATTCAAAAAGTCAATACGATTGGCGGCTTGTTGACCCATTATTATCTTTGGATTTTTGCGCTCGTGTTTCTTCTGGGTTTTTTGTTTGTTCGTAATCAACTGGCTCAGTCTGCTCAGCCATCTCGTTGGGGGTTATTAGCAGCCCCGGTGTTACTGGTCATGTGTGTTTGGGCGACTTATAATTCGAATTTGAAAATCGTACATGCGGATATCGCCTATAAAATGGCTGATCCATTTACGAGCGGAGACCAGTGGTTAGTCGCTACTGTGCTATATAACCATGCACTTGATCTGGCTCCAAACGAGGATTACTATTACTTGTTCTTGGGGAGGAGTTATCTGGAGGAAGCAAAGCAGATTACAGATGCTACCGCACAAGAGAGCCTGGTCAAGAAAGCTGAAGAAGACCTCCAAATAGCACAGAAAATCAATCCATTGAACACCGATCATACTGCAAACCTTGCTCGATTGTATAGCTGGTGGGCGGCTCAAACGGAGGATACAGCGCTGCGTTTGTCTCGCGGGCAAAAGGCATCTGAGTATTATCGTAAGGCTGTGACGCTTAGCCCCAATAATTCGACTCTCTGGGGTGAATGGGCGGTTCTCTTGATGGATTTATTAGGAGAGCCGGAGGAAGCGCGTTCAAAACTGGAATATGCATTGAATCTCGACCCAAACTATAGCTTTACTCAGGGACTGATGGGGGATTACTATGTAAAACTTTCACGTACCAGGACAGATCCCGCCACTCGTGTACAGGACCTGGAAACCGCATTGGAATTTTTTCGAGAAGCAGTGCGTGTAGCTAAACCTGCAGAGAAGATAACAAAAATTAATTACATTGTCATGACCGGAAACGTCTATGTCGAATTGGCTGGTATCAACTCTGAAACGTTAGATCCAGAGATGTTGAAAAAGGCTGCAGAAGCGTATTCCCAGGCTTTGCTCGAACAGCCTGAACCTGCTGACCTTGCCCGTATCGAAGAGCAAATTGCGCGAATTTACTTGGAACTTGGCGATCGTGAAAATGCTCTAATTCATGCGCGCAACGCCTTGCAGAATTCGGCTGCGGATAGACAAGACCGCATCAACCAACTAATTCAGAAAATCGAAGCGCTTCCTTGAATTTGATATTGCCTTTTTTTGTTTCGTTTATCCTTGGCGTCAGCTTGGCGCCTCTGGTACGCTGGATAAGCTTTCGCCTGGGGAAAGTGAAAATGCCGCGGCAAGATCGCTGGCACCGAAAGCCAACTCCGACTTTGGGGGGCATTGCCATTTTTATTGCTTTTCTGATGCCGGTCGTTGGATTTCAATTTTTGGGTAGCCAATTTAGCGCCAGGCAATGGGTCATTTTGATTGGTCCATTGATGATGTTTGTGATGGGTTTGTGGGATGATCTATCTCCCCTTAATCCGGTTGCAAAGCTCATCGGTCAGCTTGGCGCAGCGACCGTGGTCATTTTCTTTGGCGACCTGACGATACAATTTTTCCCCTGGCCGATTGCCAATATCCTGTTGACTTATTTTTGGTTAGTCGGAATCAGCAATGCCGTTAATCTGCTCGACAATATGGATGGGCTTGCGGCGGGAATTACCTTAACAACCGCATTAATTCTGGCTTTCTTTGCATGGAGGGCAGAAGATCGTTATGTCTTGTTTGTAATTTCATCATTGGCAGGCGCGGCGTTGGCTTTCCTAGTTTATAACTATCCACCTGCGAAAATTTTCATGGGAGATAGCGGTAGTCTTTTCTTGGGATTTACCCTGGCTGTGATGGCAATCGCGCGGCGCACTCAAGCTTCGAATGTATTGGCTTCATTAGGAGTGCCTGTGCTGATCTTCTTATTGCCTATCATGGATACCACTTTGGTCACGATTACCCGTTTGCTGAGAGGTCAATCGCCTGCTCAGGGTGGCACCGACCATACGTCTCATCGCCTGATCTCATTTGGACTCAACGAACGCCAGGTTTTGTTCGTTTTATATGGCGTGTCCCTGCTGGGAGGAATCAGCGCTGCGACATTGGAATCTTTGGATTACGATATCAGTCTTGGGATTATTCCTGTAATCCTGATTGTATTGACCTTATTTACAGCTTACCTTGGACAGTTAAAAGTGGTGATAACTCCGCAAACGACGTCTGGAAAAATATCTCGTCTGGTAGTTGACCTAGCTTATCGCCAGCGAATTTTCGAAACGTTGTTCGACCTTGTGCTGGTTGGGTGCTGTTATTATTTATCTTTTTGGACGCTCGACGGGTTGGATATGTCCAGGGAAGGAATGGCGTTATTTCTGAAATCCTGGGTCATTGCACTCGTTAGCGCTTATGCGGTTTTTTTCCTGGCGGGTATTTATCGGGGGTTATGGAGATACTTTGGCATAAACGATTTGATACGTTTTTTCACGGCATCTGTTTTATGCGGAGGCGTGACCTGGTTGGCAGCGAAATTTTTGTTTCCGGATAATCAGTATCCTCTGGAATTAATGGCGCTTTTTTCAATATTCCTATTTTTGGGCTTGGCGGGTTCGCGCGCCTCGTTTGCGATATTAGATCGTTTTCAGTATCGCCAGAAACTACAGGAGAACCACCCCGCTGTTCTGATCTATGGCGCAGGGGATATGGGAGAAGCCTTGGTACGGTGGCTACAACGGAGCTCTGAACCGCTTTACCGCCCGGTGGGGTTCATCGATGAGGATGAAAAATTATGGGGACGAGCAATCCATGATGTGCGCATATTCGGAGGCGTCAAACAACTAGGTGACGTCATTGACACTCTGAAACCATCTGGATTGTTAATTGCCTCGAATTCGATTGCGATGTTGCCTGAAATTTTACAAGTCTGTCGTTCGCGGAAGATATGGGTGAAGCGATTACGGATTGAATTCGAAGATTGCGATGCAACCGCAGACTAAATCAAGACCTGTGATCAATTCTTGGAGAAGCTTTTTGTCATTCTTATTGATGACCAGCTAATTGACCACAACCGGCTTGAATTTCGATTCCTCGCCGCATCCGTATGGTGCAGGCAATGCCATGGCTCTCAAGTATCGACTTGAATTGTTCAGCGCGCTTTCGGTCAGCCGCCTTACCTTGGAACTGCTGGGTAGGATTCAGCGGAATAGCATTGACGTGAGCCAGTAATACGCCATTGTGTTGAAGTCCTTTCAACAACCGTGCCAGTTTTTCGGCTTGTTCTGGCGTATCGTTGACATCTTTGATCAATGCCCACTCAAATGAAATTCTGCGATGCGTTACAGCGATATACTCCCTGCAGGCTTCCATCAGCGTTTCTAAGGGATATTTGCGGTTGATAGGCAACATGCTCGAGCGCAAGTGATTCTCGGCGGCGTGAAGCGATACAGCCAGGTTAACCTGTCTGTGCTCTGCCGCAAACCGGCGGATGGCAGGTACGACGCCAACAGTGGAAATCGTAAAGCGCCTTTCACCCAGGTTAAACCCTTGTTGATCTGAAAGGCGGTCTATTGCCGCCATTGTCGCTTCGTAATTGTGAAATGGTTCTCCCATTCCCATCAAAACCACATTGGTTACTTTTTCTTGGCGGGCAGCCAGATGCCTGGCAAAGTAAAGGACCTGTTCGACAATTTCACCAGATGATAGATTGCGCCCAAAACCCATCTGACCGGTGGCGCAAAAGGTACATCCCATCGCGCACCCTGATTGGGTGGAGATGCACAGGGTGCGTCGTTTCTCATAGCACATCAATACAGTCTCAATAAGCCGACCATCTGAAAGCTGAAAGAGGATCTTTTGGGTATTGCCATCCCGCGAGACCATTGTGGCAACTGGCAACAACCCCGACAGATTGCCAGAAAATTCCTGGGAAAAGGTGAGGTTTATTTTTTCGCGCAGATTCTGAGGCAGGTTTGTGAATGAATCAGCCTTCACCCATAATTGATGGTATAACCCCTGCCATACCTGCAGCGCCCGATAACGCGGTTCTCCAGTTTGTAACAGGATATTTTCCAGCTCGGCGTAGCTCAAGTCGAAAATATTAACAGTTTTAGGTGAATTCATCGATTCGCATACAGTTTATCTAAAACGGCAGACAAATCAGCTTCAATCAAATCTGGCGATGGTTGCCATGCTATCGCTGTTTGAAGGTCGGCGACGCCCGAAAGGACGATTGCCGTACGGCAATTCAATCTTTGAGCGCCGACGATATCCGTTTCGGCGCGATCGCCAACCACAAGGGTTTCCGATGGGTTTGTTCCCAATCGCTCCATAGCCAATTGATACATCATCGGCTCTGGTTTCCCGCAGATGACTGGCTCAACATCAGTGGCTGCTTGGAGAGCTGCCAGGATTGCACCGGTGCCGATGGTCAACCCTTCAGGGATAGGAAAGGTGCGGTCGGGATTAGTCCCAATGAAGGGCGCCCCTGCACGAATCAGCAAGGTAGCCTTCTTGAGCTTATCATATGTTAATTGGTGATCCATGCCGGCAACTACCGCAAGGACATCACGCTCTTGAGGGTAGAATCCTGCCTTTTCGAGCGTATTGCGTAATGCATCTGATCCAAGAATATAGATGGGTCCGCCGGTTGGAAAACGGCGACGTAAATACGCGGCGGTGGCATCCGCCGAGTTGATTACTTGCCAGGGTTCCAGTTCAACTCCAAAGCCTCTGACCTTCGCCAGGTATTGTTCAACAGTGCGAGTGGCGTTATTGGTTGCCAAAATGACCTTCATGTGGTGTTCTCGCAGTCTTGCGAACGCCGATGGCAGGTCAATGATGGGCTCGGTATCCCGCCAAAGCACGCCATCCATGTCGAGAATCAACGCTTTTACCTGGCTCAAGTCTTTTTGGTTTTTTGCCGTCATATCGTCATAAAGAGCAGAATTATAAATATTGCGGGCGCTCATCCATCAAGCGCCCGCTGGACTTACTGGCTTATTGCAGATAAATCTACTTTCTTGCTCTCTGGTGGTTCCAACACCTGGTCTACCAGCCCATAAGACACAGCGGTTTTGGCATCCATGTAATAATCCCTATCGGTATCCCGCTCGATTTCTTCCAGGGTTCGTTTGGTGTGGAATGCCAGGATCTCGTTCAAACGTGTTTTAAGCCGTAAGATTTCACGAGCTTGAATCTCGATGTCCGTCGCCTGACCTTGAGCGCCGCCCAGGGGTTGGTGCATGTGCATTGTGGCGTGCGGCAGGGCATAGCGTTGACCATGGGTGCCAGCTGCCAGTAACAATGTTCCAAACGACGCTGTCACACCGACTGCAACTGTGCTGATGGGATTGGTAATCATCTGCATGGTGTCATAGATTGCCAAACCTGCATATACCTGCCCGCCAGGGCTGTTGATGTACATCGAAATTGGCGCATCGCGGTCTTCCTGATTCAGGAAAAGCAATTGCGCAACCACTAAGTTTGCTACCTGATCGTTGATCGGAGTACCCAGGAACACAATACGGTTCCTGAGGAGCAACGAGAAAATGTCATAAGCGCGTTCGCCACGCGGTGTTGATTCCACCACCATGGGAACTAAAGAATACGGGTCAAAGTTCATCATTTCCTTCCTTTGGTTGTGTTTGTACTTGTTGTAATTCGGCTTTTTTCCGTTTAGTTTTTTGAGGTTTTTCAACAGGCGATTGTTCTATCTCCTGGATTCCGGAAACCTCTTCTTCGGATGTTTTACTCACCGACGACTTTTTCCTCTTTTTCGGTTTTTCAACCTTTTCAGTGGCTTCTGCGGCTTCGGCGGCAGATTCTACAACAGGCATCTCGCCTTTGGCATACGCCTGGAGTCTCTCGAATGTGCGTGTCGTGAGCATGTCAGCAGCGATGCTGCTGATCATATTCTGAACAAATGGTCCGGTCACAAGCTTACGGGCTTCTCTAGGTGGGTAGATGCGACTGATTGTATCGAGCGTGCGCGTTGTTTCACTTGACAGTTCGTTTGGATCGAGCTTAATGCCCTCCAGGCGACTCACTTCACGCAAAGCTAACGATCGGCGGATGCGATTGACTGCGACTGGCATTAATTCGGTGTGGAGCTCTTCTTCGGTGATGTTCCGCGTTTTCAGGTACATCTGTATATCGAGATTCTGTTGTTCGAGCCGGCTTTCGAGCTGACTCAATACAGCAGCCACTTCCCGTTCAAGCATTTGGGGGGGAAATTTGATTTCCGCATCTTTCAGGATGGCTTCGATGATTTGCTCATTGTAGCTTTCGTCGTATTCGGCTTTGACTTGCTGCTCCAGAGCCTCTTTTACTTTGGCGCGAAAGGCATCAAGCGATTCATAATCGCCAAACGATTTAGCAAATTCATCATCCAGTTCGGGCAATTTACGCACCAGAATATCCTCGACTTTGAATCGGAAGATAGCTGCCTTGCCGCGCAAGGATTCCACTTTTGTGTCATCAGGATAGATATATTCAATGGATTTTTCATCGCCAACGTTCAAGCCGATCAAGTGCTGGGTGAAACCTGGGAAGGGCCACTCTCGAGAATTATCTTCATCTGATGATTTGATGATGACCGAAGTGGAGTGATCCCGAATCAAAGTCAGAGATTGACCTGGCTCAGCTTCTTTACGCTCTGCGGAAACACGAATAGTGACTTCGTCGCCAACCTGAGCTGGTCTGCCTGCTGGTTCTTGAACGGCTTTGCGGTCACGAAAATCTTCGATTGCCTGATCGACATCCTCATCTGTAATGGGTTTCAATTCATAGGGAAAGCGCAGCGATCGGTAATCACCCAGCTTGACAGTGGCTTCCAGTGGAACTAAGAAAACCAGGGTGGGGGGGTCTAATTTTTCTATTTTTTCCAGGCTGCCAGGACCATAAGGGGTAATGCCCGATTCTTCAAGAACTTTCGGGTAGAGGTCGTTAGCCAGGATTTCCATTGCCTCTTCGATGATGGCAGCTTCTCCAACAGTGCGAAGGATGACAGGATAAGGGGCTTTTCCAGGGCGAAATCCTGGGATCTTCACGCGCTGGGCGATTTTATTAGCAGCTTTGCTCTTGGCTGACTCGAGCTGACCCGGCTCGACTTCGACAGTCAATCTGGCTTGATGATCTTCTTGAAATTGTGTTTCGATTTTCAAAGCATAATCCCTTTCATAACCTGCCCCCTCATAGGAGGGGGCGTTAGCATGGGGAAGAAGGGACTTGAACCCTTACGCCTTGCGGCACATGATCCTAAGTCATGCCTGTCTGCCAATTCCAGCACTTCCCCGCGGGCTGGAATTATAAGCGAGAGGGTCATGGATGTCAATTTTCAAAGCCGTTTAGAAGCAATTGTTAATAAAAAATTGATATTCAGGCTTTCAATAGTCAGCGCCTGAGGTAAAAGCTATGAAATGAACTGAGCAAAGATGAGCTTCAGCCGATTAATGATCTGCAACGTAAGTTGACAAATTCACATGCTCATAGTAATATTCCCCGCGCAACGGCGAGGTAGCTCAATGGTGGAGCAGAGGACTCATAAGCCTTTGGTTGTGGGTTCAAGTCCCACCCTCGCCACAAACCTTGTTTACTCAAGCTCGTCAATCAGCTCAAAATCAGTCGAAATTTGAGCAGTCGCGCGAATTGTCGCCGCTACTGAGCAGTATCTTTCTTCTGCAAGATGAATAGCTTGCATCACAGCTTTTTCGGTCAAATTTTTACCTGCGACCCGGAAATGCATGTGGATTTTACGAAAAGCCCAGGGGGGCTCTGGGTCTTGTTCACTCGTCGTCGCTATTTCGAGATGAGTCAGGGGCATCCTTTTTTTGTTTAATATTTCGACCACGTCAACCGCTGTACAGGAGGCTAATGCTAAAGGTAACAGTTCGGATGGTTTAACCCCTATCCCTTCATCGGGCGTTGAGATAACGATAGAATGTTTCGTCGAACCGATACCTATGAATTGTTTTCCAGCAATCCACTTCAATGTTGTTTCTGCCATCTCATTTTCCTTATGGAGCTTTGTTAAGCAAGTTAATCATCTCTTGAACGATTTTCTCTCGTTTCTTGAGCAGCTTTGGGTCTGGTGTTTTGCCTTCTTGATCATCTAATTCGATGAGACATGCGGTTGCATATTCCTGGAGGAACAGGCGGCTGACACCTTGGATTGCAGAATGAATCGCTGACAATTGCTGCATGATTTCCTGGCAATCCCTTTCTTCTTTTAGCATGGTCTGGATTCCACGCACCTGACCTTCAATGCGACTCAACCGCTTGATGATGTTTTCTTTTACGGCTTCTTCTTGAATTTTCATTATCTTGAAAAGTTAACTCCAACACACGGTTGGCGTCTTTAGCCAGCTCAGCTAAACCCGCCACGAGGAGAGCAATGACTTGCCTGGGTCCTGAGTGACGAACTTGATGTTGAAAAAGCAGCGACTGTAGAGATTTTTTTCCTGGTATTTTGGCTGTTGCAGGTTGGGCATGGTTGTAGCTTTTCTGCTTCAGAAAAGCGAACCATCTTTTCGAATTCATTTCCACAGTCCGGACATTGGTATTCGTACAGAGGCATAGCAAAATTTCCTTGTTAGAATATACTATACCCCAGTATAGCATAAACCAATCAGGCGTCAAGGACTTCAATGAAAATTCATCGTTTTCGTTAGCTGCGAGGTTGCGTCAGTTTTTCTTTACGCTGGCGTCTATCTTTGCCCAGGTGTCGCGCAAGGGTATGGTCAGGTTGAAAACCAGAGAACCAGGCTTCGAATCTAGATCGACACAGAAAAAGCCCTTGCGTTCGAATTGAAAACGAGCGCCCGGTAAAACATCTTTCAAGCTTTTCTCGACTTTACAACCTTGCAGTACGACTAACGAATTTGGATTGATGTAATCCAAGAAAGTTTTCCCTGTTTCTGCTTTTCCAGGATTGGGCACTGTAAACAGCCGATCATACATCCGCACTTCAGCGTCTTGGGCAAAGTTCGCAGAGACCCAATGGATTGTTCCTGGCACTTTCCGACCTTCGGAAGGATTGCGCCCTAACGTTTCCGGATCGTAGGAGCAATAAATTTCCTCTACTTCACCGGTTTGGGGATTCTTCTTAAAGTCTTCACATTTGATGATGTAAGCATATCTCAGCCTGACCTCACGTCCAGGCGACAGGCGGAAATACTTAGGAGGTGCCACTTCGCGAAAGTCATCTCGCTCGATAAAGAGTTCACGCGTGAAGGGAATTTTACGGGTGCCGGCAGTTTCATCTTCTGGATTATTCAAGGCTTCCAGTTCCTCAACCTGCCCTTCAGGGTAGTTGCGGATGATGAGTTTGATTGGATCTAGGACACCCATAACTCGTTGTGCACGCCGGTTCAGGTCTTCACGAACGCAAAATTCCAGCAGGGCAACATCTACCAAATTTTCTTTTTTAGAAACGCCTATTTGCTCAATAAAATTCCGGATGGCTTCTGGCGTGTAGCCTCGCCGCCTCATGCCGCATAAGGTGGGCATGCGCGGGTCATCCCACCCCCGCACAATCCCTTGATCGACCAATTGTTTCAGGAAGCGTTTACTTAGAATGGTGTAAGTGAGATTGAGCCGTGAGAACTCAATTTGCCGGCTTCGGAAAATATCCAGTTCATTTAGGAACCATTCGTACAAAGGACGATGATCTTCATAAGCTAAATCGCAGAGTGAGTGCGTTATGCCTTCGATGGAGTCGCATTGCCCATGTGCGAAGTCGTACATTGGATAGATGCACCATTTGTCTCCCGTGCGGTGATGCGTTGCATGCAGGATGCGGTACATGACAGGATCTCGAAGATTCATGTTGCTGGACGACATGTCAATTTTGGCGCGCAATACCCGTGAACCATCAGGGAATTCGCCATTCCGCATTTGCTCGAAAAGTCGCAAGTTTTCCTCCACAGAACGGTTCCTGTAAGGACTCTCTTTACCCGGTTCTGTCAATGTACCGCGATATTGCCGGATTTCTTCAGCAGAGAGGTCATCGACATAGGCTTTGCCCTTTATAATTAATTTTCGAGCAAATTCATATAATTGTTCGAAATAATCAGAGGCGTAGTATTCCCGGTCTTCCCAATCATATCCCAGCCAGCGAATATCCTCTTTGATTGCCTCCACGTATTCCACATCTTCTTTGACTGGGTTAGTGTCATCGAAGCGTAAGTTCGTCTTGCCATTGAACGCTTGTGCGGTGCCGAAATCGATGCAAATGGCTTTAGCATGCCCAATGTGCAAATAGCCATTGGGTTCGGGTGGAAACCGGGTATGCACATAGGTAAAGCGACCGGTTCGTAAATCTTCTGCCACTGCCTCCAGGATGAAATTGCCTGTGCTTTCAGTTGTATCTGCCATTTTTTCCTTCCTGCTAAGATGGAAAACACCCTGAAAGTTTTCCAGGGTGCTCGAATCAGGCTGAGGGCAGAGGATTCGAACCTCTATAGGCAGATCCAGAGTCTGCAGTCCTGCCATTGGACGAGCCCCCAAAATTGAACAGCGCTTATTTTATCATGATATTTCATTGTATCGGATACTTTTTTAAAAATTGCGGAAAAAACACGGTGTATGGAAATACACTATAATAGACGAACTCAAACGAATGTTAACTATGAAGGCTGTTTAGCGGAGAGTCTTATGAAGAAAGCTTTGATTACAGGAATAACCGGGCAGGATGGATCATATCTGGCTGAACTGCTGCTTTCGAAAGGATATGAAGTGCATGGCTTGATCCGGCGTGCCAGCACGTTTAATACTCGGCGCATCGATCACATTTATACAGATCCCCATAATCTACAGAAAGTCAATCTATACCTGCATTATGGAGATATGTCCAGCTCGGGCACGCTCATCGACCTGATTTATAACATACAGCCAGACGAAATCTATAATCTGGCTGCACAGTCGCATGTGCGAGTGAGCTTTGATATGGCTGAATACACGGGGGATATTGTTGCGCTGGGAACCATTCGCATTCTCGACGCCCTCAGAAAGAGCGGGGTGAAAGCCAGGTTCTATCAAGCCTCTTCCAGTGAAATGTTTGGCAGCGCCAAACCGCCTCAAAATGAAGAAACGCCATTTGAGCCTCAGAGTCCCTATGCAGCGGCAAAAGTTTATGCGTATTGGGTCACGCGAAATTACCGTAAAGGGTACAACATGTTTGCCTGTAATGGCATCCTTTTCAACCATGAGTCTCCACGCCGCGGTGAAACATTTGTTACCCGCAAAATCACTCGCGCATTAGCAGCGATCAAGTCGGGGAAGCAAGATTATCTTTACCTGGGCAATTTGAATGCCAAGCGCGATTGGGGCTATGCGCCCGATTATATTGCTGCAATGTGGAAAATGATGCAGCATGATGTTCCGGATGATTTTGTAATAGGAACCGGAGAATCCCATTCCATCAGTGAATTTCTTGATGAGGCGTTTGGTTACGTCAACATGGATTGGCATGATTATGTTCGCATCGATCCAAAGTATTTCCGCCCGACCGAAGTGGATGTTCTGATGGCAGATCCCAGCAAAGCCATCAGGGTGTTGGGCTGGCAGCCTCGCGTTTTCTTCAAGGACCTGGTCAAGATTATGGTGGATGCGGACCTGGAATTGGAGGGAATACCGTCGCCTGGCGAGGGCAAGAAGCTGCTGGCAATTCACCACGGAAATTGGCATCGCTGGTCCTCTCAAGTCGTTAGCATGGAAAAATAAAACGGAATGTTTGGATGAAGGTGGTCATTTATGGATGCAACAAGTGGATTTTGGGATGATAAATATGTGATTGTGACTGGGGGGGCAGGTTTCTTAGGGTCATTTGTCACAGAATACTTGCAAAAGCGAAATGCCAGGTTTTTCATCCCTCGCATTGAGGAGTATGATCTGACAACGCTCGAGGCGATAAATCGCATGTTTTTGGATGTGGAACGAGCATCGCCCGGACTTAAAAAAATCGTCATTCACTTGGCGGCATTGGCAGGGGGCATTGGCGCCAATCGCGCCAGACCTGCCGAGTTCTTCTATGTCAACTTGATCATGGGGGTTCAGTTGATGCATCAAGCGTGGCTGCATGGGGTAGAGAAATTTGTCGCCATTGGTACCGTATGCGCTTACCCCAAGTATTCGCCTATACCGTTCCGGGAGGATGATCTTTGGCTGGGATACCCTGAAGAGACAAATGCTCCTTATGGGCTGGCGAAAAAGATGTTGCTGGTGCAGGCGCAGGCTTACCGTGAACAATACGGTTTCAATGCGATCTATTTACTGCCGGTAAACCTTTATGGACCCCGAGATAATTTTGACCTGGAAACATCGCATGTGATTCCAGCTTTAATACGGAAATTCATTACCGCTAAAGAATTGGGACAACAAGAGGTTGTTTTGTGGGGAGATGGCTCCCCAACGCGTGAATTCCTATATGCCGGTGATGCCGCACGCGGTATCTGTATGGCAGCAGAAAAATACAATGGTCCTGAGCCGGTAAACCTGGGTTCAGGTCAGGAGATCAGCATCAAAGACCTGGCAAATCTGATTGCCCGATTGATCGGTTATCAAGGACGCATCCTGTGGGATACAAGTAAACCGAATGGTCAGCCCCGGAGGGCATTGGATACCTCCAGGGCTGAGCGTTATTTTGGGTTCAGAGCGCAAGTCAGTTTTGAAGATGGCTTGAGACAAACGATTCAATGGTATTATGACAACAGGGAGAAGATTAAATAGCGTCCTTTATGGCGTTCCCCTAAAGGACCGCTGCATGAAATTCCCTATCGTAAAGCAATTTTCATTGGCGTACCGGTCTTGGAAATGAGCGTGCCAGCCATTTCAAGCTTAAGTTCGTGGTTGGGGGGTGATTGCGGTGCAAACCGTTGCGCAAAGATCGCCACCAGGATCAAGGATTCGAACAGGGAGAAATTATTGCCAAGGCAAATTCTCTGCCCTGCAGCAAACGGATGATAAGCGTAAGGATGCTGCAATGCCTCCCGTTCTGGGGTGAAACGATCTGGATCAAAAGTTTCGGGATTATGCCAGAAATCGGGATGTCGATGGGTCAGGAAGGGGGAGAGAAGTACTTGAGAGCCGGCTGGTATTGGGGCGTTGTCGATTGAATCGTCTTGAATGACATCGCGGACATACACTGGCGCAGCCGGGTAAAGTCGTAAAGTCTCTTTGATAACCTGTAACGTATAGGGCAATATCTTCAGATCTTCGACTGAGGGAATACGCCCGTGTAAAACATCGTCTAGCTCTGTGTGCAATTTTGCTGCAACTGCCGGGTTCTTCGATAAAGCATGCCATAGGAAGGTGAGCGTTCGCGCTGTGGTTTCATGCCCTGCAAAGAAGATCGTGATCGTTTCATCGCGAATCAATTCATCGGACATGGTTTCGCCAGTCTCTTCATCTCGCGAAAGCAGCAACTTGCTGAGTAGGTCATCCGACCACTCTTCGGGTTTCATTTGGCGGCGCTTTGCGATGATGTCTTGCACATAGCGATGAACCAATTGACGTGATCGGAGGTAACGTCGGTTGCGAGGCGTGGGCACCCAAAGCGGTGGCTGCAAAGGATTGGTCTGGTAAGAAGCGGTGAACTGAATCATCGTTTCTACAGCATGCCGAATTTCGTACAATTCTTTTCCTGAATTAATAGAGAACATGGCTTTCAGGATGATCGAGGCAGTGACATCCATCATCTCGTTCATCATGTCCACGGTTTCACCAGTACCTGCCAGTGTTTCCCAGCGTTCGATCAGGGCTTGACCTTCTTCTGCAATGATGGTGTAGTAGTTTTCGAGATAGCGAGGCGCAAAGAATGGCGACATCAGCCGACGTTGTTTCCGCCAGCTTTCTCCTGTGCTGGTCAAAATGCCATCGCCCAGCAAGAGCTTTCGCACAACGTCGTAAGATTGTAATTTTTCAAAATTTTGCCGATTCGTAATGGAAATATACCTGACGTGCTCAGGATGAACAGCAAGGAACATATTCCGAGGACCGATCTTGACCAGAAAGAGGTCGCCATATTCGCGCCAAAGTTCTTGAAAAAAGGTCAAAAAACCTTTTTTCATGATCTTCATGGGAATATCAAACATATTTTTGCTGTGCACCGTAGGCACAGCAGCAAGACTAGTAAGCATTATTTCTCCACATTAGCGTCCCAAAGGGACAAAATTAGATGTTCAAGCCGACTTATTTAAGTTCCGCTTTATTAGCATCTTAACACGTCAATATAAGCACAGAATTAGGGCAGACCAGGCTGGAATAAGAATATGCTCAGATTGTGTTGGTAGTTTGAAAGCAATTGGATGACCTTGGATTGATGATCGAGTAAAGGAGATTGAATTCCAAACTGTTCTAGTGGAGCATCATAGTTAACAGCCCTAAAGTAAGTCAAGGTGGGTAAGAGCAGATGTAAGTTATTGAGCAGCGGCTCGGTATAGCGAATTGCGCCATAATAATCGTAATTGATATGATGACGTTGTCCCACATGATTGTTCCAATCGACGCCTTCGGTCAGAAAACCCTGGTCGCCGTAGTGGTGGCACGCAATCGCTTTTAGGACATCCAGCGCGATTTGGCAATATTCGGCATTCGATGTCTCTTGCCAGGCTTCGAGAAAAGCCTGGGCGACTTCTGCATTCTCCCACAGGTAAGCAGTGTCCCAGGACTTTTCCATAAAGAATAATCCCTGTGTATACACCCCGTGGATATTCTGCGTCAAGCGAAATTTGCTCATCTCATCTAATGCCTGTTGATAAGCAAAGTCTCTCCATTCGGTCATGTGAAGTTTCTCGGCTGCCTGTCTCAGGACGCGGAATGCAACCGCGTAAGCCACATTTTCGTGGAAATCAAAGGTGTCGTGATTGATGCTTCCCCAAAAGCCTCCTTGATCAATAAACGCTTTACCCAACTGAAAGGCTGGTTCTTCCTTACCCGTTAGCAGATAAAGCTGAAGCAAGGATAATCCATCAGCGCTTTGCATGAAAATGGGGTCACTTCCCCCGGATGGACTTAGGGAATATGGCTGACCTTGGGGTGTGATTCGCCGCGGCACCCAGCCATTCGGCAGAAGAGGAACGTGACTCGTCAACCAGGATGATAATTGGCTGGCAGTTCGTCTAAGCGCAGCAGACAGATCATCCTCGATATTTTCATCTGAGAATTCGACCATCTGTACGCCGATTCGCGCCAGGGATCCGGGACAAAGCCAATCATCATTATGCGTGTAGTTTAAACAGAAAGTCTCTTTCTTGAGGTGGAAATAGGGAAAAACCAAACCATCTGGTCGAACAAATCCATCCTCCAGGATGTGGAACACAATCCTTCTGGCGGACTCCTGCAATTCTGAATTTTCCAGGTAATGTCCCCACTTCCAGAGGAGATGTGCGCCACCGATGGCATTGGCTGCCCAGCCGGGTCCTTCCAGGCAGCCAAAATCATGCCAGGTCATTGCTTTACCTTTTGGATCGACAAATGAAGAATACGCCCTCAAATTCTTGCCAATGGGTTCCAGGCAGGCAAGTGCAAAACAGGCTGAAGCGTGGGCGCTGGCAAACAGCAATTGCATCCATGAAGGTTCAATATCTGAATCCGGAGAAGGTGGAGGAATGGTCATCATATCATTCAATGAAGAGTAATGTTCGAATTTGCCAGGGAGAAAAATGAAGCTATAGTTTAATGGATTTTGATACCAAAGCATTGTCTCCTTACATCAATTTTCGTAGTCTTGATATTCTTATCCCCCAGTATCGTTAATTATATCTGTAGAGAGATATTAGGAAAACTCATTGTGAGCTGTCAGAAGGGTTTTTTGGTTTTCTAACGCTTTATTAACCTTGTTGTAAGAATTTCAGGATTGCATATATAATATGTGGGGTGGTCTTTTTCCAAATGTCTAGAATATGTTTTCCCTTAAGAGCAATTATCATCTTTATATGCTTTGTCATAATATTTGCGCCTGATGGTGTGTCGGTTGCGCAAATGGTTGTCGAGCAATTGCGCATCACAGAAGTCGATATTTCCGGCTTTCCAGAAGTGAAAATTCGCTTGATCATCCGAGATGCAAACGGAAACCCGATACCCATCACCAACTTAAGAAATCTCACAATAACCGAAAAAGTGTTCGATAAAGAGGAGATCATCGTCTCTGATGAAAGCCACCAATTCGAAATTACCTCCACGCCAGTAGGCGTCGAGGTGTGGTTTGTCATCGATATTTCTGGAGATTTGATGAGAACAGGCGCTAGCCGTTCTTATTTGCTAGATGAAATTAAAACCGTTTTGTCTTCATTCGTTAATGGTATGACAGAGTATGACCGGGCTGGCATTATGATCGTGGCTGGAAATCAGGTGGAAACGCTTCAAGACTTGACATCGGAAAAAACTGCTTTGAATGCCGTTATTAGTACAATTCCTCAAAGCGGCGAGATCATATCATTCGGCAGATATGGACTGGAGCAGGCAATAACAAATTTGATGGTTTCTGAAAACCATGGAATTCTCACACAATCCGTTGTATTAGTAACCCCTCAGTTGTTTCATGGTAATGAAGGACTATTTGAGATCACCGAGACTGCCAAAAAAGCCCACATCACTATAAATACCGTCCTCACGCGTGATAGTGAGTATTTTGGCGCAGTCGAGCCTCTAAAGTACCTGGCAACGAATACAAAAGGCGTCTATATCTATTACAAGAACCAGGCTGTGATGGAAACACTCGATTCATGGTTTCAGAAACAGCGACAGCAACTTCAAGTCAAGTACCGTTCTGAATTTGCCAATCAAACAGAAAGATTGATACGGGTTTATTTTCGTGATATCAAAAACAGCCCGATGGACGAACGGTCTTACCAGGTCAAGCTAGCCCCACCAAAATTACAGATTGTATCCTTGGCTTATATGCAGGAAATTCAAATCGACCAGGGAGTGCTTGATGAGAATCAAACGGGCAAATCAATTGTTGAGGCCGTTGAAGTTCAGCTTGATTGGGAAGACAATTACCCGCGGGAAATTATTCAGGCGAATTTATTCGTTAATGGTGAAGATTCCAACCTTACCTTTTCCAAATCGCAAGACAATTTGCTTTTTGCATGGGACTTGGTTCCTTACCTTAAGCCTGGGACGCAGTTGTTGACCCTCAAGGTGAAAATCACGGATGAGTTGGGATTCGAAGGTGTTAGTGAAGACCTTCCGATAAAGCTGGTATTGTCTACTCCTGAGCTGGTTTTATCGACACAGCAGCCGGTTATTACACCAACCGAGCAAGTCATCAGTGAAATACCAATCGAGACTGTAGCAGAAACAACATCTGTAATGCCTTGTCAGGACCTCCAAGGCTTGAAAAACGCCGTCTGCAAAGCAAATCTCTTCTATCAAGACTTTTCTTCGACGACGCCAGGGAGAATATCTCTAGGGTTGGTGGGGTTCACCGCCTTCGCTTTTTTGATGTCGATGTATTTTCGGCTGAAGGCGAAACCCCGCCGCGTTGAAATAAAAGTGGAGAAAACTCAACAAGGAAAACCAAAACCAGGTTTCTCTGAGACCATGACACAATTAGATATTGCGACGCGCCAGGAAGCCAGCGCTTATCTCGAGGTTCTGCAGGGGGACGCTGAGTTCATCGGAAAGCCCATTCCGCTTTATGCGAATTCAAGAATCGTACTTGGTCGCAGTCTCAAAGAGGCGGATGTCGTATTTCAAGCCAGCCAGGAGCGCAGCATCGTCAGCCGAAGGCATTGTCAAGTTTTCGAGGATAAAGGAGTATTCAAAATTAAAGATTTGGGTTCTTCACATGGCACCTTTATCGATGGCTATAAACTAGGCGCCAATGAAGAGAAAGTTCTTTTGAATGGCGATCGTATTGAATTGGGATTGATTGCTAAGGGAGGACTTTTGTTTATATTCCGGCAATCCAAACGTGATGAAGAGACCCAGTCCGATACATCTTACGATGCCAAGCCAACCTATTTTGGTAATATCGAATGATTGGTTTTTCTAAGGGTGAGTGATTCGATATGGCGCAAGATCAAATCCTGGAAAACGCCTCATATGTGGGAAGATATCGAATCGAAGAAGTCTTAGGAGTCGGTTCGCACGCGGTCGTGTATAAGGCGTTCGATACGATATTGAACAGAGTGGTTGCCTTGAAAATCTTGAAACCTGAAGTTGCAGCGGATAAGGAGATGTTTGCCAGGTTTGAACGTGAAGCCAGGGCAGCAGCAAATCTGATGCACCCTCATATTGCCTGGGTTTGGGATATTGGTCAGGCAGATGGCAAGCACTTCCTGGCTGTTAAATATGTCGAAGGCGTTACCCTGGATGAATTGATAGCGCAAGAAGGAAAGGTATCCTGGAATGAAGCGCTCAAAATCATTGAGGAAATATCGAGCGCTTTAGATTTCGCCCATAATAAAGGGGTCATTCATCGTGACATCAAGCCCAAGAATATTATGGTGAGCCCGCAGGATGGCGCGGTCTTGACTGATTTTGGTTTGGCAAAGGTGTTATACGACTCTGCGGTAAAAACCAGCGTCGGTATGATTTTGGGGTCGCCGGGTTATATCCCGCCGGAAATCTGGCTTGGCGATCCTGCCACCCCGGCAACAGATCAATACGCCCTGGCTTGTGTTTTCTATGAGATGCTCTGCGGTAAACCGCTTTTTGGGGCGGGAGGCAATTTCAATATGATCATCCGCGAGCACCTCGAAGGACTGCCGTTGCGTTCATTATTGCCCTACGAAATCCCTGCTGACGCCAATCAGCCGCTCAGAAAAGCTCTTTCGCGAAATCCCAGCGATAGATATGAAAAATTGGCTGACTTTATCAAAGATCTCAAAGGAGTGGACCTGCAGGTAGAAAAGGACACTGGCGACCTAAGAGAAAAACAGCCTCCTGAAGGTGTGGCGGATGAGCAAAAGCCCGTTGACATGAATATCACACCCAGCACAGGGATTCCTTCGCAGGAGGTCACAAGAGTACACCTCACGCAGAGCGCAAAGTCCGATTGGAAATCCAGGTTTCGATCGCTCATTTCATCAGAGCGCCCTAAGTTCATGCTGGCTTCGATCACGCCTCCTGGAAAGATTTATCGCCTGGATAGAGATGAGTACACACTTGGGAGGGATGCACAATGTGATATTTTTCTGGAGGGCATGGGTATTTCGAGACGACATGCTGCGCTCATGCGCACAAAAGATGGCTTTTCGATTAAAGACCTCAACTCAAAGAATGGCACATTTGTCAATGGAGAACGAATAACAGAAATCAAACCGCTGGCTCCAGGCGACGTGATAGATTTGGGGACTTCGGCGCGGCTGATCTTCAAACGGGAATAAACATCTGAATTCTTTTTCGGGCGGGGAGTTATGACGCTTTTCAAGGTTGGTCGATATGAAGTGATAGAGGAAATCGGCAGAGGGGGAATGGCAACCATCTACCGGGCAAGAGATCCGGGTTTCTCCCGCGATGTAGCTATCAAAATGTTACCGGGGGTCTTGTTGAATGACCCTAATTTTCGGGTTCGTTTTGAGCGGGAAGCACGAACTATTGCGGCGTTGGAACATCCTGCCATTGTTCCAGTTTATGATTTTGGGGAGCATGAAGGACAGCCCTATTTCGTCATGCGCCTCATGGTGGGAAAGTCTTTGGCTGAACGGCTTGCGCGAGGACCGTTGTCATTAAGAGAAGTGGTGCGTATTGTAAGCCGCGTTGCTGCAGCCCTAGATGAGGCTCATTCGAAAGGCATCATCCACCGTGATTTGAAACCGGGAAATATCCTCTTCGATCAAAATGGAGAGCCATATCTGTCCGATTTTGGCATTGCTAAAATTGCAGAGGTTGGTGGAAGCACGATTACAGGAAATGCCATTGTCGGCACACCAGCTTATATGAGTCCAGAGCAGGCGTCGGGCGAGAGTGAAATCGATGCCAGAAGTGACATTTATTCCTTGGGGGTCATCCTGTTTGAAATGTTGACAGGCAGAGTGCCTTTTGAATCCGACAATCCCATGGGACAGGCGCTCATGCACATCACAGATACCCCTCCCTCAGTCACGGAGCTGAATCCGCATGTTCCACTGGCGGTTGCACAGGTTGTCGAAAAGGCGATGGCAAAGCGCAAGTTTGCCCGCTATGACACAGCGAGGGAGATGGCGGAGGCTCTATCGAAGGCTATGGGGACTGAAACGCTGGAAGATTTCACAGCGCCCGGGATGCCAATATCAAAAGCCAATTTACAGGATGAGGCAACTCGTCAGCGGCTGACCCCTGCCCCCATCAGACCCATTTCCAAGCCGCTGACACCAACGCCGCAGCGGGTAACGCCGTCGCAGGGCAGTCAGCCGCCTACCACACCTGTTTCGTTGTTAAAGGGTAAAACGGGTGTCAAGCCGGCGGCAGCTTCAGGAAAAGTCGCTCGTAAGCTTATTCCATGGTTTTTGGCTGGCATTTTGGTCATTGCGGGAGTAGCATTCGGCGTTTATCAATTCTTATCTAGAGATAAAGGCACTCAGCAAGCATCCTTAGCAACGACCCCCGTAACCGAGGAGGCTTCGAACGTTGTCCAGCCCACAGAGACGCGTTTGTTGCCTTCCTCAACTCCCTCTGCCGAGACTGCAACGCCTACCACAGTTCCTACCGAAACGCCTGCGCCAACAGCGACTGAATCGGCAGTCGAGACTGCTACTCCGACGCCAGAGATAAAGGTCCCTGTGCTTGGAGGGGCAGATAAGCTTGCATTGATCAGGGGAAACGAAATTTGGGTGGCAAACCTGGATGGAAGTGATTTGAAATTGGTGACTAAAGCAGGAGGTCGGAAGAGTAATTTACAATTCACCCCAGACGGTAAATCGCTGTGGTATATCTCAGGGAAAAGCATTCAACAGGCGCCGCTCGATAATCCAGATGTCAACAGCCCAGGAGAATTGATCCTATCACTCAACGAAACCGAATCTTTGGCAGGTTTCAGAATATCGCCTGATGCGAAGTTTTTCGCGTTGAGCTTGAGCGATGGTTTGTTTATTCTGCAGTATGATCCGGTTTTTCTACGGCAAATCAGGCTGGTCAGTCAACTGCGTGAAAATTCACCTTGTATCGTAGCGCCAACGATAAAGGCGAAAGCCCTTGAATGGTCGGATAATAGCCAACAGCTCGCAGCCGTTGTCAGTGGAACGCTTAATGGCAAGCCGGTTGAGGTCATCCGGGTTTTCGATGTCAGTCAATGCGGCACACAACCAAAGGTTTTGGATGAGTTTCCAGGGACTCGCTTTGAGATGGAAAAGTATGCTGAGAACCCGGTCATCCAAAGTTTTGGCTGGGATGGAAATTACATGTTTGCGCTCAACGTGAGCATATTCAACAGCTATGGAACGATCTATAGCTATAACATGGCATCTCACCGCGGTCAGGTCATTCAACCACTGGGCAATTCTTGCTGTTTTCGCGATTTTTCCTGGAGCCCGGACGGTACTTATTTCTTGTTTTCCTTTAAGGATAGTAGATTTGGAAACACCACTGAGATTTATTATGTGGATTACGCCATGATTGGCACCGGCATGGAATATACGCCAATACCATTGCCAGAGGATTTCTTTACCAGCGTCAACGACCGCCCTCAGCCGGCTCTCAGGCAAAGCCCTTAGTAGCCTGAGGTAATTCTATGAATTCGATAGGGCGTTATGAGATCGATTATGAAATAAGCCGGACCAAACTGGCGGTCACCTATTTAGCCCACTCAAATGAAAATAGTGATCAATTTGTCATCAAGGTGTTGGGCTCTGAGAGCCTGAATGACCCGACGATCAGGGCGCGTTACCAGCGCGAGGTCCAGATCATTGGAATGCTCGAACATCCCGCCATCGTACCGGTCATTGAATTTGGCGAGCAGGAAGAGCACCCCTACATCGTCATGCCTTACATGGAAGGGGGTAATCTAGGCGATATTTTGGCGCAAGGGGCATTGACATTAGAAGAAACGCTTGCAATCGTCGAACGTATCTCCAGCGCTTTGAGCGCTGTGCATCCGTTAGGAATTATTCACGGTAATATCAAGCCCAGCAATATTTTGTTCGACCAGAATGGCGTACCGTTTCTATCAGATTTCGGGATGGTGAAACTGGCGGAAGCCAGCCTGGAAGCCGACGCGCAGGCATTGCTGGGTCCGCCTGCCTATTTCAGCCCTGAACAAGCCAAAAATGAAGCCGAGTTGGATGGTCGCAGCGATGTTTACATGCTAGGCGTTTTGGTTTTTGAGATGCTGACCGGGCAACTTCCCTATTTTTCCGAAACTCCTATAGGGTATGCCGTTCAGCATCTTACTATTCCTGCGCCTAACATCCTCGAATACAAGCCTGACCTTCCCCCGGCATGCCAGAGCATCATATACCGAGCCCTTGCCAGAGATGTGAATAAAAGGTTCGGCTCCATCGAAGAATTTGCTGAGGCGTTTTCGAATCTGGCAGAGATACCCAAACACTCACCGGATACTTTTATCGGCGCAGGATTACCGAAACGCCTGAAACCGGTCATTATCAGTGATTTGCAGGCAGAAAACAAGGAAAAACTTCAAAAAGCGATAGCGAAACGCAAAAGTGTAGCCTGGAGCATTATCGGTACCCTGTCGCTGATTCTAGCTCTGCTGGTTAGCGTGTATGGGTTGGGACAAATTGGTCAAGGTCCATTGGCGATGCGCATTGCTCTGGGAAATCAATTGATCCAGACGCTGATCCTCTCTCCGACAGAGACTCAAACCCTGGCGCCTACTCCCTCGGTTACTTCAAGCGCTACCAGTACGCCGCAACCTAGTTTCACATCAACAGCGCCGGAACCGACTTTGACGTTAGTACCCTTTACGCCAACGATTGCCTTCGTTGCGTCGCTTACCCCTCCTGCGCCGCTTGTAATTTCTGTTCCTGAACTTTTCACAACGACCTATCAGGTGAAACACCTGGACACGTTCTTTGGTATAGCGGGTCTGTATCAGATTGATCTGGATCATTTCTTGAAAAGCATTTCTCACTCTTCCTGCGCAGATCGCCCTACGGTAAACGTTCAATTGCCCATTCCGGGTTATCCTGAAAGAAACTTGACTTATTCACCGGCGGAAATTTATGCCTGGAATATCAATTACTTAGTCCCCAAGAAAATGACCTGTATGGAGTCAGCTAAACGGGTTGCCTTTTCCGGTGATGGGCGTATGCTGGCAGTCATTAAGGGAAAGTCGGTTTTTATCTGGCGAGTGGGCGATTGGGTGCCATTATTCGAACTGATTCATCCTGCTGCGGTCAGGGCTGTTGATTTTTCTCCGGATGGCGCCGTGCTGGTTACAGGCTCCGATGATACTTTTGTTCATATGTGGAGCCTGGCATCGGGTGAAGAAATCATCCAGCCGCTCTATAATCACATGGGACCAGTGACGACAGTGGCTTTCTCCCCCGATGGGATTTACTTTGCAACGGGTTCTTCCAATGGGTCATTAATATTATGGAGTGAATCGGGGGCTTTATTTGCTCAGACGCCAAAGCGTGATACTATTTTGAGCCTGGCATTTTCGCCAGATAATGAATTTATGCTTGCGGCAGGCTATCCAGGCTCGGTTAGAGTTTTCCTCAACTCACGATTGTCTTCGAGTTTCGATTTAAATGTGTCGGGTACGCCGATAGCTTTGGCTTTCTCACCAGATGGGATGTTGTTGGCGTCGAATCATGATGTCTGGCAAATCAATGAGAGACGCCTGTTGTATTCGATGAATCCTTTGGGTGACGGCGTGTCTTTCTCGCGAGACTCTCAGTTGCTGGCTGCTGGCAATCAGTTCTTCCGCATATCGAATGGCGCCAGCGTGTATTCATTTAGTCAAATGGATGCTATCAAGAGAGAGTTGCCGGTTGTTGATGTTAAGTTTTCTCCACAGGCTAACTCAATCGCTCTGGCTACCAGGATGAATGTATTTATTTTGGGATTGCAAGAGGGTATCGATGCGACTCCAGAGCCTTATCGTTCGTATATGGTGCAGCCAGGAGATACGATCTATACGCTTTCTAACCTGTTTGACGTCAGCCTGGAAGCGTTAATGCGAGTGAATGGTTTCGCCTGCACCAGTCCAATTTTTATCAGCCAGCACGTATTTGTTCCTGACGCCCCAGAAGATGCCCTGGTGAAGACACAATCAACGTCGCGTGTTATTGATGCAAAATCGGCAAAAAGTTTGAAGAACTTTCGAAGCTTTAATATGATTTGTAACCTGGTGATATCTGGACTTGCTTTCACCAGCGACTCTCGTTACCTTGTGGGAGGTTCATCCTTCTGGAATTTAGAAACAGGCGCCATCGAATTTCAAGCCAACGAAGTGCCGCGGCAATTAGGAGGAAAGCCTGTCGATGTCCTCGAATCGCCAATCATGGATTTGTCGCCGGATAACAAAATCGCAGCGGTCCGCTTGGGAAACAAAATCGAATTCTGGAGTGTGAGCACCGGGAAGAAAATCAGGGATTTCGTCTCAATGGAGAGCTTCATCGCTACGTTAGCCTTTTCTCCGGATGGAAAGTACCTTGCTGCTGCCAGCCAAATGACGGGTAGTTTTTCGGGGGTAAATGAAGTCCGAGTTTGGAATGCAGATAACGGTGAACTTGTTTGGGCGAATCCTGGTATTGCAGTGAACCGCCTGTACTTTGCTTCAGATAGCAAGACCTTAATTTTACAAGGTGTTGGAACAGTTCGAGTATGGAGAATTGGCGATAATAAACCATTATATTCATTACAGGGGATCGAAAAAGAGCTCGAAATATCGCCTGATCATTCTTATATGGCATTTGTTACCTGTGAAAATAATGCCAGGATCAACAATCGGTGTATTACTGAAACAGCCCAGGTGATACAAATTTTGACGCAAAAAGCCTCCTACCAGTTTCAGGGCAGGACATCTGAAATTCAAAATCTCGAATTCTTGCCCGATGGAAAAGCGCTGGCGGGCTCCTCGGGAAATGGCGTCATCATCTGGAATCTTTCTGGTGAAGTTCTTCACAACCTGTTCGTAACTGATAGCCGTGATCAGATCACGAACCTAGATTTTTCCCCTATTGCACCTTTACTGTTTGCTACAGATGTACGGGGCAGGTTGCGAATTTGGGATTTGGAAACAGATACCCTGGTACATACGATAGCTGATGCGAAGATTGACGAAATGAAAATCACCCCTGACGGGAAAATGCTAGTGACGATCTCTAAAGGTATCATTAGTTTGTGGGGAATTCCAGAGGAATGAGATCTTATGGACTCAAATATTCCTGACATCCCAGAAAGCTTTGGGTCTTACGAGGTAAAACAGGAAATCAGCCGTGGAAGAACCCGCTTGTACTTGGCTTATGACCGCAACTTTGGCATCGAGGTGGTGATTAAGGTACTTCCGAAAGATTTTTTTGAAGATCAGGATTTTTTCACTCGTTTCAAACAGGATTTGCAAATCCTTGCCGCAGCTAATTTGCCTGGTATCTTGCCGATTTATGACTTAGGTTTCTATCAAGAATATCCCTATTTAGTTGAGAGGTATCTTCCTGGTGGCACCCTGGCTGACCGTATTGCAAATGGACCGATGGATTTAGATGAAGTGGTCCGAATTGTTCAAAAAGTCAGCAAGGCGCTCGATTCGGCACATCGGCGTGGGGTTTTACACTTGAATTTGAAACCGCAGAATATTATCTTCGATAGCGATGGTGAACCTTACCTGTCAGACTTTGGAATGGTCAAAATATCCGCAAATATTGGTTACCAGGTATTGAATTTCATCGATGGCGCGCCGGCTTATGTATCGCCAGAACAGGCGTTAGGGCAATTCAATCTCGATAACCGCAGCGATATATACTCATTGGGGGCGCTCGTTTATGAGATGCTAAGTGGTCAAAAGCCATTCAAGTCAGAAAGACTGGTCGAGCAAGCGGCTGCTCATGTTACGACACTGGCTCCCGATCTCTTGAAACTAAGACCTGACCTGCCCAGTGGATGCGCTGCTGCCATTGATTGGGCAATGTGTAAAGATCCAGATCAGCGTTACCAATCTGCCACTGAATTTGCAGTGGTCTTTAGCCAGCAGGCTGATCCGGAAGTTTACATGGAGTACGAGACGAGGCGGTTGAACCGCCGCCTGCGGATTGCGCTGTTGACGGCTTTGGTATTGATCCTTTCGGGAGTGGCATCGTCTTTCTATTTTGGTTGGGTGGATGCAGAACAAGCCAGGAACAATGTCCTGGCGTTTGTTATGCCATCTTCCACTCCAACCATTACTCTGACAATGACCACTACTCCTACGCCGGTAACCCCGACGGAAACCAACACCCCTCTGCCAGTTACCGCCATAAGTATCCTCACACCAACGCCGCCAACGCCTACCGATACGCCTACGATAACACTTACCCCCTCCAACACACCTGTCCCGACGGTATCTGGACCTATCATTGGTTTCGCAAACAGGATTGCAGTCATCAATGATAATGAAATCTATGTCATGCGTTTGGATGGAACGGATTTGGAGCAATTGACCGCTGACCGTGAACCAAAAGATGACCTGCAATGGACGCCTGATGGAAAGGCGTTGATCTATTATTCAAAGGGTAATTACATAATGTTGAGTTATCCGGGGCGAAAAAAGACGATTCTGGGAAAGTTTTCAGACTTTGCCTTATCTATTGATCAAAAACGGGTGGTTGTTGGGGATAAAATCATCGCTCCTAATAAGAATTGGGAATGGTGGAATTTCATTGGTCCATTTGATCTTTTGCTCCAGGGATTTCTCAAAGAAGTCTCTATCGAAGCGACGATGGGCGGGTGCCCTTTTGTGGGGGGAAGGCGCACTCGTTTTTCAGCCGATGGGGAAACCCTGGCAGCCATTTTCCCATCTCCCTCTGAAGATGGCAGATTGCGAGATGTGGTACAGCTATTTTCTTTGCGGGAGTGTGGGCAAGGTATTGATGTTATCGATATCTTTCCCGCAAACCGCTTTAAACTCAAAGGGTATCTTGGAAAGGACGACGATCCGAAATTATATGATTTTGGCTGGGATGGCGTAAACACTTTTGCTGTCCATGGAAATGTTACCAGGACGAAATTTGGTGAGATGGTGATCTATACGCGTACACAGAATAATGCCACTTCTGTAACGCTTGCGCCGGTTGATAATCGCTGCTGTTATCAAGATATCCAATGGAGCCCCGATGGGAATTATCTACTTTTTGTTTACCAAAATAGCGAAACGTTGACGGACACTCAGGTCTATTATGAATTGTTTGCCACAATTGGGGAGAAAATTCCTCGCACACCTTTGCCGTTTCCAGAAGGATTCTTCAAGAATCCTGATGCGCGTGTTGAACCAGCCTTGAGACCTGCCTTACCCTAATGCCTATGTTTCCAGAAACCATTGGACGATACAAAGTAAAATCCGTTATAGGGCGCGGCGGCATGGCAGCGATCTATGCTGCTCATGATCCTGTTTCCAGCCGTGATGTTGCCATCAAAGTTCTGCCCCCCGAATTGCTCCACGATCCGAAATTTCGCGCCCGGTTTGAGCGAGAAGCCAGGACAATCGCAGCTTTAGAACATCCGGCGATCTTACCCGTCTATGACTTCGGCGAGTCGGGCGGTCAACCTTACCTGGTGATGCGCTTGATGACTGGTGGTTCCCTGGCGGACCGCATCAAGAACGGACCTATGTCTCTTGATGAGACGATTCGCATCACCTCGATCATCGCTGACGCCCTTGACTATGCCCACGCGCATGGAATCATACACAGAGACCTCAAACCTGGAAATATCCTGTTTGATCAGGGCGGTGAGCCTTATCTGGCGGATTTCGGTATTGTAAAACTGACCGAAGCAACCGCAACATTGACAGGCAATGTCATTGTGGGGACGCCGGCTTATATGAGCCCAGAGCAGGGTAGAGGCGAAAAAGATCTCGATGGGCGCAGTGATATTTATTCCTTAGGGGTCATTGTGTTCGAGATGTTGACTGGAAAACTGCCTTACTCGGCAGAAACTCCCATGGCACAAATCATCAAACACATGAGCGCTCCTATTCCATTGATTCGAGATTACCGCCAGGATCTTCCTGAAGACATCCAAATCATTATCAATCGGGCGATGCATAAGCGCCGTTTTGGGAGGTATGCCACAGCCTCTGAACTGGTTCAAGACTTGAAAGCAGTACGCGCGGGAGTCAAACTAACCGGTGATTCAGTTGCTGGAACTTACGTCACCTTATCGGGGGTTGTGAAACCGCAAACTGACACTGCTGCGGCAGATACGAAAGGTCAAACCACCCAAATTTCGGCAAAGCCAGCCAGGGGCAAAAAACAGAAAGTTCAGCGGTCGAAATTACGGCGGCGGTCTCGATTGATATCTTTCTTTTTGGTGACCTTGGTTCTGTTCTTTAGCGCGACGGCGATCGCATTACAATTCATCATCTACCCTGAAACAACATTCTGGTTGAAGTATCAAGTTAGCTATTATGCTGCCAGGTTAAACCCTACTCAAACAGCCACCATTGCCCCATTGCCTACGATTGCCCCTTCCGTGACGCAACCGGCGACCTTGACGCCCACCCAGACGCTGGCGCCAACGCAAACACAAACGCTGACTCCTTTGCCTACCTTGGCGGTTACGGAAACGCTTATTCCAACCGAAGCAGGTCCATTTGTGCTTCCGGTTAGCGGCGGTAGGGATTACCCTGTATCTCAGGAGCCATTGAGCCTGGGTAATTTGGATAGATTAGTGAAGTTGTCTGTCCAAGGTGATGGCTTATTTTATCGGGTGAGGTTTTCGCCTGATGGCGATCTGATAGCCATTGGAACATCCGTTGGAACGCGCCTTCTCGATGCCGATACCCTGACGCTCATCACTTTGCTCCCTTCGCAAAATCCAGTAATCTCTTTGTCATTTTCCCCCGACAATCGCTTACTTGCAACGACAGAGTTCGATCGGCTGGTGCTCTGGGATTGGGAGAAGAAAAAAGTTGAGAGGGTGTTATACGCGCCCGACGACGGCAGAGTCACCTTTGTTGAATTTGCTCCCGATGGTCAAACGATTTGGGGCGGCGAGGATAATACCTATATCTGGCGGGTAAGTGATGGCAGTGTCATCACCTTCATACCCAATATGGCGCCAGATAGGATTTCTATCTCGATTGACAGTCAATACTACGCAGTACCCCTAGAAAATGATGTCCAGATCATTAGCCTGATTGACGGCAGCCGAATCTCCGAATTCCGCGCCTTCAATACCAGGCAAGTCAAGATTTTACCTGACAATGATACTGTGGTTGCTATAGCGGACGAAATTGTTCGCTTTTTCAGCGTTCGACTGAATAAAAGCCTCGGTTCTTTTGGCGGCAGGAATGTGGTCATCTCACGAGATGGAGAGACGTTCGTATCGGATAACATGGCTGCATTGATACAAGTGTGGAGAATCTCCAATTCAGTTGTTCCAGGCTTTCCATTTCGCATCATAAGCTATTTCGAAACTGGGCTGGGAGACTACCAGGTGTCTGAAAACGGTGAATACTTGTTACACTTGCTGCCATGGATTCGGCAGTATCAGGCATATGATCTGCTCGATGAAAAGCAAAGCTGGAGTGGAAACATTTCCACAAGACCTCAGGATGGGACGTATGAGCCGACCGCTTTTTCCTGGTTTCAGCGCCAACTACTGTTTCGACCATATGAGTCAAAAACAGCTTTGATATTCTGGGGAAAAACAAATATTGAGATGTTCGATATTACAACCAACCGCACTCATCAAATTTACGAAGCGAATATTTCATTAAGTCAGGCAAGTTTACCGTTTAACTTCGCACAATATAAGATGGAGGATGGCAAAGTTGATAGGACTAGCTCTGATCAACAGTATCGCGCGGTAGCTACAACGGGCAGAATAGATGTGACGAACATGAAAGATGGGTCAAAAGTAGCGACCATTTATGCTGCAGTGAAATTGCCGGACGGCGACATCACATTTTCCAGGGATTTGAAATTCCTGGCATTCATCTCGACGGGGGCTACCGTCAGGGTATGGAATTTAGAGACGAACAAACAAGTCTGTGTAGTCAATGGCACGGGCGCTTCACCTTTTGTGGCGGATGCAAAGCGCCTGTTCTTCTCGGATGACAATAAAATTTTAGCAATCTATCATGCCGCCAATAGGTTGAGTTACTGGTCTGTCAGCGAGGGAACGATTTGCAGTCCCCTTGATTTCTATCATGTTACTCCAGAAGAAATATCGCCTGATGGCTCCTTCTTTGTGCAATATGGCGACCGTGAAATCCAACTGCGTGATTTTCGGACCGGTGAGATTGTACGCCGATTGTGGGGAGAACTTGACACCATTCGATCTGGCTATACTTATAAAGTCATTTATGGCTTTTCAGATAACGGCAGGCTATTTACAGCCCGCTTTTTGGATGGCACAGTTCACGTTTGGGGCATTCAGCCGTAAATTGTTCTGACCCAAGCAAATAGGCTACTTGTGTTGACTGCAGCCTGGCAACCAATGGAAGCCATCACCTGCCAGGAGCTGATCTGCTTGCGCTGGTCCCCAGCTATTGGGCTGGTAACGGGCTGGAAGAGGGGCATCGGGGGCATCCAATGCCTCCTGGATAGGGTCGATCAGGCTCCAGGCTAGCTCTACATTGTCATCTCTATTGAAAAGAGATGCATCACCATTGAGCACATCCAGCAGCAAGCGTTCATAGGCATCGGGGATAGCACTGAACTCAAAGGTGGTGCTGTAATGGAATTCCATCAGAACGGACTTGAGGTCGATCACGGTGTCCGGCACCTTTGCTGAGAAACGAAGATGAATGCCCTCATCAGGCTGAAGGCACACTGTCAACACATTAGGACTAATTGGCTCGTGCAGAAGCCTGGAAAACATCCTGTGCGGCGGGGCTTTGAACTGAATGGATAATTCTGTGGTTTTTTCAGCTAACTTCTTTCCTGACCTCAAATAAAATGGCACGCCTTGCCACCGCCAGTTATCTATGAATAGTTTAAGGGCGGCATAAGTTGCGGTCTTTGATCCCTCCTTTACACCGGGTTCATTTTGGTAACCTTCATATTGACCATGGACGCAGTTTTCCCAAACCTCTTTGCCCATGAGCGGTCTGACAGCCATCAGGACTTTGGACTTTTCGTTACGCAGATGGTCCGCTTGAAAAGAGCTTGGCGGCTCCATGGCGATCAAGGTCAATAGTTGCAACAGGTGATTCTGGAACATATCTCTCAAGACGCCGACATTGTCATAATATCCTGCCCGATGTTCGACGCCTACCGATTCGGCGACAGTGATTTGAACATTATCAATGTAATTTCGGTTCCAAATGGGTTCAAAAATGGCATTGGAGAAACGGAAGACCAGCAGGTTTTGCACCGTTTCTTTTCCCAGATAGTGATCGATGCGGTAGATTTGATTTTCGGTTAGCACCTGGTGAATCGATTGGTTGAGAGCACGCGCTGATTGGAAATCAGTGCCGAACGGTTTTTCAATGACGACCCGGCGAAAGCCTTCAGTCTCATCAAATAATCGCTCGTTTCCGAGTACATGGATAATTTCCGTAAAGTTTTGCGGCGGGGTTGCAAGATAATAGATGCGATCACTGGGACCATTTTCCAGTGACTTGACTTTGTCGATCATGTGATAAAAATCGCTAAGATTGGCGACCCGTCCCTGGCAATAATACACATTTGCAGCAAATTCATCCCAGCGGGCTGCGTCCAGGTTGTTTTGTCCAAACTGCTCGATACCTTGACGTATACGGGCTCGAAAGGTTGAATCGTCATAGTAGGTCGAAGAAAAGCCCACGATCTGGAATCGAGGAGGAAGGCGATCTTTTCGGTAAAGGTTAAATAATGCTGGGAGTAATCTACGTTGTGTCAAATCGCCGGATGCGCCAAAGATGATGAAGGTTGTTGTAATGCTCATACAGCCTCTTTCTTTAGGGAAAGTAACTGACTGGATGGTTCATCCAGCAGCCAAAAGATGTGTCCTTCTGGGGGATTTATCCTCTGGCTGGGTTTTTGGACAGGATCAAATGATCCTTCAAGCGAGGAAGCAACAGCCTTTGCCTTAGATTCACCACTGACCAGAAACAGGATGTTTCGGGCGTTATTCAGTGAAAGTGGTGTGAGGGTAATTCTCTCAACGGGGCGGTCCTGGTAATGTGCAGCGACTACCTGAACAGATTGTGACACATCCACGACACTCCCCGGAAATATGGATGCTGCGTGTCCATCTTCGCCCAGCCCCAACAGGACTAAATCGAAAATGGGCATATCGCTCGATCCGCTCGCAAACTTATGCAATTCATTCTGGTACCGCAGAGCCGCCTGGTGAGAGCCTAACTCAACAGGGATGCGATGGATATTCTGTGCAGGAATCTCGATTTGGTCAATGAAATCTCGTTTTGCCTGCCCGTAGTTGCTCTCGGGATCTTCGGGTAGTACACACCGTTCATCACCCCAAAATATGTGAACCTTTCCCCAAGGAATTGTTTTGCTATAATTTTCGCTGGAGAAATATCGGTAGAGTCCCCGGGGCGTACTTCCACCTGAAAGCACCAGGAGACAAATATTTCTTTCCTGAATGGACTTTTGGATTAAGCTTTTGACCAGTTGAGCTGCTTCCTGGCAGAGGGTAACGTAATCTGGGTAAATTCTCATCTCTTTTTTCATATAACTCTGTAAAGTATTACCTCATTGCGGCAACAACCTTGATTGGAAAACCAAAAAGGGCATAAAATATAAATAAACCACTCACAAACAGAAGTTGAGGCATTGTAACATGGCAAACCAAATCAGTCGTCAGGAATTACTCTCGATTTATCAGCACCTTCGTGTTGCAGATGTGCGCGACGGGATGGACGCGATTCTACTTCATCACCAGGGTTCCATGACGCCAGATATCAAGCCTTTGTGGCGCACCCGGGCATTTGGGATAGCGAGAACAGTGCATTGTATACCGTTCACGGGTGAAATCCCTAAAGATTTAACGCCGGAGCAATATCAGGAATGGTCAGATTGGTATTACCAGGCTATTTGCCCTTATCCCTGGATCGATGACATTATCCCAGGCGACCTGGTAGTCATCGATCAAAGCGGCGTCGACGCTGGCATGATGGGTTCTAATAACACACTGGCTGGAATGCGCCGCGGCGCAAAAGGATATGTGTCGAATGGCGGCGTTAGGGATACAGACGAGTTGGTTTTGCAGAAAGTGCCTTTCTGGGCAGCATTTATGTCACAGAAGATGGTACAAGGGCGGTTGCAATATCATTGTCACAATGTGCCAATCCTCGTCGGAGGGGTCATTGTAAATCCTGGCGATGTTGTTGTGGCGGACGGCGATGGCGTGATTGTCGTCCCTCAATCAGCAGCAATGGAGGTGGCGCGTCTGGCTTTGGCAGAAAGAAAGCGTGATATGCGGGAACGCAAGGATCATTATTCAGCGCTGGGATTACCGCTCGATGAGACGATATGGGATGAAAAATAACCCAAAACCTGAAAGTTTTGTAACATATATTGAAATGTTTCGTTGTTAAAAAGATAAGGAAGAAAACTTAAAAAAACTCAAGCCAGGTTACGCTTACAAATTTGAGAGGGTGAATTCTTCCATTATTGACAAGAGGTTTAATATCTAGTATAAACACTTTACCTTTAATGAAGGGAGGAAGACTGTGATATCTACTGTTACGACATCCACTGTTTCCACAATTACCACTGCGGCATTGGCAGGTTCGGTAGCTGGGATTGCCATCCTCGTTTTAGCTGCTTTGTTGGTTCAGAAAGAGCTGCTCTCCACGACGAAAGATGGCGGTGTAGAGCGGCTGCGCAGGGTTCTCAATATCGGCGTTTTGCCTCTATTGGTAACTTTTGTGGTGTTGACCATTGTAAAAGTCATCGAAGTTATTCGATAATCATCAATCTTAAGCTATTCTCTATCATGATTGCGTGCGCCTTCAAAGGGCGCACGCTTTTTTTTAATCTGAACATGCTCCAAAGTAAATCCATCGAGCTGCGTCAAACACGATAGCAATATCTGGCTGGGCAGGTTCACCGGTTCGATTGCTCAATCGTAAAAAAGAACCGCTTGTTGGCAAAAATTCATACTGTCCAATGGTTACCCATTGTCCAGAATAAGCAGCCTGGTCGAGCAAGCGCCCTGTCATCCCTTTGCGGTGTCCAATTTGATAAAACGCGGCATGGGTCAGGTTGATGCCTGATGGAATGAATACATCTAATTGATAAAGCCCACAAGTTGATAGGGAAGGACTCCAGGTAACCTCCACGGTGATATTTTGTGCAGCGGTATTTGCCCAGAGATAATCTCCGCCATAACCTTCTTCGGTAAGGTAGCGATTGCCACCTTTGCTTGTGAAACCAGCATCGCCATCGTCAATCACGATGAGATTAGGATCCGAGGTCGGTTTGGGTAAGGTGGCAGTTGGAGATAAAGAGGGGGAAGGCACGGGAATGCTGGGAGATGGTGTTATGGTTGTTGTTGGCGAGACAATGGATGCGGTTACAGATGGCAATAGAGTTGATGTGGTCGAAATTGTTGAGGATGCGCCAGGGGAAGCAGACGGAGTTGCAGAAGGTGAAATGCTGGGAGACGCAGTAGCAGAAGCATTTCTTGTTGGCGATGCAGTTCCAGTAGGGGTCTCAATCCTCAACGTTGGTGAGAGCGTGGCAGTGAGTGACGGCGTGGAATAGAATGTTGAGGTTGTTGTGTTTGAGGGGGTCGCCGTAAGCAGCGGTCGATAAGCCTGGATGCGCGCTGACAGGGTGTATTGAGCTATCGCCTGGTCTGGCAGGTTGGTGGGCGGGGGTGGCTTCAAGCCAACGATAAATGGGAAAACTAAAAATAGACCGATATTGGTTAATCCATGAGCAATCGTAACTCCTAAAATGGATCCTGAACGCAATGCCATGATACCGAAGAGGACCGCCACCAGAAACACGAACAACAAGTCGAGCCAGGATTTGTATCCAATGTGGAGAACTGCGAAGATAGCCGACACGTAAAATATACCCAGCTTCCCCAGGCTGCGAAGTGACACATAGTACATCACACCACGGAAGATCACCTCTTCTAAAAAACCTGTAAATATCAAGAGAATGAGCGCTGGAAGCCAAATTTGCTGGATGGAAAAATCATGTGAAAGCGGTTGAGGCTTCAATATTAGATACTCTAAATAACCCAATCCGATGCCTGTCAGGGAAATCAAGAATTGTTGAGGCAGGGATTTAGCCGTTAAACCAATTTGTGCACGACCCAAGCCGATCACGCGGGCAGTGAGCAAAGCAGCCAGAAACAGCGGCGCTCCAACCAGGGCATACCAAAAGATGAATGGAAAGAGGCGGAGGGGCAGTGAGAGACTCATGATGCGTACTAAGGGCGCCAAAGATTGTGCCAGCAGGAACGCCTGCTGTTTACCGCGAGAAAATAGCGTGGCATGTAATAATATGCCCACCAGGAGTAGCCCATGCAAGACCAAGCCCAGGCGCGGCTCGTAAATCGTCGTTATGACCTCAGCCAGGGTAATTGCCGTCAGGTAGATGACTGCAAGCCCTTGAGTACTGCCCAGGAATAACCTTATACGTGTTGAGCCACGAATCCGGTTACCTTTGGCTTGTGGAGGGACAGCCGTTAGTTCGCTCATGAATAGCCAGTATTATATCTTAGACGCGTAATCGTCTTGCTTTCTGGCAATGCAAGAAACAAGCCGAAAGGAGGCTGCCTCTAGGTTTGAAACGTTACAAGTTTTATTCAGTTTCAGGCGCTACGCCGCAGCATAGAACCAGTTCCTTAGCTGCTTTCACCTCATCCAGCCTGCGGACAGGCGTATTATGAGGGGCTGTTTTCAGGATTTCTGGATTGGTGTGTGCCTCTTCTTTGATCTTGATCAGCGCGTCTGCAAAGTCATCCAACGTTTGCTTGCTTTCCGTCTCTGTCGGCTCGATCATTAGAGCCTCATGAACGATGAGAGGGAAATAATTCGTTGGCGGGTGAAAACCGTAATCCATCAAACGTTTGGCGATATCCAGCGCATGGATTTCAGGGGCATCATCCCAACGACCTTCCAGGACGAATTCATGCATACAGATGCGATCATAAGGCAGCTTGTAGAACGCTTTCAATCGCGATAGGAGATAATTAGCGTTTAGAACTGCATTTTCAGAAATCTGGCGCAACCCTTCGGCGCCGTGCATCAACATATAAGTCAATGCGCGGACGAACATGCCAAAATGACCGTAGAACGATTTCACTCTGCCGATGCTGTGTTTTGGCGTTACGAATCCATATAAAGGCGGTGTTTCGTCATCGCCTTCTTCGATCACCCCGATGATTGGAGCAGGCAGGAAATCAACCAGGTGGGAGGCAACGCCAACTGGTCCAGAGCCAGGTCCACCGCCGCCATGGGGTGTAGAAAATGTCTTGTGAAGGTTAAAGTGCATCACATCTATTCCCAGATCGCCGGGTCTGGCAATGCCCAAAAGTGCGTTCAAATTAGCGCCATCGCCATAAACCAAACCGCCCGCCTGGTGTACCAGCTCGACGACCTGCTCTACGTTCTCGTCAAACAAACCAAGTGTGTTGGGATTGGTCAACATCAATCCTGCTAAAGTCTGATCGCATTCGGCTTTCAAGGCTTCTAGATCGACATTGCCGCGAGCGTCTGACTTTATCTCAACCACGCGCATTCCAATCATCGCAGAAGTTGCCGGGTTCGTGCCATGAGCAGAATCGGGCACCAAAATCTTATCCCGCTGGAGGTCGCCACGAGAATGATGGTAAGCCTTGATGATCAACGTGCCGGTCATTTCTCCGTGCGCGCCCGCCGCAGGCTGAAGCGTTACGCCTGAAAAGCCACCGATTTCCTTGAGCCATTCTTGTAGCTCATACATCAATGCCAGGGCGCCTTGTACAGTTTCGATGGGCTGCAAAGGATGAATATTCGCAAAACCAGCAAGGCGAGATGTTTCCTCGTTGATCTTAGGGTTATATTTCATTGTGCATGAACCCAAAGGATACAATCCTGTGTCGATGCAGTAGTTTAATTGGGAGAGGCGCGTAAAATGGCGGATGACATCCACTTCTGCCATTTCGGGCATGGGCAGTTCTTTGCGGATGAAGCTTTCTGGCAGAGGCGTTAATGGGACATCTGGCTTGGGAAAGCGGATGCCTCTTCGTCCCGGAACTGATATTTCACAAAGTTGAGGTTCAGTCATGACTCACCTCCGCAAGGGCTGAAGCCAAAGCTTCGATATCATCTCGTGAATTCATCTCAGTCACTGCGATCATGAGCAAGTTTTCCATGCCTGGACGATTGGGATATGCCTGGCTGAGAGCAAGCCCACCCAGTATGCCGTGTTCCAATAAGTGAGCGTTGATCGTTTCTGCCGAAGTGGGACAGTGAATGACAAATTCGTTAAAAAATGGTTGGGGGTCTTTGAGGGTGAAGCCCGGTAATTCTGTAATCCTCTGCATGGTGTAATGGGCTTTGTGATAGCATAATTCTGCCAATTCTCTCAACCCCTGGCGACCTAAAAGGCTTAGATAAACAGCACTAGCCAACGCCATTAAACCTTGATTGGTGCAGATGTTGGAAGTCGCTTTTTCACGGCGAATATGTTGCTCGCGCGCGGTCAGTGTCAGAACATAACCGCGCCTCCCGTCGATATCGACCGTTTCGCCCACTAGCCTGCCTGCCATTTTGCGAACGAATTCCAATTTTGTCGCGAATAGCCCCAAGTAAGGTCCTCCAAAGGACAACGGGATGCCCAGAGGTTGTCCTTCTCCTGTGACGATATCTGCTCCAAATTCACCCGGAGGCGTTAGCAGACCCAAAGCGATGGGATTGATTGCCACGCATACCAGCGCGCCTGATTGATGCGCCGCTTCAATGAGTTTGCGGTAATCGAATAGCCGTCCCAAGAAATCCGGATATTGGACGATGACCAGTGCAGTATTCGTGTTAATCAACGGTAATAAGCTGTCTGGGCTACTGAACGGATCGAGTTCAAATCCAGTCAAAGCGAGCGTTGAGTTCCGGGTGTAGGTTTGTACTGTCTCGGTATACTGTGGATTCAAACTGGGTGAAATGACGATGCCTGTGCGCTTGCCGCGAAAGTGGGCGACTGCCATGTTGACTGCTTCTGCAACTGCTGTGGCGCCATCATAGTGTGAAGCGTTGCAAACCTCCATTCCGGTCAGGGCTGCGATGAGGCTTTGATATTCAAAGATTGCCTGGAGCGTTCCCTGGGAAATTTCAGGCTGGTACGGTGTGTAGGCGGTATAGAATTCTCCTCTTCGAATGATGGCATCAACGGCAGCCGGGATGTAGTGGTGATATGCGCCTGCGCCCAGAAAACTGATCAGGTCCCGGCAAGTTTCGTTGCCATCGGCAAAATTTTGCATTTCAGCCAAAGCTTCCATCTCCATTAAAGGCGGAGGCAACTTTAGAGAAGGAAAGCGGTGAGCTTTGGGGACATCTTGGAATAGATCCTCGATGCTTTGGACTCCGATAGCCCTTAACATCTCCTCCTTTTCTGTGGGTGTGTGAGGTGAAAACATGGCAGCTATTTCTCCTCGATTTTCTTTATATACGCTTCTGCAGTAAGCAACTCTTCGAGTTCAGAAGGATCACTCAGTTCAATTTTCAGCAGCCAGGCGCTGCCATAAGGATCCGAATTGATCAATTCCGGCGAATTTGACAATTGGTCATTGACTTCGATCACAACGCCACTGGCTGGCGAATATACGTCAGCCGCTGCTTTTACGGATTCAATGGTAGCGCAATTGTCATCCTTTTTGATGGTATCTCCAACCGAAACAACCACTTCTACAAAGACGATGTCCGAGAGCTGCTGCTGGGCATAATCGGTAATTCCAATGATGCCGACATTGCCTTCTACTTTGATCCATTCATCATTTTTTGTGTATTTGAAAGAAGCTGGAATGTTCATTATTTCCTCCAATTGATCTAAAACGGTTAAACGAAATATGCGCACGTGATTATCGCGTGCGCTCTGTCATATACCTGAGAGATTACGCCGTTTTAATTCAGGCGTTTGCCCCGTCGGTGATGGTCATATCTGAACCATCTTTCCAGAGGATTTGACAAATTGGGTCCTTTTACCTGAGAGTTTCGCCAATTCGTAACATTAACTGACTTGCCCCTTCGGTGCCCAGTTTGGGTCTCTTCCCAATTTGGCTATTTGATTGAAAAAAGTAATTCTATGCCCAACCTTGTTTCTTGCAAAAATCTGTTACACCTGGGATGGTCACCATTTTACCTTGATAGCCCTGGATGCCCCAATAAACCATAGCAATCCATAAGATCAATGGGACACAGGTGAGTACTAATGTCCATCCTAAAACGACGCCTAAGATCACTTCGATAACACCAAGAACCAATGCCTGGGCGTTGTGGGCGCGGATGAATGGACGGTTCTTTTTATCTTCCATGAGCATTATGATAATTGGGACAATGGGGGAAAGGATATATGCAAGCAAAACCCAGAGCTTATCATCACTGCTAACTTCGAAGGTTGGTTGTTCTGTCATCACTTAGCTCCTCAAATGAGATAATGGTCATGCCATCTGAAAGTAAATTTTACATCATTTTCGATAAATAGTGGAAAGAATTAAGATGAGTTATTTATTCCAGGTGATGATAAAGAGCACTGTAAAGATCGTGTTAATAATCAACTGCCTGATGCCAATTTTTGTGGGTTTCCATCCAATAGCGGGATTGATCGTTCCCCAAATAGCTTCAATGAATTGTAAACCAAAGGGTAAAGGCAACCCTTTGGGGAGTATGCCAGTCACAGATGCAAATGCTGCCAAGATGACATTGAAACCCGTATAGAGCAACGCCCGACGAGCAAGCAGGAATCTGTCAGCCATTGAAGGCATGACCTGTAAATCCCGCTGGCTCAAACGTAAATAGGCATACACAATGGAGGCAGCCGACTGCAACCAGCAGAGGATAAAGAGCCACCAGCCATTCTGCTCTGGGTACCCGATTCCTACCCAATAGGCTGCCGGCGCTGCAAGTGCGATAGCGCCGCTGGCGACAATTTCGATTCCCATTTGCCTGCGCTCCGCTCGTCGATAGATCAGGTACAGGTGGAATGCGAATACAATTATTCCAGGTATCGCCAACAGGAGAATGAAAGAATAACCATTAAATAACAGCCCCAGCGCTGAAAGTGCGCCTATTACAGAATAAACGAACGCCCAAACTGCTGCCGGCATCAAGTCGCGCTTTGACCGCCGCCCGCTGAGGGATTTTACAGCAATCGACAGGGGTTGCCGGACTAAAAAGACGCATAAGGCGCAGATGATCAGGAATCCGGTGGCTGGTTTGAAGGTACGAGCGGCAAAGATGCCGATCATCAGGGGACTAAGCAGGAAAACCCAGGAACCATGATCGGTAGGGATGGCAATATGACGTTGAAATATCCTTCTTAACATAACGATTACAGCAGCGAGATGGCTTTTTGGATGCGCTCCATCGCGCCTTGAATATTTTCGAGTGAATTCGCAAAACACAAGCGCAGGAAGCCTTCCCCTCGCTTACCAAAACTGGTTCCCGGCAATACAGCGACGCCAGCCTGATCAAGCAAGTAATCTGCAATCCACTGAGAAGGTTTTCCAAGCGCGCTGACATTCGGAAACGCATAGAAGGCGCCTTGAGGCGTTTGGCAGGAAATCCCTGGGATGGAATTCAAACCAGCAATCATCAAATCCCGCCTGCGCTGATACTCCTTAACAGACTTTTTCACTTGTTCTTGATCACCTAACAAAGCTTCAATTCCTGCCCATTGGGTAAAGCTGGCGGTGCAGCCAATGGAATGCGTGAGCAGTAACTCAACGCGTTCAGCCAGTTTTTCGGGCATAATTCCAAAGCCAAGCCGCCATCCGGTCATGGCATAGGTCTTTGAAAAGCCGTCGCATATTATGGTTCTCCCAAGCATTCCAGGGATGGATGCAATACTGGGTATGGGAAGGTTGCTATAATTTAATCGTGAGTAGATTTCATCAGAGAGCACCCAAAAATCGAATTTCGTTGCCGCCTCTGCAATATGTTCGAGGGCGGCTTGAGGCATCACCCCGCCGGTAGGATTGCCGGGAGAATTCAAGATGACCAAACGAGTCCTGGAATTGACCTTCCTGTCAAACTCATCTAAATCGAATGAGAAACCTTCTTTCTCTGCCAGTCCCACTGGGATGGGAACCCCGCCTGCTACCCGAATCATGGCTTCATAAGTGGGAAAGCCCGGATCGGGATAAATGACCTCATCGCCTGGCTTCACCAATGCCAGAGTCGGAAAGAATAAGGCTGGTTTTGCACCCGGACCCACCACAACCTGGGATGTCGTGAAGGTTACATTTCTCTGCGCGCTGGCTTTTTCGGCGATGATCTCTCGTAATTTTGGAATCCCTGCCGATGGCGTATAACGGGTAAAGCCGTCTTGAATAGCACGTATTCCTGCTGCTTTGATATTTTCAAAGGTATCAAAATTTGGTTGCCCAATCTCAAGATGAATGATTTGCTTGCCTTGAGCTTCCAGCATCTGGGCGCGTGCTAACATGAAGTAAGCCCCTTCGGGTTCGAGCCTCGTTACACGTTCTGAGAATTCCATGGTTTTCGCTCCTGACATTATATGGCGCTGATTTTACCTGATAAATGTCATAATCGGTCGGGGATAAGCACGCCTGATAAGTCACCCTATTGTCTTTACAGGAGATATTCGTTACACTTGAAATAGAGAATCGTGAGATCGGGAGGTGCGATATGAACACCATACGCTGGATTGCTATAGTTTGCTGTTTAGCTATGGCGAGTTGCGTCAGAGCAACATTACCCGATTCAACCAATCAAACCAAAGAACCGGCTAATGGCTTTGTTACTGCGCTGCCTGAATTGCCAACGGTTGAGTTTGACCGTTTCCAGAAGCAACGTGAAAAGATGGTCAAGGATACGATCGTCGCACGAGGAGTCAAGGATCCGGACGTCATCAGGGTCATGCAAACAGTGCCCCGGCACGCTTTCGTCCTGGAAGATTACCTCGATCAGGCTTATGATGATCATCCTTTGCCCATCGGATATGGTCAAACCATATCGCAGCCATTTATTGTTGCCTGGATGACAGAGTTACTCGAACTGCGTGATGGGGAAAAGGTTCTCGAGATTGGCACTGGATCGGGATATCAGGCAGCGGTCCTGGCAGAATTGGGTTATGTAGAAGTATTTTCAATAGAAATTGTGCCTGAATTAGCCCAATCAGCTGCTGAGCGACTGGCAAGACTTGGTTACACTGAAGTAAAGGTCATGCAAGGCGATGGCTATTACGGCTGGGAAGAATATGCGCCTTTTGACGCTATCATTGTTACCGCTGCGCCTGACCATTTGCCTGCTCCACTGGTGGAACAACTGAAAGAGGGAGGCAGGATTGTGATACCCATTGGACCCCCGGGAGGATATCAAGATTTATGGAAATTTGTAAAGGTTGGGAGCGAGCTTAAAGCCTATAATTTAGGCGGCGTCGCCTTTGTACCCTTCACTGGAAGTGGCGTTCAATCTAAGCCATGATTGTTAGGTGCATCAACTCTGTTATGTCTGATCCTTGATGCTAGTTGACAAAGAGGATGAGATAATGATCGCCAGCCAGGCAGCCAGGTAGCAAGCTGAACCCGCCAAAAAGACACCACTAAACCCGAGGTCCAGCGCCAACACCGCTGCCAGGGTCGAGCTAACCACGGAAGAAGCGCCATTCACACCCCATGCGAATGGCGTGTAATGCAGGTATCCCCGACCTTGCCAGAATTGCAGACCTGATGGGAATGGGATGCCCATGAGGAAACCAAGCGGCGCTATGATGATGCCTGTCAAAACGAGGCGGACGAACAGGGAGAATCCCAATGTTAGTTGGAAGTAAATTGGTAAAACAGCGGTTATTGCGATGGATAAAATGATCAAGCCTGGTAAAGCAAGCCTTGCATTTCTTGGCGTGCTGAAACGACTTCCGATGCCGGAGAAGAATAGCAGGGAGAATAAAATGCTTGCCATGGCATAAGCTGGCTGTCCCAGATAGAGAGTAAACTGTTGAAGGAATGGTATTTCAATGAAAAGGTATGCAAATCCAATGAGAGCAAAATATGCATAGAAGGTTATGCCAGGCTTCTTGTTTTTACGAACCGAATCTTTTAAACGGCGCCTTTCGATCATTTTCAAAGGCAATAATACAAAAGTGCCAGATAGCAGAACTGTCAAAAATAGAATACCTAAAACGAAAAAGTAACCTGCGCCGCCAAAAGGTTGCCAGGATTTGCCAAGGTTGGATAATATCTGCCGCGTTTGAGCATATTCGAAATAGTGGTTGAAGAATGGCGCATTATCGGTAGCCGGTTGGATATTAAACAGATAATTTTTGTAAAAGTCTTTTCTGGATGGAGCAGCTATTAATGCCTTGAATTCTTTGTAATAAATCGACTGAGGGAGTACATTGTGAACATTGCTTTCATTTTCGGTCAGACCAGGAGCGAAAACAAAATCCAAAGAAAGCCTGGAGGCAAACTGTTTTGTTAACGTTAAATCAGCATCTTGAAAAGGAGCTTTCTTTACCAGGATGATCATCATGTTGTAACTGCGCAGTGCGATGATTTGGTGATTTGAATCGCCTCCCATTGATTCAACCGCACTTGCGGCTGTGGCGAAAGCTCTTAAGCATTCGCTGGGCGGATTTTGCAGCCAACGAGATAAGATAAAAATACCGTTTGGACTAAGGTGATTGTAAATATCAGTAAAAGCTTCCAGCGTGTAGCGATAATCTTCCGAAAGGCTGTAAGCGCCTGATGTTACGGGATGATATGAAGATGTGAGTGACAGGTGAATGATATCGAATTGAGAATTTGTCCTCTTCAAATAACTGCGGTCAGTTTCGATGATGGTTGTTACCTTGGGGTTGTCGTAGATATGACGCGCCGCGTCCACCATGAGTGGATTGACTTCTACTGCTGTGATATGTTGCGCTCCCTTGACCAAGGCGATGAGGATGTCCAAACCCCCTCTGGGCTCCAAGATTAAGGCTTTCGCGTTTGACGATAACTCATAAGCTAATGAAACTGGTAAATAGTTGATGAATGAGAGATTCGAATTCGGTAACACGATGGGACTCATATCATTGCCATCGATGAAAATGCCATATTGTGCTGGAAACTCTCCGGAATAGTTATAGCTCAATCCTGGAAGTGACCGAATTCCAGGGCTTTGGACGATGGTAACCCGGGAAAAAGCATTCCATCGATCGGAAATGATTTGAGCTCCGGGATACTGCAAAGCGTAAGATAAGGATTTATAGGGTGAAAGCCTTAGACGGAGTGCTGGCAGCAGGGGATAGCCAAGCACTTTTACGATAATTTGGAGAGTGATTAGAATGACGATGATGCCAGCAGAGCCTCTAAGGAACCAGACCGTTTTGTGATGTTTGATAGGGTACATGTTAGTCAATTTGCCTATCGGTAAAGCACTTAAGGCTGCCAGAGCAGAAATTGCACACGAGACCAAAACCGTTCCTTCCCCTCCCAAGACAGAAGGAATGGTCAAGGATAGGAGGCTGCCGATGGCAGAACCCAAGAAACTCACCCCATAGGTTGTTCCTGCGCCAGCAGGATATGCCATGAGTATTTTTCCCACGGCTAATCCGTTGAAGAGGAAAACACCACTGATTAAGAGCAGGTGAATGACCAGGCGAATAAATTCTCGAAAATCCCAGGCTGCTGTAAAAGAATCGAAAGGAAATTGGTTGACGACAAGATAGCTGACGATTGTGAAGATCGATTGAGCGAAATAGATGATAGAAAGGAATGTGTTCAAGGCTTTGTTGCCAGCCTGAGGATATACCGCCAGCAGAGTGCCGCTGGTCCCATAGCCTAACAGGGCTAGGCTGATAACCAAAAAGGCAAAATGGTAAAACTGAGTGACCGAAAATAAACGGGTGAAATTGATCTCAAATGCCATCATCCCAACGGATGATAAGAACACTCCTAACAACAAGGGGTTTGCTCTACCCTTAGAGAACGATTCGCTCATCGGAAAATCAGCCAAGAAGAAGACACAAGTTAAATTCTGATCCTGACCATCATTTTGACGTATAATCAAAGTGTACACCCATTCCAGGTGTTTCGGAAGAAAAGCTTCTTAAAAGGAGCTCTAGGGAAGACAAATAGCAGTATTCTGTCGACCTGTACAGTAAATATGGATGAGCATTTTTGGGGAGGGATCAAATTCTTAGGAGACATATCTAAGGAGAGTCATTTATGTCAAGAAAATATACTCTCAATTTAATAAAAGCAGCTTTCATCTTTGTGGTACTTGCGAGTTTATCCTGTAATTTATTGAATCGCATCCAGGAGCAAAAACCCACTCCTGAAATTACCCAGGAAACGAAACCAACCACACAAGAATCTCAGGCTTTAGAAACCCCGACAAGCATTGCTCCCGAGGTCACGAATACGCCTAAGCCTCAGCGGATTTTTGACCCAAACCTGATCTTTGCAGTTTTTAATGAGCCGGCTTCGAATATTCAAACCTCTGCATCTCAAGCAGCAGTTCCGCCAGCTTTGGAGGATGTTTTCAATCCATTCCTGCTGGCGCCTTCACAAAAGGAATTGCTTTCGAAGAATGGTTTCGTAGTCAGCCAGGGGACAGAAAAAGAATTTTTCATGCTCTACGAGAAGGCGCGTTATAGCAACATCCCCATTTTCGTGACCAGCGACTCTTTGCTGCACAGTTATCACCTGATGTTTGATAAGGTTTTACGAACGTCAGAGACGGAGCAATTTATCCCGAAGCTGCGAAGCCTGAATGCCAGCCTGCTGGGTCGGTCGCAGGAAATTTATCAGGAGCTGCAAGGTTCTTCGTGGGAGGATGCTGCCAGGCGGTTGGTCGCGTTCTTGGGCGTTGGAAGCACACTGCTGGACCGCAATGTTGAAGCGCCAGACTATGCCAAAGATCTGGTTCAAGCTGAATTAGGCTTAATCGACTCGGCAGCTGGAATTTTACCTTCTCCGTTGTTCCCTTATTACACCTTTGGCGAAGATTATACGCAATACATCCCTCGTGGACATTATACCAAGAGCGAGGAATTGAAAGCTTACTTCAAGAGCATGATGTGGTATGGCAGGATGACCTTTCGCCTCGAGACAAAAAACCTCGAGGCAGGCAGGGCTGAAACTCGGACGGCTCTTTTGCTGGTGTATGCCTTATATACCAGCCAGGTTGATGGAAATCCTGCCCTCAAGTCCTGGCTCGACCTGTATAATCCTACGGTGTTCTTCGTGGGACGTAGCGACGACTTGAATGTGCTGCAATATAAAGAGGTGATGGATCGCCTTTATGGGAAAGATGCTCCTTTGAGTGCAATTGCTGATGACGGTAAACTCGACTTGTTCATTCAGGAAGCCAATCAATTGCCTCCGCCATTGATTTTAGGGATGGTCATTTACGATACCGATAATGAGGAACAGGAAACAAAGGGATTGCGTTTAATGGGGCAGCGATTTGTTCCTGACGCGTATATCTTCCGTCAATTAATCTATCGTAATGTCGGTACGCAAACAAACCGGCGAGGACTGCCCAAAGGTCTGGACTTAATGGCAGCCATGGGGTCTGAACGCGCATATCAAATTTTGGATGAACTGGGTGAGACGCGCTACGAGAATTATCCGGCTCAGATGGAAAAAGTAAGGAGCTGGTTGTCAGGGCTTACGGTGAACGAGTGGACCGAAACTCTCTACAACTCTTGGATTTACTCTTTTTACCCCCTGATAGAAACGCCATCGATGGCGCATCCCTTTTTCATGCGATCAACCGCCTGGTTGGATAAGCAATTGAACACTTCCTTAGGAAGCTGGGCAGAATTGAAGCATGATACGATTTTATATGCAAAGCAAGTGTATGCAGAAATGGGCGGAGGACCGCCGCCGCCCGAGCCAGTGCCGCCCAGGGGGTATGTCGAGCCTGTCCCGGTGTTTTATGCCCGGTTAGCTGCCCTGACAGCGATGACTTACGATGGCTTAGACCGGCGCGGGTTGCTCAACGATATGGATCGCGATTCGCTCAAAAGATTGGAACAACTAGCCCTCGAACTCAAGACGATGGCAGAAAAGGAATTACGCGGCGAACCGCTCTCGGAGGAGGAGTACGAGCGCATCAGGTTCTATGGAGGGGAACTGGAGCATTTTGTCATGGCTTCGGCAGATACAGATGCTCAAGATCCATTCGCTCCGAAATATATGGATGAGGAGCCTAGAGCTGCTGTTGTCGCTGATGTTGCCACCGACCCAGACCCCGCAGATCAGCCTGGTCCGGTTGTCCTGGAAGTTGGCGTAGGGAACATCAACGATATCTACGTGATCGTACCAATTGCCAATGCGGATGGCACAATATTTTGGGAAATTGCGAAAGGCGGCGTCTTTTCCTATTATGAATTTCCCTGGCCGGCTGATGATCGTTTAACGGATGAGAAATGGCGAACAATGCTGGATGAAGGGAATGCTCCAGCGCTTCCCGTCTGGACGAAGTCATTTGTCGTTTCCGAAGGTGAGAATGAGGAACTTCGGAGGGCTATATTTGAATTCCAGCAATCAGTTACTGATTTATTCTGGTATTCATATCCAGATGTTGTCCAGTATCAACCCGCGTTGGAAGTATTCCTACCAGAATTAAATCAACAAATTCAAGCACAGCAATACCGTGCACATCAAATGGTGAATTTCAAGGTGCTTTCGTATGATCTGCAATCAGAAAGCCTGGCGGTTGTGGTGGTCAGCGAAACCTGGCAGGATAAACTCTACTCCGGGGATGTTTACTCCCACTATGAAGATATTCCTTTTATTGCGGAGCGCGGACCCTACACCATCACGGTGACCTATACGATCGAATATCAAGGGGATAGTATTAAGAGCTGGAAGGTAACTTCTTTGAGCTCGGATACACCAATCCCTGCTTGGAATTACCGTTGAAAAAGCTCGCAGCCTGGTTGTTGTTTGCAACATTACTCGCAGTCCCGCTTGGGGCTGCGAGTTGCTTACGATTGAAACTCGCAACAGATCAGACCAGGGATTTCAATCAGTATCCACTGATCAACCTTAGGGATGACCAACCGTACCAATCCGATGATGAGCTGGCGTCGGTTATTTTCGTAGGGGATATTTTTGCCGGTCGAGGGCGAGCCTTACAGACTGGAGAATTAATCAAGTCGCTTGCCTGGCTGCGCATGGCTGATTTGACAGTTGGAAACCTTGAAGGGGTGATCGTTCAACGGGGCGCTGTGCGATATGCTGCCAGGGTGGACAATCCCTTTCTTCTATTCGGATACCCTGATACCGTTGGATTTTTACGTGAAGTTGGATTTGACGTACTGGGATTGGCGAACAATCATGTGCTCGATCTCGGGAATTGCGGTTTATCAGATACGATTGTTTCGCTGCGAAACTACGGGTTGGATTATGGAGGCGTAGGTTGGGACAGCCAATCTTTATTCGAACCTGTCATCAGGCAGGTGCTGAATTCCCGTGTTGGAATTTTATTCCTGAGCGCGGTTCCACTCAACCCGCCACCTTCGGGAGCGTACTATGTAAATTCATCATGTCCTGAGTGGTTTGCCCAGGATTGGAGTCTTCATGATCAATGGGTGTCCGAAATCGAAAGAATTCGTCATACCGTGGACATATTGATTGTCAGCATCCATTGGGGGTATGAATACGAAACAAGGCAAAGTAATTTACAGAGACAGATCGGTCAGCAGCTTGTAGATGCGGGGGCTGATTTGGTGATTGGTCATCACCCTCATGTGATTCAGGGAATAGAGGCGTTTAAGGGCAGCGAGGAAGGTCAATCGGTAGTATTTTATAGCTTGGGCAATTTTTTAACCGATCAGCAATTTGAGGGGACCGACCTGGGGCTTGCAGTTCGAATTTTGATCGATAGAAAGACTATTAGGGCAGTCCAGATACTTCCTATCCGAGCCGGTCCAACGCCTGAGTTGTTGGAGTATGAGCAGGTGCAGGGGCGATTATCCGGGCAGGTGAACACTGGCGGTGAGATTGCGTTCCAGTGCACTGGAGACGAGTGTTTCGAAACAGAGCCTCTCTTTTCAGGCGGCGAAGGTTTGTTCTGGTTTGGTGAAGCGGATTTGACAGGGGATCAGCTTTTAGAAGTGATAAAAATGGAAGGTAATCACCTCAATATTTATCAAACGGACAAGCTGGTCTGGAGCAGCCCTGAAGAATGGCAGATCACGGATGTTGCGATCGGAGACCCGAATCAGGATGGCAGAAACGAAGTCATGGTTTCATTTTGGAAACCCGATTCAGACGGTATTTTGCGCAGTCACCCCTTTGTGATTGGGTATCGCGAGGGAATGTATCGCACCTTGTGGGGTGGCTCAGCGGTCCATCACCCAATCCTTGAAATTGAATTAGCGGACATCGATGGCGATTACCAACAGGAACTTATTGTCTTGGAGCAGATGAGTGCCAGTGACAGGCAGGCAGTATCCGTTTGGCGTTGGAATGGGTGGGGTTTCAGCCTGGTTTGGCGCAGTGGAACTGGTTACTATGAAAACTTGCGGGTGATACAATCATCTGCAAACTCTCATTCAATTCTGGTCGTAACGAAGAAAATTATTCCGTGAAAACTTGACAGGCTGGGGGAGACTCAATACAATCATGCCAGATTCTGAGGTGTTGCAAATGGATTTAACTGTACTGACTTGTATGTGTTTACGGCGGGGTCTGTCAACTCCGCCTGGTTAAGTTAGAAATTTTTCCACCTGATCAGACGGTAGACAGTTCCCCGCAAACCAGGTTCAAGGCAGGAAAGGATGTCTGCCGTTTTTGGTTTAATTTATTCTCTTTTTCAGGAGTGAAAAGATGTGGCGCACGCTCTTACAAGATATTGAATCGGTTATGCAACGGGATCCAGCCGCCCGCAGCAAATTAGAGGTTTTGCTCTGTTATCCTGGGCTACATGCGGTTTGGGGTCATCGCATTGCTCATTGGCTGTGGGTGCATCATTTGAAATTGCTGGCGCGGTTGTTCTCGCAATTCATTCGCAGCCTGACGGGCATCGAAATTCACCCAGGCGCTAAGATTGGCTGCGGCTTATTCATCGATCATGGAATGGGCGTTGTCATTGGGGAAACGGCTGAAGTGGGAAGTTGTGTAACACTATATCATGGCGTCACCCTGGGTGGGACCAGCTTGAAGAAGGAAAAACGACATCCGACCCTGGAAGATAATGTGGTCGTGGGGGCAGGTGCCAAGATTTTGGGAGCAATAACCGTGGGTGAGAACAGCCGCATCGGGGCAAATGCAGTAGTCGTAAAGCCAGTTCCACCAAATTCTGTGGTCGTTGGCGTGCCTGGGCAGGTGGTGGTCAGAAGCCAGCCGCGACCGCGTACCGCGTTACCTGATCTCGACCATGACCGTCTGCCAGATACGATTGGTGAAACGCTTTCTATTTTGATTGAACATGTACAAAAGCTAGAGCAGAGAATCGATGTCCATGCAGAGCATGCCATGCATATTCCAGAGCATGGGGTTTGGCATGGCGAGGATTTTTCTATCTAAGCATTCCCTAATCTAAATCACTTTGATTTATAATTGTTGCGGTAGGTCAGGGGTGATCATTAAAAATCTATATCAAGAGAAAAGGAGGCGAAAATGAAAAAGTACTTTACTGAACCAGTTACGCTGGGGGTGATCGTTGGAAACAGGGGATTCTTTCCAGCTCATCTATGTGAAAGCGGACGAAGAATCATTTTGGATCTTCTGGCATCTGAAGGGATCAGGGCGGTTGCTTTGACGCCTGAAGATACCAAGTTTGGCAGCATTGTCACGCTGAGCGATTCGCAAAAATGTGCGGACCTGTTTCGAAAACATCGTGACGAGATTGACGGTGTTCTGGTCACCTTGCCCAATTTCGGTGAAGAACGCGCTATTGCTGATGCTCTTCGCTGGGCTGATTTGGATGTGCCTGTACTGGTTCATGCCTTTCCCGATGATGTAACCAAAATGACCATTTTGGATCGGCGCGACTCGTTCTGTGGCAAGATGTCAGCCTGTAATAATCTGAGGCAGTATGGCATAAAGTATTCATTAACGTCTCTCCATACAGTAGATCCGCTGAGCGAGAGTTTCAAGCAAGATTTACGCTGGTTTGTTTCTGTCTGCAAGATCATTGGGGGTTTGAAAAATGCGCGCATGGGCGTTATTGGAGCCAGACCGGCGGCTTTCAATACGGTGCGATTCAGCGAGAAGCTTTTGGAGCGCTCAGGCATTACGGTGGAGACCTTAGATTTGTCGGAAGTTCTGGGGCGGATAGAGCGCCTATCTGACGATCACCCGAAGGTTAAAGAAAAGCTGGAGAAAATCCAGGCGTATGTTCCGACCAAAGGCGTCCCATCCGGCTCGCTGATGAAGATGGCGAAATTTGGGGCGGTAGTTGATTCCTGGATGGAGGCACAAAATTTGGTGACAACCGCAGTTCAATGCTGGACTGCGATGGAAGAATTTTATGGGGTTGTGCCGTGCACCTTGATGAGCATGATGAGTAACGAATTACTGCCTTCTGCCTGTGAAACGGATATTGCCGGCGTGGTTGGTATGTACGCGATGGCGCTCGCCTCAGGCAAGCCCAGCGCAATTGTTGATTGGAATAATAATTACGGCGATGACCCCAATAAAGGCGTCATCTTCCATTGTTCCAATCTGCCTAAGGATATTTTTGTCGATGAGACCATAGCAGAAAAAGATATTCCTGTCATGGATTATCAGGAAATTATCGCTGGGACTGTTGGTAAGGAAAACACCTTTGGCACTGTTGTCGGGCGGGTGCGGTCAGCGCCTTTCACCTATACGCGCGTCTCGACCGATGATTTTAGCGGCAAAATCACTGCTTATGTAGGCGAGGGCAGGTTAACCGATGATCCCCTTAACACCTTTGGAGGGTATGGGGTGGTTGAGGTGCCAAATTTGCAGAAACTGCTCAGGCATATCTGTGAAAATGGTTTCGAGCACCATGTGGCGGTGAACCTGTCCCTGGTTGCGCCAGCGATTTATGAAGCATTCACCAAATACCTGGGCTGGGAAACTTACTATCATCAAGGATAACCGCATGAAAATCTTACAAACGGTCACCGGCAACGTGCCAGCTACCGAGCTGGGAATGATTCTGCCACACGAGCATTTGTTCACTGACTTAAGGGGTCCTGAAGTTCTTGGTTATGCCGTTGGAGACCCAGAAAAAGTCGCCGAGGTGATGAAGCCATTCCTGGAGGATGCCTATCAACATGGCATCACAGCGCTGGTTGAATGCTCGACTGTGGGTGTGGGTCGAAATATCCCTGTACTGCAACGAATAAGTGAAACTACAGCGATTAAAATCGTCGCTCCCACAGGGGTGTATCGCGACGCCTACATTCCGGCTTCTCTGCGTACGATAACAGCCGAAGAGCTGGCAGAGCGATGGATAGGGGATTTGACCCAAGGAATTCGCGAAAAACCGACAGATGATCCATTTCCGGTAAAAGCTGGCTTTATCAAGATTGCGATGAGTGATGATGCCATCACTACCCTGGAAGCGCGAAATCTTAAGGCTGCCGCCATTGCAAGTCGTGTCACAGGATCGGCTGTCGCCAGTCATACGATTCATGGGTGGATTGCAATGCGCGAGATGGATCTTCTCGAAGCTGAAGGAATGGACCTGAACCGCTTTGTTTGGGTGCATGCCAATGCAGAACCAGCTCAAAAGTTCCATCTCGAAGCAGCCAGGCGCGGCGCGTATGTCGAATTTGATGCCATTGGTTCATCTGAACAAGCAGACCTTGAACAATTGCAATATGTCCTGACGATGGTGCAAGCGGGTTATGAGAGCCAGGTATTGCTGTCGCATGATGCTGGTTGGTACAACCCAGGTCACCCGCAGGGAAAACCCTCTGATGAGGGCATTCGGGGCTATACAGCGCTGGTCATACGCTTTTTACCGATGCTTAAAGAGCATGGTGTGTCAGATGAGTTGATCAAGTTAATGACCCAGATCAATCCTGCTCGGGCTTTTAGGATAGCAGAAAAATAACCGTTGACCATGACAACCGATTCTGGAAAAAAATTACATCTTGGGGTTGCCTATTACCCTGAGCATTGGTCGGAAGAGCGTTGGCTAGAAGACATCCGATTGATGAAAGAGGCTGGTATTTCAGTCGTCCGGATGGGAGAATTTGCCTGGTCGACCTTTGAGCCTGGTCCGCCTGAGGCTGGATTGGGCGAAGACGAAGGGTTCAATTTTGATTGGCTTGATTGGGCGATTGCACTATTAGCTGAATCGGGCATTCAAACCGTCCTCGGTACGCCAACAGCTTCTCCTCCTGCCTGGTTGACATCTCGATACCCTGAAATCCTGGCAGTGGATGAATATGGCAGGCGCGCCCAACACGGCAATCGTTGTCATTATTGTGTGAACTCGAGCCAGTATCACCAGGCTGTCCAGAGAATTGTCACTGCCATGGCAAGGCATTTTGGAATGAGCGAGAGCGTGATTGGCTGGCAGGTAGATAATGAATTTAGCCAGGTGTGTTATTGTCAGAACTGCCAGCGTAAATTCCAAGACTTCTTGAAGCAGAAATTTGGTTCCCTGGATGAGCTGAATAAAAGGTGGTCTACCGTTTATTGGAGCCAAACTTATACGGATTGGAGTCAAATTCCACTTCCTATTGGCTCTCATAATCCAGGTTTGATGCTGGAACATAAGCGTTTCATTACCCAGAGTTACAAAACATTCCAAAAGCTGCAAATCGATTGTTTACGCCAATTTCTTCCTGATCATGTGTGGGTTACCCACAATTACATGGGTTGGTTCGATGGCTTTGACCATTACCAACTGGCGGAAGATTTGGGTATTGCCTCATGGGACTGGTATGTTGGCATGGGGCACCCGGATTACCTTTCGAGCGGAGCGATGCATGATCTGGTCAGGGGGTTCAAACGGAAGAATTTCTGGGTGATGGAAACGCAACCAGGACATGTCAATTGGGCGCCGGTAAACAATTCGCTCAATAAAGGGGAAACCCGAACGATGGCATGGCATGCCGTGGCGCATGGCGCTGAGGCGATACTCTACTGGCAATGGCGCTCTGCCCCTGGAGGACAGGAGCAATTCCATGGCACTGTGTTGGATGCCTCTGGTCAGCCGCGACCGATATATGAGGAAATAAAACAGATAGGAAAGGAATTCGCCAAAGCCGGGTTCATTGCCGAATCGCAAGTTCCTACCAGGGCTGCCATTCTGTTTGATTATGAAAGCCTTTGGTCGCTGAAATGGCAGCCTCAGCATGAAGATTTCGACTATATTGCTCATCTCCTGCATTACTATCGTCCATTTGCCAAGCGCAATATCCCTGTGGACGTCATCTCAGCCGATTCGTCATTAGCGGGATATTCGCTCGTCGTTGCTCCAGCCCTGGCGATTCTCAACGAGAAACGCGTCGAGAGCCTTAGCGCATTCGTCAAAAAGGGTGGGAAATTAGTCATCACCATGCGTTCCGGAATTAAGGATGAATATAATGCTTTATTGCCCATGAGAGCACCCGGACCGCTGGCAAGTTTGGCGGGTGTAGAAGTCGAGGAAGCCTATGTCTTACAGGACCCTGTGCCGGTGGCGGGGAATTTATTCAAGGGACAGGCAAGGATCTGGGCTGAACGGCTGAAGCGTACGGGTAACTTCACCACAGAAGTGGCGAGATATGGACCTTGTAACGGCTGGCTGGATAACGAAATTGCGGTTAGCGTCAATGTGGTTGGCGGTGGATTGGTGTATTATGTAGGCGCTTACTTGGATGATGCATCGCAGGATCTTCTGATGGATCGTGTGATTTTGATGGGATTGGTGCGCCCTGTGTTGCCATCCCCGCCTGGAGTAGAAGTTGCCAAACGCGTCACCGAAGACAAGAAAGATATCTATATCTTGATCAATCATGAGAATGCAGAGAAGAAAGTTGCTTTTCTCTGGCCTGCGCTTGATCATATCACCGGCTTGGCGGGTTCAGGTGAATTCCGCATGAAACCATATAGCGTCGCAGTGATGACTTTACTCGACGCCAAAAAGTAAGATGTAAAACCTTGACTCCGTTGGAGATTTGAACATGAAAGAACATCTAGAAAAAATAAAGTTGATTCGGTCCTTCATGCAGCGCCACAACCTGGAGGCGTTGCTGCTTCAGCGTGCGGGCAGCTTTGCCTGGGCGACATGCGGTTCGTCCTCCTATATCAATACCGCCTCATCCGATGGGCTTGCATCTCTGCTTGTGACAAATGAAGCGAATTATCTGATCACCACCAATATCGAAGCGCCCCGTTTTGAGAAAGAAGAGCGCCTGGCTGAGCAAGGTTGGAATATTCAAGCGTTCCCCTGGCACGAGAATGTTGACCTCATCGGCAAGCTGACCAGGGGCATGCGGATTGGGGCAGACGGCTACTACCCAGGAGCTATAGATGTATCTGGAGACCTGGCGCGCTTCCGTTCAGTGCTTACACCGGAGGAACAAGAGCGATTTCGCGAGCTCAGCCGCCTAAGCGCCGAAGCCATGGATAAAACGATGCGCTCAATCAAGCCGGGTTTCACTGAGCACCAAATTGCTGGATTGCTCGCCGGGGCAACGGAAAAGCGGGGCGTACAGGCAATTGTCAATCTGATTGCTACGGATGAGCGCATCTATCATTTCAGACATCCTTTGCCGACGGCGAAGAAACTCGATCAATATGCCATGGTGGTCTTGTGTGGGCGTAAATGGGGTCTGGTTTGCTCATTGACGCGTTTGGTGCATTTTGGGGCAATGCCTGCTGAACTAATCCGGAAGATGGAAGCCGTTGCCAGGATTGACGCACAATTCATCCTCTCAACTCGCCCGGGTATGGAATTGGGAAAAGTCTTTAATAAAGCAATCGATGTCTATACTGAAACCGGATTTCCGGATGAATGGAGATTACATCACCAGGGTGGTCCTGCCGGCTTTGAGCCGCGCGAGTTCATCGCTACGCCGGCATCTCCGGATATTGTTTCGGCAGGGCAGGTATATGCCTGGAACCCATCGATCACCGGCATAAAGTCGGAAGATACCATTTTAGTAGGGAAAGAAGAAAACGAGGTGTTGACCCACATCAAGGGCTGGCCTGAATTGCGTATAGATATAAATGGCAAGGAATTTTCGCGACCGGGAGTGTTGGTGATCTCATGAAAGTATTACGGTTACATGGAATTCAAGACTTGAGAATTCATGATGAACCAGTGCCCCAGGTCAGCTTGGGAGAGACGCTGCTGCGGGTTACAGCAGTGGGGGTGTGTGGTTCTGATTTGCATTGGTTTTCTGAAGAAGGCATTGGTGATGCTCGTCTGGTGAAACCTTTGGTGTTAGGACACGAGTTTGCCGGCGTCGTTGCAGAGGGCGAGTTGAAGGGGATGCGAGTTGCGGTTGACCCTGCAATCCCTTGTGGAGCCTGCGAATTCTGCAGTCAAGGGAATCCCAACCTGTGTTTGGGCGTCAAATTCGCTGGTCATGGCAGCCAGGATGGCGCATTGCGGGAGTATATGAGTTGGCACAGCGGCTGCTTATATCCCATTCCGGAGTCCATCAGTGATGAAGACGGCGCCATGTTGGAACCTTTAGGGGTGGCTATCCATACAATTGATTTAGGTCATTTACGCACAGGCATGACCGTGGGTATTTTTGGCTGTGGTCCTATCGGGTTGTTGGCGATTCAATTGGCTCGTATTTCTGGCGCTGCTCAGATTATCGCCACAGATAAGATGGCGCACCGCCTGGAGATGGCGCAAAAATTCGGCGCCAATCAGGTCTATCAGGCGCAAGAAGGCAGTAAAGAAACCACTGAAATCCTCAAAGCAACTGGCGGTAGAGGCGTAGATGTTGCCTTCGAGATTGCAGGCGAGAATGAGGCGGTCGAAACTGCAATTGCAACCGCTATACCGGGGGGTACGGTGGTTTTGGCTGGAATACCAGCAGAAGACCATACCTGGTTTACTGCCTCTACTGCCAGGAGAAAGGGATTGACCATCCGGATGGTTCGCAGGATGAAGCATACCTATCCGAGAGCGATTCGCCTCGTGGAAAAAGGTCTGGTGGATGTTCGGTCTATTGTAACGCATTGCTTTCCACTCGAGCAAAGTACCACAGCGTTTCGGCTGGCTAATGAGCGCCAGGGAATCAAAATTGTCATTAAGCCTTAGCATTCTGGCTTGATAGGGAGAGATCATATCAGTAAGCGAAAATATGCCCTTGGTGTTGACTTTGGCACCGAGTCTGGCAGGGCTGTCCTGGTGGAGGTCGAAACTGGCGCGGAAGTGGCTTCCGCCGTTTACGTTTACCAAAACCGAGTCATTGACGAATACCTTCCTGTTGACGGCGCTCCGGTTCAGCTTGAGCCAGAGTGGGCATTGCAAGACCCCGATGATTACATTCGAACAATCCAGACGACAATCCCTGAGTTGCTGAGGGAAAGCGGCATCGAACCCGCCAGCGTTATTGGCATTGGCATTGATGTTACAGCATCCACAATGATGCCGGTTACGAAAGACGGCGCCCCGCTCTGCAAGCTGTCTGAATTCAGGCGCAACCCTCATTCCTGGGTCAAGCTGTGGAAACACCATGCTGCTCAGCCTGAAGCCGATCAGATCAATGAGACCGCCCGCAAGTTGGGCGAAAGCTGGCTGGATCATTATGGCGGCAAGACCTCCTCGGAGTGGTTTTTTGCAAAAACACTCCAAATTTTGCATGAAGCGCCTGAAATTTACCAGGCGGCAGACCGGCTGATTGAAGCTGCTGATTGGATTGTCTGGCAGTTAACCGGCATCGAAACTCGTAATGCGTGTACGGCAGGTTATAAAGCGTTGTGGTCGAAACGGGATGGTTTACCTTCTCGGCAATTCTTTGCTGCCTTGGACCCGCGCCTGGAAAATGTGGTCGATGAGAAGTTGAGCCGTCATATTCATCCAGCGGGCGAGCGGGCTGGCACTCTGACGCTTCAGGCTGCTGAATGGTCAGGGTTGCAGCCAGGCACCCCAGTCGCCGTTGCCAACGTGGATGCGCATGTTGCCGTCCCTGCAGCCACCGTCACTGAAGCGGGGCGAATGGTGATGATCATGGGCACCAGCATTTGCCACATGGTTTTGTCCAAATTTGAACATGAAGTCCCGGGGATATGTGGCTGTGTTGAAGATGGGATTGTCCCTGGGTATTTTGGATATGAAGCCGGTCAGTCCTGCGTGGGAGATCATTTTGCCTGGTTCATCCAGAACTGCACGCCCATCGTGTATGATGAAGAGGCTCATAGACAAGGAATAGATCTATTTTCATTGCTCGAAGAAAAGGCGGCAAGACTAAAGCCCGGTGAGACTGGCTTGTTAGCTCTTGATTGGTGGAATGGAAACCGGAGCATCCTGGTGGATGCTGACCTGAGCGGAATGCTATTGGGCGCCACGCTGGCGACAAAGGCAGAGGATATTTACCGCGCTTTGATTGAGGCGACGGCGTTTGGTACACGCGTGATTATCGATACATTCGTGAGTCATGGCGTTCAGGTGGATGAATTGGTTGCCTGCGGTGGTTTGCCAGAGAAAAATAAGCTGCTGATGCAGATATTCACCGATGTGACGCACAGGGAAATAAAGATGAGCGCCTCTCAGCAAACTTCTGCCTTGGGCTCTGCAATGTTTGGTGCAGTTGCGGCGGGAAAGGAAGCAGGAGGTTATGCCTCCATTTTCGAGGCAGCGAAGTACATGGCGCGCCTGAAGGATGATGTGTATAAACCAAATCCGCAAAATTCACAACTTTACGATCGCTTATTTCGAGAATACCTTCGGCTGCATGACTATTTTGGAGGCGGAGGGAACGATGTGATGAAAAATCTAAGAAAAATTCGTGACGAAGTGAGAGGTGTAGCATGATTTCTTCGATGGGAAAAACGACATTTACCCTTCATCGTGCTTTAAAAGTGGGCGAGGTTGATCCACGCTTGTTTGGTTCATTCATCGAGCACCTGGGGCGAGCTGTCTATGGTGGGATATATGAGCCTGGACATCCATCATCGGATGAAAATGGTCTCCGGCGCGATGTCATCGACTTGGTCAGGGAGTTGGGGGTGTCAATCGTCCGATATCCAGGAGGAAATTTCGTTTCTGGCTATCGCTGGCAGGATGGGATTGGACCCAAGGAAAAACGACCACGACGACTGGAACTCGCCTGGCGCGTCATCGAGACAAACCAGTTTGGAATCGATGATTTTCTCAAGTGGTGCTCTGCCGCTCAAGTACAACCTTTGATGACGATCAACTTAGGGACAGCAGGCATCGAGGAAGCTGCGCAGATTGTGGAATATTGCAATCATCCTCAAGGCACGTATTGGAGCGACTTGAGAAGATCAAATGGCGCTATCCAGCCGTATCAGATCAAACATTGGTGCCTGGGCAATGAGATGGATGGGCATTGGCAGATTGGGCATAAAACAGCCGAGGAATATGGACGCCTCGCAACCGAAGCTGCTAAGGTCATGAGATGGATTGATCCAGCGATTGAGCTGGTGGTTTGTGGAAGTTCTGGGCAGGGGATGCCCACTTTCCCTGCATGGGAAGCCACGGTCCTCGAGCACACCTATGAGCATGTTGATTACATTTCATTGCACACTTACTATTCTAACCGAGATGATAATACGAAGAATTTCCTGGCGAAGTCCCTGGATATGGACCAATTCATCCGCAGCGTCATTGCTACCTGCGATTTTGTCAAGGCAAAAAAGCGTAGTAAAAAAGTGATCAATTTAGCTTTTGACGAATGGAATGTCTGGTTTCACTCATCGGAGGCTGATAAGAAGATTCCACCCTGGCAGATAGCTCCGCCTCAACTGGAAGATATTTATACTTTTGAAGACGCGTTAGTTGTTGGCTGCATGTTGATTACTTTGCTGAAGCATGCCGACCGGGTAAAGATCGGCTGCCTGGCTCAATTGGTCAATGTCATTGCGCCGATTATGACTGCACCGGGTGGTCCTGCCTGGAAGCAGACGATTTATTATCCATTTCAGCATACATCAAAATATGGCAAGGGTATCTCACTTAATCTGGATGTCAGGTCGCCTTCTTATGAAGATAAAGAATTTGGCGAGGTGCCCTATATCGAGGCAGCAGCCACGTGGGATGAAAACTTGCGTGAAATTGCGATCTTTGCTGTCAACAGGGATTTAAAACATGAACAAAACGTGGAAGGCGATATTCGTGACTTTGCCAGTCTCAGGATAAGGGAGCACATTACTTTTACGCATCCCGACCTCAAGGTGTGTAACACTGCTTCTCAACCTGATGCGGTAAAACCACGGGCGATCAATGGCGCTCATATTGAGGCGGGTAAGTTGACTGTTAAACTTCCACCAGCTTCCTGGAATGTCATACGCTTGACTTATGAGGATAAATAAATGCTAGAAAAATTGAAACACGAAATCTACCAACTTCATCTCGAGTTGCCTCGGAACAACCTGGTGGTTTGGACGTCGGGAAACATTAGCGGGCGGGACCCTGAAACCGGTCTGGTGGTTATCAAGCCAAGCGGCGTGATGTATGAAGATTTAACCCCTGAGAAAATGGTCGTTCTAGATTTGGATGGCAAGGTTGTTGAAGGTAACCTCAAACCATCCTCGGATACTGCAACCCACCTGTATATATACCGGCATCGCAGCGATGTGGGCGGCATTGTTCATACCCATTCGACTTTTGCCACCGCGTTTGCTGCGGTGGGAAAGCCCATTCCCCCATACTTGACCGCCATCTGTGATGAATTTGGCGGACCTATTCCTGTAGGCGGATTTGCGCTGATTGGAGGAGAACAAATAGGTCAGGAAGTGGTTCGATCGATAGGCAACAGCAAAGCAATTCTCATGCAAAACCATGGCGTTTTCACCATTGGTAAGAACGCCCGGTCAGCCCTGAAATCAGCCGTATATGTGGAAGATGCTGCCCGCACTCTGTTCTACGCAATGCAGTTGGGAGAAGTCATCGAAATTCCACCAGATCAGGTGGCAAAACTTCATCAACGGTATTCACAAGAGTACGGGCAATAGGCTCCGGTATTTCGTTTTTTACAAACAAAGCCGAATTTACCAGTAATGGTGAACCAGCGGCTTTATGCGTTTTTCATAAATTTCACGAACCTTTTCCATCGTTTCGTGTGATAGAGGCGGTAAATCGGCTGCCAGGCAATTCTCTTCGACCTGGCTGGGGCGCTTGGCTCCTGGGATGGCGCAGGTAACCGCGTCGAACATCAAAATCCAGCGCATTGCAAACTGCGCCATGCTGATGCCTTCTGGAACCAATTTGCGCAATTCTTCCACTGCCTCTAATCCAATCTCGAAGTCAACGCCGGAGAAAGTTTCTCCGCGGTCAAACGCTTCGCCGTGGCGGTTGAAGGCGCGATGATCATCAGAGCTGAAAGTAGTGTTGCGACTCATCTTGCCAGTGAGCATGCCGGATGAAAGCGGAAGGCGGGCGAGAATGCCCACTTTTTTCCGTTTTGCCTCGGCAAAGAATAAATCAGAAGGGCGCTGGCGGAAGATATTAAAGATGATTTGTACAGATTGAACACCTGGATATTCGATGGCTTTGAGCGCTTCTTCGACTTTTTCGACGGATACGCCGTAATATTTGATCTTTCCAGCTTTTACCAATCCATCCAAGGCATCGAAGACATCTGGCATGTAATAGACATCGGTAGGAGGACAATGGAGTTGAACTAAATCCAGCGCTTCTACATCCAGATTCTTTAAACTGCGCTCGATGAACTGGGTCAGGTTTTGCTGGTTATAACCGCTGGCTACATGAGGATTGAGACGCCGTCCGGCTTTGGTTGCTATGATGATCTCTTCCTTGCGATCTTTCTTGAGTTTGGCTAACAGTCTTTCACTGTGACCATCGCCATAGACATCTGCTGTGTCGAAGAAATTGACCCCAAAGTCAACCGCTTTGTGCAGGGCAGCCAGGGATTCGTTGTCTTCGACAGGTCCCCAGGTTCCACCGATTGCCCAGGCTCCAAAGCTGATTGTAGATACTTTCCAGCCAGTTCTGCCTAATTCACGGTATTGCATAATTTTCTCTCCTTTACTTTGGTGTTTGGATAGGAAAAAGCCAAAATGAACAAGAACCGATGATACAAGCCAATCCGCATCCTGCCAGCGTTATAGCTAACCCAAAATGATTGGCGATGAAAACTCCTATGAATGGACAGACAAATGCCCCAATATTCGCCAATGTGATATAAGCCGCGGTGTAACCAGGTCGATTGTGCTCTGGCGTTACTTTCAACAAGGTGTTGAAGTGGCTCAAATTAACTCCGGGAATAATCAAGCCATTGATTGCGGTGAGTAATAAAATGGGGGTCAATGACCGCAAGGAGGGGATAAACCATATCAGTCCTACCAATAACGGGTAAAATCCAACCCACATGATCGTTCGTTTGAGGGTGCTCGTCTCACCCCACCGTACTAGCAACTTTCTCCAAAGGATAAACCCCAGGATCGTGGCGGCGGTAGCTATTGTACTATAAAGCCCAATCCAGGCTTCGCTGGCATTCAGATTTCTGACAAAGTGCAGTATATAAAGCGGGGCTGCCGCCCATACGCCCAGACCGTGAAGTAACGTGTTCAAAGTAATCCTGATGAAACCCGGATAACGCAGGGATAATTCTGAGATGCTTTCCTTGAGTTTGGTTTTGTGTATCGAATTGTCAGATGATACTAGAGTCGCCGGGAGCGTGTTCGGCGGTTCTTCGACTTTTATCAAATAATAAACGCTGAGCAGTGAACAAAGGAACCCAAATATGTATAGAAGTTGATAGTTAATCGGGAAGGAGACGCGCTCCAGCCATAAGCCAAATAAAAAACCACAAACCGAGAGTGATAAATTGTAGATGATATTGCGGGCAGAGAAAACGCTGGCTCGATTCCTTTCCGATATGACATCGGATAACAAAGGGATGAAACCAACGTTGAAGAAATGAGCCAGGCTGCTAAATAAAACAATCGTTATAATGACTGTCAAACCAACGATATCGGCAGGAAGCTTAAGCAGTGGGATTAACGCGACGATCAAGAAGGACGCCCGGTACAGGGTAAGGCTGATTAAGAGCCATGATTTTCGGTTCTTTCTTTTGTTCAGAAAATTACCCGAGGGGATTGATACGATGACCGCCATCAAAGCAGGTATCGAAGAAAGCAAGCTGACTTGAGTATTCGATGCGCCTAATCGGAGGGCAAAGGCGGCATTGAAAGTGGCTGCGCTAGCCAACATGGACGCCCAGAAAATTTCTACGACTAAATACCAGGCGTTGCGCTCTTCTGGTATTTCAGGGTTTAGATGGAATAACCGGTGCATGACGGCTGCTGGATTATACTCAGTTTGGTGAAACAGCAACGTAGGATGCCATCATTGTTCCTTCTTCGACCACCAATCCAACGCCACCAGACAAGATCGGGTCATCTGTATCACGGATTTCGAAAGATAAAACGCCATTGATCCATCCCTGTAAGAAATTATCCTCAGCCTTCAGCTTTAATTCACTCGGTTCCAGTTCCTTCCAGGGAAAATCTGTCTCAGACAAGACCTTGATCACATTTTTATATTTAATCAAACGGGCTTTGTTATCCCTGCAAATTAGCAGGGCGTAATATCGGCGCATCCCTTGAACACGGATGGCGAGACCTCCTGACTTCATCAGTGTTGAGGTCATTTGAGTGCTTGCCGTATAATCACACCACTCCCGGGTGCCAATCGAAATTAAACCCATGTCATTATTTTGGATAATCCGGAAAGGTTCAGGACTCCAGGTATCCCAAATATCGACGCCGTTGATCCAGGCTCGGCGCCAGAGTTGTGGACCTGGCGCTGGAAGCAATGACCCTGGTGGGCGGGTAAACAACGCTTTGGGTTCGCCGTTCCATCCCAGGTAGTCCAGGTAAATTGTTCCTGCATTCGGCATCTGGAATCCTATTTCTGCGATGGGCAATCCGTTCGTATCAGGTATTGTCCAAAACACCTCACAATACTTGCCAGCCGGAAGCTCAAATTCTGGACCTTGGATGATTTCATATTGGTCATTTTCATCATAAACCCCTATGAAAAAATTAGCCCGAAGCTTCTTTCTGGCTGTCAATCCTGCTGAAACTTTTTGACCCGAGTAAAGCGTCGGCGAAGCCATCAAATGATACCCTGTCATATTAATGGCATCAGGGGGGATGAAGGTTGGAGTACCAAAACTGGCAATGCCGTGAGATCTGAGCGCCAGGCTGTAATGCCCAGATTGGCTATGACCGGTTACATTCGAAACCTCGCCATTCTTGGCGGTGAATCCCTGAGTGCTGCCCGGAAGGTCAAAATGAAAGCGGACGCCTCCTTTTGGGCTTAGAGCAGGCAACTTGGCAAGGTGTCGACGCATATTCACGAGACGGTAGGTTTCGGTTACAGCGTCTGTAATGACGCTGCCGCCATCGGCAGAGGCAACGTACAAACGATCGGAAATGGGTTTCCGCCAGTCAACTCCCGATTCGAATGCTTTCAGCCCATTTCGAATTCCCAAAATGCAGCCGAGGTTGCCGGAATTGCAATCCGTATCCCAACCGCTGGTGTTGACGATCATCAAAGACTTTTGAAAATTACCTTCACCATACAGGAGACCCAAGATGATTAAAGCGTGGTTTGGGATGATGTGACAGTTGCCTGGAAACTTATCGTAACCATAATGTTCTTCGATAAGCTGCCGAACTTCACGCCAATCTGAATATTTTGAGTTCCAGACGCGCAGGCGGTGAATCATTTTGGATAGGATCGAATTCTTTGGTATTACTGCTAACCCGGCATCGACTAATCGGTTGATATCTCTTTCTACGAAGGCTTGTGCTTCGATTGCTGCAATAACCTGGGCGCCGTAGATTGCCTCGCCATCGTGACTGACCGAAGCGGCTCGTTTCGCAAAATCGGCTGCCAGATCGGGATTCCCGGGTGAAATCATTCCCCAACTATCGATGAAGATCTGAGCGCCGATTTGCTCGGCAACGACCTTGCCGTTGAGTTGTATAGAACCGCTCCGAGGGGCTTCAACCCCAGACCGCAAGCGTTGAAATGCAGTATGTTCGGTAGAATTTCCCAACCCTCCCCACCATAGAATTGTGCGGTTTTCGATCAGATAATTAAGCCAACTATTGCCAATTTCTGCAGTTGGAAGGTCGATGCAATGTCCATTATCTGACAATGACTTGATAAAGGTGAATGTGCCTGAAATGTCATCGTCAGTAATGATCAAAGGAACCTTGAGCTTTTCATGAACATACTCTGTGATGTTGCCAAGTTCAGAAATGATTCGGTCATACGACCAACCTTCAATTGGACGACCGAGATAGACGCCAATGATCTTTCCCAAAACGCCGGCGTACACTCGTTCGACATAATCGTCAGGCAATTTCATGCTAAGCATCTCCCTAAGGGTTTGTGAACGAATTATTACAGAACCTTCATGATTGTCAAGAGATTGGCTATTACATAGATTTTGTCGATTAAGATCACACAACCGCAATCCTGTGTTGACCCTTATTGAGCGAAAATGGTAGAATAGTTTATCATCTCAGAAACGAAATATATGGGGTAAGTCATCGTCTGTACCCCATGTCAAGATTTGAAATTTATCCAGGGTGCAGTGGTCAATGAGGACAATAGACAACCAATGGGGCAATTTAGCTCAAGGTTATGAGGAAGTAAAGAGGCTTGAGGCAAAGTTGCTCCAAGATTGGGGGGATTTGATTGAGCAGGCAAGGCAGGCAGAATTTGAAAAGGCAATAACTGATTGGGAAAACAGAAAGCGTAAGTTCGAAGCCCAAAATTCAAGGGGGTATAAAAAGTATCTACATGATTTGTCCAAGTGGAATGTGCAAATTGAAGCCTATAACCGTTCCTTAGCCGAGTGGAAAGTTTATCAGGACAAAATCAACCGTGAACGGGCAAAGCTATCTTTATGGGTTGTGCTTTGCGGCATTTTGATCATTCTGTTGGCGATTAGTGTTTTAGGAATACCGTTTATCTTGGCGCCGGTATTATTCTTACTTTCTCAGTACCGAAAATTTTCAAGCCTCAAGAAAAAGGCGCCTCCACAGCCTCACCCACCCAGGAAACCTGCTCCTTTTGATTATGAAGCCAGGTTAGGGAAGAAACCATCCCTGGAGAGCATTTCTGCCGTCCCCATTGACCTGACAGCCAAGTGGTGGAAGGGTTTGAGTATCCAAGAAGAACCAGGCCGCGGCTTCGGCATGGAAGGGGTTACCCAATTATTGTCAAACTTGAGCCGTGCTTTACCTGATGATTATATGGCTTTCCAAGAGTTGTTGGTCACGCAACACTTAGATGTCGATGTGATGGTCATAGGTCCTTCTGGCGTCTGGCTGTTGGAAAGCAAGTATTGGGCTGGTCAGGTAGTTTGCCATAAAGGTACCTGGTATCAAGTGAAAGATGTGTATCAACAGAGAGGTGTTGCCGATAAGAAACTAACCACTTTTGGCATCCATCCTGATGACCAGTGGCTGCGAGAAAAATCGATGGTTGCAGAAACCTTGAGGAGAAGGCTTCCAGAATACCCATGGATTCAGAAATACTTGCACGGTGGATTGGTTTTTACGCATCCTGAAGTTCGGCTGGATATCGATAGATCGTGTAAAGTCAAGTGGGGCAGACCGGAGGAATGGTCTCAAATCATCTCTACCAGCAAGCCGGTCTCAGGATTTACGGAGGATATTCAATTAAGAGTTGCCGAAGTAATCCTCTTATTTGCGAGCATTGTCGATAGTTCACAGCCACGAAAATCGGCTGTCGCGCTGGCGCAACAATTACATAGCGCTACTGTGAAGGAAATTCGCGCTTACGTGAACAAATGGGTCCGCCAATATGCTACGTAGTTCGGACCCGGATAGCGGCTTCGCCCACTAATGGGCATTTATATTCGCATACGCCGCAGCCGATGCACCTATCCCTTTGAACATGTGGCAACTGGATTAACCTTGTAGAGCCATTCTCGTCTGTGATGGGCGTTTCTTCGAGGAAAATTGCCTTTTGGGGCAATGGGCACATCTCCTCACAAACGATGCAATCAATGTGGTCGGACCAGGCGAGGCACCTGTTTTGATCAATGTAAGCTTTTCCAATGACTTGCTGGCGTTTTTCCTCTATTGTCATTAAAGGAATAGCATGGGTAGGACAAACATCTGAGCAGTTCTTGCATGAGTACTCGCAGTATCCCAGGCGCGGCGTCACAATAGGCGTCCATAAGGATTCAATACCAAATTCCTGAGAGGCAGGGCTGAGAGCCCCGGTTGGGCAGGCGCGTATACACATCCCACAACGAACACATTGGGATAGCAGAGTATTTTCTTGAGCTCCTGGCGGCAAGAGTAAAAATGCTGGCGGTTGGAAGCGCCGCCAGTCGCTACGAAATAGCGCTATTGCAGCCGTTGCGGTCAACAGGCTGCCTATCGCCTGTCGTCTGGAGGGGTCATATTCAGGATTCCACTTGACAGATGCCCATTTTGCTTTGAAACTGATTGACGTGCGTGGACAAGACTCCAGACAATCCAGGCATAATGTACACTCGGCGGGATCGCTTTCGAACCCTTTGGATGGGTCAATTGTCCCGGTCGGACAGGCGGAGCTGCAAAGCTGGCAATTCTTACAGTCAGGGCTTACTTCCCTGCGAAGCAAGGAGAATTTACTCAGGAGTCCCAGCAATCCACCCAAGGGGCATAAGTAACGACACCAGAAACGAGGAGATGCCAGGTTGAGCAAGATAATTCCTGCTAAGAGTGCTATGCCGGGTAGAGCTTCGCGGGGGTAAATTGGTTGTGACGGTAATAAAGCTGGTCGGATGATGCGATCGAAGCTTGTGACCCAATCAGAAAGCAGGGGCAGGCGATACAAGTTGGCTTCAGCTACACGAGTGATTTGGTCTACAGCGGGCAAAATCGCTGTCGTTAGGGAGCGCATCAGGATCGTGAGCGGGTCGAGGACCAGTAGCGTGAGATTGCCCAAGACCGCTGAAAACAGTAAGATCATGATCACAATGTACTTTATTGAACGTAACTTTTCCGGCAATTTTCTGTAATTTGGTCCTGGTTTTTTCTCTTTCTTTCTGAGCTGGAAGATATCCAGCAGGGTTCCCAGGGGGCATATCCAGCCACACCAGGCGCGACCAACGAACAAGGATAAACCCAGAACGACCAAGCCTGCAATCAATGGTTGGATTATTTCCCGGGAGGCAATCGTCCTGGCTAAAGCAACCAGCGGATCGAAACGAAAGAACACATTTAGGAGGGGATCTGCTTTATCTCGGGAGGGAACCAAAAGAAAAACCACCAGGAAAAGCAACAGAGACAAGTATTGAACGATTCTCCTGGCGATGATCCAATACCGGTAAGGATGCTTTTTCATTAACTTTTGATGTTGAACTCAAAGCTCAGTGATCAACAGTGAGTTAAGATCCTTGGAGCCAAGTCCCATCTCTGCAGCCGCGCGGATATAAGCAATGTCATCTGGTTTCATGTCAAATAAGGTGGTGGCATAAGAATCGGCGGCTACAATGTCTGGGCTAACGATGATCGTGTCCAATTTCTTGACATCATCCAGGTTGCCTCCAGTAGGACCATTATCGGTGAGGATCCTGACCGCATCAATGACGGTCAACGTTGGGCGAACCAGGCTGGTCAGATCTGCAAGGCGCTGTCCCAGGTTGGGATGAAGTCCACTGCGGTTTTGCACTATTCCCATGAGATTCTTCATGCCGAGTGTGAGCCTGGCTAAACTGTGGTGCTTTGCGATCGGAACGTTGATGAATACATCGGCTTTCAGAGCATCTTCATAAACCATCCAGCTTTTGATCGCTTTGCCTAAAGGGATGGGGGTATCGATAAACATAAATTCTGGCATGACGATCATTTCGCCGTTGGCTGCTTCAACTTGCTCCTGGATGCCGCTCTTTTTGTATGCGCTCTTTGCGCTGCCTCCAAATGGGAAATCCATCACCTGGACTTTCTTAGCGCCGGCTGCGATGCAGAGTTTGACAAGGCTGCCGATGACCCATGGATTGGTGGTAGCAGCATATTCATACGGATAATAGTCTGTGCAGATGTTGGGTTTGATGATAACAAAAGACCCTTTGGGCACAAATCGTTCCATGCCTCCCAGGGCGAGAAGCGCTTTTCGAACCAACTCCTCTGGTTCGGCATTTCTCGCCACCACCAAATCCGGATTTCCAACCGTCGCCTGTGCTGGCTCGAGTGGTTGCTGGGCAGGCGCAGCAGTTTCACATGGACTGTCGTTTTGGCTTGAGCAGATTGGGATCGTCTCTTGAGGAAGCGTGGGCACCGATACATTATCCAGCGGCAGGCTTTCGGATGTGGGTGTAGCCTGTTCGACAGTCTCAGGTTGGAGTTCGGGGTATTGCGGAGTAGCGTCAGTGGCGCAACCAGATAAAATTGAGTTGTAAATCACAGCGCCCGATCCCGCAGCGAGTAATTTAAGGAATTGGCGACGTGTTACTGATTTCATATTCACCTCTGTTTATTGTATTCATCTTACCAATTTTTTGTCTTGACTGAAAACGATAAAGATCACCTAATTTACTGACAAAAGTCAAAATTTTGATGAACCTTGCAATATTCTCCTGGTAAGGATAAGATAATCCGACATTCGAACGGGTCTTTTCAAGAAATGGATAATTTACTGATTAAATCTACCATTGCGATTTGCACAATAGTCATTGGATTTGCTTCATTCATTTTTCTTCTAAATAGGCAACTGCCATTCTCAGATATTGCACGTGGACAGATCAAACGCATCATCGCAATCTTTTTCCTTTTAGGCGCAGGGTCTATTCTCGTTGCCCTGGCAGTTTTATTAATTCCCGGTCAGTGGCTTCGTCCATACGCTGTATTTATTTGCCTTGCTTTGATTTTCTTCTTAGCGGGAGAAATCAGGTTCCGGCTTCAAAAGAGTAAATACAGGGGAGACCACTTAATTCAAAAGGAACCTCTCAAATTCGACGATTGTCGTTTTCGCGCACGCGAGAGCAATATATTTGAGCGGGCACAGCCAATCACCACCATGGATTTGGATATTTACAAGTTCGAAGTGGCTGTCGCGATGAAGGCGGTGTCAGCCGCAGGAACTTTGAAAGTCATATCTATGAGTGATTTTCATATTCACCCAAATTTGCCCTTTTGTTATTATGAAGCCGTTATTGATCAAGCCAACCAGGAAGAACCCGATCTTGTCTTTTTACCCGGCGATTTTGTGACTGACTTGGACCACAGCGCAGGGCTGGAGATTTTATTAAGTCGGATCAAGGCAAGATATGGCGTTTTCGCAACCTTAGGCAATCATGATTACTGGGCAGGACCAGAAACGGTTCTACGAAAACTCGAGAATTCAGGAGTCCAGGTTGCTACTAACCGCTGTATTAAATTGAGCTTACCAGGTCACGCCTCAAATTTGGTCGTGATGATATGCGGGAATGATGATCCCTGGGGGGAAAATCCATGGAAGCCTCCTGATTTTGATGCGGGTTCCCTTTACATCATGCTTTCGCACACGCCCGATAACATTTATCAGTTATCGCGTTATCCTTTCACCGCAATATTCTCGGGACACTGCCATGGTGGTCAATTTCGCATCCCGGGCTTTGGCTCGATTATCCTGCCTTCAGGATATGGGCGGCGTTTCGATCATGGTCATTATGTTTTTGGGTCAAATAATATGAAACAGAGAACTCACTTATTTGTTTCTGCAGGCGTTGGCGTTGCAAATCCCGCTCTGCGCTTCTATTGTCATCCAGACATATTTGTTGTAAACTTTAGAATATCTCCCTTGTGATAATTCGCCAAAACATGGGGTGATCATACCTGTGTCAATCTCTATGTCTGATCTTGAGGCAAAGATCGCCTCAACCAATGATCCGAAATTAAAAATTGATCTGCTCAATTCGCTGGCAGTTGAGCTGGTTCAGGCTTCTTCCAAGAACCTTCCCAGAGCAGTTGCATTATGCGAAGTGGCGTTGGAGTTGTCACAGGAAGGCATTTTTGCACAGTATCCCTACAATGAAGGGATGACCAGAAGCTTACAAAACCTGGGAGAGTTCTACCTGCGTCTCTCGCACTATGATTTGGCATTATCTTTCTTACAGCGTGCTCAATCTCTATTAAAGGAAAGCAGCGACGCGCGTACGCGAGCGACGATTTTTTCGGCTTTGGGAATCACATACTCTGCACTTGGAGAGCAGATCTCATCACTGGAAAATTACCAAAATGCTCTTACGGCATATCGGCAGCTTGGAGAGACCAGGGAAGTTGTCAATGTTTTGATCAATATCAGCCGTGTGTACGAGCAGCTTGGTGAATATATCAAAGCCGAAAACCATCTTGTTGAAGGGTATGAGATTGCAAGCAGCGCAAACCTGGATGCTGAACAAGCCTCAGTGATGGCAAACCTCGCCAGGATCTACCTGTCCTTAGCCAATTACACCAAAGCGTTTGACTTTGGAATGAAAAGCCTGAAATATTATCAGGGGACGGGTAACCGCAGGGGTGAAATTTCTGCCCATGCAGTGGTGGGGGATATTTATTACGCAATGGATCAACTTGACAAAGCGGAGGCGAGTTATCAATCCGTCTTGTCCTTGACGCGCGATGCAGATTTCCCTGAAATGACCGTTCACGCGTTGGTGAAATTGGGAAATCTCTTTTTTGACAAGAATATTCTGGACAAGGCTCTAGAGTTCTTCATTCAAGCGAAGAACTTATCCGAAGAATTGAACTCGCGCTCGGACCTGGCACAATGCTATCGTTCTCTGGCAAGCATTTATAAGCAATTGGGTGATCTTGAGAGGGCGATCACTTATCTGGAGCTGTATTCAGCTATTCAACAGGAATTATATAACCAGCAGATAAAAGACTATCAGAAGAATCAAGAAATCCTCTTCCAGGTTGAGAGCGCCAGGAAAGAAGCTGAAATTTTCCATTTGAAGAATGTGACGTTGAAAGAGGAGGTTCGTCAGCGAAAGGAAATGGAAGAGGCGTTGACGAAAATTAATCAGGAGTTGCAATCTCGGATTGAGTCCCACGAAAACCTGATCAATGATTTGAATTCATTTTCGTACATGGTTGCGCATGATCTCAAAACGCCGCTGACCAATATTGCGCTTAGTGTGGGCATTTTACGTAACAGTTTACAGCAGCTTCCGAATTCCACTGGCGTTGAAACTGCAGATCGAATTTTCCGCATGGTGGAAAAGATGAACCACATCATCAACGAATTGCTGGTGCTTGCAAGTGTTCGGAAGGAAGAGATCATTACCCAACCCCTGGATATGGCGAAAATTATTGAAGAAGTTGAAGCGCGGCTTGAGCGGCTGGTCGTCGAATACAACGCACAAATCATCAAGCCTAAATCGTGGCCGGTCGTTATAGGACACGCGCCCTGGGTAGAAGAAGTCTGGGAAAATTATATGAGCAACGCCATCTATTACGGCGGCAGACCCCCTCGTGTGGAAATTGGCGCTGGACCTCCGGTGGGTGGAATGGTACGTTTTTGGGTCAGGGATAACGGAAGTGGTTTAGGTCAGGACACGATTCCGATCTTGTTTACAGCCTTCGCAAAGACGAGTTCATCTCGCTCTAGCGGTCATGGACTAGGGTTATCGATTGTAAAAAGAATTGTGGAGAAGCTGGGTGGCAAAGTGGGTGTCGAGTCATCGGGATTACCTGGTGAAGGTTGTACTTTTTATTTTACTTTGCCAGTTCCTCCAAAAGACATGCAAGAATCTTAAGATAGTTCGATCTGAGTTGCACCGCGTGAATCGCTTGCTTTGAGCGGATGAATAGAAAATTTCTCATTGTTATTACCGGTCTTCCCTGTACAGGTAAAACGGTTATTGGGGAGAGGGTTTCAAAAGAATTATCTGTACCTTATTTATACAAAGATGGAATCAAGGAATTGTTGTTTGATGGGTTGGGTTGGTCCGATCGTTCATGGTCCAAAGCGCTAAGCGCTGTCAGTTATCGGATTCTGTTTCACTTTGCAGAAGTTTTGATGAGGGCGGGGGTAGATTTTTTATTGGAAGGTAATTTTGATCCTGTGTCTCAGGGATTTTATCTGGCTGAGTTACAACAAGCGTATGGATATCAAACGGTACAGATTCAATGTGTATCGGATGGTCAGGTACTTATCGAAAGATATATGAAACGTTGGGAATCGGGGAAGCGACATCCGGGGCATGTTGATGATTTAGCATTGGATGAGCTTCGAGAGAAATTGTTACTGGGAAAAACCGAGCCTTTACCAATCTCAGGTCATTATCTGGAAGTTGACACAACTGATTTTGAGAACATCGATATCGAATGGGTTATCTCACAGTTAAAAGCATGGATCATGCAACATTGAGATGAATCGAATTCAAACATTTTTGGATTTTTCCTCGCCTGATGTAACTCCGGTATAGAATAAAATGATCAGAGTCAATATGCTTAAGCGGTTTCTTTTAATATGCTTTGTTGTCATATTGTTGACAGGGGCATCTATCATAGAATCAGGACTGACCGACACCTCCGTTGCGGCTCAAAGCTATTTTTCTGCCAATTCAGTCAACCATGAACAGGGTATTATCCCTCCTGCTCAGGATTATCAAATCATTGAACCGGTGATATTCGAGGGAGATCTTCGCGATCTGCCAGGCGATATGCCGGCGACCAACGAACCTTCACGGGTAGAAGCGCCGTTGAAATATATTCCGGGGCAAGAGCCAAAACTAGGCGTTCCACTCTTTATGAGTTGGTTAGACCCGGTCCATCAAGAACTTGTCTGGAAACCTGTCATGCCGGGATGGTTATTGTCTTTCGATGGTATGCGCTTAGACAATGGTGGCGCAGGTTGGCCGCCTGACCCAGATGGCGATGTCGGCTTGGAGCATTATATTCAGGTGGTGAACACCTCGATTGCCATTTACGAAAAGGCAACAGGAGTGCTTCTGTGGCAGGCAAGTTACAATGACTTTTTCACTGGTCCGATTAATACCCCTTGTGACACAGCCAACCGCGGCGACCCAATTGTGTTATTTGACCCTTATGTCAATCGCTGGTTGGTGACGGATTTTGCCTGGTACTCAAGCTCGGGTCCTTTTTATGAGTGCATTGCGGTTTCCCGCGGCGCAAATCCGCTCACCGATGGATGGTATTTTTACGCTCTCTTAGCAGACACTGGTATTTTTACTGGTTATGTCAACGATTATCCAAAATTGGGCGTCTGGTCTGATGGCTGGTATATGAGCGCAAATATGTTTCAACAAGTTCCACCCTTTACAGGCTTTGGAGTACGCCTTTGGGCGCTGGACCGGGAGGCGATGATTCGGGGTGAAAGTCTCAGAGAGCTGCATTTTGATATTTGCCTGCAGGGGACTTGTGATTCCCTGTTGCCAGCCAATTTACGAGGGACTATGCCCCCTGTTGGAACACCGGAGTATTTCTTATCCGTATCTTCCTCAAACTTAAACCTATGGAAAATGTATGTCAACTGGAACGCACCAGAGACTTCTATGTTGGTAGGTCCGATACAGATTCCGATTGCGCCTTTTTCTATTGCCTCATCAATCCCTCAAAAGGATTCGCCAGTCTTGTTGGATAGTTTGAGTTACCGTCTCATGCACGCCTTGCAGTTCCGGAAAATTGGTCATGAAGAGTCGTTATGGGCAATTCACACCGTTAATCACAACGGATTTGCAGCTCTCCGCTGGTATCAAATCAATACATCAGGTGTGATACCGGAATTAATCCAAGAAGGCACTTATCAACCGGATGATATTCACCGCTGGATGGGGTCGCTCGCCGTTGACAAAGATGGGAATATGGCTGTGGGGTATAGCGCCTCGAATTCTGATATGTATCCGGAAATTCGCATCAATGGCAGGCTGTATGGAGAATTGCCTGGAAGTCTGACACAGGGTGAAACTGTTTTAATAGCAGGAAGCGGCTCACAAACGCGTTATTCGCGTTGGGGTGATTACACTCGAATGATGGTCGATCCTGTAGATGATTGTACTTTTTGGTATACCAACGAATATTATGCACAAACTGGCACCAACTGGCACACGCGAATCGGTTCTTTTCGCTACCCGACATGTGACCGTCCAAAAGGGAAGCTGACAGGTTCAGTCTTGAATTCAGAGAATTCTCAGCCGGTTTCAGGGGTAGCTATTACTGCAACATCGCCTGAACTTACTTTGCGATCTTCTACGGGATCGGATGGCGTTTATACATTGTTATTACCGGCAGGTATTTACACCCTCACTGCAGGACCACTGAAACCGGGATATCCTTTCAGCACAACCGTCGAGGGGGTGACCGTGATTACCGATAGCATCACGGTGAAAGATGTTATCCTGCAGGCTTATCCTTATCTTGACGGCGAATCTTTTTCGATCACTAATAGCATGTTTCCCAATAACGGTTTTCTTGAACCTGGAAACAAAAATGATGGGTTGTTGCGAACAATAAAAAACACAGGGGCTGCTTTGGCGCGAGAAGTATCTGGCGTCCTGATAAGCCTTTCTCCTGGGGTAACCGTTTCCAGGGCTGATGTGTTATATCCTCAAGTTCAACCGGGTGAAACCGTGAGCAATCTTGAGCCATATCTGGTGAGCCTGGAGAATTCAGTACCCTGCGGTTCTGGTATAACTTTTATGCAAGTCATCACAGCGAGCACGCTCACATTCACAAATACGCTGACTGTTAACGCCTCGGTCCCTTTACCCGATCAGCCCGCATACCTAACCGATGTCGAAAACGGTTATGATGGATGGGTTTATGAATACCCATGGGACATTACTGGTTTGAGGTATCACAGCCCAAGTCATTCCTGGACGGATAGCCCTGCAGGTAATTATTCAAACAATGTGAATGTCTCTTTGGTTTCACCCGTGATTGACCTTGAGGGGAAGGAGAACATACATCTTACCGGTTGGATGTCGTATGACCTTGAGACAGGATACGATTATTTGTTAGTGGAATACTCACAGGATGGAGGCGTTACCTGGGGAGCTACGCCCCTTAAGGCTTACACCGGGCAACAATTCGCCTGGCAGCGGTTTGACATCCCTGTCCCGCAATTAACCAATGTCAATCAAACGGTCATTCGCTTTCGGCTGACCACCGATGTCAGCGTGGTACGTGATGGCGTTTACCTGGATGACATTGCCATCACTTATGAGCCCTTTGTGTGCCGTAGGTTCATTTTCTCACCGCTCTATCGATAAGAAAACATCTCCTTGCCGACTTGGGTAGGAGATGTTGCTGGTCGGGGCGCCGGTCATTGAACCCGGGACCTCTTGCAAAGCAAGCGCTCCCTTTGGGTAGCCGTCCTTTTGCAGACGCCCCGATTAGAACGGTTATCGCCCGTCTGTTTCGTCACACCGCCCGCGCGCACGATCGCCATCGCCGCCGCCCGGGCGACCCCCGCGCCCCCATCATGATCACGGGCGGCGGGTTGTCGTCGCCGGGAATTGAACCCGGGACCTCTTGCACCCCATGCTTAACTTCTTCAATGCCGGAGTAATCGCCCATGATGATGACGCCAAACGACAAGGCAAACCGCCAGGCAAGCCGCCAGGCAAGCCGCCAGGTGAACAGCCAGGCAAACCGCCAGGCAAGCCGCCAGGTGAACAGCCAGGCAAACCGCCAGGTGAACCGCCCGATAAAGGCAAAGCGTAAGATCAAAAAAAAGAAAGTAGCCTTCCCTGCCACCCCCGCCCTTGCGTCAGCCTGCCTACCGCCGCAATTCAAGCGCCGCCAGGCAGTCAAGCCGGCAGCGCGTGACGCCCGCCCTAGCGGGAGAATCTAAAGCGGCAGCACCCGATCCGCCACTGGGTGAAGGCATCTCATTGACCTGATCCACCGCAGCGACATCACGATGAAGCAAGGCAAGCGTTACCGCTTGCCTTGCAGATTTAGCACTCCCTTCACCTGTCAAGCCCTGCGCGCGCAGACCGGGGAAAGCGGCAGTGATTCACCTGATAAAAGCCGCTTTCGCTCAGCTTACCTTCACCGTCACAGCCTTCACACCCAGTGCCCCAACGCACAGGCTCGAGCATAAGCCGCTTTCGTGACAAAGACGAATAACGCATAAAGCGTGTAGTTCACTAAAAGATCGTGTTTGGGCGGCACCCCCCCGGCGCCCTTTCCCCCTAAAACCCCCTTTCCCGCCATCCCCCCCGTAGCGGTACTCATTTTCATTAGGGGGCAAGGCGCTCTTGGGGGGGTGCCGTGCGCTATTGCCGCTTTGTGAGTACACAAAGCGGCAAGCGCACATCCCGCCGCCCACAGCCGGAAAACCACCGGCTAAACGTGGGCGTGCGGTCTGCCTTGCCACAAATACGAATAAAAAGAAAAGAGTTATCAAGCACCGTCACAAGTCATGATCTGATTCACCCCCAGGCTCGATCCGCAAGAATCGCACCCTGCCCACGCACCCAACCCGCCCGCTGGCTCCACCCGCAAGAATCGCACCCCGCCCGCGCACCCAACCCGCCCGCCAGCCCCGCCCGCGAGAATCGCCGCCGGCATCCTGCCAGGAAAAGCACCTGGCAGCTTGCCGATTCAGCCCAAGACCCACTGGCAAGCCGCAAGGAAAAGCACCTTGCCGCTTGCCTTGCAAAGTGCAAGGTATTTGCAAAATATCTTACTTAGGAGTAAACTAAATCCGGTCTTGCCCACCTGGCGGAGTGTGGCTCGTTTGCTCCCCACACTCCGCCAACCCATTAACCCCCGCCGAGGCGCCCATGACTAACCCGCTGGAAAGAGACCACATCTCACCCGCCCAACCCCGCCAACGTAAGAGAGGAGGACAACCCCGCAATCAGAACGCACGCAAGCACGGCTTTTACTCGAAAGCCTTCACCCGCACCGAGTTAACCGATCTGGAAGAAGTAGACTTCTCCCTTGAAAGCGAAATCGCCACCCTGCGCGTGCTTGCCCGCCGATTGCTAGAGCAAATGAAAACCCTTGACCCCGAGACAATCAACGTAATCGTACTAATCATCTCAAAGATCGGCAGTCTGGTAAGAACCCAAAACGCAATTGCGGGAGTGCCGGCAGACGTTCTAAGTACAGCCCTCGATGACGTAATCAAGGACTTTAATCTTAGCCTATGACCACAATCATCTTGCCGCTCGATACAAAGATACTTTGTGAATGTGGCAAGCCCGCAATCGTGATCTACGCCAACAAGTTTTATTGCAGCGCTTGCGCCCAGTCAGCCATCATGAGAGAAAAACGCAAATTCAGGCTCGATCTTGCCGCCGAAATGAATCACAGAACATGGCTAATCTATGAGCACCAACGCAGACAAATACAGTAAAAACCTACCCCTTCTTCTCCACGCCATCAATGAGCACTTGATCTTGACTGGCACCCCGCCCACAATCCACTGGCTGGCTGCCCGTGTCGGCATCTCAAAAAAGACCGTCATCAGATACCTGCGCCTTGCCAGCGAAGAAGGTTTAGTAACCTACGACCCATCACGCAAGCGGACCGTAAAAACGACCACCTATACACCCCCCACCCCCACCAAATCACCGCTCAAAAAAGCGACTTCACCCGTGAGTGTAAAGTCACCGCTGAAGCCCTTGCAAGGTCCTAAATGACCCACCCGCCCGATCGCACCCGCACCTATAACGGACTGGCAAACCTGTTCAATCTGTTCAAGGTGCCTATCATCCAGCCCTGCCAGAAGTGCGGGCGCCCGTTCCTGATAGACCGCCCGCCCTTTGATCCTGATCAAAGCAAGCTATGTCTTGGGTGCCGGCAGAACCCCCGCCCAGATGACCACGATATAGGCTCAAAGTGCGATTGTGGCGATCCCGCCGTAATCATCATCAAACAATACGGGCACGATGCAAGCGGGAGACCCGCAACGCTGCCCCAGCCCCTTTGCCTATCCTGCGCCTTGCTTGAGATAGGCATCATCCTTGAGTATCTTATTCAGAAGGGAGAACTACCATCATGAAAAAGCAAGCCAAACCCGCCCCCGCCCACCCCCACAAAGCGCCCGCGTGGTATCTAGTATTCAGCCCCGGCAGCGAAATGAAAGACGCCGAGAAGTACTTGAACATCTTCGATGACGTCATCATGATGAATATCTGCCAGGATTGCGCCCAGGTTTACGAAGATTCGGGCAGGATACCCCTAACCTGCCCCGAATGTGGCGCAAAGCCCCCGGCGTGGGTGAACATGATCATCTCGACCACCGAGTATTACTACCAGCTTGACCAAAGCGAACCCAAAGTAACGCTCTAGTCACCCATTCGTTCTTATTCGTTTTTCTCACATAGCCCGTTTACCCGGGCTTTTTAGCATTGAGCTTGCCGGCAGTCTGGTAAAAGCCGCTCCGCTTAGCTTACCTTCACCGTCACAGCCTTCACACCCAGTGCCCCAACGCCCAGGTTATGACCTAAGGCGCTTTCACGTTATTTGCACAGCCCACCGCTCAAGTGAAAGGTTACAGCTTGCGTTTATCAAATTCCTTCGCCACCAGACGGCAGCCCGATCGCATTCGTGCCTCACACCTCCCCCTATTTGCCTTCACTTCGACTTTTTTAACGCCTCCGCCCACAGCCGGAAAAGCACCGGCTAAACGTGGGCGGAGGCTAAAAGTCTCAAAACGTTCAAGCAAACAGCCGCACACCTGCGACAACCCGCCGCCCGGCACTCAGCCCTTCGGGCTTCGTGCGTGGCGGGGGTTGTCGGGGCGCCGGGAATTGAACCCGGGACCTCTTGCACCCCATGCAAGCGCGCTAGCCGGACTGCGCTACGCCCCGATACTTATAGCGAAAGGTATTCTACTTGACGAACTACAGCTTGTCAATCATTTTTTCGTTTACTAATATGGCTTTTTCAAGAAGGGCATTTTGCAGTGAGCAGCAGGGAAAAAGCTTCAGCGATGTGACCATCATAGTAGCGTCGAGCCTTTGCGGCATTATCGTGCCCTGCGCGCTTGAGCAAGCC